>Ga0207668_10000005_pt1 | contig 193572 bp, 193 predicted proteins | sample KBSS43metaG_FD_184323 | JGI IMG/M metagenome (GOLD analysis project Ga0207668, IMG submission 184323) | Switchgrass rhizosphere microbial communities from Kellogg Biological Station, Michigan, USA - KBS S4-3 metaG (SPAdes) (version 2) | ecosystem: Host-associated > Plants > Roots >...
GCCTTCTACGTCATGCACGGCGGGCTCACCTCGCTCGACGAGAACGACAAGCCGGTGCGCGTCGACAACGGCCTGACCCTGCTGGCCGACTGCGACCAGTACTATCGGGAGAACGGGTTCGGCGCCGGCTATGTCAAACAATTCATCCGCTGAGCTGCAGGCCAGGCTCGACCGGCTCGAAGCCGACGCTGCGATCCGCCAGCTGGCGTTCGGCTACGCGCTGGCCATCGACGCGCGCGACCTGGACGCGATCGTCAACCTCTATGTCGACGACATAAAGGCGGGCGGCGGCCAGGGGCGCGAGGCGCTCAAGGCGGTGTTCGACGCCTCGCTTCGCCAGTTCACCACCAGCGCGCACCACGTCACCAATCACCTGATCGAGATGCTGGGGCCGGATGATGCGCTGGGTCTCGTCTCCTGCCGCGTCGAGCACGAGGTCGGCGACCAGTGGGTCACCATCAGCCTCGTCTATCACGACCGCTACGTACGGCGTGACGGGGTGTGGCTGTTCCGCGGCCGGGTGCAGAGCCGCCTCTACGCCACCGCGCACGACGATCCGCCCGTCGGCGAGGCCAAGGTGCGCTGGCCGGGCGCAGCGCCTGCGACCACCGCTTTCTACGACGCCCTGCCGAGCTGGCGCGAGTTCTGGGACGGCGTTGAAGGCCCGGCCTGGACGGGGCTTGGCGCGGATCATCTCGTCTCCCGCCTGCGCCGCGGAACCCGCCTGCCGCCGCCGCCGGTCTACATCTTCACCGAACAGAAGCCGGACTGATCCTCCGACGCAGTTGCTCTCCCGCGCCAGTGGGAGAGCAACCATGTCACTGTGCGGGTTGGGCGAGCCAAGGGTGGCCGCGGCTGAGGACGAGGTTGGCGGCCTCGATGAGCTTCCGCATGATGGCGACGAGGGCCACCTTCTTGGGCTTTCCACCGCTCGCTCTTCGCTGCGCTCGGCGACCGGTCCGCCTTGTCCGCATGCGGGAAAGGAAATTCGCCCAGGCATTCCGTTCGCCCACAGCTACTGAGCGATCTTCGGCCCCAGGTCAGCTCCCGCGATCACGCCCGCTGCGGCCAGGGAGGCCAGGTCTTCCGCCTTGAGGCCAAGCATCCGCCCGAGCACCTCCAGCGTGTCCTCGCCCGCGCGCGGCGGCGCCCGCTCGTAGGCCGGCGGCGTGGCCGACAATTGCGCCGGAAAGCCCAGGAACTTCACCGGCGTCCCGTCGGCGCGGGCGATTTCGTGGACCAGGCCGCGCGCCTGGATCTGCGGATCCTCGAGGATCTCAGGGATCTCGTTGACCTTCCCGCCCGGCAGCTTCGCCGCCTCCATGGCGGCCAGCAGGTCCGCCGACCGCCAGTCGGCGATGGCGCTCCCCAACTCCGCCTGCATCGCCTGGCGGTTGCCGATGCGGCCGGCGTTGTCGCGGAAGCGGGGGTCGGTCGCGAGCTCCGGCCGCCCGAGCAGCTCGCAGAAGGCGTAGAACTGGCGATCGTTGCCCAGCGCCACCAGGATGTCGCCATCGGCGCAGGAGAAGTCTTGATACGGCGCGGTGTTGGGGTGGGCGTTGCCCATGCGGCGCGGCCGCTGGCCCCCGTTCAGGAAGTTCGACGCCTGGTTGACCAGCAGCGCGACCTGGGTGTCCAGGAGGGCGCAGTCGATGTGCTGGCCGGCGCCGGTGGCGTGACGGTGGTTGAGCGCCGCCAGGATGCTGATGGTCGCGTAGAGGCCGGTGAAGACGTCGGAGACCGGCAGGCCGACCTTCATCGGGCCGCCACCCGGTTCGCCGTCGGGGCGGCCGGTGACGCTCATCACGCCGCTCATGCCCTGAATCAGGAAGTCGTAGCCGCCGCGATCCTTGTACGGCCCGTCCTGGCCGAAGCCGGTGATCGAACAGTAGATCAGCCGGGGGTTGCGCGCGCTCAGGTTCGCGTAGTCCAAGCCGTACTTCTTCAGACCCCCGACGCGGAAATTCTCCACGACGATGTCGCACTGCTCGGCGAGCGCCTGGATGAGCGCCGCGCCGCGGGGGTCCGCCAAGTCGACGGCGATCGACTGCTTGTTGCGGTTGGCGCACAGATAGTAGGCGGAGTCGCCCGAGCCATCGTCGAGGAAGGGCGGGCCCCAGCGCCGGGTGTCGTCGCCCTGTCCCGGCTGCTCCACCTTGATGATCTCCGCGCCGAGATCGCCCAGGATCTGGGTGCACCAGGGACCCGCGAGCACGCGCGAGAGGTCCAGCACCTTCAGGCCGGAGAGCGCGCCGCTGGGCACGGAGGTGTTCGAACCTGACGCCATCTTGCGGGCTCCGGGCTGATATTTTTGGCTACCCGCCTTTAGCGCCGATCCGCTGGCCCTTTGGCGCGAAAAACGAGCATATACGTGCTAAGCGAGGGGTCCATGCGGCGTCTCCGCGAGCCGCCAAGTAAAAGCGTCGAGAATTGCGCGGCTCGGTGCGAGGCGCGCGTCCGTAATCGTGGTGAGAAGCGGCTTTCCGCATGGGAAATTTGGTCGAGCGTACACGCTCGGGCGACATTGCAGTCCTGACCTTGAACGCGCCCGAGCGCCGTAACGCGCTTTCGGTCGAACTACGTCAGGACCTCCTGGCGCAACTGCGTGATTGCGCAGGGGATGCAGATGTCCGGGCGATCGTGCTCACGGGCGCCGGCGGGCAGTTCTGCTCCGGCGGCGACGTCAAGCCGGTGGACGGGTCGCATGCGCCCAATCCCGAGCGGACCCGTCAGAACATGGGCATCCTGCACGACATCGTGCGCCTGGTGGCCGGCGGACCGAAGCCGGTGGCGGCGGCGGTGGAGGGCGCGGCCTATGGCGCGGGCATGTCGCTGGCGGCGGCCTGCGACCATGTGGTGGTCTCCTCGTCGGCGCGCTTCTGCGCCGCCTTCGGCAAGGTCGGCCTGCTGCCGGACACGGGCATTCTGTGGTCGCTGCCCAAGCGCGTCGGCGTGACCGCCGCCCGCAACCTGCTGTTCACGGCCAGAGTCGTCGACGGGGCCGAGGCTGTGCGTCTCGGCCTGGCCGACGAGGCGGTGGAGACGGGCGAGGCGCTCGCCGCCGCCCTGCGCGCCGCTCACGACCTGAGCCGTCTTGCGCCGCTGTCGGTGGCGGCCATGAAGGATATCCTGGCCCGCGGTTCGGCCTCGCTCGAGAGCGTGATCGCCGACGAGGCCGACACCCAGCCGAGGCTGACGCTGACGCAGGACTATGTGGAAGGCCGCGCCGCCTTTAAAGAGCGTCGCGCGCCCAAGTTCCGCGGCGTCTGAGCGGCGACAACGGAGGAGCAGTTTTGGATCTGGCGTTCAATCCGGAAGTGGAATCCCTGCGGCAGGAGTTTCGGCGCTTTCTCGCCGAGAACCTCTCGCCTGAGCTTAGCCGCAAGACGCTCAACGGCGAGAAGGTCTCCAAGGCCGACCACAAGGCGTGGCAGAAGATCCTGGCCGACAAAGGCTGGATGACGCCGAGCTGGCCCAAGGAGTGGGGCGGCCCGGGCTGGGGTCCGCTGGAGCGCTTCATCTGGGACGAGGAGTCGGCGTTGGCCGGGGCTCCCCGCTCCAACATCCCTTCCATCGACCTGCTCGGCCCGGTGATCGTCGAGTTCGGGACGCCGGCGCAGAAGCAGAAATACCTGCCGCGGATCCTGAGCGGCGAGGACTGGTGGTGCCAGGGCTTCTCCGAGCCGCAGGCCGGGTCCGACCTCGCTTCGCTGCAGATGCGCGCGGTTCGCGACGGCGATCACTACGTGGTCAACGGCGTCAAACTCTGGACCAGCTGGGCGCACATGGCCAACCGCATCTTCTGCCTGGTGCGGACCTCGATCGAGCCGAAGAAGCAGGCGGGCATCTCCTTCCTGCTGATCGACATGGAGCAGCCGGGCGTCACCGTGAGCCCAATCCTGACCGTCGGCGGCATGCACGCCGTCAATGAGGTGCGGATCGAGGACGTGCGGGTCCCGGTCGACGACCTGATCGGCGCCGAGGGCGGGGCCTGGACGATCACCAAGTTCTTGCTCGGCCACGAGCGCCTAGTCGGCGCCGGCATCGGCCCCAGCATGGCGCTTCTAGAACAGCTGCGCCGGGCCATCCGCAGGCCTGGTCCTGACGGGACCCCGCGGATCAACGATCCGGTGTTCGCCCAACGCGTCGCGGAGGTCGAAACCGACCTGACCGCGCTTCGCATCACCGCCTGGCGCGTGCTCGCCGATGAGCTTTCCGGCAAGGCGCCGGGGCCCGAGGTTTCCGTGCTGAAGGTGAGGGGCGGCGAGATCCAGCAGGCGCTCACCGAACTCCTGATGGAGGCGGCCGAGTTCGAAGGCCTGATCCATCCCTTCACCCTGCCGGAAGGGACCGCGATCGCTTCCGACGTGGCGTTCCTCGGGCAGCAGCATTTCGACCGGCGCAAGCTCACGATCTACGGCGGCAGCTCCGAGATCCAGCGCAACATCATCGCCCAGCGAATCCTGGGCGTCTGAGGAGCAGCGGCATGGATTTCAATCTCGACGAAAACCAGCAGTTGCTCAGCGACAGCATCGATCGCTTCCTGACCGACAAGTACGACCTGCCGACCCGCCGACGGCTGCAGAACGACGCCGAGGGCCGCTCGCGGCTCTGGCGGGAGATGGCGGAGCTCGGCTGGATCGGCGCGGCCTTCCCTGAAGAGGTCGGCGGCTTCCAGGGTTCGCTTGGCGACGTCATGGTGGTGATGGACCGCTTCGGTCGCCATCTGCTGGCAGAGCCCTACGTCGTGAGCGCGATCGTCGGCGGCCAGCTGCTGCTGAACGGCCTGTCGGGCGAACGGCGCGAGGGGCTGATCGGCGAGCTGATCGCGGGCGAGCTGCAGCTGGCGCTGGCGGCGGGCGCGTCCCATGTGCTGCGCAGCCCAGAGCATACGAGCTTCACGGCGGAAGCTTCGGGCGGCGGATGGCAGATCTCCGGCCGCATGCCGGTGGTCCTGAACGGCGCCCGCGCCGACCAGCTGCTGGTCGCGGCCCGCACCAGCGGCCGCATCGGCGAGCGCGAGGGGGTGACCCTGTTCCTGGTGGATGCGACCTCGCCTCAGATCGAGCGGCGCGGCTTTCTGACGCTGGACGGCCACGAGGCCGCGGAGATCGTCATCAACCGCCTGCCGGTCGGCGCGGACCATGTGGTCGGCCAGGCCGACGCAGCGGTCCCGCTCATCGAGGCGGCCCTGGATCACGGTGCGGCGGCGGTCTCCGCCGAGGCGGTCGGGTCGATGACGCACCTCGTGCGGACGACCAGCGAGTACACCAAGACCCGCGAGCAGTACGGCGCGCCGCTGGCCAAGTTCCAGGTGCTGCAGCACCGGATGGCGGACATGTACATTCAGACCGAGATGGCGCGGTCGATGGCCTATCTCGGCTCCCTGTCGCTCGACCAGCCGGTCGCGGAGCGCATCCGGGCGGTCTCGGGCGCCAAGGCCCACATCGGCAAAGCGGGCAAATTCGTCGGCTACCAGGCCGTCCAGCTGCACGGCGGCATGGGCGTGACCGAAGAGCTGGACGTCAGCTGGCACTACATCCGCCTGAACACGATCAACCTGCTGTTCGGCGATCAGGCCTTCCATCTGCAACGCTTCGCCGACGTCGGCGAGGCGCTCTTCAACGCACAACACAAAGCCGCCTGAGCGGACGGAGATTTCGGCATGGACTTCGACTATTCCAAATTCGACCAGCTCGACGTGCGGCTCGACGACGGCATTCTGCGCGCCACGCTGAACAAGCCGGAAAAGCTCAACATCATCGACGACGACGTCAACACGCAGCTCGGGGACGTCTTCCAGGCGGCGGCCTTCGACCCGCAGGTGAAGGTGCTGATTCTGGCCGCCAATGGCCGGGCGTTTTCGGCCGGCGGCGACATGGTGAAGATGCAGACGAAGATCGACGATCCGCGGATCTTCTATCGCGGCGTCGCCAACTCCCGGCGGCTGGTCTTCGCCGCCCTGGACTGCCCCAAGCCGACCATCGCCAAGATCCATGGCGACGCCATCGGCCTGGGCGCGACGCTGGCGCTGATGTGCGACCTGGTGGTGGCCGCCAACGAGGCCAAGATCCTCGACCCGCACGTCAACGTCGGCCTGGTGGCCGGCGACGGCGGTGCCCTGATCTGGCCGCAGATGATCGGCTACGCCCGCGCGAAGCGCTATCTGCTGCTGGGCGATCCCATCTACGGCAAGGAAGCGGCCGAGATGGGCCTCATCGCGGCTTCCGGCACGCCGGAAGAGGTCGAGGAGATCGCCGAGAAGTACGCCCGCCGGCTGGCCCGCAGCGCCTTGCAGTCCGTCTCCGGCACCAAGATCACCATGAACGTGCCGCTGCGGCAGCTCGCCCAGGCCCTGCTCGATGTGGGCATGGCCTACGAGGGCCTGAGCAACATCTCCCGCGATCACCAGGAAGCGCTCAACGCCTTCCGCGAAAAGCGCCGCCCGAACTTCACCGGGGACTGAGTTTGCCTAACGGCGGCCTGATCTCAGGCCGCCGAATAGCCGCCGTCGACGGGCAGCACCACGCCCGTGATGAAAGACGCGCGGGACGAGCAGAGGAAGGCCACGGCCTCGGCGATGTGGCGAGGCTCGCCCCACCGCCGCATCGGGGTTCGCCCGATCACCCGTGCGCGAAGTTGCGGATCGATCTGGGCCTCCGTCAGCGGCGTCACAATCCACCCCGGTGCGACGGCGTTGACGCGGATGCCCTCCTCGGCCCAGGCGATCGCCAGGCTCTTGGTCAGTTGCGCGACGCCACCCTTGCTCGCGGCGTAGCCGGGCGCCGTGCCGCTGCCGAAGAAGCTCATCATCGAGGCGATGTTGACGATCACGCCGTGGCTGCTGGCGAGCTTGGCGTGGAAGGCTCGGCAGGCCCGCATCGTCCCCGACAGATTGACGTCGAGCACGTGGGTGAACGCGTCCTCCTCGATGGCGGTCGGTCCGCGGTGGGTCGTGCCGGCGCAGTTGACCAGAATGTCCGTCCGCTCGAAGCGCTTGGCGAAGGCCTCGACGGCGTCGGCGTCGCCCACGTTGAGCACGGCGCGCTCGATCCCCTGCAGCTCCGGCAGATCGGCGCGCGCGTCCAGCTCGGCTTGATCGTATCCCGTCGCCGTCACCGCGGCGCCGGCGTCGCGCAGCGCAGCGGCCACGGCCGCGCCGATCCCCCCGACCCCGCCGGTCACCACCGCGGTCAGACCCGAGAATTCGCCCATGACTTCAGTCCTCCCAAACGCGACGGGAGTTTCTAGAGCGCGTTGCGCTGAAGGGGAACCGCCCTGCGACCAGGGCGGCTCCGGCGCAGCTTAGCTGAGCCCCGCGTCCGAGACGGCGGGCCAGAAGGCGTCGCGGCTCAGGTCGATGAAGTCGGCCGCCAGGGCGCGGCGCCAGAAGGGCACGCTGCCGTAGTCGTCGCGCCAGGCCATCAGCCGCCGTGTCCGGTGATTGAGCGAGTATTCCCGGCTGAAACCCAGAGCGCCGTGCACCTGGTGCGAGACGGTGATCGCCACGTCTGCGGCGTCGGCCAGCCGCGAGCGCGCGGAGGCGACCAGGGTGCGGCTCGGGCCGGCGGCGGCGGCGTCGGTGATGACGGCGGAGGCCAGCGTATTGTCGGCCATCTCGGCGAGCATCTGCTGCACCACCTGGAACTTGCCGAGCTCCTTGCCGAACTGCTTGCGCTCCATGACGTATTCGGCGCTGCGCTGGAACGTCCACTCGAGCGCGCCGAGGATCTGGCCGGCGCGCAGCATGGCGGCGGCGCGGAAGGCCTCGTCGAAGCTGGAGTCCGGCAGGTCCGCCGTCTGCACGGAAACGCTGGCGGCGGAGAGCCGGTCGCGGGCCTCGCCGGCGGCGTCGGCGCCCGGCTCGACGGTCCAGTCGCCTGGGCGGCTGAGGATCAGGCGCAAGCCGCCACCGGCCAGCGGCGCGACCACCAGGAAGCCTTCCGTCAGCCCGCCCCACGGCACGTCATGGAAGGTCGGCGGCGAGGACCACACGGTCTCGCCGGGCTTGGGTCCGACTTCCCCGTCGGCGAAGGCGAGGGTGAGAGCGCCCTCCGGAGCGGTCATCCCTGCGCGGGCGAGCAGATCGCGCCCGAGCAGGGTCTCGAGCAGCGGCCCAGGCGCGGCTGCGGCGCCGGCGACGCGCAGGATGATCACGGCGTCGGCGAGGCTCGCGCCCACGCCGCCGTGGTCCTCGTCCGCCAGCATCGAAAGGACGCCGGTCTCCTCGAAGCTGCCGAACAGCGCGGCCGGAAGCACCCGCTCCTCGGCCGCGTTGATGTCGCGGTCGCTGACGGTGTCGGCCAGGACCCGTTCGGCGGTGTCGCGGAAGAAGGCTGCGATCTCGCTCATCTCAGGCCGATTCCCTTCGCGATGATCCCGCGCAGGATCTCGTTGGCGCCGCCGCGGATGGTGAAGGCCGGCGACCAGAGCTGGGCGTTGGCGAGCAGCGCCTTGAGCCGCCCGGCGCGGCCGTTCGCCGTGAGGTCCTCGGCGCTGGAGATGTCGCGCACCACGCGCACGACTTCCTGTTCGAACTTGGTGCCGAGATCCTTGACGATCGCGGCCTCGAGATTGGGCGAGAGGCCCTGCTGGATCATGCTGGCGACCGACATCGACAGCTGCCGCTGCGTCAGCAGGTGCGACAGCAGCCGTCCCAACGCCTCCAGCGTCGAGGGCCGCGCGTCGGGCCCGAGCACGTCGACCAGCTCGCTGATCAGGCGGAAGCTGGAGAGCCAGCGCTCCGGCCCCGACCGCTCGTAGGCGAGCTCGGCCGAGACCTGGTTCCAGCCGTTGCCTTCCGTGCCGATCAGGTTCTCGTCCGGAACGAAGACGTCCTCGAACAGGATCTCGTTGAAGTCGTGCTCTCCGTGCATCGCCACGATAGGGGTGACGGTGACGCCCGGCGCCTTCAGATCGATGATCAGCTGGCTGATGCCGGCGTGACGCGCGCCGTCGCTCGGCGAGGTGCGGATCAGGGCGATGATGTAATGGACGCGGTGGGCGTTGGTGGTCCAGATCTTGCGGCCGTTCACACGCCAGCCGCCATCCACCTTGACCGCGCTGGAGGTCAGCGCCGCCAGGTCCGAGCCGGCCTGCGGCTCGCTCATGCCGATGCAGAAGTAGCATTCGCCCTTGACGATGCGCGGCAGGTACTCGCGCTTCTGGGCCTCGGTGCCGAACTTCAGGATGATCGGCCCGCTTTGACGGTCGGCCACCCAGTGGGCGCCGACGGGAAGGGCTGCCGCCAGCAGCTCCTCGTTCACCACATAGCGCTCGAGCGCGGTGCGCTCTTGGCCGCCGTACTCCTTGGGCCAGGTGACGCCGATCCAGCCGCGCTCGGCGATCCGCTTGGTGGTTTCGACGTCGAAACCCAGGCCGAGGCGGGTGGGCGGCGGCAGCCGGCCGGAGGCGCGCTCCTCGGCGACGAAGGCGCGCACTTCGGCCCGCAGCTGTTCGGCCTCGGGCGGAAGCGTGGGGAGTTCCAGGCGCAGGGATGCGGCGGCGGTCATGGCGGTGTGTCGCGGCTCAGGCGGTGATGTGCGAGCCGCCGTTCACCGACAGATGCTGGCCGGTGATGTTGGTCGAGGCCGGCGAGATCAGGAAGGCGATCGAAAGCGCGGCTTCCGCGGGCTTCAGGAAGCGGCCGAGCGGGATGGCGGCCAGGTAGCGGTCGCGGAACTTGTCGCTGCGGACCGTCTCGGTCATGTCCGTCTCGACGATGCCGTAGGCGACGCTGTTCACACGGATGCCGTAGCGGCCCCATTCGCGCGCGGCGCTCATCGTCAGGCCGAGCACGCCGGACTTGGCCGCGCCATAGTTGATCTGGCCGATGGTGCCCTTGCGGCCCGCGTCGGAGGACACGTTGACGATGACGCCCGGGTCCGCCTCGCCGCCGCGGGCGCGTCCGATCATCTCCGTGCCGACCGCCTGCAGGACGTTGAAGGCGCCGGTCAGGTTGACGTCGATCACCGCCTGCCACTCGTCCGCGGTCATCTTCTCGATCATCGCCGTGCGGGTGATGCCGGCGTTGTTCACCAGGCCGTGGATGCCGCCGAAGCGGGCGGAGGCTTCGCTCACCATCCGCTGGACGAACTCGCGGTCGGTGATGCTGCCGGCGAAGGTGGCGACACGGTCGGCGGGCAGCTCTGCTGCGAGGGCTGCGAGGCCCTCCTCGTTGCGGTCCACCAGAAGGAGCTTGGCGTCCAGTTGCGCGAACAGGCGGGCGGTCTCGCGCCCGATCCCCTGGGCGCAGCCGGTCACCATGACGTTGCGTCCGGAGAGGCTCATCGGATTGGTCATAAACGGCTCCTGGTCCGCGGCGATCTGATGCCGGTTATGCGCCGCGACCATTCGGGCGCAATCTCCGGCGGCTAAGCATCATGGGTCTGCTGAAGACGGCCCCGCCGCCGGTCAGCGCCCCTTGAATGCGGGGCTTCGTTTTTCGACCGCCGCCGCAACGGCCTCATACTGATCCTCAGTCTGCTGCACAACCGCCTGCATGGCGGCGGCGATCTCCAGGGCGGCCGGCAGATCGAGCCGGGCGGATTCGCGCAGCAGCCGGTTGTTCAGGCGCACCGAATGGACCGGGTGGCGGGTGATCCGTTCGGCGATCGCCTGGGCCTCGGTCAGCAACTGGTCGGCCGGAACCACGCGCGAGACCAGGCCCATCTGCAACGCCTGCTGGGCGTCGACCGCGTCGCCGGTCAAGGCCATCTCGGCCGCGGCCGAGGCGCCCACCGCGCGGGTCAGGAACCAGGCCCCGCCGGCGGCGGAGGTCAGCCCGAGCTTGATGAAGCTCTCGGCGAACTTGGCCTTCTCGGCGGCGATGCGGATGGTGCACATCAGCGCGAAGTCGAGGCCCGCGCCCATGGCGGGGCCGTTCACCGCCGCGATCACCGGAACCTCGCAGTCGTAGAGCGCGCGGGCGATCGTTTGCACGCCGTGCTGGTAGGTCCGCCGGATCTCCGCCGCGTTGCCGGCGAAGTGGTTGGCTCGGGCGTACATGTCCTTGATGTTGCCGCCGGCGCAGAACACCTCGCCCGCGCCGGTCAGGATGATGCAGCCCACGCTCAGGTCGCGGTTCGCCTCGGTCAGCGCGGCGACCAGTTCCTGGGTGAGCGCCACGCTCAGCGCGTTGCGCGTCTTCGGGTCGTCGATCGTAAGCGTCACGACCGGGCCTTGCCGATCGACGCGCAGGACCTCGTTGGTCATTGTCGCCTCTGATTTGAGTTGGGGGGAAGGCCGACCTGGTCGCGCGATTCCAGCCGCAGGATCGGGCCTGGAAAGGCCTCCGGCGCGGCGAGTATGGCGCAGACGTGGCGGCCGACTTCCGCGTCGGTGAGCCAGGAGGGCTCGGCGCGGTCGCGTCTGCTCGGGCCATTGACCATCGAGACGATGGTCAGTTCGCGCACCGCCGGCCCGCCCTTCGTCTCGCGGGCGATGGCGCGGTACATCATCCTAAGCGCCGCCTGGCCGGCCGAGACGTGGCCCATCTTCGGCAGGACGAAGTCGGCCATGCCGCCGCCGAGGCCCAGATAGCAGCCGTCGGCCGCGAGCCGCGGTAGGAAGGTCTTGGCGGCGATGAAATGGGTCAGCACGTTGTCGGCGAAGACTTCCGACAGCCCGGCGCTATCCCATTCCAGGATCGGGCGCAGCGTGTTGCGCGCGTTCACGCTGACCACCACCGCGTCGAGGCCGCCGTGCACCGCGGCTGCCGCGGTCCACAGGGCGGCGGCCGACTCTTCCGACGACAGGTCGCCGGTCACGGTGGGGACGCCCAGCGCCGCCTGCAGGCTCGCAAGCTTTCCGGCGTCGCGGGCCGAAGCCACCACCGACCACCCCTCGGCCGCCGCCGCCGCCACGATCCCCTGGCCGACGTCGCCGGTGGCCCCGACGACGAGAAGACGCTTGGCCATGTCCGACCTCCAATCCGCGCCGCTTTAGCGCTTTTCGACCGCCTTGGTCACGTCCTCCGCCGTGGTGATCAGCGCCACCATCCGCAGCTGGTTCTCGACGATCGTGCGGTGCGTCTCCGGGTCAGAGCCGGCGATGCAGTCCTCGGGAATGACCACCGCATAGCCGAGGTCGCTCGCGGTCATGGTGTTGCCGGGCATGGCCACGTTGGTCGAAACGCCGGTCAGCACGACGGTCTCGACGTTCATCCGCCGCAACAGGGCGTCCAGCGCGGTGGCGTTGAAGGCGATCAGGCCGGCGGTGCGCTCGATGACGAAGTCTTCTTGCCGGGGACGCAACGCCTCGACGTATTCCGTCTCCGGCGCGCCGATCGCCATGGTGCGATGCTTCAGGGTCAGGGCGTTGATCAGGGTGTTGGGCATGACGTCGGCGAAGTCGGTGCGGTGGGCCACCGGGGTGTGGATCACCGGCAGGCCGGCCTTGCGGAAGACCTCTGCGAGGGCGGCGATCTTCGCCACGATCCCACGCTCCTGCGCCTGTTTCGCGAGGCCCGCGAAACCGCTCTTGCCCGGCTCGATCACGCCGATCTGGCATTCATTGATGATCAGGGCCGCCTTGCGACCGTCGGTGAGCGGCCGGACCATGGCGTCTCCTCGTTATATCGAACTTGCGCGCGACCCGCTCCGCGGCAGGCGTGACGACAGTCGCCGCGCCGGGCTCGGGCCAGGGCCTCCTATATGCACGCGCGGCGGGGCCGGGCGAAGCTGGCGCCGCCGAGCTCGGCATTAATCACCCTTGTGATCCGGGCCGCCGCGAGCTCACGCCGCCTGCGGCGCATATCCTAATGGACGGTTCGTCAATTCGATCATGTGCGTGCTGAGTGGGGGGCGGCTTAGCCAGTTGGCTAAATCGGCATGCTAGCCTTCGGGGAGGCTGGCGGTCATTCTTCATGCGATCAGCACGCCGGCGCGTGACTACGCGACAGCCGGGCCGTGGAGACGGCGACGAGCTCCCGCCTTCGAAACATATGTGGGAAGGAAAGCCATGGATTTCGGGATCGCCGGCAAGACCGCCTTTGTCGTCGGGGGCAGTCAGGGCATTGGAGGGGCCGCGGCGGCGCAACTCGGCCGCGAGGGCTGCAAGGTGGCCATCGTCGCGCGCCGGCAGGGCCCTATCGACGAGGCCGTCGCCGCCATCAAGGCCGCAGGCGGCACGGCGGTCGGAATTCCCGGCGATGTCCAGACTAAGGAGGGCGTCGCGCGCGCCCTGGCGACCTGCCGCGACGCCTTTGGCGACCCCGAGATCGTCGTGGGCCAAGGCAACGACAAGCGGCACGCCAGCTTCTGGGACTCCGAGGACGAGACCTTCGTCGAGGTTTTCCGCAATTTCACGATGAGCACCATCTATCTGGCGCGTGAAACCCTTCCCTTCATGCGGAAGAACAAGTGGGGCCGGTTCGTCCACATCGGCTCGGGCACCGCCAAGGAGCCGGAGACGCGGTTCGATCACGCCCTGGCGAACGTCGCGCGGCCCTCGACCATCGGCCTGCTGAAGACGCTGGTCGACGATGTTGCGGCCGATGGCGTCACCATCAATACGGTCGCGCCGGGCTGGATCCACACGCCGGCGGTGGATGGCCTCTTCGCCTCCAAGGGCATGACCGTCGAGGAGGGCAAGCAGTGGCTGCGCGACACCATGCGCATCCCCGCGGGGCGCGCCGGCGATCCTCAGGAGATCGCCAGCCTGGTGACCTATCTCTGCTCGGTTCCGGCCGGCTATATCAACGGCTGCTGGTTCCACGTCGACGGCGGCAAGCACCGGTCGATCTTCTAGTTCGACAGGCGGCGCACCGATCCCCAAAGGAGAGCTCCCCTCAGTATGCCTAGCAATCTTTTCGACCTGTCGGGCAAGACTGCATTGGTCACCGGCGGAACCAAGGGAATCGGCCGGGCCATCGTCGAACGCATGATCGACCATGGCGCGCGCGTCGCTCTGACGAGCCGGCGCGCGGAGGACGCCGTCGCGGTGGCGGATACGCTGAACCAGGCCGCCGGGCGCGAAGTCGCCCTGGGCCTGGCTTACGACGTCAACAAGCTCGAGGCCGTCCAGCCGCTCATCGACGATCTGGTCAAGGCCTGGGGCGGACTGGACGTGCTCGTCTGCAACGCGGCGGAGCTTTCCTACTGGGGGCCGACTTCGGCCGAGGTGCCGCCCGACAAGTTCATGCGGCTGCTCGAGTCCAACATCCACAACAACTTCCGGCTGGGCCATGCGGCGGCGGCGGCGATGAAGCCGCGCGGCGGCGGTTCGATCGTCTTCATCACCTCGGGCTCTGGATACCAGACCGATCCGCAGCTCTTGGCCTATTCGGTCTCCAAGGCCGGCGAGACGCACATGGCCCGCTGCCTGGCGCGGGAGCTGGCGCCTTCGAACATCCGCGTGAACTGCGTCGCGCCCGGTTTCACGCGAAGCGAATCCTCGCGCGTCATCTGGGAAAATCCCTCTGCGCTGAAGGCCATGGAGAGCAAGATCCCGCTGGGCCGCATGGGCGAGGCCGACGAGGTCGCGGCGGGCGTCATCTTCCTGGTCTCGCCCGGCGGCGCCTGGACGACGGGGAGCGCGCTGCTCATCGATGGCGGGTCGGCCGAGCTTCGCGGCGCGCCGCTGCCCGCCGTCTGAGCCTTCAGTCGCGATAGGAGGGGTCGCTGCGGTCCAATTGGCGGAGCAGCGCCCCCCATTCCCGGTCGCCGCTGACCGAGACGTTGGGATCGGCCGTCACGGGGTTGAACATGGCCGCGGTGCGGGCCTGGCTCTCGACGCTGGGCAGAAGCGGCGGCCCGCCCGCCAGCGCCGCCACCTGGATCTGGCAGGCGGTCTCGAGCCTCTGCATCAGCAGAAAGGCCTCGGCGATAGTGCGCCCGCAGCTCAGCAGACCATGATTGCGTAGGATCAGGACGTCGTTGTCGCCGAGCGCGGCGATCAGGCGCCCGCGCTCCCCTTCGTCGACGGCCGGCCCCTCGAAGTCGTGATAGCCGGTGCGCCCCATGAAGCGCAGCGCGGCCTGGGAGATCGGCATCAGGCCCTGCGTCATCGCCGACACGGCGACGCCTGCGCGGGTATGGGTGTGGATCACGCAGCTGACGTCGGGCCGCGCCGCATGGACCGCGCTGTGGATCACGTATCCCGCCTGGTTGACGCCATAGGGGGTGGAGCCCGGGTCGAGGACGGCGCCGTCATGATCGATCCGCAGCAGGCTCGAAGCGGTGATCTCCTCGTAGAGCAGGCCGAACGGATTGATCAGAAACTCGCCCGACGCGCCCGGAACCCGCGCGGTGATGTGATTGTAGATCAGGTCGGTCATGCCATAGCGGGCGACCAGCCGGTAGCAGGCGGCGAGTTCCGTGCGCGTGCGCCGCTCGGCTTCCGTCATTTCGATAGAGCGATCCATCGAGGTGGAGGCTTCCGGCCGCATCCGTCTGCGTCAAGCGCAGCCGGGCCGCGAGCACATGGGTGATGCGCCGGCGCGAGTAGGCGCCTTCTTCCATCGCGAATGTGATGGAACTTGCCATTTCATAGGCCTATACTCTTCCAGTAAAAGAGGTTTGCGCGTCGAAGCCCTGTCATTCCGGGGCCTCGAATGCGCAAGGCCCCGGGTGTGGGAGGATGTCATGGGAAGATCTCGAACGGCGTCAGTGGAACGCAGGATCACGGCCCGTGCGCCCATGGCGCAGAAGACTGTCAAGTCGGCTGGCCGAGTGCTCGAGATCCTCGAGTATTTCGATGATGTAAAGCGGCCCGCGACCGTAATGGAGCTGGCCAATGCGCTGGGATATCCTCAGTCTAGCGCCTCGGCGTTGCTTAGGAGCTTAGTGACAACGGGTTATTTGAACTTCGATCCGCATACCAGGATGTACATCAGTTCAAGCCGCGTAGCGCTGCTCGGCGCGTGGCTGAACTCTCAGTTCGTCGCCGAAGGCGCCGTCATCTCGATGATGAAGGAACTGAACGAGCGGACCGGCGACACCATCGTGCTGGCTACGCGCAACGGCCTCTACGTCCAGTACATACATGTGATCCAGGCGACGAGTCCGGCGCGGCTGCACATGACGCTGGGCACCGTGCGCCCGCTCGCGCATTCGGGTGCGGGCTATGCGGTCCTCTCGACGATGTCCGACGCCGAGGTCACGCGGCTGGTGATGCGCATCAACGCCGAGGCCAAGGACGGCCAGCCGCTCGTGCGGATCAGGGAGCTGCTGGAGAGCCTGGCTGTCGTACGCCAGAAGGGCTACGCCTACACCACCGACATGGTGACGCCCGGCGGCGGGATCATCGCCACGCCGCTGCCGCGCAGCGTCGGCCAGCCGTACATGGTCCTGGGGATCGGCGGCATCAGCGAAGTCATGCGCGGGCGCGAAATCGAACTCGCCACCATCCTGAAGGAAACCATCGACAACCACTTCGGCCGCGGGCGCAGCAAGGTCACGCCGATCCGCGGCGAGCCGGCCAAGGCGTTGGTCACGGGCGAAGTCGCCGCCCGCTAGCCGGAACGCTGCGGCGCGGCAGGCTCTGCTCATCCATGATGCTCGCCGCAGCGGCGTTGCAATGACCGTCGTGCGGGCTGCTCCCTTCCAACTATCCTCACCCCGAGGGACTCGCGCGGCCGGTCGACTTCATCGACGAACTGGTCGGCGTCAGCGCGGCCGATCAGGAGAAGATCATGAGCTACAATCTCAAGGGGCTGCTCGAAGGGGCTCGCTGACCGCGCGCGGCCGCCCTAGTGTTGAGCGTGTTCGGCAGGATCGGACTCCGGTCCTGCGGTCGAACCGCGCTCAAACATCTTGAAGCTAGAGCGTGCGATCCAGCGATCGGGCGACCCTGCCTGATCGAAATAGAGGGAGGTCAGGTGTTATGAAGTTCGGACTGAACATCGTCCCGGTTCCGGGCGCGGAACTCGCCGAGGTGGGCATGCGGGCGGAGGAGCTCGGGTTCGATGGGCTCTATTACGGCGAGCACATCGCCGTCCCCAAGCACCTGAAGACCCCTTACCCCGGCAAGGTCGGCTACCACTACAAGACCGTCCAGATGGAGTGCTACGTCGCTCTAGGCGCGCTGGCGGCGGTCACCAAGAAGGTGCGCCTGGGCACCGGCATCACCATCATCCCGATCCGCCATCCGCTGCAGACCGCGCGGGCGATCACCACGATCGACAACATCTCCGGCGGCCGTTTCGACCTCATCGTCGGCGTCGGCTCCATCCCGGACGAGTTCGAGGTGATGGGGGTCAACTACAAGACCCGCGGCGCCATGCTGGATGAGTGGCTGGACATCTTCGATAAGCTGTGGACCCAGGACGAGATCGAGCACAACGGCCGGTTCATGCAGTTCGAGACGATCGGCTTCGAGCCCAAGCCCGTGCAGAAGCCCGGCCCGCCGCTCTGGTGTGGATCGCACTCGGAGGCCGGGCTGGACCGCGCGGCGCGCCGCGCCTACGGCTGGTACGGGGCAGTCTACAACGCTGACGGGGTGCGCCGGGTCAAAGAGATGATCGCGCCCTATCTGAAGAAGTACGACCGCGATCCGAAAACCTTCCACTACAGCCTGATCCACGCCTCGGGGCAGGACATCCTGCCGACCGAGGACGAGATCCGCGACTACGAGCGCGAAGGCGTCGAGCGCCTGATCCTGTCGCCGTTCAAGCACGCCAACGAAACCGCCGAAACGGACTCGATGGCCAAGCTCGAAGCGTGCGCCAAGGGCATCAAAGCCTTCATGTAGGGACGACAAGCCTCACCATTGTCATCCCGGAAAGCCGCGGCTCCAGTCGACGCCGTCCTTGGCGGCCGGCTGAAGGAGGAAACGCGGTTCTCAGTCGACGAGGGCGGGTCCGCGCTGACCATGCGCCGTGGTCGCGGTGCGCCGCAGGTCACGCCGGTACTTGGTCTCGTCGAACGGCAGCGCGCGGTGCAACGTGGCCCGGTTGTCCCACATCACCAGGTCGCCCACGCGCCAAGTGTGGCGATAGACGAATTGCGGCTGGGTGGCGAAGGCGAGCAGCTCGTTGAGCAGGGCCTCGCCGTCTTCCCTCGACATGCCGACGATTTCCTGGGCGTGGGAGCCGATGTAGAGCGCCTTGCGGCCCGAGCCCTCGTGCAGGCGGATCAGCGGCTGCTCCATCGGCGGGAAGCGCTCCGCTTCGACCGCGTCGAAGTAGCCCGTGGTCCCGGCCAGCCGGCGACTGTTGGCGAGGCAGTGGATGGCGGTCAACTTCTCCAGACGCTCCTGCTCGGCCTTGGGCAGAGCGTCGAAGGCCGCCCGGGTGTCGGCGAACTCCGTCTCGCCGGCTTCAGGGGGCACGATGCGGGCGTTCAGCAGGGTGAAGGCGCCGGCAGGGTGACGGAAGGAATTGTCGGTGTGCCACAGCAGGTTCGCGCGCTGCTGGATCCGCCGCCGATCGTCCGGCGAGAGGATGCCGCCGTCGGCGCCGACGTTGGAGATGTCGCTCACCAGATCGCTGCGGACGCGACGCTCCAGGTCGGTCCGGTTGCTGGCGATCGAGACGTGCAGCTCGCCGAGCCTGGAGGTGAAGTCGATCTGCTGATCGTCGTCGAGGATTTGGTCGCGGAACACCAGCACGGCGTAGTGGTGGATCGCGTCGGTGACGAACTTGACGTCCGCGTCGGTCAGTTCCTTCCCGGTGTCGAAGCCGGTGATTTCACCGATGAAATCGCCACGAACGGGCTTGAGGACGGGGGCCATGCTTGCCTCTCATTACGACGCCTGTTCCGGGGCTTCTGCCATCGGAACGATTCCTCGCGCTATAAGCCGCTCATCCGCATGCGCGGTAGCGGCGCGGCCCATGCCGTTTTATATGTGATCGACGTCTTGGGCCATCAAGCAACGTGGGGTTCAGGCTCGCTTTTCCAGCCCCGCCCAGATGCTCTCGGCGCGAGCGCCGGTGTCCTTGGCCTCTTCGCAAAGTCGGAGGAAGCGCGCGCGGAACACGGTGCGGCATGGTCCGGTGACCGAGAGCCGCAGCGTGGGGTCCGACCGGTTTCCGGGAGGCGCGCCCGGGGTCGGGTTGACCTCGAAGCTGACCTCCTTGCCGAAGAACTTGCCGGCCATCCTCGCCCAATCCTGGACCGGGACGGTCTCGTCGCCGCACCAGTTGACGATGAAGGCCGGCGTGCTGGCGCGGTCGAGCAACGGCTCCAGTTGCCACCTCATGTCGTCGATGTGGATCGGCGTATGCGGGCAGGGGTTGCTGGGCGCCCGGATCGGCGTCCCGTCACGCACGGCGGTGATGACTTGCGAGGGCATCGACCGCAGCGTGCCATCGTAGGTGTTGAGGCGGGTGATCACGATCGGCATGCCGAAGGCGCGGGCGCAAAAGCGCGCGACGGCTTCTATCCCGGCCTTCGACGCCGGGCTGGTCGGCGCGTAGGAGGTGGACGCCCGTCCGATCGGATCTGTTTCCGAATAGGCGTGCCAGGGATCTTCGTGCGGCGAATAGACCCCCATGCCGGACATGATGAGCGTCCGCCGGGCCTTGCGGCAATGCTGGAGGAGAAGGCCGGCGCCTTCGACGTTCACCCGCAGCGCCTCCTGCAATCGATCGAGCGGCGCCCGCATCCAGCCGAGGTGAAGGACGGTGGTGAAATCCTGGGGCAGGTCGGAGAAGTCGCCTGAGCCGAGGTCGATGGCGCGCGTCTTGATGCCGGCCGCCTCGTAGGGTTCGCGCTGCGCCGGATCCTGGAATCGGGCGACGCCCCAGACCTCGTTGGACTCCGCGAGGAAGTGAGCCAGAGGCGTGGCGACCATGCCGGTCACGCCCGTGATCAGGATCTTCTCGCCTTGGATCATCGGTCCGCCCTCAGCTCAGGTTGAAACGCTCCACGTAGTCCTTGAACAAGGTGCGCACCATCGCAGGGTCCAGACCGAACTCTTCGGCGGTATAGTTGTGCGCGCCATGCTTGTTGTGCGGGTTCTCGGCCAGGAACCGGCGGATGTTGTCCGCCGAAACGTCGGAGAGCTTGATCCCGAAGTGGCCGTAGGCCTTGCCGATCGCCGCCACCGGGTCGGCCATGACGTCCTTGTAGCGGATGTCGAAGACTCGTTCCGGCGGCAACAGGTTGTCGCGCATGTCGAGCCCGCGCCGCATGCCCAGCTCTTCCAGATACACCCAGGATCGTCCGAGCAGCTTGCGGTCGAAGCCCGGCGTCTCCTTCCGCAGGGTCTCGATCAGGCTGATCATCGAGGGGACGACCTGGGCCGGATCGCGATGGGTCCAGATGATGCGGGCGTCGGGATAGACCTTCAGCAGCGCGTCCAGGGCGAAGCTGTGCTTGGGATATTTCAGCACCCAGCGGCCCGGATTCCGGAACTGCAGGTGCTGCAGCATCTGGTGGTGCGCCTTGTAGGCGGGCGCGTGATCGGCCGTGAGGATCCAGTCGCGGTAGCTGGGGATCTCGTAGCGCGCCATCAGCGACCAGTTCATGAACGTATGGTCCATGAGGTTGAAGCACTGCTCCGGCCGCCTCGCGTCCATGGGGTGCTTGCGCCGCAGTTCGTCCGAGGCGCTGGCGACCTCCAGCCCGTGCACCTCCGCGATCCGCGGATCGGTCTCATAAGTGGCGGCTTCCGGCGGCGGAGAGGGGACGACCATCTCCCATCGCCGTGGCGCGCGAACGCCCTCGCACTGCGCCATCAGGCCGTGCAGGTTGGTCGAGCCGGTGCGGGGCATGCCCAGGATGAAGATGGGTTCCTCGACCACCTCGGCGGCGATGCCCGGGAAGCGTTTACGGTCCTCGACCAGCCGCAAGCCCTTGATCAGTTTCGAGACGATCATCTCGGCCGCGCCGTGTCGGCGGGCCGCGTCGAGCTTCGCCTCGCGCTCGAGCGAGAAGATCAGCATGTCGAGGGCTTCTTCGAACTGTAGGTCGCCGAAGTCGCTCAAGCCCGCGCGCTCTTTGGCGCTCGCCGTCAGTTGGGCCCGGCTCAGAACGTCCATAGTCTCCCCCGGTCTGCTCGATGTTGTTTTCGAAGGCGGCCGCGCCGGCCGCCTTCTCCGAGATCTTTAGTTCGCGATCAGAGCTTTGTTCGAGGTGTCGGGAATGCCGAGGCGATTGGCCATGGTGGCGGCGTTGTTGACCAGGATGTTGAGCCCGCCGTAGCGCACCGCGGTCTCTTCCACCGCGGCCTTCACCTCTTCCTCGACGCTCACGTCGCCCGGGACCTAGGTGACCTCAAGGCCCTTGCCGCGCACCTTGTCCTCGACCGCCGCGCCCTTTTCCCGGCGGCGCCCGTGAACGTGACCTTGGCGCCTTCTTCGGCCAGCCGCTCGACGATCGAAACGCTGATGCCTTGGGTGGCGCCCGTGACGAGCGCGACTTTGCCTTCAAGTCTCACGGTGACACTCCTCACTACGATCTTATCCGTACTTGGCGCCGTCCCAGGCGAGTGACGAAACCGTGCTGCCGGGCCGGTGGTCAATCGAGCGTCGAAAGCAGCACATCCGTGGACCCGGGCGTCCGGACCGCGCAGCAGCGCCCTACCGTCGGTCTACATTCGTGATGTGTGCGCCGCTCAGCATAGAGCTCGGTCGGCCTTCACCTAGGCTCTGCGCCAGAAGTGCGGCAGACGCCGCCGCCCCAACCGGGAGGATGTTTTCGTGGACAAGGCCGAGGAACTGGAGGTCCACATCCGCTGCGTGGACGTGCTCAACCGCTATGCGCTGGCCACGAACCGCCGCGACGTGGAGACCTATGTCTCGCTCTACGCCCCCGACGGGGTGTGGATCCGTCCGGGCCCGATGGAGATGCATGGACGCGACGAGATCCGCGCCTTCATCTCCACCGTCTTCGGATCAGGCCGCCCCGTCCGGCACCTGAACGGGGGGTACGTCGTCACCCCGCTGGGGCCGGACTCCGCGCAGGTGAGCTCGATCACCACCGTCTACGACGCACCGGCGACGGTGGACGGCAAGGTGCATCTGAAGGGGCCGTCCTACCTGGCCGAGTACGAAGACCTGATGCGGCGGATCGGCGACAAGTGGCTGATCCAGCGACGGGTGACGAGCGTTGTCTTCATCGCCAGCCACGCCCAGCCGATCCCCGGCATCGTGCCGCCCGCGCCGTAGCGGGTTCGCTCAGCGCGGGGCGCTCGCCGCCGCCATCCAGAGCATCTTCACGCGCCGGTGGGCGATGCGCCACTGGCCACCCTCGCGCCTGTACTTGTCGACGTAGAGGCCTTCCTCGCTCATGACGCCCTGGCTCGACACGAAAAAGTAGGTCCATCCGAGCGCCGAGTCGGGGCCTTCGAACTCGATGCGACTGGTCGTGAGATGGTGCCGCGACCCGGCCGGCTTCACCGCTCCGGTGCTGCCCGTCACCACGCCCTTCAGGAACGCCGAGATCGCGGCTCTGCCCCGGTGCTCGCCGTGCGGCACCTCGAGCACGCCGTCTTCGGCAAACACCTCGATCAACTCGTCGATCCGGCCGCGGTCGCCGGAGGTGTTGTAGATGGACTGAAGGTGGCGAATGGCCGTGCGTTCGATGCTTTCGGCTTCAGGGGTCATGACGGGGCCTCTTTGGAAGATTGACTCAGGGGCTGCGCTGCGAACGCGGCCGGCTCAATAGACCGAAGGCGAGGTGCCGCCGTCGATGCGGAAGTTCGCCCCGTTGATGAAGTCCGCGTTCGGGCTGGCCAGCATCGCTACGGCGTAGGCGATATCGTGCGTCTCGCCGACGCGCCCGACGGTCTGTCCGCCGCCGTTCATGACGAGCTCTTCGGCCTTCGCCACGTCATCGCCCCAGCCGCGCTTCTGAGCCAGCTGGGTGAGGAAGCGCGTCAGGCCCTCGGTGCGGATCATGCTCGGGGAGACGGTGTTGCTGGTGACGCCTGTTCGGCTGAGCGCCTTGGAGAGGCCGAGCGACATGTTCAGCATCGCCGCCTTCGCAGGACCGTAGTCCGCCTGGCCAGGGGTCGGCGTGGTCGACGCCCCGGTCCCGATATTGATGATCCGGCCCCAGCCGCGGGCCTTCATGTCCGGCGCCAGGGCATGGATCAGGCGCACGGCGGCGAGGACGTTCTTCTCGTAGGTGCCGATCCAGTCCGCCGGCGTGGCTCCGAACCAGCCCTTGTTGGGCGTGTCGGCGCTGCCGCCGGCGTTGTTCACTAGGATGTCTATGCCGTCGAAGGCCGCGAGCGCCCCGGCCGCGATGCTCGCGCCGCCCTCGTCGTTCGACACGTCGCCGCAAACGACCGCAGCGACGCCGCCAGCCTGCCGGATCTGTTCGGCGACGGCTTCCGCCCGCTCGACGTTGCGGCCGTGCACGACGATCGAGACACCCTCTCTGGCCAGGGTCCGGGCGATCTCTGCGCCGATGCCCGAGCTGCTTCCGGTGACCAGTGCGCGTTTGCCGGCGAGCTTAAGGTCCATGTGGTTCCTCCTGCGCCGAACGCGCTCCCTTTTCTTCATTGGTACGCCCTGCGCTTCGAAGGTCGACGCGCCCGCGACGAAACAGCACAAATGCGCTCCGGCCGGGGGGCGGCGTCGCCCTGCCGGCCAGTTGGGCCTGCGGCGACAGCCGGAACACCGCCGCCTCGACAGTGCCGTCCCACATCGAGCCCTACCTCGTCAGGCTGATGGCTCGAGCGATGGCCGAGATCCGCGATCCGGTCCTGCGCGCGGACATCGAGGTGTTCAACAAGCAGGAAGTCGAGCACTGCACGCGGCGCAACGCGTGGACGGCGTGCCGGCCGCCGCGGCCTGATCGCCGTCGGCGCGAGGCGCGGCGCTTCAGCCTGACGCGGCGGCTTCGGCCTCGAACATCTTCTTGATCGCCGTGAGATCGACCTTGAGCGACGTCGTGCGGGGCAGGGCGGAGGCGACCAGGATGCGCGCTGGAACCTGGGGCGTCGTGAGCAGGCGACGCGCGTGTTCGCGCAGTTCGTCGACGGAAGGCGCGGCTGCGCCCGCCTTCAGTTCGACCGCCGCCGCCGGGACCGCGCCCAGCCGATCGTCCGCCAGGCCGATCACCGCTGCATCGAGGACGGCTGGGTGCGCGCGAAGCGCCTCGACCACCTTCTCCGGAAGCACCTTGTGGCCGCCGCGCAGGATCGCGCCGTCGCCCCGGCCCTTGTGGAAGACGAAGCCGTCCTCGTCGATCACGACGAGGTCGGTGGTCCGGATCCAATCCTCGGAAACCGCCGGAACGACCGCCTCCAGAAAGCCTTCTCGGCCCGCGGGCAAGACCTCGCGGGTCTCGACGTCGGTCACCCGCAGCTTGATCCCGGGCAGGGCCTTGCCGATCGAACCCAATTTGGACGCGCCGAACTGCTCGTGGAGGTCCGGCGTCCAGGAGATGATGGTGCCGCAGAACTCGGTCGCGCCATAGGCCCAGATCACCTTGATGCCGTAGGTCGCCTCCAACTCCTGCTGGAGCTCCGGGGTCATCGGCGCGCTGCCGCCATAGAAATACTTCACCGACGCGACCGCCTCCCGCGGGACCTTCGCGTCGAGGATCATGCGCGCCATCGCCGGCACGCCGCTGATGTACCCGGGCTTCAGCCGCGCGACGGCCTCGCTCCATTCCGGAACGTTGAATTTCTCGAGGATGCAGGTGTAGCGGCCGAGCACCGCGCTGGCGACCAGGTTGCACATGCCGCCGATCCCGCCGTACGGCCAGCACATGATGTCGGGCTCGACCGGGCCGACGCGGCCGGCCTGCACGCTTTCAACCGCGCGCACGAGCATGCGGGTCGGGAAGACGATCCGCTTCGGCTTGCCGGTCGTCCCGCTGGACAGGATCTCGAGCCCCGGTTCTCCCTCGACTTTGCGGAACGGGCCCGGGCCGAGCTTGGCCAACTCGGGAACGAGCGCGACGGGCTCGGTCGCATCGAGGTCGAGGCGGATCCCCAGCGAGCCGGCGTCGCGCGCCGCCTCGACGATCAGATCCGACCAGTCCGACGCCTCGCCGATGATCGCGGCGAACCGGCTCTCGCGAATTTCCTGCGCGATGCTTTCCTGGGACTGGATCGCGTAGATCGAGGTGAGCCAGCGGTCGGAGAAGATCAGGCCCAGCATGGCTGCGGACAGCAGCGGCCGGTTGCGCACGATGACGCCGATCGACAGCGCCGACTCGATGCCGGCTTCGTCCAGCAAGGCGACGGTGCGGTCCGCCAGCGCGGCGTATTCGCCCCGCGTGAAGACCCGCCCCTTGTACTCCATATAGGGCGTGTCCGGAGTGGAATGGATCGCGTCGAAAAGCTGTCTGCTGAACGTCATCGGGACCTCGCCGCGTTATTGAACGAACTGGGGCCTGCGGGTCTAAGCGCAGACCTTTCAGCATATACTTGCTGCCGTCGGCGCGTCTATTTGACCTGCTGGGTGGACTTGGTGGGCTTGGCGGGCGTGACGGAGGGCTGCGGGCCAGCCGGCTTCGTCGGCGAGGCCACCTCCTCCACGCCGAGCGAGGCGATTCGCGTCCCTGCCCAGGTGAGGCTGTTGGCGACCGAGCCGGCGAGTCCCCAGGCCGCCACCCCCAGTCCCATGCCGATGATGACGAGGATCAGCGCATACTCCGCGGACGCCGCGCCGTCTGACGCGGCGAGGAAGCCGCGCAGGCCGCGTCTCCGATACTGACCCGCTCGTGCCTTCATCGCCGCGCGAACCGCCGCCCTGATCGTTTCCTGGCGGTCGGCTGCTCGCTACAGCGAGAGCAGCAGTCGCCCGCAAATTTCCTCTACCTCAATTTCGGAGAAGAGTGGGAGCGTCGAAAGATTTCAGGCGGAAATTTGGATCGTCAACCAGTCGGGTCGCCGGCTTCGGGGTGTCGCGCGCGCCGCTTGGCGGGCTGCTCGTCCCCCGGCAAAGGCTCACGCGTCGTAGGTGCGCTGCTGACCTGAGTTCCGCCACCGAAGGCGTGGTTGGGCGCCGGTTGGGCGCCGCTCTCGGCCGCCATGACGCTGGCGTTCGCGTCGATCGAGCCGGACACCGCGCCGGAGAGATGCAGCATCGCGATCAGCACAGCCACCCCCATGATCCCAAGCAGCAGCGCGTATTCCGCCGCCGCAGAGCCGTCCTCGGCCAGGGTCAACCGCCGAAGCCGGGACGACCGCGGGCGTGTCCGAAAATGGGACGACAGGGCGTTCATGCCAGGCTCCACGCAGGGAGCAGGCCAACGCCGGCCTTCCCCTCACGCGCGCCTCCCGTTCGCCTCCTGCGGGACATGCCCGTGGAATAAGGTTGGTATAATCGCAGCCCCAAAGATTCCGGCGTAGAACCGACTCGATTGCCTTCGACAAGCGATCAAACCCCAGCAACGCCCCACGCCGGCTCGCCGGCGTGGGGTTCTGCTTTTCAGGCTCCGCGTTAGCCAGGATCGGTCTTTTGCCGCCAGGGCCGCAGCGCCATCAGCAGCGCCAGGGCCGCCGCGCCAGGGGCTGCGCCCGACGCCTGCCCCGCGGCGAGCAAGCCGGCTGAGCCGGCGATGAGCAGGCCCAGAGCAAGCTCCGCGACGTTGACGTAGAGCGGGGCGCCGGCCCGGTCGCGGAAGGCGGTCCGCTTGCCGGGGCGTCGCCACCAGACGTTCAGCAGGGCGGCCGAGGTGGTGGCGGCCGCGCAGCCGGCCAGCGCGGCCAGCGCCGGCCACGGCGCGAAGGCCAGCAGCGCGACGCAGATCGGGCCGACGACGACGCCGACCACCAGGGCGGCCGCGGCGATCTTGGCGCGGATCATCAGCTTGGCCTGCGCGGGCGCGCTGGCGAGCAGGTCGGGCGCGTCCTCCGCCGAAATGGCCAGCCAGGCCAGGCTCGCCGCGAGCTGATGGGTCATCAGGGTCATGGCCATGATGGTGGCGGGCAGGGCGGTGAGGTCGGCGCCCGCCCCGTAGCGGACCACGAGCAGGCCGAGCGGGGCGAGATAGACGACGCGCAGCAGGATCTGCGGCACGAGGGCGGTGTCGCGCCAGAGCAGCCGTAGCTCCTTGCGCAGGCCGGCCTGGAACGGCCCGCGCCAGAAGGCTCGCAGTCGATGCGACGCGGTCGGGGCCTTGGCCGTGGCGCCGGCGGTTGCGGCGTAGAGCCTGGCGAAGCTCGGGCCCGCCGCGCCCACGCCGAGTGCGAAGAGGCCGAGCTGCGCCGTCGCCAGCAGGCTGAACGGCAGCGCATCTCCGCCGAGCGCGCGCAAGGCGAAGCCGAGATGACGCGCAGCGGAGAGGTCGGCCGACAGCGCCAGTCCCAACCAGCCGGATCGGGCGTAGGGCTGCGAGATGGCGCTGACCTGGGTGGCGAGAAAGAACGCCGATCCCAGCAAGACCGAGAGCAGGTGGCCGGCCAGCCGGGTCCGCCGCGCGCCGAGGAGACCGATCAAGGCCCGGCTGAGGATCAACGCCGCCCCGGTGGCGCCGAGCGCCGTGCCGAACAGCAGAGGGAGGGTGGCCAGCCAGCGTGGGTGTCCCATCAGCGCGATCACCGCGAGCGGTCCTGCGCAGAGGAAGCCGAAGATGCCGAAGGCCGAAAACGCGATCGCCAGAGCCCGCACCGCCACCACGCGCATCGGCGGAAGCGGTGAGGAGAACAGGAGATCGAGGTCGCTTCGCTCGTAGAGCGCGTCCACCGAGGCGGACAGCGCTTGCGAAAGCATCATCAGGAAGGTGCTGGCGAGCGCCGCCGCCGCGATCAGCGCCGCCCGCGGCCCGGGCACCCGCCCGGCGTCGAGCATCAGCGCGACCGGCGCGCCGACAAAGGCGGCGAGGAACAGCGGCGCGCCGATGGCGGTGACGAGAGCGAACCAGCGCCGGCCGCCTCGCGCCTCGACGCGGCGCCTGAAATCCAGGCGCAGCTCATGGACGAGCAGCCAGAGGATCGAACCCGGCCGGGTCATCAGCTGAGGGCGGCCTCCGCTCCGCGGGTGAGTTCGAGGAACACCTCTTCCAGTGTCGTCCCGCGGCTGGACCGGGCGCGCAGCTCCTCGAAGGATCCCTCGGCCAGAAGGCGGCCGCGATGGATGATGCCGATGCGGTCGGCCATCCGCTCGGCGACCTCCATGATGTGGGTGGTGAGCACCAGGCTGGCTCCGCTGAGGGTGAGTTCGCGGAGGATGTCCTTGACCTCGCGGGCCATCAGGGCGTCGAGCCCCGTCAGCGGCTCGTCCAGCAGCAGGAGCTTGGGTTCGTGCAACAGGGCCGCGGCCAGGGCGGCCTTCTGCTTCATGCCCCTCGAGAAGCCGCCGCAGCGCTTGGCGCGTTCGTCCCAGAGGTTCAGGCGGCGCAGCAGGCTCTCGGCGCGGGCCTCGGCCCGGGCGGCGGGCATGTCCCACAGCCCGGCGACGAACTCGAGGTATTCCCAAGGCGTCAGCCGCTCGTAGATCAGCGGCTCGTCCGGCAGCCAGGCGGTGACGCGCTTGGCGGCCTGCGGATCGGCGACCGCGTCGACGCCGAAGATCCGCACGCTCCCCGCGTCCGGCCGGAGCAGCCCCGCCACCATCCGCAGCGCCGTCGTCTTGCCGGCGCCGTTCGGGCCGAGCAGGGCGTAGATCTCGCCTGGCCTCACCTCGATCGAAAGCCCGTCGACGGCGCGCCGGCCGTCGAAGGATTTGGCGAGCCCGTCCAACCTGAGGCCGGCCGTCGTCATCGTTGGGTCGAGCTCCCGGTCACGACGCGAGTCTATGGGCATGCGCAGCGCACGGGAAGCGGGGCCTCCCTACGATCGACGGGAACGATCCTCGGCCCGGTCGGTTGGCGGGTCGGGCGTCGCCGCACATCACAAATGACATGAGGAATCGACCATGAGCGAGTGGAACAGAGGCGGTCGCGAGGACGATCAGCGCCGCTACCGAGACCAGGAGCGCCGGGGCTGGAGCGCGCAGGATCGTGGATCCGACTACGAGCAGCGAGACTGGGAACAACGCAGCTTCGACGATCAGGACCGTAGCGACTATCGCGGGGGCTCGGAGCGTGGGCGCGGCTATGAGCGCGGCGGTCAGGCCACGCGCGGCGGCTACGGCGCGCAAGGCTATGGCCAGAGCGGGGCTCAGGACGACCGCTGGCAAGCCTACGGTTCGCAAGGCTATGGCTCGGGCCAGGCCTATGGCGGGCGCGGCTATGGCCGCCAGGCCTACGAAGACCAGGGCTATGGCGGCCAAACCTACGGCCGCGGTCAGGAGCCGGGCCGCGGGGGCCAAGGCGAGTTCATAGGCCGTAACGAGCCGGTGCGACGCGTCACCGAAGGCGAAGCGGATCACCCCGGCATGTGGTCGCACCTCGGGCATGGCGAGCACCGCGGCCGCGGGCCCAAGAACTACACCCGCTCCGACGACCGGATCCGCGAGGACGTGAACGACCGGTTGAGCGACGACGCCTGGCTCGACGCAACCGAGATCGAAGTGACGGTCAGCGTCTGTGAAGTCACCCTGAACGGGACGGTGAACAGTCGCGACGATCGGCGCCGTGCGGAAGATCTCGCCGAGCAGGTCTCCGGCGTGAAGCACGTACAGAACAATCTTCGCGTCGAGCAGAACACGCAGAACCGGGACCTCGCCGGCCAAGGTTCCCAGAGTGGGCTGGGCGCCCCGACGCAGGCGCGCGGCTCCGGCTCGCAGATCAGCTGAGGCGCGAGCTGAGCTCTTCATTCGGGCGGCCCTCCGGGGCCGCCCGTTTTTTGTCTAGAGACGTGCGCCGGCGACGCCTCTCACCCGAGGCCTTACCGCGGGCTGATCATGGTCGACGGCACCCAGCCGCGATTGCCGTTCTCGTCGTCGGCTTCCCACCAGATGCCGTTCTTCACGCCGGTGGGGTAGACGAGTTCGCCAGGCTCGAAGCTGCGGACCGCTGGGGCCTGGGCCGAGGGCGACTTGCGCAGCGCCACCAGCTTGGTCGCGGCGTAGGCCTGCACGCCGGCGGCCTGCTTCACCTGTGCGCCGGAAGGGGCGCTGGTTTGCAGGTAGTGGACGAGGTCGACGAAGGCGTTGAAATAGGCCGCCGTGATGACCTTGCCGATGTCGGTGTTGGAATAGCCGCCGCCGGCCGCTGCGCCAAAGCCGCTCCAACCGCCGCCGCCGCCGCCGAGCTCGAAGCCGATGTCGGTCTTCTGGGCCACGCCCTCGGCCACGTACAGTTGCTCGGTCGTGCGGGCGTCCACCAGGGTGACCAGCGCCTGGGCCTCGGCCTTCTTGGTGCGCAAGCCCCCCGCGAGGGCGCCGAAACCGCCCAGTCGGCTGCCGAAGGCGCCGGCGACCGCGCCGATGTTGTTGCCGCCCGAATTGGAGTTCGAGTTGGCGATGTCGGGGATGATGAAGAAGTCGGCGGCCGCCACCTGGCCGCGACCGATGTTGGAGCCGCGCCGCAGGTCACCTTCCGCGCCGAGGTCCTTTTCCATGTTGCGCATGGCCAGGCCCGCGTTGCGGTCGACGATCCGCAGGCAGTTCGAGCGCATCGCGAACAGCTTCAGCAACACCTCGGGACTGCCGAGGTTGTACTGCAGCCACCAGCGGTTCTCTGGTTCCTGGATCGCGGCGCGGCCCAGCGGCTGGGCGCAACGCGGCAGCTCCGGCGTGGCGGCGTTCTTCGGCCCTTTCTTGTCCATCCCGTATTGGGCGGCCGCGGGCGAAGCGGTGAGCGCCGCGGCGGCGAGGCCGGCGGCGAGGGTGGCGACAAACTTGTTCATTCCGGAAACCCCCTGCAGTCGCCGGCGAAGCTACCATGCGGCCGGCTTCGTTCAATGGCTTCGGTCGACTTCAAGCCGGGCCGGCGAGCCGGAACCGGGCCTTAGGGAACTGCGCTACGCCCTTCAGGTTGTCCCGGCGACAAGCTTTCAGCGAGTAAGCCGATGACCAATCCCCGCAAGACCGCCACCAACGCCGCCGATTCCGCGCCCGGCGTCGACGACGGCCCGGCCGGCGTGGCCGCCCCGCCCGTCGATTCCAAGCCGGCTGGCCGCGTCGGCGTCTTCCTCGGCGTGATCGTGGTGTGCCTGATCGTGCTGGCGGCTTTCCTCGCGCCGCGCATGGGCGGCCGCAACGAGGGGCCTATGGTGACGACCGGCGCGACCGAGGCGGAGATCAATACGAGCCAGGTCCCTGGCGCGGCCGACCGCCAGGCGCCGAACCCCTCGCCCATGCAGCAGTCGGGCGGTTGACGCTTTCTGGCTCAGACCTTTTCGCTGAGCTTGATGGCGGCGCGGCAGCCGGCCCCGATGGCGGCGGAGAGCAGGCGGTAGCCCGGCGCCTGGCGCGCGCCTTTCGCTGCAGCCAGGTCGCGATGGGCGATCTCCTCGTCGCGGAAGGCGGAGAGTTCCTGGGCGAGATCGGGTTCGAGCGCGGCGAGCTCGTCGACCTGTCCAGCGTAATGATCGGCGATCACCGTCTCGACCGCCTCGGTGCAGGCGTGGGCGGCCTTTTCGCCGAGCAGGGCGGTCCCGGCGCCCAGGGCGAAGCCGGCGAGGCGCCAGACCGGGGCCAGCGCCGTCGGACGCACGCCGCGTTCCACCACGAGCTGGCCGAGGCGCGCCAGGTGCGCCGCCTCGTGCGCCTCCATATCGGCGAGCTGGTCGGAGATCCGCTCGCGCCCGCGTGCGGCGTCCAGCACCGCCCGCTGCCCGCGGTAGATGGCGACGGCGCCAAGCTCGCCGGCGTGGTCGACCCGCAGGATCTCGGCGAGGCGCGCCGACAGGCTGCCGGCTCCGGGCGCGGGGGGGATGGGCTTGGCGCTCATGCCTTGGATCTCTCGCGCAGGGCGGCGGCGACGCTCAGCGACGTCAACCCGAGCGAGATCAGCACGTTCCACCCCGCCATGGAAAGGCCCAGGAACACCCAGGCGGGCTGGTCGCAGGCGGGGCCGCGGATGCGCGCGCCCTGCAGCAGGGCCGTCATCGCTTCGGCGTTCACCCCGCCCGCCGCGCCGGCCCCGGCGCAGGTCGTGGGGCCGGGCCAGAACTTCCATTCGACGCCTGCGTGATAGGCCGCGACGCCGGCGCTGGTCAGGAAGAGGAGCGCGAGCAGCCAGCACGTCGCCTGGCGGAATCGCGGGCCGCCCGGGAGCCGCACGACCACCATCGAGGCCAGCGCCACCGCGCCCGCCACCCAGTAGACCTCCCGCTGCCGCAGGCAGAGCGTGCAGGGCGCGAGGCCGCCGAAGCTTTCGAAGGCGTGGGCGATCGCCAGCATGGCGGCCGAGGCGAGGACTGCGCAGAGCCGCCAGCGATCGAGGATGTGGCGCAGCAAACCGGTCATCCCAGAGGATATGGGCCCGAAGCCGCTCTCATCAGAGCACCTTGACCAAGACTATGATGCCGACCAGCAGGACGATGCCGATGGCGCTGTAGAGGCCAAGCCGGCGCTCCACCTCCGCGCGGATGTGCGGACCGAAGTACTTCAAGAGCGTGGCCGCCAGGAAGAAGCGCGCGCCGCGGGTCACGATCGAGGTCCAGATGAAGGTCGTCAGGTCGAAATGCGCGAGGCCCGCGGTGATCGTCACCAGCTTGTACGGAATGGGCGTCAGCCCCTTCACGAGGATGATCAGGGTCCCCCACTTGTCGAACCACTTCTGGAATTCGGCCGGGCCCTCGGGATGGCCGAAGAAGGCCAGGATCGCGTGGCCGACCGGCTCCAGGAAGATGCCGATGGCGTAGCCGAGCATGCCGCCCAGCACCGAGGCCACCGTGCAGATTCCGGCGTAGACGAAGGCCCGCTCGGGCCGGGCCAGAACCATCGGGGCCAGCATCACGTCCGGGGGAATGGGGAAGAACGAGCTCTCCGCGAAGGAGACCGCCGCCAGGGTCTTCGGGGCATGGCGTGACCCGGCCAGGCGGAACACCCAGTCGTAGAGTTTGCGAAGCATCGAAGGCCCGGATTGAGGGAGTTGCGCGTTCAGCTAGCAGGCGCGGGCGGACTTGTCTCGCCCCGAGGAGCGTGGCCTATGAGCGGAGAGGCGGCGGTCCAGGGTTTGTTGCAGCAGACCATGACCGAGACCATGATCATCGAACGTGACGGCGACAACGGTTTCCGTGGTGGCGGCTTCATGGCCCTGTTCCGGTCGATCGAGCTCGACCAGGTTCGCAGAGGCGTTCTTCCAGCTAAAGGCTAGGCCATTGCCTACGGATTGCGCGCCCGGGTGGGCGCTCGCCATTCACGGCGGGGCGGGGGTGATCCGTCGCGCCGACCTCAGGTCCGAGCAGGAGCAGGCCTATCGGGAGGCGCTGGCGCGCGCCGCCGAAGCGGGCTCCGCGATCCTCGGGTCCGGCGGACCGGCGCTCGACGCCTGCGAGGCGGCCGTGCGGCGGATGGAGGACGACCCGCTGTTCAACGCCGGCCGTGGTTCGGTCTTCAGCGCCGAGGGCCGGGTGGAGATGGACGCCGCGATCATGGAAGGACGCGGGCTGCGGGCCGGCGCGGTCGCCGGCGTCTCGACCGCCAAGAACCCGGTATCGCTGGCGCGCGCCGTCATGGAGCGCTCCGGCCACGTGTTCCTGATTGGGGCGGGGGCCGAGGCCTTCGCGCGCGAGGCTGGGCTGGAGGCTGCGGGAGCCGACTACTTCTTCACCGAGCGGCGCTGGCGCGCGCTGGAACGGGAGCTCGGCAAGGCGGGGCTGCCTACGCCGCCGAGGCCGACCGGCGACCGCGACGATCGCACCGCGGCCCTCGCGCACGACGAGGGCAAGCGCGGCACTGTGGGCGCCGTGGCCAGGGACGCGGGCGGCGACCTGGCCGCCGCCTCCTCCACCGGCGGGACAACCGGCAAGCGGTGGGGGCGCGTCGGCGACACGCCGTTGATCGGCGCGGGCGTCTACGCCTCCAACCGGGGCTGCGCCGTCGCCGCCACCGGCGCGGGCGAGTACTTCATTCGCCTAGCCGTCGCCAAGGAGATCTGTGCGCTCGTCGAGCACAGAGGATTGGGCCTGCAGCAGGCGGTCGATGCTGTCGTGCAGGGCGAGCTTGCCGCGATCGGCGGCGATGGCGGCGTGATCGCGGTCGCCGCGGACGGCGCCCTGGCCTGGAGCTTCAACACCGAGGGCATGCACCGGGCGAGCGTCGGGCAGACGCAGCCGCTCCGCGTGGCGATCTACGGAGACGAGGCGTGACGGCGAACGTCGAGGACCTGGAAGCCGCCGCCCGCGAGGAACTGGAGCGCGCCTGCACCCTGGCCTGGCGCGATCTCGCGCAACACACCCCTTGGGGAGATGTTTTCGAGGGATTTTCGCCATCCGGGCAGGACGTCTGCTTCGAGCGCAGTTATCTATGGGAGGATGAGTCGGGAGGGGACATTCGCGTGGAGGTAGCGGTGTACACGCCACGCGATTATGAGGCCGGCGTGCGTATCACCCGGGTGATCCGAAAGCCGCCGGGCTGAGCTGCGTGTGGGGAGGAATTCAAACCATGGGCGCCGAACCAGGCGACGACAGCGAAGCCGAGCTGAAGCTCGACGACTATCTGCCCTACCGGCTTGCGACCGCCTCGAGCGCTGTCTCCGGGGTGATCGCGCGCGCCTATCAGACGCGCTTCGGGCTGACGATTCCGCAATGGCGGCTAGTCTGCGTGCTCGCCGGGGTCGGGCGCCTTACCCAGGCCCAGCTCGTGTCGCGGACCTTCATGGACAAGGTGACGGTGAGCCGCGCCGCCCAAGGGCTGGTGAGGCGACGGCTGGTGGAGCGCTCGGACAACACCGCCGACGGTCGATCGCACGTCCTGAGCCTGACCCTTGACGGGCGGCGGCTGTTCGCGGACCTCGCGCCCGTGGCGCGCGCCTATGAGGAGGCGGTGATCGCTCAGCTCGAGCCGAGCGAGGTGCAGTTGCTTCGCCGGCTGCTCGGCCGGTTGCAGGCGGCCGCCGTCAGCCTGGGCGAGGACGTCGAGCCCTGAGCCCTAGTGAACGGTGCGCACGCTCCAGCGGTGGGAGCCTTCGCCGAACGGCAGGTGGAAGCCGTAGGCGGCGCGCCGGCGCTCGTCGCGCCAGGTGTCCTCGAAGCAGTGGATGAGCGCGGACTGCAGCTCCTCCGGGATCTGACGGACGTCGTGGCCCAGCGAGCGGGCCACTTGCTCGATCACCATCACGCGGTGCGCTTCGCCGCCGAGCGATAGCAGGACCTCGCGGACGCGCCTGGCGAGAGTTGGGCCTGGCTTGACCCGCTTCTTGACCGGGTGCGCGTCGGAGGTGATTTCCACAGTCTTGGACATGGCCAAGGAACAATGGGGCAGCGGGTTTGACGGCTCGTTAAAAGCCAGGTTGAACAAATGGTTAAATCGCGCTGGGGTTTAGCCGAGGCCCGCGGCGACGGCCAGCCGATAGACGATCAGCGAGGCGGCGTATGCCAGTCCCGTCATATAGGCCAGCATCACCAGCGGCCAGCGCCAGGAGTTGGTCTCGCGCTTGACCACGCCCAGGGTGGAGGCGCACTGCGGGGCGAAGACGTACCAGGCCAGGAACGACAGGCCGGTGGCGACGGACCAGTGATGCGTCAGCGTGGTGGCGAGCGCGCCGGGCGTGCTGTCTGCTCCGCCGATGGCGTAGACGGTGCCTAGCGCCGCCACGGCCACCTCGCGCGCGGCGAATCCCGGGATCAGGGCGACCACCATCTGCCAGTTGAAGCCGATCGGCGCGAACAAGGGCTGCAGCAGATGGCCGATGCGGCCGGCGATGGAGAAGTTGATCGCCGGCTCGGTCGCGCCGGCCGGCGCGCCAGGGAAGGACGACAGGAACCAGACGACGATCATCAGCGGGAAGATGATCCGTCCGGCGCGGTTCAGGAAGATCTTGGCCCGCAGCAGCAGATTGCGGGCGACGTTCTCCGGATCCGGCGCCTTGTAGGTCGGCAGCTCCATGAGGAAGGGCTCCGCCGCCCCGCGCCAGAACAGCCGCCGCGTCAGGAACGAGATCGCCAGCGCGCTGACGATCCCCGCCGCATAGAGGCCGAACATGACCAGCCCCTGCAGGCTGAGCACGTTCGCCACTGTCCGCTCGGGGATGAAGGCAGAGATGATCAGGGTGTAGACCGGGATCCGGGCCGAGCAGGTCATCAGCGGCGCGACGAGGATGGTGGTCAGCCGGTCCCGCCGATTGTCGATCACCCGCGTCGCCATGATCCCCGGGATGGCGCAAGCGAAGGAGGAGAGCAGCGGGATGAAGGCGCGGCCGTGCAGGCCCGCCCCGCCCATGATCCGGTCCATCAGGAAGGCGGCGCGGGCCATGTAGCCGAAGTCTTCCAGCATGATGATGAACAGGAACAGCACCAGGATCTGCGGCAGGAAGACGAGCACGCTGCCGACGCCGGAGATCACCCCGTCTGTGAGGAAGCTGGTCAGCAGACCCTGCGGCAGCCGCTCGGCGAGGAGCGCGCCCAGCCCCTGGAAGGCGCTGTCGATCAAATCCTGCGCCGGCGCGGCCCAGGTGAAGACCGCCTGAAACATCAGGAACAGGACCGCGAACAGGATCGCAAGCCCGGCGACCGGATGAAGCAGCACCGCGTCGATCCGGCCGGTCAGGGTGTCCGGCCGCTCGGGCGGGCGGACGTAGGTCTTGAGGATGCGCTGGGCCTCGCGGTGCGCCTGGCGGATCTCGGCGGCGGTGGGCTCGCGCCAGCGGTTCTCGCCGGCGGCCAGGGCGCCGGCCGCCGCCATCTCGTCCACCTTGGCGACTAGGTCGTCGACGCCGCGCTTGCGCGTGGCCACGGTGGTGACGATGGCGCAGCCCAGCTCCCGCGCGAGGCCCTCGAGGTCGATGCGCAGGCCCTGGCGCTGGGCGATGTCGTACATGTTGAGCGCCAGCACCATCGGCCGCCCGACAGCCTTGAGCTCCAGGATCAGCCGCAGCACCAGCCGCAGGTTGGTCGCGTCGGCGACGCAGACCAGCACGTCGGGGGCTTGCTCGCCGGCCAGTGTCCCGAGCACCGCGTCGCGGGTCACCGCCTCGTCAGGGCTGCGGGCGCGCAGTGAATAGGTGCCCGGCAGGTCGAGCACCGAGAGGCTGCGGCCGCTCGCCGTCCGCAGCCGCCCTTCCTTCCGCTCCACGGTTACGCCGGCGTAGTTGGCCACCTTCTGGCGGCTGCCGGTGAGCGCGTTGAACAGCGCGGTCTTTCCGGAGTTCGGATTGCCCACCAGAGCCACGCGCGCGGCGGGGGCCAGAGCCTCGGCGGCGACCGCGTTCATTGGCGGCTGCGACGCTCCGCGCCGTCGAACCTGACCCAGATGTCCTCGGCGTCGCGGCGGCGCAGGGCGACGCGCATGTCGTCCACCCGCACGGCGATCGGATCGCGGCGGATGGCGCCTTCGTGCAGGATCTCGACCTCGGCGCCCTCGACGAAGCCGAACTCGAGCAACCGGCGCTGCAGTTCCTCGACGCCCACGCCATGGTCATCGGGATGGGCTTCGGCGCGAACGTCCAGGATGACGCCGCGGTCGCCGGGCCGCGCGGTGCTCAGGCGGCGTAGGGCCGGCCGGCGATCCGCCTTGACTCCAGCGAAGGCCTCGAACGGCTCGGCGAGCATGTCGGTCATCGGACGCCCTGGAGATTGCGACTGATTATCAATTACGGTCAAAACGGCGCGAATACAAGCGCCTCGACCATTTCAGCCGCGATGTCCTTGCGCGCCTTGACCCAGCGCAATGCAGGGGAGGGCGGCGTCAGGCGCCTGCGCGCTCCAGCACCACCACCGGGATCTCCCGGGCGGTCCGCTTCTGATAGTCGGCGTACTGGGGCCAGGCCTTCACCGCCGTGTCCCAGATCCGGGCGCGTTCGGCGCCGACGGCGGTCCGCGCCTTGGCCTGGAAAATCTCGCCCTTCACCTGCACCTGGACGTCGGGATCGCTCCGCAGGTTCAGGTACCAGGCCGGATGCTCCGGCGCGCCGCCCTTGGAGGCGATTATGGCCAGCGCCTCGCCGTCGCGCACGAAGATCAACGGCGAGATCCGCGTCTGCCCCGATTTGCGGCCCTTTGTCGTGAGCAGCAGGATCGTCGCCCCGTTCCAGAGGTAGCCGGTCTCGCCCTTGGTCTCCTGATAGACCTTCACATGGCTCGGCCCGAAGAAGGTCATGTCCATGGTTTCGGGGCGGCGGGGCGGGCTGGCTTCGCTCATCGTGGGGTCCTCTCCAGGCGTGCGCAGGTCGCGGCGCCTGGGCGTAGATCGGTAGGCCGGGAGGGATGGGCAAGTGCTTGGGCCGGTCATTGGCCTTGGCGCCCAGCAGCACCGGCGGCCAGGGCTTGCTGGCGTGCCGCGCTACGATCGCCGCGTCGACATCGTCGATCGGGTGTGGCGGCGTCGGCAGGCGGCTGATCCCGATGTGCATGTCGTGCTCCCTAGACTTGGCTGTCCCGCCTTTGGGGCAGCTTAGGCGCGCCTGGCTCGTCGGCGCCGGACTTTCGGGACTACCGGTCGGCTCAACTCCAGTTGGCGTCGGGCTGCACCTTCCAGGTGCGAGCCGCGTCGCGCACGTCCTGCAGGTTCACGGGGTCGCTGAGCGGGTCGGCGTCGAGCCGGGTGACGCGCTTGAGGCGGCGCTGCCAGCGGCGCAACTCTGCGCAATAGGCCCAGACCGGAACGCGCCTCAGGTCGCCCTGGTCCTCGACCAAGTCGGCCAGGCCGTTGTGAACCCAGTTCCCCTTGTGCCAGTCAGGCATGTCGACGGCCGGGAACAGGCAGACGCCGTGCAGGTCGACGCCTCGGTCGACGGCGGCGAGCGCTTCCTGCAGCACGTCGCGCAGCCAGGCCGCGCGGCCAGACTCAAGCCCGCTGGTCTCGCCGACGATCATCGGCCGGCGGTATCGCTCGTAGGCGAAGATCAACAGCTCGCAGAGTGGAACGATGCGATCGTCGCCAGGCGGCAGGGCGGCGTGCGGCCCGTGCTCTCGGTATTCCATCTGGCCAAATGAGTAGCAGTTGACCCCGACGATATCGAGGATGTCGGGCGCGCCGCCGAGTTCGGGGTGGCGCTTGCCGGCGATCATGTCCCAGGCGAGGAAGGTGTCGTCGTAGGTTTCGCGCCAAGCCGCCTCGGCGAGGTCGGGCCGGTCCTTAGGCGCGACCACGTTCACCAGCGGGTCGATGTGCACCATCCGCGCGCCGGGCGCGGCGCGTCGGATCGCCTTCACCGCGGCGATGTCGGCCTCGCAGAGCCGGCGGCGGAAGTCGAACCGCATCTGCCGGGTCTGGCCGAACGGGGCGGCCCAGCCCCACTCCCCGGCCGCGAAGGCGAAGAAGGTGATCTCGTTTACAGGGGTGAAGAAGTGCGGCCCGGGCAGCCGCGGGACGACGTGCTCCGCCACCGCCCGGGCGTAGTCGGCGAACCGCGGGACGAAATCCGGCCCGAACGGGTCCAGCCCGTCGGGATAGCCGTAGTGGCAGAGGTCCCAGATCGGCAGCACGTGCTGGGCGTGCATGGCCTCGATCAGCGGCTCGATCGGGCTGAAATCGTAACGCCCCCGGCCGCGGTCGATCAGCGGCCACGGCGCGCCCTCGCGCGCGACCCCGATTCCCAAGTGGCGCAGGAAGGCGTAGTCCTCCTGGGCGTGCTCGCGGTGCCGCGTCTCGGCGATGAGATCGCGCCGGCCCTGGTCCTTCCACACGAAGGTCGAGCATTCGAAGCCCGACAGAAAGAAGGTGGGGAAGATGCTCGCGTCGGCCGGCACGCAGTCTTCAACCGCCAAGCTGCTGAGGCCGTTCCCTTACGGTCCGCTCCAGGTTGGCGACGGGGCCCAATCATGTACAAGCGTCGCAAACCATAAGCCACACGGACGCCCGCATCATGACCTTCAAGCCCCTGGCCGGCGTTCGCGTGCTCGACTTCACGGCGCTCCCGCCCGGTGGGTTCTGTACGGTGGTCCTGGCCGACCTGGGCGCCGAGGTCGTCCGCGTCGAGGCGCCCGCTCAGAAGGGGTCTCCCAGCCGCGTCATCGGCCAGATGCCGCTCAGCCGCGGCAAGCGCTCCATCGCGCTTGACCAGCGCAATCCCGCCGCCAACGACGTGCTCCGCCGCCTGGCGCGCGCGTTCGACGTGGTGGTCGAGAACGCCAAGCCCGGCGCCATGGAGGCTCGCGGCTTCGGCTACACCCAGGCGAAGGCCGAGAATCCCAAGCTGGTCTGGTGCTCGATCACCGGCTTCGGCCAGACCGGCCCCTACGCCGAATACGCCGGGCATGACCTCTCCTACCTGGCGCACTCCGGCCTGCTGGGGGCGCTCTCCAGCCAGCTGCCCTGGCACCCGGCGCTGTCGCTCAGCCTGCAGGCCGGCGCGCTCGCCGCGGTGGTCGGCATCCAGGGCGCGCTGCTGCAGCGCGGGGTGACGGGGCAGGGCGCCCACCTCGACATCAGTCTTTCGGAGGCGGCCACCTGGCTGCTGACCTGCGGGGTCAATCCGCTGTCGGAGAAGCCCTACGCCATCGCCGCGACGCCGGACCGCAGGCTCTATCAATGCGCCGACGGGCGTTGGGTGGCCGTGGCCTCGGCCGAGCGCCGCACCTGGGACGCGCTGTGCGACGGGCTCGCTCTGCCGGACCTCAAGCCGACGCTCGGCCAGCGTGCGGAGGACGAGCGGGCGGCGCAGGCGCTCGCCGAAGCGTTCCGCACGCGCGGCGCCGCCGAATGGGTCGAGCGCCTGGCCCCCAAGGGCGCCGCGGTCACCATCGTCAACCACGCCACCCAGCTGCTCGATGATCCGCAGGCTCAGGCGCGTGGAACGGTGACGGAGAGCGGCGGCGTCGCCACCCCTGCCAATCCGGTGCGCGTGATGACGGCCGAGGGCAGCCGCAGCGGGACCGCGACCGCCGATCCGGGCGCGGTCGGCGACCACACGGACGAGGTGCTGCGCTCCGCCGGCTTCTCGGGCGAGGAGTTGGAGACGCTGCGGGCCGCCGGCGCGATCTAGTCGCTTGGAGGTCCCTAGTGCGGCATGTCCGAGAATTCGGGCAGGCCGAGCGGCTTCACCCAGGGAAGCCGCCGCTTCACGAACATCTCCAGCTTGGGCGCGATCGCGTCTGGATGATCGAGGCTGCCCAGCTGGACGAAGACCAGTCCCGGGAAGCTGTCGAGCTTGCTCGTGAACAGCCGGGAGCCGCAGTTCGGACAGAAATTTCTGTCCAGCTTCCCGCCGGAGTCGGCGACGTAGGAATAGGCGGACGGCTTGCCGGTGGTGAGGGTGAAGTCGGCCTCGGGCACGCCGAACCAGGTCGCCGACTCGCCGCCGGATGCGCGCTTGCAGTCCAGGCAGTGACACACGGCGATGAAGTCGGGGTCCTTCTCGAACTCGAACTTCACCGCGCTGCAGGCGCACTGCGCCGTGTACTTCTTCGCCATCTCCAAGCTCCACATCGGCGCGAATCCCCACGTCGGCCTGCTGTTCATCGCCATCGGGCCGCAGGCGGCGCGCCTCCGCGTCAACGGAACCGCCCGGCTCTTCGAGGACCATCCCGATCTGGCCGTCCTGCCCGGCGCCCAGCTCATCGTCGAGGTCACCCCGACGGAGATCTTCGCCAACTGCGGCCGCTACATTCCGACCGCGGACTGCCTGGTCGCGGCGGCGCACCTGCCCAAAGCCGACGCCGCGCCGCTCGAGCCGACGTGGAAGGCCAACCCGACGTTCAAGGAGGTGGTCCCCAAGCGGCGAGGGTGAGGCCGGTCCGCGCGGCCGCTAGGGCGGCGCGCCGTTGCTGGGCGTATCCAAGGTCTTGAAGAGTTGCTCGGCTTCTTTCCGCGCGGCCTCGAAGACGGCCTCGCGTTCGATGAAGAAGTTGAAGTACCCAGCCGGCGTGTCGGGCGCCACCTCGTGCAATTCGACGAAGCGGAAGTTCTGGTCGGAGATCTTCTTCCTTTCGACCAGCTGGTTGATCCTCACCATCGCGTCGATCTCGGCCTTGTAGGCGACGGAGAACCACATCTCGGTGTTCCAGTCCTGCACGTCGAAATAGCTGCGCGGCGGCGGCGCGTTGACCCATCCGCGCGCCAACGGCCTGGCGATGATGACGCGGTCGAAGTTGTGCAGTTCCGACACGATGCAGGACCTGAGATAGGCGCCGTCCACTCGCCCGTCGGGCGCCCCCTCGAAGCCGTAGAGCGAAAGCCAGAGCGCCGACTTCACGGCCGCCGCGTCGATCGGCAGCAAGGGCGCCTCGCTTGCGCCGGACTTCAGCGTCGGCGCGATCCTCAGCCCCGGCATGTCCTGCAGCGAGAGCTTGGTCTTGGTCTCGAGCCGTTCGCGGGCGGCGTCGTTGCCGTAGAGGATGCCCAGGCCTTCGCGTGGGTCATAGGCGTTGAAGACGACGCCCACCTTGCTTGCATTGAAGGTCTCGACAACCTTGTCGATCACCGCATCGGGCCGGTCCGGGACATAGACCTGGGCAGGAAGAAGCCGCGCCGCGAGGATGTCCACGAAGCTGTCGGTGGCGGCGGGCGGGCGGAAGAATCGGGCCCACGCCTCGCCGATCGCCGGCCGGAACACGCCCTTCATGCCGAACAGGGCCGTCTGCAACTGGGCGAAGGGGTTATGCGACAGCCGCGCGTCGACGAGCCCCGTGCGCAGATCCTCCGCGCCCGCCAGATAGTTGGCCAGGACGAGGATCTGGCCGCTCGTGCAGGTCACGAGGTCGGGCGTCTGCTTCGCGTCCCGGGCCGCCTGCAGAAAGCCCGCCCCGTGGGCGTTGAAACCGCCCAGCCCCGCCAGCGCGTACGCAGTCGTCTTGGACATGCCGCCGTCTCCCGCGCGCGCAGCGTCTCACAGATTGCTGCGCTGCGATAGCTGCGGTGCGGCGCCGTCAGGCCGTCCGCAAGCAGGGGAGGGACTGCTGCAGCGATTCCACGTCGAGCTGCACCGCGACGTCCATCCCGAGGAAGTCGTCGGCGCAACCGTCCCATACGCCCCACAGGGGCAGGGCGAGCCGGGGATCGGCGACGACGGCGACGCGGATCAGGTCCAGGTTGCCAACGATGCCGTTGGTCGGGTCGAAATCCACCCAACCGGATTGGGGCAGATAGATCCGCGTCCAGGCGTGGGTGTGGCCGCCGCCCGTGCGGCCCGCCTTGGCCGAGGTGGAATAGACGTAGCCGGATACGAACTGGGCGGCGAGGCCCAGGCTGCGCGCGGCTTCCATCATCAACAGCGCGAAGTCCCGGCAGCTGCCCTGGCGCAGGCGCAGGGTCTCGTCCGGCGTCTGCGGCTTGCCGCGCAGGCGAAGCGCATAGGCGAACTCCGACCGGATCGCTTGCATCATGTCCGTCAGCAGATCGGCGAGGCGGGTCGCGCCTTGGGCCTGCACGAAGCGGGCGGCCCAGGCCTGCGTCTCGCCCGCGTCGGTGTGCAGCCGCCGGCGGAACGGCGCCAAAGTCTCCAGTTCATCCCGCTCGTAGATCGCCTCGGCGGCGCCCGACGTCAGGAACGCCGCCTCGAGGTCCGCCGGCGCCTGCGGCCGATGGTCGACCCGCATGCAGCTGTCGAAGACCAGCCGGTCGGCGGCCGTATCGAAGCGGACCACGCCGATGCAGGCGCCGCCGGCGTCGTGGATGTCTCGCTGCAGGCTGGGCTCCGGCGAAATCGAGACGGCGGCGGAGAGCAGCCGCTGGTCGAAGCTCTCGAGAGGACGCAGCATCATCCGGTGCTCGCCGAACGACACCGGCGCCCGGTAGCGATAGGTGGTGGTGTGGCGGATGCAGACGATCGGCATCCAAGCAGGGCGCCAGGATTCAGCGGACCCGTCCATGCGACGCGTCGCGCGTGGCGGCCGCGCGTCGCCCCCTGTTCTGAATCCAGGCGCCCGAGCGTCGTTAGTCGGCGATCTCGGGCAGGTTCAGGCGCTAACCGGCTACAGAGGCCAGCCGATCGTCCGCTCGCTGGGCCTGGGCGCGGCTCGCGGGCTCCCGAACCTCTTCGGTCGTCACCTCGAACTTGACGAGTTGCGGCGCGCCGAAGGTGGTGCTGATCGCCACGTCGGTCGCGTCGCGGCCGCGCGCCATCAGGATCCGGCCGATCCGGCGGCAATTGTGCCGCGCGTCCACCGTATGCCAGCGCCCGCCGAGATAGGCCTCGAACCAGGCGCTGAAATCCATCGGCGCATCGACCGGCGGCACGCCGATGTCGCCCAGGTAGCCGGTGCAGTAGCGGGCCGGGATGTTCATGCAGCGGCAGAGCGTGATGGCCAGGTGCGCGTAGTCGCGGCAGACGCCCACGCGCTCCTCGTGCGCCTGGAAGGCCGTGCGGGTGGCGCGGGCGTGGCCGTAGCCGAAGGCGATGCGCTCGTGGACGTAGTCGAGGATGGCCTGCAGCCGCGGCCAGCCGGCCTCGGTCTGGCCGAACAGCGACCACGCCAGGTCGCTCATCAGGTCGGTTTCGCAATACCGGCTGCCCAGCAGGAACAGCAGGACGTCGTTCGGCAGCTCCGAGACCGGATGCTGGCGCGCCGTCCAGTCGTGCGGTTCCGGCTCGCCGCTGTCGCGGATCAGGAAGTCCGAGCGGAACGTGATCCGCCCCGGCGGCGCCGTAATCCGGCTGGCCAGATTGCCGAACAGGTCGAGGTGCTGGCGAACCAGCGCCGGCGGATCGACCTGCAGGACGTCCGGCGTAATCAGGTCGTCCCGCCGCTCAGGATGCACGCTCAGCAGCAGCGACATCGGCGTTTCCGCAGTCGTGAGGTAGGAGATTTCGAAGCCCGCTCGGATCTGCATTGCGCTGTTCCGCCCAAACGCGGCTGTCGCCGCCAAGGCCTCCGCAAACGAGCAAATCATGGGCGAGTTCCCGCTGCCGCCCAGACTTGCAGCGGCGCCTTGTTCGGCGGCAACATGGTGGACGGCGGCGTTGTCGTCTCACCCCGCGCGCCGAACCAGCGGCGCCCTTTCCCGAAGGTAGGAGGTTGCCCGCATGTACGCCGTTTTCGCGACGCTGAAGACCAAGCCCGGGATGGCGGAGACCTTCGCCGGCCTGTTGGCCGAACTGGCGGTTGCGACGCGCACCGAGCCGGGCTCGCGACTGTACGTCTTTGGGCGCGCGCCGGAGCCGGACACCTTCTTCATGATGGAGCGCTACGAAAGCAAGGAAGCGTTCAAGGCGCATTTCCAAACGCCGCACTACCTGGCGATCGGGCCCAAGCTGGCGGAATGCCTGGCGGAGGGCGAGCGGCGTTCCACAAGGTTCACCGAAATCGACGTGTGAGGGCGCCTCAGGCCGCCTTCAGGCCCAGGGTGCGGGCGATCTGGTGATGGCGCGGGCGAGCTGCAGCGGTTCGTGGATCGGCAGGATGCCGACGCCGGCGCCGAGCCTGACCTTGCTCGTCACCGCCGCCACGTGGCTGAGGGCGACATAGGGCTCGTGCCAATACGACATGGCGTTGATGCCGACCTTGCCGCTGTAGGGGCAGCTCGACGGGGACGGCGATGTGTTCGCCGATGATCAGGCTGGCGAAGCCCAGCTCCTCGGCCACCCATCGCGCCGACGCCGCGACGCGCTCGATGGAGGCCGCGCAACGCACGGCCCCGCGCGTGCGTTCGATGACTGACCTCAGCGCAAGGCTCGCGAAGACGGGCGGCCGCACTCACCGCAAGCAGGGGGTTGCAATTTGAACTGGGACACGGCGGCCGCCTGGGTCCACACCCAGGGCCGCTCCTTGAGCGTGATCGCCGCGGGCCTGACGTCGCTGGTCATAGCGATAGTCGCCGCTCTGGTGCTGCATCGCGTCGCGATGGCGGTCCTTCGCCGCGCCGCCAGGCGCACAGCCGACCAGGCCGACGACATCGTCCTAGCGCACGCCGCCCAGCCGTCGCGCTGGATCATGGTGGCGATCGCCGGCAGCCTCGCGCAACGCTTCGTCCCGCTCGATCCCTGGGCGGCCGAGCTCTGGCGCCAGGTCGCCGGCTTCGCCATGCCGGCGCTGTTCGGCTGGCTGGCGCTCGCGCTGGTGCGGGCGGTCAAGCAGATCGTCGATCTGCGCGCCGACATCTCGGTCGAGAACAATCTTCAGGCGCGGCGCAGGCGCACCCGGGTGGGCATCCTGCTGCGGGTCGTCACCGTCCTGATCCTGTTCCTGTCGATCTGCATGATGCTGCTCAGCATTCCGGGCGTGCGCAACGTAGGCGTCACCCTGATGGCGTCCGCGGGTCTCGCCGGCCTGGCGGTCGGCGCGGCCGCCCAGCCGGCGCTCAAGAACCTGATCGCCGGCGTGCAGATGGCCTTCACCGAACCGATCCGCATCGACGACGTAGTGATCATCGCCGGCGAGTGGGGCCGGATCGAAGACATTCGCCTGACCTACGTGGTCGTCAGGGTGTGGGACGACCGGCGGCTGATCGTGCCGGTGTCGAAATTCCTCGAGGACTCGTTCCAGAACTGGACCCGTGAGTCGTCCCAGCTGCTCGGCAGCGCCTTCTTCTATGTAGACCCGACGGCCGACGTGCCGCGCATCCGCGCCGCGTTGGAGGGGATCGTCAAGGCGAACAGCCTGTGGGACGGGCGCTTCTTCAACCTCCAGGTCACCGACATCAAGCCGGACGTCATGGAGCTGCGCGTGCTGGTGACGGCGGCCGACGCCAGCCGCGCCTTCGACCTGCGCTGCGCGGTGCGTGAAGACCTCATGGCCTATATCGCCGCCCAGATTCCGGAGGCCCTGCCGCGTCATCGGCTCGCGCCCGGCGGGGCAGGGGAGGATCGGCCGAGGGAGCGACGGGCGGCGTGAGCCGCCTCCGCGGCATGTTCGGCCTGCCTCCGGCCCGCGAGGTGGAGACGGCCCGCAGAAGGGCGCAGGCGGTGTAGGGGAGAGTCGAACCGCCAAGACGGCGCCCGATCCCGCGCCTTGGTGCCCCCTCCCGGAGTCGAACCGGGATGCCTTGCGGCGCGCGATTTTGAGTCGCGTGCGTCTACCAATTCCGCCAAGGGGGCGCGGCGGCGTTTCTAGCGAGGTCCGGGGCGCAGCGCCAGCCCGGCGCGCGTATCGCTAAGCCTGCCGCCGTTTCGCCGCAATCTCGCCTGTATCCGCTGCGCCACACACGCGAGGCGGGAATCCCGTCTCGGCGCACTTCGCCACATTTGGCGTTAACAACCGTAACCATTTGGAAAGGTGACTCTGGTCTAGGTACGGCCGCGCAAGTCGCGTCTCGGGGCTCTTTCTAACCGCTCTCTCACGGCCTGACCGACAGAATGTCGGCCAATTGACCAGGATGGTGTCATGTCGATCTCGATGCTTTCGGCCGCGCAGATCAGCGCCCTGCCCATCACGCAGATCCAGAGCCTGACCACGACCGACATCGCTTCGCTGAACGCGACGCAGATCGGCGCCATCAACACCACCAACATCAATGCGCTGACCAGCACCCAGGCGGGCGCGATCACCGCGACCGCGGCCAAGGGACTCACGGCGGCGCAGATCCCGTCCTTCCAGAGCTCGGTGATCTTCGACACCACCCAGCTGGCGGTGTTCGTCGGCGCCCAGGCCGGCGCGCTGACCTCGACCCAGCTGTCGGCCTTCGACACAACCCACATCGGCGCGCTGACCGCGGCGGCGCTGGGCGGCTTCAGCAGCACCAACTTCTCGAGCCTCTCCAACACCCAGGTGCAGGGGCTGAGCGCGGCCCAGGTCAAGGGGCTGACGGCGTCGCAGCTCGGCGGCCTGTCGACCACCGACGTGGGCGAGTTCACCTCCACCCAGATCGGCCAGCTGTCGGCGACCCAGCTCAACGCCTTCACCACCGACGACATCGCGCTCCTGAGCACGAGCCAGCTGACCGGGCTCACGGCCGCGCAGCTCGGCGGGCTGTCGGCGACGAATCTGTCGGCGCTCAGCTCGACGCAGATCCAGTCGCTCACCACCGCCCAGTCCTCCGGTCTGAGCGTGAACCAGCTCAAGGCGCTGTCGTCGACCGACTTCGCCGAACTGACGGACGCCCAGATCGACGCCTTCACCGCCGCCCAGCTAGGCGCGCTGTCGTCGACCAACGCCTCGGCGCTGACCTCGACCCAAATCCAGGGCCTGAGCCAGACGCAGATCGGCGGCCTGACGGCCACCCAGCTGAAGGGCTTCTCGGCCGCCGACATCGGCGAGTTCAGCTCGACCCAGATCGGCCAACTCTCCGCGACGCAGCTCGGCGCCCTGACCACCACGGCGCTCAATGGCATCTCGTCGACCGACGTGGCCGCGCTCAGCAACACCCAGGTCAAGGGCCTGACCGCCAGCCAGCTGGCCGGCCTGTCGTCCACCAACCTTGGCGCGCTCACCTCCGACCAGCTCGGCGCGCTCTCCTCGGCCCAGCTCAACGCGCTGACCACCACCAGCGCGGCGGCGCTCTCCACCACCCAGCTTGACGGCCTGAGCACCACCCAGGTCGGCCAGCTTTCGGCGGCCAACCTCTCGGCGCTGACCAGCGTCCAGATCCAGTCGCTGACCACGGCCCAGACCGCCGGGCTCAGCGTCACCCAGCTCAAGGCGCTGTCGTCGGCCGACTTTGGGGAGCTGACCTCGACCCAGGTGGGCGCCTTCACGGCCGCCCAGCTTGGGGCGCTGTCCAGCGACAACCTCGCCTCGCTCACCTCGACGGTGGTGCAGGGCTTCAGCTCGGCGCAGATCGCAGGCCTGACCGCCACCCAGATGAAGAACCTGGCGGCGGCCGATCTGCAGGAGCTGTCCTCGACCCAGCTCGGCCAGCTCAGCGCCGCCCAGCTCGGCGCGCTCAGCACCACGGCGCTGAACGCCATCTCCTCGACCGACATCGGCGGCCTGTCGACCACCCAGCTGAAGGGGCTCACCGCGGCCCAACTCGGCGGGATCTCCGCCACCAATCTCGCCGGCCTGACGTCGGACCAGCTCGGCTCGCTGACCTCTGCGCAGCTGAACGGCCTGACGACGACCAGCGCCGCGGCACTGACCACCCTCCAGCTGGACGGCCTGACCTCCACCCAGCTGGGCCAGCTCTCGGCCGCCAGCCTGTCGGCGCTGACCGGCACCCAGGTGCAGTCGCTGACCACCAGCCAGACGGCGGGCCTCAGCGTCGCCCAGCTGAAGGCGATGACCTCGACCGACTTCGGCGAGCTGACCTCGACCCAGGTCGGCGCCTTCTCGTCGGCGCAGCTCGGCGCGCTGACGGCGACCAACCTCGGCTCACTCGACACCACGACGGTCCAGGGCTTGAGCACGCTGCAGCTCGCCGGCCTTACCGCGACCCAGCTCGGCGGCCTGAGCGCGGCCGACATCGGCGATTTCACCACCGGCCAGTTGCAGAGCCTGACCGCCGCCCAGCTCAAGGGCTTGAGCGCCACCGCCTTCGTCGCGCTGGACTCGACGGTGGTGCAAGGCCTGTCGAGCACCCAGCTCGGCGGCCTGACCGCCACCCAGCTCAAGGGGCTGTCGGCCGCTGACCTGGGCGAGTTCAGCTCCACCCAGATCGGCCAGCTGACCGCGACCCAGCTCGGCGCGCTCACCTCGACGGCGCTGAACGGCATCTCCACCGTCGATCTGGCGGCGCTGAGCAGCACCCAGCTGAAGGGCCTCACGGCGTCGCAGCTCGGCGGGCTCAACACGACCAGCCTGGGCGCGCTGACCTCGACCCAGATCGGCCAGCTCACCTCGGCGCAGCTGAACGGGTTCACCACCACCAGCGCTGCAGCGCTCAGCACGGTGCAGCTCGCCGGCCTGACCACGACCCAGGTCGGCCAGCTCTCAGCGGCCAACCTGGCGGCGCTGGACACCACCCAGGTCCAGTCGCTGAACACCGCCCAGACGGCGGGCCTGACGGCGACCCAGCTGAAGGGCCTTTCGACCGCGGACTTCGCGGAGCTCAGCTCGACCCAGCTTGGCGCGCTGACGGCGGCCCAGCTGGGCGCGCTGTCGAACAGCAACCTCGCCTCGCTCACCTCGACGGTTGTGCAGGGCTTCGACACGGTCCAGCTCGCGGGCATCACCGTCACCCAGATGAAGGGCCTGGCGGCCGCGGACCTGCTCGAGCTGTCCACGACCCAGATCGGCCAGCTCAGCGCGGCCCAGCTCGGCGGCCTGACGTCGACCGCCCTGAACGCGCTGAGCACCAGCGTCATCGCCGGTCTCTCCACGACGCAGGTCAAGGGCCTCACCGCGGCCCAGCTCGGCGGCGTCTCGACGACCAACCTCGGCGCGCTGACCTCCGACCAGATCGGCCAGCTGACCTCGGCGCAGCTGAACGGCCTGACCACCACCAGCGCCGCGGCGCTGAGCACGACCCAGCTCTCGGGCCTGACCTCCACCCAGGTCGGCCAGCTGACGGGCGCCAATCTTTCGGCCCTGACCAGCACGCAGATGCAGTCGTTGACCACCGCTCAGACGGCGGGCCTGACCGTCGCTCAGCTGAAGGGGCTCTCCACCGCCGACTTCGCCGACCTCTCCTCCACCCAGGTTGCGGCCCTGACCGCGCCGCAGATCGGCGCGCTGTCGGCGGCGAACATTTCGAGCCTCGACTTCACGGCGATGTCGGGCCTGACCAGCACCCAGGTCGGCGCGCTCACCGCCACCCAGATCGCGGGCCTGAGCTCCACCGACATCGTCGAGATGACCTCGACGCAGATGGCCGGCCTCACCGCGGCGCAGCTGAAGGGCCTGAGCGCGACCGCGCTGAACGCCTTCGGCTGGGACGGCGACGCGGTCGACGCGCTGGCGCAGTTCTCCTCGACACAGCTGAGCGGCCTGAGCGCGACGCAGCTGAAGGGCGTCGACGGCACCTTCGTCGGCCGGCTCACCGACACCCAGGTCAGCCAGCTGACCGCGGTCCAGCTCGCGGCCCTCACCTCCACGGCGCTGGGCGGCCTGAGCACGACGGCAGTCGCCGGCCTCGACACGACGCAGCTGAAGGCCCTGACCGCGGCCCAGGTCGGCGGCCTCTCGGGCGCCAACCTCTCGGCGCTGACGTCCACCCAGGTTCAGAACCTGACCTCGGCGCAGCTCGGCGCGCTGAGCTCCACCAACATCGCGAACCTGACCACCACCCAGCTGACCGGCCTGACCGCGACCCAGCTCGGCCAGCTCACCGCGACCAACCTCTCCGCGTTGACCTCGACCCAGGTGCAATCGCTGACGACCACTCAGACGGGGGGCCTGACGGCCAACCAGCTGAAGGCGCTGTCGACCACCGACTTCGGGGAGCTCACCACCGGCCAGCTCGGCGCCCTGACGGCGACCCAGCTGGGCGCCTTGTCGAACGACAACCTGGCCTCGCTCACCTCGACGGTGGTCCAGGGCTTCAGCTCGGTCCAGCTCGGCGGCGTCACCGTCACCCAGATGAAGGGCCTGGCGGCGGCGGATCTGCAAGAGTTCACCTCGACCCAGCTCGGCCAGCTTAGCGCGGCCCAGGTCGGCGGCCTGACGACCACGGCGCTGAACGCCCTGTCCTCGGCCGACATCAGCGCCTTCTCGACCACCCAGATCAAGGGCCTGGCCGCGACCCAGCTTGGCGGCGTCTCGACCACCATCCTGAGCGGCCTGACTTCGGATCAGCTCGGCCAGCTCACCTCGGCGCAGCTGAACGGGCTGACGACCACCAGCGCCGCGGCGCTGACCACGACCCAGCTTTCCGGCCTGAGCTCGACCCAGGTGGGTCAGCTGTCGGCGGCCAACCTCTCGGCCCTGACCGCCAGCCAGCTGCTGTCGCTCACCACCAGCCAGACCGCCGGCCTGACGGCGACCCAGCTGAAGGCGCTGTCCACGACTGACTTCGGCGAGATGACCACGACCCAGATCGGCGCCTTCACGGCGGCGCAGCTGGGCGCGATCTCCGCGGCGAACTTCGCTTCGCTCGACACCACGACGGTGCAGGGGCTGAGCACGGTGCAGCTCGGCGGCCTCTCGGCGACGCAGCTTTCGGGCTTGAGCGCCGGCGACATCGGCGAGTTCACCTCCACCCAGGTGCAGGGCCTGACCGCCGCCCAGCTCAAGGGCCTGACCGCGACCGCCTTCGGCGCGCTGAACACCACCCAGGTGCAGGGCCTGAACTCGACCCAGGTCGCGGGCCTCACCGCCACCCAGCTCAAGGGGCTCTCGGCCGCTGACGTGGGCGAGTTCAGCTCGACCCAGATCGGCCAGCTGACCGGAACCCAGCTCGGCGCGCTCACCACCACGGCGCTGAACGGCATCTCCACCACCGATTTCGCGACGCTCTCCACCACCCAGATCAAGGGGCTGACGGCGACCCAGGTGGGCGGCCTGTCGTCCACGAACCTGGGCGTCCTGACGTCCGACCAGCTCGGCTCGCTGACCTCGGCGCAGCTGAACGCGCTCAGCACCACGAGCGCGGCGGCTCTGAGCACCACCCAGATCGGCGGGCTCACCTCCACCCAGGTCGGCCAGCTGTCGGGCGCCAATCTCTCGGCGCTGACCGCCAGCCAGCTCCTGGCGCTGTCGACCAGCCAGACCGCCGGCCTGACGACGGCTCAGATCAAGAGCCTGTCGAGCACTGACTTCGGCGAGCTGACCACGACCCAGATCGGCGCGTTCACCGCGGCGCAGCTGGGCGCGCTCTCCGATGCGAACCTGGCCTCGCTCACCTCGACCGTGGTCCAGGGCCTGAGCTCGGCGCAGCTCGGCGGCCTGACGGTCACCCAGATGAAGGGGCTGTCGGCGGCGGACCTGGGCGAACTCAGCTCGACCCAGATCAGCCAGCTCTCCTCCGCCCAGATCGGGGCGCTGAGCACCACGGCGCTGTCCTCGCTCAGCACGACGCAGATCAGCGGGCTGTCGACGACCCAGGTCAAAGGCTTGACGGCGACGCAGCTCTCCGGCCTGACGACGGACGAGGCCGCGGCCTTGACCACGAACCAGATCCAGGCGCTCGCGGCGACCCAGATCGCGGGCCTGGGCGCAAGCAACTTCTCGGCGCTGACGTCGACGCAGATGGACGCGCTCAGCAGCACCCAGCTGGCCGGCGTCTCGGCGGCCCAGGTCGGCGCGCTGACCAGCACCGACATGGGTGAGCTCAGCTCGACCATGCTGGGCTCGCTGAACGGCACGCAGATCGGCGCGCTCTCGACCACCAACTTCAGCGGCCTGACGACCACCCAGTTGGACGGTCTGCAGACCACCCAGATCAAGGGGCTCACCGCCACCCAGCTGGGCGTGATCAGCACGACCACCTTCGGCCAGCTCTCCTCGACGCAGATCGGGTCGCTGACCTCGTCGCAGGTGGGCAAGCTGACGACCACGGTGATCGGTTCGCTGACCACCACGGAGGTGGCGGCGCTGACCTCGGATCAGATCGGCGGCCTGACCGTCAGCCAGATCGACGAACTGACGACCACCAACATCAGCGCCATGAGCACCACCCAGCTGGCGGGCTTCTCGATGGCGCAGGTGCAGTCGATGTCCGAGGAGCAGGCCGCGGCCTACGTCCTGGCGAGCTGATGCTGAGAGGAGCCGGCGGTCTCGCGTCCGCCGGCTCCGTCTGAGTGCTTCCTAGGTCGCTTCACGACAGATCCCCCGCGAGACGAAGGGGGCGTTTTTCGGCACGTCGTGCGATCATTTCGGCGTTCGAATCATTGCCCGGCCGGGAGCTCATGACCGACACCGTCTTTCTCGAGGCGCTGCAGAAGATCACCGCCGGACCGTTCGCCCTGGGCGAGCTGATCGAAGCGGCGACGACGCTTGGCGGGGCGGGGCGGCCGGACCTGGCGCGGCAGCTCTATAGGGTCTGGATCCGGATCAATCCGGAGCAGCCGCAGCTGCACGTGGCGCAGTTCAACTGCGCGGTCCTGGAGAGCGACGCCGGCGATCTGCCCGCCGCCGCCGAGCTGTTGAAAGCGGCGGTCGCGGCCAATCCGGATTTCCTGCCGGCCTACATCAACCTGGGCGGCGTGCTGGAGCGCGGCGGCGCCCCGCATGAGGGCATCGAGACCTGGAAGACCCTGCTGGGCCGCGTGCCCGCGGTCACCGGCGCGGCGATCGAGATGAAGACGACCGCGCTGAAGCAGATCGGCCGGGTCTTTTCCGATCATCACCAGTCGCCGATGGCGGAGATCGCGTTGCGCGAGGCGCTGGAGCTGGTTCCGAACCAGCGCGACGTGATCGAGCAGTACGTCGCGCTCCGCATGAGCCAGTGCGAGTGGCCGATCATGGCGCCTTCTGAGCGGGTCGACCGCAACACCCTGATGATGGGGATCAGCCCGCTGTCGGCCTCGGCCTACGCCGACGATCCGGTCTTCCACCTGGGCACGGCCGTCCGTTTCGTGGAGCAGTCGACCCCCGATCCCGAGACCTATCCCCACGACCGCCGAAGCGCCCAGATCGATCTTTCCGACCGGCGGCTGCGGGTCGGCTACGTCTCCTCCGACCTGCGCGATCACGCCATCGGCTATCTCATGGCCGAGCTTTTCGAGCTGCACGACCGCAGCAAGGTCGAGGTCTTCGCCTACTACTGCGGCCGCAAGGACGAGGGGGCGCTCAACGCCCGCATCAAGTCCGCGGTCGAACATTGGCTCGACATTCGCGAGATGAGCGACGAGGCGGCCGCCGCGCGGATCGGCGCAGACGGGATCGACATCCTGGTCGACGTCAACGGCCATACCCGCGACGGCCGGGCCGGGCTCTTCGCCCTCAGGCCCGCGCCCATCCTGGTGAACTGGCTGGGCTATCCGGGGACCATGGGGACGCCCTACCACCACTACGTCATCGCGGACGACTGGATCGTTCCGCCGGAGTTCGAGCACTACTATACGGAGAAGGTCGTCCGGCTGCCCTGCTACCAGCCGAACGACCGTAAGCGCGTGGTGGCGCCCGAGCGGCCGAGCCGCGCTGAAGCGGGCCTGCCCGAGGACGCCTTCGTCTTCTGCAGCTTCAACGGCCTCCAGAAGCTGACCCGCCACACCTGCGAGCGCTGGCTGGAAATCCTGCGCGCCGTGCCGGGCAGCGTGCTCTGGCTGCTGGATCCGGGCGCCGAAACGGCCGAGCGGCTCGCCGCTTACGCCGAACAGCGCGGCGTGGAGCGGTCGCGGCTGGTGATCGCGCCGAAGCTGGCCAACCCCTACCACCTGGCGCGCTACCCGCTCGCCGACCTGTTCCTCGACAGCTTCCCCTACGGGGCCCACACCACCGCCTCCGACGCCCTGTGGATGGGGGTGCCGGTGCTGACCATGTCGGGCCGCAGCTTCGCCTCGCGGGTCTGCGGCAGCCTGGTCCGCGCGGCGGGCCTGCCGGAGCTGGTCTGCGACACGCCGCAGGCCTTCGTGCAGCGGGCGATCGAGCTCGCCAGCACGCCCGCCGCGGTCGCGGCGTTGAAGGCCAAGCTGGAGCTTCACCGCCCGACCTGCGACCTGTTCGACATGGACAAGCTCGTCGGCCGGCTGGAGGCGCTGTACGACGGAATGTGCGGCGACTATCTCGCGGGCGAGCTGCCGGTCCCCGACCTCGCCAACCTCGACGCCTATCTGCGCGCCGCGATCGGCTTCGACCACGACGCCCAGGAAATGCTCGGCCTGGCGCCCGATTACGACGCCTATTACCGGCAGAAGCTCGCCGCCCGCGACCGGGCCCGGCCGCTCCGCGCCGACCGACGGCTGTGGGCGCCGCCGGAGCCGCCGGCCGAGCTCGCGAGCGTGCGCCGCCGCCGTTCAAACAGCGGCTGACTCGAATTCCTTAGGGAAATCGAGACCGGCTTCCGCCATAAGCTCGGAGCTAGAGCGCGTTGCGCAAAAGTGGCTACCGGCTTTTGCGATCACAACGCGCTCAACTTTTGAATCTAGAGCGCGATGCGATCAGGCTATCCGCCTGATCGCATCGCGCTTCAGGCGTTAGATGAGAGCTCGGCTCTCGGAGAAGCATATGAAGCGGATCTTGGTCACCGGCGGCGCCGGCTTCATCGGGTCGCACCTCTGCGAACGCCTCCTGGCGCAGGGGCACGAGGTGCTGTGCGTCGATAACTTCTACACCGGCGCGCGCCGCAACGTCGCCCACCTGCTGGGGAACGCCAACTTCGAGCTGATGCGGCACGACGTGACCTTTCCGCTCTTCGTGGAGGTCGACGAGATCTATAACCTCGCCTGTCCGGCCTCGCCGATCCACTACCAGTACGATCCGGTGCAGACGACCAAGACCTCGGTGCACGGCGCGATCAACATGCTGGGCCTGGCCAAGCGCCGGAAGGCGAAGATCTTCCAGGCCTCCACCAGCGAGGTCTACGGCGACCCGAGCGTCCATCCGCAGCCGGAGGAGTACTGGGGGAACGTCAACCCCATCGGCTTCCGTTCCTGCTACGACGAGGGCAAGCGCTGCGCCGAGACCCTGTTCTTCGACTACCACCGTCAGCACAAGCTTCGCATCAAGGTCGCGCGGATCTTCAACACCTATGGCCCACGCATGCACCCGAACGACGGGCGGGTGGTGTCCAACTTCATCGTCCAGGCCCTGAAGGGCGAGCCGATCACCCTCTACGGCGAAGGGCAGCAGACCCGCTCCTTCTGCTACGTCGACGACCTCGTGGAGGGCTTCCTGCGGCTCATGGCCACCGACGACACGGTGACCGGTCCGATCAACCTCGGCAATCCGGGCGAGTTCACGATCCGGGCGCTGGCGGAGAAGGTGGTGGAGCTCACCGGAACCTCTTCGGCCATCGAATACAGGCCCTTGCCGCAGGACGACCCGCAACAGCGCCGGCCGGACATCTCGAAGGCCAAGGCCGTGCTGGACTGGGCGCCGACCATCCACCTGGAGGAGGGCCTTCGGCTCACCATCGCCTACTTCGATGAGTTGCTCTCTAACGGCGAGGCGTAGCACGCAAAAGGCGAATTCTGCCGTTGCATCAAAAAATTTGCCGTCCTCTGCGGCAGGGCGCACCCTCCTCGCGTAACAAGCATGGGGAGGTGATTCTTGCGTACGATCGTCATCGTCGGCGCGGTGGTTTGCCTAGGGTTGGCCGGGTGCCAACAGTCGAAGAGCGAGGCGACCGAGACGGCCCAGCCGGAAGCTCCGAAATACCTGTCCCGCTCGGCGCCGCTCTATGCGGGGCAGGAGCAGATCCTCGAGGTCCAGTCGGGGAGCGTGGCGCTGGCCAAGACCAGCGGAAACGTGCTGCTGACGGCCGCCGGCCAGACGCCGTCGGCGGGCTACTACCAGCTCTCGTTCGTGCCCCGCATCAACGCCGTGCGGCCTGCGGACGGCATCTATGACGTCGACGTGGTCGGCTACAAGCCGCAGGAAGCGGCGGCGCAAGTCGTCACCCCGGTCGAGGTGAAGGGCGAATGGAACAACGCCCCGGTCGCAAACCTCAAGGGCGTCCGCTTCATCGCCAAGAACAACGCCGTCGTCGCCATGCTGCCGACGGGGTAGGGCTGCCGCTGGACTAAACGCCCCCTCCGTCTCCCGCCTCTGGCGGGATCCACCTCCCCCGCTGCGCGGCGGAGCTGTCGGCGAAGCCGACTGAGGGCGCGTCCAGGCGAACGTCACCGCCTCGCCTTCGCCGCCAGGGCTTCCGAGCCGCCGCCGGCGGCCCCGGTGGCGGAGCCCTGACCTGCGGGCTCAAGGGCGGCTGCCATGGCGTCGTCGACCGTCTCCAGCCAGATGAACTCGAGCTTGCCGCGGGTCTCCTCGGGGATGTCCTCGAAGTCGCGCCGGTTGCGCGCGGGCAGCATGACGCGCTTGAGGCCCGCCGCCTCGGCGGCCAGCACCTTCTCCTTGATCCCGCCGACCGGCAGCACCAGGCCGCGCAGGCTGATCTCCCCGGTCATGGCGGTGTCGCTGCGCACGTTGCGGTCGAGGAGCAGCGACACGAGGGCGGTGAACATGGCGACGCCCGCCGAGGGGCCGTCTTTCGGCGTGGCGCCGGCCGGCACATGGACGTGGATGTCCTGCCGCTCCAGCGCCTCGGGCGCGATGCCGAGCTGCACGGCGCGGCTCTTCACCAGGGTCATGGCGGCCTGGGCGCTTTCCCGCATGACCTCGCCGAGCTGGCCGGTCAGCGTCAGCCGCCCGCCGCCAGGCGTGCGGGTCGCCTCGATGAACAGGATGTCGCCGCCCACCGGGGTCCAGGCGAGGCCGGTCGCGACGCCCGGCACGCTGGTCCGCATGCCGACCTCGTTCTCGAAGCGCGGCGCGCCGAGGATCTTCAGCACCGCCTCGGCGCCGACGCGGATCGGGCCGGCTTCGCCGCCGGCGATCCGCACCGCGGCGTTGCGCATCAGCCGGCCGAGCTCGCGCTCCAGCCATCGCACCCCAGCTTCACGCGTATAGTCGGCGATGACATGGGCGATGGCGTCGTCGTCGATCGCGACCTGGTCGGGCTTGAGGCCGTTCGCTTCCACCTGCCGGCGCACGAGGTAGCGCTTGGCGATCTCGAGCTTCTCCCTCGCCGTGTAGCCGGCGAGCTGGATGATCTCCATCCGGTCGCGCAGCGGTCCGGGGATTCCCTCGAGCATGTTGGCGGTGGCGATGAAGACGACGCGGCTGAGGTCGAACGGCACGGCGAGGTAGTTGTCCTCGAACGTGGAGTTCTGCTCCGGATCGAGCACCTCGAGCATGGCGGCCGACGGGTCGCCGTGGATGCCCGAACCCATCTTGTCGATCTCGTCCAGCATCATCACGCAGTCGCGCGAGCCCGCGCGCCGGATCGCCTGGATGATGTCGCCCGGCAGGGCGCCGACATAGGTGCGGCGGTGACCGCGAATCTCCGCCTCGTCGTGCACGCCGCCCAGGCTGACGCGGACGAACTTGCGCTGCATGGCGCGCGCGATCGACTGTCCGAGCGAGGTCTTGCCCACCCCGGGCGGGCCGGCGAAGCAGAGGATCGGCGCCTTGCCGTCCGGGGACAGCTTGCGCACGGCCAGATACTCGACAATGCGCTGCTTGATCTTGTCCAGGCCGTAGTGGTCGGCGTCGAGGACCTTGCGCGCTTCCTCGATGTCGATGGGGGCCGGCGTCGGCAGCTTCCAGGGCAGCTCGGTCAGCCACTCCAGATAGGTGCGGATCATGCCGTACTCGGCGCTGGCGTCGGGGGTGCGCTCCAGCCGGCGCAGCTCCTTGCGGGCCTGGGCGTCGACCTCGGGCGGCATGCCTGCGGCCTCGATCGCCGCCTGCAGCTCCGCGATCTCGGTGCCCGTTCCCTCGTCCTCGCCCAGCTCCTTCTGGATCGCCGCGAGCTGCTCGCGCAGCACCGCCTGGCGCTGGCGCTCGTCGAAGGCCGCGCGAGTGCGCTGGCTGATCTGCTGGCTGAGCCGCAGCACCTCGATGCGGTGCGACAGAAGGCTCGAGACACGGTCCAGCCGCTGGGCCAGGTCGATGGTCTCGAGGATCTCCTGCTTCTCTTCGGGCTTGAGATCCATGTGCGCCGCGGCGAGGTCGGCGAGCGCGCCGGGCGTCGTTACCGCGTCCACCGCCTCCCTCAGCGGCGGCGGGGCGCCAGGCAGCAGTTCCAGCGCTTCCAGCGCACGCTGCTTCAGGCTGATGAAGCGCGCCTCCATGTCCTGGCCGTCTGCGGCGGGCTCGGGAATGTGGATGCCGCGCGCGACGAGGAAGGGCCAGCCGGACAGAAACTCGGTGATGTGGAAGCGCTGCACGCCCTGGCAGATCATGTGGTGGCCGCCGTCGGGCGCCGTCACATAGCGGAGCAGGTTCGCAGTGACCCCCATGCGGTGCATCGCGGCCGGACCCGGAGCGTCCGACTTCAGGTCGCGCTGCAGGACGACGGCGAACTGCCGCTGGGTGCGCACCGCCTGCTGCGCCGCCGCCACAGCCGCGGGCGTGTCGAGCGACAAGGGAAGCACGTTCTCCGGGAACAGCACGGCCGTGCGGACCGGCACGATGATCACCGCGTCCGGCGGGATGGCGGGGTAGCCGGCGGTCTCGCCGGCCATCACGGCCGGGGGCGGCGTCTCTGGCGTCTCGGACATCCTGGGGTGGTCTCCCTCAGCGAGCCTTGTGCAGGGTGACGATCAGGCAACCGTCGGCCACCGTGCGGCGAACCTCGTCGTAGCGGCCGCTCGGCAGCGGCACCCTGCGCTCGAAGCAGCCCTGCGGCAGCTCCAGCCGGTGGATCACCGCGCGTTCGAGCTCGGGCGGCGGGGTGCGCGCGCCCGACAGAATCAGCACGCCGTCCTGGATGACCACCTCGACGGCGTCGGCCCGGACGCCGGGCAGCGCCGCCAGCACGAGGACTTCGTTATCAGTCTCCAGAAGGTCGATCGGCGGCTCCCAGCAGGCCGCGCCCGGCCCGCGCGCGCCCGGATGGAAGAGCTGCCGGTGCAGGCGCTCGGCCTTGGTGAGCATCTGTACGGCTTCCGCCCACATGGCGGCGGCCGGATCGGTTCGGCGCATGGCGTGGCTCCTTGCTCCGTAACGGGCGAAGCGTGAGGCGGGGTTCCCAGGCCGGGGTCTCGCCGGTTACAGGATTGGCCAGACGGTCGCCTCTTGGCAATTTGCAAGTTGGACCACGCCGGCTCGCGTCCGAGCCGGCGGCTCGCACGATATCCATCCGTAGGCGGAATAAGTGTCACGCAGCTGTCATTCGGGCTAGCCATAAGCGCCGGCGAACAAGGGAGAGTTCCGGTGATGAAGAAAACCGTTGTGTCGACGTCCCTCGCCCTGGCTGCGGGCGCGCTGTTGCTCTTCGGGTGCGGAAAGAAGCCGGGCGAAGGGAACGCCCAGGCCCCCGCGGCCTCCAGCGGCGTGGCGCTCTCCGGCGCAGGCGCGACCTTCCCGGCGCCGCTCTACGCGCGCTGGGCCGAGAACTACAAATCCCAGAGCGGTCTCACCCTGAACTACCAGGCCATCGGCTCGGGTGGCGGCATCAAGCAGATCCAGGCCAACACCGTCGACTTCGGCGCCTCGGACAAGCCGCTGAAGCCGGAGGACCTCGACAAAAGCGGCCTCTACCAGTTCCCCACCGTGATCGGCGGGGTGGTGCCGGTGGTCAATCTACCGGGCGTTCAGCCGGGCCAGCTGAAGCTGACCGGGCCGCTGCTGGCCGACATCTACCTGGGCGCGGTGAAGAGCTGGAGCGATCCGAAGATCGCCCAGGTCAACGCGGGCGTGAAGCTGCCCAACCTGCCGATCACCGTCGTGCACCGCTCGGACGGCTCGGGCACCAGCTTCCTGTTCACCACCTATCTCGCCGGCAAGAGCCCGGCGTGGCAGCAGAAGGTCGGCGCGAGCGACGCGGTCGAGTGGCCGACCGGCATCGGCGGCAAGGGCAACGACGGCGTCTCGGCCTTCGTCAAGCAGACGGCGGGCTCGATCGGCTACGTCGAATACGCCTACGCCGCCCAGAACAGCATGAGCTACGCCGGCCTGCAGAACAAAGACGGCGCCTTCGTCAACCCGACCGCCGAGGCGTTCGGCGCGGCGGCCAGCGGCGCGGACTGGTCCAAGGCGCCCGGCAACTACCTGGTGCTGATCGACCAGGCCGGCCAAGGCTCGTGGCCGATCACCGGAGCGACCTTCATCCTGGTGCACAAGCAGCAGGTCGACGCCGCCAAGGGCAAGTCTGTGCTCGCCTTCTTCGACTGGGCCTACAAGAACGGCGACGCCGCCGCCGGCGAGCTGCACTACGTGCCGCTGCCCGCCGCGGTGAAGGACATGGTCCGCAAGCAGTGGGGCGACATCAAGGGCGCCGACGGCAAGCCGGTCTATTCGGGGTCGTAGGCGCAGGGGGGCTAAGCGCCCCCTCAGTCCGCTGCGCGGATAGCTCCCCCGCAGGCGGGGGCGGTGGATCGCGCCGTCAGGCGCGAGACGGAGGGGGCGTTCACCCCTCCAGCACCGCCAAGTCCTCCGGCGCGTCGATGTCCAGGGCCAGGCCGCCGGAGCGGATGGTGCGAGGCGCGAACCCCAGCCGTGCGGCTTCGGCCAGGTGCGGGGCGAAGCTTGCCACGCCGTACTGGAAGCGGAAGTCCGCCGCCGCGGGCAGGGGAAGCGACAGCGCGTTGGTGCCCACACCTCGCCGGTCCGGCGCGAGGCCCAGCTCTTCCGGCGCGAGTTCGGCGAGGGCCTGCACGTCCGCGGATCTCAGATGCGGCAGGTCGCCCGCCAGCACGATCAGCCGCCCGACCTCAGCCGCCAGCGCCTCGGCGAGCGCGGCCGAGAGCGCCGCGTTGAGCCCGCCGCCCCGATCGGCGAGCAGCCGGATGGAGCCCGCCAGCCCGTGGCGCGACGGCCCCAGGATCAGCACCTCATCGACGCTGGCCGCGCTCCCCGCAGCGGCCGCCACCTGAGCCAGCATGGACGCCGCCAGGGCCTGCCGCTCCGCCGCGTCCAGCGCCGGGGCGAGGCGCGTTTTGCACGCCGCCGGCGCCTTGACGGGGATGACGGCCCAGGTGGTCATCGACCTCAGGCGATCGGCGGCGCGGTCGTCAGGCCGGTGAAGCGCACGCCCGCGCCATCGGCCTTGTAGGTCTTGTTGAAGAAGATCAGCAGCGAGGTCAGCGCCTCAGCCGCCGCCGAGTTCGCGAGCGCGCCGCCGGCCAGGCCGCGCATGCCCATGTCGGCGACCACGTCGATCACCTGGGCGCGGGCCTCGACGTCGTCGCTGAACACCAGCACGTCGCAGTCCACGTCGTGACCTTCGGCCAGCTTGTGCGCGGCGACGTTGTGGAAGCCGCTGACCAGGCGCACGCCCTCGCCCAGGATCGCGCGCGCCTCCTGGGCGGCGGAGCCGGCCTCGGGCAGCTGCACGCGCATCACCTTCGGCGGCACGAGCGGCACGGTGGTGTCGACGAAGATCTTGCCCTGCACCGCGTCCTTGACGCTTTCCAGCGTGCCGGCGTGGGCGCTGTAGGGCACGGTCAGGATGACGATGTCGGCGGCGGCGGCGACCTCGGCGTTGACGCCCGATCCCACGCCTTCGCCGAGCGCCGCGGCGGCCTTGGCCGCGGACTCCGCCGAGCGCGAGCCGATCGACACCTCGTGCTTCGTCTTCGCTACGAGGCACTTGGCGATGGCGTTCCCGAGATCTCCGGTTCCCCCCAAGACTGCGATCTTCGCCATGCTGACCCTAACGCCTCCTGCGCGTGTTCGATGAATGTGGGCTTCCGCATAGCCTGGATCGAGCCGGAGGCAAGGTTGCAATCGACCGCCGCATCCGTCAGCCTGTCGCATAATTCGCCGTTGCGCCCTGATCGGGCCGACGCGTACGGCGACTTCATCAATGGATCCGGATCGTGTGCGGCGCTGATATTTCCCGCCAACCCTGGCTCGCTGGCGCTGACGCCCCATGAGTGAAGCCTCCGTGAGGGGGGGCGAGCGGCGGGCCGCCCCGATGCACGTCACCCCGCTGCAGGGCCTGCCGCTGTTCAAGCCCGGCATGAGCGTCGCGCGCGAGATCGTCGCGGCCTCGGAACGGCGGCAAGCGCCGCTCGCCGCGGGCGATGTGGTGGTCGTCGCCCAAAAGATCGTCTCCAAGTCCGAGGGGCGGGCGATGCGGCTGGCCGAGGTGGCCGCCGGCGAGGCGGCGACCGCCTTGGCCGCGAGCGTGGATCGGCCGGCCGCCTTGCTGCAGCTGATGCAGGACGAGAGCGAGGCGGTGATGCGGGCCACGCCCATGGTGGTGATCACCCGCCATCGCACCGGCCACGTCGCCGCCAACGCCGGCATCGACGCGTCCAATGTCGAGGGCGGCGCGGACGACGCCGTGCTGCTCTGGCCCGAGGATCCGGACGCCAGCGCCCGCGCCATCCGCGCCGAGTTGAAGGCGCTGACCGGCGTGGCGCCCGCGGTGGTGATCGCCGACAGCCTGGGCCGCGCCTGGCGGCTGGGCACCATCGGCACGGCGATCGGCGTGGCCGGCCTGACCGTTCTGGACGACCGCCGCGGCGAGACCGACCTCTTCGGCCGCACCCTGCAGGCGACCCTGGTCGCGGTGGCCGACGCCGCCGCGGCCGCCGCGGTGCTGGTGATGGGCGAGGGGGCCGAGGGCGTTCCCGCCGCCGTGGTCAGCGGCCTCGACCGCTTCGTCGGCGAAGCGGACGGCCCGGGCGCCGGCGCGGTGCTGCGGCCGCTGGCGGAGGATCTGTTCAAGTGAGAGCAAACAGTTTGAACGCCCCCTCAGCCGCCTTCGGCGACAGCTCCCCCGTTTCACGGTGGAGCATCTTCAGATCCGCCACCGTGAAACGGGGGAGGGGGACCGCGAAGCGGTGGAGGGGGCGTTGAGCATGACTGGAAATCACATCCTCGCCCTCTGCGGCGGCGTCGGCGGAGCGAAGCTGGCGGCGGGGCTGGCGGCGGTGCTGCCGCCGGAGCGGCTGACCATCGTGGTCAACACCGGCGACGACTTCGAGCACGTCGGCCTGTCGATCTCGCCCGACATCGACACCGTGGTCTACACCCTCTCCGGCCTCTCCGATCAGGTCCGCGGCTGGGGCGTGGCCGACGAGAGCTGGCAGGCGATGGCCCAGCTCGGTCGGCTGGGCGAGCCCCAGTGGTTCCAGCTCGGCGACCGCGACCTCGCCATGCACCTCGCCCGCAGTCACCGGTTGCGCGAGGGGGAGACGCTTTCGGCGATCACCGCGGACCTCGCCCGCCGGCTCGGCATTGCGCCGGCCATCGTGCCCATGACGGACGACAAGGTCCGCACCCGCATCGTCACCGCCGAGGGCGAGCTCGACTTCCAGCGCTATTTCGTCGCCGAGCAGTGCCGGCCCGTCGCCAGGGCCGTCCGCTACGAAGGCGCCGAGCGCGCCAGCCCCTCGCCGGGCTTCGCCAAGGCCCTCACGCGCGACGACCTGGGGCTGGTGATCGTCTGCCCGTCCAACCCCTATCTCAGCGTCGATCCGCTGCTGGCGCTGCCTGGCGTGCGTGGGCGGATCGAGGGCCTTGGCGTCCCCCGCGTCGCCGTCTCGCCCATCGTGGCCGGCCTGGCGATCAAGGGGCCGCTGGCGAAACTCATGGCCGAGCTCGGCGCGACGGTAGACGTGCTGGGCGTCGCGCGCCATTATACAGGCTCGATCGACCGGCTGGTCATCGACGAAGCGGACCGCGAAGACGTCGAAGCCATCGAAGCTCTCGGCCTCTCCGCACAGGTTGCGCCTACCATCATGACGTCGCACGCCGACCGGGTCGCGCTCGCGCGCGCCATCCTGGCTGCGACAGGGATGTAGCCCGGCGAAACCCGGGCCACGTAGGCAGGAGCCTGGGATGAACGTCGACGAGGATCTGAAGCGCCGGCTGCTGGCCGCCCCCACCGAAACCCTGCTGGCCGAGGCCCGCGCCCGCCGAGACGCCCGCGGGCCGGCCCGGATGACCTATTCGCGCAAGGTCTTCATCCCGCTGACCCAGCTCTGCGCGGACGTCTGCCACTACTGCACCTTCGCCAAGGCGCCGCGCTCGCTGAAGGCGCCCTATCTCACCCCCGAGGAGGTGCTGGAAATCGCGTCCGAGGGCGCGGCCATGGGCTGCAAGGAAGCGCTCTTCACCCTGGGCGACGCGCCAGAGCGGCGCTACGCCGCCGCGCGCGAGGCGCTGGCCGAGATGGGGTTTGCGCGCACCATCGACTACGTGGCGCACATCGCGGGCCTGGTGCTGAAGGAGACGGGCCTCCTGCCGCACATCAACGCCGGCGTGCTGTCGCGCGAGGACTATGACACCTTGCGCGCCGTCTCGGCCTCGGCCGGGCTGATGCTGGAGTCGAGCTCCGAGCGGCTCTGTGAGCGCGGCGGCCCGCACTTCGGCTCTCCGGACAAGGCACCGGTCGTGCGGCTCGCCTCGATGGCCGCAGCCGGGGAGGCCAAGGTCCCGATGACCAGCGGCATCCTCGTCGGGATCGGCGAAACCGAGGCCGAGCGGATCGACTCGCTGATCGCGCTTCGCGACCTGCACCGCGCCCACGGCCACCTCCAGGAGGTGATCGTCCAGAACTTCCGGCCCAAGCCCGGCACCAAGATGGTGGATGCGCCGGAGCCGTCGGAAGAGGAGTTCCACCGCGCTATCGCCTGGGCCCGGATCATCCTCGACGACGAGGTTTCGGTGCAGGTCCCGCCCAACCTCAACGAGGGCCGGATCGAGCCCTTGCTCGACGCGGGCATCGACGACTGGGGCGGGATCTCGCCGCTCACCATCGACCACGTGAACCCCGAGGCGCCCTGGCCCGAGATCGAGGCGCTGTCCGAGATCTGCGCCCGCGCCGGTCGGCCGCTGGTCGAGCGGCTGACCATCTATCCGCGCTACCTGAACGCCCGCGACGTCTGGCTCGACCCGAAGGTGCGCGGGCCGGTGCTGCGGCTCGCCGACAGCGAGGGGCTGGCGCGCGACCATGTCTGGTGCCCCGGCTCAGCGAGTCATGCGCCGGGCTCGGTGAAGGCGCCGCTGGGCAAGCCGGCGCAAGGGCCCGGCCGCTCGCTGGACCGCATCCTCGAAAAGGCGGCCGCAGGGCATGAGCTCTCCGAGGCCGAAATCGTCAGCCTGTTCTCCGCCCGCGGCGCGCATGCCGAGGCGGTGGTTCGGGCGGCGGACACCTTGCGCGCCCAGGAGCGCGGCGACACCGTCACCTACGTCGTCAACCGCAACATCAACTACACCAACATCTGCACCTACAGCTGCAGCTTCTGCGCCTTCTCCAAGACCTCCACCAAGGCCGGCACGCGCGACCTGCCCTATGTGCTGCCCTATGAGGAGGTGGCGGCCCGCGCCGTGGAGGCGGTGGCGAACGGCGCGACCGAGGTCTGCCTGCAGGGCGGCATCCACCCGAGCTACACGGGCGACACCTACCTCGGCATCCTCGAGGCGGTGAAGCGGGCCTGCCCCACGCTGCACGTCCACGCCTTCTCGCCGCTGGAGGTGAGCTCCGGGGCCGAGACGCTCGGCATGCCGGTGAAGGACTATCTGAAGCGGCTGAAGGATGCGGGCCTGGGCTCCCTGCCTGGAACCGCCGCGGAGATCCTCGACGACGAGGTCCGCGCGGAGATCTGCCCGGACAAGGTCAACACCCAGGAGTGGCTGGACGTCGTGCGCGCCGCACACGAGGTGGGCCTGCCGACCACCTCCACCATCATGTTCGGGCACCTCGACCGCTACCACCACTGGGCGCGCCACCTGCTGCGCATCCGCCGCCTGCAGCTCGACACCGGCGGCTTCACCGAGTTCGTGCCGTTGCCCTTCGTGCACATGCAGTCGCCGGTCTATCTGCGCGGCAAGGCCCGGCGCGGGCCGACCTGGCGGGAGTCGGTCATGATGCATGCGGTGGCCAGGCTGGCGCTGCATGGGGCGATCAGCTCGATCCAGGCCTCGTGGGTGAAGCTGGGTGTGGAAGGCGCGGCGGCGGTCCTGGCGGCCGGCTGCAACGACCTGGGCGGAGTGCTGATGAACGAGAGCATCAGCCGCGCGGCCGGCGCCGAGCACGGCCAGCAGGTCAGCGTCGCCGAACTCGCCGCCGCGGCGGCCTCCGCCGGCCGCACGCTGAAGCAGCGCACCACCCTCTACAAGCTGATCGAGCCGACGGCGGGCGTTCCCCAGCCGGCCTGACGTAACTTTCCGCTCTTCCTCTCCCACGACGCGTGGGAGAGGAAGGCCTGGTTGACGTGGGCCAGCGCCCGGCGGACCATTCGCCATGATGACCGCCTGCTCGCACATCGCCGGCATCCGCACCGTTACGCCGAGCGCGCGCGGCTGCGAGGAATGCCTGAAGATCGGCTCGCCCTGGGTCCACCTGCGGCTGTGCCGGAGCTGCGGTCATGTCGGCTGTTGCGACGACTCGCAGAACCGCCACGCAACGGCGCACTACCGCGCCACCGGCCACCCGATCATCGAGGGCTACGATCCGCCCGAAGGCTGGGGCTGGTGCTATGTCGATGACCTGATCTTCGAGCTCGACGCGCCGACGCCGCAGCTCGGCCCGATTCCGCGCTTCGTCTGAGCCTCAACCCAACTGCGCGTAGGACGGGTCGGTCCGATCGTTTCGCCCGGTCGCCTCATGAGACATCGGCACGACCTCGCGCACCTCGTTGAAGTCGATCACCGTCTGGCGCCTGTCGATCCCCCAGCGGCCGGCGCGCCGCGACCAGCGGTCGAGGTATCGGGCCCAGATCGTGGCCTGGCGGATCTCACCGCTCACGTGCATGCGCAGGGACGCCGTCACGTAGGCCTCGCTGGAGGCGCGGTCGCCGTCGAGCTCGAGGATGATGTTGGTCACCTGGTGCGAGGTGGCCTGGAAGGTGCTGTGGCGCTCGCAGATGAAGTCGATCGAACCGCGGGCGGCGCCTTTGTAGACGCTGTAATCCACGACGGCCTCGTCATGGTAGATCGAGTAACCGAGCTCGGCGTCGATGCGATCGACCGCCCGGCAGTAAGCGGTAGATCAGGTCGACGATGGCCTGGCGGTCCAGGATCGCCTGCAGTGCGTCGGTCATGGCTGGCCGTCTACTCGTCCGTTCTGTTTGGCCGAGGTTCTCGCGGTCATGCAGGCTGCGCAAGCGACGGATCAATCTTCCTCTCCCGCAAGCGGCGAGGAACTCGCCTAGCGAGCTAGATGATCCAGTCGCTGGCGCTGACCTGGGCCGGCGCGACGTTGAGGTGGATGATGTAGTTCGGCCATTGCGGGCTGGGGCCGCCGGCGTCGTGGTCGAACAGGAGCACCGTGCCGCTGGCGCCGTCGCTGGCGAACGACAGGTAGCGATCGGCGATGGGAGTGGTCCCGGCGTAACCGGCCGCGTCGAGCAGGTGGGAGAGGTCCAGCTTGTCCTGCCCCGGTGTGAAGTCGGTAATGAAGATCGGCGCCCAGGGCTCGTTGGGGAAGTTGAAGACGTCGCCCCCCGCGCCGCCGGTCAGGGTGTCGTTGCCCTGGCTGGCGTTGAAGGTGTCGGCGCCGGCGGTCCCGGTCAGGGTCGACCCGGCGCCCGGCGAGGTGAACACCTGGCCAGGCGTCTGGGCCGCGTCGTCGTTGGTGATGGTCCCTGTCGCCGTGGCGGTCCCGAGCGTTGCGCCCGCAGCGCCAGACAGGGTCAGGGTGAAGCCCTCGGTCGGCTCGACCGTGGTGTCGCCCGCGACGTTGACAGTGATGATCTTGCTGGTCTCGCCCGCTGCGAAGCTGACCGTGCCGGAGGGCAGCACGCCGCTCTGGAAGTCGGCGGCGTTGGCTGGATTGGCGCCTGAGCCCGCCACCGACCAGTTGGCGCTGGAGGCGCCCGCCGTGCCCCCGCTGCGGCTGACCGTGTAGCTGAATGTGGTGAGGCCGCTGTTTCCTTCCGCATGGCTCACCGAGGGCGTGGCGAGCGCGATCTGGGTGGCCGGCGGCGGGCTGGCCGTTCCGCCGAGCTGCGCCCAGGTGAGGCCGCCGGCCGAGACGCCGTTCAGCTTCAGGATGTAGTTCGGCCACTGCGGGTCCGGCCCTGACGCGTCGCGGTCGAAAAGTATCAGAGTATCAGCACCTTGGGCCTGGATCTTGACATAGCCCGCGGCGACCGGATCGGCGCCCGTGAAGCCGGAGGCCTGGAACAGGGCCGAGAAGTCGAGCTTGTCGCTGCCGACCGCGAAGTCGGTGACGGTGATCGGCGCCCAGGGCTCGCTGGGCAGGCGGAAGATGTCGGCGCCGGCGCCGCCCGTCAGGGTGTCGAATCCCTGACTGGCGTTGAAGGTGTCGTTCCCGGCCGTGCCGACCAAGTTCGAGTTCGGCCCTGGCGAGGTGAAGACCTGGCCCGTCGTCCCGCCGCCGTCGTCATTGGTGATCACGCCCGTCGCGGTGGCGGTTCCCAGCGTCGCCCCCGTCGCGCCGGCGAGGGTCAGGGTGAAGCTCTCCGTCTGCTCCGTGGTGGTGTCGCCGACGACGTTGACGTTAATGGTCTTGCTGGTTTCGCCGACGGCGAAATTCACGGTCCCGGAGGGTAGAACGCCGTTCTGGAAGTCGGCGGCGTTGGCCGGATTGGCGCCGGAGCCCGCCACCGACCAGTTGACGCTGGAGGCGCCGGTGGTCGCGCCGGTGCGCGTGACCGTGTAGTTGAACGCCGTGACGCCGCTGCTTCCCTCCGCCAGCGTCACCGACGGCGTCGTCAGGGCCACCGTCGTCGCTGGCGCGGTTCCGTTGGCCGTGATCTTGATCGACTCCCAGAAGGCGGTGAACGGCTGGTTCGACTGGTAGGAGGTCGAGATGATGCCGACCGCCAACGCGCTCGGATGCGCGGAGACGGCGTAGGAGCCCTGCAGCGCCTGGAGCGTCGCGCCGGACAGCTGGACCGCCGCTCCGGATCCGTTGAACGCCTGGCCGCCAACCGTATAGGTCCAGGTGGGCGTCGCCTGGCCGCTCGCCACATTCACCGAGAGCCTGAGCGTGATGCTGTCGAGGGTCTGAATGCCGGCGCCGGCGATGTTCGCGCCGTACATCTGGCTGCTGAAGGCGCCGGCGTTCTCGCTGGCGACCTCGACGCCGCCCGCGCCGTTGTTCGCCGCGGCGACGATCTTCAGATAGTTGTTCTGGTCGCCGGTCCCGATGAAGAAGCCCTGGCTCTTGTAGTTGACCGGCGTCGTCGACGGCGCGCCGCCGAACGGATTGTCGATCTTGGCCTCGATGACGAAGCTGGTGACCCCCGCGTTGACGTCGACGCCGAACTGGAAGCCGTTCTGCTGGGTGTTGCCGGCGAGCGCGTCGCCGGCCGAGACCTGCTCGACCTGGAAGCCGGCCGCCGCCCCGCCGGCCTTGATGTTCGCCGCGTCGTAGAGCGCGGTGTAGGAGTCGACGCCGTTCGTCATCAGACCGGTGAAGCCCATGTTGAAGAGCGCGTTGGGGCCCGGCGGGTCGATGTTCTGCGAGAAGTTCCAGGTCAGCGTCTGGCCGGCCACGAGATCGGTGTTCTTGCCGTTGGCGGCGTCCTGGGCGAAGGGGTCGGTCTTGTCGTCGAGCCCGTCGCCGTCGGCGTCGCCGGTTCCTGGCGGCGGTGGCGGCGGCGCGGTTCCGGGCGTGAAGACGGTGACCGGCCCGCCGTAGTTGGCGACCCAGATGGTCCCGGCGAAGGGCTTGCCGTCGCCCTGGGTTGTGACGTCCAGCGGCAGGCCGTCGCCCAGCACCACGCCCGTCCCGGTGAGCGAGGTGACCGACTGCGCGGTCAGCCCGTTCGCGCTGAGGTCGACCCGGTAGAGCTTGTCGTCCCAGCTGACGATGACCAGGTCGCCCTTCATCGCGTTGGTGAAGGTCGAGGCGGTGTATTCGGTCAGGCCGTTGGTGGAGGCGCCGAAGGTCGAATAGAGCGCCCCATTCGTCGCCGGCGCCTTGAACGTCGCCTCGACAGGATTGGCGGTCGGGACCGGGGGCCAGCCGGCTGGCGGCGGGCTCGGTGTGGCGGCGCCGTTAGGGTAGACTCCGGCGCCCGTGGGGTTGGCGCGGATCGGGTTCGGATGGCCGCCGTAGAATCCCTGCGTCACCCGGAACAGGGCGTCCTGGACGTCGCCGCCGCCGTTGTTGGGCGCGTTGGTGGCCTGGCCGGAGCTGTTCAGGATCGGAGTTCCGCCCCAGCCGGCGTTGGCCCCGTTATCGACCGTGTAGAGATTTCCGGCCTGGGTCAGCGCCAAGTCGTAGGCGTTGCGGAAGCCTGGAGAATAGACCTGCACCGGGCCGCCCGCGACGATCCGGGCCTGGCTGAGGCCGTCACGCCCGCCGAACGGATCGGTGGGGAAGGGGTCGGTCGGGCCGGCCGCCAGAGTCGGCAGGTTGTACTTGTAGACGTTGCCGAAGCTGTCGGTCTTGTTCGACATCGCCTCGACCGCGCCGAGGTCGATCTTCAGGATCGCGGCGGAATAGGCGTACTCCGGGGTGTAGGCGAAGTTGTTCGACGGCGCGCCGAGGTTGGTGTTGCCGCCCACCGCCAGGTACATGGTCTGGCCGTCCGGGCTGAGCTGCATGCCGTTGACGGAGTGGTTCTCCTCCGAGCGCGGCAGGCCGCGGACCAGGTCGACGCGGCTCCAGGTCCCGTTGGCCTGCTGCGTCAGTTTCGAGATCACGCCGGAGTTGGTGTCGAGGTTGGAGTCGCCGCCCGAGGGGCCCGCGCCGATGCGGGGGTCGCTGGAGCTGACGTAGACCACCACCGGGGCGGTCCCGCCGGTGGGCGCGGTCCCTTGCGTCACCACGAGGCCGGTGACTTGCCGCAATCCCTGATAGCCGGCCGAGGCGAGCGCGCCGTCGTCGTTGAAGTTGGTGATCTGCTTGACGGCGTTGATCGTCTCGATCCCGCCGGAGGCGACCTGGTAGCCGCCGCCCGTGGTCGCCTGCACCTGCACCGCCAGGATCGTCCCGTCGACCTTCGACAGGTAGAGGCGGCCGTCGGGTCCGAACTGGAGGGAGGTGTAGTCGCCGGACGGCAGGCCGGCCAGGGTGGTCTGGACGAACGAGATCGGCGAGGCGCCGTCGTCGTCGATGACCGTGACCGGCGCGGGCGCCACGCCGAGGCCGTTGTATGCGGCCTGGGTGCTGGCGGTCGTGAAGGTGACGTTGTGCGTCTCGGTCCCCTCGGCCGCGGTGTCGTTGACCGCCGAGACCGTCACCGTCTGGGCGGTGTTCCAGTTGGCCGGCGTGAAGGTGAGCGTGGCCGGCGAAACGCCGATGTCCGGGTTCCCCTGCGCCGTGATGGTGACGTTGGCGGTCGGCTGGCTGTTGAGCACGACGCTGAGGGTGTCGCTCGCGCCGCCCTCGGTGACGCTGGTCGAGCCTTCCGAGGCGGTGACCGTGACGCCGGCGCCCGGCGTTCCGGTCCCGAAGTCGAGGGTGACCGGGGCGCTGGCCGGGCCGGTGACGCCGCCGGCGTGGACCACCGCGGCGGTGATGATGTTGTGGCCGCCCTCCGGCGCGCTGTGCGCCAAGGTGACGTTGACTTGGCCCTGACCTTGGCCGTTGAGCGTCACGTCGTAGCTGGTGACCCCGAGCGCCGAGTTCGCCTGGTAGGGGCCGAGCGGCTGCGAGCCGCCGCCCACGAAGGCGCCGCCCTCGATCACCAGAACCCGCACCACGCCGCCCGCCGGCCCGGTGACCGCCACCGTCTGCTGCGCGTTGGCGACCGTCGCGGTCGAACCGGCGACGCCCACGACGCTCAATCCCGGCGCGGCGGCCAGGCCGGCCTGCGCGGTCACGATCCCGCCGCCCGGCGAGGTCGCTTGCTTGAAGACCTCGTTGGAGATCACCTGGCCGCCCGAGAAGCTGAAGCTGGCGGCGCTGCCGGTGAACTCTATGCCCGCCACGCTGCCGGACTCACCTGGCCCGGGCGACTGCGTGCCCTTGATGCTTGAGGGATCGGCGTCGATCGAGAACTGCAGCGACTCGCCGGAATCGAACCCCTGGAGTTGCAGGGTCAGGGTCTTGTAACCCGCGCTGTCGGAGCCGCCGCCGAGCGTGGCGCCGAGGAGGGTGAAGGATCCGCTCTGCCCGTCGACCGTAAAGGCCTTGGCGACATTGTCGCCCGCCAATCCAGCCGGATCGAAAATCAGCCCGCTGAACACCGATCCGGTAAGGTCGAGCGTGAAGGTGGTGAGCTGCGCTCCGTCCGTGGACGTGTTCTCAAGTAAGAACGATCCAGGGTTGTAGGTGCTGGCGGTGATCGGCCCGCCAGAGGTTATCGACAAGCGACCAGAAGCCATGACGCACGCCCCGAAGACCAGAAGCCCAGCAAAATCCGCGCGTAACGGCGCGGCTTAACTAAGACTCTGGTGTCACGGCCACGGTTCCTGGTTCTGTTAACGATTTCCCGACGGCGGGTTTTGGATCCGTCGCGCGGTGAAGCGGACGGGCGCCTTTGCCGAACGCCTTGCGCAGCGCGCTCACCAGCGGTTCGCGCAGCTCCCGGTCGACGAACCAGACCGGGTTGCGCAGATAGGCGTGTGTGGCGAGCCAGATCATCAGGGTGTAGCGGTTCGTCCGCTTCGCCCGGCGGAGCAGCCACAGCATGGCGAGGCTCCGGGCGCGCCAATAGTCAAGGCGCGGCAGGCGCGGTTCGGAAAGCTGCAGGCGCCGGACCACCTCGAGCGCTGCGCGGGCGGATCGCTCGAGCGAGCATGAGGCGCTGGTCTCGGTGATGCGGTAGTAGACCAGCGGCTTGTCCATCACGACGACGGCGCCTCGCGCGGCGAGCTGCAACTGCAGCAGCCAGTCTTCGGTCGGGCCGAAGTCGCGGGGCAGGCGCTCGTCCCAGCCGCCGCAGGCGACCACCGCGTCGCGCCGCATCAACGCCGAGCTGCCGTTGCCGATCGGGTTGTAGAGCAGGATCTCACGGTAATCGACGGGTCTGGCCAGCGGCTCCGGCGGCGGCGCCAGCGAGACGTCATGCCGATCGATCCAGAAGGAGCGGGCGAAGGCCATGGTCGCCGTTTCCCCGGCCCGCTCGAGGCTGGCCACGGCTTCCGTCAGGAAGTCCGGCGTCCACATGTCGTCGGAATCGAGGTTGGCCACGTAGCGGCCGCGCGCCTCGGCCAGGCCCCGGTTGCGGGCCGCGCCGACGCCGCCGTTGGCTTGCCGTATCAGCCGGAACCGAGGGTCGCCCTGAGCCGTCGCCGCGACGCGATCGGCGGTGTCGTCGGTCGAGCCGTCATCGATGACGAGCACTTCGAGATCGGTGAACGTCTGCGCCTGCACGGAGCGGAGCGTCCGCTCGATGCACCAGGCGGCGTTGTAGGCGGGAACGACGACGCTGACCGTCGGCGGGGCGCAGGCTCCGGCCGAGCCGCCGAGCGACTCGGCGCCACAGACCGAACCGCCAGATGCGCCGACCTGGTCCATGCCACCCCCAAAAAGGTCCCGACGCGCGGGACATGGTTGCAACCTCGGATATGCGGTTCCGGTTCCACCAGCTTCAGCTTATTCACCGTTCCAGCGATCAAATCCTCGGGGTGGAGCGCCGGCGCGCCGGGCTGAGCGCGGACTTCAAGCTCACCGGCGACTTTCTCGTGAAAGTTGTGCGATTCTCGCCGGACCGCGTCCGCCGGCCGTCGGGCGAGGCCGTTTGGCGCGGCGCCGGCGGTCGGCTACAGAGGGTGGATGTCGCTCCTGCGCCCGTTCCGCCACCTCTACGTCCAGGTGCTGGCGGGCGTCGCCTTGGGACTGCTGGTCGGCGCCCTGTGGCCGGCGTTCGGCGCCTCGCTCAAGCCGCTCGGCGACGGCTTCGTCAAGCTGATCAAGATGGCCGTCGCGCCCGTCATCTTCTGCACGGTCGCCGGCGGGGTCGCGCGGATGCGGGACATCAAGGCTTTCGGCCGCCTGGGCCTGCGCACGCTCCTCTATTTCGAAGTGATTTCGACCTTGGCGCTCGTCATCGGGCTCGTAGTCGGCGAACTGGCGCGCCCCGGACACGGCCTGAACATCGACCCGCGAACCCTCGACGCCTCCGTCGGCGCCGGTTACGCGACGAAAGCGGCCCATGGCCAGGGTCTGGCCGAATACCTGCTCAACCTGATCCCAGACGCCTTCTTCGGCGCCTTCGCCAAGGGCGATCTCCTGCAGGTGCTGCTGATCGCCGTGCTCACCGGCTTCGCCTGCACGCGGCTGGGCGAGGTGGGCGACAAGACCGCCGCGGTCCTCGAGCACATCAGCAAGCTGTTCTTCGGCGTCATCGGGCTGATCGTGAAGCTGGCCCCGATCGGCGCCTTCGGCGCGATGGCCTTCACCGTGGGCAAGTACGGCCTTGGATCGCTGATCAACCTGGGCGCCCTGATCGCCACCTTCTACGCCACCTCGGCGCTCTTCGTGCTGGTGGTCCTGGGCGCGGTCGCCGCAGCCACCGGTTTCTCCCTGCTCAAGTTCCTGGCCTACATCCGCGAGGAGTTGCTTATCGTGCTCGGCACCTCCTCGTCGGAGTCGGCCCTGCCGCAGCTCATGCTGAAACTGGAGCGGCTGGGTGCGGGCGAGGCCACCGTCGGGTTGGTGGTCCCCACCGGCTACAGCTTCAACCTCGACGGCACCAACATCTACATGACGCTGGCGACCCTGTTCCTTGCGCAGGCGACGAACACGCCGCTGACGCTGACGCAGGAGCTTACTCTGCTGGGCGTGGCCATGCTGACCTCCAAGGGCGCGAGCGGCGTGACGGGGGCGGGCTTCGTCACCCTGGCTGCGACCCTGGCCGTGGTCCCCAGCGTGCCGGTCGCCGCGCTCGCCCTGCTGGTGGGCGTCGATCGGTTCATGAGCGAATGCCGGGCCCTGACGAATTTCATCGGCAACGGCGTCGCCGCCCTGGCGCTCGCCCGCTGGGAGGGCGTCCTGGACCGCGGTCATCTGAAGGCGGAGCTTGATCGCGGGCCGCTGTGGGCCGACACGCCCGTGGTCGCGGGCGTCGAGCGGGGCTGACCCTATTGCGCGGCGAAGGCGACGAGCGCGACCACCGCCAGCACCATCAGCAGGGCCACCAACACGAGCGCCCAGCTCTCCGGTCCCTGCCTCTGGCTCTCTTCGCTCGAGGTTTCGTCCGGTCGGCGTCCCACAGCCTTGGCCATATGCATCTCCTGTCGTTCCGACAGGACAAGCGGGCAGGGCGCCGGCGTGTTCCAGCCGCGGCGGCGGTCTGGAACCTAGAGGTCGGCTTCCCGGCGCAGCAACTCGGCGAGCTTGCGATGACCTTCGGCGACGCTGCCGACAGGAAGCGCCCGGATGATCCGGCCGTCGCGGCGAACGACCACACGATAGGGCATCGGCTCGTCCGGGGTGGGAGCCACCAGACCGACCAGCTCCGCCGGGGCTTGGTGCGCCGGCATGGCGCAGATCGCGAGATTCACGCAGCGAGCTGGTGTTGGCCGCCGCCGCAGAACGCCTCGACGGCGGCGCGCAGCGCGCCGGACTCGTCGTGCTCGAGGCCTTGGCGAATGACCCGCCCATGGGCGGCATAGACCCGCCAACGCCAGCCGTCGCTGGCGTTCTGCACCGAATAGGCGACCAGATCGTTTTCGAGGTTCCAGCTCATCTGTTCCGTCCTGACACGCTGAGATTGCGCCTGCCAGGCGAGCTGCAAGGGCGGCGCCGGTCGCCTGTGGCGCGATCTCTACGGCGCCGGAGAGCGCAGCGCCGGGTGGCCCACGCCGGCCGATGTCGAGCCGACCGGCTTCTGCGGCGGCGTGTTCGCCGTTCCGGGCGGCGGCTCCTTCTTGCCGGGCGCCAGATAGAGCGGGTTCTTGCGTTCGCAGGCGGAGGCGGCCAGCGCCAACAGCACAGCGACGCCGGCCGCGAGCGCCCGCTCACGCCGCCAAGTCGTAACCGCTGCCGCCATCTCCCTCTCGCCCCGCTCGAACGTGGATTAACCGTTAGTTAAGCCCGGAAAGGCCGGCTGGCCAGTTCCGCTGTGCGGGCGCGCGCACGTTTGCACAACTTCGGATCAGCGCAGACATCCGGCCGAGCCGGCGGCGCGTGGGGCTCGAGGCCGGCGTCGGCGGCGAACTGCGCCGCCCGTCCGGGTGGGATTGTGGCCAACAACTAACTTTTATAAGGTCGACCTCCAATCGGGTGCGCGCCTTCACCCCGACTGCTTGCACAAGAGATAGCTAATAGCAGGGAGGGCGCGAGCGGGGGACGCTCTGGCGCGCCGTCGCTCGCGATGGAGACCTCGCCCGGTTCTCTGTGCGCCGCCGCGCAGGGAGCGCGAAGCTGGATGATCATCGGCGAAGCGCAGGAGTCGAGCACCGCGCCGAGCCCCGCCGAACCGACCGAGTGAGATCTTGAGGAAGGGAGTCAAATGACCTGGGTCAATCAGGACAAGACCGCCATAGTTGGGATAGGCGCGACGGACTACTACGTCCGCGGCCAGAGCTGGCCACGGACCGTCTACGAGATGGCCTGCGAGGCCATCCTGAAGGCGTGTGACGACGCCGGCATCTCGGTGAAGGACATTGACGGCTTCGCCTACTATTCGGGTGCCGGCGCAGGCTACCTCGGCAAGCTCGACACCGGCACCTTCATGGAAATGCTGGGCATGCCGCACATCAACTTCACCGCGGCGCTGACCTCCGGCGGCGGCGGCTGTGTGGGCGCCGTCGGCCTGGCGACCGCCGCGCTGATGAACCAGGACGCCAAATACGTCGTCAGCCTGATGACCCTGCAGCAGCCGCCTCAGGCGCGCCTCGGAACGATCTTCGGGAAGATGGATGTCAACTGGGAGAACAGCTTCCTGCAGCCCACTGGGCTGGTCGGGCCGGGCCACCTGATGAGCGTGCTGGCGCGTCGCCACATGCACCTCTACGGCACCACAGAGGAGGCTTTCGGCGAAATCGCCATCGGCACGCGTCGCAACACCTGGAACCGGCCCAAGGCGGTCCGCAAGAAAGAGCTGACGTTGGAAGAGTATCTGGCGTCGCCGATGCTCGCCGACCCCCTGCGCCGGCTGGACTTCTGCCTGGAGACGGACGGCGCCGTGGCGGTGATCACGACCACGGCCGACCGGGCCAAGGACTGCCGCCAGAAACCCGCCTACGTCCACGCCGTCGCGCATGGCGGCCGGCGGGAGTGGGGCCGCGCCTTCACCTGGTACGGCATGCCTGATCCCTACTTCGCCAGTTCGGGCCACGAGTGGACCGCCAAGCGGGTGTGGGAGCAGTCCGGCCTGACCGCCAAGGACATGGACGTGGCGCTGCTTTACGATCACTTCACGCCGATGGTGCTGATGCAGCTCGAAGACTACGGCTTCTGCGAACGCGGCGAGGGCAACGACTACGTCCTCTCCGGCAAGATCCGCTACGACCGGGAGACCGGCAAGGGCGTGAACGGCGGAACGCCGGTCAACACCCACGGCGGCAACCTCAACGAGGCCTACATCATCGGCATGACGCACATCACCGAGGGTGTGGAGCAGGTCCGCGGCACGGCGCTCAGCCAGGTGAAGGACTGCGAATTCGCCCTCGTCTCGGGCGGCCCCGCCAGCATCCCCGTGTCCAGCCTGATCCTGAGGAACGCCTGATGACCACCGCGATCAAATATGGCCCGGCCAAGCTGCTGCCGGGCGAGCAGCTTCGCATCGCCACCAACAACGACACCGAGCCCTTCTGGCAGGCTGCGAAGGAGCATCGACTGACCGCGTGCCAGTGCCCGAATGGCCACTTCCGCATGCCCCCCGGCCCGATCTGCCCGGAATGCTCGAGCTTCGAGAAGGTCTGGCCGACCCTGCCGGGCACGGGGACGATCTTCAGCTACGCGATCTGCAACCGCAATCCCGCGACAGGCGAGCCCTACATCTACGTGCCGGTGGCCGTCGACCTCGACGGCGCTCCGGGGGTTCGGCTGATGAGCAACGTGACCGGCTGCGACGCCGAAGACGTCCGCATCGGCATGAAGGTCGAAGTGGTCTGGACCGAGATCCAGGACGGCTGGGTCTACCCGCACTTCAAGGCGGTCTGAGCCGTTAGGCCTGGTCACGTCCGCGATATAGCTCGCGGACGTGATCTCGCGCTCCCAGCGCTCGCCTTCAGGCCTCTAGCGGGCCAAAGTCCCGAGAGGGCGCGGGCGCTCGCGTCGGGACAAGCTCCAGATCCAGTCCGACCCAAGCTCCAGGCGCAGAAAGCAGGAGGGACGGATCATGGGCAGAGTCACGAACCTTGAGACCATCGTCATCGAGCACCGCGACGATGGCGTCGATTGGGTCACGCTCAATCGCCCGCAGTCCCTCAACGCCATCAACGCCAAGATGACGGCGGAGCTCAGCGGCTATTTCGACCGGCTGTTCAACACGCCGGAGGTGCGCATCGTCGTCATGCGGGGCGCGGGGAAGGCCTTCTGCGCCGGGGCGGATCTCAAGCAGGCGGAACAGGTCGACGACGTCATCGGCTCCTATCCCTTCGGCGGCGGCTACGCCGTCCAGGGCGCGATGGCCGACATCTACGTGAAGATGCGCCGTTGTCCGCAGCCGATCGTGTCCCTCGTGCACGGGGCGGCCTGCGGCGGCGGTTTCGCCTTTGCGCTGGCCTCGGACATCCGCATCGCCGGCGAGAGCGCGCGCATGAACGCCGCCTTCATCCGCATCGGCCTGTCCGCCTGCGACATGGGCGTGAGCTATTTCCTGCCGCGACTGGTCGGCGCTTCGCTCGCTTCGGAGCTGATGCTGACCGGCCAGTTCATCGACGCGCAGCGGGCGCTGTCGCTGGGGCTGGTGTCGCGGGTGACACCGGACGATCAGATGGCGGCCGCCGCCGAGCCGCTGATCGAGGACATGCTGCGCGCCTCGCCGCTTGGCCTGCGGCTCACCAAGGAAGGCCTCTGGGCTTCGATCGACGCCTGCAGCCTTCAGGCCGCCATGGCGATCGAAAACCGCAATCAGCGCCTGGTGGACACCACTGCGGAGTCCCGCGAGGGCCGCGCCGCCTTCGTCGAGAAGCGCAAGCCGGTCTACGGCGTGCCGCGTCCGGTGTAAGCCATGCACCCGCTTTCGCTCGACAACATCACCATCGCCGCGGCCACGCCTTCCGAAATGGCGCGCATCGCCCAGACGCTGGGCTGCGGCATGGTCAATCTGCGGTTCTTCGGCGGCAGCCCCGAGTTGCCGCTCCCCTGCAACTACGTCGGCGACGCGGCCCAGCGCCGGGAGGCCAAGGCCCTGTTCAGGGACGGCGGCGTCGAGGTCGGGATCGCGGAACACTTCAGGCTGGGTCCGGACGTGGTCATGAGCGAGTTCGACGCCGCGCTCGATGCGGCCGCCGAACTCGGCGCGAAGTCCGTGAATTCGAGCGGCTTCGATCCTGATCCGGGCCGCCAGAGCGACTCCCTAAACGCATTCTGCGATTATGCCGCCAAGTGGGGGCTGGACGTGGCGCTGGAGTTTTTCAAGCGCTCCAAGGTCGACAGCCTGGACAAGGCGCTCGCGCTCGTGCGGGCGACGCCGAAGGCGACCCTGGTGATCGACGCCCTGCATGTCACGAGGACCGGCGCGTCCCTCGAACAGATCGCGCAGATCGAGCCTGAACGCATCGCCTGGGTTCAGCTCTGCGACGGTCCGGCCGAGGTCACGGCCGTGTACACGACGACCGAGGGGCTCTTCAACCGCATGATCCCGGGGGAGGGCGAGTTCCGCTTGCGCGAACTGCTGGCCGCGATACCGCCCGACGCGCCCATCGGCCTGGAGGTCCCGAACCGGGCGCGCCAGAGCGGCCTGACGCACGAGGACTGGGCGCGCCAGGTGGTCACAGCCTCCCGCCGGCTCCTCGAATCCTGGGGCGTGAAGCTGAAGACCCTTTGAAGCTCGGGATGCGCTCTTGTGCCCTCCGGTCGCCCGTGGCATCGGTCCGGGCGAAATCAGCGCCTGTCTCCGCCGACCCAGGCGGCGATGACGCCAAGCCGCTGATTTCCCAAGCGCGGCCCGGTAGCTCAGCCGGATAGAGCAGGGCTTTCCTAAAGCCATTATCCTGTCTTTTCCTGACACTTCCTGTCGTGACCTAGACCGCTGCGTTCCCCTGCGACAGCAGGGCTATTCCGCGCCAACCGACGCCATGCGATAACACCAAGCGACAGCGTTCTGTGACCTATTTGGGACCTAGATCCGGGCTAGGTCACAGCGCTGAGGCTACAGCTTGGCGGCTGAGAACATGGCGAAGGCGACGAAGCTCACGACGAAGTTCGTAGAGTCTGTCCGCCCCACCGAAGGGCGGCAGGCGGCCTATCCGGATGCGCAGATCGCGGGCCTGGAACTGCGCGTCTCGCCCGGCGGCCGGAAGGTGTGGTCGTTCCGATATCGGACCCTGGAGGGGAAGCAGCGGCGCATGTCGCTGGGCGCCTTCCCGTCGCTCGACCTGGGCGACGCGCGTGACAAGGCCATCAAGGTCCTGGGGGACGTTTCTGACGGGAAGGATCCGGCGGGGGACGTGCGGCGGGCGAAGGAGGCCGCACGCGACCGGGAGATCGAGACCTTCGGCGACCTGGCCGACTCGTACTTCGAGGCCTGCGAGGCGGGAACCTGGCGGCCGAAGAACAAGAAGAAGCGGGCCAGCACGCTCGCGACGGAGAAGGCCGTCTACAAGCGCCACATCAAGCCGCGCTTGGGCAAGACGGAGCTTGGCCATCTGACGCGCCGCGGTGTGCGCAACATGCTGACCGAGATGACCAAGGCCGGCATCGGCGCCCGCGCCAACAAGGCCCACGCCATCGTCCGGCAGATCTGCGCCTTCGGGATTGCAGAAGAGCTGATGGAGACCAACCCAGCGCTCGGCCTGCCGCAGCCGGCCGACCAGAAGGCTCGCGCCCGTGTGCTCTCCGACGACGAGCTGAAGCTGTGGTGGAACACGCTCCGGCGCTGGCCGAACAACCTCCGCCTGCCGCTGGAGGAGGGCCAGGAAGGCGAGGGCGAGTTGGTGACGGTCGGCCGCCCCATGCGAATCGCGCTGCAGCTCGCCACGCTGCTGCTTCAACGGCGGGGCGAGATCGCGGGCATGGCGCTCGCCGAACTCAACCTGGCTGAGGCGACATGGCTCATCCCCGGCGAGCGCTCGAAGAACGGCAAGCCGCACCTCGTGCCACTGCCGCCACGCGCCGTGGAGCTGATCAAGGAGGCGCTGGAGTTGGCGAAGGCCGGGCGCAAGGAAGCGCCGCCGCACGTCTTCCCGTCGCGTCACAAGGCGAACAGCCCGTTCCGGCCCGACAGCCTCAACCACGCCATGACCGAGCTGACGGCGGCGCTCGGCATCGAGAACGCCACGCCGCACGATCTTCGGCGTACAGGATCGACAGCGCTTACGTCCGAGCGCCTCGGCGTCCTTCCCTTCATCCGCTCGAAGGTGCTGGGCCACACGTCGGACAGCGGCGGCGGCTCGGCCGTTTCATCTGCGCACTACGACGCCAATACCTATGCCGCAGAGAAGCGGCGCGCCTTGGAGGCCTGGGAAGATCTGTTGCTGGAGATCGCCGGGGAGCGGCTGCGTCCCTCCAACATTAGGCAACTGCGGGAGGCGTAGGCGTGACGTCGGACACATCGCCTGGCAGCGGTCTTATGCCCTTCGCTCGAATTGATCCCCTTGCACCTCGACATCCCGGTCTGCTTGAGCCACCTGTTCGGGAGCGGCTTTACATTCCAGCCTTCACCGCTGCGCATGTCCTGCTCTTCGGCACGGATTACACGGCGGGAGACTATGCGAACGAGGCGCGAGCCCGTCTCCAAGCCGGCGAGGAACTGTGCTGGTATGCCGACAGCGCCTACCTCCTCGGGGTTCTGCAATCCTGCTTGGACAAATACGAGGTTGTCGCCGCCGCGATGACCTATGCAGACGCCATCGACCCAGGGCCAAGGTCGCTGGCCATCCGCATCAACCACGCACTTGCGGTGCTTCAAGAGGCCGCCACCCGCGGAGAAATCACTGTCCTCGCGCACCCGCTGGGTGCCCCCAACACCAAGCTCGTGCAATTAGAGCCGACCGACTTCCTGCGCCGGCCCAGGATCTCGCCTAGCGGGGCGTTGAGCCGCTGGCCGGAAACCATAGATGAGCGATATCCTCAAAAGGAATATCAAGACCTCACATTCCGGCGCGACGAGGTCATTACGTTGCGCATGGCCCCTTGGCACACGATCTCCCATGGAGCGCCTGCGAACGAGGATTTGCCTGGTCGCTCAGTCCATGGGGCCGATGCTCGCCCTTACAATCACCGCGCGAGGCTTGAGTGGGCTGCCCGAAGGCAGCGCGCATTGCAGGGAGTGCGCTACAGGAGCGCAAGCGCTTACGGTCTTGCTGACGCCTTCGCAGAGGCCGAGGCTCCCGGCGCAACAAGTAAAGAGCGCCAGAAGAACCGAGACCGCATAATCAAAGCGATCGGCCCCTTGGACGAGAAGGACTTAGCGCGTCTCACCAGCATCGCTATGGAGGAATAACTTCCATTTCCATACGCCTTCCATAGTTCTCATGGAGGCTTTCCACGTTGTCGCTCCATAACGACGGCAACGACCCTTCTCTCGTCAGCGACGACACCTGTCGTCAATTGCCACAGGACGAGAGTGCGAATGGTCATAAGCGAAGCACAGACGGTTCACCTGAAGGTCTTGCCCCCCGAGGTCACCGCGGACCGAGCCGGTATCTCTAAGCGAAGCCTCGAGCGCTACGTGAAGCAGGGGCGGGCGCCGACGCCGGTGAGACTCGGGAAGGGTCGCATCGGCTTCTATGAACATGAAGTTCAAGCCTGGCTCGCCTCCCTCCCCCGTACTCGGGAGGCCGCGTAGCTCACATGAAGGCCCAGATGGTCGGAAGGCCCCAAGCCGGTGCGCGGCAAGGGGCCTTCGTCGGTGTTCAGCTTGGCGGTCTGAAACACCAACACAATAGCAACCACGCCAGTCAGACGCAAAGTGTCGGACGGCTCCCACCGCCGATTGCGACGGCGCAGCAGGCCCGAACGGCTAGGTTGGACGCCAAGGCCGCCGACATCGCCGGACGCCTGGCAACCGCGGAGTCCGTGCGGGCGCTCAAAGCCATCGATCCCGCCGAGCGCCAGGAGCTCCGGCAGAACTCGGTGATGTTCACTGCGTTGGCCAGGCGCCTCACGGCGGAGGTCCGCTGATGGGGTACCGCGAAGGTGACTCGCCCGGCTTCAAGGGCGACCCGAACGGCCCTGGCGCGGACGCTGCTCGCTACTATGCGGCTCAGCTCGGCCGGCGTCAGCGTCAGGTCCTCGACGGCCTTGGCGAGGGACCGAAGAACGCAGAGCAGATCTCCGCAGAGATCGGGCTGCATTGGTATTTGGTCCGGCCGCGGTTGACCGAGCTGGAGCGGAAAGGCCTCGTTCGAAAGACTGGGGCAAGGGGCCGGTCGGCGCTCGGCGGCCAATCGACGCTCTACCGCCGGAGCTCGACCGAAGAGCTCTCCGACTTCCTCGCGAAGAAGGAGGCGGCGAATGACGGCCAATGAGCAGCTGATCGAGGATGTCGCCGCCTTCATCGCCGCGTACCGGACTGCGGGCCGACCGCCGGCTGAGATGAAGGCGGCGTGCCTCGAAGCAGTGTCCGGCTCAACCGGATCGGACTTCGCCATGGGTCTGCTCGCCGCCAACAGGGCCGAGCGGGAGAGCCGCCAATGAAGGATGCCGCGCTCTACTACGCCGTGGCGCTGGGCTGGCGGGTGTTCCCCGTCGCCCACGACGGACGCACGCCATTGATCAAGGGGGGCTGCCACGCAGCCTCCTGCGATGCTCAGCAGGTCGAGACCTGGTGGCGTCGCTGGCCGCGCGCCAACATCGCCCTGGCGTGCGGACCGGACTCCGGCGTCATCGCCCTGGACGTGGATCGGCACGGCGCCGGCGACGGTTTCTGCGCGCTCACGGAGCTGACGGCGGAGTTCGGCGAACTGCCCGTCACGGTGGAGAGCCGGACGCCCAACGATGGCGCCCACCTGTTGTTCGTGTTTCCGCGAGGCGTCAGCCCGCAGAACCGCGTGGGCCTAAAGCGGTACGGCTCGGATGGTTCGCGGCGCGTCTATGTTGGCCTGGATGTTCGGTCGGCGGGTGCGAGCATCTGCCTGCCGCCCTCTAGCAAGCCGGCCGGCTCGTATCGGTGGGCTGGGTCGCCCGCCGATCGGGCTCTTGCGCCCCTGCCGCGCTGGCTGCTGGCTTTGATGCTGTCGGAGCCGCCGCCAAGGCCCGCCGTCCCTGTGCGCGCAGGCGCGACGCCCGAGAAGCTCGCTCGGTACGTCTGCGCCGCGGTGGATGGCGAGTGCGGGGAGGTGGCGCGCACCGCGCCCGGCTCCGGCCGGAACCAACGCCTGTTCATTGCCGCCGCCCGCCTTGGCGAGCTGATCGGCGCGAATCTTCTCGCGCAGGAGGCAGCGGAGATGGCCTTGGAGAGAGCGGCCACGGAGTGCGGCCTTGCGAAGGATGACGGCCTACGCGCCGTTCGCCTGACGATCGCCAGCGGGATCAAGCGCGGGGTCCAGAACCCGCGGGAGGTCGCCGCTTGAGCTACGCCGACCCCGAGAACGTCGTCACCCACCTGCGCGCCGTCACGCCGAAGCCGCCCGTCGCCATGCCGGTTGGCATCACGGCGGCTGCGCTGCGTAACAAGTCATTCAAGCCCATCAACTGGGTGGTCAACGACCTGATCCCGGACGGCCTGACCATGCTCGCCGCCAAGCCCAAGGTGGGCAAGTCCTGGCTCATGCTCGACGTTGCCATCGCGCTTGCCCGCGGTGGCTGGGTGCTCGACAAGAAGTGTGCCCAGGGCGACGTGCTGTACGCAGCCCTGGAGGACAACGAGCGGCGGCTAAAGGGGCGGATGACGAAGCTGCTCGGCCATGGCGACTGGCCCGAGCGACTGACCCTTTGGACCGAGATGCATCGCCTCGAAGAGGGCGGGCTTGAACAGCTCCGGCAATGGGTAGCGTCCGTCGAGAACCCGAAGCTCATCATCATTGACGTGTTCTCGAAGGTGCGCCGGTCCAAAGGCGCGCAAGAGGGCCTGTACGACTCCGATTACCTCGCCGTGGTGCCGTTGAAGAGCCTGGCTGACGAACTCGGCGTCGGCGTCGTGATCGTCCACCACGTTCGGAAAATGGCGGCTGACGCCGACCCACTGGACGCCGTGAGCGGCTCCACTGGTCTGACCGGCGCCATGGACACCATCCTAGTGCTCAACCGCGGCGCGGAGGGCGTGACGCTCTACGGTCGTGGCCGGGACGTGGAGGAAATCGAGAGCGCGGTTCAGTTCGACAAGAGCACCTGCCGCTGGTCCATGCTCGGCGACGCCGACGAGGTTCGCCGATCGGACGAGCGGCGCGCCATCATCGACGCGCTGCGGGCCGAAGCCGAGCCGATGAGCCCTAATGTCATTGCGAACGTCATCGGCAAGACGGGCGGGAGCGTCCGACAACTGCTCTATGTGATGGGTCAGAATGGTGAGGTTTGCCGTGTCGGAAGGGGCAAATACACCCTCCCTGATATCACCCCCCCTAACAACGCTAACAACGTGACATTGAGGGGAGGGCGATAGGTGTCTCGTTGTCCCGATTGTTCTGTTGTCAGCGATGTCATGGGGGTCGAGGAGATCCCCGCCGGTCAGCAATGGACGTGGGCGGGCCGCGGCGCCCGGCGTTCACTGCGTCTGACCGCCGAAATGGAGGCGGCGATCGACCGGCGCGCCGCCTCCCAGAACGTCCCCTGGTCCGCTGTGGCCCGCCACCTGATCGCCGAGGGTATAAGGGCGACGGAGGCCGGCGATGAGCCCTGAGGACAAGGCGAAGGCCGGCCTCGTTGGCGTGCGGAGGCGTCGTGGCCGGGTCAACGGCCTCAGTAAGGCGGCGGGTGCGGAGTTGCCCGCCATGCCGAGCAACCTGCGGCCCGAGGTGGACGCCGCCCGCGAGGTGCACAAGACACGCCCGACGTCGCCCGGCGTCAGGGTGTACGCCGATGGCGCCGAGGGCTGGATGCTGGACGCGCCGCACCGTGATCTAGAAGCCTGGGAGGTGCAGATCTGCGAAGCCTTCGGCACGCGGTCGCACTCGGTGATGTGGACACTCCTGTCGCAGATCGCGAACCTGACGGAGCAGACCTGGCGGCCAGATAGCCGAGGGGAGGGCGGTCGCTGGGTCCCGAATGAGCTAGAGCTGAACTTCATCTTGGCGACGATCCATTCAGAGCGGCCCGACACTCCGCTTCAAGCGGCTGTCGTCGCGCAGATCATCACGAACCACCTGCTTCAGATGCGGCTCAATGAGCGCACGCTGGGGAGCTTCGTGGACCCGCATCGCGCCGGCCTCACCGCCAAGCTGCAGAACGCCTTCGCCAACCAGCTCGACGCCTACCAGCGCCTGCGCGGACGCATCCCGAAGCAGGAGGTGACGGTCCGGTACGAGCGGCACGTGCACGTTCACCACCACAAGCACGCCCACATCCATACGACCCCCCCGGTGGAGGGGGGCGGAGTTTCCGATGACCAATCCCTTGCACATGTCGCCGCGCTGCCTGGCCCGGACGCGGCGGGGAACGTCGTGCCAATCCCCAGCCGTCCGCGGGAAGGCGAGGTGCAGGATGCACGGCGGACGAAACCCCGGCGCGCCTAAAGGCGAGGCCAATGGCGCATACCGTACCGGCGCTTTCACCTGCGAAGCCATCGTCGAGCGCGCACAGGTATCGCGCGTGCTGAAGGCCTGGCGGGATCTGCGGAAGGAGCTGGAAAAGGCGTGACCCGCAAGCCGATCAAAACACGAGCAGAGCTTGAAACCGAGTGCCGGCGAATTATCGCCGAGATGATCGCGAGCGGTGAGGCTGGGAAGCTGGACCGTACGATCTACGACGCGCTGACAGCTGGCCTTCGAGCGCGGCAGCGATCGTTCCCGAAATGAGCTTTGGTCCGGCCTGCATCATTTCTTCCCTGGTGGAAGGATGGACCATCCGTTGCCTAGCGCTCCAGCGTCGCCTTGAGGAGTTCACTGATGGCGTACAGCCGAACCGTGTCCTCGGGCGGCAAAGGCTCGTGACCCGGCTCCTCGTGGTGAAGCACGGCGCCGAGGTCTCGCTTGTCGACCGGCTGTTGGCAGGCCTGACACAGGTAGAAGTGTCGAAGTTCGTCGGCGGGATCGCCGGCTTCGTTGTAGCCGATCTGGTCGCGGATCGCGTCGGGGTCTACGCCTAAGGCGTCGAGAGCCTCACGGGCCGAGGGCTGTTTCGCCGTCATGTCAGCTCCAGCCTCCGGCGCCGTCGCCCGCCCAGCCGCCGCGCTTCCTGCTCTTGCCAGAGGCGGTGTTGTTCCTGCCGCCGGTAGTAGTGGCGGATGAGGATCGCCAGGACGATGGGGGCGTAGACCTCAGGTTTGCGGGTTCCAGTCGGGACGGTCAGCGAGCCGTAGCAGAGGCTGCGAACGCATATCTGTCCGCCTTGGCGCAAGCACCATTCGCCGCGACAGGCGCGGCCGTCGACTTCAACCCTGATCGGATAGAACCCAGCCATCACGGCTGAAATAGTTAACGCCGCAACTTTCCAAGCGTGGCCTGGAAATGGAACATCGCCCGATCGCCTCCGTTGCCTTCGCCAACAGACACGGAGGCAGCCATGGCCAAGCGAGAGCTGATAGAGCCCAACAAGGGCGACAAACGCTACGTCCGCCGCGACGAGCAAGGGCAGTTCACCAAAGATCAGACGGATGTCGGCCGGTCGCTGGCGGCTGATCGCCGGCAACACAGCGAGACGAAGGCGCCCAAGGGGCAGGGGGATCGCGGCGACCGCTAGGAACGGCCGGAACCCAGCGCAAAATCTGTCCGTTCGACCCCCATGTCGAAGTTGGACCCCAGCCATCTGTACGATGAGCCACTTGACGTTAGGACGCTCGGCGACGCCGTCGTGATCCTTGGACCGGATGCTGTCGCCATCTCGATCACAGCGGACTCCGCTGAAAAGTCCGCCGAGGCGTTGCAACGCGCGGCCGAAGAGGTGAGGGGGCGGATGTCCACGTCGCTCGAATCGGAAGGCGGCTGATTAAGCGCTGGGGTGGAGGGCGTCAGACCGACTGCGTTCAGACGTAGCGGTCTTCTGCGGCCGCACCATGCGGTTGCCGCACCAGATGGCAACGTAGGTGCAGCTCGCATGAGCCTCAGCCACGGCATGCGCGCGCACGAAGGCTGCACTGTCATCCGGCAGGTCGTGGCTTTCGAAGGTGGCTGAGGTCCCGTCCTCTCGACAGGGGTAGAAGGTGTACAGTGGCATGGGAGGCTCCCTGAAAAGAGCGGAAGCGCGGGGGCGGAAGCCACTCTCTCCGCCGCTGGCGCTCGAAGTCTTGAGCCAGCGATGCCACATCATAGCGCACTAACGAATGCAAACTGTCCGCATTTGACATACGGGCGAACTAATCCTCCGCCGTCCACGTCGGCGAGCCGTCGTTGAAATCCCACAGGCCGAGAAACTCGACCTCACCTACGTCCCGCGCCAGCGCGACAGACGGGTGATCGGCCGAGACGAACACGCCGGTGTCGGCAATCGCGGTCCCGTCATCAGGGAAGTCGCTGCGCGTCTCGTATTGCGTGCCCTGAGCGTCGGTGATGATCAGGGTGTAGACGGGCATGGGGTTTCAGGGTGAGACGTGGCCACGGCCGCTCGCGATGTCGAACAGACAACCCGTTCCGACAAATACGACGAATGCGGCGAACCAGAAATTGATCCAGAAGCTCCACGGCGCTTCGTCGCGGCTCACGCGCCTGAACCCCGTGGCCATGATCACGCCGTGCCTGACGGCGAGCCATAGTTGATAGGTCGCCAAGCCGACGACGCCCAGGAGCGGTATGAAAATGCCCAATGCGCCTGGGGTCATGCCGCTTCCACCACCGCGAACCGCTCAGGCCTAACCGCCTGGATCAGCTCGCGAGCGTCTTTGGACGGTTCCAGCCAATGGGAGAACTCGTCGGGCTCAAGGATCACCGGCGCCCGGTCGTGATACTCGGCCAAGATGCCCGCCGAGGGGCCGGTGAGGATCGTGAAGCTGGGGAACTCGCCCGCGTCAGGTGTCGTCACGCGGTCCCAAATGCCGGCGAACCATAGCGGTGCTCCGTCGGCTCGGGCGAACCGGTGCTTTACCTTCGCCCCTTGCGGCCCCGTCCACTCGTACCAGGCGCTGGCCGGCACCAGGCAGCGACGCTTGGCGAACGCGGCCTTGAAGGTCGAGGCTGTGGCGCATCCCTCGACGCGGGCGTTAAAGGTCGAGAGCTTGAAGCCGTCGTTCGAGCCCTTTGCCGTGTCCTTCAGCGGTTTGCCGTTCCGCCAGTAGGGTACCAGGCCCCAGCGCTTCTTTTCCAGCACCCAGCCCCCGTCCTCGATGCGAGCAGCGAGCTGCAACGTGGTCGGCCGCACATCGTCGCTGGCTTCGAGGTTCAGCGGAGCGGTCTTCACCGGAATGAAGTTCGCCAGCGCGTCGTGGATCTGCGCCCAGGTCAGGTGAGAGGTGTCGAACCGTCCGCACATCGCGAAAAGCTAGGGCCGCCACCGCGGCGGCGCAACGTCGAGGCCGTCGTCGCGCGCGTTAGGCGTGGCGATCCGCTCGAACGCAGTCATGCCGGGTGCCTTGGCCCAGAACTCGACGACGCTGTCGCGGCACATGACGCTGCGGCATTTCGAGAGCCGGTTCCAAAGGCTGAAGCCCGGCCCGCGCACGATGGCGATGGTGCGAAGGTCCACGCGCAGCCGGAGCTTGCACGTGCGGCAGACTGCTAGCACCTCCCAGCGATCGCAGATCATCTGTTGCACCGTCTCGCAGCGCTCACGGCGATAGGAGAGGGGAACGCGGTCGGGATTGCGGTGGCCCATGGCGACGTTGAGAACTACGCCCGGGCCTGTTTGTTCTCAACATGTTCTGGTGACGCTTGCGCTCCTATCCCACCGCCGCATCATGTTGGTGCTGCCGGCAGAGGAAGACTCCGGCTGCGTGTTGTGACGGCACCCGCAGCGCCATTTCGCTTCGATGCCCTGTCCGACAATTCAGAGCATCCAGTTTGCCGAAGGCAAACTCTGGCATGGATGACGCTTCCGTCCCCCTGGTCGATGACGAAACGCTGGAATTGGCGTCGCTTGTGGCGAGGTCCCGAGGGGAAACTCTCAGCGACTTCGTCCAGCGAGTCGTGCTCACAGCGATCTGCGCCGATTCCAGCACGGCGGCCTATGTCTCTCCGAAGGCGCGCGCTGCCACGTTCGAAGCTGTGCGCATCGGGCTCCAGGAGTTTGCGCGCCTTTACGGCCAAGTCGAACCGAAGAGCTAGCGAGTGGCCGGCTATTTCGGAGCGATCCGGCGGGAACTATCGGACAAAGGCTTCAGCAAGGCGCTCATCGATGGCCTGGAGAGCTGGATCAAGCCTGGCTCAGTTGCGCTCGGTGACCTCGGCTCGATCCCCACTCAGCGGCTGATCGGCCGCTTCTCGGCGATTGCGGGGTCGCCTGAGCTGATCACCGTTTCCGCGTCGCTCTCACTATCCGGGGTGGGCGAACTCGGCCGCTCGGCGATCACCGGGGACGTCAACGTCCCGGCGGGCTCCAACACGGCCACTATCCCGAGTGACACCGTCACCTACGCCAAGATGCAGAACGTGTCTGCGGCGTCGAAGCTGTTGGGGCGTGGAGACAGCGGTTCGGGCGATCCGCAAGAGATCGAGCTCGGAACGGGGCTGACGATGATCGGGACGACGCTGACCTTCAGCCTCGTAGGCGCGGCCGTTTCTGCTGAGACCGGCACGAGCTACACCGCGGTCCTGGCCGACGCCAACACATACATTCGGTTCTCGAACGCGGGTGCGATCACCTTCACCATCCCCCCGAACAGTTCGGTCGCTTTCCCGGTGGGCACGGTGATCGAGATGGAACAGGCCGGGGCGGGGGCCTTGTCGGTGGCGGCAGGCTCCGGAGTGACGATCAACTCGCGGTCCTCGGATCTCACTCTCGCCGGGCAGTACGCCGTCGCTTTCGTCAAAAAGGTAGCGACCGACACCTGGACGATGAACGGGGACCTCTGATGACGGTAGGAATTATCTCTGCCGGGCGCCGACGCAGCAGCGCTAGTCCGTTCGGCCCCTACAGTTTCCAGCAAGCATTGCTGGGAAACACCGGCCTTACGACAATGGGCGGGGGTGCGGGGCCGTGGAATGTTGAAGACTTCGACACAGGATCGATCCACGACACGGTCACGAATAACACCCGCATCGTCGCTCCGCACGAGTATCTGCGGATAATCGCCAGCTTCGGCAATAACTCGGGGGCGAGTCCCTGGCGGCAATCCACGACAAAGGGCGTGGGGGCTGCGGCGCACGCGGGCCGGATGCTCAGCATCGGCTACAACAACAGCGCCTATAGCTCCCAAGTGGCGTCTACGGCGATCATTCGCGCAAGCCTCGGTGACTTCTACGAAGTCCATGCCGACTCCGGTAACATCGCGACGAAGGCGACGACTTGGTGCGGCGTCGAAACCTTCGATCCGACGCTCGGCATAGCGCTATGTTGGAACAGCGTTCAGCAGGCGATGACGAGCGGGTCGTGGGTCACGCTGTCTTGGGACGACCACGAGTTCGATACGAAGGGCGTCCACAGTAAGGTCACGAACAACTCCCGCATCACGCCGGGGATCACCGGCCTCGTTCGCCTCGGCGCCATGGCGGCGAACAATTTCACCGGAGCGGTTGGCGTTCGTATCCGAATGAACGGAACGACCGTTGTTGCGTCGGACAGTCAGAACCAAGGCGTTGACGGTGCGCAATGCTGGTCGCGGCCGGTCGCGGTGACGCCGACCGATTACTTTGAAGTCCAGGTCTGGACCGACACGGCGAGCCGCTTCGCTATCGGCGGCTCAACGGGCTCCTGGTTCTGCTACGAAGAACTCGATCCGGCGCTGAAGTATTGCGTCGCCACACTGGCCGTTGGCGGCGACAGCGTCGGCGTCAATACGTCCGAAGCGATCCTTTGGGGCGACGAACTGATTGATACGCACGGATCGCACAGCACCGTGACGAACACCGACCGTATGACCGTTCCGTCAGGTGCGGGAATTACGCAGGCCCGGCTTTCCTACAATATTGAGCACGCCTCCGGGGCGAGCCGCCTGTTGTTCATGTGCAACCATGTGGTCAACGGGCGATTCCGGGGCAACGTTGAGAAAGGCGTCATTAGCCCCGGTCTCAATCTCGTCAATGGGTTTGGGGCTTGGTTCAACGTTACGCCCGGCGACGCCTTTAACATCGCCTGCTACAGCGGCGTCAGTCGCACCTTCTCGGCGTCTGACTGCAACTGGTTCTGCATGGAGTATCGCTGAGGCTTCCTGCTATGAGCGTGACCAACCGGCGTCGTTTCGCACGTTGAGATTGGCGGGCCTGGCGCGTCAGGTGGCATCGATCGCGCCGGCCGCTATCGCCGGCGATCAAGAATCAGCCATAGGCCGAAGCATGCGGTCGCCACGCAAACTGCGTTGAGGCCTACTAGCGTCGGTGAAAGCCTACCGCACCAATGGTTCACCCGGCAGTCCCCCCACGCCCATGCAAGCGCGAGTAGCAGCGGAGCGAGTGCGACGAGACTGCCAATCATCAGCAGCCATCCGATGGCCTTCCGGACGGCGGGCCTCATTCCTTGGCAAGCCCTACACGCCACGTCGGGACTTCGACTGCTACGGCCTCGAGGGCGGTTCGCAAGTTGTCGGACAGCCGACCGAGACTATCGAACGCTCGATCATCGCTATCGCCCCACGCCCACCAATTCAGGCAAACCTCGAGTCCAATCGTGTCTGCGCTCGGCTCCGTCCCAAGCGTTGTGAAGTGCGAGTCAGTCGGCGCGTACATGATGCACCCGCGCTTCCAACCGCGATCTATGTTCTTCAAGGTGAATGCGAGCTGGGTCATGAACATCCGCACGAGATTCTGATCGACGTTGCGCCGGTGATTGCGGAACACGATCATTACGCGGCCGAAGATCTGGACTGTCGCGCCTTCTCCGAGATCGGGTGTTGGGTTGAGGCTGGGCGGTCGCATGCCGCAGTCCGTCGACTCGAAGGGAGAGGTGGGGCCGTTCACCCATCGAAGCAGGTCATAGAAGCGCTGAACGCCGGGCTCATCCCCGAAAGGAAGAAAATCCTCGAGGACGCGCGGAATGAGTTCCGGTTGAGCGATGAAGTCGTAGTGGGCCCCGGCGGGGTCGTGAAGCGCATGACCGTAAGGAATTTGTCGACCCGCACCCGTGCCCAGGTGATGTTCTAGGTCTTGATCGTACTGGATCAGCACTGGGACCCCCTTCGAAGGGGTCAACTTAAGCTCGACGGGTAGTGAAAAAAAAGCCCCCGGCGGTGAGGCCGGGGGCTGCTTACGCGTACTGGAGAGAGAGCTTAGGAAGCCGTTTTGATGGTGTCGGCCGTACGGTTCATGGCTCCGCCGATCTCCGTCTTGAGAGCGCCGGCGGCGGTCACGATGCCGATCCCGACGATGGCCAGGATCAGCGCGTACTCGGCGGCCGAGGCGCCGGATTCGTCACGCAGGAAAGCAACAAGCTTCGACATTGGATCAGACCCTATTTCGATATTCGCCCGCGGTTGGGCTATTGCTGAGGGCGTCGTCGTCCCAAACTGACGCGGGCGTCTGTGACCTCAACACCTCAGATTGCAGATGCCATGCCAGTTTTCCGCCGCATTCGGCGGCCGAGCTTCCATTCGTCGCGGCTCTGCCGCAAATTCACGACGTTTATTGATTGGTCCGTAACCGCGGACTGCTAGTTAGGAGCTCCGGCTTCGACACCGGATCAACCTGCTACTAGCCCCGCGTGCAGCGATGCCGCGGGGCTTTTGCGTCGGGTAAACGATGGCGCAAGACTTGCTGGCCTATGTTCCTGACAGCCCGAAATGGGGCGCGTGGTTTGGGGACGGGAATGTGGGGCCAGTCGTTTGAATTGGAGCATAGCCGAGCAGCCGGCCGCGAAGCGGTGCTCGTGATGCTTGCCTTCTGCATAGCCGTGACTGTCGTCAGCGCGGCGTTTGCCGCAACGCTGGTCCACGGCGCGCATCGATACGGTGAAATCTTAGCCAAAGCTTCCGCCTCGGGCTGATCCAGCTGCGGCTTGAGCTGTTTGAGGGACTTAGTTCTTCTTCAAGCGCTAGTCGCCTTGCAGGTGAGAAGCATTCACCTGCCAAGGGGATTCACGGCGAATCCGCCTTTTGATTCAATCAGGGGTGAAGCTCGTCAGCGAAGCCCTTCTCCCGCCCCGCCAGCGCTCTCTTGCGCTGGTGCAGTGGGTGTCCAAGCCCAAAGCGCAAAGGCTGGGCGGTGGCGGCGTTCTGGCTGACGATTGCGCTGAACGAGATGCGCGGGATCGCCGGCGCCAAAGGTGCTGCCGCTGTTCTTCGCTCACAGAAACGGCCCCGCCGAGTCTCTCTCCTCAAGGCGGGGCCAGTGCCCCTTGGGTCAATATCGACACGCTAGGCCCCGGCGGGCGACCGGGACCATCCCGATGCAGTACCAGCCTCGCAGGCGGGCTGTCGGTTCGCTGGTCGACTGATGCGCGCGAGGATCTGGCCGGTGGTGCTCGGCTAACAGGGCTGGGCGCAATACTTGCTCCGGAAAGGCTTGGGCGCTCCCAGCGTACTGGTACGGGACCAGCCCACTCCTAGTCTGAGTTATGGTGCTTGGGCCCCAGCGTGTCCCTCTGCGCTGGGGCCTTCTTTGTCACGGCCGCGGCGCAGGAGGCGGAGCGGCGCGCCCTTCTGTGAGTGGCGCCGGTCCCGAGCTGCTTCCGGCAATCAAGGAGCACAGCCGCCCCGTCTGATCGACGCGGAGGACGACGGCCGGGGGCGCGTCCGTCGATTTTTACCAGAGCCAAGCTTTGAGGCACCCCAAAATGAGTGGGTTAGATCTGGGCTCAGTCGGCTACTCGACTCCTGATCAAATGATATTCGCTTTAAGGTCGCATTCATGGCGCATCATCAGTGGCTCATTGACGCGAAATGCCCGAAGTGCGGGGCGTATGGAAAGGTGAAGGTGTTCGAGGATGCCGGCCCGCCGTTCCAAGACGTTCCCCGCCGCAAGTATCAGCCGTCAAGGGAGTGGGGGGGCGGCGTCTGATCCGTCGCCGACGATCACCTGTCAGTGCGGCGAGACCCTGCCAGATCCGGTTTGAGGACGCTCCGATCTGGATGCGCCGGGGATCGGCACAACCAACTTCCGACCCGGCGCGCCGGTTTCAGCGGGCCGGAAAGAAGGCGCACGCTCATGTCCGACAATTCCGAGCTTCAGTTTGCCAAAGGCAAACTCGTCTCGCACGGTTGAGCCGTAGCAGGGAACATCCGGGCGCTTGAGCCCCACCTGCGGCGGCCGACCTTGACGGAGGCCGCGCTTGAAGTTCCCGCCCAAGAGCATCCAGGACGCCATCGCCGCCCACGTCTCGCCTGATCTGGCGGGGCGACTTGCCCGGCTGGTGAAGCTGGGCGAGATGGCGGAGGACCAGATCGGCCACGTTCTCGCGGTCGCGCTCTGCTTCGACGCGAAGGCGGCTGACGCCGCGGTGGACGGGCTGGGGCTAACCTCCGTGCACCTGCACGGCCCGCATGGGACGGCGATCCTGCCCGCCGATGAAGCCGCCGACCATCCGCTGCTCGCACCCTGGCTCCGCTACAACTTCGCCGACCTCATCGGCCAGGTTCTCCGCTCTGGAACCATCATGGCCAACCTCACGCCCGGCTGGCCGATCTTCGACCGCGTGTCGCTGATCGAGAGCGAAGGCGCGACCGTCAGCGCATGGGCGCGCGTGGTCTTTCGCGATCCCGAGGCGGCCGCGGAATTGCACTTCGGGGCGCTCACGGACGCGAACCGGCTGCTGGTGCAGAAGACGATCGGCGGCGACGGTCTTTTCACTGTGGGGCAGGCGCTCCGGGAAAGCCTCACCACCTATCCGGCCGCCGTAGCTGCGACGGACGTGATCGAGGCGGCGAGGTCCATCCACTGATGGCGCTGCGCCGCACCCTCGACGCCAGCTTTCTCAACGGCATCGCCAATCACCCGGCGGTGCGGCCGTTTATCGGCGCCACGGCGGCGGGTGCGCTCGACCTCTCCGCCTTCCTGGATCATCCGCTAAACGTGGCGCTTGTGTTCGAGCATGGCGCCTTCGCCTTCGAGCACCACGAGCCCGGCCGCTACGAGGTGCACACCTTCATCCTGCCGGAGGGCCGCGGAGCAGGCGTCGTGCCGGCCTCGCTGGCGGCGGCGCGCTGGATGTTCACCCACACCGACGCCGTGGAGATCCTGACAAAGGTCCCCGAGCCCAACAAGCCCGCCGACATCATGTGCCGGCGCGTCGGCTTCGCGCCCCTGTTCCGCCGCGAGGCGGCGTGGGAAGACGGCTCGGCCATCACCTACTTCGCCTTGTCGCTCGACACCTGGCGGCATCGCGACGACGAAACGCTGAGCGCTGGCCGCGCCTTCCACGAAGCGCTGGAACGAGCCAAGGCCGAAGCCGGCTCGCGGCTGCCCACGCATCCCGAGGATGACGCCCACGACCGCGCAGTCGGCGCGTCGCTCCTGATGGCCAGGGCCGGCAACGCCCGCAAGGCCGTCCACCTCTACAACCGTTGGGCTCGCTTCGCCGGCTATGCGCCCGGCGCGCTGCTCAGCGACGCCCCCGCAACCTTCGACGTTGGCGACGCCATCGTCGCTTTCACGCCCGAACTGGAGATCCTGAAATGCCGGGTGGAGCACTAGCAGCCGCAGGCGCGGTCGGCGGAGCCGTCATCGGCGGAAGCGCCGCCAAGAAGGCCGCCAAGACGCAGGCCAACGCGGCCAACAACGCCGCCGACATGCAATGGCAGCAGTACCAGCAAACCCGCGAGGATATGGCCCCCTGGCGCAATGTCGGGGGTGGCGCATTAGGGATGCTGGCCCAGCTCTACGGCGTTCCCTACGGCTTCAACGGGGGCGCTTCACCGGCGGGCGGAGGTGACGTCGCCGGGCAGACCGACATGTCCGACCCGACGTATCTCTCTGCTGGCGACCCAAAAGCGGGGTTCGCGGGCACCAGCCCGGCCGATCCCGGTGGCGGAGCCGCCCCCAACACCAACCGCTTCGCCTCGTTTTTCGCCTCGCCCGACTATCAGTTCCGGCTCTTAGAGGGGCTGAACGCGCTCAACAACAACAGGGCCACGGCGGGGCTGTTGAACTCCGGCGGCACGCTGAAGGCCATCACCAAGCACGCCGGTGACTTGGCGTCAGGCGAGTACAACAACTACGTCAACCGCCTCGCCGCGTTGGCGGGCGTGGGGCAGACCGCGAACTATCAGTCCGGAGCCCTGGGGGCGAACGCGGCCGAGAACGCGGGCAACGCGCTGATGGCTGGGGCCAACGCCAGGGCCGGCGGCATCGCCAATCAATCAGGCGCGTGGACCAACGCCTTGGGCCAGATCGGTAACGTCGCGAACAACTACCTCGCGAACCGTGCGCCCTACACCGGCGGCTACGACTTCGGCGCCTCCGGTTACGGCAGCAACCCGTTCGCCAACGTCACCGCCAATGACTTCGGCGCAACGCCGAGCTTCAACTTCGGCGCGTCGGGGTTTAGCTTCTGATGGCCGGCGCCTTCACCACCTTCTCACCCAGCGACTTCAACCAGTTCGACAAGGGCTGGGACGCCAGCCAGAACCGGCTCAACCAATTTACCCAGCAACGTGCGGGCAATCTGCTGGCCAATGGCGACACCACGGGCGCTGTGAACGCCTTGGCGCGGGCCGGCATGTTGAACCAGGCCGAGAACGCGCTGGCGCTTGGCAATAAGCGAGAGGCGCACGACCGAACCCGGGAGGTCGGTGCGGCTTACGGCGAGGACCCGAAGCGTGCAGCCTCGCTGGCAGCGGCCGGCGGCGATCTGCAGACCGCCATGCAGATCGAAACGCACCTCGCCAACATGGACGGCGAGGCTCGCAAGCGGTTCAAGGAGTCGAACGAAGAGTTGGCCCGGATGATGACCTGGGTCGCGGGCGTCCCGCCTGAGCAGCGCGAGCAGCGCCGCGCCGCCATCGTGCAGTCGCTCCAATCGAGCTTTCCGGACCCCAACGCCCCCGAGGCGCGGGCGGTCGTCCAGCGGGCTCAGACCATGCCTCTCGACGACGGCACGCTGAAGGCCGAGGCCTCGAAGGTCATCGGCATGGACAAGCTGCTGGGCTCCTACTCCACGCGGAACGAAGGCGACTACGCCGTCACCACCCGCACCAATCCCTTCGGGCCGCCGGAGGAGATCTCCCGCCGGCTTATTCCTCCCACCCGCGACGATCGGCGCGCCGACGCTACGCTTGCGCTGCGCGAGCAAAGCCATCGCGAGCAGCAGGTCCGCGAGAGCGCCGTCACCCCCTCGAAGGTGATGGGGCCGATCTACGAGAAGCTCGCCAATGGAGAGCCGCTGACGGCGGGCGAAGAAGCGGCCATGAAATACTACAAGATGGACCCGCTGACCGCAGGCGCGCTGAGCGACACGGGCGGGGGGGCCGAAGACGGCGGCGAAGAGTATGCTCGGCCTGGCGCCGCTCGCGCGCCTGCCGCACCGGCACGGCCTGCACAGCCTGGCACCGCTCGCATCCAAGCCGCGCCGCGCCAGCCCAACCAGCGGAGGGCCGGGGCTGTCTATCAGACACCGCGCGGGCCGATGAAGTGGACCGGCACTGGTTGGCTGCCGCAGTAGATGGCCCGAGAACTCTCCGACGCTGAGGTTTTCGGCTCTTCGGTCCAGGAGCTATCCGACGATGAGGTGTTCGGCGCGCCAGCCTTCAGGCCGCCGCCCGGCTATCCGACCGCTTCGCCAGCGCCCCGCACGCTTAGGGAGCGCTTCCAGGACAACTTCGAGGAAGGCCGGCGCGGATCGCTCACCGGCGCCGCGGCCGATGCCTACGGCGCGAACCTGCCGGGCTCGCGGGGCGCGTTCATTCGCGAGAAGAACCGCGACGCGGCCGACGCCTACGCGCTGCGATCGGGGGCTGACCCCTGGTATCGGGCGCCCGGCGGCATCGTCGGCAAGGCTGAAGCCGGCGCAGCGACTCTGGGCGGGGCGATCGCCGGAGGCCTGTTCTCGCCGGAGTCGATCATCGGTCCCGGCAAGACGGCTATCGGCCGCATCGTCGGCAACGCCGCGGTCAATGCGGCGGTCGATGTTCCAGTGCAGGGCCTGCAGAACCAGGCGGGCACGCACGAGGGCTACGATCCCGTGCGTACGGCCGCCGCAGCCGGAACGGGCGCGCTGGTGCAGACCGGCGCGGAAGGGGTCGGGGCCGTGGCTCGCCGCGTCGCCTCTGCCGTGGCGGACAGGTTGCACTCCAAGCCTGAACTGAGCGATGCGGAGGTGTTCGGCGCCGAAGCCCCCGCCTCGCCCGCGAAACCGGCCCCCGCAGCCGGCGGGGAGGTGTCCGACGCCGAGGTGTTCGGGCGCGCCATGCCATCCGCCAACGCAGCGCCGTCGCCCGACGTCTGGGGCCGCCTCATCGCTCGCGAGAGCGGCGGTGATCAATCCGCGGTGAGCCCCAAGGGGGCGTTCGGCGTGGCGCAGCTCATGCCGGCGACGGCCGAGGAGATGGCGCGCAAGCTCGGCGATCCTTCCCTTGCGGCCAAGGCTCGCACCGACGCAGCGGTGAACGAACGCCTCGGCCGCGCCTATTTCGATCAGTTGCTCGACCGCTACGACGGCGACCACGTGCTGGCCTCGGCCGCCTACAATGCCGGACCTGGACGGGTAGACGGCTGGATCAGGAAGTTCGGTCGGCCAGACGACATTGGCGCGGAGGTCTGGGCGTCGCAGATCCCGATCAAGGAAACGCGCGACTACGTGAAGCACGTGGCGCTCGGGAGCGGCGACGCTGCGGCCGTACGGACTCCCAGGATGCCGCAGGAGGCCTCTGCGGAGCCGGAGGCTACCCCTGCGCCCGAGCTTCGCGCAGAGTCGGAGCTGACGCCGCTGCAGGCCGAGGAAGCTGCGTTTCGCGACCAGTACGCGCGCACGCGCGAGGCTGGGGCGGAGATTCGCCGCGAGCCGGCCACGGGCGAACTCAGCGACGCCGAGGTTTTCGCCCGACCTGAGGCCAGGGCTGCCCAGACGAACGAGCTGTTGAGCGGCCCGCGCGCGGAGCCGTTAAACGCACTCGCTCGCGCGGCAGACGAGACGCCGGTCAATCGCCTGGCGGCGCTGAGCGACATGCGCCCGCCGATGGCCGCGGCCGATCCGCCGAACGCCTTCGCCCGCCGCGCGGCGGTAGATCTCTCCGCCTACGGCGACGCCATCAAGGCGGCGCGCCCGGCCGGCAATGTCGTCGGGGCCCGGAGGTCCGCCGCGCGTCGTGTCGGAGAAGGCTCGCCGGAATATGCCCGCCAGACCGTCAGCCAGCTCGCCGACCGCCTGCGCAAGTCCCTCAGCCTGACGCACCGCCAAGGGCGCCTGACGCTGAAAGGCGGCGCCGTGGGCGAGTTCGATCCGAAGTCGGGCGTCATCCGCACCAAGGCCGCGCGCGACGCCATCGACCACTTGGCGCATGAGGCCGGCCACCGATTGCAGTTCATGCGCACGGGCGCGCTGGCCCCGGCGATCGCGGCTCACGCTCACGAGCTGGAGCCGATGGCTTACGCCGGCGCGAACCCGGCGCACCGCCTCGAGGAAGGCTTCGCCGAGTTCTTCAAGGCCTATGTCCTGAACCCGAACGAGGCCAAGCTTCGCGCGCCCAACTTCCACGACCGCTTCGAGGCGGCGCTGGCGCAGGATCTCCCGCACGTGGCGCGGGACCTAAAGGCGATCCAGCAGGCCTATCAATCCCTGCTGGAGGGCGCGGCGCTGGACGTGGCGGCCTCGTCTGTCGCCTACACCGGCCGCCCGGGCGTCGCCGGGCAGGTGCGCCAGGCCTTCGCCGACAAGGGTCTCAAGGGCGTGCTGCTCGACATCGCCGACGAGGCTTATCGCGGCGTGTTCGACGCCAAGCACCCCTTCAACGTCTGGCTTCGCCGCGTTCAGAAGCTCAGCCAGGAAAACACCGGCAAGCGTCTGGCGATCGACGCGGCCAAGGACCCGTACGTGCTGGCGCGGCTGGCGGACCACAGCTTCGCCATGGGGCAGAGCGATTTGGAGCACGGCGTCACGCCCTACGACGGCGCCGATCCCGAAGGGCCGTCCATGAAGGACATCAACAAGGCCGCGTTCGGGGATCGCCAGCCGTCAAAGGAGGAGGACGCGCAGTTCGCCAGCTATCTCATCGCGCGCCGCATGGTGCATGAGTGGGACCGCTTCTACCGCGGCGAGCTGGAGCGCCAGCCCGACAAGGTCGAGCAGGACAAGCGCTTCCACGAGACGGTGATCGCCGACGCCGAGCGGCTGCACCCGAACTGGAAACAGGCGGCGGAGATGGCCACCGACTGGAACCGCCGCCAATGGAAGCTGGAGTACGACGCCGGCCTGATCACCCAGGCGACCTATGAGGCCGGCCTGCGCGACCATCCCGACTATGTGCCGCTGATGCGCGACATGAGCGACCGCGCCGCGCCGGGCGTTGGCGGAAAGGCGCGGGGCGTTGGCCAGTTCGCGGGCGGCGCCAAGGCCTTCGAGGGCTCGCAGCGCGACATCATCCACCCTCTGGTGTCTATGGCCCGCCGCGCCTTCGAGCTGCGCGCCGCCATCGCCCGCAACGAGGTGGTGCGCGCCATGTGGGACGCCGCCGAGAAGGCCGGCGAGAACCATGGCGAGCTGATCGAGCAGCTTCCCGCCAAACAGTGGGAGGTGATCAAGGTCGATGCGATGGAGGCGCTCGACGCCGTGGCCAAGGCCATGGGCATGAGCGACCGCGACCGCTCGACGTTCTCCGTGTTCCAGAGCGCCGAGCTTGAGGGCACCATCCAGGCCGAGCTTTTCCGCCAGCACGAGTTCTCGCCGCGCAAGGACGAGGCCGTGGTGGTCATGTGGAAGGGCGGCCAGAAGACGCCGCTGATGCTGCCGGACGGCAAGCTTGGGCGGGACCTGTTCACCGCCTTGTCGGGCCTGACGAAGGACACGCGCACGCTCTGGACCGAAGTGGCCGGCGGCGCGGCGCAGGCGTTGCGGCTTGGCATCACCGGCGTTCCCGAGTTCGCGGTGAAGACCACCATTCGTGACCAGTTCGCCGCCGCGGTGCTGACCGACGTTGGCTTCATCCCCTATGTGGACAGCGCCAAGGGCCTGGTCGGTGAACTCGGTCACAGCAAAGCCGCGAAGCGCTACCAGGCGGCCGGCGGGCTCAAGGGCGGGGTGAACGTCGCCGCGCTGCGCAAGCCCTTCCCGCGCACCGATACGGACGCCAAGGCGCAGCTGCAGCGCTACCAGGGCCGGCACATCGGCGGCCAGCTCTGGAGCAAGGTTCTGCACGCCGTGGACGTCGGCGACACCGCCACGCGGCTGGCCGTGTTCCAGAAGGCCGAACAGCGCGCCTTGAAGCGGGGCGCGACACCGAAGGAAGCCGCCATCGAGGCCCGGCACATCGCCGCGGATTTCTTCGACCCTTCGCGCCATGGCGCCTGGCCGGCGGTGGCGCAGCTCGCCCGCATCGTGCCGTTCTTCAACTCAGGCCTTCAGGGACCGGATGTGCTGGTGCGCACGATCCGCCACGCCTTTGAGAAGCCGGAGACGCTGCGCGACAAGGCCAAGTTCAAGCGGGCCTGGTGGACCCTCTCGCTGCTGGGGGCCTCGGCGGCGCTGGGCGGGGTGGTCGCCGCCCTGCATCACGACGATCCGGACTATCAGAACCTCAACGACCAGCTCCGTGCGACGAACCTTCCGCTGTTCAAGCGGGCCAATGGCGAGTGGGTGCTGTACCCGAAGGCCTTCGAGCTCGGGATGCCGTCGAACCTGGTGGAGCGCGCTACCGTCTGGTGGCTCGACAAGGACCCCACCACGCTAAAGCGCATCGGCCGGGATCTGATGGCCACGGTCGTTCCCTCGGCGAACGCGCCGATCCTGGCGCTTCCGTTCGAGGTCGCGCGCAATCGCGATTATCTGGGACGGCCGATCGTGCCCGATCACCTGCGCGGCACGGTGGAGCCGCGGCTTCAGGTCAAGGACTACACCTCCGATACCGCCAAGCTGCTGGCCGGCAACCGCATCTCGCCGGCGCTGCTCGAACATTACGTGCGCGGCCTGTTCGGCTCGGCGGGACGGGATCTGCTCTCCGTCAGCGACGCGGCCATCCGCAAGGCGCGCGGCGAACCCGCCATGGCCCGGCGAGCCCCGGACGAGTACATGCTGCGCGGCTACGTGCGCCGGACAGCCCGCGGCTCGGACTCCGAAGCCAACTTCTGGAAGCTGGCGGCCAAGGACGGCCCGCTGGAGAAGGCCCGGAACAGCTTGCGCCTGCTTGCTCGTGAGGGCGACGACGCCAAGGTCAAAGCCTACCTGGACGGCCTGTCGCCCGGGGCGCGGTCCTACGCTATGGCGCACGTGCTGCTGGGCGGGAAGATGGCCAAGGCGCACCCGATCGCCCGCGGCCGCATCGTGCTGAGCGTGATCGGCGACATGCGCACGGAGAACCGCAAGGGCGTGCTCGTCGGCGCCAACAACCGGCCGATTGCGCTTTCGCCCGCCGATCGCCGCCGCCTGGACGATGCGCTGGATGACCTGGCCCTGGTGGAAGCGCAAAACGCTCAGATCGCAGCGGGCGTCCCCGGCTGGACGCAGCGGGAGTTCATCAACCGCCGCGACGCCATCGACCGCATCCACGATATCGCCCCGCCGGTCGCCCAGGCCTTGAACCTGCGGCTGGCGCAGTCCGGCGCCCTGCCGATCCGCTCGGCCTCGAAGGTGTGGGGCGCCGCTACCGACGTGATCGACAACCTGACACCGCAGAAGCTCAAGGCGCTGCTGATGAAGTCGCGGATGGACAGTGGGCCGGAACGTCAGGCTGAGGTGCGGCGGCTCGGGGCCGCGAACGCACTTGCCGGTCAGGCGCCGCGAAACGCCTTAGCTCGTTGAGTCCCACGGCTTCGGCATCGGCGGGGCCATTAATCGTCGCGCTTGTTGCGTTCCTCGCGGCGTTGTTCATCCTTTTGGACGCGGTCGCGCTGTTCCTGATCGCGGTTTGCAATGTCATTGCGCTGATCTCGGCGGTCGCGCCAGATCTTCATCTCGGGTTCGTCGTCTTCTTCAGGAGGCATCTTCGTTGCCCAGCGCCGTGGTTGATCCGTCAGCGTACGAGACCGCGGACGATGATGTGCTCAAGCTTATCGTTGAAGAAGCCGACAAGCGAGTCGCTGCGCAAACGCAGCTCATGCTGGCCGCAGACGCGCGGGCGTCAGGGATAATGTCCGCGTGCATTGCGCTCGCCGCCGGCGGGTTGGGATTTGCAATTTCAGAGGTCAAAGATCGCCCGCCGTTCTTTTGGGCGGCGCTCGTCTTCGGCGCCTTCGAAGCGATAGGAGCTGCCGCGGCGCTGGCGGCTCTCTGGCCCGAGGAAGTTCGCCCGCAGGGCTGGTCGCCCATTAATTTTTCGAAGGATCTGTCGAAGTCACCGGAGCGGGTTCGCGCCGAGATAGCTAAACAGCTTCAGGCGCGGATCGAGCACAATCGCGGCTGTGCACGAAAGCTCGGCCGCAGGGTAAAGGCTGCAATGACCCTTGCGGTGCTCGGCCCCATCGAGGCGTTGGCCTCCGGACTCTTCGCCTTCGGTCAGCCCGGCTTGGCGTGCCTAACGGGATTGGGCGGGCTGCTCAGTGTTGCCTGGTTCGCCACGCCGCCCGCTTGGAGGCGCGCGAAACCGTGAGACGGCCCGTGTCCGCGTCATGTCGATGATGCGAGCGACGCTCGCCACAACGCGCTCTGCGACCCCGTGCGCATTGGAAATTGGCTCGCCCAAGGCCGAGTGCCGGAGGATCATCGTCGAGCTGCTGGAGGATGGCGAAGCCGGGAAGTTGGATCGTGCCGTCTTTGACGCGCTCATTGCTGGGATGCGCGCCCGATCGCGTCCGCGAGTTTCTTGACACCGTAAAAGGGAAGGGCCGCCCCGAAGAGCGGCCCCGTCAGCGGTTGGACGTTAGTCAGCTCAGCGCATCGAGGGCGGTGCGCAGCGCTTCGATATCGTTAGCTCCTTCACCGTTGGCGATGCCGACCTCTGGGTGAGCTAGAGTGCGGAGCTTCACCTGAGCCACCACCTTTCCTCGTCCCGGGGTCGTCAGGATCTTGCTGTGCAATTTCATGGCGCACTGGAACACCTGGTCGTGGTCCTCTTCCCCTCCGCTCTGCTCAAACTCCGAGAGCAATCGCTGAGCCTCGGCTTCCCAGGCAAGGAACATGGTCGCGTCGTCTGAGGGCGGGGGCGCTGGAGCGGGCCGGTCACCGCCGACATAGGCCAACCACAAGTCGTCGGGCAGTGAGCCGCCAAGCACGCCCAGGGCTGAACGCATGAGCGCCTCAAACCGGACGTGGTGGTAGTCGCGATCTTCCTGTGTGTAGCAGCCGCGGATCAGCTCGGCTCGCTCCATGGCGAGCGCGAGCTGAAGCGCGGCGCCGACGACAGAGCCGGCCCTCATGTCCGCGATCTTGTTGGACAAAGCATCCCGAGCATCGAAATGACGCGTTTCTGCCTCGACATCGCGGCGCTCACCCGCATTTTGCTCCTGAGCCAGCAAGTTGCGCAGGGCGGGGATGAGATCACTGACGGCGCATCCCGTTGCAGGCGCCGGCGCGGCCTGTATGGGCGTCGGGCCGTACGAGCCCGCAGCCAGCATCGAGCGCAACCAGCGGACCTCGTCCTCGTGGTCGTCGCCATGCCTCTTGATTAGCGCGTACTTGGCCTGGACATCTGACGGGTGGCGGGTCGGGATTTCCATTGCCACGTCCACAGCCCTGAGCACGGCTTCATGTGCAGTAGACCACGGAGCGTACGCCGCCTCGACGGCAGCTTCCGCCTCAGGCGTGCGCTCAGCAATCTCGCGCTCTTCGGCGGCGGTGTGTATTTTCCCGAGCGCCTGTTCCGTCTCCTGCAGCCTCTCAATCCGCTCAAGCGCGGCTGCGAAGTCTGCGCTTGGTGCGAAGAACGTTAGGTTCGGAGCGACCTCGGCGCTGATGCCCGACAGCGCCGCCGCATTAAGGTACAGCGTCAGGAGCTTCTTCTCCTCTTCGTCCCCATCGGCGGCGATCTCTGCGCGCACCTTCGGATCTGTAAGCCAGCCGTCGATATGGTTGGGGTAGGCAAACAGGGCGATGGCTCGGGAGAGCGCCTCGCCATTGGGCGCTGGGACCCCAAACACCGCGTCGGCCGCTTCGTGCCACGCGGTTGCGACGTCGTCCGGTATGTTGCCCTTCTCGTCATAATGACAGTTCTCGAAGGCGTGGAACGCAGCCTGATGCTTCGCCCAGGCCGCCTCGAACATCTTCACACGCTTAGCGTCGGCTTGAGGCGCGACGTACGCCCGCTTACGATTGTCCTTGCTCACTTGTGAGCCTCCCTTCGGGGTGGAAGGGCGGGCGCGCAGTTGTCTAGGCTGAGAGCGTCCGCCCTGCTTCGCGCGCTGGACCATCCCAGGCGCGTCGTAGGTGGGGCGCTCGGAACCGAAGTCTTGCATGGACATGGCGTCCTCCATTGGGGCTCGGGTTGCCGTGAGTGGCGACCTGAAAATCCCGTGGTGGCGCTTCGGCGTTCCGAGCGCGGGAAAAACCTTGTTTTGATGCCTTAGGCCTTCATCGCGGCAGCTAGGCTCCGGCCGCCAACGGCGGCTGGATCACCTCCCCAGCGTCGATGTCAGGTAGCCGGCAGCGCGAGCGTGGGTCTCGGCGTAGGGCCCTGAGAGGCTGTTGCGGATCGGGCTCTTCAGCATCGATCGAAGCCGCACGTGGCTGACGTAATCCGGACCCGGCTGACGATGGGCCTTGTGGAACGCCCAGGAGTTCCGGAGCGCGTCCGCGAAGGTTCGAACCGTCGAGCCGGGCAGGTGTCGTATGCCGAACGTCTGCCAGGCGGTCCGCATGACCTTGCTGAGGAAAGTGCGTCTCCGCGTCTCCGCATCAGACAGCACGGGTTGAGGGCGGCCGGAGCCGCGCCTACGATCTTCACTGCTCACCTAGAGCCTCCTTCGGGAGGGGCGGGCGCTGACTTTCCAGGGCTGGCGCCTGCCCATTCCGCTTCGGCACAATCGCCGAAACCCAAACAATGTTGGTCTATCGTCGCTTGGTTGTCAAGCGTAGCCCAACGATGTTAGGGTAAGGGCGTGTCTGATCAGCTTCCCCATTTGCATCCGGCCGCGTGCCGAGCTGCCCGCGCGTTACTTGGTTGGGGTGTGCGGGACCTAGCTCGGGAGTCAGGGCTGGGCTTCGATACGATCTCTCAGTTTGAGAACGGGCGAACCATGCGTGAGGGCAACAAAACCAGGCTGGTCGAGGTGTTCATCGCCAATGGCGTGGAGGTTTTGAACGGGGACGCGCCAGGCGCGCGCCTTCGCAAAGCATGAAGCCTGGCCTTGTGGTTGTGCTGGGGATGGCGGTCGCGAGCTGCGACAACACACCAATCGGACCATCACCGAAGGCAGCGCAGGCGCAGACGGAGCTCGTGCGCACGGCCGCGGCGGCAGTCGAGGCTCGGTTTCCGGGACAGCTTTGGACCAATGTGCGAGAGAGGGCGGGCCGACGGGAGAACGCTGTCTGCGCGGAGGTCGCGGGTCAACAGGTGATCTATCGCGAGAAACGCCAACTACTAATGGCTCAGAGCGACTTCAATGTTGATGCGTGGCGCACGCTCAACACCAATTGGTGCCTGAACGCGCCACCGCTCTAAGCATAAATCGCCGGAATTAGCCGCTGTCTTCAACGTAAGCCCGGCAACCCTCGATGAAGGAGTTGCTCGTTCCGCTACAGTCGTCGGCGTCAGTAATGTTGCGGTCTGCGGCCCATTGATAACCGGCCTCATGACCCGAGCAGTCCTGAGTGCAACCATCGGAACCATGGTTCTCGACATACCCGCCGCTCACCGTTTCTGCGACCGAGTGCGCTAAAGGCGGCGCGGCCGAGCGGCCGATGGCTTGGCTCGCAGCGGCAGCGTCGTCTGCGGCTTCAGCCGCAACAGTTGCGGCCGCGTGCCAGTCGCTCGAACTCGACGTCCCTTCGTCCTGCCCCTGTGAGCACGCCGCCAGTGCGAGGGCTAAGGAGATGGGTAATGCGAACGCCACTGCTTCTATGCGCTGTACTGAGCGGCATCGGTTGAGCACCTGCATCCGCAGCTACTCGCCACATCGGCACGATGGGCTATCGGACCCATCACAGCACCGCTGCATCCCGGTGTAACCGTTGCAGCCACACACTCCGCCGTGGTGCGAGCAACAGCCGCTCCGCTCCGACCCGCCCGCGCTTTGACAGGTCGGGCCGGCGGCAGTGAGGAAGGCGGCCATCGATAGCGCGGTGATTCGCAGCACAGGCAACAACGCCTGCCGCCGCCTCGCTAGAAGCACTTCAGCGCGTCCGGATCGCCCACGACGCGGATGCCCGTATTGCACTTTTTCACGGGAGCAGCAGGTACTGCTGCTGGCCGCGCGGCAGGCTCAGATCGACCAGGAAACTGGCGGGCAGCTTCAGGCGGGGCCGACACCGGAGTGATTGGATGAGCGGCAGGAGTTGCTGGGACCTGTGCCTCCAGGGCGCCAGTTTGAGGCGCTGCCTGCGGCGTTGTCGTCGCTGAAGCCTGCGTGCGAGCCGGTATCACGGCGCCAGGAGCGAGGTGCGAAAGGACGTCCCGAGCGTCGAACATGCCTGGTGGTGCGGGGTCCGGCAGCTCACCACGGAACATCTTCACCATGAGCGTTTGACCCGGCTTCAATAGTTCTTGGCTGAACCCCCAGCCGGACGCCCAGTTATAACCGCCATACGCATACCCGCTCGACATCCGCATCGACGTGGAGCGGTTTTTGTCGCCCCCGATCAGGAATAGGTCGAACCCAGAAGCGAGGGTCGTCTCAGCAGACTTGCGCAGGGCGTAGCGCTCGACCGTGTCGGCATCGGTATAGCCATTGCCGCGCGCGGTGATTTGGAATGTGTCTTTGGTGATCTGCGTTGCGGAGACACCGCCGAGCAGCCCCATCTCCTGATACGGTGTCGCGCAACCCGCAAGCATCATCATCGCGAGAACCGCGACCGCAATCGAACTAAGCTTCATTGTGGCCCCCATCCATTCCCCAGCAGGCAGTTAACTATCCCACGGTAGAGCTTGCAACGGAGTTCGCCACATAGGTGAGGGCGCTCGCTTCGAGGCCGCCCGCTTCGTGCAGGTTCAGCGAGCGCTCCCGGGACGCAATTCGCGACCACCCAAGCTTGCATAGCCAAGCGAACCAGCGACGGGTCCCCCACCCACAGTGTTGGAGGCGCCTTTGACCCTGACCGTACCGGAGATCTGCCAGCTTGCCGCCGCTCTCGCCGTGATCGTGGCTGCTGTCGGGAAGGCCACCGCTGACGTAATCCGTGCTCTCCGAAGGCGGTAGCGCCGCGTGCCATCGGGAAAAATAATCCTTTGGTTGTATTTTGCGCGCAACCTCTGGTGCAACTCGTCATGAGCGAGAGATCGGGTGGAGGGGCGTATGCAGCAGTACCGGCTGAGCTACCTGGACCATCAGGGGCGGGAGGAGGGGCGCTTCGAGTTTCGGTGCCCCACCGACGGGGAGGCGGTGCAGGCGTGCGATGATCTCCCCGGAGGAGACACGCGGCACCTCTGGTGCGGGGATCGACTGATCAGAAGCTGGGGGCGGAACCACCCGGCACCATCCGCTGATACGTTTCGACGACGCGTGTGATCGCCGTTTCCAGCGCATTCCCGCAGTAAACTGCTAACGTCGCTGCCGGCCTCCGCTCGATGCTAGGAGTGCGAGATGGCGGACGCGCCCAAGGTTCTCGCCGCGCAATACCTGCGGATGTCGACCGAGCACCAGCGTTACTCGCTCGCGAACCAAGCCGAGACGATCGCCGCTTATGCGGACGCGAACGGCTATGGGGTCACTCGATCCTACTTCGATCCTGGCATAAGCGGCTTGACCCTCAAGGAGCGCCCCGGCCTGCAAGCGCTCCTGGCAGCCGCCTTGGCACCAGATCCCGCCTTCCAGGCGATTCTAGTCCTGGACGTGAGCCGGTGGGGCCGCTTCCAGGACCTGGACCAGTCCGCCTACTACGAGTACTTGTGCCGCCAAGCGGGGGTTGCCGTCGTCTATTGCGCGGAGCCCTTTCGCAATGACGGCACCGCGGAAGCCGCCATTCTCAAGATGCTCAAGCGGATGATGGCGGCGGAATATAGTCGCGAGCTCTCCGCGAAGGTCACGCGAGCGAAGCTCCGTCTTGCAGCCATCGGGCATCACTGTGGCGGCGTGGAGCCCTATGGGTTCCGGCGGCAGTTAGTCGATGCCGAAGGACGCCGCCAGGCGATCCTTCCAGCGGGCTCCAGAAAGGCTTTCCAGGGCCACCACGTGCAGCTCGTGCATGGCCCGCGCGACGAGCTGGCGATCATTCGCAGAATCTTCCGCCTATACGTCCATGAACGACGCGGTCCGACGTGGATCGCTCGCTTGTTGAACCATGAGAGCGTTCCCGCTGGGCGTCGCCCGGCCTGGAGCGCGGATCTCGTTCGGTCGATCCTCACGAATGAGCTGGTCACCGGATGGCTTGTCTTCAATCGGACGACAAAACCGTTAAAGGCACCCACCCGAGCCAACCCCCAAGGGGCTTGGGTTCGCGCGCGGGTGCTCAAGCCGATTGTGTCGCCACAGGCGTTCAAGGCCGTGCAAGCGCTGTGGGGTAGGCGTGAGGTGGCGCAGATCGATCGAGGCGCCATGCTGGATGCTCTCCGCCGGCTGCTCGGGCAGCGGGGAAGGCTTAGCGCGCACATCATCGACGACTGTCCATATACGCCATGCTCAGGGAGCTATGCTCGGCATTTCGGAGGTCTGCAGGCCGCTTATGGCGCGATCGGGCATGTTCAACGAAACTGGCGACGGCCGCTGAGAGGGAATGCGCATCTTGATGACGGCCAACTTCTTGCGCTGCTGAAGGCCGCCCACCTTCGCCATGGAAGCCTGTCCGTCGCCCAGCTCAATGCAGATCCCGAGTTGCCTTCGGACCACTACTTCCGGGCTCGCTTTGGATCGCTCGCGGCGGCCTATTCACTCGCCGCTGTGCCTCGCGGAGGTCCTAAAAGGCGTCGCTCCGTTCGACTAGTTGCTCAAGCGGCGCCACCGGTCATCACGCAATCCCCGAGGGATCGACGTCGATCGCCACTTTCAGACGAAAGCCTCATAGAGACGCTTCGCAGGCTCCACGCGAGGGACGGCTATGTGAGCGGCCGGACGCTTCGGCGTGAGCCGGGAGCTCCACGGGCCGGCCTCTATCAAGCGCGTTTCGGTTCCTTGACGGCGGCTTACGATCTGGCTGGGTTGCCGATCGGCCACTATGACCGAATGCGCCTGGCAGCGCTCGGCCGGCAGCGCCGGTTTGGCCTCGATGATGCAGACCTTGGGGGGATCGAGCGGCCTCGAGATCAGGCGTAACCACCCGACGCGAGATGGTCGATGTACTCTCGCACGGCCGCCACCTCGCCCGAGCTTACCAGTGCCTCGGCCGTCTTTCCGCCCAGGGCGGGGATTGGCTCATTGCGGTACCAGGCGAGCGCCTCATTCGGACCGCCGGCCCACGCCTGCACTAGGTCGAGGATGTCGGTCCTCTCGTCCTGCTGAGCCATGATGCGGTCCAACGTTAGAGTGGCTCTGTTGAGCCGTCGCCTTCCCAGGCGATGCATTTAGCGGCTCGTCAATCGTTGTCGACTGGCGGCCCGGCAAGGGCTTGGGAAGCCCGACGTTTACGCCGCCCAACCGCCTAGCAGCGCGGGGCGGCCCCCCCGGAAGGCCCTCGGCAGCGACGTCGGGTGCCTCTTGTCGCTGGTGGCCTAAGACCTCAGACGGAATCGCGACTCGCCCTTCATGGGGGAGGACTCCATACTCGTTCTCCGTCAACCCTTTTTGTGATATTTTCCGAGTCGACAGGCGCAGGGCAGATCTCCAGCGCGGATGGAACGTTGAGTCTGCATGACCTCAAACGACAAATTGGCGAGGGCGGCGCACCTTGTGATCGCTAGGCTGCCCCCGGACGATCTGGGGGCCACAAAGCTCAACAAGATCCTTTGGTTTGCCGACTGCGAATTTTATCGCCGCCACGGCCGCTCGCTCACCGGCGAAGTTGAATATGTCCGTAAGGACAATGGGCCTTGCCCCGTCCAAATGAACGATGTGATCGCCCGCCTTAAGCAGGAGGGCGCGATCGCCGAGCGTGCGCAGCAGATCGCGCAGTACACTCGACGCGAGTTTACCCCTCTTTCCCAGCCGGACATCGACGCGTTCACGGCGGAAGAAGTCGATATCCTGTTGGGCGTGGCGCTCGAAATCGCGCCTATGAGCGCGAAGAGGGCCAGCGACATTTCGCATGACGATCTTTGGGAGGCGACCCCTCACAACGGCCGAATGAGCGTCGAGGCGGGTTCGGTGAAGGTATTGCCGCCGACCCCGGAAGTCGTTGATTGGGCGCGCCGGGCCTTCGCTGCGGAATGAACGTCGCTAGACCGCCCGGCGGCTTCAATGTCGTCGTGCGTCCGAACGTTCAGGCGTTCGTGAATGAGCTATGCGCTCACCATCCCGAACTCCCGAGGCACTGGAAGGCCGTCATCGAGCGATTGAAAGAGGCTGGCCACAAAGCGGGGGAGCCGGTCGATGGCGACGCGAGCCAACGCACGGCCATCTTTCAGCCGTTCTACAAGGGGCCCAACATCTGGTTGGCTTGGCGAGTTCTCGGCGACACGATCACGGTCCTGCTCGCCGATCTTTGATCTACCTTCGAGCCGCTCTCCTGCGTCAAGCTGGCTGCTAGATCTCCCCATCGCCCAGTCGCCGCTTCCGCACCCTCAGCGCCTCCGGCCCGACAAGCCCGCGCGCCGTCAGGATCGCGACAAGTTCCATGTACGCAAGCTTGTTCTCGATCGGATGACCATGCGGTTCCCGGAAGCCGGCGCCAGTGATCTGGTCCATCAGGTCGAGCGCGGCCTCCAGGATCTCGGCGGCGCTCAGCACAGGGCGCGCGCCAGCCCCTTGCGCCGGGTCCTGGCCAGTGGAACGGTAAGGCGTCCTATGGGAGCATCCTCATGCGCGTTCTTCAGCTCGCCGCCGTCGCCGCAGCCCTCAGCGTCCTCGGCACCGCCCCCGCCTTCGCCGACGCCGGCGGACCCTACAAGCTGGACGCCAAGGGCAAGTGCCACGACGCAAAGGGCGGGTTCGTCGCGGGCGACAAGTGCAAGGCACCGACCGCCAAGGCGGGCGGGAAATGTCGCGACGCTAAGGGCCACTTCGCCAAGTGCGGCACGCCCGGCGCGAAACCGGCGTAATCGTTTTCCAGAAGAAATTGGGCTTCAGCCGCGGAACGGACACTGGCATCCATCACGAGCGGATCTGCCGCGCAGCCCGCTCCACCTCGCGCCTGTCCAGCGACTTCGGATAGGCCAGCGTCGAAGCCCACTTCATATGGTGACATGCCGGGCACGGCCAGGCCACGCGCCGAGCCACGTCCCGCACGGACGCGCGATAGCCGCCAGCCCGCAACTCCCGAAGTCGGCGGGCGACCGCGTCGGGGTGGTAGTCGCGCGCCCAGCCGCAATCTGCGCAGTAGAGCACCACGCGGGACGAAGGCCAGCGGCGATGATCCTCAAGCTTCATCTCGCCGGACCCCGGGATGTGGTCGAAGTCCGCCATGGTCATCGGCCGCCGCAGCGACTTAGTCGCGCTCATGCTCGAACGGCCCGATCAGCCGCACCTGGCCGCGCGGTCCTCGCTCGATCTCGAACCAGGCCGACCGCCCCGCGAACGGCGGCACGTCTTGAGGCCTGAACACCTTGAGCCATGGCCGGCGAGCGGTGCGCGTGATGAAGTGCAAGAGGTTGCCGTCCAGGTCGGTTTGACGCTCGATCAGATGCCGGAGGCGTCGAGGTTCGAACATGGCGGGCCTCAGGCGTGGAACAGGTAGCATCGATTGGCGCCTGGTATCGGCGGCGCTTGGCTCGTCGCCAGATAAAGCCGCCCCCTCCTCGATCCGCAGGTGCAGCGGATCGCATCTTCCAGCCTCGGCGGCGACGCCCGGAACGCAACGACGGGCTCGATCTCCGTTGTCGCCGAACATGTGATGCAGGTCGCAACGAGGCGAGCGCCCGCCAAGAAATCCTCCAGGCCGATCGGCTGGCCCAGCCATGTCGTCCCATCCGCCATCGTCAACACCCTCTTGAGGTGAGAACAAAAACAGAACAAGAAACGCTTGGCCAGCCCGGTTGGCTGCGGCATGGTGGAGTTATGAACCGCTATCTCACCCGGCCGGATCGCGAGGGCTTCAGCGTCTTTGACATCTGGACCGGCGAAGCGGCCGTTATCGCCATGGTTCCCCAGACCGGGCTGTCCGAGGACGATGCAGATCACACTGCGCAGCTCCTGAACCGCCGGGCCGGCGACGGCGAGCGCGTCCTATATCAATGAGCTTGAGGCGCTTGCTCTGGGCTGCGCTGTGCGGAGGGGCGGTGGCGTGCCTGGCATCTGCTGCCCTTGCGGACCCCTGCCGCGCAATTCCTGACCGCGGACCGCTCCCGAGCTACCTCTATCCCGGCGCCTCCTTCTCCGGCCCCGTGACCTACGTCGGCGACGGGGACAGCCTGTGCGTGGCCGTCGGTTCAGGTCCCGAGAATTGGGTTGAGGTCCGCCTAGCGGACTTCTACGCCCCCGAACTCCACAAGGCCGGAGGCGAGCAGGCAAAAGCTGCGCTCGGCCGGATCACACGTGGTCGCCGCGTCGAATGCGAAGCGGGCCGGCAGAGCTACGACCGCGTGGTTGCCCACTGCTATCTCGGTGGACAGTCGCTAGGCGACCTGATGCGGTCGGCTGGCGTGCCCGAGGGCGGGCGAGGGCGGTAATGGTTCGTGCGCCCTCGCTCAACTATTAGGAGTGTAGGGTTGTGGTGCGCCTTCAGGCGTGCGCAGATCTGCTTCGCGCGGGGGAGTTGCTTGGGGCGCATGTTTTACAAAGGTTGGATCGCGGCCTTCTTTTGCGTTGGCCTACTCGGCTGCCAAAAACTCAGCGACCGACCGGCCGGCGCGCAGAAGCAGGCTCCAAAGGCTGCGTCCGCCGCTGCGACCCCGATCGTAGCGCATGGCACGCCCATTGAGACCGAAGTGCCCGTGGAAGCCGATGGAGGGACGTTCGCCGTTCCAGTCACAATCAACGATGCGATCACGCTTCGATTCACGATCGATAGCGGTGCGGCCGACGTATCAATTCCGGCGGACGTCGCATCAACGCTGGTTCGCGCTGGAACCATTTCGCAGAACGATTTCATCGGAACCCAGACCTACGTGCTTGCGGACGGGTCAACGGTGCCCTCCGCCACCTTCTTGATACGAAGTTTGAAGGTGGGAACGGTTGTTCTGCATAACGTGCAGGGATCGCTTGCTGGACCCAAAGGATCGCTTCTATTGGGTCAGAGCTTTCTTTCACGGCTTGCTAGCTGGTCGATCAACAACAGTCGCCATTCCCTTCAAATCAAGGTCGAGGCGGACGGCACCAATATCCAGGTGGTCAAAGCCGCGGCGGGGGCCGGGACGCTGGCGCAGGCAGGTCCGGACGTAGGCGAACTTCTGACGGTTGCGGACCTTCGAAGGCTCGGAGCGGAGTTCGACACGGCCTTTCAGCAGACAGGAATGTCGGGCGTGACGGGAGAGATCGCGGAATGCTACGGCGCGGTGAAGGGCGTGGGCACGACCGAGGACAGGAAGCGAGCCGCTTACTGCGTGACTTACGACATTCTCGCCGCGCGCATTGATTCAAGCTTTCGGCAGCTAATGGAGGAAAAGCTGTCAAAGCCGGTGCCGGCGCTCCCATTCTACGCGGACGACGCCTTCGGACCGCGTCTGAAAAAATTCCTCCCCATGACGACGGCGGATGGTGCGATGCCCGCTACCGATATCTTCAATGAGTACGCCACGGTCGCGCAGCGCCGCATGGCCGAGCTTTCTGACGCGCGGAGCGCTGCGTCTACGTCTCAGTAGATGCGACGAACGACGGCGCGAATGATTAGCATCGAAGACATGGGGGAAGAGAAATTCCCGCCCAAGTTCACGATCGTCAGCGAGCACCTAGGCGATCTCGGCTTTCGCCGCATCTACGGCATCGACTTTCCCTACTGGAAGGCGCGCGCGGACCCAGCATCTGACGAGGAGTTCATCAGCAAGCTGATTGTGCGCATGGGGTGGCGCATGGAGGGCCTGGAACACCTCACCGACGTTGATCGAGCCGCCCTCACGCCCACCGACCTGAAGGCCTTCTGTCAGGCAATAGTCGAGCACGAACGCTCCGTCTTCGGGGGCAATGCCGAAAAGGATGGGGAGGACTGGCTGGCCTTCGTCCGCCGTGCCGGTGGAGAAGCCGTCAAGACGCGCAAGGGGCCGTTCGAAAAGAGCGCCACGCTGGACATGGACGACGCAATCGAGCGGAACATGCGCGCGGCGTCGACCATGCGATCCATTTTGGGGGAGTCGCCCGAACGGCTCTCGATCCCTCCGATTCCGCGCAATCCAGCCCTCGACACAAACGCCATCCTCGAGCGGATGGACGAGAACATCGACCTAATGACTCGCCTGAGTAAGGCCAGCGCAGCGTTGCAGACGACGCTGAATGATCAGGCGGTTATCGCCATCGCTGAGATGAAAGCTGGATCGGAGCTGACCCAGCGCAACGCCAAGCTCGCCCTGTTGGTCGCCCTCGCTGGCGTCGTGGTGGCTGCGGGGACATGGGTCTGGACGGCTGACCAGCAGAGCAAGGCGGAAATCGCCAGGAAGGCCGATGCCAGAGCCGCCTCAACGGAACGGCAGGCTGATCGCGAGCTGATGCAGCAGCAGCTTTCTGCGATGAGGCGGAGCGGAGCTGTGCTGGACGAACGCCTTCCGCCACCAGTCAGGAAGGCTGGCGTGCATCAGGGAGGCGGCTTTGGAAGCCCGCGCTAGTCACATCCGGGAGGCCATGCGCTGGATGCTGCGTGCGCCCGTTGGAGGCGCCATCGGCGCCTTCGTCTTCCTGTTCGGCAATTGGGCGCTCCGGCTCTTCTGAGATTATCGTGGCCGCCGAGCTCCGCCTTGGGCGGGGAGGTGGTGCGGGGATTAGCGATTGTCCCCACGCTCTGCCCGTGGCATCCCTCCGGCCGAAATCAGCCGCTTCGGCTGCGCTTTGTGACCTATCTGTGACCTAGAAATCACACGGTCGCGCTTCGCTCCAGTAAGTGGTTGTTTTCATTAGCGCGGCCCGGTAGCTCAGCCGGATAGAGCAGGGCTTTCCTAAAGCCAAGGTCGGGGGTTCGAGTCCCTCCCGGGCCGCCAAACGAACCGCTGACACCGCTTCGTTTTTGCTCATGAAATTATCGTGTCAGCGATCCTCGGATCGAGGCTGCTCCCATGACGGGCTCAGGTTGTGCGCGCGAACACTGCTTTCCATCGCGGACCGCTACGCGCCGAATGCTGATTGGTTGGTCGCAGCTCTACGGGAGTGTCGCGATGACGCGGACCGCTGGGCCGTAATTGGCGAACATGTCGCCGATGGTGGGGGCGCAGCGTGGCGCCGTCGTTGTCTCCACGAGCGCGGCGGGGCTCGTTCCCGGCACCTTCGGGGCTCTCTATGGCGCCTCGCGGGCAGCCGCGATCTCGCTGGTGCGCGCGGCCGCGCTCGAGGTCGCCGCGTCCGGCGTGACGGTCAACGCGATCGCGACGGCCTTCCTGGATGCTGCGATATTCCGCGAAGCAACCGGAACCGACGATCCCGAGAAGCGGCGGAAGCTGGAGCGCAAGATACCGCTCGGGCGGTATGGCGACCCGGCAGAGCTCGCAGAGTTCGCCGCCGTGCTGCTGGAGGGCCGTTCAGGCTTCCAAACCGGCCAATGCTTTTCCTTCAGCGGAGGCTGGAGCGCCTGACCGGCTAAATCTCACCGCCTGAGGCATGAGCGCTCGTGAATTTCGGCATTGCGCCCGCAGCCCGGCCGCACCGCACATCTTTCCGAAGGATTAGCAGGCGCCGGCATTCTGCCGGGCCCTCATCACCTGCTTGCGCGAAAGCATCTAGGTCTTGGTCCGCAAGGGTCCGGTGAAGTTGCGCTTGCCGAGGGGAACGCCCTTGGATCTCAGGATGTCGTAGGCGGTGGTGGCGTGGAAGTAGAAGTTGGGCAGGGAGAACGATAGTAGGAAGCCCTCCGCCAGGAACGCAATCTCTCGCCCGCCCGCCTTGAAGACGAGTTCCCGTCCTTCCAGCGCATTGACTTCGTCGCGGCCGAGCCGCTGCAACGCCATACGGCTATCTGCGACCAGCTTCTGAAGGTCGGGGTAGCTCCGCGTGTCTTGGGCCGGGGGCGAGAACTCACCCTTCTTCACGCCCTCGATCGCGCCCAATGAATGGTGTGTGGCGGCCACGATCTGATAGCTGAACGGCAGCATGTCGCTCCAAAGGCGCGTCTCGACGATTTCCTTCGGATCGATGCCTTTGTCGTTGAAGTGCATGAGTCCCTTGGCCAAGAAACCCTCAACGCCCTCCAGCATCTGGATGAACCGTTCGACGGTCGCCTCGTAGAGCGCGGTAGTCATCCAGGTCTTCTCCCTCTTGTTGCAGTGAGCGGCGTACAGCGTAGGCCGCCAGGCCGGTCGCTAGAACCTCTTAATTTGGCGCGGCTAGAGCGCAAAGCGCAGACCAATGCCAGCAGGCCGTGGACGCGGCAACGACGGTGAAGAGGTCCTCCTGGGGTCGTTCAGCCCGGTTCGGGCGCCGGCGCGAACGTCGGGAAACCGGTCGGGTTCGAATGTCCGGTGATGGCGCGACCCGGACGGCGGCCGCTGGGCCGGATGGTGCCGGCGAAGCGGACCTTCGGCACGGCCGCTGAGCGTGGAGGCTGTGTGAAAACCGCGACGCACCGTAGCCTGTGGACAGGCTTCGGGGGCGGAAATGGCGCGCTTCATCGAGGGTGAGGATCGGCGTCAGCGGCACTGCTTCCAGAATACCTGGAGGACTACGTCTCAGGACAATCCGGTACGGGTGATCGACGTCTTCGTCGACGAGCTGGATCTGGCGGGGCTTGGGTTTAAGGGGGTGCAGGCCGCATCCACCGGGCGGCCGGTTACCAGCCCGGCTCGATGCTGAAGCTCTACCTCTACGGCTGCCTCAACCAGGTGCAGTCGAGCCGGCGGCTGGAGCGCGAGGCACGGCGCAACACCGAGCTGATGTGGCTGTTGGGCAAGCTGGCGCCGGACTTCAAGACCATCGCCGATTTCCGCCGTGACAACTGCGAGGCGCTCCGTGCGGCCTGCGCCGCCTTCGTCGCGATCTGCCGGCAGGCCGGCCTGCTGACAGGCGGCGCGGGCTTGGCGGTCAAGGCGGCGGCGATCGCTTCCGCGACATGTGCGGTCAGGTCGAGGACGTCGAAGCCCGCTTCTTCAAGCCCCTCTTTCAGGCAGATCGCGGGCAGGATGTCATCCTCGACGATCAGTAACGTCTCGCCGGTCGCGCCTGCCGTGTTCATGCTGGTCATCGGCTTCCTCGCGCGATCGCCGCGGGGTCGGCGGTCGTGGCGTTCTGCGGGGTCGAGTGTTCGCCATCGTCGACGAGCGCGACCTGCGTATGAGTAATGGTGACGTTCGCTCCCGGATCGGCCGAGGTCGTCTCAACGACTGCGCCAAGTTGACGAGCCAAGGCCTCGACGATGCTGGTGCCGAGCCCCTTGCGCACCTCGCAGGGATCGCGCGGCATCCCGACCCCGTCATCTCTCACCGAAAGTGTCCAGTTGGGACCTCGGAATGTACTGTCGACGGTGATCGAGCCCCCGCGCCCGTCCGGGAAGGCATGCTTGAGCGCGTTGATGACCAGTTCGGTGACAATCAGGCCAAGGCTGATCGAGACCCGGGCATCCACGACGCCGCCGGTCCCGGTGACCGCAAGACGGATGTGCTGCGGGTCGCCGATCATCGAGGCGGCGATGCTCTCGCACAGCGCGACAAAATAGGCCGGCAACTCAACTTTGTTCCGATCAGACAAACTGAGCAACCGTTCCAGGGCGGCCACTGACATCACCCGGCTGTGCGCATCCTTCAGGTGCGCCCGGGTCTCCTCGGACGAGGTCTTTTTGGCGTATTGCAGAAGGACGCTGGCGATTATCTGCAGGCTGTTGGCCACTCGGTGACGGACCTCCTGCAGCAGCACGAGGTTCTGGCGGAGGGCGTTATCCTTGGCCTTTGCGTCGGCGCGCGCGTCGGTCACGTCGGTGGCGGCCACGAGCAGCCGCTTGTTCTCCAGATCGAGATAAACCAACCGCTGGGCGTGGATGACGAGGTCCCGCGGTGCGCGGTGCGGGCGCTGTAGCTGCATCTCGTAGGCTTCAATCTCGGCGGCTCCTGACGCCGTGGCGGCGAGCAGAACGCGCAGCGTCGGAACATCCCACTCGCCCGCTCCAAGGCTGGTCATTGGATTGCCGAGGGCGGCGTCGGCGTCGATCTCGTAGGCGTTCGCGAATGACCGGCTAACGGCGACGACGTTGAGGTCGCCGTCCAGCAGGAGCAGCGGGCCAGGTGAGGAGGCGACGACAGCCAGGGTCAGGCTAAGCGCCGTATCCTCGGAAGTGGGGGTGGGCGGGGCAGACACGGCCGGCCGTTCTGAGGATCTGGAGGCCCGCGGAGCGAGAGCCGTACCCAGTAGATGTTGGAAATTCCACCCTAGTGAGGGTGATTTTAAACCTAGCGGCTCAAGCCGGCAAGAGCTGCACGACAGCGCTCGAAGTTGAGGCGTTCGAAAAACTGATTATCGAAATCCGACAAATTCTTACGCTCAGCTGAAATGACGGCTGAGCTACCTGAACTGCGTAAGAGGCGTGACCGGAACATTCGCTGGATCATAGGCCCCGCCTTTTAGCCATGCGGGCGGCGGGCTGCAGTTCGCGCCAACCCCGCGCGATGCGCCGGAAGGCGGAACGCTCGACCTCACTCAACGCACGCGCCGCCTTGCGCTTTGTGGGTTGGCGCGCAGGTCAGTTCTTGCGACCCCAGCCCATCGCGGAGAAGGCCTTTGGCAAGAGTAGGGCGGTGACGACGCAGATCGCGGACGCAATAATGAGTGGAGACATGCTTTTTGCTCCTGGCGCGACGTCCTGCAGGGCTAACCGCCTCGGTAGCGGCGCACGCGGAACAGCGCCCTTATGTCCATGAGGGAACCCCGCGCCTCCGGGTGGCGCGGGGTCCGAACCGCGGTCGCCCGAACGGGGCGACGGGGGTTCGTTTAGCTGCCGTACCGGTCGCCGCCGCCGTCGCGGACATCCTCGCGGATGCTGGCGCTCAGTTGATCAAGCCTCGCGGTGATGGTCGCCCGGCCGCGCGGCCCGAGGTTGCCATGGCGGTTGCGCAGGGACCGCTCCTCACGCTCGATGGCGGCGAGCGTCTGCATGGCGCGGCGGCCTTCGGCGCGGCTCAGCCGGCCGGTGTCCATGCTGCGGCGGATGCTCTGGCCCATCTCGGCTTGGCGCTCGTCGATGCTCTGAGCGCCCTGGTTCTGATAGTCGGCCCGTTGCTGGCGGCCGTCGGTGGAGATCCAGCGGCCGCGGGCGTCATAGTAGCCGCGCGCCTCGCCGCGGATCCAGCGGCCGTTCTCGTAGTAGCCGGGCTGGGCATCGGCGACCCAGACGCCGTTGGCGTCGCGGCGGCCGGCGGCCTCGCCGGACATCCACCGGCCGTCGGAGTTGTAGCGGCCCGTCGCGGGACCGGCGATCCAGCGGCCGCGGCTGTCGTAGTAGCCCGGCGCGGCGGCGGGGACCCAGCGGCCGTCCTCGGTGTAGTAGCCGCTGGCCGAGGCCGGGACCCAGAGGCCCCTGGCGTCATAGTAGCCGGCTGCAGACGCATCGGTGTCGGCCTGAACCCAGCGCGCGTCGCGATCGTAATAGCCGCGGGGGGCGCCCTCGACCCATGCGCCGTGGCGGTCGAAGTAGCCCTGAGCGTTGTTGCGGGCGACGGCGTTGGCGTGCCATGCGCCGTTGTTGTCGTAGTAGCCATAGGCGCGGGCGCAGTCCGGCCGGCCCTTCGCCATCTGGTTGCCGACCAGCGCGCCGGCTAGGCCGCCGATCACCGCGCCTTCGTTGCGGTCGCCGCGGCCCGCGACCGCGCTGCCGGCGATGGCCCCGAGCCCGGCGCCGACGACGGTTCCGGCGATCCGGTTGTTCTGGCGTTGCTCGCAGGTCTGTTGGGCGAGGGCCGCAGTGGGGATCAAGGCCGCGGCGCAGACGCCGGCGACCAGGGTTTGAATTCGCATTTGGTGGAGGCTCCTGGGGAAGAGGCGTACCCTTCCCGACCGGTCTTACATAAGCTTTATGCCCGGATAATCAAGTTTTATCAGAAGTATTTTTCAGATTACCGTAAATGCAAATCCCTATTATAACAAATAAAGTTCGAAAAAAGTCGCCGGCCTGGGGACCAAAAAATTACTTTTCGTCGTGGGTCGTCCTGTAATTGTTTCCAATTTCTGCGCACCTTAGCGATTTGCCTGCAGTAAATCATCCGCGCCAATCCTGTTGGCGATGCACGCCCATCGGCGCGTCGCGAGGTCGGGCGCGGTCATCACGTTCCCGGCAAGCGGGCCGCTGCGGGGTTGCCGCGGGCTGGCGTCGCACCATCTAAGGAAACGGGCGTAGCGATAACGCAGCGTCCGGCGAGCCCGAAAGGTGCTCCCATGTCACCCGAAAACACCGACTTAGAGCGGCGCGTGCTGGCGCATGAACAAATCCTGCAGGCTTTGCTCGCTGAACTCGGTGAGCGAAATCCTCAGCTGCTCAGATCCATCACCGAACGTTTCTCTCCCTCACGGCTTGGCGCTCACGATCAGGATTTTCGAGAGACGGCCGACTATGCGGAGGCGTTTGTGCACGCGGTTAGCCAGTTTCAGGTTAGGGCTTCGTCGCTTCGCACGCCGCCCGAGCGACAGGGGGCTCGAGAAGAAGCGTTCGATCGGCAGCCGCTTAGCCGATTGGATGGTGTCATCCACATTACCGGCGCGAAGCGCGGCGGCGTATGGCACGTCACCCAGGACGGAGCTTTCGTCGGTGATTACTTCAAGTCCGAGCCGGCGCTTCTCGCTGCCATTGCCTTGGCCAAAGAAGTCGAGCAGCGTGGCGGCGTCGCAGACGTTACATTTGACGGCGCGCCTGTCCCGTATCGCACTGAGCGTGTATAGGCCCCTTAGGGGTCCTTAGCTCTCGGCTGAATTGACGCATCCATGCCGAGGGCCACGAGTTATCGACGGGCAAGATCACCTTGCATTGAATGCAGCTCTGGATGCCAACGTGCCCAGCCTACCTCCTACGATACTGAACGGCGGCCGTTACCACGAGGTCACGCGCGATGAGGATAAGATGGCGACGCTGCGTCCGCATGGAGATGACGCCGTCGCACTTCGAGATTTCCAGTTTGTTGTGGCTGACGTCGATAAAGCGGCGACTCAAGGCGGCCTTGAAGTCGTCGAGCGGCACAAGAAGACCGATATGATAGCGGGGTTGGTTGATCGTCTCGTCGTCAGGGTTCTTTAGGCGCTTCGCAGCTCCAGTGCGCGACCTGCAACACGCGAAATGCGTCGTGCAATCATCAGCGCCGCCCAAGTGATCCCACAAGCTTGACCGACCGGGATGCTGGTTGTGCCCTGAAGCGGACCGACGCAAGAGCCGCTAGAGGCGGTTCCTTAAGCGGTCACAAGACGCCGGCGGCCAACGGTGTGCGCGCGTAGCACTTTTCACCGCCATGGTTTCCTCATGCTGTACGGCTTACGCTCATGAATAAGTACAGACTCTACTTCATCGAACGCGGTCACATCACTGCTGCCGATGCATTCGAAGCCGTCGATGATGGGATGGCGATTGCCTATTTGGAGACCCGCCGCAGAGGGCGCCTCGCGGAGCTTTGGTGTCGCGAACGCATCGTCCGCCGATACACTCAAGACGCAGACGCCGCGACGACACCCGAAAGCCCTTCGCGTTAGCGCCCTCTGGCCCGGGGTCCGCTTTGGGTCCGTTCAGCCGCCTTGGGCCAACGGCGTGAATGTCCGGATTCTGGAGCGGCGGTGAGGTCCGCTGATGGCGCACTCCGGTCTGGTCCCAAAGCCTTGAGACTGGGCTCCGCTGGAACTAGGCATCTGGCGCCTCGGCCTGACCGGCGAGCCGGTCTGCGACCTCCCGCTGGAAATCCTCCGTCGTGTTGACTTTCGGCATCGGACCGTCCGGCGCGGGCACGCCCAGGAACTGGCAGAGCGGCGCCCAACCCTGGCTCACCTCATAAACAAGCAGTCGCTCGGGTGGAATTGCCCGGCGCACCGTTTCGTTGTGCCCGGTGTAAACGTCGAGCAGCTTGGCCTTGTCGTGCAAGCGCCGGTCGAAGAGATCTCCAACCACCTTGAGGACCATGCGTGTCCAAGGGTCACTTTCATCGGTGAACGCCGGCTTGAAGATGGTCGCCTGCGTGGAGGCGAACCAGGCCTCGGGATCGCGGACCGTGAGGACGACCTTGGCCGCGGGATATGCTGCGGCGAGTTCGCGCCAGAAGGTCGCCGCCGGCCAGTCGACGGTCGCGTGATAGCCGCGGAAAATCCGCTCCCAGTCGGGCCGGCCGTCGGCGGCGGCCTCCCAGCGCGCCGGCGCCCCGCGGTCTTTGAACACCTCAAGCATGTGGTAGCAGGGGCCGTAACCGAGCTGCTCGAGCGCTAATTTCAGCGAGAGCGTGCCTGTGCGGCCGAAACCTGCGCCGATCACCGACAGGCTCATGTCGCCCCCTGGGAATGTTGTTTGTCAGAGCCTAGCCCTGGAGGTCGGGTGCGTCACCTGCTGCGAGCTTTTGGCGCGCTCGGAAGGGGCCGCGTTGGAATGACTCGAGACTCACAAGGGCCGAGTCGGGGCCGATCGCCCTGGGCGCGTCACAGGCGATGTCGCAGTCCTGGAAGGAAGCGAACTTCCGCAATTGGCGCACCGAACAAGTTTGCCCGGGGATGGCGAGGCAATTTCGATCGAGTCGTCAGGAGCCGCCTGCGGCAGGTGCGAATGCGGCAGAGCCACTCCGCGGCTGATGCATTGCACGGCCAAGGCTGGTGACTGGCTCTCAAACGCCTAACCGGCGCTACCGCCTGCGCTCACTCGCCAGACCGCGTCGCCGGCGTCGTCGGCCACCAGCAGAGCGCCGGTGCGGTCCAGGGCGACGCCGACTGGGCGGCCGTGAACGGTCTTGTGGTCCTTGGCTAGGAAGCCGGTGACCACCGGCACGGGCTTGCCGGCCGGCAGGCCGTTCACCATCGGCACGAAGATCACCTGGTAACCGTTCAGCGGATCGCGGTCCCAGCTACCGTGCTCGCCCACGAAAATCCCTCTCGCGAAGGCCGGCGAGAGCGTTTCGCCCTGGCTGAACGCTAAGCCGAGCGTCGCCACGTGGGAGCTCAGTCCGTAGTCGGGCTTGATCGCCTTGGCCGCCATCTCCGGCTTCTGCGGGTGGACGCGGACGTCCACATGCTGGCCCCAGTAGCTGTAGGGCCAGCCATAGAAGCCCCCGTCCTGCACATGGGTCAGGTAGTCGGGCACCAGGTCCGGCCCGATCTCGTCGCGTTCGTTGACCACGGCGAACAGCCGCCCGCTGGCCGGGTCGACCGCCAGGTTGGTGGGGTTGCGCGTGCCCGAGGCGTAGATGCGCTTGGCCCCGGTCAGGCGGTCGACCTCGTAGATCGCCGCGCGGCCCTCCTCGGCGTCCATCCCGTTCTCGGTGATGTTGCTGTTGGAGCCGACCCCCACATAGAGCTTCGACCCGTCCAGGCTGGCGGCCATCGACTTGGTCCAGTGGTGGTTGATCGGCCCGGCCGGCAGGTCGGCCAGCTTACGCCCCGGCCCGTCGATCTTCGTGGCGCCCAGCACGTAGTCGAATGCCATGATCGCGTCAGTGTTGGCCACGTAAAGCACGCCGGCTACATAGGCCACGCCATAGGGCGAATGCAGGTGGTCGACGAGCACGCTGCGCAGTTCCGGTACGCCGTCCCCGTTCGCGTCGCGCAGCAGGGTGATCTCGTCGCCGCCCTTGGCCGCGGCGCCGGCGCGGGCCTTCACCTTGCCCTGGATGTAGTCCTTCGGCCGGAAGGGCTTGGTGCCCGGTCCGTTGCTCTCCACCACCAAGATGTCGCCGTTGGGCAGGAGATAGACAATCCGCGGATGCTTCAGGCCCCTTGCCAGGGCTTGGACCTTTAGCCCGGCGGCGGCCGTGGGCGTCTCGCCGGCCGTCCAGCCCACCGCCTGAGGCACGCTCATGGGGGGCAGCAGGAACTGCTGCGGGGCCGGCAGATAGGGGTTGGGGCCATATTGGCGTGCGGGGTCGCCGCCGGCCTGGTCGCAGGCGGCCAGCGTCAGCAGCGCGCCCAGCGCGGCGCCGGTGTGGAGCGGGGCGCAGGTCATGGCCGGTCCCCTTCGTCCACCATTCGCGCCGTCGTCACCCGCCAGCCGCCGACCGCGGCGACGAGCAGCAGGACGCTCACCACGGCTGACAGGGTGATCCCGAGCGGCATGACCGAAGTCCAGGCGTCGCGGCTGTGGACCAGCACGTTGACGGTGGAGAGCCCGACCGCGGCGGCGCTCAGCAGGAACGGCGGCCAGCTGATCCGCCCGGCCCGGCCGGTGGCGAAGTCAACGATCAGAATTAGGGCCGCGACCAGGGCCAGCACCAGGCCCGCGGTGATCAGCCAGGCCGAGAAGTTGGCCCACTGCATGAGCGCGGTCTGGCCGTACATGCGTCAGTTCCCAGGGCCGCGGTCAGCAGGGCCGAACCCGCTCCGATGAATCCGGGATGCAGCAGGGCTCGTGGCCCCGGTGTCGCGCTGGTCATGTGGTCCCTACCTATTTTTTCCCGGGTGCGGTCGGCCGGGCCGCGGAGGGTGCTTGTGCGGACCAGCGCGTCCCTGTCGGTCAACGCGTGAGAGGGACTGGGAGGGGCGCCGGAGCTTTCGCGGCTGGACGCAACCTGCGCAAAGCCATCGCTTCGCGTCGGCTGCTGACGGGGTGAAGTACCGGCGTTTTCGCGCATGGAGGAGCACGTGCAGCGGCGTTTGGCTGACGGCGCGAAGGTCTGGGTTCCGGAGCGGCACCAAGGTCCGCTTCTGGCGCTTCGTCGCCGGGGGATTGCTAGCCGGATTGACATCCGTCCTGGCAATCCACTTCGGCGCGCGGCGGGCTCGCCGCGTGCCACCCCGGTTAGACCTAGGCCGCGGCTAGGGTCTGCGGCGGGCCCAGGTGGGCCAGGAAGTCGGGCTTGCCGACCGCGACGCCGGCGGCCCGCAATACGGCGTAGGCCGTGGTGACGTGGAACAGGAAGTTCGGCAGCGCGAAGCCAGTCAGGAAGTCGCCGCCTTTGAAACGATAGCCCTGACCGTTCGGGAACTTCAGCACCACCTCGCGCGTCTCGGCGCCGGCGAAGGCTGCGGGATCGACGCCCTGGATGAAATCGATGGTGGCTTGGCAGCGCGCCTTCAGCTCGGCGAAGCTCGTCTCGGTGTCGGGCATGGAGGGCGGGTCGATCCCGGCCAGGCGCGCCACCGCGCCCTTGGCGCTGTCTGAGGCCATCTGGAACTGGGCGGGGAAGGGACGCATGTCTGGCGCGAGCCTCGCCTCCATCAATGCTGTCTCCGCCTTGCCCTCAGCGAGCGCTTTGTCCAGCCAGGCCTGCATGTTGGTGAGCGCCGCGACAAAGATGGGCGCCGACGCGTCGTAGATCGAGAAACTCATGAAACGCTCCATTCGGATGGCGCCGGGCGCCACCTGCGCCCGGCCTCGCCTGCAGATGGTGAGGCCTTCGCCCGGCGGTAGTGCTAAGTGGCACTCTAGCCAGTTCGCCCACGGCGAAGGTCCGCAATCTGGAGCGAGGCCGAGGTCTATTCTGGCGCGCGCTGATCGTGCCGGTACTGAGGCATAGATAGGGAGGGGCTGGGATCGCCCCCCGTCTCCGAGGGAAGTGAATCAGACCCGAGTCACGGCCTCAACCGGCCTTTTTCAACGGAATCGGCGCGTAGCGGACATTTACTGCGTCTGCTTGGTGACGCTTTCATCGGTACTTTCCGCTGCGGTTATCGAACACCGGCTTGGTGCCTTCGAGCACGTCGACGACCTGAGCGTTGATCGCGCCGTCTTCGATTGAGCCCGATTGATAGGTGATGTTTGTGCGGGACTTGCGGTCGAAACTCGCGCGGATGTCCGCGTCCAAGGCGGGATGCGCTACCTCTGGAGGGCGGTCGGCCACGAGGTCGAAGTGCTCGAAAGCTTCGTCACCAAGGAGCGGGACAAGGCCGCGGCGCTGAAGTTCATGAAGAAACTCATGAAGCGACATGGCCGCGCCAAGGTGGTCACCACTGACGGCCTGCGCTCCTATAAGGCGGCCATGAAGGAGCTGAACATCGCCGACCGCCAGGAGGTCGGCCGATGGGCCAACAACAGGGTAGAGAACTCACACCAGCCGTTCCGACGACGAGAACGGGCGATGCTGCGGTTTCGAAGAATGAAGACGCTGCAGCAGTTCGCCTCGGGCCACGCCAGCTTCCACAACCACTTCAACCAGGAGCGCCACCTCGTCAGCCGGGACATCTACAAGCAAAGACGCTCAGCCGCCCTGGCTGAGTGGAGGAAGGTCGTCGGCTAGAGCCAGCTCGGGGTAGGGGAGCTGCGCTCGAGTGGAGACAAGTTGCCGTTGGACTGACAGCACCGCGACCTGACCGGCGCCACGACAAGGATCGGTATCTCGACGGCGACTTGAAGATGATGACGGCATCCGGGTCGGACCCCCGGATCGGCCAAGCCCGCTGGCTCTATCGGAGATCATGCTCCGCAAAAGTACATGGGCGCCGATCCGCGAATCTCATCGAGGCCAGCAACCCACGCTGAACAAAGGCCGAATAGATAGCTGCAACCGACATCACCGCCATCCATCACGTCCCTTGCGAAGTCGGGACCGTCCATAGATAGAGCCAAACCGCCTGTCGAATGACCTCGGCCGGGAAGCGGTGACGCTTGAACGAAATGGGATGCAACTGACGCCTCCGCAGACCGGAGACTAGTTAGCGTTAGACTGCCAGCACCCAGATGACAGCTCCATTGTGGGCGTGCACCTGAGCAAATTTCGGCAACGACTTCATGGCTGGTCAAAGGCGATGATTCGGCACTCCACACTCGACCTGGGCGCCGCATTTTGCCCCGGGAAAGGCAGGTCGAAGGCGCTATGAAGACAGCCGAGCGGTTCGGCGATCGCTGTGTCAACGCCCTTGAAAACCAATGCTTCATCGGAATTCATGTTGGGGAAATAGTACCATCTCTGATCCGCTGAATACGCCGACCCGGTATAAGGCGCCACTTGCGACGGGTCATCCGCATCGGCGACGGCGCCCTCGGCGAAATGGTCCGGATTGACAGTGCGTTGGTCGCAAACCGCGAGCGGTGCGTCTTGAGGAGGCGGGGATATAGTTCGCCACACATTGTAGACGATTGCCCGGCTATACTCGCCTATGTTTTCCCGGGCCGCAAATTCAGCAGCCGATTTCTGCAGGGTCTTACGCGTCTGGTCGATGTGGACGAACCGCGCCGGTTGAGATGCATTCAGGTGCGATCGCACCACAGGGTCCGCAATTCGGAAATAAGCGCCATAGTATGAATATGCGAGTTTTCCGGTTAACGCCCTAACCAAATCCACGCACGACGGAATGTATATGTCTTCTATCCAATCCGAGTTGAACCAGTCATAGTTACCAAGAGGGCTATGTGTTAGGATGACGCCTTCGTGCTGGAGGGTTGTCCCTCGCTCGAGTGACCTGGCGTCGATCACTTCTACTGCCCGGGAATCGACCTTCATGTCGATTCGATCCTCGTAGACATTTGACCACTGCCCGCTCCGTTCCGTTTTCGACGAGAAGTTAAGCGTGGCATGGACTGAGCGGGGGACATTTGGCATCGGCATGACGTATACTCCTCAACACCCAATGGCCTGTAGAATCGGCCTTGCGGCCCGTTCGGTTTCGCCTGTTTTTGAGCGGACGTGTCTCCCTTTTCGAGGTACCTCCGGGTCTCCTGGTGGCGGGCCCGGGTGAGCGGCCAGCCAGCCTGCCGCCATTTCGGGCGGTTCATTGACTATGGCGTCAAATGTCCCCCGTTCTACAGAGACCCGGCAAAATGTCCGGTCGAGGGATCCTTCGGAAAAAAGTCGCCCGAGTCTGGAACATGCCCGAAGAACGGGGTTCCGGGTTTGACCTCATCCGCGTCACCGTGCCATTCGATAAAGGCGTGGCGCTCGATGATCCGCCACTCGCCGTCGCGCTTGGTCATCCGATCAAGGTAACGGCCCCCGATGAAGGCCTCCCTGATCTCCCCTTCCTCGGTGTGCAGTTGATTGACGGCGAGGACGTAGGATTCGACCCTCGCTTCCGCACCGTCGAGCCTGATTAGCGGATTGCTCATCAGCTTCCAACCGGGGCGGGTGGTCCGAAGCCATTCGAACGTTTGCTCAATCCACGGATAGGCAGGCCCACTGTAACTTCCCGAGTGATGTTCGATTGCGTCCGGCCAATAGACGGTTTTGGCCAGTTCCAGGTCGCATCGGTCGAAGGCATGGGCGTGTCTAGCAATACAATCCCTGATTAGCTCTCGATCGTGTAGGTCCTTAACCTCTATGGTGTTTGACAACATCGGTCTTACTCCTATCCGACTTCGCCTCAGGGGCGTGGCGGAGGTGCGAGGGTCGGCGTCCCCGTCGGGTCGCTTTCGTTGGCCTGCGACAGCTTCACCGCCATCGGCCACCAGCTATTCCGCGATCGTCCCTCCCTCATCGAGAAGCCGATCTCGGGCAGCAGGACTTCAGGGCTCGTTTTCAATCCTATCCGTGCTTCATCATGGCCCGGGCGCCGTCGGCGATGCGGGCGGCGTCGGGGGCGAACGCCGCCTCCAGCGGGCGGGTGAAGGGCACGGCGCAATAGGCGCCACCCATCCGAAAGACCGGCGCCTTCAGCTTGCCGAACAGCTCGTGGCTGACCACGGCCGCAATCTCAGCGCCGATGCCGAAGGGCTTAGCGGCTTCATGGACGACCATCAGCCGGCCGGTCTTGCGCACCGATTCGAGCACGGCAGGCTTGTCCCACGGCTGGATCGTGCGCAGGTCGATCACCTCCGCCGAAATCCCTTCGCCCGCCAGCTTCTCTGCGGCGCCGAGCGATTCGATCACCATGCGCGAATAGGTGACGATGCTGAGATCGGCGCCTTCGCGCCGGATCGACGCCTTGCCGAGCGGCACGCGGTGGCCGCTTTCGGGCGCCGCGCCCTTGGCGCCCATCAGCAGCAGGTTCTCGATGAAGATGCACGGATCGGGATCGTCGATGCAACTGCGCAGCAGCCCATAGGCGTCTTGCGGGTTCGACGGGGCGACGACCTTGAGCCCGGCGACATGGGCGAACCACGCCTCGAGGTAATCCGCATGCTGCCCGCCCGAGGCGATGCCGGCGCCCGTCATCGTGCGGACGGTGATTGGCACGCCGGTCTGTCCGCCGGACATGAAGCGCAGCTTGGCGGCGTGGTTGACCAGCATGTCCATGGCTACTGTCGTGAAGTTCATCAGCATGATCTCAGCCACCGGCTTCCAGCCGTTCAGCGAGGAGCCGATCGCCGCGCCGATGATCGCCTGCTCGGCGATCGGCGTGGAGCGGACGCGCTCGTTGCCGAAGCGGGTGGACAGGCCGCGCGAAATCCCCACGACGCCGCCGCCTTCGCCATCGGCGACATCCTCACCGAACAGCAGGACTTTCGGATCGGCCTCCAAGGCGTCGCCAAGTGCGCGATTGAGCGCCGCCACCATCGTAATCTGGGCGCTCATCGTGGCCGCCCCCTCGGCGGTTTCCGTCTTTGCGGTTGAGGTGTTCATGCGTAGCTCTCCTCGGGTACGAGGCTGTCGTCCGCGTAAACGTCTCGGCGCAACTCAGACACCTCGGGGAACTTGGCGGCCAGGGCATATTCGATGGCGACATCGATCGCCGCCTCGTGCTCGGCCTCGATCCCGGCCAGGACCGCTTCGTCGGCGATCCCCTCCGCGATCAAGCGGGCGCGGAAGCGCGGATAGGGATCCGCCTCGATCGCCGCCTGCTTGCGCACCTTGTCCATATAGGAATCGTCGTCGCCCATGACGTGGCCATGGAAGCGGAAGGTGACGGCCTCAATCAGGGTCGGCCCCTCGCCGGCTCGCGCACGGGCGACCGCTTCGACCGCGACGGCATACATCTCGTGCGGGTCGTTGCCGTCCACGCGGACGCCGGGCATGTTGTAGCTGACGGCGCGATCCGCGATCTGCTTGGCCGACGTCGCCGTTTCATAAGCCGTGTGCTCACCGAACTGGTTATTCTGGCACAGGAAGATGACCGGAAGGTTCCACACCGAGGCAAGGTTGAGCGCCTCATGGAAGGCGCCGATGTTGGACGCACCGTCACCGAACGTCGCCACCGCCACCCGGCCGTCGCCCGCCAGCTTGGCCCCCCAGGCAAGGCCGTTCGCAATCGGCATCGATGAACCAACAATGCCGGTGGTCACCATGATGCCCTTCTTCGGGTAGGTGATGTGCATCGGCCCGCCCTTGCCCTTGCAGGCGCCATCCACCCGCCCGGCGACCTCCGTCCACAATTCCTTGAGCGGCATGCCCTTGGCGAGCATGTCGTGAATGCCGCGATAGATGGTGCAGAGGTAATCGTCGTCGGTCAGGCAAACACTCAGGGCCGAGGGGATCACCTCCTGGCCGCGATAGCTGTAGTAGGGCGTGACGAGCCGGCCAGTCGACATCAGCCGACGGGTCCGCTCGTCGTTCGCCTTGAGCAGCGCCATCCGCCGAAAAATCTCAATCTGCGTGTCGCGATCCGGCGTGATGCTGTTCTTCACTATGCGTTCTCCCTACCCGCTGGAGGAAAGTTGAAGAATCTAAAACCTGATGCTTGCTTCAACACCATAAGTACGAGGGCGCATGTAAGATACAGCATCGCCCGCGGTTGTCGCGAACAGGCTCGCGATCCTCAGCGCATTCGTTAGGTTGTTTCCGTAGGCCGCAAGCGTAATTCCCGACTTTTCGAAGGTATACGCCATCCTAGCATCGAGAGTCGTGTACGCCTTCTGCTGGATCCGGCCGTCAAAGGTGTATGAGATCGGACTCGTATGATAGAGCGTCGCGTTAAGTCTGAGCTGGTCATCGCCAACCGGAACAGTAATAACGGGCGAAATGTTCAGCGTGAATTTAGGTGCACGGATCATGCGATAGCCGCTGAGATCTCGGATGAGCGGCACGTTACCGACGTTGAGCACGGTCCCGGTATTGGTGTGCGCGATGGGATCGTAATTGCTCCGGCGCGGATCGTTGACCGGACCATCCTTAAAGTCAGTATATTTGGCATCCAGCAGCGAGACGCCAGCGCGCACCGAGAACATGCTCCCCAAACGCAACGTCGCGTCGATGTCGGCGCCGTTGATTCTCGCTGCGGCAGCGTTCTGGACAACAGAAGTGTTCGTGCACGGCGCATTGGGCGCAGGGCTGGTGGGGACGCAGACGTAGTTGTTGATCTGCAACGATTTGTAATCGTAGTGATAAACCGCCAGATTCAAATCGAGATTGCTCGCGACGCTCCCCTTGAAGCCGGCCTCATAGGCATAGACGGTCTCGGGATCCGCGAGCGGGAGCGTTCCGCCAGGGCCCAGCGCGAAAGCGGACGACTGGAAGATCCCGCCCTTGAAGCCCTTCGTGAACGTAAAGTAGACGTTCGATTTGGGAGTAAGGTCGTACCGGATCGATGCTCGCGGGGTAAAGCTGTGCCAACTGCGCGCCGCCACGTCAGGAGACAGTGTCGCCAAGGCGGTGCTCGTTCCATAGACGAACAGCCCACTCCTGAGGCTGCGCCGTTCGTGGCTGTATCGCAGGCCGCCGATCAGGTGCAGCCGATCGGTCACGTCGTAGTACGCCTCGCCGAAAAGGGCCTCAGCCTTGTACGACTGCTTGCTCGCTATGCTTACGGAGAATGTATTCAAGACGTTGAGAGGCGTAAACCCGCCCCAACCGTCAATGTAATATGCTCCAGCCACAAAGTTCAGCTTTCCGGGGAGCTTCGAACTGAAGCTCAGTTCCTCACTGAACGCACGGTCAGTCGAGTAAGAATCGTAGAGGAGCCCATAGGAGCCGGGGGGCTGGACGCTGTTGTCAGCATCGTTGACGGCGTGGAGCTTGTACTCGCCGAAGGCCGAGATCGATTTCAGCTCACCGATTCCGGTATCAACTGATATGGTTCCGCCATAGCCGTAGTGATCATTCCGGTTCGTTATCGGCAGGATCGGGTTCTGGGCGACGATGTAAGGGTCTCCAGGGAGCAGTATCGTGCCTGGAATGGTACGGCCGACCGTATTTCCATTGAGTGGAACAGCAAAAGACGTTGCAGTGTCGTCGCGCACCCACCAGTCGGCGAACAACACGATTTTTACGTTGTCTGTAGGATCGAGCCGCAGTTTGCCGCGAAGCGTACGGGCACGAAACGGCGACACATGATCGCCATTCTGAACGGACCGCAAGTAGCCGTGGTTGTGCTCATACGATCCGGCAATGCTCAGCGCCGCACGATCCTGGATCACTGGTACGCTGACGTAGCCCTTGAGCGCTAGATCGTTCAAGTTGCCGTAGCTGGCGCTCAGGCTTCCGGCGACATCATTGCCGGGCTCGTGTGTGATCACGCGGATGGCCCCGCCGGTGGCGTTGCGACCGAACAGCGTGCCTTGAGGTCCCTTGAGCACCTCGATTCGCTCCACATCCGGCAGGTCTAGCATACCAGTGTTCGGCGAAAAGACGTAAACGCCGTCGAAGTAAAACGCAACGTTAAGGTCCGAACCGGCGTTCGTCACTTGAGTGGTTATGCCGCGGATGGACGGAATAGTAACGCTGCCGACCGCATCCATCAGCAGACCGGGAGTTGCAGCAGTCAGGCCTTGGATATTATGAATACCAGCTTCCTGAAGTTGCTGCCCCGTCATTGCGCTAATTGACAACGGAACGTCCCGCAGCCGTTCCTCACGGCGCTGCGCAGTGACAATAAGTTCACCCACCGTGGCGTCGGCCGAATGGGCGCCTGCCGCAACCTGCGCCTCGGCGCGCGTTCCGCCGAGCATCCCGCCAGACGCCAAGAGCGCGCCCGCCAAAGCCAATCGTGAAACCGTCATAACCCTTGCCCCCCTTTGCTCTTGAAGAATTGTGAGCGCGCCCTCAAACGCCTCACATATTCGATCATATTGTTTCATCAGTAAGCGTCTAAGAATGGCGACGAAAGAGATCGTGGCCGCTCCCCTATACAATTCGCCTTTCGTCGTTGAAGAACTTGGACGCCGGGTCGTCTGGATAGAACGATCCAAAGGTCTTTGGCCAACCGAGCATTCGATCGGCATAGTCTACGGGATCAACATCGTGGAACCAGTCCATGACTGCGACGCGCCGCAGTATGCGCCATTCACCCGAGCGCTTTTGCATGCGATCGAGATATCTTGCGCCAGCGAGCACGCGCCTGTCCTCGCCGGCTACATTGGGCAGATCGCTAACAGCGAAGACATAAGACTCCACGTCAGCGTCTTCGCCCGCGATCCGAATAAGGTTGATTCCTATTGTCTTCCAGGTGGCGCGGCGTGCCCTCAGAAATTCGACGGTCTCATCGACCCATGGATAGACCGGTCCCTCGTAGCTTCCCGCGTGATCCTCGGTCGCATCAGGCCAGTACGCGCTCTTCACGATGTCCGCATCACCTCGGTCGAAACCGTGGCAGAAGCGCGCCAGGCAATCGCGGATCGCCTCCTTGTCAAGGAGGACCTCTATAGCCTGGTTCATGCGGTGCGGGCCCAGCTGCGATTCTGGGCCGCGCAACTCAGAATTGTCCGCCAATCCTGCATGATCCACCCTAATTTATATTATCGATTGGGCACGATTTAATCGCCTAGCCCTGTCGAAACGATGGCGTCGCAGGAACCTGAGTGCATAGCGAGACATTGGCGCCTGGTTAGTCAGTACTTTCGTATCAAGGTGGCGAGGCCGCTCTCGCTCGATCCACGAATTTCGCTCATCAGGCCATTGCTTGCGCCGCACGGGTGCGCAAGAGAGGATTCCGAGTCTGAAATCAGGCGGACAGAGCAGATGCATAGCCGACCCGTTGAGTCCAGCCCCCACGACCCCGAAATTTTGATTGCGGCGATGAAGCACATAAATGTCGGGATCGCCGTGTTCGATTCCGAAGACCGGCTCATCGGTTGGAACCCACGGTACCTCGAGTTCTGGCCCGCTCTCTCGGATCGGATCACTGTCGGCTTGTCCAAAGAGGATCTGGCGGCGATGATCCATGATACGGGCACCGAGCTCTGGGTGCCTGTTCCACATTCCTGGCTAGATGAATCGGGTCGCCCAATTGGCCCTTTCGCACACGTCAGCCGCCTTGCCGACGGGCGTTGGGTGCAAATCCATGCCGCCCCGATGCCCTCGGGCAGCTATGTCACCTCAATAGCCGACATTTCCGAACTCAAGGCCAGAGACATGCGCGACCTGGCCATCCAACTGGCCGAGCGCAACGCACTGGTTCATGGCGATGCCTACGCTCTGAAAGAAGCAACCGTCACGTTTCCGCCTGATGGGTCAGGTCCGATATGGGATGGTCCGATTGACGAACTTCTCAATCTCGACGCTGCGCAGAGAAATCTGATAACGACCTATGACGATCTCGCGGCGAGTTGTCGAAGAAACTTTTCGCTGTACGACTTGGATGAATTGGACCAGTTACTCGGAGGTGAGCTCAAATCACTGGTTAGACAGATGTGGGGAGACCACCATTTTCTTTCTGTACGCCGAACCACGCTTTCCAATGGTGCGGTCATCGTCAGATTTGTCGACGTAAACGATCAATTCGATTTAACTGATATCGTCCAAGAAAGTGACTCTGCCCGTTACCGTGATCTTGAACAGGTGGTGGACAAACTGAACGAAGAGATAATTGACGTCACACGCCTGCTGCATGACGAAAATATGATCAGAATTAAAGTCGAACAGGAGTTGATCGCCTCTAAGGAAGACGCCGAGCGATCAAATGTGCTCACCTCGCGGTTTGTCGCAGCGGCGGGCCACGACTTGATGCAACCATTGAATGCGGCGCGCCTTTTCATATCAACGCTCGTCGATCACCGCATTTCAACTAAATCGAGGGAAGTGGCCAACAAGGCATTGCGTGCGCTGGACTTTTCTTCGCAGTTGATTGAGTCCTTGCTCGATCTCTCGAAAATCGAACTCGGCCTGACCCAGCCTCGTTTCGAGAATGTCCAAGTAGATGAGATCATAAGCGATCTTTACTCTGAATTCTCTCCAGAGCTCAAAGCGAAGGGCCTGTTCCTGGAAGTCGAATATTGCGGTTATGTTGCGCATTCGGACCGGATTCTTCTTCGCCGGATACTTCAGAACTTTCTGGCCAATGCTGTCACCCACACTGCGTTGGGTGGCGTTCTGATTTCTCAGCGGATAATCGCCGGCGAACTTCGCCTCGCGGTGACCGACACGGGCGAGGGCATCGCGCGCGACGCACAGTCGGATATATTTTCGGAGTTCATCCGCATTCCCCGGTCCGACGCCGCTTCCAATCATGGGCTTGGCCTAGGCCTTGCCATCGCGGCGGGAGCCAGCCGCCTGATCGGGGGCCGAATCAGGCTCACCTCGAGGCCGAACGTGGGGTCGCGATTCTCCGTTTCCATACCCCTTGCGCCGGAATGCAGTCGAGCCGATTCAGCGGCGGCGAACCACGACCGCGCTGACAACAGAACGGTCATACTCGTCGAGGATCACGATTTGACTGCCGAGGCGATGGGAGGCCTGCTTCGATCGTGGGGATATTCAGTCGTTTCAAGTCCGGGCTGCGATGACGCGCTCGCGAAGGTGCATGACGGAGTTCGGGCTGACTTGATAATTGCCGATTATCATCTTGGAGGATCGGAGGTCGGGACCACTGCTGTTTATCGGCTCCGCAAGGCGTTGGGCGCTTCCGTTCCGGCGCTCATCATTACAGCAGATCGATCACGTGAGTTGCGCCAAGCCATTGAACGGGAGGGCATGGAGTTCATCTTGAAGCCTCTCGCGCCAGAAGTTCTTCGTGAGGCCTTGAACAGGATTTCGACGTAGGATCACGACCCATGGACAGGTCGGGGTTGAACGGCCCCGGGGTGGCGTATTCGACCGCCTCAACGGACCGCGATCGTCTCCGCCGGTGGGCGCGCTGGCCTTTTCGACGGCGTTCCGCGCCAGATCGCGCCCGACAGCCCCATGTTCGGCGTCACCAGGGCCGACTGGCGCGAGCCTCAGCCGAACCCGGGAACGGACGGCCGATGAGGCGCCGCAAGCAGAGCTTCGACCGCCAACCGGCTTGACCGCCCCAACCACTCATGGACAGATCAATAAGCCCAATCGGCGAGCCCGATCCCGGCCGACTTCACGTCGGAATACCTGGCTGGCTTGAGTTCGCAATGGGGGACCGACCTGAAATCTGCATCAGCGGCCGACTTCTCGGAATGCGCATGGATCGGGAAATGGAGCTTTCAATCAAGACCAATAGGCCAACCTTCAATCTGAACAGAGTATTGATCGTCGATGATCATCCGATGATCCGCGATGCTTTGCGAACCATCGTTGAGGTAGCATTCGATACGTGCGAAACATTGCAGGCGCCGTCGATCGACGAAGCCGTCAGGCTGCTCGAGGAGGTGGAGTGGTGCGACGTCGTACTGCTCGATCTTACCCTGCCGGGCTTGACTGGTCTCGACGCACTCCGGGCCCTGAACGCCCGGTTTCCGTCATTGCCGATTGTGATCGTATCCGGGGTATCTGACCACGCAATCGCCGAGGCGGCGATCGAGGCTGGGGCGATCGGCTTCATTCCGAAGCAACTTAGGCGCGGATCCATCATCGACGCCCTGAAGCTGCTTTCCACAGGCGCCGACCACAAGTCGTGGGGTGATGACGAGCCCGACTTGCAGCAGAAAACGGTCGGCCGGATCAATCAATTGACGCCGCAGCAGAAGATAATCCTAAACCACATCATCGAAGGCAGTGCTAACAAACAGATCGCTTACGCGCTCAATCTGTCTGAGAGTACGGTGAAGGCTCACGTTTCGGCTGTTCTTCGCAAGCTTGGCGTTGGAAGCCGAACCCAAGCTGTTGGGCTGTGCAGCAGAGTGGGCTATCGCGCGACACGTTCGACTATCCGGTAAGCACCACCTCTTACCCAGCACCGCCACCGCGCGGTGTCGTCCAAACAACCATTGCCCAGGCTCAGGTCTTGTTGATCGGTGTTGTCACTGCAACCACTGCGCGGCGCCTCACCAATGCGAGGGAGCGGACCCGTCCAGGCCGCAGATGTCGGCCAGGCGGCGTAACGCGGCGATGTGCGGCTCGGGCCCTGCGAGGCCGAGCCCGATCGTGTGCAGGCTGATCCCCGCCAACCCCGCCGCCCGCCAGATGGCGATCTCCGCCGCCGCCTCGTCCCAGGTTCGGCGGCGACCGTCGAGGGTGTCTCCGATCATCGCGATGTTCTGCACCGGCAGGCTCGCCGCATCGCGGCCGACCTCCGCCAGGGCGGCCGCGAGCGCGTCGAGCACCGGCGGCGCCTCCTGGGGCGTCAGCACAGCGAGATAGCCGTCCCCCAGCCGGGCGGCCCGCTTCAGTGCGGCCGACGAGGCGCCGCCGACATAGATCGGGACCGGTCTCTGCACCGGCAGGGGATTGAGGCCGGCGTCGGCGATCGTCTCCCACCGTCCCTGGTGCGTTACGAGCGGTTCCGTCCACAACCGGCGGAGAAGGCAGATCTGTTCGTCGAACCGGACACCGCGCGCCCTGAAGTCCATACCAAGGGCCTCGTATTCGTGGGCCAGATAGCCGACACCTAGGCCCAGCCGCAGGCGCCCGCCGCTGTAGACGTCCACGTTGGCGACTTGCTTGGCGAGCAGCGCCGTCTGCCGTTGCGGCGCGATGACGACCCCGGTCATCAGGCCGATTCGATGGGTGCAGCCGGCGAGAAAGCTGAACAAGGTCAGGGGCTCGTGGAACTGGCTTTCATGGCTGTAGGGAATCTTCCGGCCGCCGAGGGCGCGCGCATGGGCGCCGACCACGTGGTCATAGGCGAGTATATGGCTGAAGCCGAGCGACTCTGCAGCCTGGGCGAAGTCGCACAGGCCTGAGGGATCGAGGCCGATCTCCGTCTGCGGAAAGACCACGCCGATGTGGAACTGCGCGCGCGACGGCCTCTCCGGCCTCTGAGCGTCCGCCGTCGCCTTGTTCATGGATGTCGCTCTAACCACGTGAGGCCATCGCCCGAACGACCGGCCTCGAGTCACTCTCGCACGCCGAGCGGCTCCCGTCCGTGCGCATCAATCGTGAGATTGGCCCATGACGTGAGCTCGGAGCTTTTCGCCGCTGTCGCCGAGCAGATGCTCGCTCAGCTCGCCCAGAAGCTCCATGTCCTCGACCCTCTCTGCCAGCCGCCAGCGACCGTCAACCTTTTCAAATCGATCGAAATAGGTTCCGGAAACGATGGCTCGCAAGGTCAACGTCTCAGTTTGCTGAAATACGGTCACGTATGATTCTGATCTCGCGCAGTTCGGACCGTCATCTGTGATCACCACATTGCTGATCACGTGGCGGGTGCGCGGCGTGCCCCGACCGGGAAATCTACGAACCGTCCTGCCGTACCATTCGGTGACGCCCTCAGCTCCAGCGTGCTTTGTTTGCTCACCACCTAGCAAGCCCATTTTGGTAGCCGCGTAAAACTCACCTACGCCTGCAAAATCGCCCTTGTCGGCGCATTGAGGGTATTTGTGAAGTAAATTGTAGATCTCGAGCCAATCCGCAAAATCCATACTGAATTCCTCCGTTATGTAGCGTGTTAGGAGTTATATACAGCGGCTATGGTCGCAGCGTAGCGGCGCGACCTTAGTTCGGCGACGCAAGCCGTCGCCGTCGCGCATCGTCGGATGGTCACCGACAACCAAGACGTGCTCCATCGGCCTGCCGCTCCGCTGCAACGAGAAACCTTATCCGAGCAGTTCCTCTGAAACGATATGAACTTTGGTACCGCCTGCCGGCGCGCCGAACGGTCCGATCCGGGCTGGACGGATGCAAGATGACGGATGATGAATTGAGTATGGCCCCAGTGCAAGGAAGACCGAAGTGCTGTCGAGCCCTGTTGCTGTCCATGGATGACATCACCGCCCCGACCGCTCGATGCGCCGACGCCGGATGGCCGAAAGGCTAATTGCGACGGATCCCATCTTTGGGCAGCGTGAGCTCTGGGGAGGTGGAAACCTGTGTTGGACCTGATGGCGGAGACCGCCGAGAAGACGACTGGCGAGCAGAGAGATGTTGACGTCATCGTCATCGGCGCAGGCCCGTGCGGGATCTACGCCATGCACCGGTTCCGCGAGCAGGGACTTTCGGTTCTGGGGCTGGAAAGCACAGGCGGCGTAGGCGGGGTCTGGCGGCTCAACCGCTATCCAGGGGCCCGCGTTGACGTGCCCTCCATCGAGTACTGCTTCCTGTTTTCCCGCGAGATCTACAGCGAGTGGCCGTGGTCGGAACTCTACGCGTCGCAGCCGGAACTGGAAGCTTATCTCAACTTCGTCGCCGACAAGCTCGATGTGAAGAAGCACATCCTGTTCAACCATCGGGTGACGGGCGCCCGTTGGCTGCCGGAGCAAAATCGATGGTGGGTGAAGACCGACAACAGCGCGCAGTTCACCTGCCGTTTCCTGGTCACCGCCATGGGCAACCTAACCGCGCCCAATGCACCTGATTTTCCCGGCCTTTCGGACTTCAAGGGCGAGTGGGTGCAGACGGCCCGATGGCCGCGCCACGAGGTCGAGTTGAGGGGACGGCGGATCGGCATAGTCGGGACCGGCGCATCGGGACTGCAGACGATCCCGGTCCTCGCCGGGCAGGCGAAGAGGCTGACGGTCTTTCAGCGCTCGCCAAACTACGTGGTGCCCGCGCAGAACCGCCCGCTGGACCCGTGGCGAATCCGCGAAATCGCCGAGCGGCTGGATGATTACAGGGCGGAGCTTTTGACCACCAGCGCCGCCGTCCGCTTCGGCTGGAGCCAGACGGTGTGCAGGCTCGACGAGCTGGCTCCGGCGGAGCGGGAGGCCGCGCTTGAAGCACAGTGGGCGCGCGGCGGCGCCGGCCTGGGGGCGCTCTTCGCCGAGGCGCAGTTGGATCCCCGGGTCAACGAGGTGATATCGGACTTCGTGCGCAGGAAGATCCGCGCCATCGTCAATGACCCGGCCGTAGCGGAGAAACTCTGCCCGAAGGACCACGGGATCGGTAACCGGCGCCTTGGCATCTGCGATGGCTACTACGAGACATACAACCGCGACAACGTCACGCTGGTGGACCTGCAGGAGGATCCGATCGAGCGGATCACCGAAGCCGGAATCCAGACCCGCAGCGGCCACCACGAACTAGATTTGATCGTCTTCGCACTCGGCTTCCGCTCCTTCACAGGGACCCTGATCGACGCGGACATCCGTAACGCCGCCGGCGCGCTGATCACCGAGCATTGGCGGCCCGGTTGGAAAACGGTGCTGGGGTTCATGACGTCGGGGTTCCCGAACCTGTTCATGGCCGGCGGCGCCGGGGGGATCGGGTTTTCCGCCAATATGATCCCCTTCGCCGAACAGCAGATCAACTGGATCGGCGACTGCATCGCCTACGTCGACGCGCACGGCCATTCACGGATCGAGGCCGATCCCGTCGCGGAGGCGGCATGGGTGGAGCACGTCGCCAAAACAGCGTCCCGCCTACTCCTGATGAGGCGCAACGTCCGCGACCGGGGAGTGCATGTCGATCCGGAGACCGGCCAAAGAGTGTGCATGACCTATCTTGGGGGCCTACCCGACTACATCGAGCGCTGCGAGCGTAGTGCCGCCAACGGCTACGAGGGATTCGTCTTGAGTTGATCCAGCAGGCCCTTCTGGCCCCTCGCATAGTTGCGCCGCCACGCCGCGCCACCATCAGCATAGGGAGGTTCCAACATGGTCAGTCCCAATTCGGTTGACGAAAAGCTCGAGTACCTTATGGCGAGAGAGGGCATAAGGGATTGCCTCGCGCGGTATTCACAAGGTGTAGATCGGGTCGATGCGCAGCTGCTTAAGAGTGCATATTGGCCAGATGCTATAGAAGATCACGCCGGTAGTTACAATGGCCCTGCTTATCCATGGATCGATGCCACTATTTCTAAATTCGCTGAATTGAGACATGGCTGGAAGGTGATCGGGAATCCCTTAATCCGTGTGCACGGCGATGACGCCCAGGTGGAATCCTATATTTTTGCGGTGAACCGCATGCCAACTTACCGAGCCGCCGATCGGGACGTATTCACAGGCGCACGCTATCTGGATCACATGCAACGCCGTGGGGACGAGTGGCGTATCCTGAAGCGAAAGGCTGTTGTCGAGTGGCGGCGGGAGGTGGAGCCCGTGGATCTGGGCGTGGGGACAAGTGGAAATCCATACGTTAGCGGCGATAAGAAGCCGAACGACATAGTGGCGCAAATGTTTGTGGACGAGTACAGCTTATACTAGCCATTAGTCTTATGATGAACATTATTTAAGATCATATTTGAAGGCGGCTCAGATGGAAAATCAGTCTAACGGGCGCTTCCGGATAATTCGCAAGGAATCCGCGACGCCGCTCCACGAAACGGACGCGATGGACACTACCGGCATCACACAGATCGCCCGAGCCGGGTTCGACCGAATGGCCGCCGCAGGCATGGGCGATGGCAGCACAATCAAACAAGTTTTCGCCATTCCCGGCATGAGCGTCGTGCATTGCTGGTTCAAGAGCGGTTTTCCACTTCCGCTTCACTCCCACAGCGCCGACTGCTTCTATTATATTCTGGCAGGCGATTTGCAGTTTGGAACTGAAACCATCGGATCCGGCGATGGGTTCTTCCTCCCGGGTGGGATGCCCTATGCCTATACGGCCGGCTCTCAGGGGGTCGAGCTCCTCGAGATCCGCACGTCGGACAAGTTCGACATGAAGTGCTCGATAGAAAATCCTGCGGCTTGGGATAAGGCGGTGGAATTGGTCGCGGCCAGCCGCGACCGATGGCTCGAGGAACGTCCGCCCCGCCGTGCTTGAGGGCGCCTGCCAAGCCGGCGCAGGCGAACTCCGTCGCCGGTCCTTCTATGTGCGACGGCAGGCGCCAGATCAGGCGCGACGCCACTCATCATTCCCGCCGCCGCGTGCGGCTGTCTGCTTAACCGCGGCGGGTCGCAGGGAACTGACAAGTTAAGTCCGGCGCGAGCTCCGCTCGCCTGCCGTCAGGCCGCGGCGGACGCCTCGTCCCAGACGCGATGAGCTGCAGCCCGAAATTGGCGAAGGGTGGCTCGGCGGATCAGGTGCGGTGAAGGTTGAAGGTGTTGTAGATCGCGGCGTGGGTTGAGAGAAATCTTTGAGCTGAACCCTGCGATTTGAATTTCTGCTGTTTTCGTTCTCGTCGTCGAATCGCCAGGTGCGAATTCTCGGCGCGGTTGTTCTCGCGCATGCCGCCGGGTCGGTGGCGACCCGTGAGTCCCACGAGGCGCGCCGCCGCCCGCGCGGTAGGATGCGAGCTTATCGGTGACGATCGTCTCCGGATGGATTCCTTGGGTTTCAGCAATTCGCGCAACAGCTTCAGCGCGGCCGCCTTGTTGCGGCGCTTTTGGACCAGCACGTCCAGCACGTCGCCTTCATCGTCCACGGCGCGCCAAAGAAACATTCGTCGCCCGCCGATCTTCACCACCATCTCATCGAGATGCCATCGGGGCGAGGGCGGCTGCCGGCGCTTTGGCAGGTTGGCCACGATGAGCGGTCCGAACTTGATCACCCAGCAGCGCACCGCTTCGCGACTCACGACGACCCGCGCTGGGCGAGCAGCTCCTCCACGCCGCGGAAGCTGAGCGGGAATCTGAAATAGAGTCACACCGCCTGGCGAATGACGTCCCCCGGGAACCGGTGGCGCTTTGAATGAGATGGGGCGCAACGCATGCCTCCTACGACCGGAGACGAGTTAGCGTTAGACTGCCAGCACAGAGCGGCCGTCGTCCCTCTGGTTCTCCATTGCGCTCATCGCTAGTGCGATCCCCCGTCGACGCTGAGGCTGGCGCCGGTGATGAAGGAGGCGGCGTCCGAGCAGAGCCAGACGACGGCCTCCGCGACCTCCTCGGCGCGGCCCAGCCGGCCGAGGGCGGTCAGGGCTTCAAACTCGGCGCGCGCCCCGGGCTGCGCAGCCAGCGAGCCTTGGATCATCGGGGTGTCGATGGGGCCGGGCAGCACGGCGTTGATCCGTACGCCGATGGCCCCGACCTCCTTGGCCGCTGACTTGGTGAGGCCTAGCACCCCGTGCTTCGCGGCCGAATAGGGGCTGCGCGTCGGCACCGGCTTCACGCCCGCGCCGGAGGAGATGTTGACGATCGCCCCGGATCCCTGCCGCTTCATCAGGGCGAGTTCGTGCTTCAGGCACAGGAACACGCCTTTGAGGGAGATATCGACGACCTGGTCCCATTCCGCCTCCTCGAGGAGGTCTAGCGTGCGGGACGGGCCGGGATAGGCGGCGTTGTTCATCGCGCAGTCCAGCCGGCCGAAGGCCGCGATCGTCGCCTCGATGACGGCGCGCACGTCGGCCTCGACGGACACGTCCGTGCGCAGGAACAGCGCTTTGCCGCCTGTCGCATTTATGTCGGCGGCCGCTTGCTCGCCGCCTTCGACGTTGATGTCGGCGATGGCCACCGCCGCCCCGCGGCTGGCGAACAGCTTGGCTGCGGCCAGGCCCATGCCGCTCGACCCGCCGGTGACCAGGGCCACCTTGCCGTCAAATCTCTGGTTCTCCATCGACTCTTTTTCTCCAGGTCAGAAGATGGCGATCGGGTTGACGGGCGAGCCCGTGCCCTTTTCCACCCGCAAGGGCGCCACGGGCATTATCAGCCCAAATTGATTTCCGGGCCATCGCCACCGGCTTCGAGCAGCACGACGCCAACTACCTGGCCCTCGTGAAGCTCGCCGCCTCTCGCATCTGGATGCGGATTATGAGTCGCTGATCTAGTCAGCTCGACATGACGGCGTTACGTGGTGGACGCGGAAGGTCTGCAGGCACAACTGCAGCCTGCCGAATGAAGCGGCCAGGGCGCGGCCCACGGCAACCAAGGGGCGGGGCGACACCTTGCATTCCGAGATTGTTCCCTTCCGGCTCGACATCCCTCAAGCCGAGCTTGACCGACTGCATCGCAAACTTGACGACGTTCGCTGGCCGCAAGCGGCGAATGTCGACGATTGGTCGCAAGGGGCGCCTCTCGAAAGCGTTCGGCGGCTTTGCGAATACTGGCGTCACGAATACGACTGGCGGCGCTGCGAAGCTTGGCTGAATGGGGTGGGCCAGTTCCGCACCAAAATCGACGGCGTGTGGATCCATTTTCTGCATATCCGCTCGCGCTCTCCCGCCGCCCAGCCGCTGTTGCTCACTCATGGCTGGCCGGGGTCGATCCTGGAATTCCGAAATGTCGTGGGCGCGCTCACCGAACCGGAAGCACATGGCGGTCAAGCGCACGACGCGTTTCATCTCGTCATCCCCTCGATCCCCGGCTACGGATTCTCCGATTCTCCGGTCGAGACCGGCTGGGACGTCACTCGGGTCGCCGACGCCTGGGCCGTGCTGATGAACCGGCTCGGTTACAGCCGTTGGTTCGCCCAGGGTGGCGACTGGGGCGGCGCCATCACGCGCTCCATCGGCGAGCGAGCGCTCGGCGGGTGCGCCGGGGTGCACATGAGCATGGCCTTCATCCAGCCGCGGCCGGAAGACATGGCCGATCTGACGCCCGCGGAAGAGGCGTGCCTTAGGGATGCGGCGTATTACCATGACGATGAATCTGGTTACGCCAAGCTTCAGGCGACCCGGCCGCAGACGCTGGGCTATGCGCTGACCGACTCCCCCGTCGGGCAGGCTGCGTGGATCTACGAGAAATTGCGGGCCTGGACCGACAACAACGGCGCCGCCGAGGATGCGTTGTCCGTCGACGAGATGCTCGACAACATTATGCTCTACTGGCTTCCAGGCGCAGCGGCGTCATCCGCGAGGATGTATTGGGAAAGCTTTCGCAGGGCCTTTGACGGTCCGTCCCCAGGCGGCGTTCCGATCGGCGTCAGCATCTACCCCCGAGACATCCTGCGCACATCCCGGCGGCTGTACGAAAGCACCGGCGCGCCCTTGGTGTTTTGGCGAGAACATGATCGCGGGGGCCATTTTGGGGCTTGGGAGGAACCCGATCTGTTCGTCTCGGACATGCGCGAGTGTTTCGCACAGCTACGTTGAACCGCGCACGTCGCCATGGGCCCGCGGTGACGCGCCGGGCCTTCAGCATATGGGAGGAGGTGTTGGATGAACACTGCCGCGGAACAGTATGACTTCGTGATCGTCGGAGGCGGATCCGCGGGCTGCGTTCTTGCGCGGCGGCTGACTGACGACGGTGTCACCAGGGTGCTACTCCTGGAAGCGGGCGAAGACGACTCCATCTCGCTTTCGCCCTCGCGGATCATCCCCAACCTTAAGGTGCGCATCCCGGCCGGCTTCGCCCACCTGATGGGCGATCCGCGCGTGTCGTGGCTCTATGCGAGCGAGCCGGACGAGGGGACAGGCGGTCGTGTCCACAAATTTCCCCGCGGTAAGGTGCTAGGCGGATCCTCGGCGATCAACGGCCTGGCCTATGTGCGCGGGATGCCGTTCGACTATGACGGCTGGCGCCAGCTCGGCTGTGTCGGATGGGCGTGGGACGACGTGTTGCCCCTGTTCCAGCGCTACGAGGACATGTCCGAGCGGGCGGCCGCCCAGCCGGGGCCAGGCAAGGAACTTGGGATCGCCCGCTATCCGCAGCGCTATGCCTCGATGGACACCTTTCTTTCGGCCTGTGCGGAAGCCGGCATAAAGCCGCACATGGACCTAAACCAGGAAGCGGTGGAAGGGCTGGGTTATTCCCGGCAGACGACCCGCAACGGATTGCGGCAGACGACATCGGTCGCGTTTTTGCGGCCGGTCCGGGGGCGCGGCAATCTGCGGGTGGAAGTGCAGGCTCTGGCTGAGAAGGTGCTGCTGGAGGGGAACGTCGCGGTCGGCGTCAGATACCGGAAAGGTGGCCGCACGATCGACGTGAAGGCCAGGCGCGAAGTCATCCTGTGCGGCGGCGTGATCAATTCGGCCCAATTGCTGCAACTGTCTGGGATCGGTGATCCGACGCACCTGTCGTTGATCGGCGTCGCTCCAAGGGTGAGCAACCCCGAAGTCGGAAAGAACTTCCAGGATCACTACGGCATTTCTCTGCAGCTCCGGCTCAAGCCAGGTAGTCAGAGCATCAACGCCTCCTCGAGGGGCCTGGGGCTGGCGGTGGAGCTCGCTCGTTTCGCCATCTCGCGCAAGGGCACGCTGGCCGGTTCGGCTGTGACGGCGACTGGCTATCTCTGTTCGACCCCTGAGATCGACGTGCCGGACATCCAGGCGTTCGCGGGGGCGGGCAACATCGATTACGAACAAACGCTAAAGCGGGGCCGCGTTGTGCTGGGTTCGGCTCCAGGCTTTACGTTCAGCGGTTATGTCGCCCGCCCGGAATCGCGCGGAAGCGTCATGGCGCGATCGCCTGACCCGGCGAGCTACCCGACGATCCGCCCGCGGTTCCTGAGCGCGGAGCGCGACCGGCAGATCACCGTGGCGATGATCCGACGCATGCACGGGATCCTGCTTCAGCCGTCGATGGCCAGGATCGTCGACACCTATTTGCCTCCGGTGACCCCCGCCATGATCGAGGATGACGAGGCCCTTCTCAGCTTCGCCCGGCAATATGGATACAGCAGCTATCACGGAAGCGGCACATGCCGGATGGGCGGTGACGAGGCGAGCGTCGTAGATCCCGAGCTAAGGGTCCGAGGCGTCGCAAATCTGAGGGTGGCCGACGCATCCGTCATGCCCCGGCTTGTGTCCGGCAACACCAACGCCGCCTGCATGATGATCGGTGAGAAGGCGTCCGATCTGATCAAGGCGAGCTAGTGTCAGCGGGCACTAAAGTTGACGTCATGTTGTAATGTCATGTACGAATCGGAGATGGGCGCGAGGCGCCGGCCAAGTCCGTAGTCCAGGGGCGAACGCGCCCAATAGGGCTCCGAACGGGACGCGACAGCCTCGTGGCGGAGCCTAGGGAGAGGCGGCGGATGCCTGGAATTGAACACGCCGGGTCCAGCGCGGCCCCTCCCGCCGAGCGTCTCCCACCCGAACGCATACGCCAGTACGAGTTAAGTCTCACGCAGTCCGCCGGCGCGGACGATCCCTTCGATGTCATCATCCCCCGCTTGCACGAAGGCCCGGAAGTGTTCTGGTCGCCGGAGGGGCTTCGTCCGGGCGAGGGCGCGTGGATTTTCCGGCGCGACGAGGACGTCCGTGCAATCTTTCTCGATTACGAACATTTCTCGACAGCCGCGATTTCCGGCGTGCTCCAGTTGATCGGCAGCGATGCGAACCTCATTCCGACCGAGATCGATCCGCCGGATCATACTTGGTATCGGGCCTTTCTGAACCCGGCGTTCTCGCCGAACCGGATGGCCTCGCTGGAAGGCATGGTCGAACGGGAGGTGGAACGCCTTATCGATCGGTTCCGGGCGGACGGCGGATGTGAATTCGTCGCCGATTTCGCCATTCCACTGCCCGTGGCGATCTTCCTCCGCCTGCTGGGCCTTCCGGTCGAGGAAATGGATACCTACGTCGGGTGGGAGAAGACCATGATGACGACGCTGGACGTCGATGTCCGGCGCAAGATCGTCCATCTGCTTCACCGCTGTTTGATGGACGCTTTGGAGGAACGCGCCGCGAATCCACGCGATGATGTGCTGTCCCATCTCGTCCATGCCGAGTTCCGCGGGCGGCGGTTGACCCCGGAAGAACGCGTCAACTGTGCTCTAGTCTTGTACTTCGCGGGGCTTGACACGGTCACATCGACGCTTGGTTGGCAGGTCAAGTACCTGGCCGAGCACACGGAAGATCAGCAGCGGCTGCGCCGCGATCCGGCCTTGCTTGCTGATGGGGCGATGGAGGAACTGCAGCGGGCGTTCACACCGGTCAATGTCCCGCGGCGCTGCGTGAAGCGGTATGTCACCCGCGAGGGAATAACGATCGAGCCCGGCGAGAAGGTGCTGATGTCGACGCCGGCCGCGGCTCGTGATCCAGAAGCCTACGACAACCCCAATAAGGTCATCCTGGACCGCAACCCGACCGCGGTGACCTTCGCCTACGGCGCCCATCGCTGCCTCGGCTCGCATCTGGCCAGGCGCGAGTTGCGGATATCCATGGAGAAGTTGTTGGAAAGGCTGCCGGTCTTCACGCGTACGAATAGCGATCGGCTGCCCATGCGTTTCGGCAACGTTCTTAGTGTCGAGAAGCTGCCGCTCCAATGGTAACGGCAGCGGACGCGGATTCGACTCGGCGCATGACGTGCTGAAGAGGCGCGGAAGGAAAGGCCATGGCGACGGTGTTGACAAGTTAACGCCTCGCCCCGAGGATTCAGCGTCCGGTTGGTGGCCGTCCAGGGATGAAGCCCGCCCGATTCTCGTCGGGCGATGACGATTTTCACCCTCCACATCAATCGGAGGGCTGGGGGAAACGCGGATCGGACGAGTTGACCTGTCAATCCCGACAGAGCCGTTGTTCTAGATCGCGAAGGCGAGGTGAACGCGCGGCAAACCGGATCGATGTCAGGAATCGCGGGGAGGCACACCAATGCTCGTAAGGCCTTCGGATGAGGCGGAACTCGCCACGCAGGAGGTGGCGGGCGTCTGCCGAATTTGCGCCGCGGCCTGCACCATGCGTTTCACGAAGGACGAGAAGGGGCGGATCCTCAAGGCAAGGGGCGATCCCGCCCATCCCATCACCCATGGCTACGCTTGTTCCAAGGGGCTTAGGTTGCATGAGGCGCACTACAGCTCTGAGCGGTTGTTGCATCCGCTGAAGCGGACGCCGGACGGCCGCTTCGTGCGAGTGTCGGCGTCGGAAGCACTGGATGAGATCGCCGAGCGCCTGCGCGAACTGATCGAACGGCGCGGCCCCGACGCGGTAGGCGTCTATCGCGGCACATTCGGCTACGACAACCCGCTGTTTCACAACCTTCTCAAGGCGCTCGGCTCGAGGAGCTTTTTCTCCACTCACACGATCGATCAATCCGCCAAGGCCGTCACCGCGGACCGCCTAGGATCCTGGGATGCTGGGAAGGACCAATTCCATCATTCCGACGTGATCCTCCTGGCTGGCGTGAACCCGCTGGTGTCCAACACCGCATTCAATTTCCCAGGGCAGAATCCGCTGCGTCATCTGCGCATCGCCAAGGCGCGCGGAATGAAGCTCATCGTGATCGACCCGCGCCGCACCGAAACCGCGAAGCAGGCCGATCTCTTCCTTCAACCCTGGCCCGGAACCGACGCGATCCTCTTTGCGGGCCTGGTTCGCGAAGTCCTTGTGAATGGCTGGCAGGACAGCGACTTTTGCCAGCGTCACGTCATCGGCATTGATGGGCTGCGCCAAGCGTTGGCCCCGTTCACGCCGGATTTTGTGGCGGGCAGGGCGGGAGTTTCGGAGGCCGAGCTGCGAGCGGCCGCGCGCATGTTCGCCGAACCCCTGCGGACGGGGGGAGCCGTGCGACCCAAGCGCGGTGCGGCCACCTCGGGAACGGGTCCCGACATGGGGCCGCACTCGAACCTCGCCGAGCATCTGCTCGAGTGTCTCAACGTCGTGTGCGGTCGTTTCGCGCGCGAGGGCGATCCGATCACCAATCCGGGCGTATTTTCCCCGGCGAGGCGCTACCGCGCCCAGGTCGTTCCGCCCCGCCGGTCTTGGGAGACAGGCTGGATCAGCGAGGCTACTGGCCATGGAATGCTGCTGGGCGAGAAGATGTGCGGCGCCCTGGCCGACGAGATCCTCACGCCGGGCGGCAACCAGGTCCGGGCGCTGATCTGCGACAGTGGAAACCCCGTAAACGCCGTGCCCGATCAGGCGCGCATCGTCACCGCTCTGCGTTCCCTCGAGCTGCTGGTGACCGTCGATCCGTTCATGACCAACACGGCAAAGCTTTCACATTTCATTCTTCCGCCGCCGATGATGCTCGAGCGGACCTCGGTGGGAAACCCGACGTTTGAGCGGGCGATGATGTCTTGGCCGATCTCGCGTTTCGCGCCTCCCGTGATCGATCGTCCCGAAGGCGCAGAGCTGATCGACGGTTGGGAGGTGGCCTTCCAGATCGCCCGCCGGCTCGGCGTCGTCTTGGAACTGGGCGGGCAGCCCATGGACATGCGGCAACAGCCTTCCGAACTCCGCATGTGGCGACAGACGTTCCGCAACAGCCGCATCCCATTTGATGAGATCGCGCGGCGACCCCCGGGACACCTCTTCGACGGCGACGTGGTTCGCGTTGAAGCGGGCGCCCCCGCCGCCGACGCGCGCTTCGATGTTGCGCCGGAGGACGTGAGGGCGGAGTTGGTCGCCGTCCTGCACGAGCGCCCGACAGATGACGGCTTCACCCATCGGCTTGCCGTGCGACGCATGCGCGAAGTCCTCAACACGGCGATACAGCATCCTTCCGCCCGCCAACGACGTTCGTACAATCCCGCCTTCCTGAACCCCGCAGACATGGCGAGCCTATCGCTCCGCGAGGGCGACTGGGCGCGCTTGATCTCTCCCTATGGAGCGGCTGACGTGCGGATCGCGGCCGATCCCGATGTGAAGGTTGGCGTTGTTTCGCTGCCTCATGGCTGGGGCGGCCTTCCTGGCGAGGACAACAGCGACGACCTTGGAACGAACAGCAATCTCCTCCTCAGTTCCGTCGACTGTCGCGATGCCATCAACGCGATGCCGGTGATGACGGGCGTGCCGCTCCGCATCATCCCTCGGCCCGGTGTTGACGGCCCGCTCCGAGCATTAATGCCGCAATCGGAAGCGGCCACCGCTAACTCCAGCAGATAGGCGTGGAAAATGATTGGCTCGCCCGGGGCTAGGCCCGCTTCCGCGAGGCGCCGTAATTTAAGGCCCCTGCATTTGGCCTATTGAGAGCACACGCAAACGACCATTGGCGTCCCTCCGTCTAGAACTTTGTCCTCCGGGCCGCGAGATATAAACTGCAGCTTCCACGCCGAGGATGCCCAAGGCGCCAGCTTCGTCGAGGACCTCCCACGCGGGTCGCCAGCTGGTCGAAAGTGAACGGCTTCTGTAGCAAGCGAACACTGGCCTCGAGCCGGCCGTGAGGGCTATCTCATTTCGCCGGCAGAGTGGCCTGACTTCGCCGCATCCTGTCAACCGGCCTCGACCTCGCGCAGAAGCCGACGTGCGCCGGTGGAGACGCGTTGCACGCGTTCGGCCGCGCTGACGCCCGCATCCTTCAGACCCGTCATTGGCACCTCGAGGCCGACGACGATGTCCTTGGGCGCCGCCGCCAGGAAGCCGTGCAAGTCCAACGCGCCCTCGCCAGGAACCATCCGCGCGTGCACGGCCTCAAACAAGCCGCCCTCCGGAGGCTCCTCCGCCGGCGCGTCGCAGAGCTGGATACGTCTGATCAGCCCTGGCGGGGAGGCGGCGAGCTCCGCCAAAGGCGTTCCGCCGCGGAAGGTATGAAGCGCATCCGCTTCGACGGACAGACGGGGATGGCCCACCCGATCGAGGAAGGCGCGGGCCTCGGCTAGTGTCTTCTGTGTCATCCGCGGCGTGTATTCGAGCAGGACGTCGAAGCCATACTCCGTAGCGACATCGCAGAAGCGGCCGGCGTTGTCCGTGAGCCGGTGGGCATCCTCGTCCTGCGTAACCATCACTACGCGGCGCGCCCCCAACCACGCCCCTGATTCGAATGCTGGACGCAGCGCCGGAATTGAGCAATCGGGTCGGATGTAGAAGGACTCGAGGATATCCACTCCCACGCCCAGCTCCCGGCAACGTCGACCCGTGTCGCGCCGCATTTCGGTGTCACCAACAAGCCCCCAGTTAGGTCTGTCGCTCGCCACCCGAATCGGCAAGCTGATGAACGGAATGCCGTTCTCCGCAGCGATTTCAACGAGCGTGGGCGGACTCACTTCCATGGCGGTCATGAAGTCGAGGCAAAGCTCTCGCACACTGTTCTCCTGATGGCCGAACATGAGACCGTACCCGACCACTCGCAGCCCGCTTCAAAGCCTTGCCAATTGAGCGCCGTCCACACAAGACAAGTTGCGTTTGGACTGACAGCACCCTTGAACGAGATGGAATGCATCTGGCGCCTCCGAATGTCGGAGACTTCTTAGCGTTAGACTGCCAGCACCGCCAAACAGTCTCCACAATCAGTCTCTGCTCAGAGCCCTGCGGAAATTCGCCGGGAGGTCCGGGTCGTTGTCCGACCCGTCCCTACGGCGGAAGCTCTTCAGCGAGGCCCAGGCCTCGATCAACGTCCCGTCCACCGAGAAGTGGTCCGAGGAGATCAGCCGTTTCACTTTCGGCTGGGCCAGCACCGCGCGCAGAAACTTCGCGGCGATCTCGCCCTCCAGCAGCCGGTCGCGGTTCTTGGTGAAGCTCGAATGGTCCCAGGCCGGATCGTCCACGCCCAGGCCCACGAACCAGCGGAACAGCAGGTCGAACTCCATACGCTCCATCAGCTGCCGCTCCGAGCGGATGCCGTAGAAGGCGGGCCGTCGCCATCCAGCCTCTGATCATCAGAAGTCCCTGGGGACGTCGAGATCTGGCGAGCCTGCCGAACGCTTCCCTTCGGCATGTATCGGGCTGGCGCGCCAGAGCCGGATCGCAGATCGGCGGGGCCACGCGCCCTGAGCTCATGAGAACGAGCCGCCTTTCGCCTTGAAGCGCGCCGTCTCTCGGCCCGATGTTATGGCTTCAGGCGCCGCTCGACTGCGCGCTATGGAGAGTTAGACCAGCTTCTGAGGCGTCCGCGCGATGCGCGTGCTCATCGTTGAAGACGATCCATCGTTGCGGGCTGGGCTCGTGCGCGCGCTCGAGCGCGCCGGCTATGTGCCGGACGCTGTGGCCAGCGGCGAGCTGGCGATCGCCGCGGCCGCGACCCACCCTTACGACCTCATTCTGCTGGATCTCGGCCTTCCTGAAGTGCCCGGCCTAGAGGTGCTGCGTACGCTCCGTGACCGGCGGCAGACGGTTCCGATCATAATCGTCACCGCCCAGGACCGCCCAGAGCAGAAGGTCGAAGGACTCGACGCCGGTGCGGACGACTATGTCGTCAAGCCGTTCGACCTTGCCGAACTGCTGGCGCGCATTCGCGCCCAGGTGCGCAGTCGCGAGCGCCGGTCGGGCGACCTACTGCAGGCGCATGACGTGACCCTCGATCTCGCCGCGCGCACCGTGACGCGGGACGGCGCCTTGGTGAACCTGACCGCGCGGGAGCTGAAGGTTCTCACCGTGCTGATGCGCCGCCAGGGCCAGTTCGTCAGCAAGGGCGAATTGGAATCCGCGCTCTACGATGCGGACACCGAGATCGAGAGCAACACCATCGAGACCGCCGTCTATGGCGTGCGTCGCAAGTTGGGGGCCGAGCTGATCCTGACCGCGCGCGGCCTCGGCTACACCGTTCCGAGACACAGGTGATGAAGCCCGCGCGACATCGCCGCCGCTCGCTGCTTGCCGCGCTCTACTTCCGGGTCGCCATTCTGCTCGTCGCCGTGATCGTCAGCGTCGGCGTGATCGCCTACTTCACCGCTCAGGATCGGGTGAACGACATCTACGACGGCCAGCTGGTCATCGGCGCGAGCGTGCTCCGGGCGCTGATGACCGACGAAATCCGGGAGGCGGACGGGCGAGGCCAGCAGTTGGCGGTGGACGACTCCGGCATCCTGAGCCCGGAGGATCGAAAGGCTTTCGACGACTACGCCGAATGGCGCATGTTTCGGATCTGGCGCGGCGATGTGCTGTTGCTGCGCTCCGACACCGGGCCCCGGCCGGTCCCGCCGCATAGGGGAGAGGGCTTCTCCGAGGTGGGTGCGCCGGACCAGGCCCGCTGGCGGCTCTACACGTTGCGCGTACCTGGCCATGATGTCTCGGTGCAAGTCGGCGAGCGCACTGACATCCGCGGCGTGCTGTTGCGCAGCATCGCGTTGGGAACCATGATTCCGCTGCTGCTGCTCGTCCCGCTGATCGCCGGACTCCTGTGGTTCAGCCTGCGGGACGGGCTTGGCGCACTTCGGCTGCTGATGAGCGAACTCGGCAGCCGCGGCATGCGCGACCTTTCCACCCTGTCGCCGGAGCCCTGGCCTCGAGACCTGCACCCGCTGATTCGCTCGATCAATCGCTTGATCCGCCGCATCAATCGCGCGGTCCAGCGGGAGCGGCGGTTTCTCGACAGCGCCGCACACCAGCTCCGCACGCCGTTGGCTTCCATCAAGCTGCAGACCCAGCTCATCGCCGGCGGGGACGATCCACAGGAGCGTGCGGCGCTCTCACGCGGCCTGACAGACAGCGTCGACCGCGCGGTGGCGATGACGGACAGCCTGCTCACGCTGGCCAGGCTCGAGGCCCGCGCCGCCGCGCCCCCGGCCTTGTCGGGCGACCTGCGCGAAGAGGTGGTGGCCGCACTGGCTGACCTCGCGCCGGCAGCCGCGCGGGCCGGCGTGGAGCTGTCGTTCGACGGCGCCGAGGCCGCGCCCTGCGGCGACCCGATCCTGGTGCGCCTGATCGCCGCCAACCTCATCGAGAACGCGCTCAATCATTCGCCGCCCCACGGCGAAATCGATGTTTCGGTGGAGCCGAGCCCGGCCGGGTTCCGCCTGACGGTGCAGGACTGCGGGCCGGGCATTCCGCCGCACGAGCGCTCCAGGGTGGTGCACCGCTTCTTCCGGGGCCAATCGGCGAGCCCGCAGGGTTCCGGCCTGGGGCTTTCCATCGTCGCGGAGGCGGTCCGCGTCCTGAACGGCCGGCTCGCCCTGCGCGACCGGGCGGACGGCCGCCCCGGCCTCTGCGTCACCGTGGACCTTCCGGTTACGAACGTTTCATAGACCGGCCGCCCAGCCGATCAGCTTCGCATCAGCTTGCGCGTCTAAACCCCCGCTCAGGGGAAGGAACAGACTCGCAATGCAGATCTTCTGCGACTTCGACGGCACGATCACCACGCTCGACACTACCGACCACGTGCTGAGCCGCCTGGCTACGCCGGCCTGGGAAGAACTTGAAGCCGACTGGTGCGCAGGCCGAATTGACGCCGCCGCATGCATGCGTGGGCAGATCGCGCTGCTGCAGGGCGACGACAGGGCGCTGGACGCCGTGCTCGACGAGGTCGAACTCGCCGCCGGCTTCGGCGACTTCGTCGATTGGTGCGCACGAGAAGGCGTGCCGCTCACCATCGTCAGCGACGGCGTCGACCGTTTCATTCGCCGGATTCTGGCCCGCCATCGCACGCCGGATCTGCCGATCGTCTCCAACCGCCTGATGGGCCGCGAAAGCGCTCGGCGGCTCGCCCAGCCGCACCGGCGCGACGGCTGCGCCGCCGGGGCGGGGGTCTGCAAATGTGAGGCGACGCAACGAAGGATGGGCGCAGGCAATGCCCGCGCCACCCTCGTCTACATCGGCGACGGCCGCAGCGACTTCTGTGTGTCCGCCCGCGCCGACCTGCTGTTCGCCAAGGACGCCTTGGCCGACTACGCCGAGCGTCGTGGGCAGGCGCACCACCCGTTCACGACCTTTCACGACGTCCTCGCGGCCTTGGAGCCCCTCGTCGGGTCCCGCCGCCTCGTCGCCCAATAGCTCAACAGGAAGCCAAGCCATGTACGACGCGCCGATCGCGCCGCTCAACGATGAAGCTGAACTCCGCCGGCTCGAAGAAGATTACTGCTCCTTCGGCGACACGGTGCACTACCTCCCGGACCCGAAGTTCTTCACTGGCTGCCAAGGCTCGTTCATGTACGACGCCGAGGGCAGCCGCTTCCTCGACCTGCAGATGTGGTATTCGGCCGTGAACTTCGGCTACCGCAATCCGCGGCTCAACGCCGTCGCCGCCCATCAACTCGAGGTGCTGCCGCAGGTCGCCTCGCAGTATCTGCACCGGGAGAAGGTCGAGCTCGCCGCGGCGATCGCAAAGGACGCCGAGGCGAAGTTCGGCCGCAAGGGTCGAGTGCACTTCAACGTCGGCGGCGCCCAGGCGGTCGAGGACTCGCTCAAGCTCGTGCGCAACGCCAGCGGCGGCAAGAGCCTGATGTTCGCCTTTGAGGGGGGCTACCATGGCCGCACGCTGGGCGCCTCGGCCATCACCTCGTCCTATCGCTATCGCCGCCGCTACGGGCATTTCGGCGAGCGTGCCCAATTCATCGAGTTCCCCTACCATTTCCGAGGTCCCAAGGGGATGAGCAAGGAGGAGTACGGCTCCTACTGCGTCGAGAAGTTCGCCCGCCTGTTCGAGACCGAATACAACGGCGTGCTCGACACCAAGACCGGCCAGTCCGAATTCGCCGCCTTCTACGTCGAACCAATCCAGGGCACCGGCGGCTATGTCGTTCCGCCCCGCAACTTCTTCATCGAGCTTAAGCAGGTGCTCGACCGCTACGGCATCCTGCTCGTGGTGGACGAGATCCAGATGGGCTTCTTCCGCACCGGCAAGCTCTGGTCGATCGAGCACTTCGGCGTCGAGCCGGACATCCTGGTGTTCGGCAAGGCGCTGACCAACGGCCTCAATCCACTTTCCGGCCTCTGGGCGCGCGAGGAGCTGATCAGCCCGCAGGTGTTCCCGCCGGGCTCGACGCACTCGACCTTCAACTCCAATCCGATGGGCACCTCGGTCGGCCTGGAGGTCATGCGCATGCTGGCCGAGGGCGATTACGAGACTTCGGTCGCCGAGAAGGGCGCCTATTTCCTCGACGGTCTGAAGGAGCTGCAGCGGCGCTGGCCGCAGATCGGCGACGTCGACGGCCTCGGCCTGGCGCTACGCGCCGAGATCTGCGAGGCCGACGGCTGGACCCCGAACAAAGCGCTGCTCGACCGCATGGCCGGGGAAGGCATGAAGGGCGACCTGGAGGACGGAAACCGCCGCTGTGGCCTAATCCTCGACGTCGGCGGCTATCATAAGAACGTCATCACGCTCGCCCCTTCGCTGCACATCAGCCGCGAAGAGATCGACTTGGCGCTGAAGCTGCTGGACCAGTTGCTCTGTCGCTGCACGCGCAGCTGAGGACGAGTATGCGGCCGGTGCTGCTCAACCTCGATGGAGCGCTGGAGCGCCAGCCCCGGCTGGGCGCAACGGCGCTCGCGGCAGGCGGTCGCATGCTCTGCGCGCGCGACCTGGGGCCGCCCCTGCGGATCTGGAGCCGCCGCGCGCATCTTGCGGAATTGCGCCGCCGGCTTGCCGCCGCCCTGCCGAAGGGAACGGAGCCCGAGGTGGTGTTCGCCGGCTCGGGCGACTTCCATCACGTGACGCCGATCCTGGTGGAGCGCGCGCTGGCCGGGGTCTCCGAGCCCGTCACGGTGGTCCACTTCGACAACCACCCGGACTGGGCGCGGTTCGCACCCGGATCGCATTGCGGCTCCTGGGTGGCGGCGGCCGCCCGGCTGAACGGCGTCCGGCAAGTCGTCACCCTCGGCATCACCAGCGACGACGTCGGTCCGCGGAAGGCGCGCGAGGGAGATCTCTCCCTGCTCTCCGAGGGCCGCCTCGCGCTCTTCCCCTGGCGCACGCCCGATGGCGGGGAAGCGATTTCGCTCGGCGGGCGCGCCTGGCCCGCTATCGCCGCGCTCGGCGAAGCCCGCTTCCTGGATCTGCTCGACGCGACGGTGAGCACCCGCGCCATCTACGTCACCATCGACAAGGACGTGCTGCGCCCCGAGCAAGCGATCACCAACTGGGACCAGGGCGCGGCCAGCCTGGAGTTCGTCGAGGCTGCGCTGCATCGGCTCCTGTCCGGACGCACCCTCGTCGCGGCCGACGTCGTCGGCGACTGGTCGGAACCCGATTATGGCCGCGGCCCCCCCGCCTGGCTCAAGCGCGGCGAGGCTTTACTCGACCAGCCGCGCCGCCGCCCCGACGCGGTCTGCGCGGATACGATCAACGAGGCGACCAATCTTCGCCTGCTGCAGATTTTCCAGGAGGCCGCGGCTTGAACCTCACGCCCCTCGCTCCCGCCGCCGCGGGCCTGCTCGCCTTCTGCGTCTTCGCCGAGACCGTTCAGCAGCTCAGCTTCAAGCTCGGCGCGACGCGGAGCGCTGAGGTGTCGCGCGGGCCGCTCGCCGTCCTTTCGGAGCCGCTGATCTGGGCCGGCCTCGGCCTCTGGATCGTGGAAAGTATCGCCTGGGTGCTCGTCTTGCAGAAGCTGCCGCTCAGCGTCGCCTATCCGCTGATGACGCTCACCTACGCCACCGTTCCGCTCGCCGCCTACCTGGTGCTGGGCGAACGTATGAGCCGCCGCCGGATGGCCGGCGCCGGCCTGATCTTCGCCGGCGTCGCGCTCGTCGGCCTGGCGGGGGCCTGAACCGCCATGACGTCCGACGAACGCCCCCTCGCTTTCAGCCTCAAGGGCCTGCTGCCGAAGACCGTGCTGCTGGTCCACGGCATGACCGGCGCGCCTGGCGAGATGAAGTTTCTCGCCAAGCATCTGCATCGGCGCGGCTTTTCGATCGAGGCGCCGCTGCTGGCGGGGCACGGGAAAGACATGGCCCACCTGCTCTCCACTGGCTGGAGGGACTGGCTGCAGACGCTGCGGGAAAGCTACGCCCGCATCCGCGCCCGCGGCGACGAGGTGCATGTCGCCGGGATCTGCGTCGGCGGCGCGCTGGGCCTCGCGCTCGCGGCCGAGGAGCCGGGGGTGCGCAGCGCGGCTGTCTATTCGATGACCTACCGCTACGACGGCTGGAACATGAAGCATTGGTACAGCGCCATTGCGCCGTTCGCCGGGCCGTTCGCAGGCCTGGCCTTGATCCGCAGACTGAGCTTCGCCGAGCCCTATCCGTTCGGGTTGAAGGACGAACGGCTGCGCGAAGGCATGGCCGCGGCCCCCGGCGCGATCATCCCTGGCGCGCTCGACCGGCTCCCGCTAGGCGCCATGGCCGAGATGCACCGGTTGTCAGCCCATCTGGACCGCATCGCGCCGCAGGTGCGCACCCCCACCCTGATCCTGCACGCCCGCGACGACGACATGAGCCATCCGCGCAACGCCGAGCGCCTGCGCCGGCGGCTCGGCGGGGCCGCGACGGTGCGCCTGCTCGACGACTGTTACCACATGATCCACGTCGACCGGCAACGCGGCCTTGTGGGCGACCTCACCGCGGACTTCTTCGGCGCGCCGCCGCCGCGCCCTGTCCGGCAGCGCCTGGTGGAGGCGAGCGATGCTTGAGGCGCGCGTCTTCGAGAAAATAGAGGTCGCCGGCCGCCGGCGCTGGGAGGCCTGCGATGCGCACGGCCTGGAAGGTTTCGACTATCTCGCCGCCGTCGAGGCCGCCGGACTGCCGGGCTTCAGCTGGCGTTATCTGGTGGTGGAAGCCGCCGGCCGCCCGGTCGCCGCCGCGCCGATGTTCATCACCGACTACCGGCTCGACACCACCCTCTCCGAGTTCGGGCGACGGGCGATCGCCGCCTGCCGCCGTTTCGCGTCCCGCGCTTTCATCGTCCGCATGGCCTGCCTCGGTTCGCCTTGCACGGAGGACGCGGGCGTGTGCTTTTCGCCCAAGCTCGCGCCGCAACGGCGCAGCGATGTGCTGGCGCTGCTGCTGGAGGCCTTCGAAGCCGCCGCCGCCGTCGCCGGCTGCAGCCTGCTGACGGTGAAGGACGCGCCTGCGACCCAGGCCGAGATCTGGGCCCTCGTCGCAGCCGAGCGGGGCTACCAGGCGACGCCCGGGATGCCCACCGCCGAGCTCGAAATCGCGTTCGCCGACGAAGCCGGCTACCTGGCCGGCCTCAGCCCTGCGACGCGCAAGGACATGCGCCGCAAGCTGCGGGCGATGGAGTCCCTGCGCATCGAGATCGTCCGCGACGTCGCCGGGCTGGAACCGCGCATGCTGGAGCTCTACCGCCAGACCCGCGCCCGCTCGGACCTGCAGTTCGAGGAGTTGAACGCCGCCTTTTTCCGCGAAGTGCTGGCGCGCATGGGCGAGCGCGCGCTCTGCGTCCTCTACTGGGCGGGCGACGCCCTGATCGGCTTCAACCTGCTGCTGCAGGACGGGACCAGCCTGCTCGACAAGTTCTTCTGCATGGAGACGGCGCGGGGGCCGACGTTCAACCTCTACTTCGTCAGCTGGTTCGTCAACGTCCGCCTTTGCCTTGAGCGCGGCTTGGCGCGCTATCAGAGCGGCCAGGCGGGCTACGGCGATAAGCTGCGGCTGGGCAGCCGGCTGATCGGCGCGCAGATGTACTTCCGCCACCGCCAGCCGATCGTGAACCGGGCCCTGCGCTGGGCAGCGCCGCTGCTGGCCGAAGATCCGGTCCCGAAGCGGGGGGCGGCGTGAGCGCGCTGGAACTTCCGCGGGCGCGCGCCCGGAGCGCCCTGCTCTGGGGCGTCATGCTATGCGCGGCGGTCACCAACCAGTACCTGGCCGAGCGCACAGCCGGCGCGCTCTCGGGACTGCCGTTGGGCGTCGATTGGCTGGCGCATGCGGCCGCTTCGCCTTGGGTGCGCGCCTGGATCGCCTGCGAAATCCTGACCTTCACGGCCTGGATCTCGGTGCTCGCAGACGCCTCGCTCAGCCAGGCGTTTCCGATGACCGCGGCGGGCTACATCCTGGTCGTCGCCCTGGGCTGGATCGGCTTCGGCGAGCCGGTGCGCCCGGCGCAGCTGGCGGGCGCCATGGCGATCCTGACGGGCGTCTGGCTGCTCAGCGAGCCGGAGGGCGCGCGATGAGTCGCTGGTCCGCGCTCACCGCCCTCGGCGTCGCCGCCCTTGCCGCCGCTCCCTCGGCCGAGGCTGCGCCGCCGGATTGGACGCTGCAGATCGGGGCGGCCGCGCACAGCAGACCCGCACACCTCGGCTCGAACCAGTATCTGGTCGAGGCCGTGCCGATCCTCGAGGCCAGCTTCGACGACGCCATCAGCATCAGCCTGGACGACGGCGGTGGCGCGCCCTGGCCAAAGGGCCGCTGCGGTTCGGGCCGATCGTCGAATACCGGCAGTCGTTCAACGACAACCTTCCCCCCGGCGCGTTCCGGATGAGCGACGCCGTCGAGTTCGGCGGCTTCGGCGAGTTGCACACGCCGATCGGCTTGGGCGAGGTGCGGCTGCGGCGCGCCCTCAACGGCTATCAGGGCTGGTCGGGGGACCTCAGCTTCTCGACGGGCGCGCCGGTGACGCCCAAGTTGATGCTCGGCGGCCAGGCGCGCCTGTCCTGGGCCGACTCCAACTTCACCCAGGAATACTTCGGCCTGCGCCCCCACGCCGCGCACCGCTTCGGCGGGCCCCGATTCCTCGACGAGGACTTGCTGAGCGCCGGCGCCGAACTCGACGCCGCGCGCGAGCTGAGCTCGCACGTCCGCCTGGTGCTGGAACTGTCGACCGATCGCATTATCAGCGAACTGCCGCGCGCCACGCTCTTCGCGCCACGCAACATATTCACCGCCTCGCTCGGCCTCACCTACCGGTGGTCGGCGGGCTTCAGAGGACGTCAGCCATGAAAGCCTCAGAATCCGAGCTGCTGGACCTGATCGCGGAAGAAGCGATCGTCGACCGCAACATCCTCCAGCGCGAGGCCACTCTTGGCGACCTCGGCATCTCGTCGCTCGACCTGATCACCATGCTGTTCGAACTGGAGGAGCGCTACGGCGTCGTTGTCGAGGAAGCCGAGATGCCGCAGATGTCCACCCTGGGCGAGTTGGTCGACTTCCTGTTGTCGCGCATCAATGCGGAACCGGTCGCATGAGCCCCCGCCGTATCGCCATCACCGGCCTGGGCGCGGTATCCGCCCTGGGTCCGACCGTCGCCGCGAATTGGGAAGCCGTGCGCGAGGGGCGTTCGGGCATTCGACGGCACGCCTTCGACGGCGGCGCGAACGCGCCGGAGCCGGTCGCGCTGCCCGCGGCCCTCTGCGAAGACGGCTTCGCCGCGCCGCTGGAGAGCCGCATGGGACGCAAGGTCTCGGCCGGCCTCGATCGCTTTGCGCTCCTGGCGCTCAGCGCGGCGTTCGAGGGGTTGGAGAGCGCCGGCCTGATCGGCCACGCCGCGCTGGCCGAACGCACCGCCATCGTGCTCGGCCACGGCCAAGGCGGACAGGAGACGCTGGAGAAGTGCTACGACCGCTATTTCGGGCTGCGCTCCCAGCGGATGCATCCGGCCAGCGTGCCGAAGATCATGCCGTCCAGCGCCGTCAGCGCGGTGGCCATGCAGTTCGGCGTCCACGGCCCGACGTTCGCGACCACCAGCGCCTGCGCCTCCTCGGCCCACGCGGTGATCCAGGGCGCGAGCCTGGTGCAGTCCGGTCTCGCAGACGTCGCCGTGGTCGGCGGCTCTGAGGCCATCGCCACGCCGGGCTGCATGGCCGCCTGGCAGGCGATCCAGGCGCTGGCCGACGAGACCTGCCGGCCGTTCTCGAAGAACCGTGACGGGATGGTGATGGCCGAGGGCGGCGCGGTGCTCATCCTGGAGGCCTATGAGCACGCCGAGGCGCGCGGCGCGGTGATCCTAGGCGAATACCTGGGCGCGGGCATGAGCTCCGACGCCTTCCACCTGACCCAGCCCTCGCTCGACGGCTGCAGCGCGGCGCTGCGGCAGGCGGTGCGCGCGGCAAGCCTGGAGGGCGAGGAGGAGGTGCTGATCTCGGCGCACGGCACCGGCACGCCGCTGAACGATCGCAACGAGGCCGCGGCGATCCGGGCGGCGTGCGGCCCCACGGCGGCCGCTTGGCCTGTGATCGCCACCAAGAGCGCGCACGGCCACCTTATCGGCGGCTCGGCGGCGCTGCAGGCGGTGATCGCCCTCCAAGCGCTCCGCGCCGGCCTCGCGCCGCCGATCCTGAACTGCGAAGCGCCAGATCCTGAGTGCGCCGTCGATCTCGTGGTGGACCAAGTCCGTCCGATCCGGGCGAAGCGGGCCCTGGTCAACGCCTTCGCTTTCGGGGGCCTGAACGCCTCCCTTGCTTTCGCCGCATGAGGGACGAAGCCATGGCGGGTTCCGGGGCGGCCAGACGGCGACGCGGCGCTCGGCTCTTGCGCTACACGCCTTGGGATCTTGTTCCCGTGCTGATGCTTGCGTCGCACCTGGCGCTGTTTGTGGCCTTCTTCCTCGCTTGGCCCCACCTTTCCTGGCCAACCAGACTGGCCGGAGCGACGCTCTATGCGCTCGCCATCGGCTGGAGCCAGGATTCCGTCGCGCACAACTTCATTCACAACCCGTTCTTCGTCTCACCCGGCCTGAACCGCCTGGCGGCCTACGCGCTGACGCTCGTCAACGGAGCGCCACAGACCATGTACGCCTACGTTCACATGCGCCACCACGCGGGGAACTCCGATCACCGCGACGCGAACGGCCAGACCGTCGACCCGATTTCGATCTACCGCCACGGGCGTGACGGCCAGGCCGAGGGCATGCTGAGCTACACGCTGATGGGCTTCTGGCGCGACGACGGGCCGTTCACCGTCGCCCGCGCCATCCGGGCCAAGCGGCCGGCCGAAGCGCGCGCGGCGCTGAACGAATTCTGGGTGCTGATCGTGGTCTATGCGGCGGCCTTTGCGGCGCACTGGGACTTCGTGCTGACGCTCGCGCCCTTCTACTACCTCGGCCAGTCGTTCTCGTTCCTGATCGCCTACTACGAGCACTTCGGTGCGCGGCCGGATGCGCAGATGGAGATGGGGGTCTCGAGCTATGCGCCGATTTACAATCTGCTGTTCCTCAACAACGGCTTTCACGCCGAGCACCACTTCCGTCCCAAACAGCACTGGACGCGGATGGCTTTGGTGCGCGGCGAAATCCGCGAGGCCGGATCGCGGCATCGCGTCATGGCTCGCGCCCACTTCCTCGGCTTCCTAGGTCCATAGCCCGCCGAGGGCTCTGTCATCTGTGGATGGCCCCTGCGCTGCAAGGGGTGACGGCGGCCAGACGTCCTAATGCTCGTCGACACTAGTGTCGATCGGCGCGCAACGGGGTCTGCAGAGAGTGGAAGGCACAAGCTCCGCCATATTAACTGGGAGGCTCAAGCGCAGCATCAGGAGTTCACCCGAGACGAGCGCATGCAGGGCGGGAGAGCCTGCCTTGTCGCGCTCGGAATGGTCGCGAGCTGAGGGCGGGCAACGACGGCTGCCCTCACCTCCCAACCATCAGACATTCGGTCAAGCGGCACGCGCGATGTTCGCCGGTTTCGCATCTGCTCTCAGGCGTTCACCCGGTTTGCCTACGCGATTTTTGGTGAAATCTGCAGTCAAAATACGGGAATATTCCAATGCGCCCTTTCTGCCTACCGCTGTGTTCCTCGCTCGTTCGCGGCAGCGCGGCTGGCTTGATGCTCGCGTTCGCGCTTGGTGGATCGAGCTTGGCCCAGACGGCTAGCGAAGTAACCGTGACTGCACACATGGGGCCGGCCAACACGCCTCAAGCGCTGTCCTATCCGGTCAGTTATGCCGACCTAAATTTAAAGAACGATCACGCTCGTATGGAACTTGATCGCCGGATCAAAGTCACTGTCGACTATCTCTGCGAGAAACTCGGAGAGACGAAATCTCCGCTTATACCGTCCTGTGAAGCCGAAGCGATGCGAGAGGTCAAAGCCCCGGTTGAAGCCGTCAAGCAGAGGGCGATGGCGAGCAATGCGCACTGGCATCCCGGACCGGCGTGGAAGCCGCCGCCCGGCCGCAAATAGGCTTCGTTCGATCATCATCATCGCGGCCTAGGTCTTCGCGCGAGAGACCGAGGCCCTGGCGCGGGGGCTCAACCCTCACTGGCCGATCGTGCTCGTAAGCATGAGCGGCCGCTGGCCATCGCGGTGATCGTGCAGGGCGAGTTCGAGCGCCCGGTCGTCATCGGCCGCCAGGATCAAAGACAAGGGTTGGAACTGAACTCGCACGCTGATGAACCAGCACGGTGAATGTGGCTTTCTTTTACTGGCACTTGCTCGATGGCGCCCACGGGAGATCCTCTTTGCGCGGGCACCGCTTCGCGACTCACGACGACCCCGCGCTGGGCGAACAGTTCCTCCACGTCGCGGAGGCTGAGCGTGATCTGAAATAGAGCCACACCGCCTGGCGGATGACGTCCGCTGGGAAGCGGTGGCGCTTGAACGAGAAGGGACGCAACGCATGCCTCCGACGACCGGAGACGAGTTAGCGTTAGACTGCCAACACCGGGGGGTGGTGGTGGTCGCGCTGGATTATCTGGGGATCAGCGACACCAGCCGGCCGCTCGGCATCCCCAAGGCGGGAAGGCACGTCTTGGGGGCGGTGCAGGATCGTGCGGCGCACCAGGTTTCGAGCGCGCGTCGGCGGGCGAACTGCACCCGGCCATGCCTCCGCTCTTGAAAATGACCAGGATCGGCCTTGGCCATTCCATGGGCGCATGCTGACGGTGACCCAGCAGGCGGCCCACGCGACCTACGAGCGGGTCGCCCTGATCGGCTACAGCGTGCGCGGCGTGGCGCTGCACCGGTGACCATGCCGCCGCCCCCACCCGGATGGGCCGTCCGATCCTCATGAGCGCCTGATGGCGATCCGCAAGGCGCTGCGCGCGGAATATTATCTTGCTGACCTTCCGCAAGACGTGATCGACGCCGATGAGGCCGTGGCGGTCCAGCCGCCGCCGCTGATCGGTGTCGAGGCGCAGACCACCGGCGTCGTGCTCGCTGACTCGGGCAAGATCGCTGTCCCCGTCTTATGGCCTGGGCGAGATCGACATCTGTCCTTCGCCCCACGACGAGCCCGGCGCCTTCGTCGGCTCGAACGACATCACCGTCCACATCACCCCCGGGACGGGCCACGCGCAGAACATGGCCGCGGGGCGAGCCGCCTTGTGGGACAGGACGCTGCATTGGGCGGCCGGGAATTGATCGGTTAACTCTGCAGGGCCAGGGTTTGGCGCCCGGTCGGTGGTTGTTCAGCGTGCCTGCAAGCCGGAGTCCCCTCGGGTGGTAGTTATTTTTAGCCCTCTTGATTGTAAGGGGTGGCGGGGAGAAGCGGGCCGACCGCGTTAACTTGTCAGTTCCACCTGCCGGCGCGCAATTTTCCGTATAGACGGAAATTATGCCAGCCTGAAGTATTTGTGTCCGTCTCCAAATCGTTGATTGACCGTGCAACGAGGGCGACACAAACTCGCTCGACGATGGCCGCCCCAAGTCGGCCACGACGGGGGAGATAGAGTGCGGATCACCAAATAATTGTTGCAGTTCAGCAGCGAGCTGTTCGCCTATCGCATCGGCCAAGCCGTCCTGTTTCGGCGATATCCTGAGCTCAGATGGAGCTCGGCCGGAGTAGAATTATAACTTTGCCTGTATCTGGGACGCGGGAATTAGGCTGTACAAAGGATTGTATAGCCCTCTATTCGTCCTGTGAATTATGGTTTCGCATTCTCGGAACGAATAATAGTGAGTGATGCCAGGAATTACATTGCCGGGGTGGATATCGGGGGAACGTTCACGGATTGCACGGTCGTCGCTGTCGACGGGTCCATGTATTCCGGCAAGTCGCCGACGACGCCTGCCGATCTGTCTATCGGGTTCTTCGAATCGATAGCCGATGCTGCACGCGCCGCCGGCATGGGGTTGACCGAACTCCTGCAGCAAACCGCGCGGATCTGCCACGGCACCACCACCGGGCTGAACGCGCTGGTGACGGGTGCTGGCGCCAGGACCCTGCTGCTGACCAGCGCGGGCCACGCCGATGCGCTGAGCATCATGAACAACCGCGGGCGCACGCAGGGCGCGTCGGTCCGCGAAACGCTCGACTGGTCGATCAGTTCGCACCCCGATCCGATCGTTCCCGACGAACTGGTGATCGAGGTCAACGAGCGGATCGATAGCTTCGGTGCGGTGGTTTGCCCGCTGCGCGACGAGGAGGTCGACCGGGTGCTGGGCCTGGTGGCGGAGGCCAAGCCGAAAGCCGTCGCGCTGTGCTGCCTGTGGAGCTTCGCCAACCCGGAGCATGAGACGCGGCTGCGCGCGGCTCTGAGCGAGCGGTTCCCCGACCTGCCGATTTCCTGCAGTTTCGAGATCGCCCCGCGCATCGGGCTCTATCCCCGCATGGTCACCACCGTGATGAATGCCATGCTGGTGCCGCTGATGAAGGCCTACGTGGCCCGGATCGAGGACCGGGCGGCGACCAACGGGTTCACCGGCGGCATCTTCTTCGTGCAGAACGAGGGCGGGCTGGCGCCGGCCGCGGAGGCTGCGGAATTTCCCATCCTCACGCTGAAGTCGGGTCCCGTCGCGGGGGTGGTCGGTGCGGGCATCGTTGGCCTGCAGGAGGACGACCCGGACATCATCGTGGCCGATATGGGGGGCACGACCTTCGACGTCGGGGTGATCCGCAACGGCTTGCCCGGGCGCTCGGACGAGAGCGTGATGCGCCGCCAGCAGTTGCACTTGCGCTCGGTCGACGTCGATAGCGTCGGCGCCGGGGGCGGCAGCATCGCCTGGGTCGACGAACGGACGAACACGCTCCGCGTGGGCCCGCGCAGCGCCGGCGCCCGGCCCGGGCCGATCTGCTACGGCCAGGGCGGCACGGAAGTCACCGTCACCGATGCCGACCTGGTGCTGGGCGTGCTCGACGACAAACGGCCCCTGGCGGGCGGGCTCAAGCTCGATCGCAAGGCCGCGGAGGAAGGGCTGACGCGGCTCGGGGCCAAGCTGGGGATGGATGCCGTGCGCTGCGCGGCGGGCATTGTCGAGGTCGTGGACAGCCTGATGGAGGACCTGATCCGCCGCACGACCGTGCAGCGGGGCCTCGATCCCCGCGACTTCAGCCTGTGGGTCTATGGTGGCGCCTCCGGCGCCCATGCCGGTCTGTTCAGCCGGCACCTGAAGATGAAGCGGGTCGTCCTGCCGATGGGCAACGTGGCTTCTGTGTGGTCGGCAGCCGGGTGCGCCCTGCTCAGGCAGCGCCGAGAATTTTCCACCTCCATCTACCTTCCGCCTCCGTGGAACCTGGACCTGGTCGCCCGGCAACTCGCCCAGTTGGAAGAGCGGGCCACCGGCTACGGCCGGCAGCTCGGCATAGCTCCGGGCAGCTACACGGTCCGGCGCTCGGCCACGATGAAGTACGGGATGCAGGTTCACGAGATCGAGGTCGATTGCCCCCCCGGCGAGATCGACACCGACTGGGGCGAGGCCTTGAAGGCCGCCTTCGAGGCGGCATACGAGGAGATGTTCGGCGCCGGATCGGGCTATTCGGGGACCGACGTCATCATCACCACGCTGCGCACGGTGATCGAGGTCGCGCAACAGCCCATCGAACTGCGGGTGCAGGATGCGGCCAAGCCGGCCGATGACCTGACCAACCATGCCGTGCGCCCGGTATTCTGGCGCGAGATCGACGACTGGCAGGATACCGCCGTGTGGCAGGGCGACGATCTGCCGCTCGAAGCGCTGCTGCAGGGACCGGCGATTGTCGAGTATCCGCACACCACGCTGGTGGTCCGGCCCGGTCAGCAATTCCGCCGGGATCGGCAAGGCAATGTCGTCCTGGAATTTGGCGGGGCATGACGCGATGAGCGCTTTCAACCCGGTCGGCGGCACCCAGGCGCGCAAGGCCGAAGCCGCGCGCTTCGGCTACATGGATCCGGTGCTGACACACGTGCCCGAGCACATCGCGCTGCACAGCGAGCAGGACAAAGACCTCGATCCCGTGACCTTCGAGATCATCCGGTCCAAACTGGCCAACATCAACATCGACCATGGCGAGACGATCCGGCGCATCTCGGGATCGATGCCGGTCGCCGATGGCAATGACTTCAATGCCTCGATCGCCACCGAACTGGGCGAGGGCACTGCATTCGGCGCGCACGCATTGTTCTTCGCCGGCTACGCGGATCTGGCCATCCGCTGGATCCTCGAATTCCGCTCCCAGTCCGACGGGATCGCCGATGGCGACGTGTTCATTCACAACGATCCGTGGGTCGGCACAAACCACCAGAACGACGCGGCCGTAATGGCTCCGGTGTTCTGGGACGGCAAGCTGTTCGCGTGGATCTACAACAGCGCGCACCAGCAGGACATGGGCGGCCCGACCCCGGGCTCGATGACTCCGCTCGCGCGGACCGTGTTCGAGGAGTCCAACTGCATTCCTCCGGTCAAGATCGTCGAGAATGGCGCCATTCGCGAAGACATTCTCGATTTCTGGACGCGGCGGACGAGGGCGCCGGAAACCTCGTCGCTCGAGGTGAAGTCGCAGCTTGCCGGTGCGAGGCTGGCGCGCGATCGCCTGCTCGAAGTCATTGCCCGGTACGGACCGACCAAGGTCAAGCGGGCCATGTACAAGACGATCGCCGACGCCGCGCAGATCGTGGGGCAGCGCCTCGAACAGATCCCTGATGGGATCTGGGCGGACGAGCGGTACATCGGCGTGACCGCCGAGGACAACTGGACCACGCCCTACCGCCTGTGCATCCAGTTTGAGAAGCGGGGCGACCGGCTCAGGATCACCAACCGGGGGACCAGCCCGGCCGGTCCCGGCGTGAACTTCACGGCGGGCGCCTTCCGCGGCTGCGTGCTCAACGGCCTGTTCCACATCCTCGGGTTCGACATCGACCTGTGCGGCGCCGGGCTGCTGCGCCAGCTCGATTTCGACCTGACGCCGGGGCTCGTCAATTCCGCGACCTATCCCGCGGCTGTGTCGTCGTCAGTGGGCACGATGTCGACGGTCGTGCAGTCTTATTGCCTGGCCTCGAAGATGGTTTCGGGCGTTCCGGGCCTGTCTTCCCATTCGGCGGCATCGCATTCGCTTCATACCATGTCAGCCGCATTCAACATGGATGGCATCGATCGCTTCGGTAACTTTTTCAAGACCACCATTCTCGATCTGATAGCGGGTGGGTCAGGGGCCTATTCCGACCACGACGCCATCGATCACGCGGGGAACGCCGCCGGCAGCAGTCACCCGATCCCAGATATCGAGCTGGTTGAGCGGCGCCTGCCGGTGCTGGCCCTGTTCCGCCGGGCCGATCAATCGACCAGCGGGCCGGGGCGCTACCGCGGCTCCCCCGCGCTGGTCAGCGCCTACATTGGGCATGGCTCCAACAGCATCGAGGGTTCCGGAAACGGCGTGTCGTCGGCCCTGCCGCTTGGCGTGGGCCTGGACGGCGCCCCGCCATCGACCGCCGGCGGCGCGTTCATCAGTCGCGACACCGGGTGCAAGCAGATTCTGGCGCAGGGCAGGGTCCCCGCTTCGCTCCGCGACCTCGAGCAGGCCGGCGCGGATTTTGCGAACACATCGACAGTCAGCCTGCCGTTCGGGGCCGACGACGTGGCGCTGGTCGTCTCCAATGCGGGCGCCGGGTTTGGTGATCCGCTGGAGCGCGATCCGGCGGCGGTCGCCCGGGACGTCGCGCATCGGCGGCTGACCGCGGACGACGCCGCCCGCAAGTACGGCGTCGTCGTCACGTCCGCCGGCGAACCGGACTGCGCCGCAACCGAGGCGATGCGGCGTTCGGTCCGGGACGAGCGGGCGGCCCGGAGCCGGAGCCCGCGCCAGCCGGCGTCCGGGCATTCGGACCGGTCCGCCGGCGACGTGCGGTCGGTGCTGCACAGCATCGGCATGAACCGGGACCACCTGTTCTGCCTGAAGTGTGGGCACAACCTGGCCCCCCGCAAGGGCCAGTACCGGCAGGGTTGCCGGGAGCTCGACCAGCGGCTCGACGAATGCATCGCGCACTACGACCGCTACCAGTTCCAGAGCGCGGACGAATTCGTGGTGAGAACCTATGTCTGCCCGGGCTGCCATGGCTCGTTGGACTGTGAGATCTGTAAAAGGAAGGATGAGCCGTACGAGGACTTCAGTTGCTTAGTTTAGCTAGCTGAAGTGCCCGTGCGGTCGCCTGTAAAAAAGGATTTGGGGGATCTATTTCTATGACTAGGGCTACGATATTGCTTTCGGGCGCAGCGATTTTAGCTGCTCCCGCAGGTTTAATTTGGGCTGAACCGGCTTTTGCGCAGAACGCCCCGGCCGAGGCCAACGCGGCCACGTCCACCGGCCTGGGCGAGATCGTCGTGACTGCCCGTCGCCGTGACGAGCGGATCCAGGACGTGCCGGTCGCCATTTCGGTGGTGACCACGCAGACGCTGGCCCAGAAGCAAATCACCAACAGCTACGACCTCGCCCAGAATACCCCGGGCCTGTCGAGCATGTCCGGCGCGGCCAACCGCAACGCGGCCACCTTCTTCATTCGCGGCATGGGCTACACCAACACGTCGACGCCCTCGGTCGTCACCTATTTCGCTGACGTTCCGCTGAAGGACAACATCAACACCGGCGGCACCAACAACACCTTCTACGACCTTGAATCGATCCAGGTCCTGAAGGGCCCGCAGGGCACCCTGTTCGGCCGCACCACCACGGCGGGCGCCGTGCTGATCTCGCCGAAGAAGCCGTCCGGGGAATTCGATGGCTTCGCGGAAGTCGCCGTCGGCAACCTGGCCATGCGCGAAGTCACCGGTGCGGTGAACGTGCCGATCATCGGCGACAAGCTCGCGATCCGCATCGCCGGCAACTATCGCAATCGCGACGGCTTCACGCACAGCCTCACCACCGGGCAGCCGCGTGACGACGTCAACCGCGGATCGTACCGGGTCAGCCTGCTGGCCAGGCCGACGGACTGGCTCGAGAACACCACCATCTTCCAGGATGTGAACATCAACGAAAACGGCGGCTCGACCGTCGCCTGGCGCGTGTTCCCGCAGAATTCCTATCTGGATACCAGACCAGGGATTGGCCCGGGTTGGTTTGCAGTCAATGCAATCTACGCGGGGCGTCCTGACGCGATAGCTGCTAATCTGGCGAAGCTGGATGCACTGCGGAACGGGTTAATCAGTGATGCCAACCGCATTGCCAACGGGCCGGACTCGGAAAAGCGGTCGCTTAACACCCTGTTAGACCAGTTCCTGCGGTTCCATTCGCAGAGCGTGATCAACACGACCGTCATCAACCTGCCTGACTTCGGTTTCCTCAACGACCTGTCGATCAAGAACATCTTCGGCATGACCCGCAACCTGCATGCGTCGTTCATTGCCGAATGCTGCACGACGGTGGTTCAGGGCATTTATGGTGTCGACTACATCAACGGAAAGTACGTCGATACCAACCGCGCCAGGACCGCCTGGGGCGATCAGTGGTCGGATGAAATCCAGTTTGCCGGCAAGATCGCCGGGCGGCACGATTTCATCGCGGGCTACTTCAACGAGCAGGACAGCAACGATGTTTCGGGTCGCGCCGGCGTGCTGTCCTATGCGTTCAACGGCGCCCTCTCCGGCGGCTTGCCGCAGTTCAGCGATTCGCCCAAGAGCGACTATCTCTTCCGCCAGTCGGGCGTGTTCGGGCAGACCACGCTCGACTTGGGGGCGTTTGGCCTCGACGGTGCGCACTTCACTGCGGGTGTTCGCCGCAGCCAGGTCAAGCAGCGCGTGACCACGATCGACACCCGTGTCGATCCGGTGTTGGGCGGCTTCGTTCCCACCGGAAGGCCTGGGCTGAGCTCATCGCTCAGCCAGTCGGCCACAAGCTACTCGCTCACGGCGGACTACAAGGTGACGCCGAACATGCTAGTCTATCTGGCCCACCGCCATGGCTTCAAGGCGGGAGGTATCAACCTCACCCAAATTGCGTTCTCCAATCCCTCGCTGCCGTCTTTCCAGCCGGATGCGATCGCCTTCTACAAGCCCGAAAAGGTCGACGACTACGAGTTCGGCCTCAAAGCGGACTGGAACGCGGGCTCGATCCGCGGACGCACGAACCTTGCTGTGTTCCAGGCGGACTTCGCGGATCTCCAGCGCGCCACCACCTACTTCAACACGTCCACCATCGCGGCATCCTCGCAGGTTGGCAACGTGGCGAAAGAGCGTTCGCGTGGGTTCGAAGTTGAGACCTCGGTCAAGTGGAATGACCTTCTCGAAACGTCGCTCAGCTATGCCTACCTCGACGCGAAGTATACCGAATATCCGGGTAGCATCGTCCGTCCGCCGGATAGAGTCGTTGTTCCGAACATCCTCTCGCCTGTTTCGGCCTCGCCGAAGCACAAGGTCAACCTGCTGACTACCTTCAACGTGCCGGTTCCGGAGCATGTCGGCCAGCTCAGCCTGACGGCGAACGTTTCCTACCAGTCGTCGATGTACCTTTCGGACAACAGCATCTCAGACCCGATTCCGGAGATTCAGCCGGCTTATACCCTGATCGACCTGCGGGCCGACTGGAGCAACGTGATGGGCTCGCCGGTCGACATCGGGCTCTTCGTGAAGAACGCGGCGGACAAGTCCTACGCGATCGGTTCGGCTCACGTCATCAACTCATTGCTGGGCGTTACCGGAATCCAATATGCCGAACCGCGGACTTACGGCGTGCGCGTCCGCGCCCGCTTCGGGGCTTCCGCCCTGTAAACCTGTCGCCCAATGCCTGGCCGGCAGCAATGCCGGCCAGGCTAAGATGCTGCCAGAAAAGGTCGCCAGTCGTCACGGTTGATCTTGTTCCCTAAAACGTCTGAATCTCATGCCGCGCTCAAGGCGGAGCCTGTTGGCGCAATCGAAGCACTTGGAAGCATTCCGAATGCGAGGCGAACCGATTGCCGCAGATTCGGTACCATTCGAACCCGATCCGGAGGAACTGACAAGTTAACACGGTCGGCCTGCATTCTCCCCGCCCACTCCCCTTACAATCAAGAGGGCGAAAAATAACTATCCCCCGAGGGATCTCCACGGTCAAGATCCTCAATGTACACACTGTCGCCGTCCCCGTTCGGCCGGATTAGCCTAGGTTGTGATGACGATCGGGCTCGCCGCAGCGCAGGCGTGATCGGCCTAACAAACGTCAAATTGGGCGCCTGGTGCGTTTAGATTGACAGTGCAGCTGCTGTCGCTCTTCCACCTGTTCTGACTACGAACAGGGGATATAAAAGGGAGGACCGGAAATGAGACCAATTGTGGCTCAAGTGATGAATGTTCCGGCGCGGGACATTCCAGTGCCGCCATACCTCAGCCCCGCCGCTCAAGCCCTGTTGCAGCCGCGTATATTTGGAGGGCGCGGCGCCTATCCCGCGCCAGAGGACAAGGAAGGCTGGAAGGCGTTCATATCTGCAACTGACGATGAATTGTGGGATTTTCTGCAGCAAATCACCCCCGGTGTTCCAGTCACCGTCGCAGAGCGATCAGTCGATCACGCGAAGATATTCGACATCACCCCTGTGGCCCCCGCGAACGCCCGTGGCGTGGTCCTGGACATGCACGGAGGTGCGCTGACCCTTTGTGGTGGCGAGCTCTGCAAGCTGATGGCGACGGGTGTGGCAGGCCGATTGAACGCCCGGGTCTGGTCAATCGACTATCGAATGCCCCCCGATCATCCTTTTCCTGCAGCGCTGGATGATTGCATCGCCGCGTACCGCGCACTGTTGGAGATTCGATCGCCCGAGGAAATCGTGTTCCACGGTTCCTCCGCAGGCGGAAACCTGGCTGCCGCGCTTATATTGCGAGCACGCGACGAGGGACTGCCGATGCCGGCGGCCGCCATACTCTTCTCACCCGAAGTGGATCTGACCGAATCCGGCGACAGCTTCCATACCAACAGGGGTGTGGACCCCATTCTGACCAGTTTAATGTCAGCCAACCTTCTGTACGCCGACGGCGCCCCTTTGGACCACCCTTACCTGTCACCCCTTTTCGGCGATTTCAGCAGGGGCTTTCCCCCGACGCTGCTGACCACGGGCACTCGCGACCTGTTCCTGTCCAATACCGTGCGCATGCACCGGGCGCTTCGGTCGGCCGACACTCCCGCAGAACTTCATGTCGTCGAAGCAGCTGGACACGGGTGCTTTGGCGGCGCGCCCGAGGGCCTGGAACTCGACGAGGAAATTCGTCGGTTCATTGCCAAAGCATGGTGACATTGACCTTATTCGGCAGGGCAGACGTACGTAGCACTGTCAATCCCAACGCGCCAGGCGCGCAATTTAACGTGCGTTTTTGCCGATGAAAGCATGTGTAGGTGGTCTCGCCGACGCGTCCGTCCTCCGCGATGGGTCCGTGTGGGATGCACCTGATGCTAGGCGGTAAGCGCGAGCTGCTAAGCGTGCAGCGTTGAACGTGTTCCTCATCCTCTTTATCGTGTCTGAGGTTGTCACGTTGAGCCAAGGTAATGAACCTGAGGACACTATCCACCCGGATTTGTTCGGCCACCCGGCGCCCGAAGAACGTTTGAAATCATGGAATAAAGGGAGATATTGATGGTGACTAAAAGCAAGGTTGAGGAGCGCAGCGAAACGAGCGACCGACAGGCTATCACCCAGATGCTGCATCTGTATTGCCGGGCGATGGACCGGATGGACCTCGCCTTGGGATATTCGATCTGGCATGACGATGGCGAAGCCGATTACGGTGAGGCAATCTTCCGCGGAACAGGGCGCGGCTTTGTCGACTTCGTCGCCGAGGCGCATCGGCGCATGATCGCCCATTCGCACCAGGTCACGACGATCACCATCAGGCTCGCGGGAGATCGGGCGGCGAGCGAAAGTTATGTCATCGCGGCGCTTCGCTTCGCCGAGGGCGAACAACTTCGCGAGACGACCACACGAGGCCGTTATCTCGATCGCTGGTCATTCCGCAACGGGCGGTGGGCGATCGACAAGCGGGTCTACGCCCACGACTTCGCCGATGTACGCGACGTGCAGCCGACGAGCATTCCCCCGCGGGCGAGCCGGGACAGGTCCGACCCGTCGTATGAGGTGTTGGCGCTTTAGCGCTCAGCGCGACCAGTGAGAAGGCGGAGCCATGAAGGCGGCGTACCAGCTTCACAACAAGATTCACGTCGGCGAGCTCGCTCCCCCGACGCCGGCCAAGGGACAGGTGCTGGTGCGCACGCATAGCTGCGGATTGTGCGCTTCGGACCAGCACTTCCTTCATTCGGCAGAAACCTTGGTGGCGCAGTCGCACGAGTTCGGCGGACCCTTTGGTCATCTCGATTTGAGCAGGGTCATCGTTCCCGGCCACGAGTACGTCGGTGAGATCATCGACTACGGCCCAGGCAGCAGCCGCCCTTTGAAGATCGGCGTCCGCGTGACGTCGCTTCCGGTCGTCCGCGGCGCCGAGGGGCGGGTCGACATCGTCGGCCACAGCAACGATTTTCCCGGCGGCTTCGGCGAATACATGCTGCTCGACGAGACGCTGTTGATGGAGGTGCCGGCCGCGCTCGACGACGACATGGCCGCCATGACCGAGCCGCTCGCCGTGGGGCTGGAACACGCGCGACGAGGACGTCCGGCCACGGACGACATTTCCCTGGTCGTCGGCTGCGGGGCGATCGGCCTGGGCGTGATCGCCGGCCTCAAGCTGATGGGAATGGCGCCGATCGTCGCCACCGATTTCGATCCCTCGCGTCGTGATCTGGCGATCGCCATGGGCGCCCACATCGCCGTTGATCCTCGAGAGCTGTCGCCCTACGGCCCGCTGCCTGAACTGGGAAACAAACGCGCCACCCTGGTCTATGAATGCGCAGGCCGGCCCGGCCTGCTCGATCTCATCACCCGATCGGTGGGCGCCGGCGCGCGCATCGTCATGGGCGGTTTCTGCAATGAACCGGAGTCCGTGTTCGTGCCCTGCGCCCAGATGAAGCGCCTGCAGATCATCTTCGCCGGCGGTGAGGAGCAGGAGGACCTCGACAAGGCGCTGCGCGCGATCGGCGACGGCGCCGTCGACATCGCGCCCTGGATCGGCGCCCGGATTGGCCTGAGCGGCGTGGCGAACGCGATCGACACCATGTCTGAAGTCGGCGCGCCGGTCAGAACCGTGGTCGATCCGCGCAAGCTGTAGCCAAGGAGAAGGTCGATGGACCTAGGCATCAAGGGGCGCCGCGCGCTCGTCGCCGGATCGAGCAGCGGAATAGGGGCGGCGATCGCGCTGGAGTTGGCGCGCGAAGGCGTGGAGATCGTCGTACATGGCCGCAGCGCCGACAGCGCCGAAGCGGTCAGAGCGCAGATCGAAGCCGAAGGCGGCCGCGCCCTGGTGGTGCTGGCGTCGCTGGACGACCCCGCTCAGGTCGAAAGACTTGCGCAGGGGGCGCTCGCCGGCGGGCCCATCGACATTCTCATCAACTGCGCGGGCGCCGCTTCGACCCTCTATCGCTGGTTCGATGCGCCGAAAGACTCCTGGCAGAAGCAGTTCCAGACCTCCACCTTCTACGCAATGCAGTTGATCCGCGCGATCGTGCCGCAGATGCGGAAGCGTGGCTGGGGTCGCGTGCTCAACGTCAGCAGCGCCGCTGCCTACAAGGCGATGCCGCTCCATCCCGAATATGCCGCCGCGAAGATCGCGCTCCATTCGATGACCGCGACGCTGTCGTCCGAACTTGGTGATTGCGGTGTCACCGTCAACACGCTCGTTCCGGGGGCGGTGGCGACGCCGAATACATTGAAAAACATGGAGCACAGCCGTGCCGCCTTTGGCTTCAGCGAAACGGGTGCGGCGCTTGAGAAACGGATCATCCGAGAGGTTTGGCGAACGAACATCCCGGCCGGCCGGACAGGAAGCGTCGAGGAAATCGCAGCGGCGGCCTGTTTTCTGGTTTCGAACCGCGCGTCTTACGTGATGGGCGCGGCGCTGCGCGTTGATGGCGGTTCGTCAAATTCTATCGCGTGAGTTGACCGAGGTGGAATCCACCAGTCGGCTCCAGTCACTTTGTCCGGCCAAATTATCTCGGCCGATGGCGGCTTCCAAATTCTCGGCGCATGACAATAAACGAGCGGGAGACTATGTTCGGCGAGACAAGTGCCTTTGGACTGACAACACCCACCTGCGTCCGGACGGTGCATCGCCACGCTAATCGAATAATCATTTCGTGCTGACGGCATAGGGATTCCGGCGCGCCGAACGTCCTGGTTCCTGAGGGGCGAAAAAAAGCCGCCATCTTGAGGGAGGATACAGTGGTATTGGGATGGGGGATGCGCACGGCTCTGTGCGCGACGACTTGTGCCTTCGCTTTGGTTCAACCGGCGCTCGCGCAGGCGCGCGCCTTCGACATACCCGCCGGCAATCTGCAGACTGCCTTGCGCGCCTATGCAAAACAGTCCGGGGCCCAGATCGTCTATCCGACTGACAGCATGAGTTCGGCGAAGAGCCGGGGCGTGCGGGGGGTGCTGACACCCGATGCAGCTCTCGTGGCCTTGCTCAAGGGTTCGGGCTTCGTGGCGAAGCGCGATCCGTCCGGCGCCGTCGCCATCCATGCTGTCGATCGAGGCGAGCACGCTGGCGGTATCGTGCGCATCTCGACAGCGAGTTCCTTCGCGGCCCAGGATGACAGCGGGGCCGCCACGCAAACGACCGCGGCGATTGGCGAGGTCGTCGTGACCGCCCGCCGGCGGGCGGAAGACGTGTCGAAGGTGCCGATCTCGATCAGCGCGTTCTCCGGCGCGACGCTCGACAAGAAGGGCGTGACCAACGTCGCCGATCTCGTGAAGATCACCCCTGGCCTTAACATTTCCGCGGGCGCCATCAAGTCGAACCCGTTCGTCACCATCCGCGGCCAGAGCCGCGGCGTGACCGGCAACATCAATCCAGGCGTGATCGCCTATCTCAACGAGGTGCCGCTGCCGACGCAGGGCTCGTTGATTCCGACCTATGACATGGACAACATGCAGGTCCTCAAAGGACCGCAGGGCACGCTGTTCGGCCGCAACTCGATCGGCGGCGCGGTGCTGACCTATACGAAGGAGCCGACCAACAACTTCGGCGGCTATGTGAAGGGCGATATCGGCAGCTTCAACTTCAAGCAGATCGAGGGCGCCATCAACGTGCCGATCTGGGAGGACAAGCTCTCCGTCCGCCTCGCGACCCAGATGTATTCCGGCGGCGGCTACACCAAAGCCATCGGCGTTACGCCGTATACGGTGGATCCGGTCACCTTGGTTGCAACACCCGGGCACATCATTCCGCTCGAGCACGGCTACGACGATTATCAGGCGCGAGGCTACCGCGCCTCGGTCCGCTTCGCGCCCGTCGACTGGATCAAGAACGTGACCGTCGTCGATTACACCAAGATCCGCGGCGCCAACAATACGCTGTTCGACAGCTTTTTTCCGCAGGGCTTTCAAGGAAGTCAGCCGGCGCTCTACCTGCTTCCGCCCGCCACGATTACTGCGGTTTCAACGAGCATCTTTGGCCCGACCATCGGACCGGCCTTCGCCCGCAACATGATCGCGGTCACCCAGTGCGGATACAGCCTGACCTGCGACTACCGGCTTGCTCAGCAGGCGGGTCAGGCGAGCGATCGCGTCCAATATACGAACGTGAATCCCCGTGACACATACGCGGTCACCAAGGGCGTCAGCAATACGACGACCATCAATCTAAACGACAGTCACACCTTAAAGAACATCTTTGGATATCGCTCCTTCTTCTCATATAATCCGGTCGACAACGAGGGATCGGCGATCGATGTAGCAGATATACACGCGCAGATATCCATGGAGGAATACACAGACGAACTACAGTTGGCGGGCTCGTTTTTTGACGACAAGCTAAAATATACGCTTGGTGGATTCTACTACAAGGAGCAGCCAAAGGGCTTGGGCGGCAACTTTGGCTTCGAGGCCAACGTCTTCCAGGGGCTATCCCACACCCAGGTGACGGATTACCTCACCAACCGGAGCGAGGCCCTCTACGGCCAGGTCGACTATTCGCTTGGCGACTTCGTCAAGGGGCTGTCGCTCACCGCGGGCTTGCGCCAGACCTGGGACTCGGTGGAGGGCTGCACGGCCTCGGCGACCTACTCGCCGTTCGCGCCAGTGTACAATACCTCAAAAGACGCCTGGATCTCACAGGACCAGTGCCGCTTGGCGGGAGGGCTGACCGCCGCCAGCGTGCCGGGAGCCGCCTCGGTCTCGGCCCAACCCCTGCCGCGGGCTGACTTCAAGAAGTTGACCTACACCTTCGGCGCGAACTGGGAGATCACGCCCGACGCGATGGTCTACGTCGCCCACCGCCGCGGTTACCGCGCCGGCAGCTACAACACGACGCTGTTCGACCCGTATCTGGCCTCCGTGCAGACGTTCGCACCGGAGACGCTCACCGATTGGGAGGTCGGAACCAAGCTGCGCTGGATGGCTGGCGACGCCCGCGGCACATTCGATCTCGCCGTCTTCAGCGGCAAGGACAAAGGTAACCAGTTTGGCGTCGGGACAACGGGCCTTGCGGCCGGCGTGTGCGTGCCCGAAGCCATCGGTTCCGCAGGCCGCGCCGCCAACTGCACCACGCTCGCTACGCAGGCGGCCTACGCTATCGGCACGCCTGGCGTGGTGATCCGGCATCCGTCGTCCACTACGGTGGGCAATGTCGGCGACCTGACCATCCGGGGTTTCGAACTCGGCGCCACGGTGACGCCCGCGGAATGGCTGACGCTCGGCGTCGGCATGGCCTATGTGGACTACAAGGTCGACGCGATCACGATCGACCCAAACCTGTTGAATGTGCTGAGAGCCGGCAACATTCGGCCGGCCACCACCATTATCTTACCGCAGCAACCCAAGTACGCCGCCAATGGCAACGTCACCATCACCTACCCCGACCAGGTGCTTGGTGGGAATTTGAGCGCGAACCTCGATATCAAGTACTCGGATCCGTACACCATCGGCGCTTCGACGGTCGAGGGCTACACGACCGCCGACTTGCGCATTGAGCTGGCGAATATCCTCGGCAAGGGGGTTGATGTGGCGGCGTATGTGCGGAACCTGACCGACGCAAACTACGATTTCGGCACTTCCGGCAGTTCGCCCGATGGCGTCGGGGTCCAGTCGTTCATACACGCGCCGCCACGCACCTACGGCGTGTCGATACGCTATAACTTTGGTTCATAGCACGAAGCGCTGGCGCGGTCAGATGAGCATTGGCCGCGCCAGCGCTTCCCCTCGAAGATCAACCGGACGTTCTTGTCTAAGACGGGAAGTCCCTCCCTTGGCGAACATTGAACTCGGCATAGGCCCGCCGGTCGATAGTCGTAGTATAACCGGGTTTGGAAATAGAACGCCCACGTACACGAATACTGCCCAGAAGCCCCGCACCGGTCCATCTTGCCCCGCTGGGTATTCTCTTGGCTCTGCGGCCGAACGCGAATTAACCCCCCGTGAGAGGGTGCGCCATGTTTGAGAATCTCGGCATCGGCATCGGCATCGACCGGTGAAGGAGTAAGCCTGTGCAGATCGATGTTGTTCGTCCGGCAGCGGATGCGGTCAGCCCGATCGCGCTCCAGGTCTGGCGCTCCAACCTGGAGGCGATCGCCAGCGAGGGCCTCTATGGCATCGAGCGAACCGCGATCAGCCCCGTGGTCGTGGAGTCTCTCGATTGCGCCACCGTGCTCCTCGACCATGAGGGCCGGCTACTTGCCCTCGGCGGGCCGCACCAGCGGCCCGGCTATGCTGCGATCGCGCACGTTGGGTCCGTAGTCCGCCGCCACGGCGACACCATCGCTGAAGGCGATGTCTTCCTCGGCAACGACCCCTATCATGATGCGTCCATGCATCCGAACGACGTGTTCGTTTCCCAGCCGGTGTTCGTCGAAGGAGAGTTGGTCGGCTGGATCGCAAGTATGGCGCATCTCATGGACGTCGGCGGAATGGTGTTCGGCTCGTTCGCTCCGCACGCCACCGAGTGTTTCCAGGAGGCTGTCCGCATGCCCCCCGTGCGGCTGTTCCGAAAAGGTGTCGAGCAAGACGACATCTGGACGATGTTCCTGAACAACGTCCGCATCTCTTCGCTCGTCGAGATGGATCTTCGGGCGCTGGTCGCCGGCTGTCACGTCTCCAAAGAGAAGCTGATCGGCTTGGTGCGATCAGGTGGGGGCGATTGCGTCAGCCGGTTTAGGACGATGAGCGGTACCTTTTACCAGCGCACGAGTGACGAGATCCGCCGTCGCGTCGGGAAGATCCAGAACGGCGTGTACTGCAAGACATCCTACGTGGACTGGAACAGCGAGTTCTACAAGCTTCCGTGCAAGCTGACGATCGACTGCGAGCGGCTGGTCTTCGACTTCACCGGCGCTGCTCCGCAGTGCAATCACTTCATCAATTCAAGGCCCTACCTGATCCAGGGCGCGATCGCCAACGCCGTTGGCAGCCACGTGTTCAGCGACCTCCCCGTGTGCCAGGCCATCTACGACGTGGTGGAAGTAGTCTGTCCGGCGGGCACCATCGTGAATGCCAGCGCGCCCGCCCCTTGCGGAGCGAGCCATTATGACGTCGCCGGCACATCTGGCAGCGTCGCGACAGTCTGCCTGATCCAGGCGCTTGCGGCCTCGCCCGCGGACGTGAAAGGACACAATTTCCTCACCGGTCAGCCCGGCAATTCCGCCTCGGACGCATTCTCGATCTGGAGCTATCAGGGTGACGGCTTTGCCGTAATGGACGGGACAACGACCGGAGGATCGCCGGCTGCCCATGATCGGGACGGTCTCGATTTGGTCGATCGCCAAGTCGGACAGCACGGCAGCGTAGAACTGATTGACGTGGAGGTGTTCGAAGACTGGTATCCGGTCCTCGTTTCCGGCAAATGGCCGGGTGGCGGACCCGGATCGGAAGGCAAGCACCGCGGCGGCGGCGGCATGCACATGATCTTTCAGCCTCACCTCATCGACAAGATGTACGGGGTGACCATGGCGAAGAAGGAGCATTTGCCGAACGCCGGCGTCGCCGGCGGCAGGCCTGGCGGGGGTTCGGAACTCTGGATCATCCGACCGGACGGCTCCAAGGAAGCGGTCGACAACCACACCATGGGCGTGGAGCTCCGCGCGGGCGAGCTGTTCGAATTCAAGTCCTCGTCGGGCGGCGGCTTTGGCGACCCGTTGGAGCGGGAGCCGCGGGCCGTGCTCACTGACTTGGAACTTTCGCGCACCACGCGCGAGGTCGCGCTCGAGACCTACGGCGTCGTGCTCGGACCTGACGGCGTCGACGGACCTGCAACCGAGGCGCGCCGCAACCGGATCAGGGCCGAACGGCTCGCGCGGGCGGAGCCGGCGCTGCGCCCTGTTTCCGACAGCGAAGCGGAGGCCGCCGCCGACGGCAGTGAGGTGGAGATCATTTATCCCGGCATCGGACGTCGCGGCCGGGTCGCCGTCAGCATGAACAGCGGCGCTCCCCTTGCGATCGCGCCTGACCATTGGACGGACGGCTGCCCCGTGCTGCGCGAACGTCACCCTAACCGCAGCGGCACGGACGTGATCTACGACATCTACCTCGATCCCCGCACCGGTGCGGCGCTCGAGGTCGACGCCCGATTGGACGGCGAGAGCAGGTCGTTCACTTCGCTACCGCGGAACTGGACGGATGCCTGACCGCAAGGGCGCCAAACCGCACCTTGTGTCTATTTTGGCCATGCGGAGCGAGCCCGTCTCGCCCCATTTTCCCACTCGTCTAAGCAATTCTGGGAAGAGAGGTTTGTCATGTTCACACCCTCGCAAATGAAAGGTAAAACGGCGATAGTAACCGGAGCGTCATCCGGGTTGGGCCGCGCTACGTCTCTAGCCCTCGCCGAAGTAGGCGCCGACCTCTGTCTCGCGGACGTTAACGAAGCCGGCCTGCGGCTGACGGCCGAGGAGGCGCAACGCGCCGGCGTGAAGGTCGTCGTTCACGCCATCGACCTAGCCGACTCGTTGAACTGCAGGTCACTTGTAGACGCTGCCGTCGCGTCATTCGGCAAACTGGACGCTCTTTGCAACGTGGCGGGCGTGGACATCATCTGCCACATGACCGAAATGTCTGTGAGCGATTACCAAAGGACGATCGCGGTCAATCTGAATGCACCATTTTTTCTGATGCAGGCCAGTTTACCGCATCTTCTGAGAACCGACGGCGCTATCGTAAACGTCGCGTCGGCGGCCGCCTATGTCGGTGAGGCGTACAACGTGGCCTACGCGGCTAGCAAGGCGGGCTTAATGCACATGACCAAATCGGTGGCGATGGAGTACAGCCGAACGGCCATAAGGGTTAACGCCGTCGCTCCAGGCGGTATGAAGACCGGTATGGCTCAGGGCGTCAAGCTTCCGGAAGGGATGGATGCCTCGCTGTTTGAGAGGTACTTGCCCGTCCGGGGCGCGGTAGAGGTCCGGGATGTTGCGCGCCTGATCGCCTACCTAGCTTCACCTGCGGCCGAAGCCTTCCACGGCGCCTGCATCAGCATCGACAAAGGACTCGCTGCTGGTTGAAGGGAGAACTGCGATGATGGGCCTAGAGGATCTGATCGCCCGCGAGGAGATAAAGGAGCTCAAGGCGCGGTATTTCCGATTTACAGATCTGCATGATTTCGAAAGCTTCGGCAAACTATTCGTTGATGATGCCATCATGGAGGGGGGGCAGCTCGGTGGTTCTTCCACCATCATTGCAAGCGGGCGCGACGAGATCGTGAGGCAAGCCGCCTTGGCAAGTGAAGGAGCCGTAAAGATTCATCATGGGCACAACTATGAGATAACGATCTGTGACCTGGCTAGAGCTTCTGGGATTTGGGCCGGAGAATACCTGTTCTTCGACAAGAACTCATCCGCCTCGCGGCAGCTCAGGCACAACTATGTGTATTATCACGAGGAGTACGTGCGGCGCGCCGATGGCTGGAAGTTCGCCACGGTCAAGATCGTCAATGTACACACTGTTGTTGCCGCCGATTCAGTTCGCAAGTTGTGATGACGGTAAGGATCCCCGCAGCGCAGGGGTCATCGGCGGCCTAACAAAAGTTCAATTGGGCGCTTGGTGCATTTAGGACTTAAAGTACCTGATGACGCCGCTTCCGCGTGTTCTGACTACGAACAGGCGAAATCGAAAGGAGGGCCCGAATATGAAGCCAGTTGTGCCTCAAGTGATCGATATTCCGGCACGGGACATTTCAGTGCGCTCATACCTAAGCCCTGCCGCTTAAGCCCTGTTGCAGCCACGTGTCTTTGGAGGGAAGTGGCAGGTTAACTTGAGCGAGCGCGGAGCGCCTCCCCCGACCGGTGCTCAGCCAGCGACCGTCGCCTCGACCCAGACACGATAAGCAGTCGCGCGAACACCCGGAGTGTCGCTCGGCTGACCAGATGGGTGGAGGTTGAAGGTGTTGTAGATGGCGGCGCGGCTGGACAGGAGGCGTTGGGCTGAACCCCGGGATTTGAATTTCCGCTGCTTCCGCTCCCGTCGTCGGATCGGCAGGTGCGAGTTCTCAGCGCGGTTGTTGGCGCGCATCCCGCCTGGTCGGTGGCGGGCGGCGAGAGCCAGGTTCTGCGCCGCAGTCCTGTACGACGCGAGCTTATCGGTAACGATTGTCTCGGGGCGGATGCCTTGGTTCTTCAGCAATCGGAGGGGTATCGCGCGGCGCTCCCGGTCGGTGCTCGCGTAGCGCAAACCGCGTTGGACTAGCACTTAGTCTCGATTTGCGGATGGCGGCTCGTTGGCCATCCGGACGGTACTGACAGGTTAAGGCCGGAGTTGTTATTTCGGCGCAAAAATCGCACGCAACCCGACCAAATTTTCTCAGCAATTTCAGTGATGACCAGGTGGCAAAAACACGCCGGAATGACCGAAAATTCGTGTTCCGGGCGAATTGTGGCTTTAACCTGCCAACACCAAGGTCAGAGCTCAGCCCTTGCATATCGCCCAATTCACCCGCCGCGCGAGTTATGGGGATGAGGTATTTTAAGCGTGAGTAGAAAAATCAACTATCTGGAGAAATTATCCGGGTTTAAACTATCATTATAACAATCGTATACTCTGAACGGGTATAGTATTCTGCGAATATGCGAGAATGACTGACGTGGACTACACTCTCGCTTGTGCCTTCCTGTTTGGCCCGATGGTGGCGTGGCTAACCTTTATGCTGGTGCGATTGGCCATGTTCGTGCGATGCGCCCGAGCAGAGCAGCCCCGGCGGTGGCTAACGATGTGTTGAAAGTCATCGGCGCAGGACTGGGGAGGACGGGCACCACCTCCCTACACGTGGCCCTGAGGGAGCTGGGTTTCAGCTCCTTGCACTTCGACGAGCATCGCTTGAACGATGTTCTCGATGGTTCAACAACGAACCCGGATTTCCGGCGGTATGACGACCTGGACGCCGTGTGCGATGTGCCGTCAGCGCTATTCTACAGTGAGTTGATGGAGGCTTATCCCGGCTCCAAGGTCATCCTCACGGTGCGCGATGTAGAAAGCTGGTGGGTTAGTATAAACCGGCATTTCACCGTGAGCGCGCCGCGCGTGACGCCGCACCCTAGGGTCCGGTGGGAGATCGCAAACAGGCTTAAACTGCCTCTAGTGCCGCGTGAGCCGGAGGAGATCGTCTTCCGCCGCCACCTGAGATATTGCGCTTTCGGGTCGCCTGTGCCTATCGAGCATTTGTATAAGCGAGCCTATCTGCAACACAACGCAGCTGTCGTGGCCCGAACCCCTCCAGATCGCCTCCTGGTTATGGACATTACCGCCGGCGATGGCTGGGAGAAGCTCTGTTCGTTCTTGGGAGTCCCCATCCCGTCGACGCCCTTTCCGTCCGCGAACACGGCGCCGGTCGAGGCGCCTTCTCCCCGTAGAGCGCAGGAGCCGGCGCCAGGGCGACGCTTCACCCGGCGCACCGCTCGGCGGCCAGCGCATCGGATATCATCATCATCCGAACGTAACCGCCAGCGCGGCCTTGGCCGCCTGAACAAGGCGGCCGTCGTGCTCCTCGTCATGGCTTTGGGCTTGATGGCGTCGAGCAAGGCGATTGGCTGCAGTCTGTTCTGCGGCTGGCGTACCGTTCTGAGCGATTGGAACCGCTTGGAGAAGAGAGCTGCTTTTTGGCTGCCGCACGCTGCTGAACCTGCGAACGCCGCAACGGGCCGACTCCGGATTACCCTTGCCGCCGCCTCTAAGGCTCTCGCTGATCGTTCAGCTGCCTCGGCGGTAATCGAGATCGCCACCGAATTGGGTCCCAGGATCACGACGGCGTCGCCGCAGGTCGTGATACCGAGGGGCTCATCGTAGAGTTGGACACCACCGCCATCCATTACGGCCCTTGCGAAGTTGGGACCGTCCATAGATCCAGCCAGACCGCCTGGCGAATGACGTCCGCCGGGAACCGATGACGCTTGAACGATATGGGGCGCAACTCATGCCTCCTGCCAGCACCCTGGTTTGCATAGCCGGCATTGAGCAAGCGCAACTTCGGTCCCCGGAGACCAAGCGGAAATCGTCAGTCCGCGACGCTTTGTCAGGCCAACGCCACCGGCAATCTGCCGCCGGCATGTCGCGGGTGCGCTGTCCCGACCGCTTTCGGCCTTTGAGGCGGCGCACCTGAACATCGAGCCCGCCAAGGATGTGATCTTCACCTGCAAGAGCGGAATGCGCACGGCGGCGGCCTGCGAGCGGCTGGCGACGGCTGTGAACGGATCGCCCCTGGTGCTCGAAGGCGGGGTCGACGCGTGGGCGGCGGCCGGGCTTCCGGTGGCGGAAGACGCCAGCCAGCCGATCGAAATCATGCGTCAGGTGCAGATCGCAGCGGGCGCGCTCGTCTTGGCGGGGCTGGCGCTGGGTCTGCTGGTGCATCCTGCGTTCCTTGGCCTCTCCGCCTTCGTTGGCGCGGGCCTCGTCTTCGCGGGCGTCACCGGCTTTTGCGGCATGGCGAGACTGCTCTCTTTCGCGCCCTGGAACCGGGCCGCCAGAGCCTGACCATATGTCTCTCGATCTGTGGTCCTACTGCGCGGCCGTTGCGGGCGGCGCTGTCATCGGCCTGCTCCTGTCCCTTTTCGGCGGCGGCGGCTCCGTGTTGGCGACGCCGCTGCTGGTCTACGTCGTAGGCGTCAGAGAGCGAATTACGCAACAGCCCCACATTGAGCGAGGTCAAGAACACACAGCGCTTCCGAGAACAGTCGGACCGGTGGGACAAGAATGCGATGCTCAATGAAGCCGGTTCGCGGGCAGGCTAATTTCAGCTGCGAGACCTTCGCGGCGGAAGTCCACCTTGATGCTCCCGCCGGCCGCTTCCACAAGCCGCCGCAGCAGAACGGAGCCGTAGCCGCGACGCTTAGGCTCCCGAACGGGAGGGCCGCCGAACTCGCGCCAGGACAGGGTCGCCCGACGGTCGGCCACCCCGAAACACACCGATACGCGGCCGCCGGCCATGGACAGAGATCCATATTTCACAGCGTTGGTCGCCAGTTCGTGGACTGCCAGGGCCACAATGCTTTGCGCATTGGACTTGAACCGCGACTGATCGGCTTGCAGATCGAAGCGCTCCAGCCCGAACGGCTCTAACTGGCGGGTCAGCAGGGCTGCCGCGCCGACCGGCTGCGGCGAACTGCCGTAGCTTATGTCGACCGACGCCAATCCGCCGCGAATCCGCTGGTTGATGGTTTGCGCCAGCCTCGGATCAGCCCCCAGACTCTGACGCACGATCGTTTCGACGACGAAAAGGGCGTTCTTGACCCGATGTTGGTGCTCACGCGCCAGGGTGAGGTGCCGCGCGTCCTCCTCCCTCAGGCGCGAAACCCGGCGCTGAAAACGGTCCAAGATCCATATCATGACCAGGTTCGCGACAAGGAAGAGCGTCAGGTGTGCGGAGTTGGGGAGGGTGGGAGGCAGCAGCCGCTCGTGCGGAAGGAAAACCGCGTAGGCAATTGCTCCGCCCAGCCCAGTCGCCAACATGGCCGCGCGTGCGCCGCCGATCAGCATGGCCAGCAACACCGCTGGAAAGTAAGTCGAGAAGACGAGCGGGCTGTCGATACCCATCGTCATAACCCCCCAACGCACGAGCGTGGCCACGCCGACGAAGAAGGCCGCCAGACCAAACGCTTCGGGCGAGTTGGCGCGCACGCCTTCGCGGTGAAGGCGCGCAAGCCGCGGCGCCGGGGCAGGGCGGATCGATCAGAATGTGGATCTGGGGGCGGAGCGGGTCTTGTTGTATCCCGCTCCCGCCGACCACCCAGTCGTCGCCCGCGCGGCCGTTGATGGTGTTGTCGCCGCCGTAGCCGAAGAGCCCGTCGTCCTTTGCGCCGCCGCTGACGCTGTCGTCGCCGGAGAACAGGACCGGGCCGGCGTTGAAGGCGTCGCTGTTCATCCACGCCTCCAGCGTCGTGGCGGGAATGGAGAAGCCTTCCGTCGAGAAGATCTGGCCGTTCGTTGGGACGTCGGCGAAGTCGCCATAGGCACAGCCCGGTCCCTGGGCTTCCCAGCTGGTGACCACCCGCCGGCGTCGTCATAGGTCAGGTCCGACCCATGGAACTTGGTCGTATAGTCGAAGGGGCCGAGCACATAGACGGTCGGCGCGGTCTCCAGGACCGCTTCCTGTGTGGGAATTCCATTCCTGGTGACGAAGGTGATGACCCGCGCCGGACCGCGGAAGGAGAAGATGTAGTGGTGGGAAGCCCGGCGCAGTCGCCCACGTCAGAATGGTCATTGCGTCGGCGTTGGCCGCTCGGCCATCCGGGGCGACCGGACCCGGAGGCTGGTGGATGGATGGCGCATTCTCCAAGAGCTGCGAGCGCGGTCGTAACCGCAGCCCCAATTGACAACATTAGCGTCGTTTTGTAAAAAAGTGGACAACGTTCGGCAACGTCTCGCCCCTCGCAGGAGCTAGAACGACGCCGTCCGGCGAGGAAGCTACGGCTTCATCTGCATGCCTGCATCGGAAGCTCGCACCCGTTCGCTGCTTCGATCCGACAGATTGGTTCAATAATGGCGAAACACGTACTTGTCGCGCTTACCAGCCCCGCGGAGGGGAGGGAATCCGAATACAATAATTGGTATAATGATGTTCATATCCCGGAAATTCTGAGCGTCCCGGGCATAACTAGCGCTCGCCGTTTTCGCATCCAGGTCGCGAAAGCTGGGGGAGCGTCGGCATGGAAATATCTCGCCATCTATGAAGTTGAAACGGACAACATAGGCGAGACACTCAAGGCGCTTGGCGGGGCCACGAGCGCAGTAATCGAGGCGTTAGATCAAAGCGCCTCAGGAACGATTGTCGGGAAGGAGATCTTTTCCCTTCTCAGTAACGACGCCCCGTCGTAAGTATCCACTCATTACCTTCTGTCTATAACGCGTAACCGTATATTTTCAGCAAAGGCTTTCCAGCGGCCGGGTTATCGGGGCCTGCAAAGTTGATGGAGAACGCAGTGGCGGTCCAACAGGTGATGGAGCGGGTGAAGGAAACGCGGGATCTTGGTTATCCCGTGTACGACGCTGACGGGCATTATTATGAAACCGTCGACGCGTTCCGGCGCCACCTTCCCCAGAAGTTCCACAAGAACTTCCAG
>Ga0207668_10000007_pt1 | contig 190613 bp, 198 predicted proteins | sample KBSS43metaG_FD_184323 | JGI IMG/M metagenome (GOLD analysis project Ga0207668, IMG submission 184323) | Switchgrass rhizosphere microbial communities from Kellogg Biological Station, Michigan, USA - KBS S4-3 metaG (SPAdes) (version 2) | ecosystem: Host-associated > Plants > Roots >...
CGCAGCCGATTGCCCCGCGCCGCGCGTTCTGTTAGCCATCGCGCCCTCCGACGGCCTGATGGCGGAGTGGTGACGCAGCGGACTGCAAATCCGTGCACCCGGGTTCGATTCCCGGTCAGGCCTCCAAGGATTTCCTGATCGATATCAATATCTTATGGCGACGGGTTGCAGCCCTGAGCGCCGCTCATGTCGCATGCGTGTTGCAAAGAATTCCCAAGGATTTTCAACGGGCGCCAATCGCTCGCGGCGGCTCCACGCGACATGAAACGCGACATGGAGAGGCCTTCCCTGCCCTCTGGCGGCGCATTCTTCGGCGATCGCCCAAGCGGCTCGGCAAGGTCGCCCTAGCGCTCCTGATCCTGACGAGGTTCGCGGCCTGGCCGTGGTCGGCGCGGTCGTCTGGACGTGGATGCACGGGCGCTGACCGCGGTTGCAACCGCCCGCAAATCGGCTCGCGATTTTCGGATGCGGTGCCGCGTCCTAATCGAGAAGCTCACGGGCCACGCCGATGAAGGCGGGGTCATCTACCGCTACTTCGTACGCCCGGGCTCGCGGAGCCGACCTTGGATCTGGTTCGATCGGGACGAGGCGCCGCCGTTCGAGGGGAACAAGGCGCTGCTCGAGATCGAGCGGGTGAAGGGCGGCTGGCGGGTATTAGGGTCGACGCCGGAATGAAAAAGCCCCCGGCGGGTTGGGCCGGGGGCTGAAGTCGGCCCATGCGGGCCTGTAGGCTGGTGGTGTAATGCTCGCCGGCTACGGCTGTTCCTTATCCAGCCAGCCGCGACCCATGGGACACGTTCTCAGGGCGTTGTAGGCGGCGCGGGCCACTATGCGGCTCGCCTCCTCGGCCTCGCTTCGGGTTCGCTCCTGCAGCCAGGCTGGCCCCCCGTGAACGGTGTAGACGTCGGCGCGCTCGCGGCTCTGGTGCCCCAGTTCATGGGCGGTTTCCACAAGGGCCGCGGTGAGCTTCGCTTTTTGCTTGAGCGTGTGGCGACGGCTGAGAACCGCCATGATGATCACGTGGGCTACCTTCTGAGAGATACGGAGCTCGCGATCTGCGTCCGCGCTACAGGCCGGCGAGCTCATGGCCGCACCCCGAAGGCGCTGGCGAAGCGCGTCTGATCCTTGCCACCCTGACCATCGGACGCGTAATCAGGGACGGTGTGAAAGTCATCCGGCTCTGCGTCGGTGTCCGGCTCGCGGTCATCATCCCAGCCCTCGTCTTCGCATTGCTCCTCGCGGTCGCCGTCTCTGTCCTCCTTGTGCTGCTGATGGACCCAGCGCCGTTGGTCTAGGGCTTCCGACGCGCTGAGGCTGGGTTCGAAGTCGGGGTACGGAAATCCGAGGTTCCCGACCCGCCCCTCGCTCTCCGACCAGCCGAGCGAGTGCTCGTGGTCCCCGGTCTCGGCGCCCTCATCTTCGCAGGCCTCCTCGCGGTCGTCGCGCTCGCCGATCAGGCCGTAGAAGCCGCGAGCGTAAGCCTCCGGGAAGGCCAGGGACGGCTCTAGGTCCGGATCGCCGTCGAGGGCGTCCAGCGCCGCCGTAGCGGCCTCCACGGCGGCCAGCAGGCGTTCCATGGTCTGTTCGATGAGGGTGCGGCGCTGGCGGGCGTTGAGCGCGCGCGGCGCGGGCGCAGTTGTGCTATTGCTCAGAGTAGCCTGAGGCATTCCGATCTCCTTGGGATCGTGGTCCAGGTTAGGGCTGGGCGAGCGTCGCAACCGCTTGCTCAGCCTGTTAACCGTGCTATCACAAACCCCATGGCGTCAAGTCGTGATAGCAAAAACCTCGGCGGGCGACCCGCGACGGGCAAGGGAACGCCGGTCATGGTCCGCTTCCAGCCCGATCAGCTAGCCAAGCTAGACGCCTGGATCGCAGCGCAGCCCCAGCCGGTGAGCCGGCCGGAGGCTATCCGGGCGATGGTCGCGGCGGCGCTGGAGATCATGGAGCCGTGACGATGGAACTCACCGATCAGTTCTTTGCGGAGACTGAGGAGGGCGACGAGTATCAGGTGCTCGTCTACCAGCGCGCGGTCAGCTTTCGGCCCCTTAGCGGCCCTCGGCAGCAACTAGGTGGCGCGCGCGATTATCGCCTCGCGGACGGCCGCGATTTGAACCCTATCTCTGACGATGTCTTCGAGATTGTCGAGACTGGCCAGATCCTACGCCGCGTTGGCTAAGTTCACATCGTCATGAACAATCTTGACCAGACGGTCCAGGAAATTGACGATCGCCTTCAACGCCTGCACCTTGCCGGCGTGGTGGAAGACGAAGAGGCCCGTCTCTCGCTCGAAGTCGAGCTGGGACGCCTTGTGCTCTACGGCTCGATTGCAGTCGCCGGCGGGGCGATGACGGCGGCATGGGGCGGCACAAGGGATGCTTGTGTTCCGGCGCTGCGGTCCGGGTTGCTACTGCTCTCAGCTGCGATTTCGTTCGCCTTCTTCTCCCTTCAAGTGGCCACCATCCTGCGCTCATGGCGCGTGTCTCGGAAGCACCAGTCCCTCACTGAGGCCCGCCATCAGGTATTCGAAGGAAAAGGCCCCACAGGCTTTACCTACGAATGGAAGCGTGAGCTTAGCACCGGCCGAATCCAGCGCCTCGCAATCATACTTGGATTTGTCTTGGCGGCCGTAGGTTCGGCGACGATTATCGATGGCGCAGTCGCGGCCATCGCCCACCGGGATTGTTGGTATTTCACGGTCTGGCCATTGACCTATCTGAATTGAGCTCAGCCGAAGAACAGTGGCGCCAGCTCGCGAGCCACGGCCAGGCAGCGAGTTGCCCGCCGCCTACGCCAAGTCGTTCTGATGCTCGACGCGCTCCTGCTCAGGAAGATCGTCCCGAGCTAGGGCGTCGCCATCCGTTTCCTCCCCACGGTCTGCATCCTCGCCGGCGGAAGGCCGGGCCGAGTGATCACGCTCTTCCAAAGCTGTCGGAGGAGAGTTCACGCTGGTGTCGTCGGGGCGCTCGGACATGGCGGTCTCCATTGTTCGTGGAGGAAGCAACGGCGGTGCTGAAGGCGTGTTCCCCATTCCAGCGGCGTCGGAACGCCTGAGCCCGAACTGCAGCGCACCGGCTTCTTCGCCTGTACGCCTCGGCAGGCGCGGACGTGCGAAAGCGCCGGCCTAGCGAAGCAAAGTCGAAGCCACTCACCTCTAAGGCGCAACCACTTGCGACCGCCACCACCCAAGGTCTAGCGTTAAGCTTAGGCCATAGGGGGTTGTGCATACAGGTGTTGAAGGTTGGGCTAGTGGCGGTGTTGGTCGCCAGTTCGGTCGCGGGCTGCGCTACGAAGCGATACGGCCGCCTGACCGAGGTTTCAGGCGTCGAGAGCAACTTCTACACCTGCCGGGAAATCCAGCTGGAAAAGGCCAAGGTTGAGGCGTTCCGGCTACAGGTCGCGCAGGGAGCGCAGATCGATTGGCGCTCGGTCGCTGGCTTCCTTGGCGACTACGGCATCGGCAACGCGATGGAAAAATCCGACGCTGAGCGCTCCGCCACCACGCGCATGAATTCACTATGGCGCTGGAAGCTCAAAAAGGGTGCGTCGGCGGCGCTGAAAGCGCGGCAACAACCCAGCGACCGCTAGGGTCTCCGGTCGCAATGGCGCCCGCAACGGCAGCTTCGCCGCGTCCCAAGGACAAGCAGTGCCGCAGCGGCATCCGCGTGGTCGGCGATCCTGACGCGTTGAAGTGCTTATAGGATCAGGCCGGTGGCGATCACGGCCAGGGTTGCGCCAGCGCTGGAGATCATGGACCCGGTCAGCCGATGAAGCGCAGGCTGCGCCGATCAGGCGGGCGCCGCGACCCCTGGTGGACGCGTCCAGCAACCTGGCTGATCGGCAGCTTGATCGTTGTCGCCCTGCTCGCGATCTTCCAGTGGTTCAGCGGATAACACCGCTTTCTTTTCAGCCCAGCTCGAACTGCAGGAAGTGGCACGTGTTAGACCTACGTGGCCTTGCCTGGCCATTCAATGATTGCCATCCACCCCCGGAGCCCCGGCCGTGCCGACAGCGGTCGGGGCTTTTCTATGCCGGCAGCCAAAGGAAGCCCCGGCGCAAGACGGGCATGCACCGGGGCCTAAGCAGACTAGGAGTGGGGCTAATCCCGCACTGGTACGCTGGGAGCGCCCGAGCCTAGTTCCAGCAAGGGACGCGCCACCCTGGGCATAACATCTGCATAAACACCCTCCATGCGAAGCGGCGGCCCATTGTGGGACGCTCAGGAGCTAGCGGGGGCTTGGCATGCTGAGGTTTTTACGTCGTCAGGACGGCTCCGCCGGAGCCGAATACGCCTTGATCTTGGCCGCCGTCGGCACCGGAGTCGCGCTCGCCGGGTTCGCACTGCGGGACGCGATGTCCGACAGCATAAGCAGCTCAGGTGTCCAGCTTGCCTCCGCGGGAAGCACGAGCGCGGCGTCGAGCGGGTCTTCGTCGAGCAGCAACAACGCGGGCGGCAATGCCGGTGGCGACTCGGGGAGCACCGGCCAGGGCTCAGGACAGGCTAGTGGCAACCCGCCAGCTGGCACCTCCTCAGGCCCTCCCGCGAGTCCGCCGGGGAAGCCCGACAATCCCGGCAGCAATGGCAAAGGCAACAACAAGTAAGCTTCCTATCGGCTGCGACCGCTGCCGCGAGAATAGTTGCTGGGTCGCATGATCGGCGCGGGAGCAGAGAGGCTCACGAAATCCCTCGACTTCGCGAACCTCCCCTGCTTGCTCCGATGCCCTGAAAGGGCTGGCGCTGGTCGCGCGGTAAACTGAACCTTGAACCGCTGAAAACGGTTCCGAGAAATTATCCTCTCAGGCGAACTTCAGCAGCGCTTGCTATCGTCAAAAGACGATTACATTCCGCACGATCGCGCTCGGCACTCCAGCCCCCGCCGAGCGATGGATCTGCGGCCCTGGCGCTCTCGAAGCTGCCGGGGCCGCCTCTTCAGCCGAAGAACAGCGGCGCGATCTCCCGCGCCACGGCCAAGCCTCGAAGCTCGTTCAACAGAATCAGCACCCAGAACGCCACCATCGCCCAGCCTCTGCGGCGGGGCTTGCTGACCCACCGGACCAGCGGCAGGGACCGCTGGACGGGGCTGAGATGGGCTTCTGTCCTCATCGTGGGCGGCATTGAATCACGAGGGGGATTCGGCGTGAATCCCCCTGCCCGGTGAAACGCACTCGCCTGTCGCACGAAGATGGCACGGTCTTCGCAACACCCGGATCAAGGCCGCCACCCAGCGTACCAGTCCGGGACTGGCCGAAATCCAGATCAGCCGTCCCGGGCGGCGGCCAACCAGATAGGACTATTCAGATGACCAAGCTCGTTGCTTTCCTTCGTGACGAATCCGGCGCCTCGGCGGCCGAGTACGCTCTGATCCTCGCCATCGTCGGCATCGGCATCGTGACCGCCGCCGGCGCCCTCAAGACCGAAATCGGCGGGGCCATGAACCGCGCCGCCGACACCATCAAGACGGCTTCCTAAGCTCTCTCCAGTGCGCGTAAGCAGCGCCCCGGCCTCACCGCCGGGGCGTTTTCATTTGCACATACGATTGAGACCGGCGCGATCGATGACGCCTGAGGCCTCAGGCCCGCCGATCTCAACGTGCAAGCCGCTCGCGCTCAAGTTGTCGGTTGGCCCGCTTCATGCTTAGGCTGGGCCATGAAAGCGAGATCGGTGCTACTCAAGCTCATCGGGCCTGCGCTAATGGCTCTGTTCGCGCTAACCGCGCTCGCGAGCGGCTGGGCCGTTGGAGGCATCGGCTTCTAGTGGCGAGCTTCGCTTCAGCGGCCGCAGCGCCATCGCTCGCGCGACCAAGCGCGGCGCTGATGCTCGCCCTCGTTGTCGTCTGGTTCGCCACGGCGGTGATCGGCCATGCTGCCCGACAGTCGAAGCTCGACGATGATCGCGTCTACCTCTACTCGACTAACTTCACGATCACGGCCCCTGAGCAGTACGCCGCGCGGTCGCAAGATTGGGCTGGTCGCCTCGAAGCTGCCAACTATGCGGCCGAAACCTCGGCTAGGTTCGCCTTCCGCCAGACCTACGCGAACAACTATCTGATCCAGTCCGCCGCGATCGCCGGACTGCGCGCCGCCTGGCCGCCAGATCGAAGCGGCCTCGCCTATCCTGAGTGGATGCGCCGGGTCGTCATATTGTCTGGCGCCATCGTCCCCACGTTGGCTTTCGGAGGGTTCCTGTTCGCGTTCCGTGGCCTCGGGAGATCGCAGCAGGCGGCTGCGGCGCTGGCTCTCGCCGGACTAGCGCTGCTCTCGTTCTCCCCCGCTCAGGTGGGCTACCGCGCCTCCGAGAGTCTCGACCTGCTTTACCCCTTCCGTGCGGCATGGCTGCTCGTCCAGCCCGGCTATGAACTATCCCCCTTTGGCATCCAGTGCCGCAACGCCGCCACCATGCTCTTGGCCACGGCCACGCTGTTTCGCTGGCGCGGCGCCACCGCCTGGAGCTACTGGATGGCGGTCGCTGCGGGCGCCATGCACGCGACCTATGGCGGGTTGATCCTGCTCATCCTCCTCGGCCTGGACGCCCTGCTCACGCCGAAGGAACTTCGCCGACCCGCTGTGGTCGTACCGATCGCGTTGGCGGTCGCATGGGCCGCGACACACGGCGTCAGCTTCGGGGCCTTCGCCTCTCCTGTCGTCGGCCCCGCCCTATTCCTGGCCGCTGTCCTCGGTCTCATCATGGCCAGTCTGCTGCCGATGCATCGCGTGGGCATCGTCCGGCACCTCCGCGAACAACCTCCGCGCATCGGGGAACTTCAAGCGCTGGTCGTCGCCGTTCTGGCTGTGCTTTACCTGGTCGCCTTGGTCGCACCATGGGTCCATGGGCTCGCGCGAACTTACATCGTCGACGAGCTGAGCGGTCGTCCTCTCGGCTTGTTGCGTCTCCCGTTGGCGCTTTGCCTCGCCAGCGTTGCGGTCGATCGGCTCTCGCCCCGGGCCATGCGGCAGGTTGCGACGGTCGCCGCCGGTCTGCTGATCGTCTACACCCCGCTAGCCACCGCCCTGCTCCGTGCGGGGACCGTCGCCACGCCGAGCGAGGCCGAGGTCGTCACCCACGCCCCATCCGGCAACGCCGGCGGGCGGCTGGCTGATGGCAACGTCGAGCGTGCCGCCTACTTCGACATCTCCGCGCGGATAGATGGAGCGCGGTAAGGATGGACTTCCTTACCATCATCATTGGAGCTACCGCGGAGCGATGCCTTCAGGTGTTTGCCGTCACCGTGGCGCTTCTGGCGCTGGAATTGGCGATCCCCGCTCAACCGGTCCCAATCGTGTCGCGCCTGCGCGGCGCCGTGTTTTGGCTGATTACAATCCCGGCCACCGCCTTTTGCCTGACCACGTTCCACTATTTCGTCTGGCGCTCGGGACTGACGCCGCTGGTTCGCTTATCCATTGGAGAGTGGTTCCACGCTCATAGCCGTCCCGTCGCCCTCGTTGGACTCGTCGCTGCTCCGGTTCTCTCCGGTGCGATCAGCGACTTCTTCGGCTACTGGTATCATCGCGCCCAACACGCGATACCCTTGCTCTGGCGGATCCACTGCGTCCACCACTCGATCCAGCATCTGTCGGCCGTGAACTCAAACCACCACTGGACAGAGGAGGTGTTCCGGGTCCCGCTGATGAGCTTCCCCGCCGCTCTGTTGATCGGTCCTGACCCCGGCGTCGTCCTGCCGATTGTCGCTGGCCTGCTCGTCGCGCAGGGCGCCTTCATTCACGCGTCGACGCGATTTCACCTTGGCCCATTGCGCTGGGTTTTCGTCGACAACCGCTTTCACCGCATCCACCACTCCTTAGAAGAGCGGCATTTTGGGAAGAATTACGCGGCGTTCACACCGCTTTGGGATCGCATCTTCGGCACCGTCTACCACCCTGCGCCAGAGGAGTGGCCCGACACCGGCCTAGCCGAACTCGCAGAGCCGGACGACTTCACGGAATGGTTTGGCCTTCCGTGGCGCTACAACAGGCTCACCGCGTCACGGCGGGCTGGACTTGTACGGGTGCGAGATGTCGAGATTCCCAGTTAGCCCCCACTTGTGCGCCAAATATCCTTCCACCTTTTGCCGGTCGCCGGTGCTCAGCACCGTGTCGCAGATGATGATCTCGGCGATTTGGCCCTTGAAGTGGTTGCCTCGGTCCTCGGAGTCGCCGAAATAGCGGTTGTTGTTCGGCGAGGTGTTGACCGCGAAGCTCACTGTGTTGGTGCCTGTCGAGAAAATGGACGTCCCGTCAAGATAGATCCGGTAGTCGCTCGCAGCCGAATGCGCCGAGTAAATCCGCCAAGACGTGAGGCTGGGCGTCGGGTTGACCGTCTTGAAGGAGTTGGTGCCGAAGCCTTCGAGGATGTTGCCATTCGTCGTCGGCCAACGGGACGCGGAACCGAAATTGCCGAGGATCGGCCCGTTCATCGGGTCGCTAGTTGGGTCGTTCGCGTTCCTGGCGACGGCGAAGTAGCAACCGGCGGTCTTGCCCGACATGATCGACGGGCTCAGGCTGGTGGATGACCAGAACGTCGGATAGCTGGCCGTGTAGTCTGCGGCCTTCTTACCGTTGATATAATTGTGTCGCAGGAGAACGGTGGACGACCCGCCGGTCTGATCCCAGTTATTACCGCTTTGGTCAGCCCAAGTTAGCGTCGCCCCGTCTGACTCCGTCTCCTGGTTGGCGTCGTACCAAGCGATGAGCGTCGCCCCGAGGTCGAGCGGATCGAAGGAGCCAGACGACGACGACAGCAGGCCGACTCGATGAAGGAAGAGCGACATCAGGTGATCCCGTCGCCGGTCAGGCGCCAGACGGTGGCCGCCACCTTGAGCAAGCTCGCCGTGCCGTTCGCGGCGATGGTGCGCGAGCCGGTGGACGACCCCCAGCGTAGGGTGTCCGACGTGATCGCCAGCGTTAGGCTGTTCGCGCCGTTCTCGTTGACGATGGCGATCACGGTGCCGATGGGGAACGCCACGGACGCGTTCGCCGGGATGGTCAGCGTGTGGCCCGGCGAGTTGCTGGAGGTGTGGTAATAGTGCTTGCCGGCATCCGCTAGGACCAAGGTGTAATCGTCAAAGTCCTGGATCTGCGGCGAGTAGAGATAGCCGACATCGGCGCTCGCTCGCGTGCGGTTGCGCCAGGTGACTGGGCTGCTGGCGTCGTATTGCAGGAAGTCGCCGTCCGCCACGCTGGCGATGACGACATCACTCAGCCCGTCCAGATCGGTGGCGCCCGAGGCTGCCGGGGTTTCCGCCTTCCAGCCGGTCGGGCTCGAGGTGTCGTAGGTGAGCACCTGGCCATCCGAGGGCGACGAGACATCCACGTCCGCCAGCTCGTTGAGGTTGATGGCGCCCGGCGTCGCGGTGTAGGCGGTCCACGTCGAGGGGCTAGAGCCCGCAGAGCAGCGGTACAGCACATCTTCATCCTGCACCCAGACGAAGATCCCCTCCTCCGCGTCGCGGATGTACCAGCCGTTGGAGGCGTTGGGGCCGACCGCCACGGCGATGTCGCCCGGTCGCCCAGCCCACGCCCCCGACGGCGAGCCGGCGATTATGTAGACCGCGCCGTCCGCGCAGGATCCGGGCGGCGAAGTCAAATCCTTGTCCACGACCGGATAGAAGCTCGCGCCGCGTTCCGTTCGCCGCACCATCTCGTTGACGTACAATTCCTTGGACGCTTGCGAACTGGAAAGCTCGGGCGAGCCGTTCGGCGTTGTCATTGGGGCTCCATCATCGGGAAGGCGGCGTCATCGCGACGGCGCGGTTGAGGTTCATGCGGGCGGGAATCCGAACTCGCGGACGGCCCAGCACGGGCGGTGCGAGTCGGGCTTTCGGCCAGCCAGGTGGTGCGCTCCTAGCCGGCGCCAGGCTTCCGCTGCGTCGGCAGGATCAACCCGGCCGTACGCGTCCACGCTGACCACGCCCAGGTCGCGCAGCTCGCCGAAGAAATCATATCCGGCGTCGAACACCATTTCCCAGGCGGCGGCCTCCGCGGCTGAGCCGTGACCACGGCGCCGGCGTGTGCGATTAGTCGCCATCGACCCACCTCGCGCGTTCGCCGCGCCGCCAGAGATTCAGCCGGTCGATGTAATCGGCCTCGGCCTCGTCAGCCTCGCGGGCTTCGGGCGCGTCGAATTCCCACCACGCCCAAGGCCGGCTGCCCGGCCCGCCGCGGATCGGCCAGATCCAGGGTTTCTGGCTAAATCGCTCGTCGGTCTCGCCGGTCCACCAGCTCAGGATCGGCTCGCCGTGTTTCGCCCAGTCAGTCTGGGCGGTCGCCAGCGCGCCCTCGCCAAGCAAGCCGTAGCCGTGGCCAGCCTGACGACAGACGCCCAGGCCCTCAACAAGCTCCTGCTTGCGGTAATCGTCCAGATCAGGCGCCCAGATCCGAGAGCGGCGGGTGCGAGTCGTCGGCATCGGTCAGCGTCCAGACGGGCGGCCCGGGCCGTCCCGCAAGGGTTCGAGGTCGAGATTGAGGGCCTTAAGAGCCGCCAGGAGGCCCGCCCGGGCGTCCTTCTCCAGCGCACAGGCAGGGTTCAACTTCGGGGCGCCGTAACGGTCGAGAACGACTTCGCCATGTTCGGCGATCGCAGCCTGAGCCGCCTTCATCCTGTCCATCGCCTCGGCCGCCGTGGTGACGAGCGCACGGCCCGCGCCGTCCGCGATGCGGTATTCGTCCACCAGATCACGCCAGAGACGCGCGCCGGTGGCTTTGAGGTGGCTAGGGGTTCGGACTCGTTTCAACTGACTTTGAAAACCTCAATTGCGTGAAAATGCGACTTCCCCGCCGGTGTCCGCTTCGAACGCCATGAGCTTGCGACCTCCCCCCCGGGTCATAGGGGCCAGCCATCGGGGCCGACGCCGCGCCAGGCTTCGCGACCGAACTGCTCGGCTGTCCGGATGCGGTGGTGCTCGGCGCAGAGGCAACGGATGTTGCTGTCGTCGTCCGTGCCGCCGAGCGCGAGAGGGATGATGTGGTCAGGTACGGTCGAAGGCGTGCGCTTGCCGACCTCTCGGCAATCACGGCACTCGGGCTCTGCTGCCAGTCGGCGGCGGCGCTGCTCTACGCCAGCACGGCCGCGGAGCCGGGTTTGCAGCCTCTCGCCGTTTGCCGGGCGCGGCGGGCGAGAAGCTGCGTCTTCCCGGGGGGCCTTAGGGAAGGTCATGCGCGGCCTTGAGGCTGCATGCTGGCGAGGTTGTCGTTGGCGTGCGGCGAGCGCTTCAGGCCTAGACGCTGGGCTGCCTCGCCAGGGTCTTCACCTGCGAGGCAGGCGACGAACCATTTGCGGGCCGTGGCGAGCGCGTCAGCCTGAGCAGCAGCGTTCCACTCGCGCACGGCTTCGATCACCTCGGCCGCCACGCCATCGGCCGCCATACGGTTGAGGCTGGCTTGCGACTCGGCGGCCATGTCGGCGGCGAGGCCAGCCAAGCGGGCATCGACGTCTTCCTGGGTCATCATCCTTGCTCCGAGGTCCAGGGCTGGCGCATGCGCCATTGGCGCTCTTCGAGTTCACGACGGATCTGCTCGAGGCGGGCCTCGCGTTCGTGGCGCGCGCGCGTGCTCGCTTGCAGCTTGGCTGCGTAGGCGCCGACGCGGCGGTCGCGGTCTGTCAGCCTCACGACGTGATGAGGCGTCGGCGTCTTCAGCTTCGCCACATGGCCTGGATGGAGCGTCACGACATGGCCGGCGGCCTTGGTAGCGGTGATCTTCGCGCCAGGCGCCGCCGGGACGGCCACCAAGCTCAGTTCGAGGATCTCGTACGCGGTGTGTCGAAATCCGCCGTCTATGCGCTCGATGCCATTGGCGATGGTGCGGAAGCCGATAGAGACGGAGTCGATGAGCTTATACTTCGCGGCAAGCCAAGCTGAGTTCACCCGGTCCTGAAGCGGGCCGGGCTCGGCGATCTTCGGGAGCCTAGCCGTGAACGGGATGCCGGCCTTCGTCGGCCTGCCCAACGTCACGCGTCCCACTGGAAGACCGTGGTCATGGCCGACGAGCAACGGGATGCTGTCGGCGAACTTCGCGCCCATGGGGTCAACGATGTCGCCGACGCGATCGGTTGCGGGCACGGTGGCCCACCCGGAGATTTCGCGCCGTTCCTCATCGACGCCGCGGATGTTGATATCGAGCGCGCGGTTGATCAGCGTCACAGGCGCTTCTCCATTTTCTGTTCGATGGCATCGAAGCGGGCTTCGATCAGCCGCAGCAGCGGGGCGGGATCGGCATCCTTGCCGTCGCGGCCCTTTTTCACGGCCAGACGCCAATCCTTGGAACCTTCACCCGGCCGTTCAGTCGTTGCGGTCTGCGCCAGCCAATACGATCCGGCGTGACTTACGCCGTCGCCGAGTTCGTAGGTCTGCCCGTCCCGAAATGCGCCGCGGTCCGCGCTGCGGGCGCGGCTGGCCTCGAGCTTTTCGACACGTTCCAGCAGGGTGTGCGAGTTCGCTACGACAATGGAGAAGGCCAACTCCAGCGCGTCGAATTCGCCCTGAGTGAAAGACCGCACCGCGCGGCTTTGGTCTGCCATGTTGCGCATCGCATCTAGGAATTGGATGACGCTTTCGGCGTGTTCCGGGGCTTTCTCGCGCAGTGCTGCAACGAAGCCTTTGTTGCGCGCCGGGAGCGGAGGCAGCTGCGCAGGCTGGCTTTTCGGCTCCGGCTCATCGGTGTCAGCGACGCCGGACAGCAGCATCATCCGACGCTCGTCCAGCTTCACCAGTTCACGATCGATGGCGTCCTGAGCCGCGGGTATAGCGCTGCCGATCGCGACGGCCTGCTCGTACGTAGGCGCGTCGTCGTACATCTTCTGCAGCGCATCCCTGCGGCTGCGAAGATCCGCAGCCCTAAGGTCGATGGCGGCGATTTCGTCGGCTTCGCTCACGAGCTTAGAGTCAGGCTGTTTGCAGACCTACGCCACGACTTCAGCGAGTTTCAGCGTGCCCAAACTCGCTATGCGTCGAGTAATGGACCAGAGCGTTCCGTCGCGACCGCTGTCGCCGATGGGGTGAATGCGCACGCCCGCGAGCCTTTCATCTTGCAGCTTGGCAAGCCGTTTCCCTAGTTTCCTTCCATTCCACTCGGAACCGAGCGCAGCCACGAGCGCCACGTTCAGTGCAGGACTGCGGATGGAAGCTCTCGATATCTCCTGAACTGTGACTGTAGCTTCGCCCAAAGCGCGGAAGAGCTCGGCATAGAGTGCGACGTCGGTTGGACCGGCGCCGCTGCGCCACCACGCAAGCTCGCCTTCAAGCTCAGCGATTCGCGTACGCAGGGCATGGTCGTGTGCGTTATCGGCCATCAGCTCCGCCACGTGAACCGGGCGAGCGGGTCGCCCTCAACGGTGACGCTGGGGTGGTCCTCGATCTCCAGGGCGCTGGCCTGGCGCCTGCGTTCCTGCTGTTGGGCTATGGCTCGGACCTGAGCGCCGCGGTTGGCGGCGGACGCCTGACCGCGGGCGTAACGCTTGGCGGGCCGGCGGCTCATCGGCCCAGATCCTGACAAACCTGACTCGCGCGCGCGAGACGTGCGAGCGTCCGGTTCAGAAGAGAAAATGGGTGAACGCTGTCTACGCTACATGCGCGCATATCAGGATTGTCAGGAAATTCGCTAAACCCTGACAAACCTGACGGGTTTGCCTTCATAATCATGGGGCCTCCACATTCATGGCGCGCATGGCCGCGAGGGCCTCGGCGCGTCGTTGCAGTTCGGTGGCGCGACGCTCGGCGAGGCGTTCGCGCAAGCCGGGCACGATGCTCCAGGCCTTGGCCGGAACGGTCTCGGTCTCCTCGGTCAGCCAGCCACCGGCGACCAATGGGGACACCTTCTGCGCCACGTCCCAGGAACCCAGGCCGCGCATGGCGCGGACGCCGGAGGTGAAGTCGCTGGCCGTGAAGCGGTCTTTGGTGGAGGTCAGAACGAAGGAGGCCAGGCTGCGCAGGTATTCCCAATCCACGGCGTCGGCGCTCTCTCGGTAGAGCGCCATGGCGTGCGGGATGATGAAGGTGCGCACGATCCGGGCGGCGGCTTCGGCGGTGGCTGCGCTCACGTCGTCATAGGAGGCTTCGAGCGGATCGGCCGCCAAGTGCAGGAGCAGCATCAGCGAGCCGTGGACACCGGAGAGCTTGCCAAGAAACGAGCGGAAGCTGTCGCCAAGGCCGTCCACCTCCTCGGCGTCGAATATGAAGCGGTGCAGGTCGGCGGTGACGATCGCCGCATCGGCCGATAGCTTCAGGCGCACGCCATTAAGGCTCAGCAGCTGGGCGACCATGCGGTCGTAGGCCTCGACGGCGGCGCCGTCGTCGGCGTCTTCCGGGTAGGTCGGACGCCCCATCATGACCGGCAGGAAGCGCTGCAGGAGGCCGTCCGAAGACAGGTTGCCCAACTCGGCCAGCCGGCGCGGCTGAATCCCGCCGATCAGGCTGACGCTGCAGTTCTCGATGTAGGTGTTGCCGCGGCCGATCCGGTCCACGGCCATGGGACCGCCGTTGTAGGCCTGGAGCCAGAAAGCGCGGTCGGCGGCGGCGCCCTTCCCGCCTCCATACTTGTCCATCTGGCCGATCCAGCCGGACAGCTCGTCCTGCTCGCCCAAGATGCCGCGGTTCTGCCGGGTAAGCAGGTCACCCATGCTCTCGACCGTGATGTTGTTGGCGATGAACCGGACCGGCGGCGCCGGCGCTGGCTCCTTTTCCCCCGCTTCCTTCCGCTCGGCGTGGCGGGCGAGATCCCGCTTGTGAGCCAGCTGCAACTCGCGCTCGGCGCCCCGCAACGGCTTCAGGCAAGCCGCAAGCGTGGGCGTCTTCTTCGTCGAGGCGTCCCCGACCAGCATCACCCACAGCCGCGGAGACGCATACCAGTTGCCGTGAGCTTTCAGCTTGAGCGCAAAGCCGTGGTCGATCGCGCCGCTGGAAGCGCCCAGTGCGGTCATCGCCATGGCCGCCGGATCGACGCCGATATTGCGCGCCGCGCGCTCGACGAAGTTGCGGAGCACCGGAGGCAGGCAGTCGATCGGGAACGGGGGAACGGCGTAGGTCGCCCACGGATCGAAGTAGGCGGCGGCGTCGGCCTGCCGCGCGACTTGCGTCAGCCTGCGACCAGCCGGGCTGTCCAGGGCCACCATGCGGTCGCCGTCGAAGATCGCGGGCGTGCCATCGCCGAGCGCGCCACGCTGGCCGCGCTGCGGCTTGGCCCTGGCGGCCTGCGTCATGCTCCAGGTGTCCTTGAAGTAGCCGTCCGGGAGCCCCACTAGGCGAGGCCCTCCAGCTCGGTGAGGCGGTTGAGGGCGCACTGCAACTCGAACCGGGCGATCAGGACGTCCGCGTGGGCCAGGGACATGGCGGTGATGACGCCCTCGTAGACCTGCTCCCTGGGCATGCGAGGGAAGCGGGACCAGATCTCCTGGCGCAGCTCGTTCTCCGGCAGGCCGCTGACCAGCAGGTCGGTCAGTGCATAAGCCGGAAACACGTTGACGTTCTGAGGCTTACGGGTAGACTCTGTTTCGCCAATCCCGCTCGGAAAAGGCTTCAGAGCCCCGTTCGCCGCTCCCCCAGCGGCGGCGGGGTTCGTCACATGAAGGCCCATGCTCTACGCGGCCTCCTTCATGTCGATCCACGCGAGGAAGCGCCCCTGCTCCGGCTCCCGCATCTCGCCCCACAACTTCAGCAGTGCAGCAAGCTCCACTACTTCTTGATTGGACAGCGCGGTCGTCGATCTCGACCGCGGCGTGGCGATCTGCTCGGCCGCAGCGCGGATGCCCAAATCGGCCACGGTGGCCGTTTCCAGCCCGGAGGCGGCCAGCTGCATGTACCGGCGGGCCGTACGGGCGCTCATGCTGACGTTCTGCGTCAGCCACTCTTCCCACCGGCCGTGCGGCAGCGCCGCCTTGGCTTCGATGAGGTTATGGCCGATCTGGATGGCGCGCTCGGCGATGACCTCGGCGCTGGCCTTGATCTCGGCGACGGCGGCGGTGATCTCCCCGGCCAGAACGGCCAAGCGGTTGTCCCCCTGCGCGACCATCAGGCGGCCTCCCCGGTCAGGTGCTGGCGCAGGCGCTCCCGAGACGCAACCCATCTACCCCCGACCTTCCTCGCGGGCAGCTGCTGCGCTGCAAGCAGGTGATACGTCGCGCGCTCATCTCGGCCGATTGCCTTGGCAATTTCGCGACCCCCCAGGCCAAGTCGCTGGCCAACTCCTTATCCATGCTCCGCTCCACCAAAGTGATTTATTCACCGATAACCTCGTGACTAATTGCAGTTGCTCGGACGCGCAAGAGCGCGTAAGGAAATCCTCGTAGATAAATGATGGGTGCGGCAACATGTCCGAAAACTCGGCAGAGAAGCGGGGTCGCGGCCGGCCTAGGTCCGCGCCAGAGGGGCGCGGAGGCACGCTAACGATCTCGATCAATCCGCACACGCGCGCCGCTCTTGAGGCCGCGTCGGCGAAGCTCGGTCGCTCTCTGTCGCAGACTGCCGAATACGCCATCGAACGGGGACGAATCGTCGGAGATCTCGGCGCCGCTGCGCCGGCCGTGGCAGATGCCCTCCAAGCAATGCTGCGGGCGGCGTCAGAGATCGGCGACCCTACAAGTTCAGTCGTGGCGAGGGATGAGCTGAGGCGCACGTGGGTCAAGATCGCCGAGCATGCGATCCCGAATGTCATCGAAGACGCAGCCACAGCCGCCGCCACGGCCGCCATTTCCGCAATGCGTTTCGCTGCAATCGACGCCTACAGCGAGGTCCGCACAGGTGCCGAGGGAGATGAGCGGCTTGAGCGTTCGCTGAAGCACCTGCAAAAGATGTCCACGGCACAGCTCTTCCCTGGCTCTAGCGGTTGGGACGAGGCCGAAGCTGATTTCCGCGCCGCGGCCGAGGTTGCTGGGGGTGCCATCACCGACACGCTGGAAAACTTGCTAACCGCAGCTGCAGCCGCCGCTCGGGCGTACGCTCGCGCGAAACGGTCAAAGCCATGAGCGTCCGTAAGCGCCGCTGGACCACCGGCTCGGGCGAAGCCCGCGAGGGCTGGGTCGCCGACTACACCGACACCAAGGGCGTGCGGCGCCAGAAGACGTTCGCCCGGAAGAAAGACGCCGACGCCTTCGCCGCAACAGCGCACGTCGAGGTTCGGGAAGGCGTCCACATTGCCGACAGCGCCAGCGTGACGGTGAAGCAGGCCGGCGACCTATGGCTAGCCACCGCCGAAGGTGCAGGCCTGGAGCGCTCCACCGTCGTCCAATACGGCCAGCACCTGAAACTGCACATCGAGCCCTTCATCGGGACCATGAAGCTCTCGGCGATCACCATTCCCGCAATCCGTGGCTTCGAGGATCGGCTACGGGAAGAAGGCCGCTCTCCGGCCATGGTGAAGAAGGTGCTCGTCAGTCTTGGGACGCTGATCGCCGACGCCCAGGAACGCGGCCTCGCCGCCCGCAACCCGGTGCGAGATCTGCGGGTCCGCCGGGGCGGCAAGGAACGCCGCGCCGAGCGCCGCCAGAAGGGCAAGCTCAAGGTCGGCGTGGACATCCCAACGCCCGGAGAGGTCAAGGCCATCGTGGGCGCCCTGGAGGGGCGCTGGAGGCCCGTTCTGCTGACGGCGATCTTCACCGGCCTGCGGGCCTCGGAGCTGCGCGGCCTGCGCTGGGCTGACGTGGACCTGGACAAGCGCACCCTGCGCGTCGAACAGCGGGCCGACCGCTTCAACGACATCGGGGCTCCGAAGTCCGAGAGCGGCGTCCGCACGGTCCCCGTCCCTCCCCTGGTCGCGAATGCGCTGAAGGAGTGGAAGCTGAAGTGTCCGAAGGGCGATCTCGGCCTCGTCTTCCCGAACGCGAGCGGCGGCATCGAGAGCCACCGGGCGCTCCGCGGGCGCGGCCTAATCCCAACCCAGATCCGGGCGGGGGTGTCGATCGACACCGGCAAGGTGGACAAGAAAGGCAATCCGATCCTCGCGGCGAAGTACACCGGCCTCCACTCGCTGCGGCACTTCTACGCCTCGTGGTGCATCAACCGGGTCGCTGACGGCGGCCTCGGCCTGCCCCTGAAGGTGGTGCAGGAGCGCATGGGCCACGCCTCTGTGGTGATGACGTCCGACGTCTACGGCCACCTCTTTCCCACCGGGGATGACGGCGAGGAAATGGCGGCTGCGGAGCGCGCTCTGTTCGTCTGAACGCGACATACACGCGACATGCGGCCGATTAGCTGAATGAATCCATAGGCCCACTACGGACTCCAAATCCGTGCACCCGGGTTCGATTCCCGGTCAGGCCTCCAAGGATTTCCTGATCGATCCCTGGAACTTGGCGACAAGGGTTCGGGCGCTTTCACCGCTCCATGTCGCGCTCACGGGCAAGTATTTCCCAGGATCTTCAACGGGTGCCGATCGCTCGCGGCAGTTGCACGCGACGTGGAGCGGCCTCCCCGGCCCTCTGGCGGCGTATTTCGCGGCGGTCGCCCGTGCGGCTCGGCAAGGTCGAGGCCGCGCTCCTGATCCTGACGAGGTTCGCGGCCTAGCCGTTATCGCGACGATCGTCTGCAGCGGCTGCAGGGCCGCCCATAAGGCCGCGCCGATCGCCCAGCGCGGCTTCTTCGCTTCTGACCCTGGCACCCCGTCATAGATTGATCCACGTACGTCCTCTCGCGGAAAAAGTTGGCGCGCTTGTAAGCTTCTTTCGCTTGGCGCTGGCCATCTGGTGGCGCCTGGGGTGCAGATCTGCGCGCGTCAGGCCGCCCGCAGTGCGGGGCTTCGCGCCCACGAGCGGAGCCGGGCGCGGCGCCGGGAAGTCGCGCGGGGGATGAATCCTTGCGACACGCGCAATGGCCGCGCTTACACTAACTCACAACCGTTGCGTGGGGGCGCTGTGATGAGGTTGATGGCGATTCTCGCCGCGACGCTGGCCGTCTGGGCTGCGTCCGCCGCGACCGCGACCGCCGACGTGAAAGTCCGCTACTTCAAGGGGCGGCCGACGCTGGTCTCCTTCAAGCCGGGCAGCGTTATCCAGGTCGCCGTCCCAAAGGCCGGTAGAGACAAGCGGGTGGCTATCGGGCTCGTGGCGTTCAACCGCACCGATCGGCCGCTCAGCCTAGGATACGAAAACATCACCGTCCGCGCAGCGGTGTCGGGTCTCCCGGCCAGGACGCTCGACTACGACACCCTCGAACGAAAGGCGCAGAACAAGGCGAACTGGACGATGTTCTTCGCCGCCTTGGCCGCCGGCGCCAACAGCTACGCGGCGCAGCAATCCGCTTACGGCACTTACCACGGCTCGGCCTACACGAGCACTCGGTACGGCGGCGTCAGCAGCACCTACTCGGCAAGGTACTATAGCCCTGTTGCAGCTCAGTTGGGGCAGGCGCGAGCCAATGCGGAGAACCGCGACATGTTCGCGGCTGTCTCCGCCCAACTCGACCAGACCCTAGCCCAGCTTGACGGCACGGTCCTGCGCACCACCACGATCGATCCTGGGAGCGCCTTTGGCGGCGCGGTGGTGTTCGATCTGCCGAAAGGCGCAGGCTTGGCCGACCTTGTCGTCTCGGTGAGCTACGCAGGCGAGGTGCACGAGATCCCCTTGGGCGGAGACCTTTCGAAACTCGACCAAGCCAGCAGCGCTGATCTCGACGGCACGATCGCGCGCCCAGCGGGCCCCGTGGATAGCCATGCGCCTGTTCCCGATCCGAGTGGATCGCCTGAACGAACACCGCCGCCAGCGGTCGCGAAGGGCGAGCAGCCACAGCGGGCCGCACTGACAGCCCAGATCGCAATGACGCCGCCTTCAAGGCCCGCGAAATCCGCCGCACCGGTCAGCGCCGCAGTTGCGCCGGAGAAGGCGGCGTCGGCCGCCTGTTCTCGCTATGCGCTCAAGGTCATCTCAGACCCGACGCAGAACGTCTGCCTCAATCAGTGGAACGGGCCTCGTAACTACAAGTGACCCGGCCGGGGCCGGTCACTGCGAGATTTGCACCTTTCTTGACCTGCAAGGCTCCCTGACAGGCGAAGCAAACTCGCCTGGCGCACGAACTTGGCACGGGGATTGCGGCTGTCCGGACAAGGCCGCCGCCCAGCGTACCAGTCCGGGACTGGCCGAACTTCAAACCGGTCGACCCACGGCGGCGGCCAACCAACACAAGGCGACACCAATGACCAAGCTCGTTCAATTCTTCCAAGACGAATCCGGCGCCTCGGCGGCCGAGTACGCGCTTATCCTCGCCATCGTCGGCATCGGCATCGTGACCGCCGCCACCGCCCTCAAGGGTGAAATCGGCGGCGCCATGAACCGCGCGGCCGACACCATCAAAACGGCCTCGTAACAACGCCGGCCCCGAATGCAGAAACGCCCCGGCCTCACCGCCGGGGCGTTTTCGTTTGCACACATGCGGCGTACTGGCGTCGACCACGGCGAGCATTGCTGGCCAAGCTGCGCTCCTAGTTGTCGATCGGCCCGCTTCGTGCATAGGCTTGGCTATGGACTGGTGGATCAGCCGCGAGCACGCCCGTGCTCCAGGGTTCGCGGCGCAACTGTGGGACCCGCTGGTCGGCCTCCTGCCGTTCATTCGCCCGCCCAAGGCGGCTCAGGCGCGGGCCGCCTGAACCGGCTCAGACATTCGTGAGCATGCGTTGTCTTCACGCCGAGCAGGTCGGGGGCACCGCCAACATCATCAAGACAGCGTCGTAAGCACGTTCCTCCGTCCGCATCACAGTAGCCCTGGCCCTCATCTGGGTAGGAGCCACTCTCTACCGCCGCTGCGATGGAACACAGCCGCGCGCTTACTCGTACACACCGTAAGACTCAGCAGCCTTCGCCATGGCTTGAGAATTGGCCTGGCGATAAATGAATCCCGCAAGAGAAGTCGCGGCGATCAAGACCACCAAGATCAAGACGCGGGCCATCCATTCCTGGACCGGCTTCTTCGCGTTGGGCGGCGGGCCGCGCCAGACAACAGCGCCCATCGCGGCGGACATCAACCCCAGTATGAAACTCGTCGCGAGCGCAATCATAGCAAGCATTTGAACGCCCTCCCGCGATAATGGTAGCGCTACCGCGGAACCGCGCCAACAAGCGAACGAACGCCGTTAGACAAGCCGAGCACCCCCTTCGGCCGGGCGCCTGGCTTAGCTGGCGTTGAAGGCCACGCCATGCGCGTCCAGGAAGGTTGCGAACCGGGCGCGCTGCGGAAGGGCTAGCGCGAGCGAGGCCGGGGCTTCGAACATCCAGTCGACATTGTGTCGTCGCTCGCCGATCAGCCAGCCATCGCCCGCGCGCACATAGCGGTCGAGATAGCGCAGGCCGCGGACCAGCACGCGCGGCCCCTCGCCGACGTCGATCAAGACGTAGGCCGTGGCGTAGACCTCGCCGAAGGCGCGATCGCCGTCGAGGCGGATGTCGGATTGGTGCAGGCAATGGGTGAAGCCGAGGATCTTGTCGGCCGCCGGCATGCCCTTGGGCGCGCCGATCCGTCCAGGCTCCGCCGCGTCCGGCCCGCGGATCTGCACGCCCCCCAGGAACAGCCGGCCGTCGGGCGCGAAGGCGGCGCTGTTGACCGCGCCGACGCCCATGTCGAGGTCCGAGAAGTATCGCCGGATCGTGCGGTCGATCTGCTGCCGATCGCGCTGCTCGGCGATCCAGGCCGCGTTCGCAACCGCCCCATCTTGCGCTTTCATGACGCCGCCTCCCCACGCCAAGTTCGCTTGGCTGAGAAAAGGTGTCGCAGATGGCAAAACCCGCGGGAACCGAAAAGAAACCGGCGGTCCCGCCCGCGGCTAGGCGATCAGGGTCGGGCGACGGGCTTCAGCCGCCGCGGGGATTAAGGAAATCGCCAACGGCGGCCTTCGCGTCGGCGAAGGAGAGGGTGTGGGCGCGCTTCATCACTTCGCCCGCCACCCAGGCGCCGCTCATCAGCATCGCGAGCAGGACGGCGTACTCGGCCATCGTCGCCCCGTCTTCGCTTTTGAAAAATCTCGCGAGAGCCTGATTCATTATTAGAATCTTATACACCTTAGGTAGGTGCGCGCAATCCGCCGCCCGCGAGGGTCCGAATACGCCCTCGCGTCAGTCCGCCGCCCTAGGGGCGGGACCGCTCGCGCAGGATCCGCAGAGCCAACCTCGGCCGGATCAACAGCAGGCCGCACCAGAGCGCCCAGGCGGCGGCGCGGCGCAGGCGGCGGGCGGGCCGCCGGCGCGGGCGGATGTCGTGCTCGAACACTTCAGCGTAGTCGGCGCAGGCGCTCATGGGGATCTCCTCGTTCACGAGGAGAAGATCTAGGCGAGCACTGCGTCAGATCCGGTCGTATGCGTCCGGCGGGCTGTTTCGATCTCTTCGATTAGGGTCCGGCGCAGGATGTCGGGCGCCAGCACCCGCACCCGATCGCCCCAGGTGAAGAGATGCCAGGCGAGTTCGCGCATCCCCGCGGCGCGGAAACGTACGATCACCGATCCGTCGGGCCGCGCCTCCACCTGCTGGTTGGCGTGAAAGCGCCAGCGAACGGCGTCCTCCGCTCCGGCGGGCGTGATCTCCAGCACCACGTCCTCGACGGCGTCGTGGTAGATGCCGAAGCTCTCGTCTGCGTAGTCCTGCAGCGAGAAGCCCTGCGGCGGCGCGGCCGACGTAGGCAGGACCTCGATGTCGTGGATCCGATCGAGGCGCCAGTTGCGCGGGCCGGAGCCCGCCTCCTCCTCGGCGACCAGATAGTTCGAACGGCCGAACAGCAGGCCGAACGGCGCGACCTCGCGCACCCGCCCAGGCGTCGACCCCCCTTCGTAACGGAAGCGCAGGGCTGACATCGACTTCAGCGCCTCCCGGACGCTGGAGAGCACCGCCTCATCTTCAAACGGGCGCGGCCCGGCGTTCACGGCGATCGTCTCCGCCTGCAGCAGCGCCTCCAGGTCGGGCGCGAGCCGGCGGCGGGCGGCGGCGCGGGTCGCCGACAGCACCTTCTGCTCAAGGTTCCGCAACGCGCCCGCCCGCGCCTGCGCCCCTTGCACGGAGAACATCTCGGCCGCCGCCCTCAGCGCCGCCAACTCCTCGGCCGTCGGGGCCTGGAAGAGGCCGTCGAGCCCCGCGGGAATGCGGAAGCGCCGGGTCGGCGGATCCTCCACCTCCTCGAACTGCGGGAACACCTCGCGCACGGCGTCGCGCATGCGCTCGGCGGTCCGGCGGCCGACGCCCAGCCGGTCGGCCATCTCGTCCAGGGTCAGGCCCTCCGCGGTGGAGGCGAGGAGCCGCGCCAGCTCCAGCAGGCGCCTGGCCTTTTCGTGTCGCATCCGGCATACGTCCGATTCTGTCGTGGCAGGACATCAGAACCGAAGCAGACCCGACCTGCAACGGAGAACCCCGATGCGCCGCCGCTTCGCCCGCCCCCGCTCCTTCGCCCCCAAGATCCCGGCGCCCGCGCCCACACCGCTGCCGGGCGCTGTCGTCGACGCCGTCCTGCGCTTCCACGACGAGGTCCAGGACCAGGGCTGCGGCCGTTCTCTGCTGCGGCTCAGCGCCCGACGGTTGCACGATGCGGAGGTGGAAGCTGCGCTCGGCGAGCACGCACCCCGCGCGGCGCGGGTGTCGATCCTCTGGAACGAGCGCGAAAGCGAGATCATCCGCGTGCTGGAAGCCCAACCGCTTCTCGCCGCTTGAAAGCACGGAACCTTGGCCGGGCCGGCGTGTTTCGCCCGCGAGTTGGGTCAGCTTCTCGGGGTGCGTAATGGACGATCGGGTGACGGTGGACATCGGCCTGCCCACCTTCCGCCGCGACTCCGTCAGCCAGACGCTCGCCTCGCTGGGACGCCAGCAGCTGTCGCCCAACGTCAGAATCCGGGTGATCGTCGCCGACAACGAGCCCCTGCCCGCCGCAGAAGGCCGGGTCCGCGCCGCGGCCTTCGCCGCCAAGCTCGACCTGCTCTACGTCCATGCGCCGGCGCAGAACATCTGCATCGCCCGCAACGCCATTCTCGACTCGGCTCGGGCCGACTTCCTGGCCTTCATCGACGACGACGAGGAGGCCGGACCGGACTGGATCGCCGCCTTGTTGCGGGCCATCGAAGCCACCGGCGCGGACGCCGTGCAGGGGCCGGTCATCGCCATCTATCCGCCGAACACGCCGGCCTGGATCAAGGCCGGCGACTATCACTCCGTCCGACCGGTCAAGGTGTGTGGGAGGATCCTCAAAGGCTACGCGGGCAACTGCCTGATCCGAATTGAAGCCATTCGTCGCCATGGCCTTCGCTTCGACCCATCGCTGGGGCGGATCGGCGGCGAGGACGACGACTTCTTCTATCAGCTCACCGATGGCGGCGGCGTGATCGTGGAGGCAGAGGACGCGCCGGTCTATGAGGCCGTGCCGCCGTCTCGCGCGACCTTCGGCTGGCTGCTCAAGCGCTCATTCCGCAGCGGCCAGACCCATGGACGGCGGCTGCTGCGCCGCGCGCTCCCCGGCCGCATCGCCGAGCTCGGCCTCGCCGGCGCCAAGAGCGGGGTTTGCCTGCTGGGCGCCGCCGCGAACGTGCTCGTCCCAGCGCGCCGCCGCAAGTGGCTGGTGCGCGGCGCCCTGCACGCCGGAGCCGTCGCGCGCCTGGCGGGCGTCAAGGAACTGCAGATGTACTGATCCTCCGCCGCGTAGCGGGGAGCGTCTTGAGCTCAGGCCGCGGCCTCCCGCGGCGCGTAAAGGTCGTCGAAGACCGACGGCAACGCCTCGGGCAGGCCTAGGAGCGGGCCGGAGGACAACAGCAGCACCACCTCGTCGCCGCGCAAGCCGCTCAGCTGGCCGATCGCCTCGTCGGTGGAGCGGACGCCTGCGACCGGAAGGCCCGTCGCGGCCACCCGCGCGAGGATCTCCTCGAAGCTCGACTGATTGTGGCTGCCGGCGCCGTGGCTGGGCGGAGGCGCGACCAGCACCCGGGCTGAGCCCTCGAACACCGTGTCGTACCAGGCCAGCGCATCGCGGCTGCGCCATGAAAAAGTGTGCGGCTCGAACACCACCGCCAGCGGCCGGTCGGGATAGTGCAGCAGCATGGCCTCGATGGCCGACCGCGCCTTCTCGTAGGAGGAGCCGAACCCCTCGATAACCGGCACGCGGCTCGTCGTGGTGAGCCTATCGAGCCGCCGCCTTATCCCGCCGAAGCTGGCCACTGCGGCCGCCAGGGCCTGCTCGGTCACCAGGCCGCGCTCCAAGAGATAGGCCGAGACGCCGACGATGTTCTCGATGTTGTGCTCGCCCAGAAGCGTGGTCGTGAGCGCGAGCTTGCCCCCGTCGGGCGAGACCAGAGCGAAGCGGCTGATGGCGCCGTAGACCACCTCCTCCGCCCGCCACCCGTCCAGCGCCTGGGTCTCGTACCAGACGATCCGCGCCCGGCTCTCGGCGGCGATCGCGCGGATCGCGGGATGGTCCCTAGCGACCAGCAGGCCGTCCGCCGGGATCAGCCGCAGCAGCTCACGGAACGGCGCCTCATAGTCGGCGAAGGTCGGGAAGACGTTGACGTGGTCGTGCACGAGCGAGGTCAGCAGAACGTCGCGCGGATGGTAGAGCACGAACTTCGAACGGTGGTCGGCAGGCCCGACGATGTACTCGTCGCCCTCCAGCACCACCTCGCGGGCCGCGCCCCAATGGCCGGTCGCGGGCAGCGAGGGGGAGATCGCGCCGATCATCCAGCCGGGATTGCGATTGGCCTCCTTCAGCACATGCGCCATCAGCGCCGTGCAGGTCGACTTGCCGAAGGAGCCGGCGACCACCGTGTTGCGCCGCGCGGCGGTGGCCTCGCCGACCAGCTCCGGGAAGGTGGTGATGCGCACGCCGCGACGGCGCGCCTCTTCGACCTCGGGGTTCGCCTCGCCGCCGAGCTTGGCGCTGGCCCCCAGCACCAGCAGGTCCAGCTCGTCCGGCAGATTGGCGGCGTCGAACCGGCGGCTGAAGGGAAAGCCCAGACCCTCGACATAGGTCGACATCGGCGGAAACACGTCCTCGTCCGAGCCCGAAACCTCGTGCCCCGCATCGCGCATCATCAGGGCCGCCGCGCTCATGCCGGCGCCGGCGATCCCGGTGAAGTGGATACGCATGCGAGACTCCTCCCCTGAACCCAAGCCTCTACCCCAACGGCGCCGCGTCGCCAGCGCGACACGCCGACGCCGGGGCGCATTTCGCCATGAGTCGGGGGTGGAATTGGACCGTCCACGAATAGTCTGAGCTCGTGGTTCCGAATATCTAGGCCTTCTCCGCCAGCAGCCCCTCCACGAACGGCTCGGCCCAGGCCTGGCGGTCCCGCTTCAATCGCTCGGCGTGGTAGATGTGGGCGAGGTCGGCGTAGGCGTGGTCGTAGTCGAGGTTGACGAGGACGTAGTCGTAGGCCCGCCACTGGGCGATCTCGCCATAGGCGCGCTCGAGCCGCCCCTCGATCACCTTCTTGCTGTCCTGGGCTCGGGCGTGCAGCCGCCGCGCCAGCTCGTGCATCGAGGGCGGCAGGATGAACACCTGCACACAGTCTCCCGGCATCTTGGCGTGGACCTGCTCGGCGCCCTGCCAATCGATGTCGAACAGCACGTCCTTCCCGGTCTCCAGCGCCGCCTCGACCGGCGCCCGCGGCGTGCCGTAACGGTTGCCGTGGACGTGCGCCCACTCGAGGAAATCGCCCTGCGCCACCATGGCGTCGAATTCCGCGTCCGAGATGAAGAAATACTCCCGCCCGTGCTCTTCGCCCGGCCGCGGCTTGCGGGTCGTGGCCGAGACCGAGAGCGTCAGATCGGCGTGGTCGGCGACCAGCCGCCGCGACAGCGAGGTCTTTCCCGCTCCTGACGGCGAGGAGACGATCAGCAGCAGGCCGCGCCGCTTGCGCGGATGCTCGAGGTGGACGCTCATCGGGCCGCCCTACTCCACATTCTGGACCTGCTCGCGGAATTGCTCGATCACGGCTTTCAGCTCGAGCCCGACCGCGGTCAAGGCGGATAGCGCAGATTTCGAGCAGAGGGTGTTGGCCTCGCGCATGAACTCCTGGGTCAGGAAATCCAGTCGTCGGCCCACCGCGCCGTCGGTCCCCAGCAGACTGCGTGCGGCGTCGATGTGCCCGGCCAGTCGGTCGAGCTCCTCGCGCACGTCGGCCTTGACCGCCAGCGCCGCGGCCTCCTGGGCGATCCGATCCTCGCCGACGGCCTCGCCCGCCAACTCGCTGATGCGCCGCGCGAAGCGCTCCTTGATGGCCGCCGGCTGACCCGCCGCGTGGCCCTGCGCATCGGAAACGAGCTCGGCGATGCGGTCGACGAGGCCGAATAGCACGCCGTTCAGCGCCTGGCCCTCCTCCCGACGCGCGGCGAGCAGCGCGTCCAGGGCGGCGGTGATCGAGTCGGCCATGGCGGCCTCCAGCGCCGTCTTGGCTTCCGGATCCTCGAGCGCGTCGGCGACCTCGATCACCCCACGCAGGGCGAGCAGCCCGTCGAGGCGCGGCGCCGCCGCCATGCCGGTAGCGACGTAGGGCGCGCCGGCGGCCAGATAGCGCTCGAGCTGCTCGACGTTGACCTTGACCGCTCCGGCGGCTTCCGAGCGCCTGGCCTGCACGCCGACAGTCAGCTGCCCGCGCTGGAAGCGGCCCTGGGCGCCTTCGCGCGCCACGCGTTCGAGCGACTCCAGGCCCGGCGGGGCGCGGAAGCGGACCTCGAGATTGCGGCCGTTGACCGAGCGCGCCTCGACAGCCCAGGTCCAGTCGCCCGACGCGCCCTCCGCCCGGCCAAACCCCGTCATGCCTGAAATCGCCATCAGCCGTCCCTCTCCTGCGCCGCGCGCTGCTTCTCGATCGCCCGCCAGCGCGCGACGTTCTTCTGGTGCTCGGTGAAGCTGGGCGCGAATACGTGTCCGCCGTCGCCGTTGGCGACGAAGAACAGCTCGTTCGTCTTGGGCGGATTGAGCACCGCCTCGATCGAGGCCTTGCCCGGGTTGGCGATCGGCGTCGGCGGCAGGCCCGCCACCTGATAGGTGTTGTAGGGCGTGGCCGCGGCCAGCTCCGAGCGGGTGATCCCCCGCCCCAACGGCCGCCCCTGCGAGATGCCGTAGATAGTGGTCGGATCGCTCTCCAGCCGCATGCCCAGGCGCAGGCGGTTGATGTAGACCGCGGCGATTCTCGGCCGCTCCGGCGGCAGGGCTGTCTCCTTCTCGACGATGGACGCGAGCGTCAGCGCCTCCTCCGGCGTGGAGAACGGCAGGCCCGGTTGCCGCCTCGGCCACAGCTCCGACACCAGCTTCACCTGCGCCTCGCGCATGCGCGCCAGCACCGCCGCCCGGTCTTCGCCGCGCCGGACCTCGTAGGTCTCCGGCAGGATCGAGCCTTCAGGCGGGGCCACGGCCGCGCCCGTCAGCACCGGAGAGCGCGTCACCGCCTCGGCCGCCATCTCGCTCGTCCAGCCCTCCGGGATAGTGACCACGTGGCGCACCACGCGGCCCGCCTTCAAATCGGCGATGATCCGGGCCAGGGAGGCGCGGGAGGGAATGGCGTATTCGCCGGCCTTGAGCGTGCCGCCGCCGAGCTTCGACGCCAGCATGAACACCGGCTTCGAGCGAATTACGCCCGCCTGGGCGAGCTGGTCGGCGATCCCCGCGACCCCGGAGCCTTTCTCCAGAACCACGGTGGTCACGCCGGTCCGCGACGCCGGCCCAGGTCCCAGGTAGAGCCAGGCCAGCACGGCCGCGATCGCCAGCGCGACGAGGCCGACGAGGATCGACAGGATACGGCGCGAACGCCCGCCCGCGGCCTTGCGCGGCTTGCCGGCCGGCGATCTCCGACGCGGGCGGCGCTTGGCCGTCACGCGACCTTCTTGAACACCACGGCGGCGTTGGTGCCCCCGAAGCCGAACGAGTTGGACATGGCCACCTCGATCTTCATCGGCTTGGCCTTGTGCGGCACGAGGTCGATCTGCGTCTCGACCGAGGGGTCGTCGAGGTTGATGGTCGGCGGCGCCACCTGGTCGCGGATCGCCAGGCAGGTGAAGGCCGCCTCGATCGCTCCGGCCGCGCCCAGCAGGTGACCGGTGGCGGACTTCGTCGAGCTCATGGTCACCTCGGCCGCGGCGTTGCCCAGCAGCCGCTCGACCGCGCTCAGCTCGATCTCGTCGCCGAGCGGCGTCGAGGTGCCGTGGGCGTTGATGTAGTCGATGTCGGAGGCCTGGATGCCAGCGTCCTTGATGGCCGCGCGCATCGCCCGGTAGCCGCCGTCGCCGTCCTCCGCCGGGGCGGTGATGTGATAGGCGTCACCCGCCATGCCGTAGCCGGCCACCTCGGCGTAGATCTTGGCCCCCCGCGCCTTGGCGTGCTCGTACTCCTCCAGCACGAGCACGCCCGCGCCCTCGCCCATGACGAAGCCGTCGCGGCCCTTGTCGTAGGGCCGGCTGGCCTTCTGCGGCTGATCGTTGAACCCGGTGGAGAGGGCCCGGCAGGCGATGAAGCCGGCGATGCCGACGGGCACCACGGCCGACTCGGCCCCCCCGGCGACCATCACGTCGGCGTCGCCGTAGCGGATGATCCGCGCCGCGTCGCCGATCGCGTGGGCGCCGGTGGCGCAGGCGGTGACGACGGCGTGATTCGGTCCCTTGAACCCGTGGCGGATCGAGACCTGGCCGCTCGCCAGGTTGATCAGGGCCGAGGGGATGAAGAAGGGCGACACGCGGCGCGGCCCCTTCTCCTTGAGCTCGATCGCGGTGTCGGCGATGGGGCCGAGGCCGCCTATGCCGGAGCCGATCATGACGCCGGTGCGCTCGCGGCTCTCCTCGTCCTCCGGCGTCCAGCCGGCGTCACGCACCGCCTCGTCGGCGGCGGCGATGGCGTAGAGGATGAAGTCGTCGACCCGGCGCCGATCCTTGGCCGACAGGGTCTGGTCCGGATCGAACGAGCCAGGCGTGTCCGGCCCGCCGCCGCCGCGCCCATCCACCCGCGGCACTTCGCAGGCGACGCGGCAGGCGTAGTCCGTCGCGTCGAACGCTGTGATGTTCCCGGCCCCGGATTTCCCGGCCAGGATTTGCTTCCAGGCGTGTTCGGTCCCCTGCCCAAGGGGCGTGACCAGACCGATCCCGGTGACGACGACACGGCGCATGCGTGACCCTCAAACGAAGACCGCCGCGGCCCCGGGAGTGTGCACCCAGCGTCGCGGCGGCCAAAACTCTAATCGAATCAGCGCGCTTGTTAAGCGCCCAGGCGTTCCTGGATGAACTTCACGGCGTCGCCGACCGTCTGGATGTGCTCGGCTGCGTCGTCCGGGATCTCGATGTCGAACTCTTCTTCGAAGGCCATCACCAGCTCGACGTTGTCGAGGCTGTCGGCGCCGAGATCGTCGATGAAGCTGGCCTTTTCGGTGACCTTCTCCGGATCGGCGTCGAGGTGCTCGATGACGATCTTACGGACGCGCTCTAGAACGTCGGACATTCGGTAGGTCCCTCAGGGCTTTGGTAGTGCGTTTGCATCGGCGACAGCGACGGTGGAGTCAACTGTCGCGGTGAACAGTGGTTCGGCCGCCGGTAGCATGTTCCTCCGACGGTGGCGAGCCTCAGATCATGGCCATGCCGCCGTTGACGTGCAGGGTCTGACCGGTGACGTAGCCAGCCTCGGCGCTGGCGAGGTAGACGCAGGCCGCGGCGACATCGGCGCCGGCGCCCAGGCGCCCTGAGGGGATGGTCGACAGGATCTGCGTCTTCTGCTGCTCGTTGAGCGCGTCGGTCATCGGGCTCTCGATGAAACCCGGGGCCACGCAATTGACCGTGATCCCGCGGCTGGCGACCTCCTGGCCCAGCGCCTTGGAGAAGCCGATCATGCCCGCCTTGGAGGCCGCGTAGTTGGCTTGGCCCGGGTTGCCGGTCACGCCCACCACCGAGGTGATGCCGATGATGCGGCCGTACCGGCGACGCATCATTCCCTTCAATGCGGCGCGCGCCAGTCGGAAGTAGCTCTCCAGGTTGATCTTGATCACCTGCTCCCAATCCTCGTCCTTCATGCGCAGCAGAAGGCCGTCCTTGGTGATGCCGGCGTTGGCCACCAGGATGTCGAGCGGTGCGCCGGCCGCAGCCTCGGCCTTCTCGACCAGGCCGTCGACCGCGCCTGGGTCGGAGAGGTTGGCGGAGGCGACGGACGCCCGCTCGCCCAGCGATTGGGCCAGCTCCTGCAGCACGGCTTCGCGCGTGCCTGAGAGCACCACCGAAGCGCCCTGGGCGTGCAGGGCGCGGGCGATCTCGGCGCCGATGCCGCCGGTGGCCCCGGTGACGAGGGCGGTCTTGCCGGTCAGGTCGAACATGGCGGCTTTTCCTGATTTATCACAGTGACTTGGCGAAGGTTTCCAGGTCCGCCGGCGTGTTGAGCGCCACGGCCTCCGCATCCGGCGCCAGGCGCTTGGCCATGCCGGTCAACACCTTGCCGGCGCCCGCCTCGGCGAAGCGCGTCACGCCGCCCTCGCCCGCCATCCACAACATGCTCTCGCGCCAGCGCACGCGTCCGGTCACCTGCTCGACCAGCAGGCGGCGGATCTCCTCCGGATCGTGCGTCGGCCGCGCCGTGACGTTGGCGACCACCGGCGCGCGCGGCCCGGAGATCGCGGCGGCGGCCAGCGCCTGGGCCATCTCCTCGGCGGCCGGCTTCATCAGCGGGCAATGGAAAGGCGCCGAGACGTTCAGCGGAATGGCCCGCGCGCCCAGTTCCTTCGCCTTTTCGATGGCGCGATCGACCGCGGCCTTGTCGCCCGAGATGACCACATTGCCGGGATTGTTGTCGTTGGCCACGACGCAGACGCCGAGCTCGGCGCCCGCGGCGGCGGCCTGCTCGGCCAGGGCCACGTCGGTCTTGGGCCCGATCAGCGAGGCCATGGCGCCGGCGCCCACGGGCACGGCGCGCTGCATGGCCTGGCCGCGCAGCTTCAGCAGGCGAGCCGTCTCGGAAAGGCTGATCGCCCCGGCCGCCGCCAGCGCCGAATATTCGCCCAGGCTGTGGCCGGCGACGAAGGCGGCCTTATTCGCGCCCACCCCGAAGTCGCGCTCCAGCACGCGCATCACCGCAACGCTGACGGCCATCAGGGCGGGCTGGGCGTTCTCCGTCAGGGTGAGCTGATCCTCGGGGCCCTCGCGCATCAGTTTGGCAAGGTTCTGGCCGAGCGCGTCGTCCACCTCCTGGAAAACTTCGCGGGCGCTGGCGAAGGCCTCCGCCAGGTCCTGGCCCATGCCGACGGCCTGGCTGCCCTGGCCGGGAAAGAGAAAGGCGAGGCTCATGGTGCGCTCCGCGTGGCCGAATCTAGAGGCGCGAGGGTTAGGGAATTTACATTGCGGTCGCAAGCGGCGGACGCCTCGCTATGATTGGGAACATGCTCTCGGGAGTGAACACGATGAAGCGCTTACTCATGAGCCTGGCCGCCTCTGCGCTCGCCATCGCCGCCGCCGCTCCCGCCCGGGCGGACCTGAAGCCCGGCGCCAAGGCGCCCGACTTCAAGGCCGACGCCTATCTCGCCGGCAAGCCCTTCACCTACCGGCTCTCCGACGCGCTCAAGAAGGGGCCGGTGGTGCTCTACTTCTTCCCCTCGGCGCACACCAAGGGCTGCAACCTCGAGGCGCACCTGTTCTCCCAGGCCGCCGACCAGTTCAAGGCGCAGGGCGCCAGCATCATCGGCGTGACCGCGGGCAAGACGGCCGAGCTCGCCGACTTCTCCAAGGAGACGGAGCATTGCGGCGGCAAGTTCCCGGTCGCCGCAGACCCCGGCGCGAAGATCGCCAAGCAGTACGACACACGGCTGAAGCTCGCGAACATCACGGTTCCGGCCGACCTGTCGGGCCGCACCTCCTATGTGATCGCCCCCGACGGCAAGGTCCTGCTGGCCTACGACGACCTCAAGCCCGACGAACACGTCGCCAAGACCCTGGAGGCGGTGAAGGCGTACAAGGCGAAGAAGTAAAGCCGGCGATCGCGGCGATCAGGACGGGCGAGCCGCCGGCGCATCGCAGCGGACGCGCTGGCAGAGGGCGATCAACATCTCCGTACGGATCTCCGGCTCCAATTGGCGCGTCAGCTCTGCCGCCTTGGGCGCGAGTAGCGGCATCTTGGCCGTGACGGCGCGGCCCGCCGGGCTCTCGTAGAACTCGACGATGCTCGTCAACTCGCTCTCGCTGAAGGTGGAGGCGTACAGGGGTGCGATGCGCTCCATCAGCCGCGGCGTCAGCTTGTGCCGCATGACTTGGCGCGCAACCTCGGTAATCGCCTGGCGCTGCTCAGCGGAAAGCTCGGGATGCTGGCGCGCGGCTTGCTCGACCATCACAGGCAGGAAGGTCGACATCATTCGGTCCATCAGCCGCTCGTAGTCGATGGCCTTGAGAAAGCGATGAGCTAACGCCAGCTTCGCAGGCGTGACGGACTCCGCCGCTTGTGGCGGCGCGGCCGCAGCCGGCTCGGCAGCGGCGGGCGCTGCGGCCAGCGCTCCCGCTAACGCTACGATGAGCATCCGTCGCATCCGCCCTCCCCCTGCAAGCACAACCTTGACTTTAGCAGGGGCCAGGTCGCTCGATAACCCTCGCCACGCGACGGCAAATCCCTTGCTCTCACACGCGTTTTCCCTTATCAGCCCGCCTCTTCACGGAAGGCGGTCTCACGCGGAACGCGAATGGGCCGGGATCATCCCGGCCGCCGCGCTGAGAGCCATCGTATCCGGCGGACCTTCCGCCGCCGGACGCGCCGCCTTCCAGCCGGAAGAAGGAAACCATGGCGCTATACGAACACGTGGTGATCTCGCGGCAGGACATCTCGCCGCAGCAGGCCGAAGCCCTCAACGACCAGCTCAAGTCTCTCATCGAACAAGGCGGCGGCTCAGTCGCCAAGATCGAGTACTGGGGCCTGCGCAACCTGACCTACCGGATCAAAAAGAACCGCAAGGGTCACTATTCCCTGCTCGCCATCGACGCCCCGGCCGAGGCCGTCAAGGAGATGGAGCGGCAGCTGTCGATCAACGAAGACGTGCTGCGCTACCTGACCGTCCGCGTCGAGGCGGTCGACCTGGAGCTCTCCCCCATCCTCGCCCGCCGCGATCGCGACCGTGACTCGCGTCCGCCGCGCGACGACAGCTTCCAATCCTAAGAAAGGGAGGGACAGTCCATGACCGACGAAACCTCCGCGGCCCCGGCTTCGGCCCCCGCCGCTTCCTCGGGCGGCCAGCGCCGGCCATTCTTCCGCCGCCGCAAGGTGTGCCCGTTCTCCGGCGCCAATGCTCCGAAGATCGACTACAAGGACGTCAAGCTCCTGCAGCGTTACGTCTCCGAGCGCGGCAAGATCGTGCCGTCGCGCATCACCGCGGTCTCCGCCAAGAAGCAGCGCGAACTGGCCAAGGCCATCAAGCGCGCCCGTTTCCTGGCGCTGCTCCCCTACGTCGTGAAGTAAGGGAGGGATCGACATGAAAGTCATTCTGCTCGAACGACTCGAAGGCTGGGGCGGCCTGGGCGACGTAGTCACCGTGAAGGACGGCTACGCGCGCAACTTCCTGCTGCCGCGTCAGAAGGCGCTGCGCGCCAACGCCGCGAACCTGAAGGTTTTCGAAGCCCAGCGCGCCGAGATCGAAACCCGCAACGCCAAGGCCAAGGAGGCCGCCGGCCGCGCCGGTGAGAAGCTCGACGGCACGTCCTACATCCTGATCCGTCAGGCAGGCGAAAGCGGTCAGCTGTACGGCTCGGTCTCTGGCCGCGACGTGGCCGAGGCGGTGAATGCCGAAGGCGGCAAGATCGAACGCTCCATGGTCGCCATGGACAAGCCGATCAAGACGCTCGGCGTCCACGAGGTGAAGGTCCGCCTGCACCCGGAAGTGGCCGTCACGGTCTCGATCAACATCGCCCGGAGCCAGGACGAAGCTGAGCGCCAGGCGCGCGGCGAAAACGTCATCTCCAGCCAGTTCGAAGAGGAACGGGTCGCCGCCGAACAGGCCGCGGCCGACCTGCTCGAAGGCGGCGCGGGCCAGGCCGCGGCGGATTACGCCGAAGTCTGAGGATCGCCTCCGGTCTGAAGATCAGCGGCGCGGGAGCCATCCCGCGCCGTTTTTCGTGGGGACTGGCGCGAACGCAGGTCCTCCACCGCGCAGCGGAGGAGGTGGATCGGCGCGCGGCGCCGAGACGGACGGGGCGGCGGGCGCGCAGGCTCGCCCCCACTCCCCTCACCGCTCCTCCCACAACCTTCGCAGCACCGTGGGCGCGAGGCCCGGCAGATCCTCCGAGATCAGGCCGGGGCCGTGGATGTCCCCGGCTTCGGCGTGGATCCATGCGGCCGCGCAGGCCGCCTCGAAGCTCTCCATTCCCTGCGCCACCAGCCCGCCGATGAAGCCGGCGAGCACGTCGCCCGAGCCCGCGGTGGCGAGCCAGGGCGAACCGTTGCCGTTGACCGCCGCCCGTCCGTCCGGCGCGGCGATCACCGTGTCGGGCCCCTTCAGGAGCACCACAGCTCCGGCGCGATGGGCGGCGCGCCGCGCGGCGGTGATCCGCTCGGGGGCCGCGGCGAGCATTCCCTTGAACAACCGCTCGAACTCGCCGGCGTGCGGCGTCAGCACGTCGTCCCGGTCCAACAGGGAGAACAGCTCCTCCGGGTCCTCGCGGAAGACGGTGATGGCGTCGGCGTCGAGCACCAGGGCCGCGCCGGTGCGGGCGAGCGCCATGACGTTGAGCAAGGTCGTCTCCGTGACCCCGGCCGCAGGGCCAATCACCGCGGCGTCGACGTCGGCGGCGCTCTCCTCAAGCTCGAGGTCCGTATCGAAGCCGCGCAACATCACCGCCTCCAGATGGGCGGCGTTGGTCGCCAGCGCCTCGGTCGGCGAGTAGATGGTCACGAGCCCAGCGCCGATCCTTAAGCCCGCGCGCGCCGCCAGCCGCGCCGCGCCCGTGCTCCAGGCGTCGCCGCTGACGACGATCAGCCGTCCGCGAGCGTGCTTGTGAGTGGTGACGGCGGGCCACGGAAAACGCGCAAGCCAGAGGTCTGGACCGTTCTCGAAGAGCTGCGCCGCGGTCTCGCCGAGCCCGATGTCGGCGACGACGATCTCGCCGCAGCGCGCGCGCCCGGGTTCCAGCACATGGGCCGGCTTCTTGGCGTGGAAGGTCACGGTGAGGGCCGCCGAGACGCAGGGCCCCTGCGGGCGGCCGGTATCGCCGGGAAGGCCGCTGGGAACGTCGACCGCCACCACGTGCTCGCCCGCGGCGGCGAGTTTCTGGGCGGCCAGAGCCGCCGACCCATCGAGCGGACGCGCCAGCCCAGCGCCGAACATCGCGTCGACGTAGACCCCGCCGGAGAGACCGGCGTCCACGTCGCCCACGGGCCCGCCCCAGAGAGCGCGCGCGGCGCGGGCGTCGGCGGCGGACGGCTCGGCCAGAGCCATCACCTCCACGGGCCAGCCCCGTGCCTGGAGCAGGCGCGCGACGACATAGCCGTCGCCACCGTTGTTGCCAGGCCCGCACAGCACCGCGGCCGGCTGGACCGGAAAGCGTGCGCAGACCGCGTCGGCCACGGCCTCCCCGGCCCGCTCCATGAGCACCGTCCCGGGCGTCCCCGCGGCGATGGCCGCCACATCGGCCCGGCTCATTTCCGAGACGGTGAGGATCTGACGCGCGGCCAAATGACGATCTCCGAGTTGCAGCCGGCCGGAGCCGCTGCGATGCGCATCTTCGATGCCATCCCGCGGCCTCCGCGAAAAGGTCCTCGCTCAGGCTGCGGCCCGCCGGATACGCCGCAAACTTCAGCAAACTACCCAGAATTGAGGCGCCCCTCTGGAAGATGACGCGTCGGGAAAACAGCGTTTTCGATCGAAATGTGACGCGGATATGCGTGGTAGGCGCCGATCGCGCGACGTTCAGGCTGGCTGGCGGGGCCCAGGCTGCAGCCAGAGCGCCCCCACCCATCATGCCCAACTATTGAGCGTTCGGCGCCAAAGCGATAGGCGCCCGCATGATCCGGCGTCGGCCCGACGAAAAGGCCAAAAAGTTCCCTTGCGGCGGGCCGTTTCGACGTGCTCCGTCCGCCGCGACGCCCGGGCCGAGTTCGCTCACATCCCCCAAGAGGCCATGAAGAAGATCGAAGCCGTCATAAAGCCGTTCAAGCTCGACGAAGTGAAAGAGGCTCTGCAGGAGCTTGGCGTCCAGGGGATGACGGTCATCGAGGCCAAAGGCTACGGCCGACAGAAGGGTCAGACCGAACTCTACCGCGGCGCGGAGTACGTCGTGGACTTCCTGCCCAAGATCAAGATCGAGGTCGTGGTCGCCGACGATCAGCTGCAACCTGCGCTGGAGGCGATCTCCAGCGCCGCGCGCACGGGGCGCATCGGCGACGGCAAGATCTTCGTCTCCGACGTCGTGGACGTCATGCGCATCCGCACGGGAGAGACTGGCCCCGCGGCCGTCTGACCTGCATCACCATCAGCGATAACCCACAGGGGAGCATCGAATGCCGACCGCCAAAGACATCCAGGCTCTGATCAAGGAAAAGGACGTCAAGTATGTCGACGTCCGCTTCACCGACGTGCGCGGGAAGATGCAGCACGTGACCTTCGACCTCGACCTCGTCGACGACGACTTCCTGACCGACGGGACCATGTTCGACGGCTCGTCGATCGCCGGCTGGAAGGCGATCAACGAGTCGGACATGAAGCTGCGGCCGGACCTGTCCACCGCCATCATCGATCCGTTCTATCAGCAGACGACGCTGGCGCTGTTCTGCGACGTCGTGAACCCCGACACTGGCACGCCCTACAACCGCGACCCGCGCTCGATCGCCAAGAGCGCGCTGAACTACGTGAAGTCCGCCGGCATCGGCGACACCGTCTACTTCGGCCCGGAAGCCGAGTTCTTTATTTTCGACGACGTGAAGTGGTCGACCGCGCCGCACGACACGAGCTACTCGTTCGACGGCTCGGAGCTGCCGATCAACTCCAAGCGCGACTACCCGGAAGGCAACATGGGCCACCGCCCGGGCCCCAAGGGCGGCTATTTCCCGGTGAACCCGGTCGACAGCGCCCAGGATCTGCGCGGCGAGATGCTGGCCGTCATGGGCGAGCTCGGCATGAAGCCGGAAAAACACCACCACGAGGTGGCGCCCGCCCAACACGAGCTCGGCTTGAAGTTCGACACCATGATCGTCATGGCCGACCGCCTGCAGCTCTACAAGTACGTGATCCACAACGTGGCCGCCGCCTACGGCAAGACCGCCACCTTCATGGCCAAGCCGATGTTCGGCGACAACGGCTCGGGCATGCACGTGCACCAGTCCATCTGGGGCGACGGCAAGCCGCTGTTCGCGGGCGACAAGTACGCGGGCCTGTCCGACATGTGCCTTTGGTACATCGGCGGCATCATCAAGCACGCCAAGGCCATCAACGCCTTCTCGAACTCGACCACCAACTCCTACAAGCGTCTGGTTCCGGGCTACGAGGCGCCGGTGAAGCTGGCCTATTCGGCGCGCAACCGCTCGGCTTCGATCCGCATCCCGCACGTGGACTCGCCGAAGGCCAAGCGTCTGGAAGCCCGCTTCCCCGACCCGATGGGCAACCCCTACCTGACCTTCACGGCGCTGCTGATGGCCGGTCTCGACGGCATCAACAACAAGATCGATCCGGGCGCGCCGGCCGACAAGAACCTCTACGATCTGCCGCCGCGTGAGCAGAAGAAGATCCCGGAAGTCTGCGGCTCGCTGCGCGAAGCGCTCGAGAACCTGGACAAGGACCGCGCCTTCCTGAAGGCCGGCGGCGTCATGGACGACGACTTCATCGACTCCTACATCGAGTTGAAGATGGAAGAGGTCATGCGCCTCCAGCTTCACCCGCACCCGGTCGAATTCGACATGTACTACAAGTGCTAAGCCCCGCTTAGCGTAAAAGAAGAGGGCCGCGGATCGCTCCGCGGCCCTTTTTTCTTGTCACCCGGTCCCGTTTGCTAGAGCCGCTGAGCGATCCACCAATAGACGGTGAAGGCCATGGCCGCCGGCGCGCCGTAGGAGGCCGCCAACAGCCAGGGCGGGGCGGGCGCGGGCAACACCGCCGACATGGCCGCGCCGGTCGCCACGACGGCGAGCACGGCGGCCAGGATACCGAGAATGCTGACGAATTCGGACGGCGAGGCGCGATGCGGCGCCGTCGCCGGCTCAAGAGATGATGTGCCCACCAGTAACCTCCCAATGCGCGCCCGCCTGTTTCGGTCGGCGTCGTTGTCCCGTTAACGTCGTCCTATTTTTCGTCGCTTGCAAGCGCCGGGCCGACGCCAAGAACCTGTCCCGCTCGGGTCCGGCCGTCGCGCCGCATTGCCAAGGCGCGCCGCGGGTTCCATACCGACCAGCAGAATCGCGCCACCCTTGTCCGAGCCATGTCCAGCAAAGCCAACGCTCAAGCTTCGCTCTTCGACGACGCCCTGAACCCGGCGCCGGCCGCCCCGCTTGCGGAGAGCCATGAGCCGCGCCCGGACCCGGAGGTCGTCGGCCTCAAGACTCCGCCCAGCGGCTATTCCGCCAAGGACATCGAGGTCCTGGAGGGGCTGGAGCCCGTCCGCAAGCGGCCTGGCATGTACATCGGCGGCACCGACGAGCGGGCGCTGCATCACCTCTTCGCCGAGGTGCTCGACAACGCCATGGACGAGGCTGTCGCGGGCCACGCCAAGCTCATCGAGGTGACGCTCGACGCCGAGGGCGCGCTCACGGTGCGCGACGACGGCCGCGGCATCCCCGTCGATCCGCATCCCAAACACCCGGGCAAGTCGGCGCTGGAGGTCATCATGACCGTCCTGCACTCGGGCGGAAAGTTCTCGGGCAAGGCCTACGAAACCTCCGGCGGCCTGCACGGAGTGGGCGTGTCGGTGGTGAACGCGCTTTCCGAGCAGGTGGTGGTCACCGCCTGGAAAGACGGCTTCGAATGGCGCCAGAGCTTCAGCCGCGGCAAGCCGCTCGGCCCCATCGAGAAGGGCCAGCCGACGCGCAAGAAGGGCACGGCCATCAGCTTCCTGCCCGACGAGCAGATCTTCGGCGAAGGCTGCGCGTTCAAGCCCGCCCGGCTCTATCGCATGGCCCGCTCCAAGGCCTACCTGTTCGGCGGCGTCGAGATCCGCTGGAAATGCGACCCCGCCCGGATCCACGACCAGACTCCGCCAGAGGCCGTGTTCCGCTTCCCCAACGGCTTGGCGGACTTCCTCGCCGAGCGCGTCAAGGAGGTCGAGACGGTCACGCCCGAGCCCTTCGCCGGCCGCTACGAGCGCCCGGGCGAGTCCGGCAAGGTGGAATGGGCCGTCACCTGGACGCCCGAAGGCTTCGGTGAAGCCGACGGCTTCATGCAGTCCTACTGCAACACCGTTCCTACACCGGAAGGCGGAACCCACGAGGCGGGGCTGCGCGCCGCGCTCACCCGGGGCCTCAAGCAGTACGCCGAACTGATCGGCGAGAAGCGCGGCGGCGTGATCACCGCCGAGGACGTGGTCGCGCAAGCGGGCGCCCTGATCAGCGTCTTCATCGCCAATCCCGAGTTCCAGGGCCAGACCAAGGAGAAGCTCTCCAGCAGCGAGGCCCAGCGGCTCGTGGAGAAGGCGCTCGCCGACCCCTTCGACCACTGGCTGATCGCCCAGCCGAAGGCCGCCAGCGCTCTGCTCCAGTTCGTCGTCGAGCGCGCCGAGGAGCGGTTGAAGCGGCGCAAGGAGAAGGAGGTCGCGCGCGCGAGCGCGACCCGCAAGCTGCGCCTGCCGGGGAAGCTGGCGGATTGCTCGGGCGGGGCGATCGACGGGGCCGAGATCTTCCTGGTCGAGGGCGACTCCGCCGGCGGCTCCGCCAAGCAGGCGCGCGACCGCAGGACCCAGGCGATCCTGCCGTTGCGCGGCAAGATCCTGAACGTCGCGTCCGCATCGCTCGACAAGACCGGCGGCAACAAGGAACTGGCGGACCTGATGCTGGCGCTCGGCGTCCAGGGCGGGTCGAAGTTCAAGGAAGAGGATCTACGCTACGAGCGCGTGATCATCATGACCGACGCCGACGTCGACGGCGCCCACATCGCCAGCCTGCTGATCACCTTCTTCTACCGCACCATGCCGGACATGATCCGCTCCGGCCGGCTGTTCCTGGCGCTCCCGCCGCTCTACCGGCTGAGCCACGGCGGCAAGGCGGTCTACGCCCGCGACGACGCGCACCGCGACGAGCTCATGGCCACCGAGTTCAAGGGCAAGAAGCCGGAGATCAGCCGCTTCAAGGGCCTGGGAGAGATGATGCCGGCGCAGCTCAAGGAAACCACCATGGACCCGGCCCGCCGGACGCTGGCGCGGGTCACCCTGCCCCGCGCCGAAGAGACCGTGGCGGACCTGGTCGAGGCGCTGATGGGCCGCAAGCCCGAGCTGCGCTTCCGCTTCATCCAGGAGAACGCCGAGTTCGTGGCCGCGGATCTGGACGTCTAGGACTGAACGCTCCCGCCGGAACAGCGCCGCCCGCGTCACGTTGAAGCCGCGGAGGTCGTCGCGATGGCCAAGAAGAAGCGGAAGTCGGCGCTGCCCAAGCGCATAGCGGGCGTGAAGGTGCCCAAGGCGGTGCGCAACGGGCGGTTCGGGGAACTGCTCGCGTCGCGCACCGGCCAGGCTTTGCTGGCGCAAGCCATCATGGCGGCCGGCGCCGTCGGCGCGGCGAAGAAGGCCGGCGACAAGGCGAAGGACAAGGCCTCCGGCGCCCAGTTCGGCGAAGGCGTGGTGGCCGACGCCTTCCGCCGCTGGCAGACCCACGGCAAGCCCGGGGATGCGGCGCGCGCCACGGTCGCCTATGCGCTCGGCGAGGCCGCTCGGACTTTCGTGCGCACGCTCAACGAGGCCCGTGACCACCCGCCCAGCGGATCCGAGATTCCTGGCGAGTACGCGGCTCCGCCGCCCCAGCCGCGGGACGGCTCAAAAAAAAACTTCACCCGGTCCCAGCCGCGCGCGGAATGATGCGGGTCGAGCCGCGAGCGGATGGGCTTTCGGCGCGGCTCGCCGCAGCCGGCGTGCGGGGCCTGGCGCGCTTTTCCCAGTGGCGCGGCCGGCGCGAGGCCGAGCGCGAGCTCAAGCGCGGCGCGCCGCCGGGCTTCCGCGGGCTGGTCCAGATCAACCTCATCCGCATGAGTTGATCGCCGGATCGACGGCATGCCGAACCGGTGACAAGCGGCGAACGTTGACACGCGAGCGGCTGAACGTATCTTCCGCGCGCGCGGCGATGTCCGTCCGCGCCGCGTAGCGACGGCAGCCTTTCCGTTCACGGATCCCGGCAGGTCTTCGCCCTCACTCGTATAAGATGACCGAATTCTCAGAACTGGGCCTCTCGCCGGCCACTCTTCAGGCCGTGGCCGACACCGGCTACACCACGGCTACACCGATCCAGGCCCAGGCCATTCCGGTGGCGCTGCAGGGCCGCGACGTGCTGGGCATCGCCCAGACCGGCACCGGCAAGACGGCGGCCTTCACCCTGCCGATGATCGACCGGCTGGCCGCCGGCCGCGCCCGCGCGCGCATGCCCCGGGCCCTGGTCATCGCGCCGACGCGCGAGCTCGCCGACCAAGTCGCGGCTTCCTTCGAGAAGTACGCCAAGGGACAGAAGCTCACCTGGGCGCTGCTGATCGGCGGGGTTTCCTTTAGCGACCAGGAGCAGAAGCTCGATCGCGGCGTGGACGTGCTGATCGCCACGCCCGGGCGCCTGCTCGACCACTTCGAACGCGGCAAGCTGCTCATGACCGGCGTGCAGATCATGGTGGTCGACGAGGCCGACCGCATGCTCGACATGGGATTCATCCCCGACCTCGAGCGGATCTTCAAGCTGACCCCGCCGAAGAAGCAGACGCTGTTCTTCTCGGCGACAATGCCGCCGGAGATCACCCGGCTGACCAAGCAGTTCCTGCACGATCCACAGCGCATCGAGGCCTCTCGGCCGGCCACGACGGGCGAGAACATCCGCCAGTTTATCGCCCGAATCCCGACCCCGGACCCGAAGGCCAAGCGGACCGCGCTCCGCCTGCTGATCGAGCGCGCCGAGGTCATCTCCGGCCTAGTCTTCTGCAACCGCAAGTCGGAAGTCGACATCGTCGCCAAGTCCCTCAAGAAGCACGGCTTCGACGCCGGGCCGATCCACGGCGACCTGGACCAGCAGACGCGGATGCGCACCCTGGAGAGCTTCCGCAAAGGCGAGCTGAAACTCCTGGTCGCCTCCGACGTGGCGGCGCGCGGCCTCGACATTCCGGCCGTCAGCCATGTGTTCAATTTCGACGTTCCGCACCACGCAGACGACTACGTGCACCGCATCGGCCGCACCGGCCGGGCCGGGCGCAGCGGCGAGGCGTTCATGATCGTCACCCCGGCCGACGCAAGGAACCTCGACAAGGTGCTGAAGCTCATCGGCAAGACGCCTGACGAGGTCACGCTCGACGTCGACTGGAGCACGATCAAGGATGAGCCGCGTGGGGTCCGGAACAATCGGCCGACTCGTGGCCGCGGCCCTGACAGGAATCGCGAGCGTCCGCGCCGCGATCACGGCCCGAGGGATGAAGCCGCCGTTGGCGCCGACACAGCGACCTCGCAGGTCCAACCCGACAACGCTTCCGCCCCGGAGCCCCCGGAGCGCGGTCGGCGAGAACGGCACGTGGAGGCGGCAGCGCCAAAGCCACCGCGCGCGGCGCGAGGACCGCGGGAGCCCGCCCGCGGCGATCGCGAGCGGACCCCTCGCGATCGCCCCGAGCGCGCGCCGCGCCCGGGCCGCCGTGACGACGGCGACAACGTCGTGGGCTTTGGCGGTGAGACGCCAGCGTTCTTGACGCGCGGCGTGGCGCCTCGTCCGGCTGAGGATTAAGGCTCCACCTTAACCCGACGTTCGTGCGTTCTGATTACTTTCCGTCGATCAAGTACTCGCAGTTGCGATTTACTCTACTGACGGGAGCAACGATGTCCGGCCACCTCGAAGCGCTTCTCCGCGGCCCGAAGGCGTACGCCCTCGCACGCAAGGCGCTCGAAGTCATGGAGACGCAAGGCGCATGGCCGACGGCGCTCAACTACGAGCTCTGGCTCCATTTCGTGGCCGCCAAGGACACGCCCCTCGGCGAAGCGCTGGTCGAGCACATCGCCAGCGGCGCACCCTTCACCGAAGCCATGGCGGAGTCGCTCGCCGCGAAGCACCTGCCGCACATGCGCCTCAACGGCGAACTGCTGACCGCCGGCGACGCCCTCTCCAAGGAACTGGACACGGTGTCCCGCGCGATCGAATCCGCGCGCGAGAGCAACGAGGCCTACGGCGAGCGGCTGGCCAGCGCCAGCCAGGCGCTGGACGGGTCCACGCCGCCGGCTATCACGGCCATGGTGCAGAACCTGACCAGCGCGACCCAGCGGATCCAGCAGGAGAACGAGTCGCTGGAGACCCGCCTGGCGGACACCACCGCAGAGGTCACACGCCTGCGCAAGCACCTCGAAGCCGTCCGCATCGAAGCCATGACCGATGGCCTTACCCATCTCCCGAACCGCCGCGCCTTCGACCAGGCGCTCGAGCGTGCGCTCAAGGCTGCGGACGCCAAGGGCGAGACGCTGAGCCTGGCGGTGATCGACATCGATCATTTCAAGAGCTTCAACGATACCTGGGGCCATCAGACCGGGGACCAGGTGCTGCGCTACGTGGCCAGCGTCATCGCCCGCGCCGGCGAAGGCGTGCGCACCGCCGCCCGCTTCGGCGGCGAAGAGTTCGCGCTGATCCTGCCTGGCGACGACATGCGCAGCGCGCTCGCCATCGCCGAGCAGGTGCGCCAGGAGGTCGCCTCGCGGGTGCTGAAGCGCCGCTCGACCAGCGACGACCTTGGAACCGTCACCGTGTCGATCGGCCTAGCCGAGCGGTCTGCGGGCGAGCCGCCGGCCCAGCTCATCGAGCGCGCAGATGCGGCGCTCTACGCCTCTAAGCGCGGCGGCCGCAATCGCAGCACCGGCGCCCCGGCGATCGCCGCGGCCGCGTAGCGCCGGTCAGGCTCAGGCGGCGAGGAGATTGGCTGTCTCGGTGGTGGCGAGGTCGAGTTCGCCCTCCCGCGCCGGGCCGTCGATGCCGCGGTTCACCCAGCGCGCGCCAAGCTCGATGTAGACCTTCATCAGCTCGGGGTCGTCGCACCAGTCGGCGAGCTTATAGGTCATCTCGGCCATCTGGCGGCAATAGGCCGCCCACAATCGGTTACGCTCATCGCTCATCTGCGCAGTCCGTAGTCTCCTGTCGACGCAGCTCCGCCAGGCCGCCAGACCAGCCTCGCGCTGCGCCGCTCTTCTAGGGATTTCGGCGAACTCCGGCTTCGGCGTTCGCGACCGCAGATTGCGAATGCGCGCCAACCGTCCTCCCCACGTCGCTATCGTCCCCGAAGACGTGTGGTACGGAGCGCGAACGCGTAGGCAATCTCCGCCCGTGACATCAGGGCTCGGCGCCAATGACCAGTCCGGAGCCCTCAAATACCCTGCCACCTCCGAACGGACGAGCACTGGAGTTGGCAATGCCGCCGATCGACGAAGCCTCTTCCTTCAAGTCGAAGGAATCTCCCCCCTCCGAGCGCCGACGCCGGGCTCTGGTGGGCGCTGCGCACCTGCGTCGCGCACGCTTCGAGGACGATGACGACGAGGAGATCGACGACGAGGACGAGGAATGCGGCGACGAAGATCGTCGGCTCGCGGCCTTGCTGGTCGGAGGAGCGGCGCGGCGGCGGCGCCTGCGGCGGCTGCTCGTTGCAAAGCTCGCCAGCGAACGGGTCGGGTCGAGCGACCTGGAAGATGACGAGGACGACGAAGACGAAGCTGCGCAAGACAACCGGCTGGCGCGCGCCATGGCCGTCCGCGGCGGGCTGCGCCGGCGCCGGATGCGGCGGATAGCGCTCGCCCGCGTGCTCGGTGAGCAAGCGGCGGCCTAGCGGCGCTGGGCTCGGTGCGGCCGCGACCCACGTCCGCGGCCGCACCGCACGCCCCTTGAGCTGCAGCACGATGCCGGCCGCCGCCTATCCGACCGCTGAGACCGCCGAAGCGGCGGCGGTCGCGACGACACAGCCGTTCTCTCTCTGTCTGGGCGGCCCGCTGTTCCAGTTCCTGCGCCGCACGCGGCTATGCGACGAAACCCTGGGCCTCCTGCATCGCCGCATCGCGGTGGCCGTCGCGGCAGGCTGGCTGCCGCTGGCGATCCTTTCGGCCCTGCAAGGGCGCCTGCTCGACGGACGGCTTCCCTTTCTGTCCGACATCGGCTTCCACGTGCGCTTCCTGGTCGTCGTCCCGCTGCTGATCGGCGCCGAGGTCTTGGTGCATCGCCGCCTTCGGCCGATCCTGGAGCAGTTCTTTTCGCGCGATCTCGTCAGGCCCGAACAGATCGCGACCTTCGCCGATGCGGTCGACGAGGCGATGAGGTGGCGGAACTCCAAGCTGGTGGAGCTCCTGCTGATTGGACTGGTCTACGCCGCGGGGGTCGGCTTCGCCCTGGACCGCTATACGCTGCTGGGCGGCGACGCCTGGTACGCCTCGAGCGGCGGCCGCATCTCGCCCGCCGGGCTTTGGCTCGTCTTCGTCAGCCTGCCGATCCTGCAGTTCCTGCTGCTTCGCTGGTACTTCCGGCTGTTCGTCTGGGGACGACTGCTGTGGCGGGTATCCAAGCTCGACCTCGACCTCACGGTGACGCACCCCGACCGGTCGGGAGGCCTGGGCTTCCTGTCCGACTCGATCATCGCCTTCCTGCCGCTCTCGGCGGCTCACGGCTTGCTATTCAGCGGCATGATCGCCGACCGCATCTTCTTCACCAGCGCCCGGCTGACCGACTTTCAGATGGAGATCTTGGGCGCCGCCGCCATTCTGGTCGCGCTGTTCGCCGGACCGCTGGTGGTCTTCTGGCCGCAGCTCGCCTTCGTGAAACGCCAGGGCCTCCACCAGTTCGGCGCGCTCAGCCAGACCTACGTGCGGGAGTTCCGCGCCAAATGGCTCAGCGGCCGCCTAGCAATGGAGCCCCTCCTCGGCAGCGGCGACATCCAGTCGCTGGCGGATCTGGGCAACAGCTTCGGCGCGGCCGAACAGATGCGGTTCGCCCCGGTGCGGCCCGCGGCGTTGCTGGCCGTTGTCGGCGCGTTCCTCGCCCCGATCCTTCCGCTCACCCTGACCATGATGTCGCCGGAGGCCCTGCTCGGCCGGCTGGTCGGCCTGGTCTTCTAGCAGCGCTCAGGCCTGGACGATCCGCTCGGCGTCGGCGGCTCGCGCGTCCGCTTGCGACCACTCCGCCTCGTACTTGAAGCTGAGCTTGAGCTTGGTGCGGAACGACTCGATGCCGCCGTCCGCGCCCACCGTCAGATCCTGCTCGACCACCTCGGCGACCCGGAGGTCGCGCAGGCTGCGCGAGGCCATCGAGATCGCCTGCTTGGCGGCGTCCTCCCAGCTGAGGTTGCTGGTGCCGATCACTTCCGTCACGCGATAGACGCTCACAGCGCTCCTCCCATTCCGTCGCCGCGATTGCGGCGGGCCAGAGACTCCGCGCGAGCCGTCAGGCGCGCTGCGGCGAGGCATTGTGCGCCTCGTCCACGCCCGCGCCTCAAAGCAATTTTCTATTCTGCGCCGCGCTTCAATCGACTGGACGAAGCATCGCTGCAGCGCCCAGCAGACCGCCCGCGGCGGTGTGCTCGCCCGGCCATCCGCGCCCCGCCTTGGTCGGGGCGGCGTTCATCCCCAGCGCGGCGTCCTCCGCCGCCGCCGCGCTCCGGTGGCGGCTGACGATCTCGCCGGTGGCGGCGTCCACCACCACATACTGCGCCGGCACCCAGCCGGATCGGCCCTGACAGGAATAGCGGATCATTGAACCCCCCTCGGCTCGAGGAGATCCACTGCGCCACGATTCGGCGGTGAGCGTTTTTACGAGAGTACGAATGAGGCGATCCGCCTCGTTCTGCCTAATTCGGATGCGGTTGAGTCCATGCCCTTCACGCGCGCCTGGCGGAATTTCAAGCGAACCGAGGATTTCAGCGTCGCCGCGGCCAGCTTGATCACGCCGGCGCGGTCGCCCACGCGTTCGACAAGCTGCCGGGCGGCGGCGCCCTCATCGCCCAGCGGACGCTGGAGTGGCCTGGGATCTGCCTCGCGCTCGCCGTGGTCATCCCGCTGGCCGCAAGCCCGCTGCGCCGCGCCCTCACCCGCTACGTCTGGATGAGCTTCGAGGCCGGCTTCGGCCAACAGGCCAGCTCGATCTTGGCGGGCCTGGGCGTGCTCACGAGCGCGGCGCTCTTCATCTACTGGCAGATTTCCAGCGCCCGGCACGGCGGCCGCTACCCGGCCGGGGTGTTCTCCGGCTACGCCGCGGGCATCGGCATCCTGATCGTCCAGGCCGTGCTGGTGCGCCGGGCCGAACGCCTGCCGGAATACAGGAACGCCATCACCGAGCCGGACCCGCCGCCCCGGTCGCGGATCAGTTGATCACCTGGAGCACGATGCGATCGGTCTGATCGTCGCCCGCGACACCTTGCCCCGAGGGCGAAAACTTCGCCTGACAAGCGAATCCGCCAACCATGTCGCCATGCACGGGCCCACTCGCAGCTTGGGCGTCCTGCTTGCGGCGTGCGCGCTCTGCCTCATCGCGAGCGTGGCCGTAGCCCTCATCCGCCATCTCGTCGTACGGAGCCGGCGCGACGCAAGGTCGGCGGAGCCGGGACACTTCGACTGGGCGCAGAGCGAGATGGCGCAGATCGCCACGGAGCGAAACGCCCAGCCCGGGCGAGGGGAAGTCCGGCTCGACGCCGCCCTGTTCCGGGCCGAGCTGGAGTTCGAGGCGCGCCGGATCATCGCCGACCTGTCGGACGGTCGGCGATCGGTGAACATCGACGAGGCCGTGGCGCGCGGCGTGGGGGTCACGGCCTCATATGGCATCCTGCGCCAGTTGGTGACGACGCTCGATCAGGCCGAGCCGCCGGAACGGTCCGCGCCTCAGGACTCGCGTTTCATCCAGCTGCGTCGGCTGATGGAAGCAGACGACCGCAACGCCTACACCGCCCGCCGCGCCGAACTGGGCTGGCGGGGATCAGCCTCGCGCCGCGCCTGACGCCTCGTCAGTCCGCCCACGCGCGAGCGGCCCGGCGAAGATGCTGACCCGACGGTCGCCGCACCAGAGCTCCGCGCCGAAGGCCGGCGATTCCCGCGCGGCCCGCTCGATGGCCTCCACGTCCGACGCGCAGGACCAGTCTTCGGCATGACCTGCGCCGCCCGATGAAGTCAGCGTCACGAAACGATAGTCCATGGCGTCATCTCCCGGCTGTAACGGCAAGGAAACACAGGAGCGCAGGCGCTCGGTTCCCATCGGAGCGGGCGTGCGGCTTCACACTGGGGGGCTAAAGCGTCACTTTTCCTGGCTGTTCCGCGCACCGGGAGGGGATCTTGCGGAAGATGATCGTCATGGCGGCGCTCGGCCTGCTTTTGAGCGCCTGCACACCACGGGCGCCGGTGGAGGTCGACGCTGCGAGCGTCGAGCCGAAGCTCTATTGGTCGAGGTCCCTGCAGGGCCAGCGCGTCGCCGTCACCGGCTACGTCAACTTCGACAACGGCGGCAACAGCCAGGCGATCGCGGCCGGGCCGGAACTCAGGACCGGGGCGTATGGAGCCGGCCAGAAGCTGATCAGCTTCGCCGCCCAGATGGGATCGGGCCCAAACCAAATCGGCTCGCCGAAGATGACCTCGGAGCCGATGTTCAAGAACGCGCCCCAGGGCGTGCCTAACGTCGTCAGCTTCTCCGCTCGCACTCTGAGCTGGCGTGACGCCGAGGGCGTCGCGCACCCCATCGGCCAGCCGGTCCGGGTCACGGGCCGCCTGCGTTACGCCGTCAGCGTCATGAACGACCCGCGCTCCCCCCACGGCCAACGGTTCCGCCCCTACCTGACGGACGTCGTGCTGGACGCGGGCTACTAATCCAGCTTCGCCGGCTCGATGGTGACGCTCTCGCCGCAACCGCAAGCGTCGGTCTCGTTGGGGTTGCGGAACACGAACTTGGCCGAGAGCTTGCTGACCTCGTAGTCGACCTCGGTGCCGATCAGGAACAGCACCGCCTTGGGCTCGACCAGGATGGTCACGCCCTTGTCCTCGACCACCTCGTCGAGCGGGTTCGCCGCCTCGGCGTATTCGAGGACGTACTCCTGGCCGGCGCAGCCGCCGTTCTTCACGCCCACGCGCAGGCCCGCATAGGGCTTCTCGGCCTTGGCCATGATTTCGCGCACGCGCTCGGCGGCGCCATCCGTCAGGGTGACGATCTTGGGCCTGGGGCGACGTGCTCGCGGCGGCGGGGTGAAGGAAAGCTCGGCCATGGAATACCTAGAACATGTTCAGCTGCAGCTTGGCCTCGTCGGACATTCGCGACGGGTCCCAGGGCGGATCGAACACCAGCTCGACGGTGACCTTGCCGACGCCGTCGATCTTCTCGACCGCCTCCTGCACCCAGCCGGGCATTTCGCCGGCCACCGGGCAGCCCGGCGCGGTGAGCGTCATCTCGATCAGCACGTCGCGGTGGTCGGAGACGTCGACCTTGTAGACCAGGCCCAGCTCGTAGATGTCGACCGGGATCTCGGGGTCATAGACGGTCTTCAACTGCTCGATCAGTTGATCGGTCAGCTTGTCGAGCTCGGCCTGCGGCAGAGGTTCCGAAGCTTTCTTCTGGTCGTCGATGGAAGCGGTGTCGTCCATGGGCCTTACGCGAAGAATGCCTGAGTCCGGGTGAGCGCGTCGACGAAGGCGTCGGCCTCCGCCTCGGTGTTATATAGGGCGAAGGAAGCCCGCGCGCTCGACGTCAGGCCGAAACGGCGCATCAAAGGCTCGGCGCAATGGGTGCCCGCCCGCACCGCCACCCCGTAGCGGTCGAGGATCTGGGCCACGTCGTGGGCGTGCGCGCCCTCGACCGTGAACGAGAGGATCGCCCCCTTGTCCGGGCCCTCGCCGATCACCTTGAGCCAGTTGGCGCCCGCGAGCTGTTCGCGGACCCGCTCATAGAGGCGGTGCTCGTGGCGGGTGATCGCGACGCGGTCGAGGCCTGCAAGCCAGTCGATCGCCGCGCCGAGCCCGATCACCTCGATGATCGGCGGCGTGCCAGCCTCGAACCGGTGCGGCGGATCGGCGTAGGTGATCGCCTCCTTGGTGACGTGGCCGATCATCTCGCCGCCGCCCTGGTAGGGCGGCAGGGCCGCCAGCAGATCGGCCTTGCCGTAGAGGATGCCGATCCCGGTGGGGCCGTAGAGCTTGTGGCCGGAGAAGACGTAGAAGTCGACGTCCAGCGCCTTCACGTCGACCGGCTTGTGGACGATCCCCTGGCAGCCGTCGACCAGCACGAGAGCGCCCGCCGCGTGGGCCATGCGGGCGATCTCCTGCACCGGGTTGATGGTGCCCAGCACGTTGGACATGTGGCTCACCGCCACCATCCGCGTGCGCGGGCCCAGCAGCCGCTGGAAGGCCTCGAGGTCGAGCACGCCCTCGTCCGTGACGGGCGCGAACTTCAAGACCACGCCCTTGCGTTCGCGCAGGAAGTGCCACGGGACGATGTTGGCGTGGTGCTCCATCTCGGTGAGCACGATCTCGTCGCCTTCGCCGAAGCTGGCGCCGAGACTGGACGCCACCAGGTTGATCGCCTCGGTCCCACCCTTTGTATAGACGACCTCGGTGGGCTCGGCGCCGATGAAGGCGGCGACCTTGCCGCGCACCGCCTCGTAGGCGTCGGTGGTTTCGTTGGCCAGCGTGTGCAGGCCGCGGTGAACGTTGGCGTAGGAATGCTCCATCGCCCGCGTCATCGCCTCGATCACCGCCCGCGGCTTCTGCGCCGAGGCGGCGCTGTCGAGATAGACCAGCGGCTTGCCGTGCACCTGGCGCCCCAGGATCGGGAAGTCGGAGCGGATGGCTTCTGCGTCGAAGGTCATTGCAAGCCTCCCGCCGTCGAGTGTCCTTCTCCCCTTGCGGGAGAAGGTGTCGGCCGAAGGTCGACGGATGAGGGGGCGCGGTCCGTCGGCGTGTAGAGGCGTCGGCTTCTTGAGTAGAGGGTCATCAACCCCCCATCCGACCCGCTGCGCGGGCCACCCTCTCCCACAAGGGGAGAAGGTCCAATCAACCCATTGGCGGCGCTACGCAAACTCATGCTCATTCGCCTTTCAGCCGCTCCGCGGCCCAGGCGCGGGCCGCCTCGCGCGCACCTTCGTGGCCGATGCGGTCGATCACCTCGCCAATGAAAGCCTCGGTCAGCATGGCCCGCGCCTCCACTTCGGGAAGCCCGCGCTGGCGCATGTAGAAGAGCGCGTCCTCGTCCAGCGCGCCGATCGTATTGCCGTGGGCGCAGACGACGTCGTCGGCGTAGATCTCCAGCTCGGGCTTGGCGTCCACCTCGGCCCGCTCGGAGAGGATCAGGGCGTGGTGGCCCATGCGGGCCTCGGTCTTGTCCGCGCCTTCGGCCACGACGATGCGGCCCTGGAAGACGCCGCGCGCCTGATCGCGCACCACGCCCTTGGTCAGCTGGTCGGTCCGGCCGTCGAGACCCGTGTGCTTGACGGCGCTGGTCAGGTCCGCATGGCGCTTGCCGGCCAGCAGATAGACCCCGTCGAGGCGGAGCTGCGCATGGCCGCCGGGATGCGAGACGCGGGTCTCCAGTCGCTGGCGCCGCGCGCCGCAGGTCAGCGTGGTCTGGGAGAAGGCGGCGTCGGCGGCGAGAACGACCTCGGCTTGCGACACGGCCACACCGTCGGCGTCCTCCTCGGCCAAGACAATGCGCTCAAGCCGCGCGCCTTCGCCCAAGGTGATGGTCAGGGCGGTGGAGGCTAGGTACTCGCCCAGCCCTCGGTAGCTCTCCAGCAGGGTCGCGGTGACGCCCGCGGCGACATCGACGCGCAGCGTTGCAGCGTGGCTGCCGCCCCCTCGGGAGACGACATCCAGCGCCACCACCTGATCGGCCGCTATGTCGATCGCCGCCTCGCCACGGCCGTTGCCGATGGCCACAACGCGAGCGGCGAGGCTCGCAAACGGCCCCTCGCCCATGGCCTCTCGCGCGAGCGGCGGCGACGGCTCCGGCACCGTGCGGATCAGGCCGCGCAGGTCGGTCCAGCGCCAGTCCTCGTCCCGCTTGCCGGGCAGGGCGTCCGCGTCACGCGCGGCTATGGCGGATTGGACGCTCAAGCCGCCCTCGCGTAGCGGTCGTAGCCTTCGCGCTCGAGCTCCAGCGCCAGTTCCGGGCCGCCGGAGGCGACGATGCGGCCAGCGGAGAGCACGTGCACGCGGTCGGGTTTGATGTAGTCCAGGAGCCGCTGGTAGTGGGTGATCACCAGCATGGAGCGCTCGGGGCTGCGCAGCGCGTTGACGCCCTCGGAGACGATCCGCAGCGCGTCGATGTCGAGACCGGAGTCCGTCTCGTCGAGGATCAGGAAGCGCGGCTCCAGCATGGACATCTGCAGTATCTCCATCCGCTTCTTCTCGCCGCCGGAAAAGCCGACGTTGAGCGAGCGCTTGAGCATCTCGAAGTCGATCTTCAGCGCCGCGGCCTTCTCCCGCGCCAGCTTCAGGAAGGCCGGCGCGGCGATCTCCGGCTCGCCGCGCGCCTTGCGCTGGGCGTTGAGCGCGGCGCGGATGAAGGTGAGCGCCGGAACCCCCGGGATTTCCAGCGGATACTGGAACGACAGGAAGACTCCACGGGCGGCCCGCTCATTCGCCTCCAGCGGCAGCAGGTCCTCGCCGTCGAGGCTGACCGAGCCTTCGATGACCTCGTAGCCGGCGCGGCCGCTCAGCACATAGGAAAGCGTCGACTTCCCGGCGCCGTTCGGGCCCATGATGGCGTGGACCTGGCCTTTCGGCACCTCCAGGCTCAGGCCCTTGAGGATCTCCGCGTCCTCGACGCGGGCGTGCAGGTTCTCGATCTTCAACATGCTCAATCGCGCTCGCGGGCGTACTGGATGAGGAGGTCGGCGATCGCCTCCTCGATGTCGGGGATGGACTTGACCGGCACGTCGACGATCTGCGGGTCGTCGTGCGCCTTGATCTCATAGGTCATGCGGTAGTCGCCGGCCTGGTCCACCGCCACCCGGATGAAGATGGGGCCGGGGTCGATCTGCAGCTCGTCGCCGTTCAGCTCGACCTCGGCGAGGATGGCGTCCATCAGCTGGCGGTCGGCCTTGATCTCGTGGAACAGCGCCTTCAGCCGCGCATAGGCTTCGTGATAGGGGCGCTCGGCGGCTTCCTCGGCCTGCCGCTTTCGTTCCAGCTTCGAAAAATAGGAGTCGCTCAATCCCATCAGACGTTCCCCTCTGGCGTCATCACGGCTTCGGCGTTCAGTTCTTCGATCGTCGGCATGAATTCAGTGGATCTCGTCGACGAGGATGCGGGCGATCGCCTGCAGCGCCTCGGGCGCGTTGGCGGTGGTCACCTGCCATTTGGCTGGCGCCGCCGGGCCCGCGCGCTTGTCGGACAGGGTGACGTCCACGCTGCCGGACTCGAAATAGGCCGCGATGCGGAAGCGGGCGTGATCGAGCGAGACCGTATAGCGTCGCCGGTCGGCCGTCATGCCATGGCCTTGCAAGAAATCCGCGTCGGCGGCCAAGGCCGCGTGCAGCTGCTCGGCGCCGGCCAGATCGGCCTCCTGCTGGCGGCGCTCGGCCTCCTCACGGGCGCGCCGCTCCATCTCGCGGCGGGCGTATTCGGTCTCGAACGCGTCCCGCAGCGACAGCGGCTTCTCGGCGATCTTGCGGCGGACGCTCATCCGACGCTGCCCTCCAGCGAGATGGCGACCAGCTTCTGCGCCTCTACCGCGAACTCCATGGGGAGCTCCTGCAGCACGTCCTTGACGAAGCCGTTGACCAGGAGCTGCACCGCCTCTTCCTGCCCCAGCCCACGCTGCATCACGTAGAACAGCTGGTCCTCGGAGAGCCGGGTGGTGGTGGCCTCGTGCTCGAACACTGCCTGGCCGTTGCGGGCCTCGACGTAGGGCACGGTGTGAGCCGCGCAGTGCTTGCCTATGAGCAGGCTGTCGCACTGCGTGAAGTTGCGCGCGCCCTTGGCCTTCGGATGCGCCGAGACCAGGCCGCGATAGGTGTTGGACGAGCGCCCGGCGCTGATCCCCTTGGAGATGATCCGCGAGCGGGTGTTGGCGCCCAGGTGGATCATCTTGGTGCCGGTGTCGGCCTGCTGCCGGCCGTTGGTGATCGCGATGGAGTAGAACTCGCCCGAGCTACCCTCCCCGCGCAGCACGCAGGACGGATACTTCCAGGTGATCGCCGAGCCGGTCTCGACCTGGGTCCAGCTGACCTTGGAGCGCGCGCCGCGGCAATCGGCCCGCTTGGTGACGAAGTTGTAGATGCCGCCCTTGCCGGTCTCCGGATCGCCCGGATACCAGTTCTGCACGGTCGAGTACTTGATCTCGGCGTCGTCCAGCGCGACCAGCTCGACCACGGCCGCGTGCAGCTGGTTTTCGTCGCGCATCGGCGCGGTGCAGCCTTCCAGGTAGGAGACGTAGGCGCCTGCGTCGGCGACGATCAGGGTTCGCTCGAACTGGCCGGAGTTCTCCGCATTGATGCGGAAGTAGGTGGAGAGCTCCATCGGGCAGCGCACGCCCGGCGGCACATACACGAAACTGCCGTCGGAAAAGACCGCCGAGTTCAGGCAGGCGTAGTAGTTGTCGCTGACCGGCACCACCGAGCCCAGGTACTTCTTGACCAGCTCAGGGTGCTCGCGGATCGCCTCGCTCATCGAGCAGAAGATCACCCCGGCTTCGGCCAGCTCCTTCTTGAAGGTGGTGACCACTGAAACCGAGTCGAACACCGCGTCGACCGCGTAGCGCGGCGCGCCCTCGACGCCCGCCAGCACCTCCTGCTCTCGAAGCGGGATGCCCAGCTTCTTGTAGGTCTCCAAGAGCTCCGGATCGACCTCGTCAAGGCTCTTGGGCCCATCCTTCTGCTTCGGCGCGGCGTAGTAGTAGGCGTCCTGGTAGTCGATGCGCGGGAAGTGAACCTTGGCCCACTGCGGCTCGTCCAGCACCAGCCAGCGGCGGAAGGCCTCCAGCCGCCACTCCAGCATCCACTCCGGCTCGCCCTTCTTGGCGGAGATGAAGCGGACGATCTCCTCGTTCAGGCCCTTGGGCGCGAACTCCTGATCGATCTCGGTGACGAAGCCGTGCTTGTACTTCTCGAGGTTTTCGACGTGCTCGACGGTCTGGCGGACGGCGGCCATCTCACTCAACTCCAACGGCTGCGGGCGCGCGGCGGCGGGCGGAGCGCCGCTCATGCGCGGCCAACCAGGCTTGGGCAAGCCTGTTCCAGTCCTGCTCGGTCGTCGCCCAGCCGCCGGACGCGCGGATGGCGCAGTCGGCCAGGGCGCCCTGCCCCATGGCGGTCAGGACATGGCTCGCCTTGACCTTGCCCGACGAGCAGGCGGAGCCCGCGCTGACCATCACCCCGGCGAGATCCAGGCTCATCACCTGCAGCTCGGCGGCGGCGCCCGGTTCTGCCACGCACAGGGTGTTCGGCAGGCGCGGCGCGGCCTCGCCCAGCACCACGGCGCCGGCCGCCTTCAGCCGCTCGGCCGCGGCGTCGCGCCACACGGCTTGGGCTGCGGCCGCGCCCAGCCCTTCCAGCGCCGCCTTCGCCGCAACCCCGAAGCCGCTGATTCCAGGGACATTCTCGGTTCCGGCCCGACGGCCGCGCTCCTGCCCGCCGCCATGCTGGCGGCGCGAGAGGCTGGCGCGGGGCCCGAAGGTGAGCGCGCCCACCCCCTGCGGCCCGCCGAGCTTGTGGGCCGAGACCGACAGGGTGTCGGCGCCGATCGCGCGACTGTCGATAGCGATCTTGCCGGCCGCCTGGATGGCGTCGACATGCAGCCAGCCCTCGGCCTCACGGACCAGAGCGGCCGCCGCCGCCACAGGCTGGATCACGCCGGTTTCGTTGTTGGCGAGCATCAGAGCCACGAACGGCCGCCCGTCCGCCGCGCTCCAGGCGGCGAGACGCGCCTTCAGCCAGTCGAGATCGACCCGCCCATCCTCGCCGACGGGGACCAAGTCCACTGCCGCGCCGGACGCCTTGGCGGTCTCCAGCACGCTGTCGTGCTCGATGGCCGAAACCAACAACCGGCGCGCGCCCGCGGCCACAGCGCTCTCGATCGCCAGCGCATTGGCCTCGGTGCCGCCCGAGGTGAAGACGACGGTCGAGGGCGGAGCGGCGATCAACCGGGCCACTTCCTCCCGCGCCTGCTCGACCCGGGCGCGGGCCGCGCGGCCGGCGGCATGCACCGAAGACGGATTGCCGCCCGCCTCGAGCGCGCGAGCCACGACCGCCGCCGCTTCCGGGCGGACCGGCGCGGTCGCGTTGTAGTCGAGGTAGACGGGCAGCTCCGCCATCACGCCGCCCGCCTCTCGCGCGCGAGCCGGCCGGAGATCACGTCGGCGAGGCTGACCGAGGCCAGATAGTCCTCGATGCGGTGGCCGAGGTCTTCCCAGAGGTCGTGGGTCAGGCAGCGCTCGCCCTTGACCATGCAGCCCTTGCCGTGCGCGCAACGCGTGGCCCTGAGCGGCTCGTCGACCGCATGGACGATGTCGGAGATTCGGGTCTCCTCGGCGCTCCGGGCCAGCCGATAGCCGCCGCCAGGACCGCGCGCGCTGGTCACCAGTCCCTTGCGCCGCAGGCGCGCGAACAGCTGCTCCAGATAGGACAGCGAGATTTCCTGACGCTGGGCGATCTCCGCCAGCGCGGTCGCGCGATGTTCGGCCCGCGCCTCGGACCGCGCGAGGTCCGCCATCGCCATCACCGCGTAACGTCCTTTGGTGGAGAGCCGCATGGCCTTGCACCCAATGCAGTTTTCCCGCGCATTACGGGCGGGCTGTGCTAAAAGCCGCCGCCTTGCGCCAGCGGCGGAACCGGTCGTGACCGGACGGGTGCGACTTAGGAAGACCGAGCGCAGTAGTCAAGTATTCGAGCTTCGAAGAGGGAACGAATGCCAGAGGTGGTTCTGACCGGCGCGGCCGGCCGGATCGAGGGGCGCTATTCGCAGGGCAAGAGCGAAACCGCGCCCGTCGCCCTGATCCTGCACCCCCACCCCAAGGCGGGCGGGCAGATGAACAACCCCGTCACGGTGCAGCTCTTCCACCTGTTCATGAAGCGCGGCTTCTCGGTGCTGCGGTTCAACTTCCGCGGCGTCGGCCGCAGCCAGGGCGAGTTCGACAGCGGCATCGGCGAATTGGCCGACGCGGCGACGGCGCTGGACTGGCTGCAATCCACCAATCCGGCCGCCTCGCAGTGCTGGGTCGCCGGCTATTCCTTCGGCGCCTGGGTCGGCATGCAGCTCCTGATGCGCCGGCCTGAGACCGACGGCTTCATCTCGGTCTCGCCGCCGACCAACGCCTACGACTTCTCCTTCCTGGCCCCCTGCCCCGCCTCCGGCCTGATCCTGCATGGCGGGGCCGATACGGTGGTGCCGCCCAGCGACGTGGAGAAGGTGGTCTCCAAGTTGCGCACCCAGAAGGGGATCACCATCGACTACGACGTCGTGGACGGCGCCAGCCATTTCTGGGTGGAGAACCTGCCCGACCTGGAGCAGCGCGTCGGCGGCTACCTGGACAAGCGGCTGGCGGCCAACCCGGCCTGAACGCCGCCGTGACGGCGCCCGAGGATTCGATCCGTGCGCGGCGGCGGCTGACCAACAAGCTCATCGCCGCCCACGAGGCCGCGCGGCTGAAACCGTTCTTCGCGCCGGACGTCCGACTGATCGCCGGCGACGGTGCGCTGGTCCTGGGCGCGGACGCCCTGATCGAGGCCTTCGCGGGACAGTTCGCCGACCCGAACTTCGTGAAGTACGTCCGCACGCCTGAGACGGTGGAACTGGACGCCGCCGGCGAGCGCGCGGCCGAGCACGGTCGCTGGCTCGCCGACTGGAAGGGTTCGGAGATGTCGGGGACCTATCTGGCGGTTTGGCGCAAGGTCCTCGGCCAGTGGGTCATCGAGAGCGAGCTCTACGTCACGCTCAGCTGAGCGGACCTTGCGCCGATCGCAATCTCGCCTTCGCGGCTCGCGGTGCTATCCTCGGAAAAATTCAACAAGGCGGGAGGAAGCCTTGGGCGCGTGGAGGAGCGAGTACGGCCTCAGCTGGCGGTCGCTGCAGCCGTTCGGAGCCGAGGTCGATTGCGACCTGAGCCGGCTGGGCGGGGCGGCCGACCGCTTCTACGCCCTGCTGCGCGAGACTGGCTATGTGCTGGCCCGCGGCCAGGCGCTGACGATGGAACAGCAGAAGACGCTGATGGCGCCGATCGGGCCGTTCGTGCTGCGCGAGGGGTACGACAGCGGCTTCATCGCCAACGACGGCCCCTCGGACGTCTCGCGCTCCGAGCTCAGCTACCACGCCGACGCCTGCTACACCGATGCGCCGTTCGCGGCGATTTCGCTGCACGCCATCGACGTGGTGGACGACGCCTCGAGCACCCGCTTCGTCAGCGCCGAACGCGCCTACGCCACCCTGCCCGCGGCGCTGAAGGAGCATCTGGACCGCCTCGATGTCGAGATGATCTTCCCCGCCGTCGACTACGTCGCCCGCCGCGTCTGCGACGTGGCCGATCCAGCGGCCAATCACCGCCAGGTCCTGCCCGCCGTCCGCATCAATCCGCGCACCGGCCGGCCCTGCATCGGGGTCTGCGAGATGAACGCGGCGCGAGTGGTCGGCATGCCCTTGGAGGACGGCCGCGACCTGCTGCACGCGGTCTACGACCATCTCTACGCGCCGGAGAACGTGGTGGAGCACTTCTGGCGGCGCGGCGACATCGTCGTCTGGGACAATCTCACCCTGCAGCACGCGCGCGGCAGCACCGCCGGCGTCGGGCGCCGGATCCTGCAGCGCGTAGTGGCGGGCGCCGATGCGCACCAGCACTATCCTCATCCTGTGCGGCCCTACGTCACAGCGTCGTCTCGATCCGCTTCCGCATGACCGCCTTGCCGCTGCGCCAGACCTTCAGCTCGGCGACGTAGCGTCCGCGCGGCCAACCCGACGGCGGCCGCTTCTTGCCGACCATGGCGAAATACTGGGCCTTGTCGCGGTCCAGCGGGGCGAGCCGCTGGGCCGCCAGCGTCCCGCCATCGGGGCCTTGCAGGACGATCTCCAGCTCATCGCCCTTGTCCGGCTCGATCACGCGCATGTAGGCGACCAGGGCGGCCGAGGTGGCGTCCGGCCGAGGGACGGCGCCGGCCTCGATGATCTCGTCCGAGACCGGGGCGCCGGCGAATCCAGAGTTCAGGATCACGCCGGCCTTGTAGGCGAGCGCGGCGGCGGCCTGCGGCGTCCACATCGCACCTTGAGCCGCGCAGACCCCTGGCCCCGCGGCGGGCGCGAACGGATCGACCGTCTTGCCGTCGTGGCGCACCGTCACGTGCACATGCGGAAATTCCGTCTGCCCGGAGAGGCCCACCCGGCCGATCGGCGTCCCCGCCTGGACCATGTCGCCCTGCTTAACCCGCACGCTGCCCCGCGCCAGGTGGCAATACTGAGTCTCCCACCCGCCGCCGTGATCGATCACCACGCCGTTGCCGCATTCCTTGTTGGCCACGGCGCCAACCCCCGTCGTCCGCACCGAGACGTCGGGCTCGCCGTCCCGCAGCCGCGCGACCCGGCCCGGTGCGGCGGCGAGGACGTCCACGCCCCGCTTCTGCGCCGCCATGTCGAGCAGGCGGATGTCGATCCCGCTGTGCCCGTCGTAGGTGCGATGGCTGCAGCGGTAGTCTTTGGCGCCGAGGCCTGGATCGCGGTCCACGTAGTGCTGAACCTCGCAAGTTCGGCCAATCTGGCAGGCGACGGGGAATGCAAGCTTGGGCGCCTCGCCCTGGGCGTAGGTCGAGGCGGGCGCCAGGGCGGCGGCGGCGATGGCGATCAACAGACTTCGGCGCATGGCGGCTCCCGTGTGGCGCGGGCCAGCATGCCCCGCCTCGTGGCGACCCTGTGGCGGTCAGGTCGGCCGCGCGATCCGGCCCCCGGCCATCGCGGCCGGAACACCCGTGGTCTTGGGGAAGGAGATCGGCAGGCCGCGTGCGGTGCGCGCGGCGAGATAGGCGAAGGCCTCCGCCTCGATGGCGTCGCCGCGCCAGCCCAGAGCATCTGCATCGGTCACCCGGCAGGGCAGCCGGTCGGCCAGCGCCTGCATGATCTGCGGATTGCGCCGCCCGCCGCCGCAGACGATCACCTCGCCGGGCGCCTCGCCGACCACCTCGAAGGCCCGGCGGACCGCCTCGGCGGTGAAGGCGACCAGGGTGGCGGCCGCGTCCTGCAGGGAGAGCGCCGCCAGCGGCTGCAGCGGAAAGTCGTAGCGGTCCAGCGACTTGGGCGGAGGCAGGCGGAAATAGGCATGGGCCAGCAGGCCCTGCAACACGTCCTCGTGCACCCGGCCGGCGGCCGCCAAGCGCCCCTCGGCGTCGAACCGCGCGCCGCTCCGATCCTGCACGAGCAGGTCCAGCATCCCGTTGCCCGGCCCGGTGTCGAAGGCCAGGATCTCGCCGTCAGCCCTGACGAAGGTGACGTTGGCGACGCCGCCGACGTTGAGCACCGCGATCGGCGGCTCGAAGCCCGAAGCGCGGGTGCGGGCGAGATGATAGATCGGCGCCAGGGGCGCGCCCTCCCCGCCGGCCGCCACGTCGGCGCTACGGAAGTCGAACGCCACCGGAACCCCCGTCCTGTCCGCGAGCCGCTGGGCGTCGCCGAGCTGCACCGTGCGGCCGACGCCGCCGGCCTTGGGGCGTTCGTGCAGCACCGTCTGGCCGTGCATGCCGATCAGGTCGAGGTCGGACCACTTCAGGCCATGGGCGGCGAGGAAGGCGTCCGCCGCCTCGAAGTGCTCGTCGGCGCCGGCGCGCGCAGCCTCGGCGAACACCGCCGGCGCGGCGGCGCCCCGCGGCCAGCGCAGCGCCGCATGCGTGGCGGCCAGCATCAGGTCGCGCGTCGGCTCGCTGAGCTTGCGCTCGCCCGCCGGTCCGAAGGCCGCGATGGTCTCGCCGTCGGTCTCCAGCACCGCCATGTCGACCGCGTCGAGCGAGGTGCCGGTCATGAAGCCAAGAACGCGCATCGCCATTGACTGCCATGCGCCGCGGCCGTCATGCTAGCGACATGTTCGGCCAGCTCGCCACGACCGGCCGCTATTACCGCCCGCTGATCTAGCGGGCCGCCGAACGTACGCGCCCGCCCGCTGGCCGGCGCCTTGCTCGATATCGATGACGTCGGCCTCCCCCATCCTGCAGGAGTCCACGCCATGTCTCTCGAAATCGATGCGTCGCCCGTGTTAGAGGCCGGCCGCCGCAAACCAGAGTCTCCGCCGATGTCCGACGCGCTATTCAAGTCCGAGCTGCTGAAAACCCTCAAGGCGCGCGGGCACATCAATCAGATCACACACCCGGCGGAGCTCGACGAGCTCGCGGCGCAAGGGGCGATCACCGGCTACATCGGCTTCGACGCCACCGCCTCGTCGCTGCACGTCGGGCACCTGTTCTCGATCATGACCCTGCGGAGGCTGCAGCAGGCCGGCCACAAGCCGATCGTCGTCATGGGCGGGGGAACGACCAAGGTCGGGGATCCAACGGACAAGGAAGGCCAGCGCCCCCTGCTGACCGACGAGCAGATCAACGCCAACATCGCCAGCATCAAGGGCACCTTCGAGCGTTTCCTGACCTTTGGCGATGACCGCACGGACGCGATCATGGTCAACAACGACGAGTGGCTCTCGTCGTTCGGATACGTCGAATTCCTGCGCAAGTATGGCGTCCACTTCACGGTCAACCGGATGCTGTCCTTCGACAGCGTCAAGCTCCGCCTTGAGCGCGAGCAACCGATGACCTTTCTCGAGTTCAACTACATGCTGATGCAGTCGGTGGACTTCCTCGAGCTCGAGCGCCGCTACGGCTGCATCCTGCAGATGGGCGGCTCCGATCAGTGGGGAAACATCGTCAACGGCGTGGAATTGATCCGGCGCGTCGACCAGAAGCCCGCCTTCGGACTCACGACGCCGCTGCTGGCGACCGCTTCCGGTCAGAAGATGGGCAAGACCGTGGGCGGCGCCGTCTGGCTGAACGCCGACCGCTTGGGCCCCTACGACTACTGGCAGTTCTGGCGGAACACCGAGGACGCCGACGTCGGCCGCTTCCTGCGCCTGTTCACGGATCTTCCGCTGGACGAGATCGCCCGGCTGGAATCGCTTCCCGGCGCTGCGATTAACGACGCCAAGAAGGTGCTGGCGAACGAGGCCACGCGGCTGCTGCACGGGCCGGAGGCGGCGGAGGCCGCGGCCAAGGCCGCCCAGGCCGCGTTCGAGGAAGGCCGACTCTCCGCCGATCTGCCCACGCACGAGATCCCTCGCGCGGATCTCGAGGCCGGCGTTGTGCTGGCGGCGCTGGCGGCGGAGGCGGGCCTCGCCGGCTCGCGCGGGGAGGCCCGGCGCCTGGCGCAGGGCGGCGGCCTTCGGGTGAACGACAAGGCCGAGCCCGACGCGAACCGGCCGATCACCCCCGCCGACCTCGTCGATGGCGTCGTCAAGCTCGCGGCGGGCAAGAAGAAGATCGTCCTCGTCAAGCCGGTGTAGTCTCGAACCCGAAGCGATTCGGGGACGGTCGATGGAACGGAGGTCGCGCGCGCAGGGACGGCTTCTGCCGACCTGGCTGCGCGGGCTCGCCCTCGGGCTCGTGGTCGTCAACCTGCTGCTCGCCGCCTACGTCGTGTGGCGGTCGGCGGTGCTAACGCCCTATTACGACGACATCGACTGGATCGAGCGCTGGCGGAACTTCCGCGGCGACTGGCTCGCCTACCTGTTTCAGCCGGTGAACCTGCACCGCGCGCCGATGATCTTCGGTCTGGTCGCGTTCGACATCGAAGTCCTGGGCGGGACGAACTGGCCGCTGATCGCCTCCGGAGCGGCCGCGCTCGCGGCGCTGGCCTGGATGCTGGCGCAGGAAGCGGGCAAGGCCGCGCCGCCGCCGCTCGCCCTCCCCGCCGTCGCCTTGACGGCGATGCTGGCGCTGATGGGCTCCAACCTGCTCGACGCGGCCACGCCGATCTGCGTCAACTACATCCACGGCGTGAGCTTCGCCGTGCTGGCCATGGTGCTGGCGGACGGCGGCCCCGACCACGGCCTGAGCTGGCGGCGGATGGCGGCTCTGGCGGCGGCGATGGCGGCGGCGCTGGGCGACGCCGCCGCGCTCGCGGTCTGGCCGGTGCTGGGCTTGAGCGCGCTGCGCCGCCGGGACTGGCCCTGGCTCGCCGCAGTCGTCGCGGCGGGGGCGGCCTTCATCGGCGCCTATGCCTGGGGCCAGGGCGAGAACGCCCGGATCAGCGCCTCGGGCGCGCTCGCGGGGCCACTCAGCGCGCTTCGGCTCACGCTCAACTTCCTGCCGCTGCCCTGGACCCGGGCGAACGTTCAACTCGCTTGGATCGCCGGCCTCGCGATCGGCCTCCTGGGCGTAGCGGCCGTCGCCCTGCGCGGCGGGTGCAACGCTTCCCGCAGCGAGCGGATCGCCGCGAACTTCATCCTGTTCTCGCTGGGCGTAGCGCTCATGGCGGGGATCGGCCGGACTTCGGGCGATCCCCTGAACGTGCCGCTGCGCTATGGCGTGCTGTTGGCGCCGCTCCACGCCGGCTTCCTGATCCTGGTCCTGCCCTTCGCAGGCGAGCTCTGGCGCGCGAACCGCCGCGCCGCCCAGGCGCTCTGCGCGGCCGTGCTAGCGCTCGCAACGGTCCAGAACCTTATATTGGCCGACGCGGCGATCCGCACCAACGACAAGGTCCGCACGATCGTCGCCGATTTCCGTGCGGGCCTGCGAACCGAGGCGACGCCCCTCTTCATCCACCCGCATCTCGACAAGGCCGAGCGGGCCTATGCGGAGATGGCGCGTGACGGGATCTACCAGCGCGAGCTGCACTTGAAGCCGGACCGGTCGGCGCGTTAATCGCTAGCGACTGACAGCGAGGAGATCGGCGATGAGCGGACCCGCCGAAGGCGACAAGGCCCCGGATTTCGAGCTGGAGACGGCGGACGGCCCCGTCCGGCTGGCCGACTACGCCGGCAAGGCCCTGGTGCTCTACTTCTACCCCAAGGACGACACCACCGGCTGCACCCGCGAGGCGCAGGACTTCACCGCGCTCGCCGGCGAATTCGCCAAGGCCGGCGTCGCGGTGATCGGCGTCTCCAAGGACTCGGTCGCCAAGCACAAGAAGTTCGCCGCCAAGTACGAGCTCGGGGTCGTGCTGGGCTCCGACCCCGAAGGCGCGGTCGTCGAGCGCTACGGCTCATGGGTCCAGAAGACCCTCTACGGCCGCGAATACATGGGCATCGACCGCTCGACCTTCCTGATCAAGGACGGCGTCGTGCGCCGCATATGGCGCAAGGTGAAGGTCTCCGGCCACGCGCAGCAGGTGCTGGACGCCGCCCGCGCGGCCTGAGCCGCCGCCCGCCTGCGACTTAGGCGCCCCTTGCGGGTGGTTAATATTTCGTCACTATCGCACCCGAGCCGTGACGCAGCCGCGGGGGAGCATCCTTGATTAAGGCCTTGATCCAGGTGGAGCGCCTGCGCGCCTTGGCGCGGGCCTGGTTTCCCGAACGCCATCTCTACCTGCGTCAGGGCGGCGAGATGCACGCCTTTGTGCTCACCGGCCGCAAGCAGATGATGGTCGCGGGGGGCCTCGCCGGAGCGGCCTTGTGGATGGGCGTCTGCACCGCCTCGATGATGATCGACCTGGCGGGCCGGGCGAAAAGCCCTTCCCGCCTGGCCCAGGCCGCCGTCCAGCCTCGTGACGGCGCCCCATCCGCCGCCGTGCTGGCCGCGGAAATCGAACGCCGTCACGCCGCCCTGGCGCTGCTGCTCGCCGACGCCTCGAGCGCGCCCGGCGCGGCGCAGGCGCTTACCCCGCCCATCGCGCTGGGCGTTTCCACCGCCTCCGATCCGATGCGTCGGCTGCAGGCGGTGCAGACCAGCCAGGAGCAGGTGCTCGCCGCCACCAGCGCCTTCGCCGCCGAGCGGACGGAGCGGCTGCGGGGGGCGCTGCGCATGGCCGGGATCGACCCGACGACGGCGGCCACACAAACGCCGGGCCCGAGCGGAGGCCCGCTCATCGAAGCCGACGCCCCGCAGGCGCTCGCCACGGCCCTGCCCGTCGACCCGGCGTTCGCCAGGCGGGTGCGCGACGCCGCGGGCGAACTGGCGGAGGCCAACGCCCTCGCCTCCGCCGCCGCCAGACTGCCGATCGCCGCCCCCACCGCCAACGCCTATCGCACCAGCGGCTACGGATTCAGGTTCGACCCTTTCACTGGGCGCGCCGCCTTCCATCCGGGCCTCGATTTCGCCGGCCCGAGGATGACGCCGGTGCGGGCGACGGCGGCGGGCACGGTGACATTCAGCGGCCAGCGCGCCGGTTACGGCCGCGTCGTCGAGGTGGATCACGGCAGGGGCTTCAAGACCCGCTACGCCCATCTCGCCAGCATCGCCGTTCGGCCCGGCCAGGCGGTCGCCGCGGGCGATCGGCTGGGCGGCATGGGCTCGACCGGCCGCTCCACCGGCACCCATCTGCACTACGAGGTGTGGCTGAACGGCCGCGCTCAGAACCCCGAGCGGTTTGTCCGCGCGGGCGGGCTGCTGGCGGGGGGATAGGTCCGAACGCCCCCTCCGTCTCCCGCCTTTGGCGGGATCCACCTCCCCCGCCTCGCGGGGGAGGATCCGAGCGCCAAGATGCTCCGCCGCGAAGCGGGGGAGCTGACCTCGCACTACGCCTCCACGCTGTCCCGGGTCGCGCCGACGCGTTGGGCCAGGGCCGCGCCCATGAACTCGTCGAGATCGCCGTCGAGCACGCCCTGGGTGTCGGAGGTCTCCACGTCGGTGCGCAGGTCCTTCACCATCTGGTACGGCTGCAGCACGTAGGAGCGGATCTGGTGGCCCCAGCCGATGTCGGTCTTCAGGTCCTCCAGCGCCTGCTGCGCCGCCTCGCGCTTCTCCAGCTCCACCTCGTAGAGCCGGGCGCGCAGCATCTTCCAGGCCTGCTCGCGGTTCTGGTGCTGCGAACGCTGGGTCTGGCAGGCGACGGCGATGCCGGTCGGAATGTGCGTCAGGCGCACCGCCGAGTCGGTCTTGTTGATGTGCTGACCGCCGGCGCCTGAGGCGCGATAGGTGTCGGTGCGGACGTCGGCGGGATTGATCTCGATCTCGATGTTGTCGTCGACGACCGGATAGACCCAGACCGAGGCGAAGCTGGTGTGCCGCTTGGCCGCCGCGTCGAACGGCGAGATCCGCACCAGGCGATGCACCCCGGCCTCGGTCTTCAGCCAGCCGTAGGCGTTCGGTCCCTTGACCTGCAGCGTCACCGACTTGATGCCGGCCTGCTCGCCCGCGGTTTCCTCCAGGAAGTCGACCGTGAGGCCATGCGCCTGGCACCAGCGGGTGTACATGCGCAGCAGCATGCCCGCCCAGTCGTTGGACTCGGTGCCGCCGGCGCCGGAGTTGATTTCGACGAACGCGTCGTTGCCGTCGGCCTCGCCGGAAAGCAGCGCCTCGAGCTCGGCCCGTCGCGCGCGCTCCTTGAGGGCGCGAAGCTGCGCGCGCGCCTCTTCGAGCGAGGATTCGTCGCCTTCCTCGTCGGCGAGTTCGGCATAGCCCACCGCGTCCGCCAGGTCGCTCTGCAGCGACTTCACCGCGTCGATTTGGGCGCCCAGCCGGGTGCGCTCGCGCATGATGGCCTGGGCGGCGTCGGCGTCGTCCCAGAGGGTCGGGTCCTCGACCCGGGCGTTCAGCTCATCGAGCTTGCGGAGCGCTGGCTCCCAGTCAAAGACGCCTCCTGAGCAGTTCGATCGACTGCTCGATGTCGGCCTTCGCGGCCTCGACATCCGCTCTCATGGGAGAACTCCGTTGAAGATGAGGGCGGGAGGTAGCGTGCGCCCCTCCCGAGCACAAGGGCGGCTAATAGAGTCCGCTGACGTCCTCCTGCGGCCGCTTTGGCGGCGGAGGCGGCGCCGAGGCCGCCGCGGCGTTAGGCGCGCCGGTGACGCCGTTCTGCCAGACCTTGTCGTAGGGCTGCGGACCGATGGGGGCGCCGAACCCGGGGCCGGACGCCTGCACCACCCGGGGCTCCGTACCCGGACGGAAGGCCTCACGGATGCCCCGCACCATGGCGAACTTGGCGTCCTTCGGGGCTGTGAAGTCGTCCTGCGGCTCGGCCTTCAGCGCCTCCTGCATGAACTGCACGAAGATCGGCACCGCCGCGACGCCGCCGGTCTCGCCCTTGCCCAGGCTGCGGTTATCGTCGAAGCCGATGAACACGCCCACGACCAGCTTGGGCGAGAAGCCCATGAACCAGGCCGAACGATAGTCGTTGGTCGTCCCCGTCTTGCCGCCCACCGGCCGGCCGAGCACCAGCGCCTGGGTGGCGGTGCCCCGCTGCACCACGCCCTGCAGCATGCTGGTGATCTGATAGGCGGTGATCGGGTTCCAGACCTGCTCCCCGGTGACCGGGATCCGCGGGCTCTCGTCGCCGCTGAAGCCGGCGTCGCAGCGGTCGCATTCGCGCTGATCGGCCTTGAAGATGACCTTGCCCTCGCGGTCCTGCACCAGCTCGATCATGTGCGGATCGACCTTGCGCCCGCCGTTGACGAAGGTCGAATAGGCTGCGGCCATGCGGAAGACCGTGGTTTCGCCCGACCCCAGGGCCATGGCCAGCACCCGGTCCATGTGCTTGGTGATGTCGAGCTTCTCGGCGTTGGCGGAGATGCGCTTCATGCCCACGCCCTGGGCCAGCCGCACGGTCATGGTGTTGCGGGAGAGCTCGAGCCCCTTCCTGAGCTGCAGCGGGCCGTAGTACTTGCCCTCGTAGTTCTCCGGCGACCAGGCCTGTCCGCCCGCCCCCGGCAGGGTGATCGGCGAGTCCATGACCACGCTGGCCGGCGTGTAGCCGTTCTCCAGGGCGGTGGCGTAGACGATCGGCTTGAAGGCCGAGCCCGGCTGGCGCAGCGCCTGGGTCGCGCGGTTGAAGCTGGAGAGCGAGAAGGAATAGCCGCCGACCATGGCCACCACCCGCCCCGAATAGGGCTCCATGGCCACCAGGGCGCCGTTCACCTGCGGGATCTGCTTCAGGCGCAGCTTAGCCGGCTCCTTGTCGTCCGGCGCCACGAAGATCATGTCGCCGGTGCCGATGCCCTTGCCGGCGCGCGCCCAGGCGACGTCCTCCGACGCCAGCGACCCGCGGCTTCCGTCGATGGTCTGCACCGTGACGACGCCGCCGCCGACGTCGGTCACGACCGCGGCGCGCCACGTGCGGCGCTCGGCGGGCTTGGCGGTCTTCCTGGCCACGTCCTGCCAGCCGGAAAGCGTCGTCACATGGCCCCAGGCGCCGCGCCAGCCATGGCGGCGGTCGTAGGCCTCGAGGCCCGCCATCAGCGCGGTGCGCGCGGCGCTCTGCATGTGCGGGTCGAGCGTGGTGCGCATGTAGTAGCCGCCCTCGTTCAGGCGGTCGCCCAACGTGGCCAGGCCGCGCCGGCGCACCTCTTCGACGAAATAGTCGGCGTCGCGGTACTTGGCGCGGGAGGGCTCCGGCTGAACCTTCAGATCCTCGCGCTTGGCCGCCTCCACCTCGGCGCGGCTCGCCCATCCCATCTCGGCCATCTGGTCGAGCACCCAGTTCCTGCGGGCGATCGCCTGGGCCTTGCGCCGGATCGGGTGGTAGTTGTCCGGCCCCTTCGGCAGCGACGCCAGATAGGCGCATTCGGCGAGGTCGAGGTCGCTGATCGACTTGCCGAAGTAGTTGTAGGCCGCCGCGCCCACCCCGTACGAACGGTAGCCGAGCCAGATCTCGTTCAGATAGAGCTCGAGGATCCGCTCCTTGGAGAGCACCTGCTCCAGCCGTCCGGCGAGGATCGCTTCCTTCAGCTTGCGGCCCAGCGTCGCCTCGCTGGTGAGCAGCACGTTCTTGGCGACCTGCTGGGTGATGGTCGAGCCGCCCTCGAAGCGACGGCCCTGGACGGCGTTGAGGACGTTCTTCGCCATGGCGCGGCCGAGCCCGCTCACGTCGACGCCGCCGTGCTTGAAGAAGTTGTGGTCTTCGGCCGCCAGGAAGGCCTGGGCCAGCTTCGGCGGCATGTTGTCGTAAGGCACGAAGATCCGCCGCTCGCGCGAGAACTCGCCGATCAGGGTGCCGTCCCAGGCATAGGCGCGCGTCGCCGTAGGCGGGTGGTAATCCGCCAGGTCCGCTGCATCGGGCATGTCATGGAACAGCCAGGCCGCCCAGATCGCTGCGCAGAACGCCGCCACAGCGACGGCGCTCAGCACGACCACGCCGGCCGTTGCGACCCATCTTTCCGGGGGGTTCAACTTACGCTCGCCTCCGGAGGACGCCCCGATGCCCAGCAAGCAGCGTCCCCTCGCGCCCGGTCTAGCGCGCGTCGCGGCGGGCGCCAACGCTCGTCCGCCGCTTCGCGTCAGGTCGCCGCAAGCGCGGCGAGTCTTCGGAACTCAGCCGTTCGCCGGCCCGCCGGCTCAGGCCGCCTCGGTGGCGATGGTCTTGGACTCGAGGTACTCCTCGAAGCCCTCCAGCCCCATCTCGCGCCCGATGCCGCTCTGCTTGTAGCCGCCGAACGGCGCGTCGGTGCCGAAGTAGACGCCCTTGTTGATCGAGATCGTGCCGCTGCGGATCCGCTTGGCGACCGCCATGGCGCGCGCCGGATTGGTGGACTGCACCGAGCCCGACAGGCCGTACTTGGAGTCGTTGGCGATACGCACGGCGTCGTCGTCGTCGTCGTAGGGGATGACCACCAGGACCGGCCCGAAGATCTCCTCCTGGGCGATGCGCATGGAGTTGTCGACGTCGGCGAAGAGCGTCGGCTTGATATAGTAGCCGCCCCGCTCGGTGAGCGCCGGCTCGCCGCCCGCGACCAGGCGCGCGCCCTCCTTCTTGCCGATGTCGATATAGTTCAGCACCCGGTCATACTGGGTCTTCGACACCACCGGCCCCATGACCTGCTGCATGGACTCCGGATCGCCGAACTGCACCGCCTCGAACATCCCCTTCAGGATGCCAACCGCCTCTTCGTAGCGCGACCGCGGCACGAGCAGGCGGGTGTTGATCGCGCAGCCCTGACCGGCGTGCATGCAGACCCCAAGGCCGCTCTGCAGCGCGTCGGGGAAGACGGCGTCGTCCAGCACGATGCTGGCCGACTTTCCGCCGAGTTCCAAGAAGACCCGCTTCAGCGACGGCGCGGCGGCTTCCATGATGCGCTTGCCGACCGCGGTCGAGCCGGTGAACGAGATCGCATCGACGCGCGGATCGGCGACGATCTGTTCGCCCGGGCCCGCCTTGTCGCTGCTGGTGATCACGTTGAACACGCCGGGCGGCAGCCCCGCCTTCTCGGCGGCTTCGCCCAGGAAGGCCGCCGACAACGGCGTGTCCGGCGCCGCCTTCAGCACCACAGTGCAGCCCGCCGACAGGGCCGAGCAGCACTTGGCCACCGCGACCTGCACCGGCACGTTCCAGGGCGTGATCGCGCCGACCACGCCAACCGGCTCCTTGGCCACGACCCGGCGGCTCTTCAGGCCGAACACCTCGCTGACGCCGAGGTCGCGCTCCCGCTCGAAACGCTCCGCCAGATCGATCGTCCAGCTCATCAGATCGACCGGCACGTCGAGTTGGACGAGGTGGGTCAGCAGGCGCGTGCACCCCGTCTCCGCCATCACCTGCGGGCGGTACTTGTCAGAAAGCTCCTTCAGCGCCGCCTGCCAGCGGCGCAGGGCCGCGGCGCGGGCGGAATGGTTGGTCGACCAGTCGGTTTCGTCGAAGGCGCGGCGGGCCGCTGCGATCGCCTCATCGACGTCCGCGCGGCTTGCGTCGGCGGCCTGGGCGACGATCTTGCCGTCGATCGGCGATTCCACCGGGAAGGTGCGGCCTTCCTGCGCCGGGCGCAGCTTGCCGTCGATGTAGAGGAGGGAGTTCGGGAATTCAGCCATGGCTCGATCGTCTTTCGAATGCCGAGAGATACCCGACCTCGGCGTCGTGCAGAGGTCCGGGCCGTTCACGTCGTCTATCGCACGCACAGGATTGCTCCCAGCGCTTGCGGCCGGGAGGCGCCTGCCAACGCGGGATCCTACTTCTTCTCCGGGGGCCAGTCCTGTCCGGTCGGATCGTTGACCGTGCGGATGATCTTCTCCGGACAAGCCCGGGCCCCTCGGCGCGCGAGCGCCTCCTGGCCTTCCGGGACATCGAAGCCGTCGGTGTCGATGTAGCCGGACTCATCGAGCGGATAGAGCTCCGGCGCCAGCGCCTGGCAGCGAGCGTGCCCGACGCAGCCTGGACGGTCGATCACGATCTTCATGGTCACTGTTGTTTCTCCCTCAGCGAGTCAGTCGAACTCGCCTGATCGCTGGATCCATTCAAATGTCCGGGCGCGTCGTGATCGCAAGTCCGTATCTGCGCAGCCGGCTCTAGGCGACGTCCCAGCGCAGGCCGAGGCTGTCGAACCCGATCACCTGCCCGCCGTGCGTCTGGGCTGGCCGCTCGGGATCGAGCCGGAATTCGGGCAACCGGCTCAAGATTTCCTCGTAGAGGATCTTGAGCTCGAGCCGGGCGAGATGCGAACCGACGCAGCGGTGCGGCCCGGAGTTGAAGGCCATATGCGCCTTGTCCTCCCGGTCGAGATCGAAGGCGAGCGGTTTGTCGAATGCGCGGGGATCGAGGTCGCCGGCGGGCAGCATCAGCAGGACCATGTCGCCCTTCTTGAACCGCACGCCGAAGGCGTCGTGATCGCGCGCCAGGATGCGGCCCGGCATGGTGAAGGTGTACCGGCGCAGGATTTCTTCCATGGCTTCGGGGATCAACGACGGGTCGGCGCGCAGCCGCGCCTGGACGTCGGGGTTCATCGCCAGGTGCCGAACGCCGTAGCACATGCCGTTCATCACCGTGTCGAGTCCGGCGGAGAACAGCAGCAAGCAGTAGCGCATCACCTCGTCGTCGGTGATCGGGCGTCCGTCGATCTCGGTGTCGAGCAGACGGCTGATCAGGTCGTCCCGACGCTCGACCGTGCGCGCGGCGATGATCTCCGCGAGCGCGCCGGCGATCTTCTTGTTGGCCTCGCCTTTGACGTAGGCGTCGCCGCTCGCCAGCAGCTCGCTCACCCAGAGCCGGTACTCGGCCAGCTTGTCGAGCGGCAGGCCCATGAACTTCATGAAAGTCAGGACCGGCAAAGGTTCGGCGATGTCGTGGGCGAACTCGCAGCGGCCGGCCGGGCGCACCTTCTCGATCAGCTCCGCCGCCAAGTCGCGAATCTCGCCCTGCAGCGCCTTCATCGCCTTCGGCGAGAACACCAGGTTCAGCGGCTGGCGGTACATCCAGTGTTCCGGCGGATCAGCGCTGATCGGGATCTGCTTCGGCTCGTTGGCCATGGGCGGCAGGCCCATCTTCGCGCTCGAGAACACCTCGGTGTCGCGCACGGCTTCAAACAGTTCCGGATGGCCGGCCAACACCCAATGGCCGCCGTTGCGCGGGGTCCAGAACACCGGCGGCGCCTCGGCGATCAGCTTGGCGATGCCGGCGTGCGGGTCGCCCGGTTCGTATCGCTCGTCGCGATAGAAATCGAAGTCGACCACCCGGTCGGCGGCCACATGGTCGGGACGTGCAATCTGAGTGCTGGCCACGGGCTCATCCTCCCTTGCCGACGGTTCGTTGGATCGCCGCGGCGCGTCGCCGTCGGCGCGCGCCATGCGGCGAAGAACGACCATACAGGCAGTACGCAAGTTGTCGCTCCGCGAGACGCGAGTCAACAGGCCAGGTCCGGTGGCGCTGGCGGATCTTCAGCGGGAGATGCGCGCGCCGTCAGCGCGCGGCGTAGCGCACGGTGTCCGCGAAATAGTCGTCGATGGAGGCGACGACGCCGTCCAGCAGTTCGCCCCTTTGCTCAGGGTCGCGCAGGCGCTGCTCGTCCTGCGGATTGGACAGGAAGCCCATCTCCAGCAGCACCGCCGGCACGTCCGGGGCGAGCAGGACCATGAAGCCGGCGCTGCGATGGCTGCGGCGCAGGAGCGGCGCCTTGCCGTCGAGATTGGCCACCAGGCTTTCGGCGAAGGTGGCCGAGCGGTTCTTGGTGGCCCGCTGGGTCAGGTCGAAGAGGATGTCGCTCACCCCCGGGTCGGAGGTGAGGCTCGCGCGCATGAACCAGTCGTCCGGCTTCACGAACCGCGTCGCCCGGGCGAAGGCCTTGTCGGACAGGGTGTAGACGCTGGCGCCGCGCAGGTTGGTCTCCGCGGCGGAGTCGGAATGGAGCGAGATGAACAGGTCGGCGTCCGCCCGCTGGGCGATGCGCACACGGTCTTCCAGCGGGACATAGACGTCCGCCTGGCGGGTCATCACCACCTTGTAGCGGCCGCTGCGCTCCAGGCGGGCCTTGAGCTCGCGGGCGGCGGCGAGATTGATGTCCTTTTCGATATCGGCGGCGCCGCGCGCGCCGGGATCGTTGCCGCCGTGGCCGGCGTCAATGACCACCACCTTCTTGAGCGGCAGCGGGTCGCGCGCCTTGGAGCCGCCCTTCAGCAACGCGCGGCTCCGGCGGACCGTCGCCGGATCGGCAGGAACGAGGTCGACGACGTAGCGATAGTAGCCGACGCCGTCCGCCGGCGGCAGCAGGAAGCGGCGCTTGATCTGAGCGTCCGCGCCGAGGTCGATGCGCAGCCGCGCGCCGCCGGGAGCCTGGTCCACCACCCACTTGTCCACCAGCCCGACGCCGGCGCCCTGAGCGTCCCCGGTTGAAACGCCTTGCAGCGTCAGCACCACGCGGCGGTCGTCGAGGCCGTCGGCCGCCACCCTGCCCGTCGCGGCGTGGTCGAGGTCGACGACGATGCGGGTCTGGCTCGCATCCCCGCCCAGCCGCACCTTCAGGAGGCCGGCGGTGACCGTCGCGGCGTGGGAGACGGCGACGGCGGCGAGGCCAAGCACGACGGCGGACGCGATCAACAGAACGCGCCCCTTTCCGCCCGCAACCCGCCTCATCTGCGTCAACATGCCGAGACCCTAACCTGGCCAAGCGCCAGCAGTAGACACCATTTAGCCGCAAGGGCGTAGCCAAGTGGTAAACAAGACCTTTCGGGACTTGCGCTCTTTCGGGACGCTTCCAATTTGCGCCTTGGTGTTGCAATGTCCGGCGGCGTGACGAGCCGCCCGGGCCAAGGCAGGGCGAAGTCGCGCGAATCAGCGTCGGCGAAAGGCCCCAGGCCGCGACGCCTCCTTCGTTCCGCGCCCCTCCGGACGCGTCAGGGAACATGCCCGATGAGCTGCGCAGCTCAAGCCATCCTCGGCCCAGAAGCCGCCCGTCACGCCGATCCCGTCGTGGCCCGCCGGCGCGCGCGCGCTCTTCCCATCAGCCGGCAGCGCGGGGCCCATGCGCCCGCCGCGCGCCGTGGAGATCCGATTAATGACAAAGACCATGTTGATCGACGCCGCCCACGCCGAAGAGACGCGTGTGGTGGTGGTCGACGGGAACCGCGTTGAAGACTTCGATTTCGAAAGCCAGAACCGGAAGCAGCTGCGGGGCAACATCTACCTCGCGAAGGTGACGCGGGTCGAACCGTCCCTGCAGGCCGCCTTCATCGAATACGGCGGCAACCGCCACGGCTTCCTGGCCTTCAACGAAATCCACCCGGATTACTACCAGATCCCGGTCGCCGACCGCGAAGCCCTGCTGCGCGAAGAGGCCGAGGAGGAGGACGAGGAGCCGCGCGGCCGCGCCGCGGCCTCGGCCGCCGACGACGATGACGAAGACGCGTCCGCCGCCGAGGACGAGGACGACGTCATGGAGGAGGAGGTCGCCCGGCGCCGCCGGCGGCTGATGCGCAAGTACAAGATCCAGGAGGTGATCCGCCGCCGGCAGATCATGCTCGTCCAGGTCGTCAAGGAAGAGCGCGGCAACAAGGGCGCGGCGCTCACCACCTATCTCTCCCTGGCTGGCCGCTACGGCGTGCTGATGCCCAACACCGCCCGCGGCGGCGGGATCAGCCGCAAGATCACCGCGGTCACCGACCGCAAGCGCCTCAAGACCGTCGTGCAGAGCCTCGAGGTGCCGCAGGGCATGGGGCTGATCGTCCGCACCGCCGGCGCCAAGCGCACCAAGGCGGAGATCAAGCGCGACTACGAATATCTCCTGCGCCTGTGGGAGAATATCCGCGAGACCACCCTGCACTCGATCGCACCGGCGCTGATCTACGAGGAGGAAGACCTCGTCAAACGCGCGATCCGCGACCTCTACGACAAGGACATCGACCAGGTCTTCGTCGAGGGCGAGGCCGGGTTCAAGGAAGCGCGCGACTTCATGCGCATGCTGATGCCGAGCCAGGCGAAGAAGGTTCAGCCCTATCGCGAGCAGGCGCCGCTGTTCGTGAAGCACAGGGTTGAGGACCACCTTTCGCAGATCTACTCGCCGGTCGTGCCGCTGCGCTCCGGCGGCTATCTGGTGATCAACCAGACCGAGGCCCTGGTCGCGATCGACGTGAACTCCGGCCGCTCGACCCGCGAGCGGAACATCGAGGCCACGGCGCTCAAGACCAATCTCGAAGCCGCCGAGGAGGCCGCCCGGCAGCTTCGGCTGCGCGACCTGGCCGGCCTGATCGTCATCGACTTCATCGACATGGACGAGGCGAAGAACAATCGCGCCGTCGAGAAGAAGCTGAAGGATTGCCTGAAGGACGACCGCGCCCGGGTGCAGATGGGCAAGATCAGCCCCTTCGGCCTGATGGAGATCAGCCGCCAGCGCCGCCGCACGGGCGTGCTGGAAGGCACCACCCACGTCTGCGAGCATTGCGCCGGCACGGGCCGCGTCCGCTCGGTGGAGTCGAGCGCGCTCGCGGCGCTGCGCTCGCTGGAGATCGAGGCGCTGAAGGGCGGCGGCGAAGCGACGCTGACGGCGCCCAGGTCGGTCGGCCTCTACATCCTCAACGAAAAGCGCGCGCACCTGGCGCGGCTGCACCAGACCTTCGGCCTGTTCGTCACCATCGTGATCGACGACGAGCTGTCCCACGCCGAATGCCTCATCGAGCGTACGGCGACGGAGACCAGCGCCCACCACGCCCCGCCCGCTCTCGCGCCCCAGGCCTACGTTCCCGCGGCTGAAGAGGCTTACGAGGAAGAGGCGGAGCCGGAAGACGACGAGGACGAGGACGAAGACGCGGAAGAAGACGAGGCGGAGGACGAGGACGCCTTCGCCGAGCGACCGCCTCAGGGCGAGCGCGGCCCGCGTCACGCCGAGGACGCCCACGACGGTGAAGGCGGCCGCCGCCGTCGCCGGCGGCGCCGGCGGCGCGGCGATGAGGTTCGCGAGCCGCGCGAGGAGCGGCCGGCCGCCGCCGCCGCGCCGGAGGCCCACCCTGACGACGAGGACGGCGCGTTCGGCGGTCGTCGCCGCCGCCGCGGACGCAGGGGCGGTCGTCGGATGCGCGACGACGGGCGTCCGCAGGACGTCTTCGCCTGGACGCGGCCGTGGGTGCCGTACGGCGAGGACCCCTTCGTCTGGTTCGATCCGGCCGAAGACCTGAGGCGCTCCGCGCCGCAGCCGGCCCCGGCGAACGACCGGGGCGCGCCCCAGCCCGCTGCGGCGGTCGCCGATGCGCCGCCGCCCACGCCCGCGATCGTCAGCCCGGCTTCGTACGCAGGCCCCGCTTCGTCCTCGGGCGAGGAGGAGATCTGGGTCGAGCTTCCGGCGCTGGAGGAAAAGCCGAAGCGCACGCGCCGCAGCCGTGGCCGCGGCAAGGCCGAGGCCGAGGTCGTAGCGCCGCCCATGGACGCCGTCGCGCCGCCCGAGCCCCAGCCCGCGCCGGTAGAAGCCTCCGTCGAGGCCGAAGCGCCCGCGCCCAAGCCGCGCCGCAGCCGCGCCCGCAAGGCCGCGGCTGCGGTCGAGGCGGCGCCGGTCGAGGCGGCGACGCCTGCCGTCGCCGAGACGCCTGCGCAGGTCGGCGAAGCTCCCGTGCATCGGGCCGAGCCGGTGCTCGCCGCGGCTGCGGCCGAGCCGCCTGTGGAAACGCCGCGCGCCCCGGATCCGAACGAAATCTCCGCCCCGCCCGCGGCTCCGCGCCGCGGCTGGTGGCGGCGAGGCTGAGCCTGCCAGCCGGCCCAGGTGGTTCCACCTGGGCCGGAAAAGTTCTAGTCTGCCGTGGAGGGTATGGGCGTCGACGATAGAGAGTTGCGATGATCTCCCCTGCCCGCTCCTTTTGCAGATTCCTGCTGGCCGCCCTGCTCACGACCAGCCTCGTCGCGCGTCCCGGCCTGGCCGCGGCCCAGGACAAGGAGACCCTGATCCGGGACACCGAGATCGAGGAGATCCTGCACAAGGACGCCGAGCCGATCCTCGGCGCAGCCGGCATCGACCCGAAGTCGGTCCAGATCCTCATCGTCGGCTCGAAGGACCTCAACGCCTTCGCCGCGCCGCGGGTGATGGGCGTCAACACCGGCCTCATCCTGCAGACCAAGACGCCCAACGAGCTGCAAGGCGTCATGGCCCACGAAGTCGGCCACCTTGCCGCCGGCCACGTCGCGCGCTCCGGCGAAATGACCCGCGCCGGCATGAAGCCCTTCCTGCTGACCATGGGCCTGGGACTTCTCGCCGGGCTCGCTGGATCCGGAGACGCGGCGGTCGGGCTGATGAGCAGCGCCGGCTACTTCGGCACGCTTGGCGTCATGGGCTACAGCCGTGAGCAGGAGGCGCGCGCCGACCAGGCCGGCGCCACCCTGCTGGACAAGGCCGGGCTGTCAGGCAAGGGCCTCGCCGACTTCTTCGACAACTTCCGCTACCAGGAGGTGTTCGACGAGGCGCGCCGCTTCGCCTATTTCCGAAGCCACCCGCTGTCGTCCGATCGGATCGACTCGCTGCGCACCCGGGTCGAGCACCAGCCGCACTACGGCGAGGTCGACAGCGCCGCCGCGACCGCCGAGCACGCCATCATGAAGGCCAAGCTCGACGGCTTCCTCAATCCTCAGTCGGCGATCGTGAAGTACGCCGAGACCGACAAGAGCTACCCGGCCCGTTACGCCCGCGCGATCGCCTATTACCAGATGCGCGAGCCCGACAAGGCGCTGAAGCAGATCGACGCCCTGCTGCAGGAGCAGCCGGACAATCCCTACCTCTGGGAGCTGAAGGGCCAGGTGCTCTACGAGTTCGGCCGCACCAAGGAGGCCGAGGCCCCGCAGCGCCGCTCGGTGCAGCTCAAGCCCGAAGCGCCGTTGCTGCACGTGAACCTCGGCCAGACGCTGATCGCCCAGGACGACAACGCCAAGGTCGATGAAGGCATTGCCGAGCTGAAGAAGGCGCTGACCTGGGAAGGCGACAACGCCGAGGCCTGGCGGCTGCTGGCCCAGGGCTACGACAAGCGCGGCCAGGAGGGGCTCGCCCGGCTGGCGACGGCGGAATACCAGTTCAACATCGGCGATATGACCCAGGCGCGGATCTTCGCCATGCGCGCGCGGGAGAAGCTCCCCCGCAACACCCCCGACTGGCGGCGAGCGACGGACATCGTCCTGGTCTCCAAGCCCAGCAAGGACGACCTGAAGGAACTCGCCCGCGAAGGGGCGATCGCCCAGTCCCAGGTCCGCTGAGGCCCCAAGCCCTCTCCCCGCGCGCGGGGAGAGGTGACCGCTGGCCAGGATGCGAGACGCAGCCTATGTCACGCGTATGAAGACCCCACGCTTGGCCGCGATCCTTCTCACGGCCGCACTCGCCCTCACCGCCTGCAGCCGATCCGACGAAGCTTTCGGCAAGCGGGTGCGCGCCTATCTGCTGGAACATCCCGAGGTGCTGCAGGAAGTCGCCCAGAAGCTGCAGGAGAAGCAGCACGCCGACCAGGCCAAGGCGGCGGGCGACGCGCTCGACAAGTTCCGCAGCCAGCTCGAGGCGGACTCCCGCGACTACGTGGTCAACCCCAACGGCCGGATCACCCTCGTCGAGTTCTTCGATTATCGCTGCGGCTACTGCAAGCTCGCCGCTCCGCAGGTGGTGGAGCTGGCCGAGCAGCATCCCGACGTGCGCTTCGTCTTCAAGGAGTTCCCCATCTTCGGCGGCGTCTCGGAAAGCGCCGCCAAGCTGGCGCTGACGCCGCAGGTGAAGGCCAAGGGCCTGGAGATCTACAAGGCCTGGATGTCGGAGAAGGCGCTCGACGAGGCCGCCATCGACCGCACGCTCGCCGCGGCCGGCATCGATCCGGCGGAGGCTCGCAAGGCGGCGCAGGATCCGGCGATCGAGCGCCAGTTGATCGAAGTCCGCACGCTGGCCTCCGCCCTCAAGATCGAAGGCACCCCGGCATTCGTGATCGGCGACACCCTGATCCCCGGAGCCGACATGCAGGCGGTCCGGGCCGCGATCACGGCCGCCAAGATCGGCAAGGCGAAGAGGGGCTGAGCCGGCGACGCCGCCGCGCGTGCTTGTGACCCCCGTGCTCGACCGTTACAAGACCGCGAGAATCGACGGCGGAGCCGAATGTCGAAACCGATCTATGTGCTGAGCGGCCCGAACCTCAATCTATTGGGGACCCGCGAGCCGGAGATTTACGGGCGCGACACGCTGGACGACATCCGGCGGCGCTGCGAGGCGCGCGCCAAGGCGCTCGGCCATACGATCGAGTTTCGCCAGTCCAACCATGAAGGCGAACTGATCGACTGGATCCAGGAGGCGCGGACCAAGGCCTGCGCCCTGGTGATCAATCCAGCGGGCTACGGCCACACCTCGATCGCCTTGCTCGACTCCCTGAAGCTCGCCGAGCTGCCGGTGGTCGAGTGCCACCTGTCCAACCCCGCCGCACGCGAGGACTTCCGACGCACGACCTTCGTCTCGCTCGCCGCGACGGGGGTGGTCTCCGGCTTCGGCGCCGCCAGCTACGAACTGGCCGTCGAGGCGGCCGCGGGCTTGGCTCGCTAAGTCCAACAGAACAAGCAAGGACCAACGAATGGCTAGCAGTCCCAAGGCTCCCGCCGATCCGATCGACGCGCGCCTGGTGCGCAAACTGGCCGACATCCTGACCGAGACGGGCCTGACCGAGATCGAGGTGGAGCACGCCGGGCTGAAGGTTCGCGTCGCCAAGACGCTGACGGCCGCCGCGGTGCATTACGCCGCGCCGGCGCCGGCCGGGGCGGCTGTGGCCGCGCCCGCCGCATCTGCGCCCGCCTCGTCGCCCGCAGCCGAGCCGGCCGCCGCTCCGCGCGGCGACACGGTCAACTCTCCGATGGTGGGCACCGTCTATCTGCAGCCGCAGCCGGGCGCCGACCCCTTCGTCAAGGTCGGCGACACCGTCACCGCCGGCCAAACCCTGTTCATCGTCGAGGCGATGAAGACGATGAACCCGATCCCAGCGCCGAAGGGCGGGCGGATCGTGGAGATCCTCGTCGCCGACGCCCAGCCGGTCGAGTTCGGCGCGCCGCTCGCTATCATCGAGTAGGGCGATGTTCGACAAGATCCTGATCGCCAACCGCGGCGAGATCGCGCTTCGTGTGCACCGCGCGTGCAAGGAGATGGGCATCGCCACGGTGGCGGTCCACTCCGAGGCGGATTCCGGCGCCATGTGGGTGCGGCTGGCCGACGAAAGCGTCTGCATCGGGCCCGCCCCGGCCGCCAAGAGCTATCTCAACATCCCCTCGATCATCGCCGCGGCGGAGATCACTGGGGCGCAGGCGATCCACCCCGGCTACGGCTTCCTTTCCGAGAACGCCCGCTTCGCCGAGATCGTCCAGGCGCACGGCTTCACCTTCATCGGCCCGCGGCCGGAGCACATCCGGATGATGGGCGACAAGATCGCCGCCAAGCAGGCGGTGAAAGACGCCGGCATTCCCGTGGTCCCCGGCTCCGACGGCGCGGTCACCACCGAGGACGAGGCGATGGCCGCCGCGCGCGAGATCGGCTTTCCGGTGCTGATCAAGGCCGCGGCCGGCGGCGGCGGGCGCGGCATGAAGGTGGCCCGCAGCGAGGACGACCTGGTCGAGGCGGTGCAGACCGCGCGCGCCGAGGCCAAGGCCGCCTTCGGCGACGATTCCGTCTATCTCGAACGCTACCTCTCCGGGCCGCGGCACATCGAGCTGCAGGTGATCGCCGACAGCTTCGGCCACGTCTGCCACCTGGGCGAACGCGACTGCTCGCTGCAGCGGCGGCACCAAAAGGTGCTCGAAGAAGCCCCCTCCCCCGTCATCGACGCCAAGGCTCGCGCCAAGATCGGCAAGGTCGTGGTCGATGCGGTCGGCGCCATCGGCTATCTCGGCGCCGGCACCATCGAGTTCCTCTACGAGAACGGCGAGTTCTTCTTCATCGAGATGAACACCCGCCTGCAGGTCGAGCATCCGGTGACCGAGGCGATCACCGGCATCGACCTGGTGCGCGAGCAGATCCGCATCGCCGCAGGCCTGCCGCTGTCCTTCACCCAGCAGGAGGTGGTATTCGAGGGCCACGCCATCGAGTGCCGGATCAACGCCGAGAACGCCAAGACCTTCACCCCGTCGCCCGGCCTCGTCACCGACTTCCACGCGCCCGGAGGCCTGGGCGTACGCCTCGATTCAGCGCTCTACGCCGGCTACAGCATCCCGCCCTACTACGACAGCCTGGTCGGCAAGCTGATCGTCCATGGACGCGACCGGGCCGAATGCATCGCGCGCATGAACCGCTGCCTAGGCGAAATGGTCGTGGCCGGCATCGACACCAACATCGCCCTGTTCCAGGAGCTGCTCGCCAACCCCGACATCATCCGCGGCGACTACGATATTCATTGGCTAGAAACCTGGATGAAACAGCAGCAGCAGGCCGCCGCGGCGGCCTGAGCCGCCGACGCAGGCCCTCTACCCCCGCGCGCTTGGCTCACAGCGGCTGATGAACGGGCTCGCGGGACTGGTCGGGCGGACCCTGCTGGGCCTCGCGATCGCCTCGAGCGCGGCGGCGCAAGGCGTCGACCCTGCCCGGTCCGCGCCGTCGCCATGGCCTCGCCCCTGAAGAAGTGCGGCAAGTAGATCGGAACCGAGGCCGAGCGTAGATCCGCGTTCGGCTTTGATCCGCACCCGCCGTCCCCGCTAAGCTCAGGCCATGCAAGAGTTCGGGCCGCGCGAGCTTCTGGCCTGCTATGCGCGGGGCATTTTCCCCATGGCGGACGCGCGGGAGGACGCGCGGATCTTCCTGATCGACCCCGAGCGTCGCGGGGTGATGCCGCTGGACCGGTTCCATATCTCCCGCCGGCTGGCGCGCACGGTGCGGGCCGACCGGTTCGAGGTCCGGGTGGACACCGCATTCGCCGAGGTGGTGCGCGCCTGCGCCGCGGCCGCGCCCGGGCGGCTGGAGACCTGGATCAACGGCCCCATCGAACGGCTCTACAACCAGCTTCACGCGCAAGGCCACGCCCATAGCGTCGAAGCCTGGCAGGACGGCGAGCTGGTGGGCGGACTTTACGGGGTGGCGGTGCAAGGCGCCTTCTTCGGCGAGAGCATGTTCTCGCGGCGCACGGACGCCTCCAAGGTCGCGCTCGTGCACCTCGCCGCCCGGCTGATCGCCGGCGGGTTCACCCTGCTCGACGCCCAGTTCCTGACCGAGCACCTCGCCCAATTCGGCGCGGAGGAGATTCCCAGGCGCGAGTATCGGCGCAGGCTCGCCCAGGCGATGCGCGCGCCGGCCGACTTCCAGCGCCTGGGGCCGGCGACCCGCGGGGTCGTCGCCCTGATGCACATGTCGCGGGCGGGCGACTGACTCGCCCGCGCCGGCCGTTCAGCTCTTGGCGGCGACGACCTGCGGGGCTGCGGCCCGGCAGCCGATCACCCAGGCGTCGTAGACCGGATGCTCCAGCGGGTGCAGGCCCGGCGAGGCGGCGTACATCCAGCCCTTGAAGACCTGCCGTGCGGGGGGCGTCGGCCGGCCCGCTTCCGCCCGCGGCTGCGAATCGATGGTGAGATAGGCCACGGAATCTTCCACGGCCTCTTCGGGCGTGGAGCGCTCGCAGGCGCGGACGGTGAAGATCATGCCCTTGTAACGCATCGGCTTGCCGATCGGGGCCTCGAACACCAGCGTCTCGGCGGTGATCTTGTCGAGGGCTTCGAGCACGGCCACGTCGTAGCGCTGACGCCTGGCCGGCTGGGGCGGAGCCTGAGGCTCGGCGGCGGCCTGCGGCGGCGGGGCCGGCTCGATCTCCTTCTCGGATATCGGCGGGACGACCACCGGGGCGGGCGTCGGCACTTCCTGCGGGGGCGCTTCCTCCGCCGCGGGCGCCACGGGCGCTACGGCGGGGGACTGGCCCGGCGCCGGAGCGGCCGGCTGGGGCGCGGCCGGCGCCACGGGCTGGGCGGACACCAGTCCGCCCGCCGCCAGCGTCGCCAGGGCGAAGGCCCAGGCGCCGCGCCGCGCGATCTTCGAAACGTCGGAGGGGCGGGTCATGGCGCGCGCTCCAGAAGCTATTCGGGCGACCAGGCCTCGTAGTCGCCGGTGGCGCGCTGACGCTCGCCGCCGCGGGCGATCGATCCCTTCGGACGATAGGCGTAGATGGTGCCCGACAGATTCGGCTGGTGCTCCTTCTCCCACGCCTTGCGCGGCAGCGGGGCGGTGGTCGGCGGATCGGCGAAGGTGTGATGCATCCAGCCGTGCCAGTCCGGCGGCACCTTGGAGGCCTCGGCGTAGCCGTCGAAGATCACCCAGCGGCGCTTGCGGCCGTCGTAGCTGTCGCTGGCGTCCTTCGCCTCGTAATATCGATTGCCGAACTCGTCCTGGCCCACGAAGACGCCGCGCCGGGCGATGGTGAAGCGGACGCCGGCGGTGGCGCCGTTCCACCAGGTGAAGATGCTCTTCAGAAGCGACACGAGGACTCTTCGGGCTGTTGGGGAAAGGACCGATTGCGGCCGGACTATAGGCGGCGGCCTGGCTGGCGTCCAGCGCCGCCCCATCGCACGGATGAAGCAAGATCTTGGGGATGAAGCGGCGTGTGACCTCAAGATCTATTGCCTGCCTCCGCGAGCGCCGCCTAGGCTGACGAGGTGGGGAGTCGCTTCATGGGCCACCGGGAACCGTCAGCCGCCGTCGAGGAGCGGGAGCTCGAGCTCGCTGACCGCGTCGTGCGCGTCCGCGCGCCGGCCAGTTGGACCAACGCCCGGGTCGAAGCCTGGGTCGACTGGGCGGGCGGCGCGACGGACCTCGTCGGAGCCATAGCCGAATTCGCCGAGACCCTGGCCCGCCGGGCCCAGGCGAAAGGACTGGTCGCCGACCCGGCTGAGCGCGCCGCGTTCCGCGCCGCGCTGGCGAACGCCTTGGCGCGCGGCGGCGTCGCCATCGGCGCCGCGCCGCAGAGCCGACCGACCGCGGTCCTCGACGCCGAGCGGGCCGCCACCGCTTCGGCCCTGCGCGAACTGACCGCGGCCTGGCGCGGCGAGCAGGCCGCAGCCGCCGCAGCCGGCGAGCTCGGGACCCGCCTGCAGGCGGTGATGGACGCCGTGCTCCGCTGCGAGGGCGAGGCCGACCGCTGCACGGATCCGGCGCGCAATCCAAGCCTCGCCCGGGCGGGCCTGGCCGCCCAGGCGGCCGGCGCGTCGGCGGCCCTGATCCTCGAGGCGATCAGCCTCGCCCGCGCCGGCGAGACGGCGTGGCGGGCGGCCGCCCCGGAGATCGCGGCCGAGGCGATGCGGGCGGTGGTCGCCGCCTCGGCCGGGCTGAACGGCGACGTCGCGCGCGCTGCGGCGCTGGCGGCGCATGCGACCGGCGCCGTCGCGATCGCGCCGTCGCGGGAAGCGGCCGAAGCGCTGGCCGAGACCCCAAGGGCGATCCGGGGCGGCGTTGACCTGATGTCCCTCTGGACCGACGAGGGCTTCGACATCGCGGGGTTCGAAGCCGCTGTCGCCCTCCTCGCCCGGGCGTTGGCCGCGGCGAGCGGCGGACCGGCGCTGATCGGCCTGGCCGGGCTGGGCGACTGGCTCGCCGCCCACGGGCTCGACTACGACAGCGAGGCCGGCCGCGAGACCGCGCGAGAGCTCTACCGCGCCGCCCAAGCCGCCATCCGCGCGTCCGGCGCGCCGCTCAAGGGCGGACTGGCGGTGTTCGCCGATCCGGAGTTGTCACTGCGGCTGGGCGGCGGCGACCTGGCGGCAGGACCGTTCGGCGGCGCCGTCACGACCGCCGAGACCGCCGAGGGAGAGACGGTGCGGGTGCTGTCCGACGCCGCGCTCCGGGGCTTCGCCGCGCTGGACCTCGATGCTGCGGAGCTGCGCGCCGTCCTGCTGGGCCGGGGCGAGCTGCGCGGCGCGCCCGCCCTCGACCATTCCGCGCTGGCGGCGCGCGGCTTCACCGATCACGAGATCGCCGCCGCCGAGGCCCGTATCCCATTTTCGACGCGGCTTTCCGAGGCCTTCTCCGCCGAGGTGGTGGGCGAAGGCTTCGTCGGCGACGTGCTGGGCGCCGGCCCCGAAGCGCTGGCGGATCCCCAGCTCGACGTCCTCGCGCTCGCGGGCTTCGAGGCGGCCGAGATCGCCGCGGGCGAGGCCTACGCCCTGGGCGGGGGCCTGATTTCCGACGTGGAAGGCCTGGCCCCGGCCAAGGCGCGGGTGTTCCGGACCGCCGACGAGATGGGCGAAGCGCCCCGCTTGGCCATGTTGCAGGCGATCGCGCCCGCCCTCGCCGTCCCTGCCCTGGTGGAGCGCAGCCTGCCGTGGGATGCGGACCTGGAGACTGTGGCCCAGGCGCTCTCGTGCCCGATCCCGGTGCGCGTGCGCCGCGCCCCGCCTCCGCCGGAGCTCGTGCTGGAACTGCCGGCCCCGGCCGAGCCGCCGCGGTCGGCCGCGCGCGAGGCTGCGCCGCCGCCGCCCGAGGAACGCATCGTCGAGCGGATCGTCGAGCGCGAGCGCACCCGCCGCAAACTGCCGGACCGGCGCAAAGGCTATATCCAGAAGTCCGCCGTGGGCGGCCACAAGGTCTATATCCACACCGGCGAGTACGACGACGGCGAGCTTGGCGAGATCTTCATCGACATGCACAAGGAAGGCGCGGCCTTCCGTTCGCTGATGAACAACTTCGCCATCGCGGTCTCGATCGGCCTGCAGTACGGGGTGCCGCTGGACGAGTTCGTCGACGCCTTCGTCTTCACCCGCTTCGAGCCGGCCGGTCCGGTCACCGGCAACGACCAGGTGAAGTCGGCGACCTCGATCCTCGACTACATCTTCCGCGAACTGGGCGTCTCCTATTTGGGCCGCGACGACCTGGCGAGCTCCGATCCGGGCGAGCTGAACGCCGACGGTCTGGGCCGCGGCGCCGGAGAGGCGGGCCTTGAGGAGCCGCAGCCCGCCAGTCGCTTCATCTCCCGCGGCTTCTCGCGCGGCGCCGCGCCGGACAACCTGGTCTTCCTGCCCGTCGCCCACCGTCCCGGCGCCTTCGAGGCGGCGGAGGTCTGCGCCGCCTGCGGCGACATCGCCGTCGTGCGCAAGGGCCAGGCGATGATCTGCCAGACCTGCGGCGTGCGAAGGGCCCGCACCGGCGGGGACCAGGCGAGTTGATCGCGCCCGCAGGACCGTCAATTACGTGGATTTAAGTGGCGCCTGCGATCCGGCCCTTTCAGATGTTCGGATCGTGACGGGATTTCTGGATTGAGGCGCTCCCTCTTCGCTCCGATGTTCGCCTCAGCCGCGATGGCCGCGGCCCTGCCGGCGTGGGCCGGCGATCGCGCCGTGGTCGCCCGGCGGGAATTCGGCGGCGCCTGCCCCAGATGCGAGCTGTCGGGGCGGCGGCTTGCGGGCGTGCACTTCCTGGGGGCCAATTTCGCGGGCGCGGCCATGGTCGGCTCCGACCTGCGCCGGGCGCGGTTCATGGGCTCCATCTTCGCCGGAGCCGACCTGTCGCACGCGGACCTCTCCCAGGCCGGCTTCCTCGGCGCGAACTTTACGGGCGCCAACCTCACACGGGCCAAGCTGCGGGGCGTGCAGGCTCATGGCGTGAGCTTCGCCGAGGCCAACCTCGCGAGCGCCGACCTCGAAGGAATCGAGGCGTTGGGGGCGAACTTCTCCGGCGCGACCCTGGCCGGCGCCAGCTTGCGATCCGCCGAACTGACGGGATCGATGTTCCGCAACGCCAACGCCGCCAGGGCCAATTTCACGGGCGCGGATCTGCGCGGCGCGGTGCTAAGCACCGGGCGGTTCGGCAAGGTCTCCTTCCGCGACGCCGAGCTCGAAGGCGCGGTGCTCACCAAAGGCCGCTTCGAGGGCGCCGACTTTACCGGCGCCAACCTGGAACGCGCCAATATCGCCGGCGCGGACCTCTCCCGCGCAAAGGGCCTCAGCCAGGACCAGCTGGACACGGCCTGCGCCGATTCGCGCACGCGAACGCCCGCGGGCCTCGCCGCCAAGACGTGCGCCGCGAAGCTGATGGTCCACTCGCCGCCCGTCCTGCCCCCGGCGCCCCCGGTGCCCCCCGCGCCGCGGTACCTGGTGGTGGTCGGGCATTGAGGCCGCTCCCGACGCCGATCTCTCGCCGAGCGGCGACGTTTGCCGAATTGCAGGTCCCCGCTATACTGAACCCAGGGTAGAGCACGGGGGTACGGCGGGATGGAACAAGGGGTGATTGTTCACGACGCCCCACGCCCGTGGTGGATGACTTCTTCCCCGCAGATTTCGCGCGACGCCTTTGAGAGGATCCTCATCGCCATCGTTGTATTGGGATTGCTTTATTCCGCTGGAATGCTGGCGTTCACATGGAACAAGCCACTTCTGGACATGCACTCGTTCCGGCAAACTCAGACGGCGCTCACCGTGCGTTGGATGGCCCGCGGTGGGCCGTTGCTCGCCTACCAGACGCCCGTCCTCGGCTACCCTTGGACAATTCCATTCGAGTTCCCACTGTTCCAATGGACCGCCTTGCTGCTGAACAGGGCCGGCATCGATCTGGACAATGCGGGCCGAACCGCAAGCTGGCTGTACTTCATCGCTGGACTGCCGCTTGCGGCGTTCACCGTCCGCAAGTGGACCGGCGACCGGTCGCTGGTTCTGATCTTCCTCTCATTGTGGGTGTTCTCGCCGCTCTATGTCTACTGGTCCCGCGCGTTCATGATCGAGTCGTGCGCGACGTTCTTTAGCTTGGCGTTCCTCGCTGGCCTGACCAACTATCTCTCGCGCTGCTCCGAACCGGGGAAACTCGCGCGCCCTTCGCTTCAGCTGCTCTTGCTCGTGCTCGCGGCTGTCGCGGCAGCTCTCGTCAAGATCACCACCTTTGTGGGCTTCGCCATCGCCGGTGGCGCGCTCACGCTCTGGACGATTTGGCGATCTTGGAAGGCGAACCAAAACCTTGCGGCGGTGATAGGCATAGGCAGCGGACCTGCGCTGGCGGTCATCGCCAGCTTGGCGGCGACGCGCGTGTGGGTCGTCTTCATAGACGCCGCCAAGGGCGGCAACCCCATCGCATCCCAATTGACATCGTCCGCCCTTGAATCCTGGAACTTTGGGATTCAGAGGATCCTGACCCCAACGATGTGGCAGATCATCTTTGGCGCAGCGCCTCTCGAAACGCTTGGATCACGTTTGGCGATATTCATCATTCCGGCTACTGCGTTGCTGCTGCCGCGGCTTCGCGCTCACGTCTACGCAGGATTCTTGCTCTATTTGGCCCCATTCTTTATCTTCACGAACCTGCACTACATCCATAACTACTACCACTACGCCAACGCCCTATTCCTGCTCTATGCAGTAGCAGCCGGCGTTTGGGCGCTCAGCCGCGCCGATCTCGATTGGCCGCGCATGTCCGGCGGTCAGGCCCGCGCCGCCGCTCTCGCTTTGCTGACGATCGTAGTGGTGGGCGAAGTCGCGACCTTGCAGTCGAGGTTCATGCCCGCGTTCCGGCCTGCGCGCGACAAAGCCGAGTTGATCGAGCTTGCCAACTGGCTGTCGCATGAGACGGCGCCTGACGAAGCGATCTTCATCATCGGCTACGACTGGTCCTCGGCCCTGCCGTACTATGCGGATCGACGCTCGGTGATGTTCCCCGCGCCTTACGCGGATGCGTCGCTTAGGCATTCACCAACCGACCTCGCCCTATGGACGGGCGGCCGCCCGGTCGGGGCCGTGGTGGATTGCGGCGGCCAGGCCGACGCGCGCCTCAGCACGTGGATGCGCCCTCTTGAAACGCGCTACGCAACCTCGACCATCGTCACGGGCTGCCGCGTCTACCATTGAGGACGCCCCGCAGACGGCGCGACGCCGCAGCTCTCACCCCTTCAGTTGCGGCGAAAGGCGGATATGCAGTTCCTTCAGCTGCCGCTCGGCGACTGCGGAAGGCGCCTTCATCAGCAGGTCCTCGCCCTGCTGGTTCAGCGGGAAGGCGATGACTTCGCGGATCGCCGTCTCGCCAGCCAGCAGCATGACGATGCGGTCGATGCCGGGCGCCAGGCCGCCGTGCGGTGGCGCGCCGTGGCGGAAGGCGTTGAGCATGCCGCCGAACTGGTCCTCCACCACCTCCGGCCCGTAGCCGGCGGTCGCGAACGCCTTCAGCATCACGTCAGGGCGATGGTTCCGGATTGCGCCGGAACACAGCTCATAGCCGTTGCAGACGATGTCGTACTGGTAAGCCAGGATCTCCAGCGGATCCTTCGTCTCCAGCGCCTCCATCTCGCCCTGCGGCATCGAGAAGGGGTTGTGCGAGAAGTCGACCCGCTTCTCCTCCTCGTTCCACTCGAACATCGGGAAGTCGACGATCCAGGCGAACTCGAAGCGGTCCTCGTCGACCAGCTTGAGATCGGTCCCGACCTTGGTCCGCGCGGCGCCGGCGAACTTGTAGAAGACCTTCGGGTCGCCGGCGACGAAGAAGGCCGCGTCGCCCTGCCCCACGCCCAGCTGGCGCATGACCGCGTCGGTCTTCTCCGGGCCCAGGTTCTTTGCGATCGGGCCGCCCCAACCGCTCTGGTCCTCGCTCCAGAAGATGTAGCCCAGGCCCGGCTGGCCCTCGCCCTGCGCCCAGCTGTTCATCCGGTCACAGAAGGCGCGCGACCCGCCCTTGGGCGCGGGCACGCCCCACACCGCATTGCCGGCGTTCTCCAGGATCCGCGCAAAAAGGCCGAAGCCGCCGCCGCGGAAGGGCTCGGAGACGTCCTGCATCTGGATCGGGTTGCGCAGGTCGGGCTTGTCGGAGCCGTATTTGGCGATCGCCTCGCGATAAGCAATCCGCGGGAACGGATAGGGCGTGACGGGCTTGCCCTGGCCGAACTCGGTGAAGACGCCGTGCATCACCGGCTCGATGGCGGCGAACACGTCCTCCTGGGTGACGAAGCTCATCTCGACGTCGAGCTGGTAGAACTCCAGGCTGCGGTCCGCGCGCAGGTCCTCGTCACGGAAGCAAGGCGCGATCTGGAAGTAGCGGTCGAAGCCCGCGACCATCAAGAGCTGCTTGAACTGCTGCGGCGCCTGCGGGAGCGCGTAGAACTTGCCCGCATGCAGCCTGGACGGCACCAGGAAGTCGCGCGCGCCCTCCGGCGAGGAGGCGGTCAGGATCGGGGTCTGATACTCGAGGAAGCCCTGGTCGATCATCCGGTTGCGGATCGACTGGATCACCTTGGAGCGCAGCACGATGTTGCGATGCAGGGTCTCGCGCCGCAGGTCGAGAAAGCGGTTCTTGAGCCGGATCTCTTCCGGATATTCGGGCTCCCCGAAGACGGGCAACGGCAGCTCGGCGGATTCGGAGATCACCACCACCTCGGCGACGCGAATCTCGACCTCGCCTGTCGGCAGGTTGGGGTTCACCGTGTCGGGGCTTCGGGCGACAACCTCGCCGTCCACGCGGATCACGCTCTCGGCGCGCAGATGCTCGACGAGCGCGAAGCCCGGCGTCGCCGGGCTGACCACCAGCTGGGTCAGTCCATAGTGGTCGCGCATGTCGATGAAGATCAGGCCGCCGTGGTCGCGCTTGCGATGAATCCAGCCGGACAGACGAACCGTCTTGCCGGTGTCGGCGGCGCGAAGCTCGCCGCAGGTGTGCGTGCGATAGGCGTGCATTCTCTTTGGAAGTTCGGCTGATTTACGAGCCGCGGAAGGGCGCATGGGCGCCCTCAAATGTCAAGGCGAGCGGGGCGGCGCCTAGACCCTTCCCGGATCGGGTTGAGTCAACCCGATCCGGATTAGAAGGGTCGATTGAAATATTCGGAGCGCGTCGGGCCGGCGAAACCGGCATCCACTTTCGCCTGACGCGCTCCTGGACCGGCGCGCCCCGCCGTGCAGGGGTCAGTCCACCAGCTTACGATAGAGATGCCAGGAGCTGTGGCCGAGCCAAGGCACCACAAAGATGAGGCCCGCGAGCGCCGGCAACGAGCCCAGCGCGAGCGATACGGCGACGATCAGACCCCAGGCGAGCATCGCCCCCGGATTCTTCGCCACCGCGCGCAGCGAGGTGCGGACCGCGGTCGTAACGCCCACGTCGCGGTCGAGCAGCAGCGGGAAAGACACCACGCTGATGACGAAGGTGACGGCGGCGAAGACCGCGCCCACCGCCATGCCGGCGATGATCATCGTCCAGCCGGCGCCGGTGGTGAAGACCGACTCCACGAAGGCGCTGAGCGACTGGGGCGGCTCCGGCCCGAGGGTGGCGGCGTAGATGCCCCAGGCGGCGCCCAGCCACGCCAAGAAGATCAGGCCGAGAATCGCGCCCAAGCCGAGAATCGAGCTGACCGCGGGCGAATGCAGCACCTCGAAGGGGGTCGACCAGGAGACCTCCTCTCCGGCCTCGAGCCTGCGGCTCACCGCGTAGAGACCGACCGCGGCCAGCGGTCCGAGGATGGCGAAGCCGGAAATCAGCGGAAACACCAGCGGCAGGAAGTTCAAGCTGAAAGCCAGCCTGGCCAGGACGAGGCCCGCGATCGGATAGACGAGCGCGATGAAGACCACGTCCGTGCGGGAGACGCCCAGATCGTGCAGGCCTTCCCGCAGCGCCGCGCGGATCTGCGCCATGCCGATCCGGCCGATGTCGGGCGCGGCGGCCAAGTGACGCTGCGCCGGCGTGGTCCAGGCGCGGCGGATGTCCGTCGCGGCCATGCTGATGCGCTCAATGACGTACTCGAAGGGATTCTCGACGTGGTTTTGAGCCGGCATGCTCTTCCTCCCGAGCCTTTGGCGTGTTCGGGGGCGGTCCAGGCGCCGGCCAACAGGTGTTCAGCCGACGACGGCCACAACCCTTGTACGCGCTAAACTAGCACGACTTGGCTTTGGGTTCATCCGGAGTCGGACGGAACTTTTTCGGCGGCTCTAACCGCGGCTGAAGTCCATCATCGACTTGACGTCCGGCGCGCCTGCGCCGCCCTCGCTGATCGCGCCGCACCAGGAGAAGCTGCGGCTGTCCGGCTCCGCCTCGGCCGCCATGCCGGCGTCGTGCAGCTTGGTGGCGAGATCCTGGCCGTCGAGGAAGACGTGGGATATCGCCCGATTGTAGGCGTCGGTCTTGCCGGTCGGTTCGACGCGGACGTCGATCGCATCCTTGATCATCTCGCGCACGATGGCGGTCGCCTGTTTGGCGGCCAGGCCCTCGGCCCAGCAGCGGGCGTCCGGCACCGGCTGCGGCGTGACCGCTCCCGCCAGGCGGACGTGCTTGCCGTCGATCACGAAGACATCGGCGTTCAGCACCCTGACCCGGTCGCCGAAGGCCGGCTCACGCGGCGGATTGAACGGGGGGTCCGCCTGGCGCTTGCAGGCCGCCAAGCCGGCCGCGAGCGCCAGGACGAGCATCACGCCCGCCGTCGCCCTGAGGAGCCTCACACTGCCCTCCCGCCTACTTTGGCCGGAACCGCTTGCTGGCGGGGAAGCCCTTGGGCGCGAGCTTGCCCGCACCCGCGCGGCGACCCAGCCATTCGCGCCATTCCGGCCAGGTCCGCGTACGCCCGTCCGAGGTCGTCCAGGCCGCGCCTTCCTCGCCCTTGAACACCAGCACGTCGCGCAGCCCCCCTTCGCGGTAAGCCTGCAGCTTCACGCCCTTGCCACGCGGCATCTCCGGCAGCTCGTCGACGGGGAAGATCAGGATCTTGCCGTTGTCGCCGATCACCGCCAGGTGGTCGCCGTCCAGCAGCAACGAGGCCGCTGCGCCCTTGGTCCCGGCGTTGAGCACCTGCTTGCCGGCGCGACGGAAGGCGATGGCCTCGTCCTCCGGCAGGACGAAGCCGTAGCCCTCCTTCGAGGCCAGCAGGCGCTTGGCGCCCGGCCGATGCACGAAGACGTCGATCAGGTCGACCTTGTCGTCGAGGTCGATCATCAGCCGGATCGGCTCGCCGTGGCCGCGCGCGCCCGGCAACTTGTCGCAGCCCAGGGTGAAGAAGCGCCCGTCGGAGGCGAAGACCAGCAGCTTGTCCGTGGTCTCCGCCGGCACCAGGAAGGCCAGCTTGTCGCCCTCCTTGAACTTCAGCTCGGAGGGATCCTCGACCTTGCCCTTGGCGGCGCGGATCCAGCCCTTTTCCGACAGGATCACGGTGATCGGCTCGCGCACAATCATCGCCTCGATGGCGGCCTCGGCGTCGACCTGGGGCGCCTCGGCGAACTGCGAGCGGCGCCGGTTGAGCTCGCCCAGCTCCGCCTTCACATGCTTCAGCCCCTCGCCCACCAGCTTCCACTGCGCCGCGTCGGAGCCCAGCATGCCCAGGATGCCGTCGCGCTCCTCGGAGAGCTCGGCATGCTCCCGGCGGATCTCCATCTCCTCCAGCTTGGCGAGTTGCCGAAGCCTCGTGTTGAGGATGGCGTCGGCCTGGATCTCGCTGAGCCTGAAGGCCTCGATCAGCTTCGCCTTCGGCTCTTCCTCGTAACGGACGATGCGGATCACCTCGTCCAGATTGAGGTAGGCGATCATCAGACCGTCGAGGATGTGCAGCCTGGCCTCGATCTTCGCCAGACGGTGGCGCGCCCGGCGCACCAGCACCTCGCGCCGGTGGTCGAGGAAGGCTCGAAGAACGCCCTTCAGCCCCATCACGCCGGGCGTGCCGCGCGCGTCGAGGACGTTGATGTTGACCGAGAAGCGGGTCTCGAGGGCGGAGAGCTTGAACAGGCTCTCCATCAGCACTTCCGGCTCGACGTTGCGGTTCTTGGGCTCCAGCACCAGCCGCACGTCCTCGGCGGACTCGTCGCGCACGTCTCCCAGCAGCGGCGCCTTCTTGGTCTCGATCAGCTCGGCCAATTGCTCGACCAGGTCGGCCTTCTTCACCTGGTAGGGAATCTGGGTGACGACGATCTGATAGACGCCCCGGCCGAGATCCTCCTTCGTCCAGTCGGCGCGCAGGCGAACGCCGCCGCGGCCGGTCTCGTAGGTGTCCAGCAGCGAGGCGTGCGGCTCGACGATCACCCCGCCGGTCGGGAAGTCCGGCCCGCGCACGTGGGTCATCAGCGCCTCGGTGGAGGCGTCCGGCCGGTCCAGCAGGAGCAGGCATGCGTCGATCAGCTCGCCCGCGTTGTGCGGCGGGATCGAGGTGGCCATGCCGACGGCGATGCCCGTGGTTCCGTTCGCCAGCAGGTTCGGGAAGCCGACCGGCAGCACGACCGGCTCTTCGTCCTGGCCGTCATAGGTCGGCTTGAAGTCGACGGCGTCCTCGTCGATGCCGTCCAGCAGGAGCATGGCCGCCGCAGTCAGCCGCGCCTCGGTGTAGCGCATGGCCGCGGCGTTATCGCCGTCGATGTTGCCGAAGTTCCCCTGCCCGTCCGCCAGCGGATAGCGCTGGGCGAAGTGCTGCGCCATGCGCACCAGGGTGTCGTAGATCGAGGCGTCGCCGTGCGGGTGATAGCCGCCCATCACCTCGCCTACGACCTTGGCGCACTTGCGCGGCGCGGCCTCTGGGTTCAGCCGCATCTCGCGCATGGCGTAGAGCACGCGCCGCTGGACCGGCTTCAGCCCGTCGCGCACGTCCGGCAAGGCGCGGTCGGTGATGACGCTCAGCGCATAGGCCAGGTAGCGCCGTGAGAGCGCTTCCGACAGCGGCTCGTCGATGATGCGGTCGCCTTCACCGTCAGACGGCGGGGGGGTGTGGAGGGTCATGAGGATGTTCTAGCAAGGCGCCGGATTCGGAGCGACCCTGCGGGGCGCGGCAGATGGCCTGAAGCCTGGCTCGCTCAGAACGGCAGCGCCTCGAGGTCGGGTTCGCGCCAATCTCGGCGGGCTTCCACGCTGAAGAGCGCGCCATGCCGGACTGGACGATGGAGCTGGGCGACTTGTCGAGTCCGGTGCGGCGAAAACTCTTGCCGAGCGGCTAACCAATCTCGTTCGCCCAAGCTTAGGCCTAACCGGCTTTGATGCCGCCAGCTGTCGATCGACGCAGGGGCGACATGTTCATCCAGAACTTCCGTGCGAGCGCACAAAGCGCTCTGATTTCAGCGATCATGGCCGTTTCCGCCTTCGCCCTGGTGATCGGGCCGGACCCCGTGCGCTACGCCGCCGTCGCCGCCCTGCTGGTGCTGCTGCCCGTCGCCCTGCTGGCGATCCGCATGGGCACGGTCGCGCCGCCGCCGGCCGATCCCGCGAGCCTGACGCGCCTGGAGCTTTCGTCCGCACCGAAGGTGGATCAGATCCTGATCGCCGCGGCCTGGCTCGGCCTGGCCGGCGCGTGCGTCACGGGCCTGGCCGCGCTGGAGCGATTCGCCGTCCCGGGCGTCTCGCTGCGCATCGCCGGCTTCGCGGGCGCGGCGCTCACCACGCTCGCGGCCACGCCGGTGATCGCGGCCCTGGTGCGGCCGATGCCGATCGCCGAGCTGGGGCCGGTAGGCCTGCGCCTGTCGCCAACCCGCCTGATCCGCTGGAAGGACATGGACGCCGCTCGCTGCCTGACGCTCGGGCCCAACAGGCTCTCCCTGGTGCTGAAGCCCTCGCCCCGCGATCCCGGCGGTCCGCCCCAGAAGGTCAAGGTGCTGCTGGCGCCGGTGATGGAGCCGTGGATGGGCCCCGCCGCCAGCGCCATCATCGCCCGCAACCTCAAGGCGGCGGAGACCAGCCAGCTCGAGCAGCCGGCCGCCAAGCCGAAGGCGCGGAAGCGCCCGCGCCCTCTGGCCCAGATCGAGGACAAGCGCTTCCAGGCGGAGCTGCCTTAAAGCCTGCCGGCCTCGGCCAACCGGTCGATGAGCCAGAGCCGCGCCGGCGGGAGCGGCCGGTTCATCGGATTGAAGACGAAGGCTTCCAGGAAATGGGCGGTGAGCGTCAGGCCGGCGCCGACGTCGCCCGGCCCAAGCCCCGCCTGGGCGCCCAGCATGAAGGGGGGCAGCCTCAGCATCCGGTCCTTGTAAGGCTCGCCCGCCTCGCGGCTCACCGCCCGCCCGGTTCTGGGGCTGACGTAGATCAGGTTGTCGACGGCGCCGGTGGCGGCGCATCTGGAGAGGTCCAGGCCGAATCCCAGGTCCTGCAGCAGGCCCGCCTCGAAGCGGACAAAGACCGCGGGCCAGATGTCCGGAGAGGTCAGCGACCGGGTCAGGGCCTCGAACGCGAGATAGGCCCCGGGATGCGGTTCACGCTCCGGCAGGGCGCCGGCCGCGACCGCGGCGGCCGCAGCCAGGCCGGCCAGCGCCAGGCGGTCGTCGAACAGGGCCGAGGGCCCCTCGCCCACCGCCTCGAGGCTGGCGGACCCGAGTTGGTCGGCGACGCGCGCCCTAAATCTCGCCAGCACAGGCGCGCCCGGCTGCAGGAGCGGCTTAAGCTTGCGCGAGCCGCCGCCGGCGACGTGGGCCGCGTATTTGCCGTGCCGGGCGGTCAGGAGTTCGACGATCGCCCCAGCCTCGCCATGCGGCCGGGCGCTCAACACGAAGGCCTCGTCCTCGAACTCCATGTCTGCCCAACTACGATCCCAGTCGAAAGGCGGCCTATTCCGCCGCCGCGGTGAACTCCGGACGGGGCAGGCGGAACAGCCGCGCCGCGTTGCGGCCGAGGATGTCGGCCTTGTCGTCCTCGGAGATGTCGATCCCGTCAAACAGGTGCGCGATCACGTCCCGCGTGCAGCCGAAGGTGCCTTCGTGGTGCGGATAGTCGGCGCCCCACATCAGCGGCTTGGGCGTGGTGACCGAGCGGGCCATGATGCAGGCGCGGTCGTACTGGAAGGAGCAAGCCACCTGCCGGGCGATGATCTCGCGCGGCGTGAGCGAGAGCTTCGGCCGGACGAACATCGCGTGGGTGTCGTAGACCTCGTCCATCCGCTCGGCGAGCGCCGCCAGCCAGCTGGCGCCGGACTCGATGCAGGCGACCTTCGCGCCGGGGAAGCGATCGAGCACGCCGCCGGCCACCATGTGCATGACCGAGTGCATCCCGTCGCACATCTGGATCGTGTAGTTGATCACGGCGCCGCCAGGCCCCTTCTGGCCGCGCACGTCCTCCCGCCCGGTGCCGGTGTGCAGCACCAGCACCATGCCCGCCTGCTGGGCGGCCTCGAACACCGGGTCCCAAGCCTCGTCGTTGTACAGCGGCAGGCCGGAGTTGGTCTCGATCAGGCTGGGCAGCATGGCCGAGGTGAAGCCTATCCCCGCCAGGCGCTTGATCTCGGCGACCGTGTTTTTGAAATCGCGCACCGGCAGGATGCCGCAGCGCACGAAGATCTCGGTGTGGTCCTTGAAGAAGTCGGCGTGCCAGTCGTTGTACAGCCGGGCGGAAGCCAGCTCGGCGTCCGGGTCGTCCAGCAGGTAGATGAACAACCCCTGGCTCGGAAACACGATCTCCGCGTCGATGCCTTCCTCTTGCATGTCGATCAGGCGGCCCGGGATCTCGCGGACGCCGAGCCGGTTGGAGCGGCCGAACACCTCGCCCTTCTCGTCCAGCTTCGGCGGAGGCTTGTTGATGGCGCTCTTGCTCATGACCTTCGAGCCGGCCATGACGAAGCGGAAGCCGTCCTCCACCCGGACATGGATGCCCTGCGGCCGGAGGGCCGGGGGGAGGCCTTCCATGTAGAGTTCGGCTGGCTCGACGATATGTCCGTCGGCGCTGAAGACGAAGGGCTTGGTCATCTGGCGCTTCCTCTCGCTGCGGGGCGGCGCGTCGGCCGACTGACCCGCATTACGACTTGTGAACGGCATTATCCCCGCAAGCAGCGCACGGCGAAACCCTTGAAGGCGCCGACCGGTCAGGCGTCGTAGTCGAGGCCGAAGGCTCCGTAGAATTCCCGCTTGTCGGCCCAGCGTTCGTCGACCTGCACGTGCAGGAAGAGGTGCACCGGCCGGTCGAGAATAGCCGTCAGATCCTCGCGAGCCTTCTGGCCGATCCATTTCAGCGTCTGGCCGCCCTTGCCGAGGATGATCGGCCGCTGGCTCTCGCGTTCGACATAGATGGTCTGCTCGATGCGGGCCGAACCGTCCTGGCGCTCCTCGAACTTGGTGGTTTCCACCGCCGCCGCATAGGGCAGCTCCTCGTGGACCCGCAGGTAGAGCTTCTCGCGGGTGATCTCGGCCGCCAGCAGCCGCGCCGGAAGGTCGGCGGTCTGATCTTCGGGATAGAACCAGGGGTTTTTCGGCATGAGCGCCGCGAGCCTGGCCTTGAGGTCGGCGACGCCCGAACCGGTCTTCGCCGACACCATGAAGACCTCGGAATAGACGCCGGCGCCAAACAGCCGCTGGGAGAGCTCCAGCAAGTTCTCGCGCTTGACGGCATCGACCTTGTTCAGCGCCAAGATCGCCTGGCGCCCGGCGGCCTTGAGGCCCTCGACGATGGACTCGACGTCGACCGCCGCCCGCTTATCGGCCGCCTTGGCGCCGGGCTCGGCGGCGGCCACTTCGGCGGCGGCGTCGACCAGGTGGACGACCGCGTCGGCGTCCTCCGCCCCGCCCCAGGCCGCGCGCACCATGGCCCGGTCGAGCCGGCGCCTCGGCTGGAAGATGCCTGGGGTGTCGACCAATACGATCTGGGTCTCGCCCTCGAGCGCCACGCCGCGTACGGGAAAGCGGGTCGTCTGCACCTTCTGGGTGACGATCGAGACCTTGGCGCCCACGAGCCGGTTGGTAAGGGTCGACTTGCCTGCATTGGGCGCGCCGATGATCGCTGCGAATCCAGCCCGGGTCACGCCCTCGCCTCCTGTACTGGCTCCGGCCCCTCGCGCTTCAGGAGCATCGTCTGAGCCGCGGCCTTTTCCGCGTCCTGGCGCGAGCGGCCTTGCGCCTGCTCGGGCGGAAAGCCTTCGACCCGCACCTGCACGGTGAAGCAGGGCGCGTGATCGGGCCCCTCGCGGGCGACCACCTCGTAGGCCGGCAGCGGCAGCCCGCGTCCTTGCGCCCACTCCTGCAGCTGGGTCTTGGGATCCTTGTTGCGCGGCTCGCCCAGCTGCTCGAATTCCTCCTCCCAGAACTCGAGGAAGAAGGCGCGCGCGCACTCCAGCCCGCCGTCGATGTAGAGGGCCGCGATCAGCGCCTCGCAGGCGTCGCCCAGCACGGCGTCGGACCGGCGCGCCCCGACCTTGGTGGCGCTGGCCGAGAGCCGCATCGCTTCAGGCAGCCCTGCTCGTTTCGCTGCGCGCGCGCAGGCGTGATAGTTCACCAGGCTGGCCAGCAGGCGCGACATCTCCCCTTCCCGCGCGTCCGGATCGAGCGCCATGAGCCGCTCGGCCGCGCAGAGGTTCAGCACCCGGTCGCCGAGAAACTCCAAACGTTCGTTGTGCCGCACCGTGCGGGCCCCATCGCCGACGCTGGAGTGGGTCAGCGCCCGCTCCAGGAGGTCCCGGTCCTTGAAGACGTAGCCGATGCGCTGCTCCAGTTCGGCCACGGCGGCGGCGCGGGCGTTCATCGGCGCCTGATCATTGGAGGACATGGAAGAAGCGGCTCGGCCGGGCCTCGAACACCCAGGTCCAGGGCTTCAGGATCGAAGCCCCCGGATGCCAAGACAGCAGAATGATCTGCGCCTTGCCGACCAGGTTCTCCGCCGGGACGTATCCGACCCCGCCGGCTTCGGGCGCCACCCGGCTGTCGGAGGAATTGTCGCGGTTGTCGCCCATCATGAAGTAATGGCCTTCGGGCACCACGAAGACGTCGGTGTTGTCGAGCTCGCCATCCGTGCCGAAGTCGTTGGTCAAAAACGATCTGCCTCCCGGCAGGGTCTCCCGGTAGCTGGAGACGTCGCGGATGAAGCCGTAGCCGGAATCCTCCTTCGTCGTGCCGGCGAGCTCGCGCTTCACCTGCGCTCCGTTCAGGAACAGGAGGCCGTTCTTCATCTGGATGCGGTCGCCCGGCAGACCGATGATCCGCTTCACATAGTCGGTATGACCGTCACGCGGGAGCTTGAAGACGACGATGTCGCCGCGCTCCGGCCGCTTCTCGAGCAGCCGGCCGCTGAACAGCGGCGGGCTGAAGGGAATGGAGTGGCGCGAGTAGCCGTAGCTGTACTTGGAGACGATGATGTAGTCGCCCTGGTAGAGGTTGGGCTCCATCGAGGCCGAGGGAATGGTGAAGGGCTGGAACAGCAGGACGCGCAGCACCAGCGCGATGAGAAGCGCGTAGACCACGGTCTTGACGATCTCGACGACCTCGCCGACGGCGCCGGACTTCTCGGGGGTCTGTGCAGCCTGCACGTTCTCACTCATGGATGATCCCTGACGGCGTCCGGCGCGCCGGACCGGCTGTAGCTACGCGCTGCATACCGCCGGAGCAAGGCCGCGTCCCGTGAAGCGCAGGTCATGCGGCGTCGCGGCGCGCGCTATTCCGGCAGAGCCTCGATGATAACGAAGGCCTGGGCGTAGGGGTGATCATCGGTGAGGCTGACGTGAATCACCGCCTTGTGTCCGGCCGGCGTCAGCGCGTCCATCCGTTCGAGCGCGCCGCCAGTCAGCACCATGGTCGGCTTGCCCGACGGCAGGTTGGCGACCCCCATGTCGCGCCAGAAGACGCCGTGCTTGATGCCGGTGCCCAGCGCCTTGGCGCAGGCCTCCTTGGCGGCGAACCGCTTGGCGTAACTGGCGGCGCGGTCGGCCTTGCGGTCCGAACGCGTGCGCTCGAGCTCGGTGAAGCAGCGGTGCGTGAACCGCTCGCCAAACCGCTCCAGGCTCTTCTCCACCCGGCGGATGTCCGACAGGTCCGAGCCCAGGCCGATGATCATGCGGCTCTCACGGCGCGCGACTCGTCCATCAGCGCCCGCATGCGCTGGATCGCGGGCCCCAGGCCGATGAAGATCGCCTCGCCGATCAGGAAGTGGCCGATGTTGAGCTCGATCACCTCGGGGATGGCGGCGATCGGCTTCACCGTCTCGTAGTCGATGCCGTGCCCGGCGTGGACCTCGAGACCCAGGCGCGCGGCCTCGCGGGCCGCAGCCTTCAACTGCTCCAGGAGGCGCACCGCCTCGGCCGAGCGACGGCGCACCGCCTCGCAATAGGCGCCCGTGTGGAACTCCACCACCGCCGCGCCGGCGGCCTTGGCGGCGGCGACCTGGACCGGGTCGGCGTCGATGAAGCAGGAAACGCGGATCCCCGCGGCGGCCAGCCGGCGGACCACCGGGGCGATGCGATCCTGTCCGCCGGCGACGTCGAGGCCGCCTTCGGTGGTGACCTCCTCGCGCCGCTCCGGCACCAGGCAGGCTGCGTGCGGCCGGTGCGCCAGCGCGATCGCCTCCATCTCGGCGGTGACCGCCATCTCCAGATTGAGCGGCCGGCCGCGCTTGCGGGTGATGTCGGCGAGCGCGTCGATGTCGGTGTCGGAGATGTGCCGCCGATCCTCGCGAAGGTGGGCGGTGATGCCGTCGGCGCCCGCCGCCAGCGCCAGTTCCGCGGCGCGCACCGGGTCGGGATAGCTCTCGCCGCGGGCGTTCCGCACGGTGGCGACGTGGTCGATGTTGACGCCCAGGCGGAGCTTGGTCATTTGCCGAGCCGCCGGCTGCCGGGGTCCTCGGTGGGGATGGCGGCCAGCTCCGGCGGCAGTTGGTCGGCGGGATAAGCCGGCACATCCAGCCTCGCCAGGGCGACGAAGGGGGCGCCCGGATCGGCGCGGCCGCCGGAACGGTCGACGATGCAGGCGGCGACCACCACGTTTCCGCCGGCCTTGCGGATCGCCTCGACGCACTCGCGGGAGGACAGGCCCGTGGTGACGATGTCCTCGACCATGGCGACGCGCGCGCCCTTCGGAATCTCGAACGCCCGCCGGAGCGTGAATTCGCCCCCTTCCCGCTCGACGTAGATCGAGGGCACGCCGAGGTGCCGCGCGGTCTCGTAGCCCGGAATGATGCCGCCGACCGCCGGCGAGACGCAGATGTCCACCGACCCAACGGCCTCGGTGATCTTCTCTGCCAGCGCCTTGCACAGGCGCTCGGTGCGATCGGCGTACTGGAAGACCAGGTTTTTCTGCAGGAAGACGCCCGAATGCAGGCCGGACGACAGGATGAAATGCCCCTCCCGCAACGCGCCCGCGCCGCGAAACTCATCGAGGACGTCTTCTGTGTTCATGGCTCGGGAGATAGTCCGAAAGCGCCGCATCCGAAAGCCCTCTCCAAGGGCGTCGGTCCATGAGCGTACTGCCCGGCGCCTCACGCCTTCGAGCGGTCGACCGTCTCCACGCTGGGGTTGGCGCGGAGGGCCGCGGCGATGTGGGTCAGGTGGCGGGCGTCGTTGACTTCCAGTTCGAATTCGACGTCGAAGAAGTCCGACTGGCGGTGATGCATCCTCAGGCCGACGATGTTGCCGCCGGATTCGCCGATGATGGTGCAGGCTTGGCCCAGCACGCCCGGCGCGTTGCGGATCGTCGCCGTCAGCCGCGCCCGGGCGATGGCGTTGCGCTCGGCCTCGGGCGTCCATTGCAGGTCGCGCCAGAGCTCCTCGCGCTCCTCGAAGCCTTCGAGCCGTTCGCAGTCGATGGCGTGCACCGTCACCCCGCGGCCGTCGCCTTCCAGAATGCCGACGATGCGGTCGCCCGGCACCGGCGAGCAGCACTCGCCGAAGTGGATGCTGATCCCAGGGGTCAGCCCGCCGCCGCGGACATAGAGGCGTGCGCTACGCCCGTCCTCGATGCGCCGCCGCGCCGAGGCCGCCTCGCGCTCGGCCGCCTTGAGGCCTGGAAAGATGGCGTCCAGCACCTGCGGCGGGGTGATCCGCCCGCGCCCGACGCTTTCGAAGAGGTCGTCCTCGCCGGCGACCGCGAACCGGTCGAGCGCCGGCCGCAGCGAGACCTCCTTCAACGACTTCCCCGCCGCGTCGAAGGCCTGGCTCACGGTCACGCGGCCCAGCTTGGTGAATTCCTCCTTCTCGGTGAGGCGGATGTGACGCCGGATCGCCGAACGCGCACGGCCGGTGACGGCGAGCGAGCGCCAGTCCGGGGGCACCACAGGCTTGCCGCCCCGGATCACCTCCACCACGTCGCCGTTCTGCAGCGTCGTGCGCAGCGGCTTCAGCTCGCCGTTGATCTTCACCCCGATCGTGGTGTCGCCGATGTCGGTGTGCACGGCGTAGGCGAAGTCGAGCGGCATGGCGCCGCTGGGCAGGCTGACCAGCTGTCCCTTGGGCGTAAAGACGAACACCTGGTCGAGGAACATCTCGAGCTTGGCGTGCTCGACCAGCTCCTCGGCGTCGCCGCCATGCTCCAGCACCTGGACGAGATGGCGCAGGTTGACCAGCGGGTCGCGACCGCCCGCCTCCTTCTGGGCCTCGGCGTCGAAGCCGTAGGACTGGTCCTTGTAGCGCCAGTGGGCGGCCACCCCCTCCTCGGCGACCCGGTCCATCGCCTCGGTGCGGATCTGCATCTCGATCCGCATGCCCTTGGGGCCGACCACCGTGGTGTGCAGCGAACGGTAGTTGTTGCGCTTGGGGGTGGAGATGAAGTCCTTGAACCGCTCGGGCACCGAGGGCCAGGCCCGGTGGATGACGCCCAGCGCGCGGTAGCAGTCGTCCTCGCTGTCAACGATCACCCGGAAGGCGTAGATGTCCGACAGCTGGGAGAAGCCGATCGACTTGCGCTGCAGCTTGCGCCAGATCGAGAAGGGATGCTTCTCGCGGCCGAACACGCGCGCGGGGATGCCCTCGGCCTCCAGCTTCGCGGCGATTTCGTGGGAGACCAGGGACACCGCCCCGCCCTGCTGGTGACGCAAGGTCTCCAGCCGGCGGTAGATGGCGTCGCGGGCCACCGGGTTGAGGTGGGCGAAGGCGAGTTCCTCGAGCTCGGTGCAGATGCGATGCACGCCGATGGAGCGGGCGAGCGGGGCGTAGATGTCCAGCGTCTCGCGCGCGATCCGCTCCCGCTTCGCCGGGCTCTTGATGTACTGCAGCGTGCGCATGTTGTGCAGCCGGTCGGCCAGCTTGACCAGCAGCACGCGGACGTCCCGGCTGATCGCCAGGATGAACTTCCTGAGATTCTCGGCCTGGCGCAGATGCTCGGAGGAAAGCTCCAGCTTGGAGAGCTTGGTGACGCCCTCGACCAGCTCGCCGACCTCCGCCCCGAACAGGTCGTCGATCTCCTTGCGGGTGACCGGCGTGTCCTCGATCACGTCATGCAGCAGAGCCGTGACGATGGTCGCGGTGTCGAGCCGGTAGTCGGTGAGGATGCCCGCCACCTCGATCGGGTGGGCGAAATAGGGATCACCCGAGGCGCGCGTCTGGGCCCCATGCATCCGCATGGCGTAGACGTAAGCGCGGTTGAGCAGCGCCTCGTCGGCGGTGGGATCGTAAGAGCGGACCTTCTCGATCAGCTCGAATTGTCTCAGGAAGCGAGGCCCCCGCGTATATGCGGGGGGCTGCGGCGACGAACTGGCGCCGTTGTTCGGCGGGGCGGCCGGGGTCGCCTCGGCAATAAGCGGGTCTGCGCCTTCCGGGCTCAGTACCGCTCCTCCTGACCGCCGTCGCGGTCGCTTTGCAGGGCGCGAACGAGTTCGAGCTCGCTCATCTGCATGTGCGTCGGATCCGCGAGCAGGGCCAGGGTCTCGGCCTCTTCCTCGGCCTCCGAGCGCTCGTCGACGCGCTGCAGGGTGCCGATCAGGGTTTCACGCAGGTCGTCGGCGTCGACGACGTCGTCAGCGATCTCGCGCAGGGCCACGACGGGATTCTTGTCGTTGTCGCGATCGACCAGGATCTGAGAGCCGGCGGAAATGCCGCGGGCGCGATGGGCCGCCAGCAGCACGAGGCTGAAGCGGTTGGGGACCTTTTCGATGCAATCTTCGACGGTGACGCGAGCCATGGAGTCCTCAGGCGGGAGATAGAACAGTGAAAAATAGAGACTCCGGCTGCTTTGTGCAACGCCGCAGGGGCGCGAAGATGCTCCACCGCGAAGCGGGGGAGCTGTCGGCGCAGCCGACTGAGGGGGCGTTCAGGCGGACGTCCAATGCGGGCGCCGTCGGTTAATTTGCGCCGAACGCCCCCTCCGTCTCCCGCCTGCGGCGGGGATCCACCTTCCCCCGCTGCCCGGTGGAGGAGCGCTCCCTCACACCGGTCCGGCGTCGCGGCCGACCGTCGCCGATCGCGCCAGCTCGGCGGCGGTGCGGCCGAGCGTCGGATGCTTCCAGGCGGGCGCGATCTGCGCGAGCGGCCCCATAACGAACAGGCGCTCGTGGGCGCGGGGGTGCGGCAACACGAGGTTCGGCCCCGCCCGGATCTCACGCCCGTAGGCGATCAGGTCCAGGTCGAGCGTACGCGGGGCGTTGCGCTCGACGCGGCGGCGATCGAAGGCCGCCTCCAGGTCCTGCAGGGCGGCGAGCGTCGCTTCCGGCCCGGACCGCGGGCGGACCAGGGCCACCCCGTTGCGGTATTCGGGGCCCACGGGATCGGGCCAGGCGGCCGAGCGCCACCAGCCGGAGCGCGCGAGCACCTCCAGCCCGACCGCCGGCAGGCGCGCGAGCGCCGCCTCCAGCAGCGCCTCAGACGTCGGATGGCCGCCCGCGAGGTTGCTTCCCAGCGCCACCACGACGACGGAGTCCAGGTCGAACGGGTCAGGGACGGGCGCGGCGGAAACGATGGCTCTTCCTTTCGAGGCCGCCGTACTACACCGGGGCGCGCGCCACCCGTGAGGACGAATCGCCGTGACCAGATTGGCCGGGACGAAGCTCGAAGCCGCCGCCTCCGCATACGGCCCGGAGCCCGCGGGCGACTGCCCGATCTGCCCGCGGCTGGTCGCCTACCGCGACGCCAACCGCGCGGCCCACCCTGATTGGTTCAACGGCCCGGCCCCCTCCTTCGGCGATCCCGCGGCCCGGCTGCTCGTGGCGGGCCTCGCGCCCGGCCGGCAGGGCGCGAACCGCACCGGTCGCCCGTTCACCGGCGACTACGCCGGCGTGCTGCTCTACGACACGCTTCTGAAGCTCGGCTTCGCGCGCGGCCGCTACGAAGCGCGCCCCGACGACGGACTGCAGCTCGTCGACTGCATGATCACCAACGCCGTGCGCTGCGCCCCGCCCGGCAACAAGCCCGAGACGATCGAGGAGGCCAACTGCCGCCCCTTCCTCGCCGCCCGCATCGCCGCCCTGCCCCGCCTCAAGGTGATCGTCACCCTGGGCGACGTCTCGCGCCGCAACGTCCTGCGCGCCCTGGGCCTGAAGGCGTCGGCCGGGATCGCCGGGCACGGCTCGGAGTTCCAGGCCGGCTCCTACGTGCTGCTCAACAGCTATCACTGCTCCCGCCTCAACACGAACACGGGCCGGCTTACGGCGGAGATGTTCGAGGCGGTGTTCGCCCGGGCGAAGCAGTTGATCGGCCCATAGATCCTCCTCTCGTAGGAGGTGGTCACCCCAAATCCTTCATCAGCCGCGCCTTGTCGCGCTGCCAGTCGCGTTCGGCGGCGGTGTCCCGCTTGTCGTGGAGCTTCTTGCCCTTGGCGAGCGCCAGCTCCAGCTTCGCCATGCCCTTGTCGTTCCAGTAGAGCTTCGTGGGCACGATCGTTCGCCCCTCGCGCTGCACCGCGCCGATCAGCCGGTCGATCTCCTTGCGGTGGAGCAGCAGCTTCCTTGGCCTGCGCGGCTCGTGGTTGAACCGGTTGGCCTGGGCGTAGGGGGGGATGTCGGCGTTCACCAGCACGATCTCGTCGCCCTCCACCGCCGCATAGCTCTCGGCGATGTTGGCGCGGCCGTTGCGCAGCGACTTCACCTCCGAGCCGGTGAGCGACAGCCCCGCCTCGAAAGTCTGCTCCAGGAAGTAGTCGAACCGCGCCCGGCGGTTCTCCGCGATCAGCTTGCCTGCCACCTGACTAGTAACTCAGATCACGCCCGCATCGCGCATGGCGGCCAGCACTTCTTTGCGCGAAGCTTCGCTGGCCCCGACCAGCGGAAGGCGCACGTCCTCGGTGCATAGCCCCAAATGCGACAGCGCGAACTTGGTGGGCGCGGGCGAAGCGTCGGTGAAGAGCGCCCTGTGCAGGCGGATCAGCCGGTCCTGGTGCTGCAGCGCCGCGGCCCAATCGCCCGACAGCGCGGCGTTGAAGAAGGCCGAGGTCTGCTCCGGCGCGACGTTGGAGGTCACCGAGATGCAGCCGTGCCCGCCATGCGCGAGGTAGCCCAGGGCGCTGGGGTCGTCGCCCGACAGCATCACCCAGTCCTCGCCGCACATCAGCCGCTGCATGCTGGCGCGCGGAAGGTCGCCGGTGGCGTCCTTCACGCCGACGATGTTGGGCAGCTTGGCGAGCCTCGCCAACACCTCGTTGGAGATGTCGACCCCAGTGCGCGTGGGCACGTTGTAGACCAGCACCGGCAGCTGCACCGCCGCGTCGATCGCCGCATAGTGGGCGTAGAGCCCTTCCTGGCTCGGCCGCACATAGTAGGGCGCGACGACCAGAGCCGCGTCGGCGCCGATGGCCTTGGCGTGGCGCACCAGCTCGATCGCCTCCTCGGTGGAGTTGGAGCCCGCGCCGGCGATCACCGGCACGCGGCCGCGCGCAGTGGAGACGCACAGCTCGACCACCCGACGATGCTCGTCGTGCGACAGAGTGGCCGTTTCGCCGGTGGTGCCGACCGGCACCAGGCCGTGCACCCCGCCCGCGATCTGGCGCTCGACGAGGCGCACGAAGGCCTCCTCGTCGACGGCGCCGTCGCGGAACGGCGTCACGAGCGCCGGAAAGAGGCCCTTGAACAAAGGCTGGGACATGATCTGCAAATTGCCGTGAGATGACCGCTTATTGAAGCGACGTTCAGATTCGGCGCGACAATATGGATGGTGAGTCGCGGCCGCAACGTTCGTATGCGTGGCCCAGGTGTCCAAAGGGGGCGCGAGAGTTGCACGCCAAGACCCGCAAAGCGTTGCTGTTGGCCAGCCTGGCGCTGGTTTCAGGAGCCGTGGCCCGCGCCCAGTCGCTGGACGCCATCGGCTCCCTGCTCCAGCGCAGCGAGGCGCAGAACGTGGTCGGCGCGCCGGACGCGCCCGTGGCCGCTGACCAGCAGACGGTGCGCCAGCCGCTCTCGGCGGCCGACTTCGCCAACTTCCGCAGCGCCGTCCAGGCGGGGCGGCGGGGCGACGTGAACACGGCGCGCGCGGCGATCGCGGCGCTGAACGACCGCGCCGCCCGCAAGGCCGCCACCTGGGTGCTGATGGACAACGCCGGGAGCATGGTCAGCTTCTATGAAGCCGATCAGGCGCGCCGCGAACTCCTCGCCTGGCCGCGCGCCTCGCGCCGGCAGGCGGCGGCCGAGAAGCTGATAGAATCCGCCGGCATGACGCCGAAACAGGTGATCGACTGGTTCGACGACCTGGAGCCGACGACCGCCGAAGGCGCGATGGCGCTGGCCCAGGCCTATCGTTACCAGGGCAAGCCGGAGAAGGGCGCGGAGCTGATCAAGCGCTGGTGGCGCACCAAGAGCTTCGAGCTGGCCGTCCAGCGGAACATGCTGGCGCGGTTCAGCGACGTGCTGACCCAGGACGATCACGCCGCGCGCGCCGACATCCTGCTGTTCGGATCCCAGGGCCCGGCGGCGCGGGAGATGATTCCGCTGCTCGCGCCCGACCAGCAGCAGGCGGCCCTGGCGCGGATCGCGCTGCGCAACGACGCCTCCAACGCCACCGATCTGGCGAGCGCCCTGCCGCCCGCGCTGGCGCAGAGCCCCGGCGTCGCCTTCGAGCGCGCCGCCTATCTGCGCCGTCACGGCCTGACCGAGGCCGCGGCCGCCCAGTTGCCCTACTTCCCCAAGGTGGTCTACACCGCCGACCAGGCCGAGCGGATCTGGAGCGAACGGCGCCAGTTGCTGCTCGCCGAGCTGAAGGTGCAGGACTACAGGGGCGCCTACGCCGCGGCCGCGGAGAACGGCTTCACCAGCGGGACGGAAACCGCCGAGGCCGAGTTCTACGCCGGCTGGATCGCGCTGACGAAACTGAAGAACCCCGAGCGCGCGGCCCGCCACTTCGCCATGATTGACAAGGTCGGCACCTCGCCGATCACCCGCGCCCGCGCCCTCTACTGGCAAGGCCGCGCCGCCGAGGCGCGCGGCGACAAGGAAGCGGCTCAAAGCTTCTACCTGGCCGGGTCGCAGCACATGACGACCTTCTACGGCCAGCTGGCGGCGGAAAAGGCCAACCGCAAGCTGGAGCTCGGAGACGATCCGCAGCTTTCGCCGAGCGACCGCTCCCGCTTCGAGGCGAGCGAGGTGATCCAGGGCGCGCGGCTGCTGCGCGACGAGGGCGACCGCGACGTCTTCCGCTCCTTCGTGCTGGCGCTCGACGACATCCTGCCGACGGCGAAGGACCAGGCGCTGCTGATCGACCTGGTGCGCGGCTACGGCGACCAGGACACCTCCATGAGGATCGCCCGCGGCGCGGCGCAGCGCGGTTTCATCCTGCCGCAGCGCGCCTACCCCTTCCGCACGCCGCCGCAGGTCTACGGCGCGCCGGAGCCGGCCCTGGTGCTGGCGATCACGCGGCAGGAGAGCGGCTTCGACCCCTATGTCCGGTCCGGCGCCGGCGCGCGCGGGATGATGCAGCTGATGCCGGCCACCGCCCAGATCGTGGCGCGCCGGGCAGGCCTCGACTATTCGCCCTCCATGCTCGACGAGCCCGACTACAACATGCGTCTGGGCTCGACCTTCCTGGGCCAGCTGGTGAACCAGTTCTCGGGCTCCTACGTGATGGCGGCGGCGGGCTACAACGCCGGCCCCGGGCGGCCGCCGCAATGGGCGAGCTACTGCGGCGACCCGCGCGGCGGATCGACGGACCCGGTCGACTTCATCGAGTGCATCCCCTTCTCGGAAACCCGCAACTACGTCATGCGGGTGCTGGAAGGCGTTCAGGTCTACCGCGCCAAGCTCAACGGCGGCTCCTCCCCAGCCACCCTGTCGGCGGACCTCGCCCGCGGCCGCTACGGCTATCCGTCCTCGGTGACCGCCACGACGACCGCCACAGCCGACTATCCGCAGCCGGTGCCCTCGCGTCCCGCGACGAGCTTCTGAGCTAGCAACGCCCCCTCCGTCTCGTCGCTACGCGTCGATCCACCTCCCCCGCTTCGCGGTGGAGGATCCGGAGCGCCGATGCTCCACCGCGAAGCGGGGAGCTATCGACGAAGTCGACTGGGGGGCGTTCGTTCAGCCCTTGCGCCGCGCCGCCAGCGCCGGTCCTGCGCTGGTGTCCTCCAGCCGCCCTTCCAGGCCGAACGCCTGCGCCAGCACCGCGGGGCTCAGCGCCTCCGCCGGGGGCGCATCGGCGATCACCCGGCCGTGGGCCAGCACCACGAGCCGGTCGCACGCGCGGGCGGCGAGGCTGAGATCGTGCAGGGTGAGGACCACCGCGGCCCCGCGACTGGCCTCATCGCGCAGCACCTCCAACGCCAGCAGCGCGGCGTCGGGATCGAGGCCGGCCCCCGGCTCGTCGGCCATCAGCAGCGGCGCATGCGCGGCGAGCAGCCTGGCCAGCAGCACCCGGCCCCGCTCGCCGCCGGACATCTCGAGCACGCCTCGGTCGGCCAGCCTGGCCAGGCCCACGCGCGCCAGCGCCTCATGCGCCCGCTCCCGCGCCGCGCGCGGCGTAAGGTGCGGCGCGCCTAGGCTCGCCACTCGCCAGGCCGGCAGGCTCCAGCCGACGCGGCGCTCCTGCGGCAGATAGGCGGCCTGCGCCGCACGCTCCGCATCGCTCAACGTCCACACCTCGCGCCCGCCCAGCCAGGCGCGGCCCCGCTCAAGCCGGGCGAGGCCGAGCGCGGCGCGGAGCAAGGTGGTCTTTCCGGCCCCGTTCGCACCCACCACCCCCAGCACCTCGCCAGCCTCTGCGGCGACGCTGACGCCGTCCAGCACAAGCGCGCGTCCGCGGCGGACGGCGGCGTCCTGCAGGGCGAAGGCTCCGCTCATCCGCGCCAGCTCCGCGCCGCGCGCCAGGCGATCAGGGCGAACAGCGGCGCGCCGACCAGGGCCGTCACCACGCCCAGCTTCAGCTCCAGGTCCGTGGGGATCAGCCGCGCGGCGAGATCCGCGGCGACCAGCAGCGCCCCGCCGGTCAAGGCGGAGGGCAAGAGGATGCGGCCAGGGTCGGCGCCTGCACGCGTGCGGACCAGGTGCGGCGCGACCAGGCCGACGAACCCAACGATCCCCGCCATCGCCACCGCCGCACCGGTGAGCAGCGAAGCGCCGGCCACCGCCGCGCCGCGCAGCCTGGCCATCGGCAGGCCGGAAAGCGCCGCGCTTTCTTCGCCCAGGCTCAGCATCACCAGGCCGCGCGCCGAGTAGGCGCAGAGGCCGGCGCCGACCGCCATCGGAATCAGCTCGCGGCCTATGTCGCTCCAGTCGCGGTTGGCCACCGAACCCAGCAGCCAGGAGAACACCTCCGAGAGCGTCACCGGCGAGGGCGCGAAGTTGAACACCAGCGAGGTCAGCGCGCCGGAGAAGGAGGAGATGGCCACGCCGAACAGGATCAGGGTCTCGGGCTCTCGAAAGCGCGCGGCCAGATAAGTCAGCGCCAGCCCCATCAGCATCGCCGCGGTCAGCGCCGCCCCTTCGATCGCGCCGGCCGCCGCGCCCAGGCCCGCAGCGATGGCGATCGCCGCGCCCAGTCCGGCGCCCCCGGAGACGCCCAGCACGCCCGGGTCGGCCAGCGGATTGCGCAACAGGCCCTGCATCACCGCCCCCGCAAGGCCCAGCGCGGCCCCGACCACGGCGGCGGCAACGCTGCGCGGGGCGCGAATCTGCCAGATCACCTCGCCCACCGTCGAATGCGGCTCCGCTAGCGCCTGGACGAGTTGAGCGGCGGTGAAGCGGACTTCGCCCAGCAACAGGCCCGCCGCGATCAAGGCGGCCAGCGCCAGCAGCAGCGCTCCGTTCAGCCGCGCCTCGCTCATCGCGGCGCCTCGGCGGCGAGGCGCTCGGCCGCTTCGGCCGCGCCCCAGTTGGCGCAGGCGATCAGCTTGCCGGGCAGGCTGGCCACGGCGCGGTCGCGCACCAGCTTGCGCATCGCCGAATGCCGGCCGGGCGACCAACTGGCGTTGGCGTAGGTCTGGGTGTCGAAGAAGGCGGTCACCACGGCGGCCGGCGGCTCCAGCACGAGCCGCTCGAGCGGCGCCTCGGAATAGCCTGGCCGGGTGGTGGCGTTCACCAGCCCCGCCGCCCGCAGGATGGCGTCAGGGAGCGTGCTCGGGCCTGCGGTGAAGCCGCTAGGCGTCAGATAGACCGCGCGCCGCCCCCTCCAGGCGCCGGCCGCGCGGGCGAGGCGCCGGTCCATGTCCGCGATCATGGCGTCCGCTGCAGCCGCCTCGCCCAGGGCTTCGCCCGTCCGGCGCAGGTTCCGGCGCACCCCGTCGAAGTCTTCGGCGTCCTCCAGGGTCAGCACGCGGACGCCACGGCGCTCCAGGGCGTGAACGAGCCGGGCGTCGCCGCCATAGATCCGCACCACCAGCTGAGGCCGGATCGAGAGCGCCGTCTCCAGCGTCACGCGTCGCAATGGCAGGCCGCGCGCGCGCGCGCCCAGCAGGGAATCGGCGTCGTCGGCGCGGGTGGACAGTCCGGCGACGGCGTCGCGCGGGCTGAGCGCCAGCACGTACTGATCCGAACACTGATCGAACGAGAGAACCCGCGGCGCTCCGCACGCGAGCGTGGGCGCGAGCCACAGCGCCAGCGCGCCGGCGAACCGGCTCAGTCGGCGATCAGTCCGCGCATCAGCGCATCCAGGGTGGCCGTCATCAGCGCCTCGGCCCCGGCCCATCGGAAGTCCGGTCGCGCGCCGAGCAGCGCCACCACCCCATGGCAGCCGGTCCAGAAGGACTGGGCGGCGACCCGCGGGTCGTCGGTCCGCAGCCGGCCCTCGGCCGCGATCTCGCGCACTACGCCTTCGAAGACCTCGTAGCATTGGACGCTCAGATCGACCGTATCCTCGGACCAGAGGCCTGCCGATAGCGGAGGCGGCGCGGAATAGACAAGCTGGTATGCGTGGATGTGCTCCATTCCCCAGCGCATGTAGGCCTGCAGCATCAGCCGCACCCGCTCCGCCGGATCGGCCGGCCGGGCCGCGAGCTCCTGGTTGCGGGCGAGCTGGCTCTCGAGCGTCCGCCGGCAGATCTCGCCCAGGATGCAGGCCTTATCCGGGAAGTGGATGTAGATCGCCGTCGAGGAGAGGCCGACCTCGTCGGCGATCCGGCGGATGGTGGCGGCCTCGTAGCCTTCGGCGATGAAGATCCGCTCGGCCGCGTCGAGGATCTCGCCTCGACGCAGGTGGCCGTCACCCCGCGCCTTTCGGGCGGAGCGCTGCGGCGGCGTAGGCGTATCGAGTTGCACGGCGACGTTCCGTTAACGAACATGTCACACGTACCGAACACGGCGAGCGTGACAAGTCGCTGGCCGACATAAGCGCGTTCGAAGCTGGACGGCGACCGAGCGGAAAGCGTAAGCGCCAGCCGATGAAAGCCGCGAGTCCACAGGTCGACGACGCGCCCGGCGTGATGCGCACAGAGGGCTGGGCCGACTACGCCCTGCTGGACAGCGGCGCGGGGCGCAAGCTCGAGCGGTACGGCCGATACACCGTGGTCCGGCCGGAGCCGCAGTGCCTCTGGAGCCCGCGCCTCGCCGCCCAGGCCTGGGAACAGGCCGACGCAGTGTTCGATCCGACCGACGAGGAGGACGCCGGCCGCTGGCGTTTCCGGGGCCGGCCCGTCGAGGCCTGGCCGCTCGGCTGGGGCGACGTGCGCTTCAACGGCCGTTTCACCGCCTTCCGCCACCTCGCCTTCTTCCCCGAGCAGGCGGCGAACTGGGCCTGGCTCGATACGCGCATCCGCCGTCGCAGCGGCCCGCCCAAGGTGCTGAACCTGTTCGGCTACACCGGCGTCGCCAGCCTGGTCATGGCCGCCGCCGGCGCCGCGGTGACCCATGTCGACGCCTCGAAGAAGGCGGTGGCCTGGGCGCGCGAGAACGCCGAGCTCTCCGGCCTCGCCGATCGGCCGATCCGCTGGATCACCGAGGACGCCCGCAAGTACGTCCAGCGCGAAGTGCGGCGGGGCTCCCGCTACGAGGGCATCATCCTCGACCCGCCGAAATACGGCCGCGGGCCGGGCGGCGAGGTCTGGCGGCTGTTCGAGGACCTGCCGGAACTCGCCGGCCTCTGCGCCGAATTGCTGTCCGAGGACGCCAACTTCCTGGTCCTCAACGCCTATGCGGAGCGGATCTCCGGCGCGGCGCTCTCCGGCCTGCTCGCCGAAAAGCTCGGCGGTCGCGGCGGCGCGATCGAATGGGGCGAACTGGCACTCGTCGAAGACGCCGGCGACCGCCAGATCGGCATGAGCTTCTACGCCCGGTGGGCGGCGTGAGAGGGCCCGAGGCCGACATGATTCCCCGCGCCGTCACGTCGCTGACCAATCCCACGGTGAAGGCCGTGCGCGCGCTTCACCTTCGCAAGGCGCGCGAGGAGACCGGCCTGTTCGTCGCCGAAGGCCTGAAGACCGTCACCGAGGGCGTGGAGCTGGGGCATGCGCCGCGTATCCTGATGTACGGGAAGGAGGCGGCCCATCCGCTGTTGCAGAAGGCGCTGCAGGCGACGCTGGCCGCGCGCGGCGAGGTCATCGAGGTGACGGAGGAAATCCTCGCCAAGGTCTCCCGCCGCGACAATCCGCAGGCCGTCGTCGGGGTCTTCGCCCAGACCTTCCGGGCGCTGGCCGAGGTCGAGGCGGGTCCCGCGGCCTGCGTCGTGGCCCTGCACCGGGTCCGCGACCCAGGCAACCTGGGGACCATCGTGCGCACCGCCGACGCCGCCGGCTGCGGCGGCGTGATCCTGGTCGGCGAGTGCTGCGACCCATATTCGGTCGAGGCGGTGCGCGCGACCATGGGCTCGATCTTCGCCGTCCCGCTGACCCGCGCGAGTGAGAGCGAATTCGCCGACTGGCGGAAAGGCTGGACCGGCTCGGTGGTCGGCACGTTGCTTACCGCGACGGTCGACCACCGCGCCGCCGACTACCGCAAACCCGCCATGATCCTGATGGGCAATGAGCAGCAGGGCCTGCCGCCGGAGATGGCGGGCCTTTGCGATGTCGCGGTGAAGATCCCCATGCGCGGCCGCGCCGACAGCCTGAACCTGTCGGTGGCCACCGGGGTGATGATCTACGCCGCGACCGGTTGAAGCGTCTGTCGCAGGGGCGTGTCACAAACCTCCTCGCCGATCCGTCCTTGCGGCGTATCAACGGGAGACCCGAAATGACCGAGCGGCTGAACTACTGGCAGGTGGCGCCCGACGCGGTGAACCCGCTGCTGGCGCTCGAGGAGCGCTTCAAGAGCGGCCCGCTGCCCCATGCCGTGATCGAGTTGGTGAAGACCCGCGCCTCGCAGATCAACGGCTGCGCCTACTGTCTGCACATGCACACCTCCGACGCCTTGAGGGACGGCGAGCGCCCCGAGCGGCTGTTCCTGCTCGACGCTTGGCGGGAGTCGCGGATGTACACGCCCAAGGAGCGGGCGGCGCTCGCCTGGACGGAAGCCGTCACCCGGATCGCAGAAACCGGCGCGCCCGACGCCGATTATGACGGCCTGAAGGACCATTTCTCGCCCGAGGAGATCGTCGAGCTGACGCTGCTGATCGCCACGATCAACGCGTGGAATCGCCTCGCCATCAGTTTCCGCGCGCACCACCCGCACGACAAGCCGGCGGCGGCCTGATGCCGCCTCCCGCCCCGGGGGCGACGTTCACGTCCCCCGAGGCTTCGCCTTGCTGGTGGGGGCCGCGTTCGCCGGATCCTCCGGCCAGACATGCTTCGGGTAGCGGCCCCGCATGTCGGCGCGGACGTCCTTCCAGGAGCCGTTCCAAAAGCCCGGCAGGTCCTTGGTGGTCTGGATCGGGCGATGCGCTGGCGAAAGCAGCGCCAGGGTCAGCGGGACGCGGCCGCCGGCCACGGCCGGATGCTGCGCGAGGCCGAACACCTCCTGCACCCGCACCTCGACCCGCGGCCCGCCTTCAGCCGCGTAGTCGACGGCGAAGCTGTTGCCCGTGGGGGCCGTCCAACGCGGTGGCGCGGCGGCGTCGAGCTCGCGCTGGCGATCCCACGGGATCAAGGTGCGAAGCGCGCCGTTCAGCACATCTGGCTTCAGTCCGGCGAGAGAACGAATCCCTAAGAGCAATGGCGTCAGCCAGTCGTCGAGCTGCTCCGTCAGCGCCGCGTCGGAGAGGTCCGGCCAGCCCTCCTCGATACGCCGCAGGAAGGCCACGCGCGAACGCAGGCTGTCGGCGGCCTCACCCCAGGGCAGGATCGCCACGCCCTCCTTCCGCACTCGCTCGGCGAGCGCCGCGGCGATCAGCGCCGGATCGGGGTTGTCGTCCACCTGCTCGCGCACCGGCAGCCGGCCAAGGCGCAGGATGCGCTTGACCCGCAGCCGCCCCCCGCCGCTCTCCTCCAGCCGCTCCTCGGCCTCCAGCTGGCCAGCGAAGGCGGTGGCGATCTCCGGCTCCTCAAGCGGGGCGGCGAGCAGGATGCGGTCGCGCCGCTCTCCGCCGCCCAACTCGGCGACCGCCAGCCAGGACTCGCGGGCGAGCGCGTCGGTGGGCTCGAGGAAGGCGCCCCGGCCGCTCGCCAGCTGGAACTCGCCCCCGGGCCCGCGCGCCTTGGCGATCCGCTCCGGATAGGCGAAGGCGAGGATGAGGCCGTCTGAGAGCCCAGCGGCGGACGCCCCCGCGGGTTCGGCGCTCCGCGCCACCCCCGCCCACCTGTCCGCCAGCCCGCGCGCGTCGCGGGCGCGGGGCGAGCGGTCACGCTCCAGCCCCTCCAGCCGGTGACGAACATCGACGTCGCGGCCGCCCAAGCCCCGCTCGGTGATCAAGACCGCGATCCGCGCCGCCCGCACCGCCTGGCCGTGCTCAGCCGCCTTCAGCACCATGTGCGCGAGCCTGGGCGAAAGCGGCATGTTGGAGAGCGCACGGCCGTGTGCGGTGAGCACGCCCTTGTCGTCGACGGCCTCGAGCCTGTGCAGCAAGGCGCGCGCCTCGGCGAAGGCCGCAGCCGGCGGCGGATCCAGGAAGACTAGCTGAGAGGGGTCGCTCGCGCCCCACCGCGCCAGATCGAGCGCCAGGCCCGCGAGATCGGCCTCGAGGATCTCCGGACTGGCGAAGGCCGGCAGGGAGCGGGTCTCCGGCTCGTCCCACAGGCGGTAGCACACGCCAGGCTGAGTGCGGCCGGCGCGGCCACGGCGCTGGTCGGCGGCGGCGCGGCTGACGCGGACCGTGGCCAGGCGTGTCAATCCGCTCGCCGGATCGAAGCGCGGGACGCGGGCCAGGCCGGCGTCGACCACCACCCGGATCCCTTCGATGGTCAGGCTGGTCTCGGCGATGGATGTGGCCAACACCACTTTACGCCGCCCTTCCGGCGCGGGCTGGATCGCCCGGTCCTGGTCGGCCGGCGACAGCGCGCCATAGAGCGGGTCCACGTCGACGTCAGGGCGGCGCAGGCGCTCGGCCAGCCGCTCGGCGGTGCGCCGGATCTCGCCCTGCCCCGGCAGGAAGACCAGGATCCCCCCGCTCTCCTCCGCCAGCGCCCGCTCCACCGCGCGGACCACCTGATCCTCCAGTCGCAGGCGCTCGTCGCGGCCGAGGTGACGAGTCTCGACAGGCCAGGCGCGGCCCTGGCTCTCGATCACCGGCGCGCCGCCGAGCCGACCGGCGACCGCCGCGCCGTCCAGGGTGGCCGACATCACAAGCAGCCGCAGGTCCTCTCGGAGGACCGCCTGCGCGTCCAGGGCCAGCGCCAGGCCGAGGTCGGCGTCGAGGCTGCGCTCGTGGAACTCGTCGAAGATCACCAGGCCGACGCCCGCCAGCTCCGGGTCAGCCAGGATCATGCGGGTGAAGACGCCCTCGGTGACCACCTCGATCCGGGTGCGGGCCGAAACCTTCGCCTGCATGCGGACGCGGAAGCCGACGGTCTCCCCCGCCGGCTCGCCCAGGGTCTTCGCCATCCGCTCGGCGGCGGCCCGAGCGGCCAGCCGGCGAGGCTCCAGCACGATGATCCGCCGACCGTCCAGCCAAGGTTCGCCCATCAGCTCGAGCGGCGCCACGGTGGTCTTGCCGGCGCCTGGCGCGGCGACCAGCACGGCCGAAGGCCGACGGGCGAGCTGCGCCTTCAGTTCAGGCAGGGCCTCGTGGACGGGAAGCATGGCCGGCCTCTAACCCGCGACGCTGCGCCGCGCCAAGGCTTGGCGCTTGACCGCAAGCCGCGGCGCAAGCCACCGTCGCGCCGATAATCTACGGGCGGTCCTGGGGGGCTCGCCGCTTGGAGGAAGTATGTGGCGCGTTAAGTCGCTCGACGCGATCCTGGCGACGGCGGAAAAGAAGTCGCTGCACCGCTCGCTCGGCCCCTTCCAGCTCACCATGCTGGGCATCGGCGCGATCATCGGCACCGGCATCTTCGTACTGACCGCCGAAGCCGCGCAGAAGGCCGGGCCCGGCATGATGCTGTCCTTCATCATCGCCGGCTTCGTTTGCGCGGTCGCAGCCCTCTGCTACGCCGAGATGGCCGCCATGGTGCCGGTCTCAGGCTCGGCCTACACCTACAGCTACGCCGTGATGGGCGAGGTGATGGCCTGGATGGTGGGCTGGGCGCTGATCCTGGAGTACGCCATCGCCGCCGGCGCGGTCTCGGTCGGCTGGTCGGGCTATGTCGTCGGCCTGATCGAGAACGCTTTTCATCTGGACATCCCCAACACCCTCGTACGCGGCCCCCTCGACGGCGGGCTGATCAACCTGCCCGCCATGCTGATCGCGCTCGCGGTCACCGGTCTTCTGATTATCGGCACGAAGGAGTCGGCGACGGTCAACGCCGTGCTGGTCGGTGTGAAGGTGACGGCGCTCACCCTCTTCATCATCCTGGCCTTCCCGGTCCTGAAGATGGACCATTTCACCCCGCTTATGCCGCTCGGCTTCGCCGGGGTGTCCGCCGCGGCGGCCTCGATCTTCTTCGCCTACGTCGGCTTCGACGCGGTCTCCACCGCGGCGGAGGAGACGCGCGATCCACAGCGGAACATGCCGATCGGCCTGATCGGCGCGCTCGGCATCTGCACCGTCTTCTATCTACTGGTCGCGGCCGGCGTGATCGGCACCGTGGGCGCGGACCCGATGCTCGGCTCGGACGGCGCGGCGCTGCGCCCTGGCAGCCCCGAGCTCGCCGCCGCCTGCGCCGAACGCGGCGCGCAGATGGTGGTCTGCTCGAAGGAGGCGCTGGCCTGGACGCTGCGTTCGATCGGCTGGCCGCACATCGGCAACCTGATCGGTCTGGCCGCCGGCCTCGCCCTGCCCTCGGTCGTGCTGATGATGATGTACGGCCAGACGCGGATCTTCTTCGTCATGAGCCGCGACGGCCTGCTGCCGGAGGGCCTGTCGAAGGTCCACTCCAAGTTCCACACGCCGCACATCATCACCATGATCACCGGCGTCTTCGTCGCCCTGTTCGCCGCCTTCTTCCCGGTTGGGGCGCTGGCGGACGTTTCCAACTCGGGCACCCTGTTCGCCTTCGCCGCCGTCGCCGTGGCGGTGCTCGTCCTGCGGCGCACCGATCCCAACCGCCACCGGCCGTTCAGGACGCCCGCCGTGTCGATCGTCGCGCCGCTGGCGGCGATCGGCTCGATCTACCTCTTCTTCAGCCTCTCGAAGGAGACCCAGCTCCTGTTCCTCGGCTGGGCGGCGATCGGCCTGGTGGTCTACTTCCTCTACGGCTACCGCAAGAGCCACGTGGCCCGCGGGCTCGTCGAAATTCCGGAACTCGCCGCCGACGCGCCGCGAGGCCCGGTCCCGCCGATGCCCGGGGCTCCGGCGCCGGACGAGCGCGGCTAGCAGGACGGGACCTCTCCGAGGGCATGTGGGCGAAGGATCCTTCGCCCACCCTTTCCTTTCCGCCCCCAAACCCCGATCTTGCGGCGATGAACGCTTCCGCCTCCCCGCCCCGTCTGCGCGCCATGGTCGTGCCGGTGACGCCCTTGCAGCAGAACTGCACGATCATCTGGGACGACGCGACCAAGAAGGCCGTCGCGATCGACCCCGGCGGCGAGGTCCAGCGCCTGCTGGCCGCGCTCCGAGAGCACGGTCTCACGCTGGAGAAGATCTGGCTCACCCACGGCCATCTCGACCACGCCGGCGCGACCGCCGCGCTCAAGGAAGCCACCGGCGCCATGATCGAGGGGCCGCATCGGGACGACGCCTTCCTGATCGCCGAGATCGCCGAATCCGGCTCCCGCTGGGGCATGCCCGATGCGAGGTCGTTCGAAACCGACCGCTGGCTCGAGGACGGCGACCGCGTTCACTTGGGCGACATTGAGTTCGAGGTCTACCACTGCCCCGGCCACACGCCGGGCCACGTCGTGTTCTACAATCGCGAGGCGCGCCTGGCCCAGGTCGGCGACGTGCTGTTCCAGGGCTCGATCGGGCGCACGGACTTCCCGCGCGGAGACCACGCCCAGCTGATCGCCTCGATCACGAACAAGCTTTGGCCGCTGGGCGACGAGGTGCGGTTCGTTCCCGGCCACGGTCCGATGTCGACCTTCGGCGGCGAGCGGCGCAGCAATCCCTTCGTCGCCGACCACGTGCTCGCCTGATTGCAAGCGGGCAATCGCGCGGGGCCGCATGGCCTGCTAAAACAATGGCATGAAAGTCGAAGCTGACATGGGCCCAGCGAGCGCGCGCATCCTTATGGTCGACGACGACCCCGGCATTCGCGACGTCGTGTCGGACTTTCTCGGCCGGCACGGCTACAACGTCGACACCGCCGCCGATGCGCGCGAGATGGAAGAGGCTCTGCAGCGCGCGCCTGTCGACCTGATCGTGCTGGATGTGATGCTGCCCGGCGAGGACGGCCTCGCCATCTGTCGGCGCCTCGCCGGCGACGAGGCGCCGCCGATCATCATGCTCTCGGCGATGAGCGAGGACACCGACCGGATCGTCGGCCTCGAAGTCGGCGCGGACGACTATGTCTCCAAGCCCTGCAACCCGCGCGAACTGCTGGCGCGCATCCGCGCCGTGCTGCGAAGGACCGAGCAGCGCAGCGACGCCAGGAGCTCGATGGCGATCTGCGAGTTCAGCGGCTGGCGGCTCGACCTGATCCGCCGCGAGCTGCGTTCGCCGCAGGCGATCGTGGTGCATCTCTCGTCTGGCGAGTTCGGCCTGTTACGCGCCTTCGTCGAAAATCCGCAACGGGTCCTGACCCGCGACCAGCTGCTGGAACTCGCCCGCGGACCGGAGTCGGACGCATTCGATCGCGCGATCGACGTGCAGATCAGCCGCCTTCGCCGCAAGCTCGACGACAGCGGCGGCCAGGACCTGATCCGCACGGTTCGAAACGAAGGCTACATGTTCACCGCCAAGGTGAAGCGGCAATGAGCCTGCTGAGGCGGCGTCCCACCGCCTCTCTGTTCGTACGCCTGCTGGTCTTCGCGGCGGCCACCGTTCTGGCGGCCCAGATGATCGTCATGATCCTGATCTTCAAGACGCCGCCGCCGCTGCCGGACTTCTATCGACTGACGGAGATCGAGCAGACGCTGCGCGGGGAGACGCCGCGCTTCAGCGAGCGGCCGACGCTCGTGCTCAAGCGCACCAAGACGCGGCCGCGCCCCAACTTCGACGGCCGCTTTGCGCCGAACATCCGACGCCACATCGCCTTGAATTTCGGGCTGCCGGTGGAGCGGGTCGTCGTCGCCGCCGATTACGGCCCGCTCGCCGACCGGCGGGTGTTCCGCACGCTGCAGAGCCGGTTCGCCCAGGAAGGCGGGACCGAAGATCAGTTCCTCATCGCGCCGTTCAAGGTCGGGATCCTGCAGGACGACGGGTCCTGGTTGGTCGTCCAGCCGCAGCGCCACTTCGGGCTCGGCCCCTATGAGCAGGGCGTGCTGACCTGGTTCGCGCTGTCGACCATCGCTGTCGCGCCGCTGGCCTACGGTTTCGCCCGATATCTGTCAGCCCCCACCCGAATGCTCGCCAGCGCCGCCGAGCGCCTCGGGCGGGACCCTCGCGCGCCGCCCCTGGAGGTGCGCGGGTCCGCCGAGATCGCGGTGGCGGCTCAGGCCTTCAACGACATGCAGGCCCGGCTGAGGCGTTACGTCGACGAGCGCACCGGCATGGTCGCGGCCGTCGCCCACGACCTGCGCACCCCGCTGACGCGCCTGCGTTTCCGCATCGAGTCCGCGCCCGAGGAACAGCGGGCCAAGATGGCCGCCGACATCGAGCAGATGGAGGAGATGATCGCCGCCTCGCTCGCCTTCGTGCGCGACGCGGCGCGGCCCGGCACGCGCACCCGCCTCGAGCTGAGCTCCCTGCTGGAAAGCCTGTGCGACGAAATGGCCGAGACCGGAGCGGACACCGACTGCGAGGGCCGCGGTGAAAAGGTCGTGATCGAAGGCGACCCGATCGCGCTCCGGCGGATGTTCACGAACTTGTTGGAAAACGCCGTGAAGTACGGCGTCCGTGCTCGCGCCCGCGTCTGCTGCGAACACGAGCATGCGGTGGTGGAGATCGCCGACGACGGCCCGGGGATCGCGCCCTCCGAGATGGAGCACGTCTTCGAGCCCTTCTACCGCGTCGAGCCCTCTCGCAGCCGCAAGACAGGGGGCATTGGGCTGGGCCTCGCCCTCGTCCGCTCGATCGCCCGAAGCCACGGCGGGGACGTTCTGCTGATGAATCGATCAGGCGGCGGGCTCACCGTCCGGGTGCTGCTGCCGATGCCGTCCTAATCCGGCCAAGCTTCTGATCAACAAATGCGTGCGTGAACGTACGCAACCTCTGCTGCGTTTCGTTGGTTAGCCTGACCGCAACCGAAGCGAGACGCCATGTCCGAGCCGGCGACAATTCATCAGCCAGCCTCGCCCGGAGACGGAATGCGAGGTCCCCTCGCCGCCCGCCACGGCGCGGCCGTCAGACGACCACGGACCGCACGCCGGCGCTTCGCTCGACCCGCCCATGTCGTCGCCGGATAGGAGAGTAGAGCCCAAATGCCCAACGTCGAAACCGGTAAGCCGCGAGCCCGCAGGGGCTTCGCAGCCATGAACCCCGAACGCCGTCGCGAGATCGCCCGCAAGGGCGGAGCCTCGGTGCCCGGCGAGAAGCGCAGCTTCGCCAAGGATCGCGACCTGGCCGCGTCCGCCGGCCGCAAGGGCGGCGAGGCGAGCCGCGGCGGCGGCCGTTCCCGGGGCCGCGAGCCCTAGGCGGCTTCCAGAAGGGCCAGCGCGAAGGCGGGGTGGGCGTTCACCCACCACCGCTTTGGCCGCCATCCTGCGCGCTCGGCCAGCCGCCCCAGCCCGTCGACCGTGAATTTGTAGGAATTCTCGGTGTGCAGCGTTTCGCCCCTGGCGAAACGGAAGCCCCGCCCGGCGACCTTCACCACCTGGTCGCGCAGGCTCTCCAGGTGCATCTCGATCCGGCTTTCCTCGGCGTTCCAGCGCGCGCGGTGCGCGAAGCCGTCGAGATCGAAGTCGCCGCCGAGTTCGCGGTTGATACGCACGAGCAGGTTCTTGTTGAAGGCCGCGGTCACGCCCTCTGGGTCGTCGTAGGCCGCCAGGAGTTCCGCCTCCGGCTTCACCAGGTCTACGCCCACCAGGAACTGGCCGTTCTCGCCTAGGAGCGTGCGAGCCCGCGCCAGGAAGGCCTCCGCCTCGGGCGGCGTGAAATTCCCCAGCGTCGATCCTGGGAAGAAGCCGAACGCCGGCCGGCTCGCAAGGGTCTCGGGCAGGCGCAGGGCGGCGGTGAAATCCTCCGCGATCGGCGTCACTTCCAGCGCCGGATAGTCGCGGCCGATCGCCCGCGCGGCCGCCTCCAGCGCCTTTCGGCTGATGTCGATCGGCGCATAGGCCCCGATCTGCGGCGCGGCGTCGAGCACGATGCGGGTCTTGAGGCTGGCCCCGCTGCCGAACTCCACCAGAACCGCGCCCTCAGGCGCGCATGCGGCGATCTCCGCGGCCGCTCCGCGCAGCAGGCCAAGCTCCGTGCGGGTCGGATAGTAGGGCTCCAGCTCACAGATGGCCTCGAACAAGCGCGAGCCTTCGGCGTCGTAGAAGTACTTGGGCGAGAGCGACTTCTGGGGCTTGGACAGGCCCTCCAGCACATCGTCCAGGAAGCCGGATGCGCCGACGCCCGCTCCGTCCATCGCCAGGCGCACGCCGGAAAACATCCAGCGCTGATGCGGGTAGAAGAAATTCCGGTAGCTCGGCCGCAGATGGCCCGGCGGCGTCACGCAGGCGCCGCCGCGCAGCACCTGCTGCCCGGCCATGAACTTCCCATTGTACTCGCCGACCGCACCGGCCGCGGTCCGGAAGCCGGGATAGGGCTCGTAGGCGCTGCGGGTCCACTCCCACAGGTCGCCCCACATCTGCCGAAGGCCATCCCCCGGCGGCGCCGGCAGCGCCTCGATCCGTCCCGTCCCGTAGAAGTGGCCGCTCGCGGGCGCCCACGCCGAGGCGTGCTCCCATTCCGCCTCGGTCGGCAGGCGAGCCCCCGCCCAGGCCGCGAAGGCGTCCGCCTCGTAGAAGCTGACGTGGCTGACCGGGGCGGCCGGTTCGATGGGGCGCAGTCCGTGCAGCGTCATGGCCATCCAGCGGCCGTCCGCCTGCTCCCAGTATTGCGGCGCGCGCCAGCCCTCCGCCTGGACCCTCGCCCAGCCGTCGGAGAGCCACAGCTCGGGCCGCCGGTATCCGCCGTCCTCCATGAAGGTCAGCCACTCGGCGTTGGCGACGAGCCGGTCCGCCAGCCGGAAGGGCTCCAGCCAGACCCGGTGCCGCGGCGTCTCGTTGTCGAAGGCGAAGCCCTCGCCGGCGTGGCCGATGTCCACGAGGCCGCCGTCGAAATCGATGAACCGCAGCGCTTGCGGCGGCGCGGCGTCGGGCCGGCAGCGAGGCGGCGCGAAGGCCGGCTTGAGCGGCGAGCACGCGAACAGATGCAGGATGTCCATCAGCATCAGCTCCTGATGCTGCTCCTCATGCGCCAGGCCCAGCTCCAGGAGGACGTCGAGGTCCGGATCGGGCGACGCCAGAAGCCGGGCCATGCCGGCGTCCACGTGCGCGCGGTAGGCGAGCACGTCGTCCACCGACGGCCGGGTCAGGAGGCCGCGCTGCGGCCGCGGCTGCCGCTCGCCGAGCGCCTCGTAATAGGAATTGAACAGATATCCGAAGCGCGGGTCGAATGGCCGGTAGCCGGCGAGCCTAGGCGCCAGCAGGAAGGTCTCGAAGAACCAGCTGGTGTGCGCCAGATGCCACTTCGTCGGGCTGGCGTCGGGCATCGACTGAGCCGTCTGGTCCTCGGGCGTGAGGCTGCGGGTCAGCGCCACGCTCGCTTGGCGCACGGCCCGGTAGCGCTGCAGGGGCGAGGTCGAACTGCGGGCGAACGCGGGCGTTTGTTGGCCCGCCGCCGTCTGCTCCGGCTGCGTCATCAGCTGCTCCTCACCCCGGCCCGGCCGCGCCCGCGCGCGCGGTTGCTGAAGAGCCAGCCCCGCGCCAACGCCCGCCCATGACTGAAGTTCCGGAACATTGGGTCGAACTTGCCCCGGCGCAAGCCGGAACGGATGGGATGGGCTCGCGTTGATCGGGCGCCGAACAAGCAAGTTAACGGGCCCGTCACCCGGGCAGATCGAGGGCGCCATGACCGCGACGTCCAGTTGGCGGGACGAAGTTGTCGCACTTATTCCAGCGTTGCGGGCGTTCGCTTGGTCTCTGAGCCACAACGGGTCCGACGCCGACGACCTGGTGCAGGACACCCTGATCAAGGCCTGGACGAACCGCGAAAAGTTCGAGCCCGGCACCAACCTGAGGGCTTGGCTCTTCACCATCCTTCGGAACACCTACTACACGAACGTGCTGCGCCGCCGGCGCGAGGTGCGCGACGAACAGGGCGAATACGCCGGGACGCTCAAGGCGGCCCCGACCCAGGACTGGAGCGTGGCGATGCGCTCGCTGCAGATCGCCTTGCAGCAGCTGCCGGACGAACATCGCGAGGCTTTGATCCTCGTCGGCGCCGCGGGCCTTTCCTACGAGGAGGCCGCCGACATCTGCGGCTGCGCGCTCGGCACCATCAAGAGCCGCGTCAACCGCGCGCGGGCGCGCCTTTTGAAGATCATGGACGCGGACGATCCGACGGACGTCATGGCGTTGGAGACCATGTCCGCGGCCGGTCGCGCCTAAGCGCCCCGGCCCTTCTCTCCGGCCCGGAACGCCGCCTCGCGTCCGGCCGTTGCTCCGCTGAGAGCAAACTTGCAAGGAGGCGAAGATGCCAAGGTGGGACGAGCCGCGCGAAGGGGCATCGCACCCTGGGCGCGATCGCTGGGAACGTGGCGACGAGCGCTCCTTCCGCCGCGGCGGCCCTGAGGCGGACGATCGCGACTACGACCGCTATTTCCGCGACCGCCACCGCGCGCTCTACGACGAGGATCGCGCAGCCTTCCAGCGCCGCTACGAAGACGCCGGCGCCGCCGGCTACGACCGCTCGCAGGGCGGTGAGCGCAATGGCGACGAGCGCCATCCCTCGCCCGAAGCCGAAAGCGTCGCCTACCACGGCCAGGAATTTGGCGTCGAAGGGCATGGCTACGGCACGGGCGAACCGGCGCCGAACCCCGGCTGGGGCTTCCAGCGCCACGACCCGGAGCGTCTGCGCAACTTCGACTTCGAGGACCCCGGCGTCGGCCAGAGCCAGGCGGGCTACGCCGCGTCGTCGCGCTCGGCCCACGCGCACCAGTTCGACCCCGATTATGTACGCTGGCGCGAGGAACAGCTGCGCAATCACGAGCGCGCCTACGAGGCCTGGCGGCGCGATCAGCACCGCCAGTACGACGAGGAGTACCGACAGTTTCGCAGCGAGCGGCGGCGCCGCCTCGGCGAGGAGGATCGCTGATCCGCCCTCGCGCGGCGGTGGCCTCAGGCCGCCTTCAGCCCCTCCAGCCGCCCGGAGAGGTCCTGCACCCAGATCTCGACGTCGCGCCCCGCCTGCTTGGCCTTGTGCGCCAGCCTGAGCGCGGCCTCTTCGGCATCCACCCGGTAGGCGTATCGTCCCCATCGCTCCTTCTCGCCCAGGATACGCCAGCCATCCGAATAACGGACGACGACCAGGCGGAGGGCGGCGGAGGCGGGCATCGGAAGTGGTCTCCTAGACGACGAGAAGCGCGGCGAGGGCCGCGGCGGAAGACGAACACGGCTCCTGAAATCGGGTTCCCACACAGAGCCGTGTGTCTCGACGGGGCAATGATCTGGTCGAAAAGCAGACATCCGCCATGTCGCCGACAGCGTGCTGCGCGGCGTTCGCGCCTTGTGAACGTGAAAGCGCGTCGCCGACTGGCGACGCCGAACGGCCTAGTGTCTCATGGACAGGCGATCAGGCCCGCTCTCGGCGGCCCTTCCTTCGCCTGACAGGCGAACGGCCTCCTGCCGCAGGCGGGCGGCTTGCTGACGAAGCTTTCGCTTGTCAGGCTCATAGCTGACGAGCGCGGCGAGTCGTTCCGCCGTCTCCGCTTCAACCAACAATTGTTGAACCTTCATAGAGCCGCTAACCCCCCGCGTCGCGGGAGGTTCCTCAGATGGCGGCCTCGTCGCACTGGAGAATCGCGATCCGGCTGGCGCCCAGCCAAAGCTCGACCGTCGGCGTTCCCTCGTCGCACATGGCGTGCGCGAGCTTCCGCGCCTCGGCGTCGTCCTCGGCTGCGATCCACTCGCCCATCACGATCCGGCCGGCGGCGTTGAGCTTGTAGACCCGATAGTCGCGCACCTTAGCCATCGAGCCCCAGTCACCGAAGTCGTCGCCTCGGCCACTAAGTTGTGCGCCGCAGGCTGCGCCTCAATGCGGCACGATGAAGCTCGGCCGTGAGGCCGTTCAGCGCAGTGTCGCAACCCCAGCTTCGTTCAGACCTCTCCCCGGGTGAACACCTTCGTAGCTTCGACGGCTAGGCCGCGCGTTCGGGCTCGACCGCATCGGCGGGAGCGGGCGCGGGGGCGCGGGGTTCCAGCGCCGCCCTTTGCCGTGGAATCATCAGCGCGAAGATCAGGCTCGCCAGGCAGCAGGCCGCCATGAAGGTGAACGTCGTCAGGTAGGCGCTTTTGTCGGGGAACTTCAGGCCCTCGCTATTCGCGATCGAGGAGGTCGCCAGGCAAAGGGCGATCACCTGCGCGCCCACAGCGCCGGCGAGGGATCGCAGCATCGAAGTCAGTCCGGTCGCCTCGCTGATGCGCTCCGGCGGGGCGGCGGCGATGATTAGCCCTGGCGCGCTGCCGAAAGCGACCGTCGCCGCCGGTGCGATCAGCAGGATGCACACGGCCGCGACGAACGCCGCCGAGTCGTGGAAGAAGATGAGCGAGGTGTAGGCCAGGAGGTTGCAGGCGGCGGCGAAGATGATCGCTGGGCGCATCGAGTGGCGCCGTGCGAAAAGGCCCGAGCCGATTCCTGCAAGGGCGGAGGTCGCGTTGGCGGGGAGCTGGAGCATCCCCGCCATGATCGCGCTGATCCCGAAACCGACCCCGGTCCAGAGCGGCTGCTGCAGCAGCGGCAGGATCACCAGCGGATATATCATCGGCGCCATCGCCGTGAGGACGATGGTCGCGTTGGTGATGGCGATGGTCGGGTTGCGCAGGAGGCGCACCTCGATCAGCGGATTTGTCTGCCGAAGCTCGTAGAACACCCAGCCGGCGAGGCTCAAGACGCCGAAGGCGAGCAGGCCCAGGACGACGGGCGAGCCCCAGCCCAGCGACTTGCCATAGGTGATCGCGAGCAGCAGGGCGCTGATCGGGAAGATGAAAAGGGCGCCGGGCAGATCCACCCGTTCGGGCTTCGGCGGAACCTCGCCTTTAGGCAGGTAGCGCGCGGCGACGATCAACATCACGAAGGCGACCGACGCGCTGACCGTGAAGATGTGCTGCCACCGCCCGCTGTCGACGATCGCGCCGCCCAGGACGGACCCCACCCCGTAGCTCAGGGCGAAGGTCCCGCCCAGGATGCCGACGCCGAGGTTGACGTCGCGGCTGTCCTTGGCGTTCTCCCGCAGGATTCCGAAGGCCAGCGGCAGGATGGCGAAGGTGGCGCCCTGCAGCGCGCGGCCGAGGATGATCACGTTGAGGTTCGTCGCCAAGGCGCTGATCGTCGAGCCGACGACGGCGACGCCAAGCATCAGCAGCAGCATCCGCCGGCGCCCGTAGAGATCGCCCAACCGGCTGAACAGCGCAGAACTCAACGCCGAGGCGAGCAGATAGCCCGTGAACAGCCAGCCGACGTGGGTCGGATCGCTGTAAATGCCGTATAGCTTCGAGAGCGCGGGGTAGATCATGCTGCTCTCGAGCGCGTTGACGAACTCGATGGTGGCCAGCAGGGCGAGCAGCGCCCGGAAGCTCAGAGCGGGACGGTCGGAACGCGCAGAGACAACAGGCATGGTGGAATAAGAACGGCAATTTGCGCCAGCGATAGATTACCTTTTTGCAATGGAGTGAATGCGCCAGCGCATCGGGCGTCGCGAACGTCTCAGAAGGGTCCGAACTCAGACGTTGGAACTGCTCCCGAAGGCCGCCCAACGCATGACGCTGGAAAAGCGTTGGTAGGCCGGCTGGGATTCGAACCCAGGACCATTCGATTAAAAGTCGAATGCTCTACCTCTGAGCTACCGGCCCGCATCATCCGCGGGGATCCCGGCGGCGAAGCGGCGCGGACCTTAGGCGCCCGACCCCTTCGGCGCAAGCGGTGTCGGCCTTCTCGCCGCCACAAGCCAGGCTAGACTTGTGCAATGATGCGTCGAATCCTCGTTCCGCCCCTGCTCTGCCTTGGCCTCGTTGCGGCGGCGTGCACCACCACCCGCTCCGACGGCACGGAGAAGATCCAGACCACCGACGAGGCCAAGCGGGAGAACGTGGAGGGCGCGATGTCGGCGCCGCTGCGGGACCTGAACGTGCTCCGGACCAAGATCCCGGAGGTGCTGCTGCAGGCGATGGCCGACCCATACGAGCGGCCGTCACGCGGCCTGCGGGTGACGAAGGCCAGCCAATGCGCCCAGCTCGCAGCCCTCGTGGCGCCGCTGAATGAGGCGCTCGGCGACGACCTGGACCTGCCGCCGCAGGAAAGCGGCGTGGACACCCGCGGCACGACGCTCGGCCTGGTGGCCAGCGCCGCCTCGGACGTCATCCCGTTCCGCGGCTGGGTGCGCAAGCTGACCGGGGCCGAGCGGCACGACAAGCTGGTGCAGGAGGCCATCCTCGCCGGCGCGGTGCGACGCAGCTATCTGAAGGGCCTGGGCGAGGCGCGCGGCTGCGACCCGCCGGCCACGCCCTCGCACGTGCGGGCCGGCACGCCTCCGGTGGTGCAGCACCGCGGGCCGCAGTTCCCGATCCGCCGAGCGCCGGCCGCCTCCGGCGCGACGCCCGCGTCCGCCTCCTGAGCCTCAGGACGGCTGGCGCGAACGGAACTCCGCGCGGAAGGCCTCCAGCCGGCCGGCCGCGATCGCTGCCCGCATCTGGGCCATCAGCTGCTGGAAGAAGCCGATGTTATGCCAGGAAATCAGCACCTTGCCGAGGATCTCGTCGGCGCGGACAAGGTGGTGCAGATAGGCCTTGGAATAGTCGCGGCTGGCCGGGACGTCGCTGGCAGGATCGAGCGGGCTGTCGTCGTCGGCGAAGCGGGCGTTCTTGAGGTTGATGGGCCCATCCCAGGTCCAGGCCTGGCCGTGACGCCCCGACCGCGTCGGCAGCACGCAGTCGAACATGTCCACGCCACGCCAGACCGCCTCGACAATGTCAATCGGCTTGCCGACTCCCATCAGGTAGCGCGGACGCTCGGCCGGCAGCATCGCAGGCGAGAAATCGAGCACCTCGCACATGGCCTCGTGCCCTTCGCCCACCGCCAGGCCGCCGATGGCGTAGCCGTCGAATCCGGTCTCGAGCAGGCGGTCGGCGGACTCCCGGCGCAGCATCTCGGAGAGGCCGCCCTGCTGGATGCCGAACAGAGCCTGGGCCTCGCGCGCGCCGAACCGGGCTTTGCAGCGGCCGGCCCAGCGGGCGGAGCGGCGCATGGCCTCGGCCGCCCGGCCCTCCTCCGCCGGCAGGGCGACGAGTTCATCGAGCTGCATGACGATGTCGGCGCCCAGGAGATCGGCTTGGATCTCCATCGAACGCTCCGGCGAAAGCGCGTGGCGCGAGCCGTCGATATGGCTCTGAAAGGCGACTCCGTCCTCGGTGACCTTGGCGATCTTCGACAGCGACATGACCTGGAACCCGCCGGAGTCGGTCAGGATCGGCTTCTCCCAGCGCATGAAGCGATGCAGCCCGCCCAGCCTCGCCACGCGCTCGGCCGTCGGGCGCAGCATCAGGTGATAGGTGTTGCCCAGGATGATGTCGGCGCCGGTCGCCAGCACCTGGTCGACCGTCATCGCCTTCACGGTTCCGGCGGTGCCCACCGGCATGAAGGCCGGCGTGCGGATCTCGCCGCGCGAGGTCGCCAGCACGCCGGTCCGGGCGCGGCCGTCCGTGGCGGTAATGGTGAAGGGAAAGGCGACCATCAGCGATCCGCCCGCCACAGCAGGCTGGCGTCGCCGTAGGAATAGAAACGGTAGCCGTTCTCGATGGCGTGGGCGTAGGCGCCGCGCATGGTCTCCAGGCCGGCGAAGGCCGCGACGAGCATGAACAGCGTCGACTTCGGCAGGTGGAAGTTGGTCATCAGTCCGTCGGCCGCGCGGAAGCGGTAGCCCGGCGTGATGAAGATGGCGGTCTCGCCGACGAACCGCCGCACCTCACCCGTTTCGGTGGTCGCCGATTCCAGCAACCGAAGCGAAGTGGTGCCGACGCAGACGATCCGCCCGCCGGCCGCGCGGACGGCGTTCAGCCGCTCGGCAGTCCGCGCGTCCACCTCGCCCCATTCGGCGTGCATGCGGTGCTCGGAGAGATCCTCGGCCTTGACCGGCAGGAAGGTGCCCGCGCCCACGTGCAGGGTGACGAAGGCGGTCGACACGCCCGCGGCCTCCAGCCGCTGGAAGAGCTCCGGCGTGAAATGCAGACCCGCGGTCGGCGCGGCGACCGAGCCGTCCTCCTCGGCGTAGACGGTCTGATAGTCCGCGCGGTCCCGGTCGTCCTCGGGTCGACGCGCGGCGATGTAGGGCGGAAGCGGCATGGCGCCGCGCTCGGCGATGGCGGCGTCCAGGTCCGGGCCGGCTAGGTCGAAGGCGAGCGTCACCTCGCCGCCCTCCCCCTTCGCCCGCACTGTGGCGTCGAGCGCGCCCAGCAGGCACGCCCGGTCGGAGGCCTCGCCAAAAGCGACGCGGTCGCCTTCCGCCAGCCGCTTGCCCGGCCGCATGAAGGCGGTCCAGAGGTGGGGTCCCAGCCGGCGGTGCAGGGTGGCCTCGACCCGGACCACGCTGTCGGCGCGGCGGCGGACACCGCTCAGCCGGGCCGGGATCACGCGGGTGTCGTTGAGCACCAGCATGTCCCCGGCGCGCAGCGCGCCCGGCAGATCGCGCACCGTCGCGTCCCGCAGCGCGCCGCCGGTCTCGACGACGAGCAGCCGCGCGGCGTCGCGCGGGGTCGCCGGGCGAAGGGCGATATGGTCCTCGGGGAGGTTGAAGTCGAAGTCGGCAAGTTGCATCGATCCGCGCCTGAGGCCACGAGCGGCGCGGCGCGTCAAGCGGCGGCGGACCCGCTGCGCGGACCTGGGCGCGATGAGAGTATGGGAATTATCAGCTTGCGAACCTCGGCGACGGCGCCCAAGAGCCTCCCTGGCATGCGGACGCTGCGGATCGCACTCAACTTGTTGCTGTGGCCGCCGGCCTTCCTGACCGCCCTGCTGTGCGCCGGCGCCGGGCTGGCGGCGCAATGGGGCCGCATCAGCCTGCGCCTGGACGTGCTGAGCCACTTCGCGCCGATCTGGCTTCTCGGCGCCTCGGCGGCGCTGGCCACGGCGATCCTGTTCCGCGGGTGGCGGCGGTGGGGCCTGACCGCCGTCGGGCTGGTCGGGGTGCTGGCGTGCGCCAGCCTCGTCACGCCGGAATTCGTGCGCCCGGCCGGCCCGCGTGCGCCTGCAGGTTCGCCGGGCCAGATCAAGGTGGTCCAGTTCAACGTCTGGCACGACAACTACGATCAGGCCGCCGTGCTCGCGTGGCTGGACCGCGAACAGCCGGACATCGCCGTGATCGCGGAAAACTTCGGCGGCTTCAGCACGGCGCTCGCCAGGCATGGCGGCTGGTCGGCGGCTTGTGCGCGTTGCGACGTGGCCATCCTGTCACGCAAGCCGGCGGTCAGATGGGCGATGGGCGGCCGCATTCCCGGCGGCCCTCCGGCCCCGCTGACCCGCGCCACCTTCCGCGACGCGCACGGCGAGTTCGAGGTCATCGGCGTCCACAACGCCTGGCCGACCGATGCTGACCAGGCGTTCCAGGAACGCCGGCTCGCCGAGTTGATCGCCACGCGCCCGCGCGGGCGGCTGATCGTGACGGGCGACTTCAACTCCGCCCCCTGGGCGTTCCAGCGCCGCCGCTGGGACAAGGCCTTCGGCCTGATCCGGCGCGATCGGGCCATCCCGACCTGGCCGGCGCGCAACTATCCGGGCGAACACCGGTTCACCCTCCCCTTCCTGCCGATCGACCACGTCTACGCAGGGCCGGGCTGGGCGACGGTCAGCGTCCGGCGCGGGCCGCGGCTGAGCTCGGACCACTATCCGATCATCCTCACCCTAGCGCCTGTCGCGCCGCGCTGAGCGCGGCCTCCAGCGTCTTGCGCCGGCCGGCGTGGCTTCGGGCGAGCGCGGCCTCACGCCGCTCGAGTTCCGTGCGCTCTCGGGCGATGTCGGCCGCAGCCTTCTCGTGTGCGGCGTCGAGCTCGGCGATCCGCCGCTCCAGGTCGGCCACCTTCTTGAGCGCGGTTTTGGAGGGCGCCTTGGGCTTGGGCGCGGCCTTGGCGGGTTTTAGCTTGGCCAACTCGCCCCGCGTTCCGGCCGGACGACGCAAAACCTCGCCGGGCTTCGCCGTGGCCGACGCCACGAGATCGGCGTCGGCCGTCTCGTGGGCAAGGCCGGTCTTGAAGACGTCCTGATGAACGCCCCAGGCGGCCAACGCCTTGGCCTTCGAGGTCGTCGCAACGACGAAGTCCGTCAGGCCGTCCGAGGTGACGAAGACCTTCAGGCGCGGGGGCAAGGTCCGAAGCTCCAGTGCATGCGCACGGGAGAACGCGCGAAGTCGCGTCCTTCTCCCCTCGCAAGGGGAGAAGATCACGTCGTTACGGCAGCAGGTCGCCGGCGTTGTCGACGTCGGCGGCCACCTTCGCGCTGACGATCTTGCCGGGCGCGCCGGGCGGCTCGCCCTTGGGCAGGGCGTCGACGTGCTCCATCCCCGAGACCACCTCGCCCCACACCGTGTACTGGCGATCGAGGAAGGTAGCGTCGTCGAAGCAGATGAAGAACTGGCTGTTGGCCGAGTTGGGGTTCGGCGTGCGGGCCATCGAGCAGACGCCGCGCACGTGCGGCGCGTCGGAGAACTCGGCGGTGAGGTTCGGCTTGCTGGAGCCGCCGGAGCCGGTTCCGGTCGGATCGCCGCCCTGGGCCATGAAGCCCGGGATCACCCGGTGGAAGACCACGCCGTCATAGAAGCCCTCGCGCGCCAGCTCCTTGATGCGCGCGACGTGGTTCGGCGCCACGTCGGGACGTAGCTTGATCACCACCGGCCCGCTCTGCAGCGTCAGGATCAGGAAGTTCTCGGGATCTTGGGCCATCATTTCACCTCTGCAGGAATGCTGACGTCGCAAGCGGGAAACTTGCCCCCGCTCGCCGCCACGCGCGCCACCTCGGCTTTGAACCAGGGGCTGTTTGGATCGATCACCTTTACTTTCGGACGCTCCGCCGCCGGCAAATCGGCGAGCAGGCGCACGCGTTCCATCCGATCCTGCGGATCGGCCACCGGCTCTCCGGTCTTGATCGCCTTGACGACGTCCTGGCCGGCGATCACGCGCCCGAAGGCGGTGTATCTCTTTTCGAGCGTCGGATAGGCCTCGCGCATCAGGAAGAACTGGCTGTTCGCCGAGTTGGGTTCGCCCGCGCGAGCGGCGCCCAGCACGCCTTGACAGAACTGGGGCCAGGCCGCGACCTTTCCGTCGGCCATGAGCGGGGCCAGCATCATGCTCTGGCTCGACACCGGCAAGGTCTTGATGAAGCCGTACTCCAGGGCGCCGTCGTCCTTGGCCGTCGTGAACGGCGTGTCGGGCCCGCGGCGCAAGATGAATTCCGCGGGCAGGTCCGGCTGGGTGGAGCCGCCGGTGCCGTTGTTCTGCGGATCGCCGGTCTGGGCCATGAAGTCCTCGATGACCCGGAAGAAGCTCAGGCCGTCGTAGAAGTGCTCGTGCGCCAGTTGTCGGACGCGCGCGGTGAACAGCGGCGCGACCTCCGGAACCAGTTCGGCGACGATGCGGCCCTTGTTGGTGTCGATCACCAGGACGTCGTTCGGGTCGGGCGTGCGCCAGTCGGCGGGGCCGGGCTGAGGCTGCGTCGCGGGATTCGTCTGGGGGGGCGCAGCCTGAGCGGCGAACGACAGAAGCGCGAGCGCCGCGGCGGCGCCCGCCAGTAGGGCGGATCTCATGGCGCTACTCGTATCGGGGGCGGCGACGTCCGGCCAGCCCGCTTGGGAAAAAGATCAGGCGCGGCCGACCTTCCTGAGCAACCGGGCGGCGACGGCGGGACTGACGAACTTGCTGACGTCTCCGCCCAGGATGGCGATCTCCTTGACCAGCTTGGAGGCGATCGCCTGGTGGCGCGGATCGGCCATGAAGAACACCGTCTCGATATCGCGGTCGAGCTGCTGGTTCATCGCCGTCATCTGGAATTCGAACTCGAAGTCGGCGACCGCGCGCAGGCCGCGCACGATGACGCTCGCGCCCACCTCGCGGGCGAAATGCATCGTCAGGCCCTCGAAGGGCTGGACGATGATCTCCGTGCCCTTGCGCAACGGCGCGATGGCCTCCTCGACGATGGCGACTCGTTCGTCGAGGCTGAACAGCGGCCCCTTGCCGGCGTTGATCGCCACGCCCAGCACCAACCGGTCCACGATCTTGGCGGCCCGCCCGATGATGTCGGTGTGACCGTTGTGGATCGGATCGAAGGTGCCCGGATAGAGCCCGATACGCTTCATGTCGGCTTCGTCCCCCAACTCCTGCCTTCGCCTTTCGCCGCGCGCGAGCCGTCTGGCAAGACCCTTATTGCCGCAAGTTAAGCGACGGACGAAAGTCAGGCGCCGGAGGAAGCGGCTCAGGTTCCGGCCAGGTAGTCACGCGTGATCGGCGCCACTCCAACGCGTTTGGCCAGCTGGAACTGCATGACCATGTGGGTTCCGTAGCGGAAGGCGAGTTCGCCGGCCGCCAGGTAGAACTCCCACATCCGGCAAAAGCGCCCATCGTAGAGGTTCGGGATTTCGGGGTCGGCCATGAACCGCTCACGCCAGGCCCGCGTCGTTTCGGCGTAGTGCAGCCGCAGCACCTCGACGTCCGTGATCCAGAGGCCCGCGTCCTCGATCGCGGCGGCCACTTCCGACATGGCCGGCACGAAGCTCCCTGGGAAAATGTACTTTCGCGTGAAGGGGTGGGTGAGCGCGGGCGGGTTCATCCGGCCGATGGTGTGGATCACCGCCACGCCGTCGTCGGCCAGTTGCCGCTTCACGGTTTCGAAGTACCGGCGCAGGTTCGGCGCGCCGACATGCTCCAGCATGCCGACCGAAACGATGCGGTCGAAGGGCCCCTCGACGTCGCGATAGTCGGTGAACTCGAAACGGACCCGGTCGGAAAGGCCCGCCGCCTCCACCCGCTCGCGGGCCAGCTTGATCTGCTCCGTCGACAGGGTGACGCCCAGCACATTCGCGCCGTAGTCCCGGGCGAGCGTCATGGCGAGACCGCCCCAGCCGGAGCCGATGTCGAGCACCTTGTGGCCGGGCTCGAGCAGCAGCTTGGCGGCGATATGCCGCTTCTTGGCCGCCTGGGCTTCGTCCAGCGTCATGTCCGGCCGGGCGAAATAGGCGCAGGAGTACTGCATGTCGGCGTCCAGCCATCGCCGATAGAAGTCGTTGGAAAGGTCGTAGTGATGGGCGACGTTGCGGCGCGCGGCGGTCCGGTCGTTGGCTTGCTGCCACCGCCTCCCGACCATGCGTTTCGCCCGCTTGGCCCAGGAACCCCGCCCCTTGGGACCGCGCGAGCCGCTGCGGCCGACGATCTCCAACAGGTCCCAGAGCGTTCCCTGCTCGAAGACCACGTCTTCTTCCATATAGGCTTCGCCGAGACCCGTGCCGGGATCGCCGATCAGGCGGCGCAGGCCAGCGCGGCTCACCCGCACGACGACCGGCGGCCCGCTCCCGTCGCCGGCGCGAACCTCGCGCCCGCCTGGGAGCTTCACGGTCAGGTCGCCGGCCTTGACCATGCGCGCCAGTAGCGCGCCGATCGTACCCTCGCCCGCCATCTGAGCCTAGGCCTCCGCCGGCGGCTCCGCCTCGCCCTCGGGCGGCGCGTCCTCGCTGTCCTCCTCGCCATTGTCGGCGAGACGCTCGACGGAGACGACATGCTCGTCGGTGCCGGTGCGGAAGATGATCACGCCCGAGGTGTTGCGGCCGGCCATGCGAACCTGCTTCACCGGCGTGCGGATCAGCTGCCCCTGGTCGGTCACCAGCAGGATCTGGTCGGTGTCGTCCACCGGGAAGGAAGCCGTCAGCCGCCCGCCCCGCTTCGTCAGGTCCTGGGCGAGCAGGCCCTGGCCGCCGCGGCCCGTGCGCCGGAACTCGTAGGCCGAGGTGCGCTTGCCGTAGCCTTCGCTGGAGACGGTGAGGATCACCTCCTCCGCCGCCCCAAGCTGGGCGAAGCGCTCGACCGACAGCGGCGCCTCGCCGGCGACCTCTTCCTCGTCGTCGGCCACGGCCGCCTCCTCGAGTTCCTCGCCCTCGCCGCTCGTGGCGCGGCGGTTGGCGTTGGCCTGCTTCACATAGGCCGCGCGCTCCGCGGGCGTGGCTTCCACGGAGCGCAGGATGGCCATGGAGATGACACTGTCGCTGTCGGCCAGCCTTACGCCCCGCACCCCGGTGGAGTCGCGGCCGGCGAAGACGCGGACCTCGTCGACGGCGAAGCGGATGCAGCGGCCGAGCGCGGTGGTCAGCAGGATGTCGTTGTGCTGAGCGTTGCAGACGCCCACCCCGACGATGGCGTCGCCTTCGTCCAGCTTCATGGCGATCTTGCCGTTGCGCTTGATGCCGATGAAGTCGCTGAGCTTGTTGCGCCGGACGTTCCCCGAGCGGGTGGCGAACATCACGTCGTACTGGTCCCAGGTCGCCTCGTCCTCCGGCAGCGCCAGAATGGAGGTGATGCTCTCGCCAGGCTCGATCGGCAGCAGGTTGACGAAGGCCTTGCCGCGCGAGGTCGGCGTGCCCACCGGCAGGCGCCAGACCTTTAGCTGGTAGGCCTTGCCGCCGGAGGAGAAGAACAGCATCGGGGTGTGGGTGTTCGCCGAGAACACGCGAGTGACGGCGTCCTCGTCCTTGGTCTGCATGCCCGAGCGGCCCTTGCCGCCCCGATGCTGCAGCCGGTAGGTCGCCAGCGGAGTGCGTTTGACATAGCCGCCGTGGGTGACGGTGATCACCATGTCCTCCCGGGCGATAAGGTCCTCGTCCTCCATGTCCGCGTCGCCTTCGACGATCTCGGTGCGGCGGGGGACGGCGAAGTTCTCCTTCACCTCGACCAGCTCGTCGCGGACGATCGCCATGACGCGTTCGCGGGAGGCCAGGATCTCCAGATAGCCGCGGATCGCCTCGGCCAGCGTGCGCGCCTCGCCGAAGATCTCGTCGCGGCCGAGGCCGGTCAGGCGCGACAGCGTCAGCGCCAGGATCGCGCGGGCCTGCTCGTCGGTCAGGCGAATGCGGGCGCCATCTATCACCACGGTGCGCGGGTCGGCGATCAGCTCGACCAGCGGCAGCATGTCGCCGGCCGGCCAGTCGCGCGCCACCAGCCGCTCGCGGGCTTCGGTCGGGTCCTTCGACGAGCGGATGATATGGATGAACTCGTCGATGTTGGCGACGGCGATCGCCAGGCCCACCAAGACGTGGCCGCGGTCGCGCGCCTTAGAGAGCTCGAACTTGGTGCGGCGGACGACGACCTCTTCGCGGAAATCCACGAAGGCCGTGATCATCTCCCGCAGGCCCATCTGTTCGGGCCGGCCACGGTTGAGCGCCAGCATGTTGACGCCGAACGAGGTCTGCAGCGGCGTGTAGCGGTAGAGCTGGTTGAGCAGCACCTCGGCGGAGGCCTCGCGCTTCAGCTCCACGACCACGCGCATGCCCTGGCGGTCGCTCTCGTCGCGCAGGTCGGCGACGCCTTCGATCCGCTTCTCGCGCACCAGCTCGGCGATGCGCTCGACGAGGGCGGCCTTGTTCACCTGGTACGGGATCGCGGTGATGACGATGGCTTCGCGATCCTTGCGAATCTCCTCCACCGAGGCCTTGCCGCGCATCACGACTGAGCCGCGGCCGGTCATCAGCGCGTTGCGCGCGCCGGTCCGGCCGATGATCTCGCCGCCGGTCGGGAAATCGGGCGCCGGCACGATCTCCAGCAGGTCCTCGAGGCTGACCTGCGGATCGTCGACATAGGCCAGGCAAGCGTCGATCACCTCGCCCAGATTGTGCGGCGGGATGTTCGTCGCCATGCCGACGGCGATGCCGCCGGCCCCGTTCACCAGCAGATTGGGGATCCGCGAAGGCAGGACGACGGGCTCCTTCTCGGAGCCGTCGTAGTTGTCCTTGAAGTCGACCGTATCCTTGTCGAGATCCGCCAGGATCGACATGGCCGCGCGCGTCATCCGGCTTTCGGTGTAGCGCATCGCCGCCGGCGGATCGTTGTCGACCGAGCCGAAGTTGCCCTGGCCGTCGATCAGCAGCAGCCCCATCGAGAACGGCTGCGCCATCCGCACCAAGGTGTCGTAGATCGCGACGTCGCCGTGCGGGTGATACTTACCCATCACGTCGCCGACCACGCGGGCGGACTTCACATAACTGCGGTCCGGCGTGTGCCCCTGCTCGTTCATCGAGAACAGGATGCGCCTGTGAACGGGCTTGAGGCCGTCGCGAACGTCCGGCAGCGCGCGGCTGACGATCACGCTCATGGCGTAATCGAGGTAGGAGCGCTTCAGCTCATCTTCGATCGCGATAGGGGCGATGCCCCCGCGCCCGGCGTCCGGTGGGGTGGTGGTGTCGGTCAATGCTGGGATTTGCCGCTAGAATCGGACTGCTTATGTAGTGTCGTTGTTAGCATTTCGAAGGCGGACGCCACAACTCTCGCACCTGCGGGCGGGGCTCGCCTGACAGGTAGTCCGTCATGCCGCTTCAACCCGGCGAGCCCGCCCCCTGGTTTCGCGGCGCCACGCCCTCCAACCCGGAGTTCACCTTCGACAGCGTCGCGGGCCGCTACATCCTGCTGGCCTTCCTGCCGCGCGAGGACGCCGCCCGCCTCGCGGCGCTGAGGGCGCTGGCCGCCCACCGGGCGATGTTCGACGACGCGCGGCTCTCCGCCTTCGCGATCGTCGCCGAGCCGCAGACAGCCGAAAGCGCGCGCGACATGATCGGCCTGCGCTGGGTGCTGGATCTCGACGGCGCCGTGACGAGGCAATTCGACGCTCCCCCTGCATGGCTGGTGCTCGACCCGACGCTCAGGGTGCTGAAGAGCTTCGAGCTTGGCGAGGCCGAGGCTCTGTTCGCCGCCCTGGCCGCCCTGCCCCCGGTCGGCGAGCACGCCGGTGCGGCGACGCCCGCCCCGATCCTGATCGCGCCTCGCATCTTCGAGCCGGAGCTCTGCCGGCGGCTGATGACGCTGCACGGCGAAACGGCCGGCCAATTCACCGGCGTGATGCGCGACCGCGGCGATCGCACCCACTACGTCATGGCCGAATTGAAGCGTCGGCGCGATGTGGTCGTCGAGGATCCAACCCTGGTCGGCGAGATCCGCGACCGCCTCGAGGCGCGCCTGTTTCCTCAGATCGAGCGCGCCTTCAGCTTCAAGGTCACCCGGATCGAACGCTACCTGATCAGCTGCTACGCGGCCGACGACGGCGGCGTCTTCCACGCGCACCGGGACAACACGACGTTCGGCACGGCGCATCGCAAGTTCGCCGGCTCGATCAATCTCAACGACGACTTCACCGGCGGCGACCTCCGCTTCCCGGAGTTCGGCTCCACCGGATACCGGCCGCCCGTCGGCGGAGCCTGCGTGTTCGCCTGCGGCCTGCTGCACGAAGCGGTCCGCGTCACGCAGGGCGCGCGTTACGCCTTTCTGCCCTTCTTCTACGACGAAGCCGGCGAGGCGGTGCGGGCCGCCTATCTCGCCCGGGTCGGCGAATGAACGCGGCGCGGCGCGGACCGTTGTGGCGCGGTTCATCCAGATTGCTGCAGACGTGAGGCCATGAAAGCCATTCTCCCCCTCGTGCTCGGCACCGTGGCGCTCGCCGGGTCCGCCTCGGCCGTGGTCAAGGGCTCGGCCGGTTCGAGCCCGATCCAGCCTGGCTACTGGGAATCCACCAATCGCCTGCTCTCGCCCATCCAGACGACCAAGGTGGAGCGCCGCTGCATCACGCCGGCCGATGTGGAGAAGTTCATGGCTGGGCCGAGCAACCGGCACTACGACTGCACCTATCCCGACCGCCACATCGCCGGGGGCGTAATCCGGCTGGCGGGAACCTGCGTGAAGCGCAAAGGCGGCGGCCAGCCGATCAAGGTCGAGGGCGAGGGCGTCTACGCCGCCGACAGCTTCAGCATCAATGCGACCATCGCCACCGAGATCGCCGGCATCCCGCTGAGCGGCCGCGCCTCCACTGAGGCGCACCGGATCGGCGACACCTGCCCGGCGACTCCAGAAAGCTGACCGCCTTCAGCCCGCCGCGAGGTCGGCTCGCGCGAGGACGGCCCCGAGCGCGCGGCTGAGCTCCGGCAGCTCATAGGGCTTGGGCAGGATGGTGAATTCGCGCGCCACGTCCTCCGCGCTCCGGCTGTAGCCGGTCGTCAGAAGGATCGGCAGGTCCGGCCATTGCGCGCGCAGGCGGCGGGCCAGCGCCAGGCCGTCCATCTCGCCGGCCATGACGATGTCGGTGAACACGATGTCGGGCCGCTCGCCCTCGTGCAGCGCCTTCAGCGCCGCCTCGGCGCTGGAGACGACCTGCGGCCGGCTCCCGAGCTGCTCGAGCAGTCCGGCCGCCACCTCGGCGACCGCCGGGTTGTCCTCGACCACCAGAACCCGAACGCCGAGCGGCGCCTCGGCCATGGACGCGGACTCGACCTCGCCCAGCGGCTTGCGCGACCGCGGCAGGTAAAGCGTGAAGCTGGTCCCCTCCCCCAAGGTGCTGCTCACGGTCGCGCGGCCGCCCGATTGCTCGACGAAGCCATAGACCTGCGACAGGCCGAGGCCCGTTCCCCGGTTCACGTCCTTGGTGGTGAAGAAGGGCTCGAAGACGCGCGCGAGAATGTCCGGGGGAATGCCGACGCCGGTGTCGCGCACGATCACGGCGACGAAGTCGCCCGCCAGCTCCGCATCGACTTCGCCGGCTTCCAGCACGACGTTCTTCGCCATGATGGTCAGCGCGCCGCCCGACGGCATGGCGTCCCGCGCGTTGACGGCGAGGTTCAGCAGGGCGAGCTCGAGCTCGCCTGGATCCACTTCCACGGGCCATACGGCGTCTGGAATGTCGAAGGTGAGCGCAACCGTTCCGCCCACGCTCGCTTCCATGAGCTGCCGCAGGTTCGCCGCACGGTCGTGCAGCGACAACACCACCGGTTTCAGCCGCTGCCGACGCGCGAAGGCCAGCAGCTGGCGCGTCAGGTCCTGGCCGCGGTGGGTTGAGAGTTCGATCGCGTCCAGCGCCCGCAGCGCCCGCGGATCATCGGCCAGCTTCTTGCGCAGCAGCTGCGCCTGGCCGCCGATCACCATCAGCAGGTTGTTGAAATCATGCGCGACGCCGCCGGTGAGCTGGCCGATGGCTTCCATCTTCTGCGCCTGCGCCAGCCGATCGTGCGCCTTGCGCAGCTCGATCTGCGCGTTGCGCCGCTCGGTGATGTCGCGTGTGATCTTCGCAAAGCCTACGATCTGGCCGGCCTCGTCGCGGATCGCGTCGATCACCACATTGGCCCAGAAGAGGCCGCCGTCCTTGCGCACCCGCCAAGCCTCGGCCTCGTAGCGGCCTAGCTCGGCCGCGGTCTTCAACGCCAGGGCCGGGATCCCGGCGGCCTTTTCCTCGTCCGTGTAGAAGCGGCTCATGTGCTCGCCGACGATCTCACGGGCCGTGTAGCCCTTGATGTGTTCGGCGCCGGCGTTCCAGTTGGTGATCACTCCATTGGGGTCGAGCATGATGAGGGCGTAGTCGACCACGCCGGCCACCAGCATGCGGAACTGGCGCTCGCTCTGCGCCAGGGCTTCCTGGACAGCCTTCCGCTCGGAAATGTCACGCGTGATCTTGGCGAAGCCGATGTGCCGTCCGTCGTCGTCGTAAATGGCGTCGATCACGACCGAGGCCCAGAACCGGCTGCCGTCCTTGCGGACGCGCCAGCCTTCGGCCTCCCAGCGCCCCTCGCGGCGCGCCTGTTCCAGGGCCTGCTGCGGCACGCCGCGGTCGCGATCCTCGTCGGTGTAGAAGGCGCTGAAGTGCCGTCCGACGATCTCCTCGGACTTGTAGCCCTTGGCCCGCTCCGCGCCACGGTTCCAGTTCACCACCAGGCCGTTCACGTCGAGCATGTAGATGGCGTAGTCCACCACCCCTTCGACCAGGTATCGGAACCGGCGCTCGCTCTCCAGCAGCTCCTGGTGAGCGGCGCGCTGCTCGGTCATGTCGCGCGTGATCTTGGCGAAGCCTAGCAGGTCTCCTTCGGCGTTGCGGATGGCGTGCGCCGAAGCCAGCGCCCAGTACCGGCTGCCGTCCTTTCTCACGCGCCAGCCTTCGCTCGTGGCGCGGCCTTCGGCGCGGGCGCGCGCCAGGATCTGCTCAGGCACGCCGGCGGCCTGATCCTCGGGCGTGAAGAAACGGCGGAAGTTCCTTCCTTGGATCTCGTCGGCCCGCCAGCCCTTGATCCGGGCGGCCGCCGGGTTCGCGCTCATCACCAGTCCCTGCGGGTCAAGCATGTAGATGGCGAAGTCGCCGACCGCTTCCACCAGTTGCCGGTACGTCGGATTAGGCGGCCCTCGCGTCAATGCGCCTCCGGCGCCCGAACGCCGCCTTCTTCTTCGCCAGGCCGGCGACTCTCACTCGAACTGCACCGCACCGACCACGGCCCCCCCGGTTTAATTGGAGCTGAACGGCCAAGTTGTGGCCGCGTTCCAAGCCGATCCGTTCGAATCCAATCCATTGCGCGACAAGGCGTTTTGGCGCCCGGGCGTCAAGCACGACGGAAACGCTGCGACAGTCCTGCGGCGCAAATGGCGGAGGCTAACCCGCGACGCCGATCATGTTGCGCACGACCGGGTAGATCTGGCTGCGCCACTTTCCGCCGCTGAAGACCCCGTAGTGGCCGACGCCCGGTTGCAGATGGTGACGCTTGCGGTTCGCATAGACGCTGCTGCAGAGGGTGTGCGCCGCCATGGTCTGACCGACCGAACAGATGTCGTCGCGTTCGCCCTCCACCGTCAGCAAGGCCGTGCGGCGGATCGCCCGCGGGTCGACGCGGCGATTGCGCCAGACGAGTTCGCCCTTGGCCAGCAGGTGCTGCTGGAACACGCGGGCCACGGTCTCCAGGTAGAATTCGGCAGTGAGGTCCAGGACCGCGAAATACTCGTCGTAGAAGACCTTCAGACGTTCTGCCTCGCCCTGCCGGCCTACGGCCAGGTGCGTGAACATGTCCACGTGGGAGTCCACGTGGCGGTTCAGGTTCATCATCATGAAGGCGGTGAGCTGGACGAATCCCGGATAGACCCGACGCCCCGCTCCGGCGAAGCGCGGGGGAACCGTGTCGACCAGCGACTTCTCGAACCATTCGATCGGCCGCGTTTCGGCCAGCTGATTGACCTTGGTCGGATTGACGCGCACGTCGACCGGTCCGGCCATCAAGGTCATGCTGAGCGGCGTGGCGGGGTTGTCGTCCTCGGCCATGACCGCCACGGCCGCCAGCGCGTGGGCGCAGGGCTGACAGACCGACAGCAGGTGCGATCCCGGCCCCATGACCTCCAGGAAATTGATCACGTGCTCGACGTATTCGTCGAAGCCGAAAGTCCCCGCCTCGAGCGGCACGTCGCGGGCGTTGCGCCAGTCGGTGATATAGACGTCGTGCTCGGCCAGAAGCGTCTGGACCGTGTCGCGCAGCAAGGTGGCGAAATGGCCTGACAGGGGCGCGACCACCAGGATGCGCGGTTGCTCCTCCGCCCCTTCCTTTCGGAAGCGCACGAGATCGCCGAAGGGGGTCGAGCTCACGACCTCTTCGATCACCGGATGCTCGCCGGCGGCCGTCGCAATCGAATCGAAGCCATAGGCCGGCCGGTGGTGGCTCAGGCTCAAGCGGCTCAGCAATTCCAGCCCGGCCGAGGCCTGGGCGACAGCCGGCAGCTGCTTCAGCCACGCCGGGCCGAGGCTCAGCGCTCCATTCGCAAGGCCGGCCGCCAACCGAAACGGCGCCAGAAGATCGCTTTGGGCTTGATAGGCCCTGTAATGCATGGACGCGCCCCTCCGGCGGCCTGTTCAATTTCAGCTCTGGATGCTTCGCTGTGCGAAAGGCGTGCCGCGTTCCGGACGTCCGCGCCGGCCGATGGCTCGCTCGAAGGCGCCGTTTGTCGCAAACCGCCCGCAAAATAGGCGCCAAGCGGCGGGGGCCAGGGCCTGCGCGCGGCGGCCACGACCAGGGACCGCGACGCCACTACGCTCAGGGTCAGGAGGAACTTCGCCGCATGCCGCCCGCGTCGCTCACCATTTCGAGCCGCAACTATTCGTCCTGGTCGCTGCGGGGCTGGTTGCTCTGCCGGTTCGCGGGACTGGAGTTCGAGACGGTGAAGCTGTCGGTGGACGACGCCGAAGCGCGCGCCGAGCTTCTGCTGCTCTCGCCGTCCTTTCTGACGCCCTGCCTCACCTACGACGGGGTGAAGGTCTGGGACACCCTGGCGATCGCGGAGTTCCTGCACGAGACGCTTCCGGAAGCGTCGCTGTTTCCCAAGGCGTGGAAAGCGCGCGCGCTTTGCCGGTCGATCTGCGGCGAGATGCACTCCGGCTTCGCCAATCTGCGCGCCGCCCTGCCGATGAACCTCAAGGCCCGCCACCCTGGCTTCCGCGTCTGGGCGGGCGCGCAATCGGACATCGACCGGATCACCGCGATCTGGCGCGACGCGCTCGGCCGTTCGGGCGGGCCCTTCCTGTTCGGCGAGCTCTCGGCGGCCGACGCCATGTACGCGCCCGTGTGCACCCGCTTCGCCACCTATGACGTGCGTCTGGACCCGGTCAGCGAGGCCTACTGCGACCGCATCCTCGCCCTGCCGGACATGAAGGCGTGGAAGCAGGAGGCCCTGGCGGAGCCTGACGAGGTGGAAGAGCTCGACGCGGAGTTTTGAGCCGCCTAGAAGGGCCACGTGAATTGTCGGATCTTGCGGAAAATCAAGGGCGATCGCTGCGCTTAGGCGTATGATGGGCCATGGGTGAGATCAAACGGATCGAGATGATCCGCCGCCACATCGCGGAAGGTGAAAAGCACGTCGCCGCGCAGCGCACCATCGTCCTTAGGCTCCGCGAGCTCGGCGCCGACACCGGCCTCGCGGAAGACCTGCTTGAGGAGTTCGAGCCGACCCTGGCCGAACACCAGCGCCACCTGAACCAAGCCCTCCACGCCGGCGATTAAATTCCGATCCGGCGCGGTGACAGAACGCCGTCTTCGGTGCAACCATCCCGCCCGGAAAGGTCCCGCCCTCAATCGCGGCGTCCTAGAAGAACGAAGGGCAGGAGATGTTCGAAACCGCCATGACGGCTGGATATCCGGTCGCGGTGATCACCGGCGCGTGCGGCGGGATGGGAAGGGCCTGCGCCCGCGTGTTCGCCCGCAGCCGGCGGCTGATCCTGACGGACGTGCACCCGGAGCGGCTGGCGTCGCTCGCCGCCGAGATCACAGACGACGGCGGGGCGGTGCTGGCCCAGGTCGCCGGCGACATCTCCAAACCGGCCACGATCCAGGGCGTCGTCGATGCGATCGCCCAGGCGGGCGAGCTCACCACCCTCGTCCACACCGCAGGGGTCTCGCCCGCCCTCGCCGACTGGCGAACCATCGTCGAAGTGAACCTGGGCGGGACGGTGCGCCTGCTCGACGCCGTCGAGCCGCTGCTCGCGCCCAGGGCCGCAGCCGTCCTGATCGCTTCGATCGCCGGCCATATGTTCCTACCCACGCCGGAGGTGGCCGCTGTGCTCGACACCGCCGCGGAGCCCGGGCTGGCCGACCGGCTCGAGCCTCACATCCCCAACGGTCCGCACGGGCCGAACGGACCTGCCTATGGGGCCAGCAAGGCCGGCGTCATGCGCGTGGTGGAGCAGCGCGCCAAGACCTGGAGCGAGCGCGGCGCGCGCATCGTCTCGATCTCGCCCGGCCTGATCGCCACGCCGATGGGGCTGAAGGAAGCCCGCGAGGACGAGGCCGTCAGCTCTCTCCTCGTCAAGACTCCGGCAGGGCGGTGGGGCACGGCGCTCGACATCGCGAGCGCCGCCGAGTTCCTGGCCTCCGACCGCGCCGGCTTCGTCACCGGCTGCGACCTGCGCGTGGACGGTGGTCTCATCGCGGCGTTGCACCACGGGGCGAACGCCTAGACGCCGCGGATTGTCGTAAGTGCACTGTCATCCCGATTTCGGCGCCAGCCGAAGACCGGGATGACGACCAAAGTGAGGGTGCGGACGCGCGCGACGCGCTCTAGAACGGGATTTCGTCGTCCAGGTCGGCGGAGAAGTCTTCGCGCGGGCCGGAGCTCTGCTGGCGCGGGCCCGAGGAGAAGCCGCCGCCATAGCCGCCCTCATCCCGTTCGGCGTCTCCGCCGCGGCCGTCGAGCATGGTGAGTTCGCCGCGGAACTTCTGCAGCACCACCTCGGTGGAGAACTTCTCCTGGCCCGACTGGTCGGTCCACTTGCGGGTCTGCAGCGCGCCCTCGACGTAGACCTTGGATCCCTTGCGCAGATAGTTTTCAGCCACCTTCACCAGGTTGTCGTTGAAGATCACCACCCGGTGCCATTCCGTGCGCTCGCGCCGTTCGCCCGAGCCGCGGTCGCGCCAGGTCTCCGAGGTGGCGATCCGCAGGTTGGCGACGCGGTCGCCGGAATTGAGGGTGCGGATCTCCGGGTCGGCGCCGAGATTGCCGACCAGAATGACCTTGTTGATGCTGCCCGCCATGTCGATGTCCTGAGCTTTCCGTAGTTTGCGGGCACGCGGCCCAAGCCGGCACGCTATCCGCTCACGGACACCGGCGCAAGTTAATGTTCCCGTTACGTTCTCGACACATCCACAGCCGATTTCAGGGCGCGGGCTGCGGCATCGCGCCCGGGATGGCGAGCCGCCCGTCGCCGGTCCGGACCAGGGCGATGTAGCGCGGGCCGTCCAGGCTGGTGCTGCTGAAGATCCCCGTGCGCTGGATGAAGATGAAGTTGGCCTGATAGGCGCCCAGGATCTCCTGAGCGCTGCCGCCCAGCCCCAGAAACTTGATGCGCATCGCTTCCAGGTTGGCGGCGCAGGTCTCCAGGTTCGGGGCGTTGACCAGCTTGTGGTAGACGAGCTCTCCCCCCGCCTTGAAGGTCACGTGATAGCAGACCCCCGCGTCTCCGGGCGGCCTCGTCCGCTTGCTGCATCCGGCCATGCCGAGGCTGGCGACCACACCTAGAGCGAGGGCGGGGACGAGGGTTCGCAGCGCGGGACGGGACATGGCCGCGAACCTACACGGGCGCGCCGAGCGAGGCGAGCGTCAGCCGCCGAGCGTGGGGAAGCCGCAGCCCGGCCCCTGATCCACCAGCGTGCGGAAGCTGCGATTGTCGGCGGAAATCTCCACCTTGCCCGGCGCCAGCCGCAGCGTCTGCTGGCCCCAGCGGCCATAGCTCGCCGCCCCGGCCGCCTCGCAACGTCCGGAAAACAGCGCCTGGACGCAGCCGCCCAGCGTGGTCTCGCTAGGGAGCTGGCGCCATCGGCTGTCCGCGTAGCGCCAGCAGGCCGCCAGCGGCGCCGGGCCCTGGGCGGGCGTGGGGACCGCCTGCACGACCTGCGGCGGCGGGGCGAGCGGGGTCACCTTCGCCTGCGCCGTCGGCTCGGCTGCAAGTGCGCCCGAGGCGTCGAGGCCGACGTCGAGGGCGCCCGTGGCGACGCCGTTGCGCTTTGCGCAGTCCGCCAGGCTCATCTCGCCGGCGGGCTTGCCGGCCACGAAGCAGCGCAGCGGCCGGGCGGGGTCGATCCGGCCGAGCCCGGCGCCGGCGGCGTCGATCACCAGGCCGCCTTGCGAGGCGGGCGGCTGTGAAGGCCGTTCACCGCGATGCGCGAAATTGATGGCGAAGGCGATCAGCCCGCCCGCGGCGAGCGCCGCAAGGGCGCCGAGCAGGGCGAACCGCACGCGGGGCTCGGCGAGAAGCATGCGCTCCGCTAGACCGGGCGGCCGCGGGTTTCAACTTCAAAGGCCGAACAGGCTGCTCACGTCGCTGCTGGAGGAATCCGCGCTTGAGCCGCCCGTGAGGCGATCCAGCGCCGCCTGATAGTTCGAGATCTGGTTGCTCAGATAGGCCGGGACCTTGCCCGAGGCGGCGGCCGCGGCGTTCTGGGCAGACTTCGGCGTCGCGGCGGCGACCAGGTCTTTGTAGGCCTGGCGAATGACGTCCTGGGCGGCGGACAGGACCGCCTGCGCATGGCTCACCTGGTCGGCGTCGGACAGGTTGAGATCGCTCTCCAGGCCAAGGCCGTAGAGCGTCGGTTTGCCGTCGGCCGGGCTGGTCTTGCCGGCCTTGTTGGTCTGGACGGCCCGCACGACGCCTTCGACGATTCCGAGCTCCGACAGCGCGTCCAGGTCGCCCTTCCCGGCCCCGATGGTGACCAGGGCGCTGGAATTGGCCGGCTCGATCTTCAGCTGCTTGCCGCCGTCGAGGTCGCTGGCGACCGTGACCTTCGCGGCGAACCCGGAGGCGCGGCGGATCTTCAGCGCGAGCGTTTCGAGCGTCTCGTCGGCGTCGATGGTGACCGTCTTGGCGGGCATGCCGTTGACCGCGATGGTGAACTGATCGCCCGCCCGGGCCGAGCTGACCGCGGTGATCTCGGTGGAGCCGTCCAGGCTGAGCTCGCCCGTCGGAAGCCCCAGCCGATCGAGGACGCTCGCCCCCTGCGGCGCCACGGCGATGGCGCTGGGCGCCGCGGTCTGCGATGCGCCGGTGAAACGCCGCGACCAGTCGATCGCGCCGCTGTCGGCGTCGAGGCGCGCGAGGAACCCGTCCTGGGAGCCGACGGGCGCCTGGTCCGGCAGGTCCCCGGACGAGGTCCCGGCGATCCACACCTGACCGTCGGCCATGGCCATGGCGGTGGCGCGGTCGTCGCCGGAGCCGCCGTAATAGGCGAGATGCTCGCCGGCGCCCGCGCCCAGGCCCGCGTCGATCCGGGCGACGAAGGCGTCGGTCCCGCCGGAAGCGGCGCGTGTGACGCCGCCGACCGCCAGCGTCGGATTGGCCGTCGTGCCCACGATCGCAAGCCGGCCGTCGGCGCCCATTGCGAGGCCGGTGAGGTCGCCGCCCTCGAGGTCGCCCAGGTCGCGCGTGGCGGTCTCGGTCGGCGCGCCGCTGGAAATGTCGAATCGCCGCAGGACCGCGTGACCGGATTCGACGCTGGCCACGACCAGCGCGCTCCCGTCGACGACCAGCCCCTTCGGCTTCTCCGCCCCGGAGCCGCCGAAGCTCTGGGTGAAGAGGGTCGAGACCTTGCCTGCGGCGTCTGTCCCGAACGCCTCGATGTAGCCGTCCCAGTCGCCCTGAGCCGCCGCGCCGCCCGGCATGGCCGACTTCGCCTGGCCGGCCACATAGACCGTGCCATCCGCCCCGAACGCGACCTGATTGACCTGGTCGTCCTGCCGCGCGCCGCGCCTTTGCGTCCAGAGCTCCTGGCCGTCGGCGTCGAACACCGTGACGAAACTGTCGCCCTGGCCGGCGTAGGGGCCCGTGGTCCCCGAGTTCAGCGCGCCCTCGGTCGCCCCGGCGAGAGTCCCGCCGACCGAACCGGCGATGGCGACCTTGCCGTCGGCGGACACCGCCAGGCCCAGGCCGCTCGCGGTGTCGGCGGCGCCCAGAGTCCGGGTGTAGATCAGCTTGCCGGCGGCGTCGTACTTCAGGAGCGCCACGTCCTGGTCGCCCTTGATCGACTGGCCGTTCACCGTCCCGGTCACGTCGGCGAGCATGTAGACCGAGCCGTCCGGGCCGACCGCCTGAGCGCGCACCGCCTTGATCGAGGCGTCAAGCCCCTCCGAGAAGACGCGCCCGTCGACCCAGTTCGCCTGACCGGCCGTCTGCGGCGGCGCGCTCAGCGCATCGGTGTCGGTTTGGAATTTCGCCAGCTGCTGCTGGATCGTGCTGTCGGCGGTCTTGGGATCGGCGTCGGGATCGGCCTTGCCGACCTGCTGGGCCATATAGACCGCGCCCGCTGTGGCCGGGGCGGAGAAGCTGACGGTCTCCGAGGTGCCGATGGTCACCTTCATCGCGAACTGGTCGGGATCGGCCGGAAGCGTGATGGTCTGCGCCCCCGCCTTGATCTGCTTCGGCTGGCCGGGGATGCGCTCCATACCGAAACGCGTCTCCACGCCCGCCGCGGAGAGCTGGCTATTGATGAAGTTGATGACGTTCGGAAGGCTCCGCGTCGACTCCGGCATGGCCGACAGGTCGATCGGCACGTCGAAGGTGTCGTTGACCCGCTTCACCTGGATGTTGAACTGAACGTCGCCCTCGAACGCCGGCACGGACTCTTCCGTCGAGTTCGTCAGCGGCGCGGTGACGTATTTGGTGGGAGAGTTCGGGACGCTGAGGCTGGACTTCTGCACGGAGTCCACCTTGCCGAGCGCGAGCCTCAATTTATCGAAATCGGCCGAGCTCAGATAGGACTGCACCTCGGCCATGCCGTTCTGGAAGACCTGCTGCAGCCGGCTCTTCTCGCCGCTGGTGACGCCCTGCTCCTTCATGCGCGCCGCGACGTCGCCCAGGGTCCCCAGGCCCTGGTAGAGTGCGAACAGCTTCTTGTAGTCAGCGCTCGCGTTCGCCAGGTCGAGCTTGGCGGCCTTTTCGTCGATCAGCTTGTGCCCGGCGAGCGCTGCGGTGACCGCGGCGCTGGCGTCCTTCGCCGTCGGGATGGTGCTCCAGGGCGGAGTCGGCGCGACCTTGGGGGAAGCACCCGTCGCGCTCGTTCCAGACGCGCCGTTCAGCAGGCCAGCCTTGGCCTGGTAGTAGCTCGTGAGCAGCGTCGAATCGATGCTTATGACCACTCAAGCCGCTCCACGGGCGCAAGCTCCCACACGGGAAGTAGCGCAGGCCTGCCTTCCCGCGCGTTAACGCCGCCCAAGATCGGGCGACGCCAGCGGCGCCGTCAGCCCTTGAACAGCTGGAGGATCATCTGCGGCGCCTGGTTGGCGATCGACAGCGCCTGGGTGCCGAGCTGCTGCTGAACCTGCAGGGCCTGCAGGTGCGCGCTCTCCTTGGCGAGGTCCGCGTCCACCAGATTGCCGACGCCGGTCTGGAGCGTGTCCGTCAGCTTGCTGACGAAATCCTTGTGCGAGTCGATCTGCTTGGCCTGCGAACCCAGCTTGCCCAGCGCCTGGTTGACGTTTTGGATCGATGCGTTGAGCTGCGTCAGGATCGCGCCGGACGTGGCGACGTCATCCAGAGAGGCGTTGACCGAGATCGTAATGATGGTGCCCGCGTCCGGCGAGCCCGCCCCCGCCAGCGACATGTCCTGGGAAGACAGAGTGATGAAGGAACTCGCCGAAGCGTTGGCGAGGAACTGGATGTTCGCCCCGCTGGCCAATCCATTTAGGCCGTTCAACAGGTTCGCACCATCGAAGGCTGCGTTTTCTGTGACTTGGCCGATCTGCCTGAGGATCGACTTGAACTCCGAATTGAGGGCGTCCCGCGAGACCTGGTCGATGGAGGTGTCCATCGCCGCGACCACCTTTTCCTTCAACTGAACGAGCAGGTCGGAGACGGACTCGCCAGCGGACATGGACACTTCGGCGATCGAGCTCGCCCGGTCCAGGCTCATCGACACGGCCCCCAGGGCGCCGATGTCCGCGCGCTGGTTCTGCGCGATGGACCAGACCGCGGCGTTGTCGCGGGCGTTGGCGATCTTCAGACCCGTGTTGATGTGGCTCTGCACCACACCCATCTCGTCATTGGTCTGATTGAGGTTCTGAAGCGCAATCAGCGCGGACTTGTTCGTATGGACGCTGATCGACATCGCGGATTCTCCTAGTCGCCGACGCCCGACTCGCTTCGACCGAGTCACTGGGCTTCGAGGAGGCTAGGAATCTTATGGTAACCGAGAAGTTAACGCCGAGCGCCGCCGCCGGCTAACCGGGGCGGTTTCTTTAACCATAACCGACCCTCGTGACAGGACCGGCGCTCAGGCCTTGGTGCGGATCACCTCGCCGGCGTGGTATTCGGCGCTGAAGCCCTTGCGCAGAACCTCCTCGCGGGGGAACTGCTGGACGATTTCGCCGGTCCGCCGGTTCACCGTCTTGTAGACGTAGCTTCCGCTGACCTGATCTTCTTCAATCACCAGGCGCAGGTCCGCCTCGTCCCCCAGGACCGCTAGGTCCCCGCCCGCGGTCCCCGTCGGAGTGTGCGGAGACTGTTTGCGGCCGTAGGTCGGGTCGGGCGTGGCTGCGAACGGCGCAACCTTGCTCTGCATGTCGGTCGCTGACGCCTTGCGTCAGCCCCCAGGTTCAGGCGTGGCCGGCGGAGAGGTCCCCTCCCCGCCGGGCCTGCGCGCGCCCCTTAAGGCGCGCCGCCGTTTGGCCTTAACGGAAGAGGCCGAGCAGGATCGACGAGGACTGGTTCGCGATCGACAGGGCCTGGATGCCAAGCTGCTGCTTGGTCTGCAGGGCCTGCAGTTTCGCGCTTTCCTTCGCCAGGTCGGCGTCGACGAGGTTGCCCACGCCGGCGTCGATCGTGTCCTGCAGCTTGCCCACGAAGTCGAGGTGCGAGGACAGCGCCTTCGAGCCGGTGCCGAGCTTCGAGAGGGCGGTCGAGACGTTGGTGATCGCCGCGTTGACCGTGGCGATCATGTTGGTCGCATTGGTCAGGGTGTCGATCTGGGCGCCGACGGTGATCGTCGACAGCGCGCCGGCGCCGCCGAGCGACAGGTCTTGCGCGCCGACGGTGATGTGGGCGGTGCCGTCCGCGTTGGCCAGGGCCTCCACGGTGTCGCCGGCGTTCTTCAGCATGTTGGCGCCGTTGAACTCAGCGTTGTCGACCGCCTTCTGGATCTGGTCGCGCAGCGACTTGAAGTCTTCGTTCAGCGCCGTGCGGCTGTTGGCGTCCAGCGTCTTATCGGAGGCCGCCAGGGCCTTCGACTTCATCTGGAGCAGCAGGTCGGAAATGCTTTCGCCGGCCGAGAGGGCGACGTCGACGGTCGAAGCGCCGCGTTGCAGCGAGTCCTTCACCGCGTCGAGAGATTGGGAGGTCGCACGCTGGTTCTGGGCGATGGCCCAGATGGCGCCGTTGTCCTTGGCGCTGGCCACCTTCAGGCCGGTGTTGATCCGGCTTTGAGTGGTCGCCAGATCGCGCTGGGTGGCGGCGAGGTTCTGCAGCGCCGCCATGGCGCTCGTATTGGTGTTGACGCTATTGAGGCCCATACGAAGTTCCTTTCAGGGAACCGGCGCAATTTTGCCGCCGGGGGCTTTTTGCCCGGCAAGCTTTGCAGCAAGGCGGGCGCCAACCCGGCAGAGATTGCCGGATGCATCCAAGATGCTGAAAAAACGACGTTATAGGTCTGTTAGCGATACTCCGACTCGGCAAGTCTTGCCGGGAAGTCGGCAGGGTCGGCAGTTTTTGCCGGGTCGCGAGCGGCAATTCTTGCCCAGGCCTGGGCAAGAAAAAGCCGGGCGGTTGTCAGCCCGCCCGGCCGCGACGTCAGTTTCGGAACAGCGACATGATGCTCTGCGGCGCCTGGTTGGCGATCGAGAGCGCCTGGATCCCCAGTTGCTGCTTGGTCTGCAGCGCCTGGAGCTTGGCGCTTTCCTTCGCCAGGTCGGCGTCGACCAGATTACCTATGCCCGCATCCACCGTGTCCTGCAGCTTCGAGATGAAGTTCAGGTGTGACTCCAGCGACTTCGATCCCGTCCCGAGAGACGAAAGCGATTTCGAAACGTCGATGATCGCCTGGTTGATGGTCGCGATCATCGCGACGGCCAGCGTCTGAGTGCTGATGTCGTCCGTGGGCCCCAAGTTCGTAAGCGCGCCGCTGCCCAGATCCATCGGCTGGGCGACCACAGTGATGTGAGCCGTCCCGTCCGAGTTGGCCAAGGCCTCGATGTTGGTGGGGCTCGTCCCCTTCAACATGTTCGCGCCGTTGAATTCGGCGTTGTTGACGGCCTTGCTGATCTGGTCGCGCAACGTGACGAAGTCATCGTTGAGCGCCGTGCGGCTGTTTGCGTCGAGCGTGAGGTCCGAGGCCGCCAGGGCCTTCGCCTTCATCTGAAGGAGAAGGTCGGAGACGGATTCCCCCGCAGAAAGCGCCACGTCGACGGCCGATTGCCCCCGTTGCAGCGACTCCTTCACGGCGTCCAGCGATTGCGACGTGGCCCTCTGGTTCTGGGCGATAGCCCAGATCGCACCGTTGTCCTTCGCACTCGCCACCCGCAAGCCGGTGTTGATGCGTGTCTGAGTGGTGGACAGCTCCTTGTTGGTCGCGTTGAGGTTCTGGAGCGCCACCATGGCGCCCACGTTCGTGTTCACTGAATTGTTCAGCATCGCTCGCATCCATTCTGGAGGGTTCGGCCAACTTTTGCTGGCGGGCGATTTTCGCCGGACCAGGCGGCGCAAGCTCCGGGCCAAGTATGGTAAACGGATCAGATCTTTGATTTATTTTGGGAATTTTTGCTTGCTCGCCAGGGCGCCGAGCGGCGAATCTGGGGGCTCCCTTGCCGATGGGCACAAGCTGCCGCCCCTTCGACGCCTTGCGGGACAGCGTATTATCAGCTGATTTTGGGCCGGCGGCGGCTTGTCACCTCGGCCGTATTCTCCGAGAATGCGCCCCCAGGTTGCGGGGACTCGGTCAGGTGACGTTTTCACAGTCGCAGGTGGAGGGCGCCGGAACGGCGGCGGCGTCCACTACGGAGACTGCGGGCCTCGTGAGCGTGATCCGCCGGCTCGCGGTGGCGCCCTCCCTGCCGGAAACCATGGCGATCGTGACCGAGGCGGTGCGCGACCTGCTGAAGGCCGACGGGGCGACCTTCGTGCTGCGGGAAGACGACCTCTGCCACTATGCGGACGAGCGCGCGATCTCGCCGCTCTGGAAGGGCCGCCGCTTCCCGATGAGCGCCTGCATCTCCGGCTGGTGCATGCTGAACGGTCAGGCGGTGAGCATCCCCGACATCTACCAGGACCCGCGGATTCCTCACGACGCCTACCGGATCACCTTCGTGCGCAGCCTGGCGATGGCCCCCGTGCGGCGCGGGGAGCCCTTCGCCGCTATCGGCGCCTACTGGCCCCAGGTCCGGCAGATCTCGGCCGACGAACTCGAGCTGCTGCAAACCCTGGCCGACGCCGCCAGCCTGGCCATTTCAGTGGCGCAGCTCACGCCGCTCGCGGAGGCGAGGCTCGCGGCGGAGGCGGCGGAAGCGCGCTACCGGGCCATGTTCGACCAGGCGGCTGTGGGCGTCTCCCGGGTGGGCCTGGACGGCCGCTTCCTCGAGGTCAATCAGCGCTTCATGGCCATCACCGGCTATGAGCAGGTCGAACTGCAGCAGATGACCTACGCCGACATCACCCATCCCGACGACGTTCAGTCGGTGGCGCTCCAGTACTCGGGCGCGCTGGGCGAGGAGCCCACCTACACGGGACACAAGCGCTACATCCGCAAGTCCGGCGCTCTGGTATGGGTCGCCTTCACCGCCTCGACCGTGCGCACGCCGGCGGGCGAGCCCGCCTACATCATTTCGGTGATCCAGGACATTACCGAATGGAAGGCGACCGAGGCCGCGGAGAAGGCGCAGGCCGAACACCTGAAGCTGCTGGTCAACGAGCTGAACCACCGCGTGAAGAACACCCTGGCCACGGTGCAATCGCTCGCGGCGCAGACCCTGCGCGGCGCGCGGGACCCGCAAACGGCGTTCGAGCTGCTCGAAGGCCGCCTTCTCGGCCTCTCCGCCGCCCATAACATACTGACCGAGCGGCACTGGGAAGGGGCGAGCCTCGCCGAGATCGTCGCGCGCAGCGTTCAGCCCTTCACCGGCTCCTCCGACCGCGTCCGGCTGCATGGGCCGGAGCTGTGGCTCAGGCCGGAAACGGCGCTGGCGCTCGCCTTGGCCTTCCACGAACTGGCGACGAACGCCACCAAGCACGGAGCGCTCTCGGTGGATTCCGGCTCCGTCGACGTGACGCTCAACCCAGGCGGCGAGGAACCGGCGGCCATACTGTGGCGCGAGCGCGGCGGCCCCCCGGTGACTCCGCCCAGCCGCCGCGGCTTCGGCTCTCGCCTGCTGGAGCGCAGCCTGCCGCGCGAACTCGGCGCGCCGACCACCCTGAGTTTCCCGGTGGACGGCCTGGTCTGCCGCATCGGCCTGGGCCCGGCGGCGATCGGAACCGGCCCTTCGAATCCAACCGGCTGAAGTGAAAGAAGCCGCGCAGCCGCGGCTATATGCCGCTGGCCGCCGTCAGGCCGCAGCCGCCTGTCCGCCGTCGCCGCGCAGGCCCTGCATGATCATTCGGTTCACCTCGATCAGCGGCTCGATCTCCTCGCGACGGCGGATCACCTCGCTGGTGTGCTTGCCGACCCAGATGCTGAGCGAGATGATCGCCGCGCGGAGGCTTTCCGGCAGGGCGTTGTCCGGGTCGCTGCAGGCGGTTCCCAGCACCGACCAGACGCGCCGATTCCAGTCGAGCGCATCGATACGGCCGCGCAGGTCCGTAGGCTCGCACTTGGCGGCCTCCATTAGCGCCAGCGTGACTTGCCCGAAGAGACGGTATTCCGTCTCCCGTGGCGTTTCAGCCCGGGTCGCTGCCTGCTGATACGCTTGCAGGGACATTCCCCAACCTCTCGTCTTCGTACTCGATAAGCTTTCGGCACAACATGAGCGCCTTATAATACTCGCGCTCCATGCAGTATTTAGACACATCGACGCAATTAACGAGCACGGTTGGATTCCGGATAACCCCCATGAACTCGCTCATGCGCCGCACGAACTCATCGTAATAACGCTCAGCGCCCGCCTCATCGAGGTACATCATCATGACCGGGAAGTAGATCCGGCGGGCCGGCGTATTCGCGTCCTCCTGCTGCATGATGTCCTTCTCGCGAAGGACAGAGGCCTTGTTCTGCAGCACCAGAACGCCCCGGCGGTCGCCGTTCTGGACGACCGCGCCGTTGAGGACAAACTTCTCCCCCGGCCTCAGCGACAACTTCAGCGGCAAGTCCCGCCTCCCCTTCAGCCCGCCCGAATCGGAGCTCGATCCGACTCACGCATTGTCGCCTTGTCTTCGGTTGAGCGCACTTCACAACGGTTAGCGGGGGAGCGTTAACGACCTCTTGCACGCTAAGGACGAGCCGGCGCTTAAGCATTGATTAAGCATGCGGACGCGACCAAGGGGGCGTGCAGCTGAAAGGGTGAGTCCATGTCGCGTCGAGGCCGGTTGAGCGCGACCTCCGCTCAGGCGCTCACGGGCGCAGCCGCCGCGCCCCCGGCCCGCCCCCGCGCGATCGCCGACGAACTGGGCCAGGCCGGATCCCGCGACGCGCTGGCGCGCCTGGAGGCCGCCATGTCCGAGATCAAGGCGCTCGCGGCCGCGCCCTTGATCCAGCGCGCGGTGGACGCGGTGCAGGCGGAGGATCCGCGCGCCGCCACGGACTGGTGCTTCAAGGCGCTGGAGCAGGACGACCGCAGCGGCTTCGCCTGGTACGTGCTGGGCATCGCGCGCGAGAAGGCCGGCGACTTCGCCTCTTCGGTCAGCGCCTATGAATCGGCGCTGCGGCTGATCCCGGACCAGACGATCGTCGCCAACGACCTCGGCCGGCTGGCCTTCCGCATGGGCATGCACCAGCAGGCCGAAAAGCTCTTCCGCCACTTCATCGCCGCCCACCCCGGCCACGCCGAAGCCATCAACAACCTGACCTGCGCCGTCCGCGCTCAGCAGCGCTACGACGAGGCCATCGCCATCCTCAAGCCGGTGCTGATGGCCGAGCAGGACAACGCGATGCTCTGGAACACCATGGGTTCGGTGGTCGCCGAGCAGGGCGACTACGCCACAGCCCGGGTCTTCTTCGAGGAGGCCGTTCGGCTCCAGCCCGGCTTCTTCAAGGCGCGCTACAACCTCGGCAACTGCCTGCTCATGCTGAACGAGCCTCAGGGCGCCCTGGAAGCCTGCGACCGCGCCCTCGAAGCGGTGCTGGCCGAGGACGAGCGGCAGATGATGCTGATGGCCCGCTCGACCATCCTGGCCGGCCTGGGCCGGCTGGGGGAAGCCTGGGACGACTACGAGTGCCGCACCCATCCCAGCTTCGCCGACGTGACCTATTTCCTGATCGACCGGCCCCGCTGGCGACCGGGCGACGAACTGGCGGGCAAGACGCTGCTGGTGGTCGGCGAACAGGGCCTGGGCGACGAGATCCTGTTCGCCAATCCGCTTGGCGAGCTGATCCGCGACCTCGGCCCCGACGGTCGGCTGGTGCTGGCGGTCGAGCGCCGGCTCGTCGAGCTGTTCCGGCGCGGCCTGCCGCAGGCGCAGGTCTCCGCCCACATCACCGGCGCGATCGGGGTCAGGCCCGCGCGACGCGCGGGCGATGAGATCGACCTGAGCGGCGTTGACCTCTGGACGCCGATGGGTTCGCTGCTGCGCGCCTACCGCCGCGAGGTGGCGGACTTCCCCTCTGACCCGCCCCCCAGCATTGCCCCCGATCCGGCGCGGGTGGCGCACTGGCGCGAGGTCCTCTCCGCTCTGCCCGGCCGCAAGGTCGGCATCCTCTGGAAGAGCAACAGCACCCGCGACGCGCGGCACCGCTACTTCGCGGCCTTCGACGATTGGGGGCCGGTGCTCGCCCAGCCCGGCGTCACCTTCGTCAATCTGCAGTACGGCGACTGCGCCGAGGAGCTGGCCCACGCGAAGGCCCGGTTCGGCGTCGAAATCTGGCAGCCGCCCAGGGTGGACCTGAAGCAGGATCTGGACGAGGTCGCCGCGCTGTGCGCGGCCGTGGACCTGGTCGTGGGCTTCTCCAACGCGACCCTGAACATCGCCGCGGCGTGCGGCGCGCCCACCTGGCTGATCATCATCCCCGGCGCCTGGACGCGGCTCGGCCTGACCGACCGCTTCGCCTGGTACCCGCAGGCCCGGGTGTTCGATCTTGGCCAATTCGGAGACTGGGGCCCGGTGATGAGCGAGGTCGCCGAGGCGCTCGAAGAATTCGCCAAGGGCTGAACGGTCAGATCGCCCTACTCCGCTCGTCACCGTCATGGCGAATGGGGCTCCAGCGTCCTGAACCCGAACGCCATTGGGGAATTCATCTGCCGAAGGGCGCGGTCGGCGCGCTCGTCGAGCGCAGGAGCCTTCCCATGCCCGGAACCAGTTTCGACAGCGAACCCGACTTCGATCCCCAGGACCAGGCGGAGACCTTCGACGAGAGCATGACGGTCGGCGGCGAAGGCGATGTGGCGCTGGGCGGCGACTCCCCCCTCGGCATAGGCGAGGACATGCGGACGTTCGAGGAGATGCCCGACGTCTACGACGTGACCAGCCGGGCGGGCGACCGCGACCCGGACGAGGAATTGGCGCTCGACGCCGCCGAGTTCGATCCTGACGACTTCGACGCCGACGACCTCGTCGAGGAGGACGACGAGCTCGACTACCGCGCAGCCGACGCCGACCACGAGGACGAGCTCGACGGGCTGGGCGCCGAGCCCGGCTCGGAGTTCGACGACGACCAGCTTTCGGCCAGCGACATCGAAGGGCTCGACGAGGTCCGCGACCGCGACGAGGTGACCGGCGGCGAGGACGACTTCACCAACTTCTCGGCGCGGAACGTCGGCGACGAGGATCTCAGGCGCATGGGCTATTCCGAAGTCCGCGACGGGGAGACCCGGGCCAAGCCCGACGAGGGCTGAAGCGGGACAATCCGCCTACGATCCACCGGCGTCGAACGCTCGCGGCTTGCAACAGCAAGCCATCCCCTTAGTTTGACCGGCTTCAAACAGTCGATCGAACGCGGGGCGCGCGGCGTCCTGCCGAGGAGCCGGAATGGGTCAACGCTTCGAGGGCACGGACAACTACGTCGCCACAGACGACCTCAAGGTCGCCGTCAACGCCGCGATCGCGCTGGAGCGTCCGCTGCTCATCAAGGGCGAGCCCGGCACCGGCAAGACGGTTTTGGCCGAGGAGATCGCCCGCGCGGTCGGCGCGCCGCTCATCACCTGGCACATCAAGTCGACGACCAAAGCCGTCCAAGGGCTCTACGAGTACGACGCGGTCTCACGGCTGCGCGACAGCCAGCTCGGCGACGAGCGGGTCAAGGATGTCCGCAACTACATCCGCAAGGGCAAGCTGTGGGAGGCGTTCGACGCGCCGCAACGCCCGGTGCTGCTGATCGATGAGATCGACAAGGCCGACATCGAATTCCCGAACGACCTCCTGCAGGAGCTCGATCGGATGGAGTTCTACGTCTACGAGACCAATGAGACGATCAAGGCGCGCGTCCGCCCGATCGTGGTGATCACCTCCAACAACGAGAAGGAGCTGCCCGACGCCTTCCTGCGCCGCTGCTTCTTCCACTACATCGCCTTCCCGGACGCCGAGACGATGAACGAGATCGTCGGCGTGCACTTCCCGGACATCAAGAACAAGCTGGTCTCGGAGGCGCTGCGCATCTTCTACGACATGCGCAAGGTCCCGGGCCTCAAGAAGAAGCCCTCCACTTCCGAACTGCTCGACTGGCTGAAGCTGCTGATGGTCGAGGATATCGACTCCGAGGTGCTGAGCCAGAGCGATCCGACCAAGCTGATCCCGCCGCTGCACGGCGCGCTCCTGAAAAACGAGCAGGACGTCCACCTGTTCGAGCGCCTGGCCTTCCTGGCGCGGCGCGAGAACTCCGTCCGGCCCGGCGGGCGGTAGAGCCCTCTCACCAACGCCCCCTCCGTCTCCCGCCTGCGGCGGGATCCACCTCCCCCGCTGCGCGGTGGAGGATCTGGAGCCAAGATTCTCCACCGCGCAGCGGGGGAGCTGTCGGCGAAGCCGACTGAGGGGGCGTTTCGATCCTGTCCGCTTCCAGACGCCTCACCCCGCCCGCTGCACCTCGACCACCTTGTAGGTGAGTGGCCGGCCGTCCTCGTCGGTGACGGTGACGTATTCGCCGACGGCGAAGCGGTGTTCGCCCAGGCGGTGCACGGGCTCGTCGTCGCTCACGTCGTCTTCGTCGTAGTCGAAGAACCATCGATGGCCACGACGGTTGAGGCGGCCGTCTGCGGGGTCCTCGTCCGGCGCGAAGCGGCGCACGGTGCAGTTGGCCCGCGCCTTGGCGAACGCCCCCTCGTCGAGATGGCCGTCGGCCGTCAGCGGCGCCGTCAGCGTGTAGCCGCGATGGTCGTCGCCGCCGGCGAATTCGGTGCCAGGGTTGCGGGCAAGCCGCATGACGATCCGCGACAAGGTCATTTGCAGAACCTCTTCCAAGCTAGTGAGAAAGAAACAGCGACGGCCCTTCGGCGTTCAACAGCGTACGCGTGGTTCCGCCAAAGATGAACTCCTGGAGTCTGGGATGGCCGAAGGCCCCCGCCACCAGGATGTCGGCGCTGGCTCCCTTGGCGGCGTCGAGCAGCGCGTGGGCGACGTCGCTGGAGCTGGACAGCAGCTCCACCTCGGTCTTGTGGCCGCGCTGGCCATAGTAGTCCTGCAGCCGCGCAGGGTCGGCGTTGCGGCCGCCCGGCTTGGGCGCGAACACGATCACGGCGCGCCGCGCCTTGTCGAGCAGCGGCAGCGCCAGGCGGGCGGCGCGCGAAGCCTCCTTGCCGCCATCCCAGGCGATCATGATGCAGCCGTCGGTCCGAAGGTTGGGGCGGGCGACCAGGACCGGGCGCTGTTCGTCGGCGACAATCTGCTGGAAGGCCTCGGCAAGGGGCCCGCGCCCGCGCGCCGCTCCATCGGTGAAGACGACGAGATCGGATAGCCGGGCCTCCGCCGACAGCCCGGCCCACACCGGGGTCTGCAGGCTGGCGAAACGGGCCTTGCCATAGCCGCATCCGTCCAGCGCCTGACGCGCACGGGTCTCGCCGATGGCGGCCGCGTCCCGGAGAGACTCGAGCGCGCTGGCCTGGACCCCGCCCATGAAGGTCTCGCCCATCCACGGCATCAGGTCCGCCAGGTCGGCGGGCGCGTAGACGCCCGCCAGCTCGGCTCCGAACGGTTCGGCCATCACCGCCGCGCCCCGCACGGCGGCCGCATCGTCTTCGCCCCCGGACAAGGGCGCCATCACACGAGCCCAGCTCATCGCATCGCCTCCTCTCGTCTCTTTCCACTGGAGCCGGCGCAAAGCGCCTGCATTGATCTTTCTCAGGCGCATGCTGACGCCTGGACCGTGAAAAAGGAATGCGCGGGTGAAGAAAGGGCTGCGTGGGGCGACGAATACGCCGAGGGCGTGGCAACGCATGCTGTCGGGCCGGCGGCTGGACCTGCTCGACCCCTCGCCCATGGACATCGAAATCGAAGACATCGCCCATGGGCTGGCGCGGGTGGCGCGCTGGAACGGCCAGACCGTCGGCGACCACGCCTTCTCCGTCGCCCAGCATTCGGTGGTGGTCGAGGAGGTCGTGGCTCACGTCGAGCCCGGGATCGAGCCGCGCTGGCGGTTGGCGGCGCTGCTCCACGACGCCTCCGAATACGTCATCGGCGACATGATCTCGCCCTTCAAGGCCGCGCTCGGCGTCGATTACCGCACCTTCGAGGAACGCCTGGAGGCGGCCATCCACATCCGCTTCGGCATTCCGGCCAAGGCGCCGGCACAGGTCCGCAAGCTGATCAAGCAGGCGGACCGCGCCTGCGCCTTCTTCGAGGCGAGCCAGCTCGCCGGATTCAGCCACGCCGAAGCCCTGGACCTGTTCGGCGCGCCGCCGCCGGGCTACAGCTTGGTGGTCGAGCCATGGCCCGCCTCGCTCGCCCAGGCGCGTTATGTGCAACGGTTCCACCTGCTGTCGGAGGCGGCCGGCTTCTCGCCCGCCCCGGCGGCCTTCGATACGGAGTAGCGGTGCCGAACTCGGTCGTGATCGGCCTGTCCGCGGTGGTGCTAGCCATTCGCGAAGGCGAGGCCGTCGTCTTGACGGTGCGGCCGCCCGGCCAGGAGCTTCCCGGCCTCCCATTCGGCCCCTTCGACCCCGCCGGCGACCGCACGTTCGAGCTCGCGCTCCGCGCCTTCGTCACCGAACAGACCCGGTTCGACCTCGGCTATGTCGAGCAGCTCTACACCTTCGGCGACAAGGGTCGCGACGCGCCGCTCGCGGACATGGGCGAAGGCTCCGGCGGCGGGGCTGCGCGCGTGATCTCCGTGGGCTATCTCGCGCTCGCGCCCGCCGCACTCGCGAGCCACTCGCCGAATTCCGAATGGGAGCCGTGGTCGCGCTTCTTCCCCTGGGAGGACTGGCGCGAGGGCCGGCCGGCCGCGCTGTCGCACATCGAGACCGCCTTGCGGCGCTGGGCCGGCGAGAGCCCGCAGCGCCTCTCGCGCGCCCGCTGGCTGTTCGCCATGGACGGCGCGCCCTGGAACGAGGAACGCGTGCTCGACCGCTACGAGCTGCTCTACGAGGCGGGCCTGGTCCCTGAGGCGCCGCGCGACCGCGGCGAACCCCTCGCTGCGCCGGAGCTGCCCTCCTCCGCGCTCGGCCAGCCGATGATGTCCGACCACCGGCGCATCCTGGCGACCGCGCTCTCCCGCCTGCGCGGCAAGGTCAAGTACCGCCCCGTGGTCTTCGAGCTGATGCCGGACGCCTTCACGCTCTCGGCCCTGCAGCGTGGCGTCGAGGCGATCATCGGCGCGCCGATGCACAAGCAGAATTTCCGCCGCGCGCTCGAGAGGGCCGAGCTGGTCGAGGGCCTGGGCCGCCTCGAGACCGACACCGGCGGCCGCCCGGCGGAGCTGTTCCGCTTCCGGCGCGAGGCCTTGCGCGCACGGCCGGTCTCAGGCCTGAGCATTCCCCTGGTGCGGGACTGACCTTCAGCTCAACTGGACCCGATCGGATCGCGCGGCTGGTCCACCCGTTCCAAGCAACAGGCAGGAACAGACTCTCAGCAGATCCATTTTACTGAAATGTAATCCTGGTGGATCGAATATCCCACGATGGATCTGATTCCCAAGAGCTTGCTGTTCTACGCGGTCGTCTCCGGGATTTTCTCCGTTCTCGTCGTCGTCTTCGCCGCGCTCGCCATGCTGGTGCGCCGGAGGCGCTCGGCCGCGAGGCCGCAGAGCGACGGCCCCTTCGGTTGGGCGCAATCGGAGCTGGAACAGTTCGCCGCGGAACGCCGCCCGCAGCTCCGGCCGACTGACGCCTCGTTCGACGAAACCCTGCTTCGGGCCGACATGGTGGTCGAGGCGCGTCGCCTCATCTCGGAGGCATTGGACCAAAGGCGCGGCCGCGCTCAGGTCGACGTCGAAGAAGCGCTCGCGCTCGGCCTGGGCGCGACCTCGTCCAGCGGCCTGCGGCGCAAGCTCGCGCTGCACCTCGAACAACTTCAATCGGGGGAGCGGGCCCGCAAGGGTTCACGCATCGCCCAGCTTCGCCACTTGGCGGACGGGGAAGAAAAGCCCGCCCCGCGGCGTCTCCAGGCCTGAGGGAAGACCGAGCCGCCGATCCGGGACTTCCCGAATGTCGCGGCGGGGGTTGGCGCCAGATCATCCTGCAGCGAAGCCGGGAGCTGGACGATCTCACTCTTTCTCGAAGCGATCACGCTGACGATCGGCGCGCTCTTGCCGATCATCAATCCGTTCAGCACGGCGCCCTTGTTCGTGTCTTTGACCGCCGGGTACGAAAGCGACAAGCGGAGGACGCAACAAGCCTTCCTGGGCTGCCTCTACGCCTTCATCATCCTGGTCGTCTTCCTGCTGGTCGGCTCGGCGATCATCGACTTCTTCGGCATCTCAGTGCCGGGCATCCGCGTGGCGGGCGGACTGATCATCGGCACGACTGGGTTCCGCATGCTCTTCCCCGCCCCGCGCCCTGAGCCGGCTGCGGCGAACCCAGGTCACAAGCAACAGCCGGACGTCGCCTTCACGCCGATCGCCATGCCCAGCCTGGCCGGACCGGGTTCGATCACGGTGGTCCTGAGCGCCGCCGCCCAGATTAAGAGCATCCGGCCGGAGGACTGGGAGGTGATCTACGTCGCAATCATCCTGGGTATGGCCGCGACGCTCGTCTTTTCGTTCGGAGTGCTTCGCGCCGCCAGCTGGATGGTCCGGTTCCTCGGACCCGCCGGAATCGACGCGATGACGCGGATTTTCGGATTCCTGCTGATCTGCATCGGCATGCAGTTCCTGCTCACCGGCGTCAGCGACTTCTTCAACCTCCAGCACCGCTAGTGGACTCAGAGCGCCGCGCTGGTCCGCGCGTCGGCCACTACGATCTGGATGAACTGAAGCTTCGCCACAACCGGCGCGGAGATCACGAACGGATAGAAGTCGGGCTGCCCCATGCTGCGGGCGAGTTCGTTGAGCAGCACGGTCATCCTGAGCCAGGCGTTCAAGAGGTGCAGGAAGCGCTCGGCGTAGACGTCGTCCGGTGCGAAGAGGGCCGCCGGGCCGAACGGGACGACGCGCCCCTCGTCCCTGTCTAAGTTGACGCCGTATCCGAGCGCCGTCCCCAGACTGTCGATCATGTGCATGTAGTGCGCCCAGGTCTCGGCCCAATCCTCCCAGGGGTGCATGGTGGCGTAGGCGCTGACATGGGCCTCGGCCCAGTTCGCTGGCGGACCCTGCTCGTAATTGCGCCGGAGCGCTTCGACGTAGCTGGCGCGCTCGTCGCCGAACAAGGCGCGGCAGGGCTCCAGCCACCGGGCGTCCCAGATCAGCCGGTCCCAATAATAATGGCCGATCTCGTGCCGAAAATGGCCGAGCAGCGTGCGGTACGGTTCGCGTAGCGCATGCCGCAGCGCCTCGCGCTTGGCGTCGTCGGCTTCCTCGACGTTGATGGTGATCAGGCCGCTGGCATGTCCGGTCAGCACCCGCGGTCCGTCCTTCGGCGAGCGAAGGAAGTCAAACATCACCCCCTTCTCGGGATCCTCGTCGGCCTTGGACCTAACCGGTAGGCCCATCGCGATGAGCTGCGAGACGAGACGCCGCTTGGCGCCTTCAAGCGCGCGCCAGTAGCGCACGTTTTCGGCGTCGCCCAGGTCGGGAATGGCGTGGTTCAGGCGGCAGGCGGCGCAGTGCGTCTTCGGACTGGCCGCGAACAGCATCCAGTTGCACGCCGCCGCGGCTTGTCGGTTGGCGCAGAACTTCAGCGGCTCCGAGCGCCCATCCGCGCGCCAAGCGCGCGACTCGGAGCTCTGTTCCAGGGTGGCCAGCCGGCCCTCGTCAAGCAGGTATCCAAGCTCGGACTGGCAGGCCAGGCAGCGAGTGTTGTCGAAGAACACGGCCGCGCCGCAGCGGCACCGATAGGCGCGAGAATGGTGTGGAATCCGCGCATCTGGCGTCGGGCGCTCGCCGGTGGCGTCAAGGCCTACCCCCAGCGTTTGCAGTAGATCGGTCATCGGCGGAGCCTCCGGGAGCCTCCAGCCTGCACTGCGGGGTTCCCCGCCGATATCGGGGAAAACACCGAACCTGCCGAAGAACGGCAGGCGAAGCCCTCCCCCTATCGGGGAGGGCTTCGCTCGAAACCAGCCTAGAAGCGGCGGTTGTAGCCGATCGACCAGACGTCGGCATGGCCGTCGCTATCCTGGTATTCCTGGCGGGTATAGTCGGCCCGAATCCCGTTCTTGCCGTCGAAGTGGTACTGAGCGCCCGCGCCGATGTTCCAGGACTGCTCGTTGTCGGAGTCCGAAAGCCCCCCGACCTTGGTGCGCACCTTGGTGTTGCCATAGCCCACCCGGCCGATCAGGTCCCACTGCGGCGTGAGCGGCAGGAGGCCCACGCCATAGATCGCTTCCTGGTGCTTGAGCTTGGTCTTGGAGTCTACGCCGGGGGCGATCGAGGTCTTGTCGCTCCCGAGACCGGTCGCAAGCTCGCCCTCTACGCCAAGGTAGTTGTTGAATCGATACCCGAGCCGACCCTGCACCGAGTCGAGATCTAGGTCAGAATGACCAAAGTTGGCGTAACCTAGATTCCCGTATACGCCGGTCGTCGGCGCAGCTGCGTCTTGAGCGAAAGCTGGCGCTGAAATCGCGATAACAGAGAGAGACGCGGCGGCAAAGAGAGATTTCATTACTTTTACTCCACAAATAGACAGCCTATCCCCAGGCCTTTCTTCAGGTCGGCGTCAAACGCGGCGACTGCAAGGTGGGTTGCCCCATCGGCGTTCCAGCCGTGGGCGAGTGTGGCCGATGGGCCACACGGCCTGTGAAGGAAAAGCTTTCAGACGCGCCGCCGAGGCGTCAGCGCTTACGCTCAGCCCGTCTCGGATGCGCTCGGAGTCAGCCGCTAGGGCCGGCGTTGACCGTGGTCGCCCTGGACCTTCTCCAGCCCGATGCTGCCCGCGGCCGTGACCCGGGTGTATCCCCCGTCGACCAGGATCCGCTCGCCCGTGACGTGCTGCCCGGCCGCCGAGGCGAGATAGATGACGGCGCCGGCGATGTCCGCCGGTTCGCCGACGCGGCGCAGCGGGATCGAGGTCGCCGCGGTCGCCAGCCCTTCGTCGCCCATGCTGGCGGAGGAGCCGTGGCTGCGGATCAATCCCGGGATCACGCTGTTTACTCGGATCTTCTCGCCGACGAATTCCTGGGCGAGACACAGGGCGAGGTGCTCCAGACCGGCCTTCGCCACCGCATAGGCCAAGGTGATGGGCAGCGGCCGCGAGCTCGACGCCGAGCTGATCATGATCATGCTGCCGCCGCCGCGCGAGGCGATGGCCGCGCGGACGCCCTGGCAGAGGCGGTAGTTGTGGTGGATGTTGCCGCACAGGATGGCGTCGAAGCGGTCCGGCGGCGTGTTCTCCGGCGGTCCCACATAGGGGAAGATGGCGGCGTTGCAGACCAGGATGTCCAGGCCGCCGAAGAGTTTCGGGGCCTGGTCGGCGAAGGCCTCCACGCTCTTCAGGTCCCCCAGGTCGCAGGCGAGGCCGCGGGCGATCACCTCGCCCTTGCCGTAGTCGCGGTTGAGGTCGGCGGCGACCCTGTCGCACAGCGGGCCGTCACGGCTGGAGATCACCACCTTGGCGCCCGCGGCCGCCATCTCCCGGGCGATGCCCAGGCCGATGCCCTTGGTCGAGCCGGTGATCGCGGCGACCTTACCGCTGAGATCGAACAGCGACATGCTTCCCTCCCGACTTTTGCTTAGGCCGGCACGATGCGGCTCTCGCCTCGCTGGGAGCAAGCGGTAACGCGACACACCGTGATCTTCCTCGCCCGCTCGCGGGCGAGGAAGATTTCAGCGGTCCTTCTCGCGTTCGCCGATGGCCGCCTGGGCCGCCGCCAGCCGGGCGATGGGCACGCGGTAGGCCGAGCAGCTGACGTAGTCGAGGCCGACCGACTCGCAGAACTGGATCGAGGCCGGGTCACCGCCGTGCTCGCCGCAGATGCCGAGCTTCACGTCGGGGCGTACGGCCCTGCCCCGCTCGACGGCGAGCCGCACGAGATCGCCCACGCCGTCCTGGTCGAGGCTGACGAACGGGTCCTTCTCAAAGATGCCCTTCTCGATATAGGCGTTGAGGAACCGTCCGCTGTCGTCGCGGCTGATGCCGAAGGTGGTCTGGGTCAGGTCATTGGTGCCGAACGAGAAGAATTCGGCGCTCTCGGCCAGGTCGCCGGCGCGGATCGCCGCCCTGGGCAGCTCGATCATGGCGCCCACCTTGTAGTCGATCTGGCGACCCTTTTCCTCCAAGACCAGCTTCACCGTCCGATCCGTGAGCGCCTTGAGGAACGTCATCTCCTCGCCCTTGGCCACCAGCGGGTGCATGATCTCGGGGATCGGCGCTGGCTTGCCGGCGGCCGCGATCTCGCAGGCGGCTTCGATGATGGCGCGGACCTGCATCTCGTAGATCTCGGGATAGGAGACGCCGAGGCGGCAGCCGCGGTGACCCAGCATGGGGTTCACCTCGTGCAGTTCCTGGGCGCGGCGCAGCAGCTTGGCGGCGTCCAGGCCGGTGGCGGCGGCGACCGCAGCCACATCCTCCTCCGAATGCGGAAGGAATTCGTGCAGCGGCGGGTCGAGCAGCCGGATGGTCACCGGCAGGCCTTCCATGATGGAGAACAGCTCGACGAAGTCGCGGCGCTGCATCGGCAGGATCTTGGCCAGCGCCGTGCGGCGGCCCGCCTCGTCGTCGGCCAGGATCATCTCGCGCACGGCGGCGATCCGGTCGGGATCGAAGAACATGTGCTCGGTGCGGCAGAGCCCGATCCCCTCGGCGCCGAACTGGCGCGCCGTGCGGGCGTCGAGCGCGGTCTCGGCGTTGGCGCGCACCTTGAGGCGGCGCCCGTTGTCGGCCCATCCCATCAGGGTCGCGAAGTCGCCGGAGAGCTCCGGCTCGACCATCTTCACCTGGCCCCTCAGCACCTCCCCGGTCGAGCCGTCGATGGTGATGACGTCGCCCGCCTTCACGGTCATGCCGCGGGCGAGGAACTCCTGGGCCTTGGCGTCGATGTGGATCTCGCCGGCGCCGGAGACGCAGGGGCGGCCCATGCCGCGGGCCACCACGGCGGCGTGGCTGGTCATGCCGCCGCGGGCGGTGACCACGCCGCGGGCGGCGTCCATGCCGCGGATGTCCTCGGGCGAGGTTTCCTCGCGCACCAGGATCACCGCCTCGCCCGATCCGCCCAGCCGCTCGGCCTCCTCGGCGGTGAACACTACCTTGCCGGTGGCCGCGCCCGGCGAGGCCGGGAGGCCGGTGGCGATCACGTCCCGCGGGCTCGAAGGGTCGATGGTCGGGTGAAGCAGTTGATCGAGGGAGCCGGGCTCCACCCGCATCACCGCCTCGGCCTCGCCGATCAGCCCCTCGGAGGCGAGGTCGACGGCGATCTTCAGCGCCGCCTTGGCGGTGCGCTTGCCGTTGCGAGTCTGGAGCATGTAGAGGCGCCCCTGCTCGACCGTGAACTCGATGTCCTGCATGTCGCGATAGTGCTTCTCGAGCTTCTCGACGACGGACTTGAACTGGACGAAGACCTCGGGAAGCGCCTCCTCCATCGAAGGCTGCCGGTCGCCCATCTCCTCGCGCGCGGCCTTGGTCAGGGCCTGCGGCGTGCGGATGCCGGCCACGACGTCCTCGCCCTGGGCATTGATCAGGAACTCGCCGTAGAGCCGGTTCTCGCCCGTCGAGGGGTTGCGGGTGAAGGCGACCCCGGTGGCCGAGGTCGCGCCCATGTTGCCGAACACCATCGACTGGATATTGACCGCCGTGCCCCAGCTCTCGGGGATGTCGTGCATGCGGCGGTAGAACTTCGCCCGGTCGTTCATCCAGCTGGCGAACACCGCGCCGACCGCGCCCCACAGCTGCTCGCGCGCATCCTGGGGGAAGGGCTTGCCGTGCTCGCGCTCGACGGCGGACTTGTAGTCGGCGACCACCGTCTCCCAGTTGTCGGCGGTCAGATCCGTGTCGACCTGGGCGTCCAGCGTGTCCTTCAGGTCGTCGAGGATCTCCTCGAACATGTGGTGGTCGAGCCCCAGGACCACGTTCGAGTACATCTGGATGAAACGGCGGTAGGAATCGAAGGCGAAGCGCCGGTCGCCCGAGAGCTTGGCCAGCCCCTCCACCGTCTCGTCGTTGAGGCCGAGGTTGAGGACGGTGTCCATCATGCCCGGCATCGAGGCCCGCGCGCCGGAGCGCACCGAAACCAGCAGCGGATTGGCGGGATCGCCGAACTTGCGGCCGGTCAGCACCTCGACCTTGGCGAGGCCCGCGGCGACCTGCGCCTCCAGTTCGGCGGGATAGCTGCGGCCGCTGGCGTAGTAGTGGACGCAGCACTCGGTGGTGATGGTGAAGCCCGGCGGCACCGGCAGACCCAGCGCCGACATCTCGGCGAGGTTAGCCCCCTTCCCGCCCAGCAGGTTGCGCATCGAGGCGTCGCCGTCGGCGCTGCCGCCGCCGAACGCATAGACCCAGCGCGTCTTCACCATCGTGTCGGCCGCCATCTGCCTGGTCCTTTCGTGCTAACCCGTCACTTGCGAAAAGTCCGCGACACGCCCCATCACGTCGCGAACCTTGACCAGAAGCCGCAGCCGGTTGGCCCGCGCTTCCGGATCGTCTGAGTTTACGAGCACCTTATCGAAGAATGCGTCGACCGGCGCCCGCAGGTTCGCCAGTTCGCGCATCGCGCCTTCGAAATCCTCACGATCGAGCGCCTTGCCGACTTCGATTTCGACATGGCCGGTGGCCGCAATGAGGCCGAGTTCCTCCGGCGGGGCGCCCGGCGTCTCCGCCGGCTCGCCCGCGGAGAACGGCCGCTTCGCCTTTTCCTCCGCCTTGAGGATGTTCACCGCCCGCTTGTAGCCGGCCAGCAGGTTCTTGCCGTCCTCGGAGCCGAGGAACCGATCGAGGTGGTCGACGCGCAGAACGATGCGGACCAGGTCGTCGTCGCCGAGCGCGAACACGGCGTCCACCAGATCGTGCCGCTGGCCCTGCTCGCGCAGCAACACCTTCAGCCGGTCGGCGAAGAAGGCGAGCATGTCGGCCGAGACGAACTGCTTCAGCGGCGCCCGCGTGCGGGTCTGCAGCAGAATTCGGATAACGCCCAGCGCCGCGCGGCGCAGCGCATAGGGATCCTTCGAGCCGGTCGGCTTCTCGTCGATGGCGAAGAAGCTGACCAGGGTGTCAAGCTTGTCGGCGAGCGCGACGGTGGCGGCCACCGCCTGCACCGGCACGTCGTCGTTCGGTCCCTGCGGGCGGTAGTGGTGGCGGATGGCGTCGACAACTTCGGGGTCCTGGCCCTCCTTGTCGGCGTAATAGGCGCCCATGATCCCCTGCAGCTCGGGGAACTCGCCCACCATGCCGCTGACGAGGTCGGCCTTGGCCAGGCGCGCCGCCAGCACGGCCTTGGCCTTGGTCTCGGCGTCGTCGCGGACGAAGGGCGCAAGCTCGCCGGCCAGCGCCACGATCCGCTCCACCCGCTCGTACATGGTCCCGAGCTTGGCGTGGAAGGTCACGCCCTTCAGCTTCTCCAGCCGGTCTTCCAGCCGGACCTTGAGGTCCTCGCTCCAGAAGTAGCGGGCGTCCGAGAGGCGCGCGGTCAGCACCTTGGCGTTGCCCTTGGCGATGGTCGTCCCACCGTCCTTGGCCTTGATGTTGGCCACGGTGACGAAGTGGGGGGCGAGAAAGCCCGACTTCGGGTCGCGGACGGCGAAATAGCGCTGGTGGACTCGCATCGAGGTGCGGATCACTTCCGGCGGCAGGTCCAGGAAGTCCGGGTCCATGTCGCCCATCACCGGCGTCGGCCATTCGGCGAGGCCGGCGACCTCGTCCAGCAGGCCCTCGTCCTCGACGAGCTCGAAGTTGCGCGCGAAACAGAGGGTGCGCGCGGCGTCCATGATCCGCTCCTTGCGCTCCTCGGGATCGAGAACGACGAAGTTGCGGGCGAGGCCGTCCTGGTATTCGTCGAAATTGCGGGCGCGGAACGGCTCCTTCGAGCCCATGAACCGGTGCCCCTCGGTGATGTCGCCGCTGGCGATCCCGTCGATCGCGAACGGCACGACCTCGCCGTCAAAAACGCAGAGGATCCGCTTCAGCGGGCGGACCCAGCGCAGCCGGCTGGTCCCCGAAGCCATCGACTTGGGCCACGGAAAGCCGCGGACGACGCCCTCGACGATCTCGGCGACGATCTCAGGCGTCGCCCGGCCGGGCCGGTGCAGATGGGCGAAATAGACGCCGTCGCGCTCGATCAGCTGATCGCGCGCGATTCCCGCCGAACGCAGGAAGCCCTCCAGCGCCTGCTCGGGCGCGCCGACGCGGGGACCCTTGCGCTCCTCGTGGCGGTCGGCCTGCGCCGCAGGCAGCCCCTCGGCGACCAGCGTCAGCCGCCTGGGGCCGGCGAAGGTCTTCAGCGCCTCGGGCAGGAATCCTTCCTTCGAGAGCGCCTCGCGCGCCAGCCGCTCCAGATCCCTCGCCGCCTGCGCCTGCATGCGTGCGGGGATCTCTTCGGAAAACAGTTCGAGCAGAAGCTGGGGCATTTAGCGGGCTTTGGAATTCTGATCCCCCTTCCCCCTCGATGGGGGAAGGGTCGGGGATGGGGGTGTGGGCAATGCGTTTCCGGAGGAGGCGCTGCTCGGCGCCGAGCCGACAGCGGACCTTTCTGACGGCGCTCCGGCCTCACCCCCTCCCATCCCTCCCCCATCGAGGGGGAGGGCTAGAGCTTGTTTGACCGCATCAACGACAGCGTAGACGTCGTCGAGAACCTGTTTCGAAGTGAAGCGGAGAACCTTGTAGCCCTGGCCTTCCAGCCACGCCGTCCGCTCGATGTCGCGGAGCGCCACTTCGGCGAAGACTTCGTGGACGCCGCCCTCCACTTCGATCACCAGCCGCTTCGAATGACAGGCGAAGTCGGCGACGTACTTCCCGATCGGCGCCTGCCGTCGAATGTGCGCGTCGAGCTTGCGGACTTCCTTCCAGAGCCTCTGCTCCGGATAGTTCATTCGCGCGCGAAGCCCCCTCGCCCGTCGCATCGCGCCCGGCGCATGACCGGTTTCAACCCGCATCACGCGTTCACGCCCTGCTGGGCCACCCAGGCTTCCGCGCAGAGTTTGCAGAGGTCGCGGATGCGGCCGATGTAGCTCTGGCGCTCGGCGACGGCGATCGCGCCCCGAGCGTCCATGATGTTGAACAGGTGGCTGGCCTTCAGCACGTGGTCGTAGGCCGGCAGCACGAGCTGCTGCCCCTGGCGCCCGCGCGAAGCCAGGATCCGCGGGACCTCGCGCTCCATGTCGGCGAACTGCCGCTGGAAGGTGGCGACGTCGGCCACCTCCAGTTCGAAGGCCGAGAACTGCTGCTCGTTGGCCAGGAAGATGTCGCCGTAGGTGAAGGCCTCGTTGTACTGCAGGTCGTAGACGCTCTCCTTGTTCTGCAGATAGAGCGCCAGGCGCTCCAGGCCGTAGGTGAGTTCGCCGGCGACCGGAAAGACGTCGAGCCCGCCCACCTGCTGGAAGTAGGTGTACTGGGTGATCTCCATGCCGTCGCACCAGACCTCCCAGCCCAGGCCCCAGGCGCCGACCGTGGGGTTCTCCCAGTCGTCCTCGACGAAGCGGATGTCGTGCAGCAGGGGATCGATGCCGATCGCCTGCAGCGAGCCCAAATAGAGCTCCTGCAGGTTCGGCGGATTGGGTTTCAGGATCACCTGATACTGGTGATGCTGGTGCAGTCGGTTGGGGTTCTCGCCGTAGCGGCCGTCCGCCGGCCGGCGGGACGGCTGGACGTAGGCCACCCGCCAGGGCTTGGGCCCGAGCGCGCGCAGCACGGTCATCGGCGAGAGCGTGCCCGCGCCGACCTCCACGTCGTAGGCCTGCACGATCGTGCAGCCCTGGCGGCTCCAATAGTCATTCAGTTTCAGGAAAAGGCCCTGAAACGACAGCGGATTGTCAGGCATGAAAGGGGCTGGTTCGGGGGCGCGAAAAAAGTCGGCGGACCATAGGGCCCGCCGACCTTCGCTTCAAGCGCGCCCGAAGGCCCGCCGTCAGTTGCCCTTTGCGGACGTCCGCTTGCCGGCGCGGGACAGCGGCTGGCCGTACTTTTCGCGGTTTTCCGCCGTGTCCGGCACCGGCCCGTTGGTCGTCGTGGTGACGGTCACGCTCGCGCCCTGGCCATAGCTGGTGGCGGAGGTCGCGCTGACGCCGGTGGACGAGGTGTCGGTCGAGGTGGTCGCGCCGGTCGACATCTGGCCGCTGGACGAGGCGTCCGGCGCCGCCGTGGTCGCCGAACCGCTCGTCGAGCCGGACGGGGCCGCGCTCGTGTCGGCCGGCGCGGTCACCGAGCCGGAGGCCCCCTGGGTGGTGTCGGATGGTTGCGTCGCCTCGGCGCCGGCGGTCTGCGCATGGGCGGCGCCGGCGATCAGGGCGCTGGCCGCCACCGCGCCCAGCAGATGATTGATCTTCATCGGTTCTCTCCTTCGCTTCGGTTTCAACGGTCGGCGCATTCGGGCAGGTTGATTGCGTCCCGCTCGCCCCAGAGGAAGCGATATGCGGGCTGGGCTGTTGGCCTCTGTACGCCCGCCAAGCTTGCGGGTTCCGCGCTCACGGCGTCGTGAAGCGGGACGCCCCAGCTCCACGCGCCCTCCCGGCAGGCGCCATCGCTCAAAAACTGCACAATTCCTGGGCGAGCCCGGATGTTCGACGCACATTTATGCGGCGCCGTGCGCCTTATTTTCGTTCAAACCCCCGCGTCACGCGAGGGTTCCGGCGAGGCGCCGCTAGCGTCCCGACGCCGATGTGCCGCCGCGATCCGGGGGTGGAACGGCGTCATGCAACAACAAGGGGCGGGCCTCTTCGGGGGTCACGCGGGAGCGAGCGATGAAACTGATCATGGCGGTCGTCAAACCCTTCAAGCTGGACGACGTGCGCGAAGCGCTGGTCGCCGCCGGCGTCGAGGGCCTGACCGTCTCGGAGGTCAAGGGGTACGGCCGACAGAAGGGCCAGACCGAGATCTACCGAGGCGCGGAATACCAGGTGAACTTCCTGCCCAAGGTGCAGCTGGAGGTGGTGGTCGAGGACTCCGCGGTCGCCAAGACAGTGGACGCAATCAAGCAGGCCGCCAGCACGGGCAAGATCGGCGACGGCAAGATCTTCGTCCTGAACGTCGAAGACGCGGTGCGCATCCGGACCGGCGAGACCGGCGCCGCGGCGCTTTAAGAGGGGAACTAAGAAGAAATGAAGCTCATCGGATTGAAGGGGCTCGCCGGTTTGGCGCTGGCGGCGGGGATGGCGTTCGCGCCGCTCGCGCCCGCATTGGCCCAAAACGCCGAAGCACCCGCCGCCGCCGCGCCCGCGGAGGCCGCTCCGGCCCCCGAGGCCGCCGCTCCGCCCGCAGCCGCCGCGGCTGCGCCTGCAGCCGCCGCGGCGCCTGCCGCGCCCACGCCCGACAAGGGCGACGTCAGCTGGATGCTGGTCTCCAGCCTCCTCGTGCTGCTGATGATCATTCCCGGCCTCGCCCTCTTTTACGGCGGCCTGGTTCGCCAAAAGAACATGCTCTCGATGCTGATGCAGGTTTCGACCGTGGGCGTCATCGGCATGTTCGCCTGGGTGCTGTGGGGCTATAGCCTTGCTTTCACGGACGGCGGCGGCCTCGACACCTTCGTCGGCGGCGCCAGCCGGCTGTTCCTGAAGGACGTCACCCCGGCCAGCAACGTCGCCACCTTCTCGACCGGGGTGGTGATACCGGAGCTGGTGTTCATCTGCTTCCAGATGACCTTCGCCGCGATCACCGCCACCCTCGTCCTCGGCGGCGTGGCGGAACGGATGAAGTTCTCCGCCTGCGTGATCTTCGCCGTGCTCTGGCCGCTGCTCTCCTACTATCCGATCGCCCACATGGTGTGGTGGTGGCCGGGTCCGGACGCCATCGCCAACGCGCCTAAGGATCCGATCCGCTCTGGCCTGATCTGGGGCTTCGGCGCGATCGACTTCGCCGGCGGCACCGTGGTGCACATCAACGCCGGCATGGCCGCCCTCATGGGCGCTCTGATCCTCGGCCCGCGCAAGGGCTACCGGGTCGAAGCCATGCCTCCGCACTCCCTGACGCTGACCCTGGTCGGCGCCGGCTTGCTGTGGGTCGGCTGGTTCGGCTTCAACGCCGGTTCGAACCTGGAAGCCAACGGTTACGCCGCGCTTGCGATGATGAACACCTTCATCGCCACCGCCGCCGCCGGCCTCTCCTGGATCGCGGTCGAATACCTGCTGCACAAGAAGGCCAGCATGCTCGGCCTCGCCTCGGGCCTCGTGGCGGGTCTCGTCGCGGTGACCCCGGCCGCCGGCTTCGCCGGCCCGATCGGCGCCCTGGTGCTCGGCCTGATCGTGAGCCCGATCTGCGTCTTCTTCTGCTCGACGGTCAAGAATGCGCTGAAGTACGACGACAGCCTGGACGCCTTCGGCATCCACTGCATCGGCGGGATCGTCGGCGCGCTGGCCACCGGCCTCCTGGTCAACCCCGCGTGGGGCGGCGCCGGGATCGTCGACTACACGACCTGCGCGGCGGACGGGAACATCTCGACCTGCGACACCGCGGCTTACGTGATGAGCACCCAGTTCATCGCCCAGCTGAAGGCGGTGCTGGTCAGCCTCACCTGGTCGGGTGTGGCGAGCGCCATCGTCTTCTTCCTCATCAAGTACACGGTCGGCCTGCGGGCCACGCCGGAGGCTGAGGAGGAAGGGCTCGACATCATCGAGCATGGCGAACGCGCCTATCACAGCTGAGCGAAGCGTTAGCCTCACGCTCGAGGCGAAGCGGAACGGGGGTCCTTCGGGGCCCCCGTTTTCGTTTGGGCGGCGTGGCCGAACGCCCCCTCCGTCTCGCGCGGACCGCGCGATCCACCTCCCCGCTGCGCGGTGGAGGAACTAAGCGAGGGAGCTGTCGCCGAAGGCGAGGGGGCGTTTCACCCTACCCCGCGTCGGGCCAGGGGTCGCCCAGGCGGCAGCGGCGGACCCACCAGTGCGGCGCCATGGCTTCGAGCCGCTCCGCCAGGGTCTCGGCCTCGATGTCGCTGCCGCACAGGGCGAAGCAGGTGCCGCCGGAGCCCGAAACCCGCGCCAGCAGGGTCTCCCGCTCGCCGGCCAGGGTCTCCAGCACCACGCCGACCGCCGGTTCAACGGCGATCGCGGGCGCTTCCAGATCGTTGCGCAGAAGGCTCAGCCACGCCGCCGCTTCCTGCGCGCTCTCGAAGCTGTCGGGGACGCCGGGGGGCTCCACCTCGCCGAACCGGCCGATCTCGTCCAGCTGGCGATAGACCGCGGGCGTGGAAACGGGGACGCCGGGATTGACCAGCACTGCGTCCAGGGCGGGCAGGCGTGGCGCGGGCGACAACCGCTCGCCGCGGCCCTCGGCCAGGACAGGGCGTCCCCATAGACAGGCGGCGCCGTCGGCGCCCAGCCCGGCCGCGATCGCCTCCAGGTCGCCGTCGCCGATGGCGATCCCCAGCTGCTGGGGCAGGATCCGCAGGACCGCGCCGGCGTCACTCGATCCTCCGCCCAGCCCGGCCGCCACCGGCAGCTGCTTGTCGAGGCGAACGGCGAACGGCTCGACCGGCCGCCTAACCCGGCCGAGCAGCGCCTGGGCGGCGCGCATGACCAGATTGTCCGGCGAGGCCGGCGCCTGGCGGGCGAAGGGGCCGTCCACCTGCAGGCCGACGGCGTCGGCGGGGGCGACGCTGACCCGGTCGCCGATGTCGGCGAACACCATCAGGCTGCAGATCGGGTGATAGCCGTCGGCCTCTGGCGGACCGACGTGCAGGAAAAGGTTGACCTTGGCGGGCGCGAAGGCCGTGCGCGCCATGCCTATTCGCCGGCGATGCGCGGCGCAGGACCATCCGGGCCGAGCGGCGAGGCGAGCTTGGCCTCGACGCGCGCGCGCACCTTGTCGTCAGGCTTGAGGGTCAGCACGCGCCGCCACTGGAACAGCGCCTCGTCGCGCCGGCCGACGCGCCAATAGGCGTCGCCCAGGTGGTCGTTGACCTCCGGATCGCCGGCTTCCAGCTCGACGGCCTGTTCCAGCTTGTCGACCGCCCCCTTGAAGTCGCCGAGCCGGTAGTGCGCCCAGCCGAGCGAATCCACCATCGCGCCCGACTGGGGATTGGCCGCCACCGCCTTCTCGACCATGGCCATGGCTTCCTTCAGCCGCACGCCGCGGTCGATCCAGGAATAGCCCAGGTAGTTGAGCAGGTCCGGCTCGTCCGGCTTCAGCTTCAGGGCGGCCTGCAGATCGCTTTCGGCCTCGCTCCAGCGGCCGAGCTTCTCGAGCGACACCGCCCGGCCGAAATACAGTCGCCAGTCGGGCGTCGGCGCCGCCTTGATCAGCTCGGTCATGAGCGCGGCGGACTCGTCGTACTGCTCGCCGGCCCGCAGCAGATCGGCGAGCGCGAGCCGCGCGTCCGGGTCGCCGCTGGCGGCGGCCTGGCGGGCGATCTTCAGCGCGGTGACCTTGTCGCCGTCCTGCTGGTAGGTCCACGCAAGCTTGCCCTGCGCGTCCGAGTAATCGGTCGAACTGGGCTTCGGCTTCGAATAGGCCTCGCGCGCCGCCTCGGTGTCGCCGCTGCTCTGCATGATGTCGCCGACCATGACCCAGGCGTCGTCGCGGCCCGGGTCCAGCCGAAGCAGCAGCCGTAGATAGGCCAGCGCGATCTGGTTCTGCTTGGCGGCGATCATGCTGGCGGTGGGCGCCAGCAGCGCCTGGGCCGCCCCCTGGCGAAGCGTCGGCGCGGGCGGGGCGGGACGGCCTTTCGACGCCCGCGCCTTAGCCGCTGCGAGCTGGTCGCTGGCCCCGTCCTCCCCCGCCGCCTCGTAGAGGGCGACCGCCTCCAGGCGGCGGCTGCGGCGCTCCAGGAAGGCGCCGTAGGTGAGGATGGCGATCTCGCTTCGGGCGTCGCCGGTGGCGGCCTGTTTCAGCTCGGTCTCGGCCTCGTCGTAGCGCTTGGCGCGCTCGAACAGCAGCCCTCGCCCGAGCCCGCCGAAATAGTCGACCAGCTTGTCGCCGCGCACCTGGGGCCGGACGAGCGAACCGTCGACGTCGCCAGCCTCGGCCGCGGCCCAGGGCGCGAGCAAAGCGGCGGCGGACTTGTGCGGAAAGGCGACCGCCGGAGAGGTGAGCTCGGCGTAGGCCTCCTTGCCCTTGTCCTGCGCCAGAGCCTCGACGCCGCGGATCAGCGGGACCAGGCGGCGGGCGGCTTCCGACACCCCTTCCCCGCTCGGGGCTAGCGCGGCGGCGCGCCCGATGTCGCCCGACAGCAGGGCTGCGGTGAACGCCCGCTCGGAGATCACCTCGTCCGCGCCGGGCTGACTGCGGGCGGCGCTGAAGAAGCGGGTGGCCTCCTGACTGCGGCCGTCGTTCAGCGCCCCCTGCCCGGCCAGGAACATTCCATAGGCGGTCTCCGCAGGCGGAACCGCGATCGCCGTGGGCTCCGGCCCGCGGCCGGCGGCGGCGCAGCCCGCCAGGAGGACGCAGGGGGCGGCGAACAGGAGAAGCGAGCGGCGCATCAGATGACCTTTGACGCTACAGCGCGCCGCTGCAAGCGCGACGGCCGGTCACATATTGGGATAGTTGGGCCCGTCGCCACCCTGCGGCGTGGTCCAGTTGATGTTCTGCGACGGATCCTTGATGTCGCACGTCTTGCAGTGAACGCAGTTCTGGAAGTTGATCTGGAACTTCGGGTTTTCGCCCTTGTCGTCGTACAGCACCTCGTAGACGCCGGCCGGGCAGTAGAGCCGCGCCGGCTCTCCGTACTTCGGCAGATTGACGGAAATGGGGACGCTCGGGTCCTTCAGCTTCAGGTGCGCCGGCTGGTTCTCGTCGTGGTTGGTGCTCGACAGGAACACCGACGAAAGCTTGTCGAACGACAGCACGCCGTCGGGCTTGGGATAGACGATCGGCTTGTAGTCCTTGGCCAGCCCGGTGGACTCCGCGTCCGACTTGCCGTGGTGCAACGTGCCGAAGAACGAGAAGCCGCCGAACAGCTGGGTCGACCACATGTCGAACATGCCGAGCCCGCCGCCCAGGACGGTGCCGTACTTGCTGAGCAGCGGCTTGGCGTTGCGGACGAGGTTCAGCTCCTTGCGGATCCAGGAGCGGTTGAAGGCGTCCTCGTATTCCGTGAGCTCGTCGCCGGCGCGGCCCGCCTGGATGGCGGCGAAGGCGCTCTCGGCGGCCAGCATGCCGCTCTTCATCGCGTTGTGGCTGCCCTTGATGCGCGGCACGTTGACCAGGCCGGCGCTGTCGCCGAGCAGCACGCCGCCCGGGAAGTACAGCTTCGGAATCGACTGCAGGCCGCCCTCTGAGATGGCGCGGGCGCCATAGGCGATGCGCTTGCCGCCCTCCAGGTGCTTGGCGACGTCGTGGTGATGCTTGAAGCGCTGGAACTCGTCGAACGGCGAGAGCCAGGGGTTCTTGTAGTTGAGGTGCACCACGAAGCCGACGGCCACGTAGTTGTCGCCGAAATGGTAGAGGAAGCTGCCGCCGCCGGTCTTGTCGTCCAGCGGCCAGCCGGTGGTGTGCTGCACGAGGCCCGGCTTGAAGACCTCGTTCGGCACCTGCCAGAGCTCCTTGAGGCCGATGCCGAACTTCTCCGGATCACTCTTATCGCACAGGCCGAACTTGCCTTTGAGCACCTTGGCCAGCGAGCCGCGCACGCCCTCGCCGATGAAGACGTACTTGCCGTGCAGCTCCATGCCGGGCTGGTAGTCGGGGCCGGGCTCGCCGTCCTTGTTCAGGCCGAAGACGCCGGCGACGACGCCCTTCACCGCGCCCTGCGGGGTCATCACCAGGTCGGAGACCGCCATCCCGGGGTAGATCTCCACGCCCAGCGCCTCGGCCTGCTCCGCCAGCCAGCGGCAGACGTTGCCGAGCGAAGCGATGTAGTTGCCGTGGTTGTGCATGAAGCCGGGCATCAGCGGCATCGGCAGCGACAGGCTGCCCTGCGGCCCCAGCATCATGAAGATGTCGCTGGTGACCGGCGTCTCCAGCGGTGCGCCGAGCGCCTTCCAGTCGGGCAGCAGCTCGGTGATGGCGATCGGGTCGATCACGGCGCCAGAGAGGATGTGGGCGCCGACTTCGGAGCCCTTCTCCAGCACGGCCACTGAGATCTCCGTCCCCGCCGCCTGGGCGAGCTGCTTGAGGCGGATGGAAGCCGCCAGGCCTGAGGGTCCAGCGCCAACGATGACGACGTCGTACTCCATGAATTCGCGTTCGACGCCTTCGCTCATGCCCCGTATTCTCCTTGGCGGTTGGCCCGGCCTGTCGCCCAATCGCCGCATGCCGTTGATCAATCGGGGGTCTTATCGGAATGTCAGCCCCCGGCGGTCAAGCACGAACCCCGCCGCATGGGTGATTTCGAAGGCCCGATCCCGACCGTGACGAGCGCCAGCCAAGCCGCACCGACCGACGCCGCCCTGGAGAGCCTGCTGGCCTTCTGGGTCGAAGGGGGCGTCGACTCGATGCTCCTGGACGCGCCGGTCGACCGCATCGAGGCCGGCCGCGTGATCCCCCCCAAGCCGGCGTTGACGCCGGTCGGCCCGGCGGCCCCGGCCGCGCGCCCAGGCCAGCCCGACCTCGGCGGCGCGGTGGCCCAGGCCCGCGCGCTGGCCGCGGACGCCAAGGACCTGGACCAGTTGGCCCAGGCCATCGCCGCGTTCGAGGGTTGCCCCCTGCGTTTCGAGGGCGCGTCGCGTCAGGCGGTCTTCTGCCGCGGACGCCCCGATGCGCCGCTGATGGTCATCGGCGAAGGCCCCGGCGCGGAGGAGGACGCACAGGGGCTGCCCTTCGTCGGCCGGGCCGGAAAGCTGCTCGACCGCATGCTGGCCGCGGCCGGGCTGACCGATCGGGTGCTGATCACCAACACCGTCTTCTGGCGTCCGCCGGGCAACCGCACGCCAACGCCGGCTGAGCAGATGGTCTGCGAGCCGTTTCTGGAGCGGGCCATAACCCTGGTGCGACCCAAGCTGCTTTTGCTGGTGGGCGGAGCGGCGGCCAAGTCGATGCTCAAGAAGGACGAGGGCATCCTCTCGCTGCGCGGGCGCTGGTTCGAGTGGCGCAGCGCCGCGGGCGAGCTCGAATTGCCGGCGCTGCCCACGTTGCACCCCGCCTTCCTGCTTCGGCAGCCTGCGGCGAAGAAGCGCGCGTGGAGCGACCTGCTCACCTTGACCGAACGGCTTGATCGCCCGGACAGACCTGCCTAGCTTGGCGCCTTCGCTGTGGCGAGGGACTCGCTCCTTGGGGGGCGTGCAGGTGTGCATGCGCGCAGCAGTGCGACGGCTGGCCGCCGCGGCGACGTTCGCGGCCGGCGTTTGCCTCGGTCACCCGGGCCAGGCTGCGCCCCTGCAACCGCTCTCCGCCGCTGACGCCGCCCACTACTCCGCCGCCTTTGCGGCGGCAGCACGCGGGGACTTCATCGAAGCCCAGATGAACGCCGTCGCGCTGCAGGACCGCTCGCTGGAAGGCTATCTCGCCTATGACCAGCTGATGCACCCGACCGCGCACAAGGCCAGCTTCGAGGAGCTGACCGGCTGGCTGCGCAAGTTCCGCGACCTGCCGCTGGCTGATCGGATCTTCGGCCTGGCCCTGCGCCGCAAGCCGAGCGAGGCGATCGATCCGCCCTCGCCCGCGCTGGCCGGCTCGCCCTCCGAATCCCGCGGCGCGCGCGCCCTCTCCGACGCTGAGCGCAATCCCCGCGCCCGCGAGGCCTTTTTCAACGGCGAACTCCGTCGCGCGCTCTCGCTTGCGAGGGCCACGCAGGATCGCTGGATCATCGGCCTCGCCAGCTATCGGCTGGCCGCCTATGGGCCGGCGCTCGCCGCCTTCCAGGACCTGTCGCGGGACGCAGGCGCGGACGCCTGGGCGCGCGCGGCCGCCGCCTTCTGGGCCTCCCGCGCCGCAGGCGCGCTCGGCGAAACGGCGACTGCGGCCGAGCAGCTCAGGCTCGCCGCCTCCGCCCCCCAGACCTTCTACGGCATGATCGCCGCGCGCCAGCTGAGCACGCGGGCGCCGGTCGTTGGCGGCCTCCCGGCGCTCTCCGGGGCCGGCGCCGGCGCCGGCGACGCGAGGGAGGCTGCGCTGCTGGTGGCCAAAGATCCCCGCGCGCACCGGGCGGCGGCGCTGGCCCAGATCGGCCGCCTGCCGGCCGCCGCCCAGGAACTGCGCGCCGGCCTCCAGCTGGCGCACGCCGACGAGCGGGACGGCTGGGCCGCGCTCGCCCTGGCGCTCGGCGCGCCGGTCACAGCCGCCGCGCCGCTGCTGGCGCAGAACCAGGACTATCCAACCCCGCTGCTGGAGCCGAGGAACGGCTTCACGCTCGATCGGGCGCTAGTCTACGCGATCGTGCGCCAGGAAAGCCGCTTCGATCCGGCCGCGGTCTCGGCCAAGGGCGCCGTCGGGCTGATGCAGCTCACGCCGGAGGCCGCCGCGCGGGCCGCCGGCGACGACAAGCTCAAGGCCGACATGTCGCCCTTGTTCGACGGAGCCTTCAACCTACGGGTCGGGCAGGACTACCTGTCCTGGCTGATGGAGCGCGCGGTGGGATACGACCTCGTCCGGGCGATAGCCGCCTACAACGGCGGCCCCGGCATGGTGCTTCGCGTTGTCGATCTGCTGGGCGAAGACGCCGCCGACCCGCTGCTCCTGATGGAGTGCCTGCCGGCGGCGGAGACCCGCGCCTATGTGCAAAAGGTGCTGGCCGGGTACTGGACCTACAAGGCCATGTTCGGAGAGCCGGCCCCCTCGCTCGACGCCGTCGCCCGGGGTGATCGGACGATCGACGCGCGGCTGGATCTAACGCAGCCGGCGCGCGCGGGGACCCAGCTTTCGGGCGAGTTGCTGCAACCCACCCTTCGCTGAGGCGGCTGTCGAACGGGCGATCAGCACGCCTTTGGGTGCAGGCCGAAGCCACCCCTCGCTCAATCCCAGCAACAGCGCCTCGCGCCCGCCGTCGCGCAGATGATCGCCGAGCCGCTCGACCCAGCCGTCGCGCATCCGCAGCTCGGGCGGCGCCACCAGGATCAGTTCGCTGCGCGCCGCCGCGACGGCCGCCCCGAGGTCGGCGGCGATCCGCGCCCCGGTCGCCTCACAGAGGGCGTCCAAGAGCTCCGGCGAATCCCCGGCCACCAGGGTGACGTCTCGCACCAACCCCTCGACCACCGCCTCGGTCAGGGCCGCGAGCAGGCCAGCGATGCGTTCGGATTGGCCGCGGACGACGACGACGGAAAGCATGGCGCTGGTAGAGCGAGGTTCCGCGCCAAGGGCAAGTGCTCGAAGACTTCGCAGATCGGGACGATCACACGACTCCCGTGAGGGAAAAGGACGCTCAAAACAAACTCAGCTGCAGGTCGTCTGGCCGGCGAAACTGCGTCAGGTCCAGCGCGCCGATCGGCTGGTCGAGGCCGTAGCGCTTGCGGGCCAGGGCGAAGCGCTGCTTCAGGGTCTCGGCGACCGGCCCCTCGCCGGTCATGCGCACGCCCCACTCGGGCTGGTAGGCCGCGCCGCCGCGCATCTGGCGCACGAGCGACATCACCCGCCGCGCCCGGTCCGGATGGTCGGTCTCCAGCCATTCCTCGAACAGCTCGCGGATCTCTAGCGGCAGGCGCAGCGCCACATATCCCGCGCCGCGCGCGCCGGCCGCCGCCGCCCGCTCCAGCACCGCCTCGAGCTCGTGGTCGTTCAAGCCGGGGATCACCGGGGCGAACATGACGATGGTCGGAACCCCCGCCTCCGTCAGCCGGCGCACCGCTTCCACACGGCGCTCGGGCGTGGCGGCGCGCGGCTCCATGCTGCGCGCCAGCCTTCGATCCAGGCTGGTGATCGACACCGCCGCACGCGCTAGGCCCGCACGGCCCATCTCGCCCAGAACATCGAGGTCGCGGAGGATTAGCTGCGACTTGGTGATGATCGAAAACGGATGGCGGAAGCGCTGCAGCGTCTCGATCACCGCGCGCGTGACCCGCAGGCGCTTCTCGTCCGGCTGGTAGGGATCGGTGTCGCCGCCGATGTGGATCACGCCCGGCTTGTACGACTTGCGGGAAAGCTCCGCCGCCAGCAGCCGCCCCGCCTCCGGCTTGAAGAACAGCTTGCTCTCGAAATCCAGCCCGGGGGAGAGGCCGAGGTAGGCGTGCGCCGGCCGGGCGTAGCAGTAGATGCAGCCGTGGCTGCAGCCCCTGTAAGGATTGATCGAGCGGTCGAAACCGACGTCGGGACTGGTGTTGCGCGCGATGATGGTGCGCGACTTCATCGGCTGCACCGTGGTGGCGATCTGCGGCGCCTCCGCGTCCATCTCGGCCGACCAGCCGTCGTCGAACGCCTCACGCTGCAAGGCCTCGAAGCGGCCTGACCGGTTCGAGCGCGCCCCGCGGCCGCGCGGAATGGGCGTAGGTCCTCCTTTTGACATCGGCGGAATGTGCCGCAGCGATGCGAACATATCAAGAACATCGACGCCGCGCAGGTTGATACAACCTATGAGGCGCTTTCGTTAAATGCCCGCTAAGGAAGAGCCGTAACAATGGCCGAATAAATATAAGGGGGAGCAGGCTTGTCCGGGCTGGGGCATTTCCATCCGATCCTGGCGACCGCCAGCAGGGCGGAACGCGCCACCTTGCGGGCTGCGCGCGAGCTGGCGCGCCGCGAGGCGCCAGGCGACGCGATGGAGGACGGCCTGGCGTTGAACGCCTCCTCCATGGAGCGGCTGACGCTCTGCCATCGCACCAGCTGCCGCACGCTCGACTGGCGCGAGATGGCCGCGCGCAAGCCCGTCGCCCTTCCCGTGCGGACGCACGAGCGGGAGAAGGCCGCCCGTCGCGCGCTCGGGACCTGGCGGCCGAGCTGGCATGACCGCATGTTCGGCGACGAGGCGATGCGCCGGCGCCAACTGACCGAGAAGGTCATCGAGGCGGCGCGGCAGGACGAGGCCGCCTTCCAGAAGATCTATCGCGCCGCGGCGACCTACAACGCCGAGGCGATCATGGCCGCACGCCTGATGAAGCTCGAGCCGCAGGCGGTGAAGGACGCCATCATCGGCAAGACCCGGCTCGCCGAACTGCGCGAGCCGATGAATGGCCTGTGGGTCGCCTTGCCGGGCGGCCGGCGCGTGGTGGCGCTCGTCGAGGCGGTGCACGAGGGCGACATCCCTTATCTCCGGGTCGCCGGCTCCGATCGCAAAGGACCGGTGCGAGCGCCGATGACCCCTTCCGAGCGCCGGAGGATCCATCTCGCCACAGTCTGCTCGGCGGGCCTCCGCGTGGGGGCGGAACTGGTCGCGGTATTGCCCGTCGAGGCTGTCGAGGTGGTCGTGAACTGCGAGCCCCCCGGCTCGGTCCGCGCCGAGCCGCAGCCGGTCATGCAGGTGCTGGTCACGGCGCGCGCGGTCGCCGAAGCCTCCTGGGGCCTGGACGACGCGGTCGCCCAGGCGACCGCCCTGCGCGCGCGGATGGACTGGTCGCTCGAAGAGGGCTTCGCACCGATCCAGATCGTGAATCTGACGCCAGGCGGCCAGCCGACCATCGCCGCGGCCTGACTCCGCTTAGGCCGCGCGGGCGATCTCCGCCAGGATCTCCAGCGAGCGCACGCGCGCGCCGAAGTCGAAGATCTGGCCCGAGACGATCACTTCGTTCGGCTGGTGGCGCGCGTTGAACCGCTCGAGGCCCAGTCGAACGCTCTCCGGCGAGCCGACCACCGCACGCGAGATCGGCCCCTCGTGAATGTCGAGGCCGACCGCGGCGTAGCGCTCGGCGATGTCGTCGACGGGCGGCTGCATCCGCGTGGTCCGGCCGGTGCGCAGGTTGAGGAACCCCAGTTCGGTGGAGGTGAACAGCCGCCGGGCCGCCTCGTCGGTGTCCGCCGCCACCAGGTTGAGGCCCAGCATCAGATAGGGCTCCGAGAGCCGATCGGAGGGCTCGAACCGCTCGCGGTAGATCTGCACGGCCTCGGAGAGCTGCGCCGGCGCGAAATGGGAGGCGAAGGCGAACGGCAGGCCCAGCATCGCCGCCAGCTGCGCGCCGAACAGGCTCGAGCCCAGGATCCAGATGGGAATCCGCGTTCCCTCCCCCGGCACCGCCCGCACCGCCTGGCCAGGCTCGGCGGGCTCCAGGTAGTGGATCAACTCGATCACGTCCTGCGGAAAGCGGCGGTCGACGTCGTCGGCGAGGGTGCGGCGCAGAGCTTGCGCGGTCGCCATGTCGGTTCCGGGCGCGCGCCCCAGGCCAAGGTCGATGCGGCCGGGAAACAACGCCTCCAGCGTGCCGAACTGCTCGGCGACCTGCAGTGGCGCATGGTTCGGCAGCATGATCCCGCCGGATCCGACGCGGATCGTCGAGGTCGCCGCCGCCACCTGGCCGATCACGACGGAGGTCGCCGCGCTCGCTATCCCGGGCATGCTGTGATGCTCGGCCAACCAGTAGCGGTTGAAGCCGAGCGCCTCGGCCCGGCGCGCGAGCTCGAGCGTGTTGCGCAGCGCCTCGCCGACGTCGGAGCCCTCCGTCACCGGCGCCAGGTCGAGAACCGAGAGTGGGATCATCGCCCGAATATGGGGGTTGGGGCGGAGGCGTACAGGGATCTAGAGCGTGACCCGATCGGACGGAATCGGGGTTCTCAAATCAGTGTTGGGCTGATTCATTGGTGCTGGGCGGGAGGTCAGCACCAATGACGGCTCCGTATTCGATGGACCTGCGCGAGCGGGCGCT